>Ga0183098_10008_pt1:0-557500 | contig 1458180 bp, 1102 predicted proteins | sample BioMet9_FD_128884 | JGI IMG/M metagenome (GOLD analysis project Ga0183098, IMG submission 128884) | Microbial communities from bioreactor (seeded with sewage sludge) at Lawrence Berkeley National Lab, California, USA - Biofuel... | ecosystem: Engineered > Bioreactor > Anaerobic >... | reverse complement strand
GGGTCACCCTTGCGGGCATTGCCCAATATTCCTCACTGCTGCCTCCCGTAGGAGTCTGGACCGTGTCTCAGTTCCAGTGTGACTGATCATCCTCTCAGACCAGTTACTGATCGTTGCCTTGGTGGGCCGTTACCTCACCAACTAGCTAATCAGACGCAAGCTCATCTTTAGACGTTTCAAGAACTTTAACAACATCACCATGCGATGCCGCTGCATTATTCGGTATTAGCCACGATTTCTCGCGGTTATTCCAAATCTAAAGGTAGATTGCTTACGTGTTACTCACCCGTGCGCCACTTTAATCAGGATATTGCTACCCCTTTCTCGTAGACTTGCATGTGTTAAGCACGCCGCCAGCGTTCGTCCTGAGCCAGGATCAAACTCTCCGTTGTAGAGTTTAATTATTGTGTAATCTTGGCGTTAGACGCTTTGTTGAAACCATTTAACTGACTGGTTAAATGCACTCACTTTTTCAAAGAACTATCAAACTTTCGTTTTGCAAACCTTCATTAAAGAAGGGCTTCTAATTTACAAGCTTTGTTTTGCAAAGTCAAGTGTTTTGTTCAGATTTTCAAATTTTTTCTTACTTTTTTTTTAGATTCAACCACCAGGATTGGTGTCGAAAAGTGTTTTCAAAAAAGCCTTTCAAAATTAAGCTTTATTTCTCAAATGTCAAGGCTTTTATTAAGAAAAAGTTAAATTTTTTGCAGTTTGTTTTTTCTAAGCAGCGTTTTTACACATTAGATTAGAAATTTATGCATTATCATCTTTTACAGACCCTAAGCACTTACTTACTTGTATTATTACTTCCGTTCATAAACCCGAACTAAACATATCAACTTTTTAAAGAACCTGGCTGGTGTTTTTTAATTGACCAGCCATAAAAATCAGAGCACCAAATAAAAGGAAAATCCATAACAGACACAAGTATTATCAAAAAAAAAATTTCATTTTTTTCAAATTATTTGTTCAACTGAGTTAAAAGCAGGATTACTGTTGCCACACTTCCCACTATACCAACATAACTGCCCACTACACCCAGATAGTAATTAAACGAGTAAGATGGCTCTCTTGGCACATAAACATAATCTCCGGCTTCCACTGTAACGGAATTATCTTCTGTAGGTACCCATTCCCTGCTTCCGGACTTAATAACCATAATTTTTTCCTTATCCTGCGCATAAGGGCCTATTCCACCTGCTAATTTAACATAATAATCAGAGTCTTTACCAGGAACATATTCATAACTGCCTATGTTAGGAACCTGCCCGAAAACATATACTGTTGTTTCTTTTTTAGGGAAAATAAGTATATCATTATCACTCATCGTCCGATTTAAATTCTCCGGATTGCTTAAATCAAGTGTACTTCCCTCGGTTAATACCCTTAGCTGGTTTTCAAGAAAGAAGTATGCTGTATCTTCCAGCGTTACATTTGACATTCTGTACATCATTGCATGCTCAATTTTAACAACCATCTCGGAAGCATCTGTCAGTTTTTCCATCAATAGCTCGGGATGGTCGCCCGAATTAACTCCATACAGCATTTCACCCAGCATACGGAAAGATTTGCCCGTAAACAGCCTTACATTCTTCATAGAAGCAAATTCTGTAGTGCCCCCGGCCTTTTTTATTACGTCACCAACAGTTGTGGTATTTTTCGTAATAAATATATCACCCGGATTGTTCACCTCGCCATATACTTTCACCTTAAATTCCCTTTTTTGAGTTTCAGAGGCAACAATAACAATCTGGTCTCCTCTTTGCAATGTAAAATCGCTGTTCAGCTCTACGGGGATAGTTTCCATTTTTTCACCGTCATAACTAAGCCTGTTTATTTCAGCTTTTGTTACATTCTCATAGGCTTTATTTATTCCCTGTGCAAGTTCAATTGCATCAGAAAGCTTATCACCTTCCCTGTAATGGTATTTCCCGGGTTTATTTACAGCTCCTGTAATGGCAAAGAAATTTCTTTCAAGGTCAGATGGTGGGAAAATGATTACATCATCATTACGCAGATATGGATTTTGCGAAAAATCACCTGTTTTTCTGAATTTGAGCAGGTCAAGCTTTAACTGCTCTCCATTTGACCTTTTCAGGATTATATTCCTCAGCGAATAGCTTTCGATATCTTTTTTTGCCATTTGAATATATTCTGGCTCCTTCGGAAGCTGGGAGAAGATACTTTGTTTGGCAGTATTAAACATGCGTGTTACAAAAGCGTCTACCCTCTCGGTAATTAATGCCGGGTATGTACCGGTAACAATAAAATCACCGCCAAGCGTTACACTTATACTTCCTGCTGCCGTCAACAGCTTTGATGAAGAGCCCTGCATTTCATCAGATTGAGCTTGCACAATAATTGAAACAAGTATTAAAAAAACAACGATATATTTTTTCATTTTTACCCTTATAAGATTCGATACTATTTAATTTTATACTGGAGAGAATAGTAATTCTGGTACTCCCCCGAAATAATTCTTTTCCACCACTCCTGGTTTTCCAGGTACCATTTAATCGTATGTTCAATTGCCTGTTCAAAAGTAAATGACGGTTTCCAGCCAAGCTCATTTTGAAGTTTTGAAGAATCAATTGCATAACGCCTGTCATGCCCGGGCCTGTCTTTAACATACTGAATAAGGCTTTCAGGTTTATTTAAAAATTTAAGAATCAGCTTAATAATCTGAATATTGGGCATTTCATTGCTTGCGCCGATATTATAAACTTCACCGGTTTTCCCTTTTTCAAACACAAGATCTATGGCTTTATTATGGTCTATTACATAAATCCAGTCTCTTACATTCATCCCATCCCCGTATACAGGGAGTGATTTATTATTCAGCGCATTTATTATCATCAGTGGTATTAATTTCTCCGGAAACTGGTATGGCCCATAATTATTTGAACATCTTGTGACAACCACAGGCATCCCATAGGTATGGTAAAAGGCCAAAGCCATCATATCGGCGCCTGCTTTGCTTGACGAATATGGGCTGTTTGGCGAAAGAGAAGTGTTTTCTGTAAAAAGGCCTTCAGAGCCAAGGCTTCCATAAACTTCATCTGTTGAAACCTGCAAAAACTTTTCAACTTCATATTTCCGGGCTGTTTCAAGCAGTACATTTGTACCAATTACATTTGTCTGGTAGAATACCTCTGAGCCCAGTATACTGCGGTCAACATGAGACTCTGCAGCAAAATTTATCACATATTTTATTTTAAATTTTTCAAAGATATAATTTACAAGTTCAGAGTTAATTATATCTCCCTTAACGAAATTGTAATTTTTATTATTTTCAGACTGAATTAAATTTTCGGGATTCCCGGCATAGGTAAGTTTATCAAGATTAATAATGTTATAATCATCCCTTTCCTTCAAGATGTGATTTATAAAATTACTCCCAATAAACCCGGCACCCCCGGTGACTAATATATTTTTCATTTATTTCCTTAAAATGAGAAGAAACCTATAAAAATTCCTGACTGGATAAAAAAGCTGTTTCCATTAAAATCTGATGGCACTCCGGAAAAACTCCGGTCATTGTCCATAGTCCATTTATCTGCAAATGTAAACTGGTAACCTGCACCTATTCTAAAAACTAAAAACCTGTAAAAGGGGATGTCTACATTTAACGTAGGAGAAATAAACCAGAAGCTGTTGGATATTGTCGGAGAAGTATTTGCATTATCGGCACTTCTTGTATTTTCAAGTAAATTGTCCCAATTATAGTCATAATAGTTTTTATAAAACTCAACTTTAAGTGAGCCTCCTCCAATAACTGCTCCTACAGATATTCCGACATCTCTTACAAAAGGAAGTGTATATTCGACAGTAAAACCGCCCCCGCTAAGTGAATAAATAACTTCTTTGTTTATTCCATCCGTCATAACTGATTCAGAGTTTGAACCGCCATAACCCATTCCACCCAGTCTTAATCCTGGAATAAAACCAAGATATATAAAACCGGATCCCCCAGAAGTATATAGCCCTCCTGTACTAAGTTCAGGAAAGCCTGTAAAATGAAGCTTTTTATTAAGGACATCCATTTTAGGGAATATCCATCCGGGAGAATATCCGCCGCCGCCGCCAAAAGGGGCGTCAAAATATCTCGATTCCTGAGAATATGCTGTTGTTAAAAACATTAGTAACAGCAAAACAAGCTTCTTCATAAACTCTCACAATGTTAATTTATAAAATTACCAAAGGGCTTTAGAAAATGCAATTTAAGAACAAACAACTAAGTTAAAGGCTCCGGTTCGTATGCTAACAGACTATCAAAGGCAGTAAAAATCCGAAATAATAATATACGATATAAGTCATTTATTCAGGGATAGATGTGCCCCAATATACTGATTGATATCGGTTAAATATCAAAAACAGGGAAGCGAAAAATAGAATGTACTGCCCTTGTTTTCACAGCTTTCAACCCGGATACTTCCACCATGTTTTGTTATAAATTCCTTACATAACAATAAACCCAGGCCGGTACTTAGTTCTCCGTCAGTCCCCGTAGTCCCAACTTTTTCATTCATTTTGAAAAGCTTATTGCACAAATCCTCAGACATTCCAATACCTGTATCTTCAACTGAAAACTCTGCCATGTTATTCCCGGCCTTTTTTACACTAACAGTAATTTTTCCTCCTGGTTTTGTAAATTTCACTGCATTTGATATAATATTCCGGATAATTGAATTAAACATTACCTCATCAGCATAAATACTAATATCATCAGTAATGTTGAAAACTATATCAATTCCTTTTTGCCTTCCCTTTTTCACAATAAGGTCATTATCAAATAAAATTATTTGTGATGTGTTTATTCGGTTTGGCTTAAAACTAATAGTACCTTCCTGCATGCGTGCCCAGTCAAGCAGGTTTAGTAAAAGTTTATGCAGATTAACAGCCGACTCATTTATTTCTTTTGCCAGACCGATTAGTCTTTCACGCGGGAAATTATCTATTCCCTCGGCCATTATGTGGGTTATACCTATGAACCCCTGAAATGGGCTTCTGAGGTCATGGGCAATAATTGAGAAAAATTTATCTTTTGTTGCATTAAGCTCAGATAATTCTTTGTTTTGTTTTTGTATCAGAACTTCAGCTTTTTTCCGCTCTGAAATATCTCTTTCAATGAACAATATACCATCAGGTTCACCCTCAGGATCATACAAAATGGTTGAATTTATCTCAATATAAAACCTTGTGCCATCTTTCTTCACTGCAAGATATTCTGTTATTCCTGTTTTGTCTTCACCTGAAAGAAGTTCCTTTATATTTTCTCTTAAATACTCGTAACAAGACGGATCAAGAAACTCAAATGCGGATTTGCCTACAACTTCATGATTATATCCTGCCGGGTATCCAAACAGCTCAGCCACCTTATCTGACATAAACCTTATCTCTCCGTCTTTTGACAGTATACCAATACCATCCGGAGAAGCAGAAAGGATAGCTTCCAGCTTTTTATTACTCTGGCGTAATGCCTCTTTAGCAAGTGCCTGTTCACTGACTTTTGCTGCAAGTTCTCTATTACTCTTATGCAGATTCAGATTTGCTTCTGTTAATTGAAGTGTCCTTTCAGTAACAAGGTCTTCCAGAAAGCGGTTTCGCTTTTCCAGCTCAGCCATTGGATAAACTTCACCATCACGAACAAGATGATAAGGAATTGAAATACCGCTATGAACAATTTTCCAGCCCTGCGCTTCCTTACAGTAAATAAGTACTAAACGGGCAGTTTCCCTTGATAAAATATTATCTTTTATCGGGAGGTGGATTGTAAAAAAGCTTGTTGCTGCAAATACTGTTTCAGAAAGTTCCTGGATTGAGATGTCCTTTATTTCAAGGTTTAAAGATTCTTTCACCTGTGAAAAATCCTGCCTTGTAATAGCGATCCATTCATCTTTGCTCTTCACCAGAAAATCGCCGCCGCCGGTAAATCCTGAAAAATTATCACTAAAGTATTTTGTAAGATCATCATCTCTTTCTGCATACATTCTAAGGTAATCATTAAGTATCTTACGATAATTATCTTCTGTGAAAGCCTCAGTATCCTGTATCGGCATTTCTGCAATACTTTCAATATCCGCAGTTTTGCTGGTTTTTATACCTTTTATTTCATTCAGCTCTTTTCTTAATTCAGCACATTCAGTTTGAAGTCTGGAATTTTCCTGTTTAATTTTTCCCAATTCCAGAAGGACCTGGCTAATATCTTTGTTTATTTCGTCCATAGATTACCAAAATTAAAAACTGTTCTTAATTAAAAACTGGCAGAACATTCCGGTTTTCTTTTTTATTTTCATGTTATTTCTTTTAGCAGGTATAACTCAATTTAAAAAGCATTATGGCTTTGCAGCTCATTATACAAACTTCGATAGATTATTGAAAATTTTTATATAATATTCAATATACTCTGATAAGAGAAAAAATATTTTATGTAAATTTACACATAATCCACAAAGTAAAATCACCATATCCCGAACAATATGAAAATTTTAATTACCGGCGGCAGCGGGCTTTTAGGCGAGTATCTTAACAGACGGCTATCTGTTTCACATACAATTCTTACTCTTTATAACTCCAGTGCCGGAAAATGCAATAATTACAATTCTGTAAAAGTTGATATAACCAACAATAACCAGCTAAAAGGAGTTTTCAGTGCATTTATGCCCGAAATTGTTGTTCATACTGCAGCTGTTTCAAATCAGCAGAAGGCTTCTTCTCTGCCGTCAAAAGATGTTTTTAACATAAATGTTAAAGCGACTCAAAGTATAGCTGAATTATGTGATTTTTATAATGCAAAGCTTATTTACACTTCTACTGACCTTGTTTACGCAGGCTACAGGGGTTCATACCTTAAAGAAGACGCAAAACTGATACCTCTTTCATTGTATGCTGAAACTAAATTAATGGGCGAACAAAAAATAACCGAAACTTTTGAAAATTACATAATCTTGCGTACCGCCCTGCTTTTTGGTTTTGGATTAAACGATGCAAAAAATCATTTCCATGAAATGTACCTGCATTTGCAAAAGGGGGAGAAAGTAAGACTTTTTACCGACCAGTACCGGAGCCCTCTCTCACTTTATGAAGCTGCAAGAATAATTGAAAAGTTAGCTGCATTCCCTGTTTACAAGGAAATTATCAACTTTGGCGGGCCGGAAAAACTTTCGAGATATGATATAGGAATTATGCTTTGTAAAGAAGCAGGTTTTAACAGCAGTCTTGTTGAGCCAATTACTATGGCCGATATTCCCGGTATGGTTCAGGTTGCAGATGTTTCCATGGACATTTCAAAGCTGGCATCACTTGGTATAAATTTACAAAATAATGAAAATGCGATGCGTGAAATTATTACAGGGCCTGTTTCTTAATTGCTCCTTGCCGCGGCAATAGTTTTTATTTATTTGTATTGTTTTATTATACTTTTTGCTTCGCTGTTTATCCATGACTATTTTTGCATATTCTGAAACCTGAAAATGTTACACATAATAAATAAAAGGGAAAATAATGATTAAGTTAGTGTTAATAAGGCACGGCGAGAGTGTCTGGAATAAAGAAAATTTATTCACAGGCTGGACCGATGTTGACCTCTCTGAAAAAGGACAGGGAGAAGCTAAAAAAGCAGGGCAGCTTTTAAAAGAAGCCGGTTTTACTTTTGATGTGGCGTTCACCTCTGTTCTAAAAAGAGCTATTAAAACTTTATGGGCTGTTCAGACTGAGCTGGATTTACTCTGGATTCCGGTTGAACATTCATGGAGATTAAACGAAAGGCATTACGGCGCTCTGCAGGGCTTAAACAAAGCTCAGACTGCTGAAAAATACGGTGATGACCAGGTTCTTGTATGGAGAAGAAGCTATGATGTTCCACCACCAGCATTGGAAAAAACTGACGCAAGATACCCGGGCAATGAAGCACGTTATGGCAATCTTAGCGAAAGTGAACTTCCTGTTACTGAATGCCTTAAAGATACAGTTGCAAGATTTTTACCTTACTGGCACAATAACATTGTCCCGGTATTAAATGAAGGTAAAAAAGTTATTATTGCAGCTCATGGCAACAGCTTAAGAGCACTTGTTAAATATCTTGATAATATTTCTGATGAAGAAATAGTAAGCTTAAACATTCCAACAGGCGTTCCACTTGTTTATGAACTTGATGATAATCTTAAAGCTATTAAGCATTATTATTTGGGCGACCAGGAAGAAATTGCAAAAGCTCAGGCTGCAGTTGCTGCACAGGGTAAAGCAAAATAAATTAGTATTCATAAACCCTCTCGGACACGGGAGGGTTATTTTTTCTTCATATTAGTTAGATTCACTATATTTTACCTTGATTTTAAGTGTCTATTTCCCAATCTTTCCCTGAATTTTTCCAGAAAAAAGGGAATCTCCGTTAAATGCTCAAAAAAATAGCTTTACTTCCTGCAGTCCTTGTTTTATTTATGACACAATTAAATGCACAGACTGTTTTCAGTAAATATGCCGGTGAGTTTATGGCTCTTGGCGTTGGCGGACGCGCCCTTGGAATGGGAGGCACTTTTACAGCAATTGCCAATGATATAAGTGCAGGTTACTACAATCCCGCAGGCCTTGCTAATCTTAACTATCCGCAGATAGCCCTTATGCATGCTGAACAGTTTGGCAACCTTGTTAATTACGATTATGCTGCAGTTGCTATTCCCTACGAATCAGATATGAGTTTTGGTCTTAGTGTTATAAGACTTGGCGTTGATGGTATACCCGATACAAGAGAAGCTCTTGTTGACAGAAATACAGGGCAGGTGATATATGACATTAATCAGTCATCAGGCAGAATTGATCCTGAACTGGTAAAAGAGTTTTCTGACCAGGATTGGGCATTTTACCTTTCATTTGCAAAAAAACATTCTGATAAACTTTCTTATGGCGCCAGTGTTAAAATTATAAGGCGGGATATATCCGATGAAAGCGCAACCGGAATTGGTTTTGATATTGGCGCTCAGTATATACCATTTGAAAATTTCTTCCTTGGTGCAAATGTACAGGATGTTACTACAACACTTATTGCCTGGAGCACCGGAAGGAATGAACTTGTTACTCCTACTGTAAAAGTTGGCTCTGCATATATGATTGATTTCCTTGGCGGTAAACTATTACCTGCCCTTGACCTTGATATGCGCTTTGAAAACAGGCGCTATGCTTCTTATTTTAATGTTGGCCCCGTAAGCTTTGATACTCATGTTGGGCTTGAATACAACTACAAGGGTATTTTTGCTGTAAGAGGCGGTTATAATGATGTTAAACAGTTTACCATAGGCGCAGGCGTAAAACTGCCAAAGCTTAACATTGATTATTCTTTTGCACGCTTCAGTACATCTGATACTGAAAGGCTTGATGATTCACACCGGATTTCATTAATTCTTACCCTTGAGGAACCAAGATTTATGAGAGGCAGCAGTAATTAAGCTGCCCTAAATTTTACTCTTGTTCGTAATAACTGCATCAAGGCTGTATTTCCCCGGGCCGGTTAAAAATAATCCAACAAAAACAAGAAATAATTCCAGCGGATGAGTTGACTGTGAAAATGGCTGTCCGCCGGCAAGTCCCTGCGAAAATGCAACTATCATGGTTACACCCATAAAAACAAGAGCCGGGCGAAATGCAAGTCCAAGTATCAATAAAATGCCTCCTAGAAACTCTGCTGCAGCGCCCATAAATCCCCAGAAAACAGGAAGAAAGTCAATTCCCAAATTGTTCATTGCTTTGCCAAGCATATCCCAGAATTCCGGGCCACCGCTTATTTTGGGCCATCCAAAAACGAAGGCAAAAAAGAACCCAATACCAACTCTTATTACCAGCAGCCCTGTATCAGAAAATTTGCTGTTTGTGTCTAATATTTTCATAATCTTGCCCTTTTATAATTATCTTAAAGTCTTATATTTTTATAAATTGAATGGCTAGTATTTTCGTTTTTTTCGGTATTATACTAAATCCAACACCGGAAGTTTCATTATGTCACCTGAATTTAACCAAATAGGAAAACTGCTTATAATCGGGGGAATACTCCTTATAATAATAGGAGCATTCTTTTTATTTGGCGATAAAATTCCTTTTATTGGGAAATTACCAGGCGACATCTTTATAAAAAGGAAAAACTTCACTTTCTATTTTCCTATTGCAACTTCTGTACTTCTGAGTATCTTAATAAGTCTTGTATTATACTTTTTCCGAAGGAAGTAACAGGATAAATATATAAAAAAACCCATGCTTTAACATGGGTTAAAATTCCGAATCATAAACACCGATATATCTTAGAGCAGCGATTTAATCTGGCCTATATAAGCTTCTTTTGGGACAAGGCCTACATGTTTATCAACAATATTTCCTTTCTGGTCAATAATGAAAGAAGTTGGAATAGCCTGGATATCACCATAATCTTTTACAACTGTCTCTGTTCCGAAAATAATGGGATAATTAATTTTATATTGTTTTATAAACGCCTTAACATCTTTTTCTGTACCTGAAACACGGTCTAATGAAATACCAATTACTACCAGTTTATCTTTATATTCTTTCTGAAGAGCAACAAGGTCTGGAACACCCATTCTGCATGGCCCGCACCATGTGGCCCAAAAGTCTATGATTACTATTTTACCTTTATAATCAGAAAGTTTTATTTCTTTTCCGTCTATACTCTGCAGTTTAAAATCAGGGGCTTTTCCTGCTTTATTAGCATCAGAAACAGAAGTGTTGTTAACCGCACCGGTATTTTCCATCACCGGAGATTCTGCTTTTGCAGTTTCAGCTTTTTCTGCCTTTTCAGCACAGCCTAGTAAAACAACAGTTGAAATAAGAAAAATTGATATGAACTGGGTAATTTTCATTTTTACTCCGTTTAATTATTTTTTTCCGCCCGAATCAGTCATTCTCAGCTCCTCCGGAACAGGTGTATTCAACCTTGTTTTAAGGCTGTCCTTATTATATCCAGGAGGCAATGGCCCGCTTTCAGCAACTGTACGCGTATTATTTACTATAAAAAATATCAGTAAAATCACTACAACCACCACTGTCCAGAATGTATTTTTATATCTCGGGTCAATTAATGGTTTTTTAGCCTGTGTATTTTTACCGATTTGTCTTTCTTTTGGATTTCTTTTCTGTGCCATTTTATTATTTAGATGATGATAAATATTAAAGGATTCACAAACTTACCAAAAAAGTTGGTGGTTATGAATACCGGTTATTTAATTTTATTCCTGCATATATTATTGCCGGTTAAGGTTTTGACTTAAAACAAGCTGATTTGTTCCGAAACCTCTCTGTGGAAATGTTCTGTTGTTAAAGGGATATGGCGTTTATTAAGCCCATATTTATCGCGTGATAAATAAAAAAGCTTGTTAATAGCATCTGCAATCTCCCCTTCCCCGGTAAATCTTTTCCCCCATTCAGTGCTGTTCAGCTTTCCTTTACGTACAGATTTAATTCTGCCAAGAATCTTATCTGCTCTTGCCGGATAGTATTTATTCAGCCAGTCAATAAATAAATCTTTGTTCGCATAAGGCAGTCTTAACATAATATGCCCGGCTCCTGAAGCCCCTTTTTCTGCTGCTTTTTTAAGTATAGCAGGAATCTCCTCATCATTCAACCCGGGTATAACCGGCGCCAGGTTTACAGAAACAGGAATATTATTTTTTGATAATTCTTCAATTGTTTTCAGTCTCAGTTCCGGCCTTGAAGTCCTCGGTTCAAGTATACCTGTTAGCTCTCTGTTCAGGCTGGTTATGCTTATTGTAACCGATGTTAAATTTATTTCTGCAAGTTTTTTTAGTATATCCAGGTCTCGTAAAATAAGTGCATTTTTAGTAATTACTGAAACAGGGTTCCTGTATTTAAGGCATACCTCTAAAATCTTTCTTGTTATTTTAAGCTTCTTTTCAACAGGCTGGTAACAGTCAGTTGTTCCTGAAAGTACAATCACATCAGGCTGATAGCTCTTTTTTCTAAAAGCCTGTTCCAGTAAATCTGCTGCATTTTCTTTAACCATAATTTTGGATTCAAAATCAATACCTGATGAAAAGCCAAGATATTCGTGATATGGACGGGCATAACAGTATACGCAGCCATGCTCACATCCCCTGTAAGGATTAAGAGAGGTTGTAAAGTCTACATCACGGCTGTTGTTTTTAACAATTATGCTTTTAGATTCATCTTTTAGAAATACAGTTTGTATTTTCTTTTCAGGAAAGAATTCATCATCATATATTTCATCTGCCTGACTGTTAAAATCAACTGTAATTTTCTCAAACCTGTTGCCCGGGTTTATCTGCGAACCTCTGCCTTTTATCATATCTTTTGTATTCTGAATTATTGTAAGCCTGAATAAAATAAGAAATCAATCCAATGATTTTTATACCAAAATTTTTACAGCAGCATAAAAATAATAAAGCCGGTTTTAACCGGCTTCAATAAATTACTGTTATATTTTACTTGTTTTATTTTTCTTCAATAAAAAAGATGTGACTGTTAAAAGCTTTCAGCTCAACATACAGTCCAAGGCTTCTTATTTCTTCAACTGATCTTTTATAACTCATATCTGTCAATTTATCAACAATGGCTATCTGAGGTTTTTCCGACAAAGGGTTAAACCTTAACCGGCATTGAGCAGTACTATCAGAATAGTTAATTACAACAACCGCAAGCCGGCCTTTAAGTTTCCATTGCCATGCAAACATTCTTTCGAAAGAAAAGTTCCCGGAACCAACCGGCATAGGTTCAAGCATTTGCCATTCGCCTTTTGAAAATATCTCATCCTTTGTTGCATTAAATAATTTATTATAATAGCGTGTAACTGTATTGGATATTCTTTCTTCAGGCTGTCTGCATAGCTGTACAGGCAGTTTTACACGCCTGCCGGAGAATTGCCCCTCATAATATAATTTCATGCCTGATATAGTTGTTATTATTGTTGCTGCGGCCAGAGCCCGGCTTTTGCCGAAAACGGTTACAGATCTCTGTTCATCATGGTTTTCAATAAACCTGACTGATTTTGCCTGAAATATCTTTTCAGCCTGCAAGTGAGCTTTTATTCCATAAATATCATTAGAGAGCAGCCTTTCAAGCATTCGTTTATCATAAGTAAAATTAAATCCTAATTGCTGCAGTTCCCATTCAAGTCCCCAGTAAACTTCAGCAATAAACATAAAATCAGGAATTTGCTGCCTTACTTTTGCGATGCTTTCTTTCCAGAATTCTTCTTTTGGTTTCTGAACATTATATTTATTGTGAATCCCAAGCCATGTATTATAAAAAACATTGTTCATAGGAAGCATAGCCATGTCACACCTGAGGCCATCACATAAGCCGGAAAGTTCTATCATTATATTGGTTAAAAACTCGCGGGCCTCACGGCTATAAAGGTTTATTTGTACTGTATCAGTCCATGCCGGGAATAATGGGTCCCTCCCATGAGCAAAAACTTTACCGTTTAACTTAAAAAAGGTATATGAGTCTTTTCCAAATGAATCATCATCAGCCTGGAGAAAAATATCCGGGTTAGTTTCAAGATATTTAGTTCCGGCGCCAAAATGGTTAGGAACAAAATCAAGGACAAGCTTCATTCCCAAACCATTAATGATTTCCCTTATTTTAAGTAAATCCTGCTTATTCCCAAGCAGCGGATTAACTTCGTAAGTATTTATAGAATAAGGAGAACCGACAACATCTTCCTGTTTCCAGCCGGGTAGAGCTTTGGTGTATGAAGTAGTGAGGTCGTTGGAAAAGCAGCAATCTTTTATAATATCCGGGCATGTTTCCCATATACCCATCAGCCAGATAATGTTTATTCCTTTATCTGCCAGTTCCTTAAAGTATTCTGCAGGCACGTCTGCCAGCGTTGCATTATTTCCAAACTGTTTAATCCAGACACGCGTATTTATTTCATAAAGTTTTGGGTTAGCAAGCATAAATTTTCTCTTAAATTAACTTCCTTAAAAATATACATTTTACTGCTGATATGTTTAACAAAAACAATCCTATATTCTGCCTCCTGCAGCTGTAATTTTTATAGATACCAGCATATTATTACCCAATTGAACTATATGCCGAAGTGTCAACAAGCCACTCAATACTGCCATTTTGAGGGCTTATTCCTGCAGCAGGATACTGTTTTGCTTCAGTTTCTTTCTTTATAATATGCGCCAGGGTCCCGGCTTTATCTTCACCGGTTACAAGAAATGCAATATTATAAGCATTATTGATTACGGCCTTTGTGAGAGTTATTCGTTTTTGCCCGCTGACAGGATGTACTGCTGTACCACATATATTTTCTGAGGTACTTAGTAATTCTCCGCCAGGAAAAAGAGAGGCAGTGTGTCCGTCTGCACCCATACCAAGCAAAATAAGATCAAATGAAGGCAGTTTAAGTCTTTCAGGCACAAAAGATTTTATTTCTTCGGCATAATGGTATATTTCTGACTCCGGGTTATTCTCTCCCGCAATTCTGTGAATATTTAATCCGGGAATATTAATATTATCAAGCAGTATTTTTTTTGTCATGCCATAATTACTGTCAGAATGGTCAGGGGGAACACATCTTTCATCTACCCAGAAGATATGTAAATACTGCCATAAAATCTTTTCCCTGAAAGGAGGCTGTGCAAGCTTTTGAAATAATACTTTTGGTGTACTGCCGCCTGATACAGCAAGATAATAATTTTCTTTCAGTTCAACCTTTTTTTGAATTTCAGTAAGCAGTTTGTTTGAAACAGTTTCTGCTATTTCCTGTGGAGTATTATATACATTAATATTCATATTCGTTATTATTGATTTCAATTATAGTTTATAATTCGCAATAGAGTCCGTCATCAGTCAGGTTTTTACATGGATATCTCCATTCCTGTTTATTATTCTCAAACAGGTGTGAAGATTCCATAGGCCCCCATGTACCTGAAGGATAGCCATAAATCTTAACAGATGGATTTTCCTTCCATGCTTTTAATATAGGGTCAACAAATTTCCAGCAGGCTTCAACTGCATCACCCCTTGCATAAAGTGTAGAATCACTAAGCATACAATCAAGAAGCAGCCGTTCATACGCAGAAGGCAGGAATGAATTAAGCATATCAGAATAATGGAAGTCCATATTAACTGTCTGGATTTTATACCCCGCACCCGGAACTTTAAGTCCGAATTTTAATAATATTCCTTCGTCAGGCTGGATTCTTATAATAAGCTGATTTGCAAACTGCCCGCTGTTATCTTTCTGGAATAACTGCTGCGGTGTTTCCTTAAAATGAATAACTACTTCTGTTACTCTTGTGGGAAGGCGTTTCCCCGCCCTTATATAAAAAGGTACCCCGCTCCAGCGCCAGTTATCAATAAAAAATTTAATTGCAGCATAAGTTTCAGTTCTTGAATCAGGGGAAACATTATCTTCCTCCCTGTAACTTTTTATTTTTTCACTGCGTACTACTGATTCTGTATACTGTCCCCTAACCACATAGTTTTCAACTTCGTCATCTTTTATAGGGCGTAAAGATTCAAATACTTTTAATGTTTCATTTCTTACAGCCTGAGCTTCAAATGATGATGGCGGCTCCATAGCAATAAAACCAGCAAGCTGCAGCATGTGATTTTGAATCATATCCCTTAATGCCCCGGAACCCTCATAATAACCTCCGCGCCCTTCAACACCTATTGATTCTGCAGAGGTTATTTCAACATGATCTATAAAATTACGGTTCCACATCGGTTCAAAAATTCCGTTAGCAAAACGCAGCACAAGAATATTTTGCACTGTCTCTTTACCGAGGTAATGGTCTATCCTGTATATCTGGTTTTCATTAAAAATACCATGCAGTTTTTCATTCAGGTCTATGGCAGATTTAAGATCAGTGCCAAAAGGCTTTTCAATAATTATTTTCTTTGTAACTTTATCTCCATTATTATTTTGAAGCCCAAACCGCCCTATTGCCTGGGCTACAGTCAAATATAACTGCGGCGGAGTTGAGAGGTAATAAATGTAATTTCCATTAGTTTTTTTTACCTGGTCAAGTTGTTCAAGCCGGGTCTTCAAATGGATATATTCATCCTGGTTTGCCGTATCTATTGAAAGATAATATACATTATTAAGAAATCTCCTCAGCAGATTTTCATCTATATTTTTATCCTCAGAATATTTTATCACATCAGCAAACATTTTGTCCCGGAAAGCTTCATCTTCATATTTAGTTCTGGCAACACCAAGTACAGCGAAACTATCACACATCATTTTCTGCTTATATAATTCGAATAAAGAAGGCATCAGTTTCTTCTTGGTAAGGTCACCTGAAGCGCCGAATATCACAACTATGCTGTTTGCAGGTTTATCCATAAATTCTCCGCAAATTCTGCTAAATTTTATAATATGGTTACTTAGAGTAAAAGTTTGATGGCTATAATTTACAAAAGATTCTTTTATTTACTAAATTTCAGTTATAATTCCCACTGACCCAAAATAAAGACAGCTATATGAAACAAAATATCATCCTTTGGCTTGGTACTTTTATTATTGTATTTCTTGCCGGTTACCTGAATAATGTAACCAGCAGCAATTACCCTGTTTCAGGAACTATTGGAATCGAAGGGCAAAAAGTTTCTTATAATTTCGATAAGAAATACTATACAAATACTCCTTACCCGGTTATTATAAGATCAGATATTAAAACAGATGATGCCTATATTAAATGGAAATATTCAGACAGAAACAACTGGAACCTTATAAAAATGACTCAAAAAGGGGATATGATTTATGGCACTCTGCCTCCTTTTAATGTTGATTCTCATTTGGAATACAAAGCAGCAGTTATAAAAGATAAGAAAACTTACGAATTGCCATCAAATCATGTAATTCCGCTTCATTTTGCCGGGAGAGTACCATCAACAATAATAGTGCTTTATTACCTTACATTGTTTGGAGGTATTCTTTTAGCTGTAAGGACAGGCCTTGAATATTTTAAGGAAAACGGGCATTTAAGAAGATATTCGTTGTTTACCATAATTTGTTTTTTCTTATATATGTCAGTTGTTCCGGTGAAAAACACTTTTGAACTTGATTTCCTTACTACAAAAACAGTCCCGTTTATAACGTCATTGTTTGATATAAAATCAATTCTGCTTTTCTTTTTATCAATAGCAGGAATGGCATTTGCTTTTAAATCATCACAGCCAAAACCAAAAGTGCTTATAATATCCTGTTTAACGCTAATAATATTTATTGTTTTGTAGGCAGGTATAAAGTAAAAAGGAAGGTTTAATATAAAACAAAAAGCTGCTTCCGGTTTCAAATTACGGAAACAGCTTTTTTAAATTACTGCTTATTTTTTATTTAATATGCTAATTACCTGTTTATGAACACCCGGTGCTGCAGCAATAATACTATTGCCAGTTACCGGATCGCCGCCATGATAATCTGTAATAACTCCGCCGGCTCCTCTTATAATAGGAACTAATGCAAGCAAATCCCATGGATTCATAATAGGATCAATCATAATATCAGCAAAACCGGTTGCCACAAGATAGTATCCAAAACAATCACCCCAGTTGCGGTATAATTTAACTTTATGGATAAGTTCTTCAAACTTTTTTATATCCTGGTATTTTTCAATATGAAGGTGATCTGTTGTTAATAATACTGCCTCAGCAAGACTGCTGCATTCTCTTACTTTTACAGCTTTGCCATTAATTTCAGTTGTTTTTCCATCGCCAATCAGGAATTCTTTTAATACCGGCTGGTTAACAACACCAAGAATCGGCTGCCCGTTTTTAAGAAGAGCTATCATAGTACCAAAGGTAACTGTACCGCATATATAGCTTTTTGTCCCGTCAATAGGATCAAGCACCCATTGATATTCTGCCCCTTCATTATAAGCGCCAAATTCTTCGCCAAGTATTCCATGTTTTGGATATTCCTTCATTATTGCTGAACGCATAATTTCTTCTGCATTTTTGTCAGCAATAGTAACCGGGGAAAGGTCTTTTTTGAACTCTGGTGAAATGCCTGTCCTGAAAAAGCTTCTGATAACTTCACCGCTTAAATCAGCAAGTCGTTTGGCGAATATTTTGAATTCATTTAGTTCTTTCATATTTCCCTTTTATTAAAATAGACTGTATTAAAATGGCTTTTTGTAAAAAGCCTTTATCATTCCGGCTTAAGGTATGCCTAAATAAGGAAAGATTCAAATAAATATATTTTTATAAAAACGGCAAAAATCAGGTTATAAGCTTAAAATGCCTCACCAATACTAAAATGAAATGCCAGGTTCTTAAAAATATGCTTGTTCCAGTTATCCCATATAAAAAGCTTATTTTCGGGGTCGTAGAATTTTATACCAATATCTAATCTGAAAGGTGCAATTGGAGAATAATACCTGATGCCAAAACCAGCAGCAACTGCTACTTCATCTAACCTGAACAATTTGTAATTATCCCACGCATTGCCATAGTCAGCAAATACTGCCACACCAAAACTTTCTAAAAATCTTTGCCTGAATTCCACTGAACCTTCAAGCAAAAACATACCACCGCGCACTTTTTGGTCAGTAGTATCATTATTCACAAGATACCCCAGCGGGTTGGTTGAATCATAAGCAGCAGAATTATATAAAGGTAAATCCCTTACTCCCCAGCCTCTTACAGAGTTTGCACCGCCTGCAAAAAAAGTTCTGTTCCCTGGTATAAGATCTGAATTACCGGTAAATGCATGTACATACCCGGTTTTAAATTTTGCTGCCAGCACAGCCGTTTTATACTTTGAAAGCGGTTTGTAGACTGTTGAAGTATATTCAACCCTGTAAAACAATGTTGTTGATTTATCCTGGTAATTTATAGGATGAACATGAGCTGTATCGCTGACATAATATGCATTTATATTTGCTTCGCCAAATGAAATAGCTGTTTCAAGACTAATAAGCTGGTTATTGCCTGATGTTGGGAAAAAAACGTTATCTGCTTTGGCTGACCCAAATTGCACACCCAGGAAAGATGTTCTTGAAAATATATTTGCCTTATTAAAATAAATAAAATTCTGCCTTACATAATCTTTGATTTTGGCATCATAAAATTCAAGATTAAAAAACGGACTTAACTGGTTAATAAAAGTATAATATGGCATTTCAAAGTCAAAAGTAGTCTTAATACCATAGGTTTTATTATTTACTGAGTTTTGGGTAGTTGTTTGGAAATAGTTTTCAAGTATACCGTTAATTGGCTGCTGGAAAAGATAGGGCTGCTCAATTTTAAGATTTATAAGTGCATAGCCGTCAATCAGATAATTCTGGCTTGAAAAAAACTCGTTAAAACTAAAATGGGCAATATCTACTACAGAGAGTTCAGAAGTAAGTGTTAGTTTACGGGCATTTCCCAGGAAGTTTTTCCTTGTGTAACTGGCACTTAATCCGGCATTAAATGAGTTAAATTCATTATTGACCGAAATACCAGGTAGAAATTCATTCATTAATCCAATATTGCCATCAAGCTTTAATGGTACATGGTCACCGGATGTATCTCTTCTAGCCGGTTGAAAGTTAATCTGGTGAAACAAGCCTGTTCTTACAAGCCGTGCCTGTGCAGTTTTTATTTTCTGATTGTTGTAATATTCTTCATTTTCTATCCCGGTAAGAGTCCTTAGCATATTGTCATCCACGCCAGAAGCGCCTTCACCTCGCTTTACTACCTGTATCCCGCTTATTTTAAACCTGTTTCCTGTTGTGAAACACATTTCTACCCCTGCTGTATTGGCAGTTGTATCAATGTATATGCTCGTACTATCCCACATTACATACATATAGCCACGATTTAATAGGATTTCAAGTACATGGTCTACGTTTTGATCCACCAACGATTTCTTAAAATACAAATCAGGATTAATCATCGTTTCCGCATGTATCCGTTGTTCTATATTATCCGGAAGTTCATCAATTCCACGGTAAGAGATAGCCCCAAAATGAGTTTGTTCATTTTCTTCAATAATGTAGTTTAACGTAATTTTTTTTGCAGCAGTATCTTTCTCTATATCAGCACTAATTTTAGCTTTAAAAAAACCATTATCTTCATAATACTTTTTCAGGGCATCTATATCAGTTAAAACACTTGAAGAGTCAAAATAAACGGCAGGGCTGCCCAGTGGAGTGAAAGAATTTATAAACTTGTAAAACCACCATGGAGTCTCTTCACTGGAGATAACAGTCTCAAGGTCAGCGCTTGATATCTTTTCATTACCTGTAAATTTTATCTTTGATAATTCGTACGGAGTTTCCGTCTGTGCAAGCACATTTACAGACACAATTATTAAAATTAATGCAATTAGGCGAACTACCATTTCTTTGTTGATAAGTAATTGATTGACAAAAATAGGAAAAAATGGCTATTAATATTGTATAATAAGCCTGGCATTTATTTCAGGCAAAATGTTTATTTCCGGGTTCTGCAATGATATAAATAGCTTTTTAACTGCTGCTTTACGCCTTTAGTATTTCAGGTCAACATCCTTGCTTACTATATTTAAGGCGGGATAATCTCTCTTGAAATTACTGACAAAAAAGTCCTTAATATTTTTATCTTTTATATTAGGCGAAAGATATAAGGAAACAGGCTGCCCTGCATCTGAGAACAGATGCGCATAGTAGCACTTTTTCCCTTTGAAATCTATAAGGTATGAAAAAATCTCTCCTCCTCCGCTTCCCAGAAAATAATCTTTGGAGTTATAATATATAAGCTCATGAGATATTGAAGGGAACTTAATCTTTTCAACAAGACATTTATTAAATGAGCCTTCCAGTAACCCTGTTTCAAAACCTTTTGTAAATTCATCACCGGATTTTTTTAACAGGTGAAATTTTATTCCCCAGACATCCTTGTTCTCAATTTCTGTTCCGGCTGCAATACTCTGGCTTGTATCTGCATTAAATACACCGGCGTACGCAAATTTAACACTATTCCCAAGAACTGTTTTAGCTTCATTTTTCACATATTCGGGATTTTCCATTCCCTGTTTTTCATTTTCTTTATCAGCAGGGCTTTCTTTATCACTGCATGAAACAACTGTTAACGACATAACAAATACTATCAGTGCAGATACAAAAATGCCTGCTGCTTTAACATAAAACGATTTAATTTTACCTGATAACAACTTTTGTCCCTTTTTTTACTACCGAATAAATTTCATCTATATCTTCATTAGTTACCGCAATAGAACCATCAGTCCAGTTAAACGAAAAAGGCAGGTTTTTAAATATTGCATTATATTCGCCTATTCCGTGAATTCCAACATTCCCGCCAAGAGGAGTATTGGGTTCAATACAATCATCATAATAAAACTGAAACTTCAGTTCATCAAACTGTTTTTGAGTTATTACATTTTTCCTTAGAGCTTCCGATGCATCATTCAGGTTAGGATAATTAATCTTAAAGAATTTATAATATTTATGCACAGTATCAATATCACATATTTTATACTCGCCCACAGGTGTTGCATCATCATCAGCTTTGCTTTTGGGAATGTTAACGTGCATTCCAAAATTTGCCCTGTAAGTTTTAACAAGGACTGTATCTTCATATAAATTCAGGCTGTAAGTACGTTTTTCTATTATAATTGAAGTGTTTTCAAGCTTTGTAAAACCTTTCTCTCTCATTGCTTCTTTAAGAGTAGGTTCACGCAGGTTTAAAATAACACCATATATAACAATACCCAGTATGAATAGTATTATCCCGCCGCTGAATAAAACAATATTCCTTAACATATTAATATTAAGGAATGGTTTTAGCCTGTTGGTGTTTTCCTGAAATATTTCTTTTAGCTTGTCAAACATTCACATTATATTTAAGGAAATATAAAATATAAAAATTAAGAGAAAATATCTGTTTAAATTACATAAAAAAAGGCGGCTTTTAATGCCGCCTTTTTGCTTCACCAATATCAATTATTAGCTAAACTTCCATAATTTCTTTTTCTTTTAATTTAAGTATATCATCAATCAGTTTTACATGGTCATCAGTCAGTTTTTGTATCTTTTCCTCACCTTCTTTTAACTGGTCCTCAGATATTTTTTTATCTTTTTGGGAACGTTTAAGGTGTTCATTGCCGTCTCTTCTGATATTTCTAACCGCAACTTTGGACTCTTCGCCAAATTTTTTAACGATTTTAACAAAATCGCGTCTTCTCTCCTCTGTAAGCGGGGGAACCGGTACGCGGATATTTGTACCGTCACTTACCGGGTTAAAGCCCAGGTTTGCTTCCATAATTGCTCTTTCAACTGCAGATACCACTGATTTATCCCAGGGAGTAATTGACAATGTATGTGCATCAAGCACAGAAACATTGCCCACCTGGTTAAGCGGAGTCATATTACCGTAAAACTCAACTTTTACTCCGTCAAGCAAAGCTGTTGTTGCTTTACCGGTTCTCACTTTTGCAAGTTCAGCCCTTAAAGATTCAAGGGTTTTATCCATTCTTGCTTTAGCGTCTTTAATAATTTGTTCCATAATTTCCTCTCAATAATTAGATAATTAATTAAAAACAGAGAGTAAACTCTTAAGCTTTTTCAGATTCGTTATTAATAACTGTACCTATTTTTTCACCTGTTACAAGCTTAATCAGGTTGCCCGGTACGTCCATATTAAACACTACTATAGACAGGTCATTTTCCTGGCAAAGGCTGATTGCTGTAAGGTCCATTACCCTTAAATTTTTTGTAAGTACATCAAGATATGTAATCTGGTCAAACATTACCGCATCTTTGTTCTTTTCAGGATCAGAATCATATACACCATCTACCCTGGTTCCCTTAATAATTACATCAGCTTCAATTTCAACAGCCCTGAGTGTAGCGGCAGTATCAGTACTGAAATATGGATGTCCTGTACCAGCGCCAAAAATAACCACTCTTCCTTTTTCAAGGTGCCTTATAGCTCTTCTGCGAATATATGGTTCAGCAATTTCTTCCATGTGGATTGCGCTCATTAATCTTGTAAATACACCCTGGTTTTCAATTGCATTCTGCAGAGCAAGTGAGTTTATCATAGTAGCAAGCATTCCCATCTGGTCACCGGTAACCCTGTCAATTCCCTGGGCACCTGCACTTAAGCCGCGGTAAATATTGCCGCCTCCAATTACAATTCCTACCTCAACTCCAAGGTCATGAAGTTTTTTTACTTCTGATGCAAAAAAGCTTAGTATTTCAGGATCTATTCCGAATCCCTTTTTTCCCATTAACGATTCACCGCTTAACTTAAGCAGAATTCTTTTATATTTTAATTCACTCATATAGATTATTATATCCTGTTTTAAAATTTAATTGGTTCAAATATACGCAGAAAGTAGTAATACAGTAAACTTATGCCGGTAAAAATATTATAAAAAAACGGGTTACTGCAGTAAGGTTAGGGCAAAAAAAAGGCCTTACCGAAATAAGGCCTTAGTTCAAATTTATTTTTTTTCATCACCAAGATGGAACCTGCGGAACCCGACAATTCGCGCCGCTGTACCATGTTTGGCATTAAATTCTTTTATAAGATCGCTTATTGATTTAGCATTATCTTTAATAAAAGCCTGCTCAACAAGGCAGTTTTCCTGGTAGTACTTGTTAAGTTTACCAGCAGCAATTTTCTCAAGTATCGCTTCAGGCTTACCTTCTTTGCGCGCCAGTTCTTTATAGATCTCTATTTCCTTTTCAATAAGGTCTTTAGGAACTTCTTCGCGATAAGCACAAACAGGTTTCATTGCTGCGACCTGCATTGCAATATCTTTACCAAGAGCAGTCATTTCATCAACGCCATCTCCAACTTTCTCAACTGTTACAAGCACACCAAGCTTAGACCCCGGGTGAATGTAACCAACAACAACACCGTCAGCAGCGTTATCAACAGCTATTCTTGTAATCTGAATTTTTTCGCCAACCTTACCCATTACCTCGTTAATTTTTTCAGCTACTGCAGGTAAAGTAATAAGTGCATTTACATCAGCAGGTTTTTCTTCAAGAAGCTTATCAACAATAAGGTTTGCTAATGAAATAAAATCATCACTGTTAGCAACAAAGTCAGTTTCGCAGTTAACTTCAACTATAACACCGCTTCTCTTATCATCAGAAGCCTTTGTTAATACAATACCTTCGTTGGTAGTTTTTTCTGCACGTTTGGCAGCAACTGCTGCGCCTTTTTTGCGTAAAATTTCAATTGCTTTCTGAATATCGCCATCAGCCTCAACGAGGGCTTTTTTACAATCCATCATGCCCGCGCCGGTTTTTTGTCTTAACTCATTTACTAATGAAGCAGTTATTTGCATAATTTTTTCCCTTATTAATTATTTCTCTTCGGGTTTTGCGGCAGTTTCAGTTCCTTCTGCCTCTTTTTCCTTTTCCTTCTTAACCCTTTCGTTTTCAGCAGCCTCTTCAGCCTTAGTCTCTTTTGCCTTTGTATTTCCTTCAATTACTGCATCTGCCATAATTTTAACTATAAGTTCTATAGTTTTTACAGCGTCATCATTTGCAGGAATTACATAATCAACATCATCAGGATCACAGTTTGTATCAACAACAGCAAATACAGGAATATTTAACCTGTGAGCTTCTTTTATAGCTATTGATTCTTTCTTTATATCAACAACAAACATTGCACCCGGAAGCCTTGACATATTTTCAATACCTTCAAGAACTTTTTTCAGCTTGTCTTTTTCCCTTGTTAAATAAAGTCTTTCTTTCTTTGTTATCTTGTCAAAAGTACCGTCAGTTTCCTGCTTTTCAATATTTGTTAATCTTTTAATACTCTTACGTATTGTAGAGAAGTTGGTTAACATACCGCCAAGCCATCTTTCACTAACCCAGTTAGAATCACATCTGCGGGCTTCGGTTTCAATTACGTTTTTAGCTTGTTTTTTGGTTCCCACAAAAAGGACTTTTTTACCTTCTGAAACAACCTGTGAAAGGGTGTCAGCTACGGTAACAATCTGGTCCTGTGTTTTTTTAAGGTCAATGATGTGAATCCCGTTTTTTTCCATAAAAATATATGGTTTCATTTTGGGATTCCAGCGGCGTGTAAGGTGGCCGAAATGCGCACCAGCTTCTATAAGCTGAAGTATATCAACTTTTTTCATGTTATCTCCTGTTTTTCTTCTATTTCCATCAACTTTACCTTTAATCCCTTTTTCAGGCGGGACACAGGAGGTAAATCAGGAAATATGAATTATTGTTAATTAAATAAAAATTATCTCTTAGAGAACTGGAATCTCTTCCTTGCTTTAGCCTGACCATATTTCTTACGTTCAACCATTCTTGGGTCTCTTGTAAGGAAGCCTTCAGCTTTTAATTTTGGCCTGTAATCAGGATTTAACCTGATAAGCGCCCTGGCAATGCCTAACCTGATTGCCTGTGCCTGGCCTGTGGTTCCACCGCCGTTTACGTTAACAAGAACGTCAAACTGGCCCATGGTTTCGGTAACTTTAAAAGGATTAAGAATGTCTTCTCTGCTCAATAACTGAGGGAAAGCTCTTTCAAATTCTTTTCCGTTAACAGAAATCTTACCGTTGCCGGATCTTAAGATTACTCTTGCTACTGAACACTTTCTTCTTCCAACGTTAATCTGGTCTGCCATTATTTCTCCAAACTAATTAATTCAGGCTTCTGTGCTTTGTGAGGATGATTTTCGCCTGCGTATACTTTAATTTTTTTCATAAGCTGGTTGCCTAACCTGGTTTTAGGAAGCATACCTTTTACTGCATTTTCTACGATAAATTCAGGCTTTGAAGCCATAACTTCCGTATACTTTCTTACTTTTCTTCCACCCGGGTACATTGAGTGGTGAGCGTAAGTTTTTAACTGCTCCCTTTTGCCGGTAACTTTAATTTTTTCGGCATTTATTACCACTACAAAATCGCCTGTATCGGCGTTTGGGGTAAAGGTAGCTTTATTTTTGCCACGGATTATCTTTGCAACTTTAGATGCAAGTCTTCCAAGAACCTGGTCTGTTGCATCTACAACGTACCACTTTCTGTCAGCATCTTCCGTGGATACAAACCTTGTAAATTTTTCTTGTTTCACGTAATTTTCCTCCGAAACCTGTAACAATTTCAAATATAGAGCCTTAAAATTAAGTTTAAAGGGTATGAAAGTCAAGAATCGTACAGCTTAATTAATACAAATACTGCTTTTTCATTTCGACAAACTATATTTTCCCTCAAAACCATCCGCCGCCAAATTTAAATGTCTTCACCATTCCAAAGAAAACCGGCTGAAACACCTTAAAATTATCTATTCCCTGCATTATGAACTTAATTGAGTAATCTTCGTCTGTTTCCGTTCTTATATAGAATATTTGGGAAACCTGCCCCGCCATTTCTTCCGGGTCATTATAATAGGCTGTGTAATTCCATGTTTTTATGTTGTATTTATACCGGCTTTCAATAAACATATCCTTGGTCTGTACCGCAAGGTGAACATAAGGCGGCGGCTTTATTGTACCGGCTGCAGCCATAAAAGTTACACCATCAAGCTTGTTTTTGCGGTTTTGGTCCATATATGCCCAGCCGGCAGGATACTTAATAGATACATTCAGGGTTTTTTCAGAATATACATTATTCAGGCTGCTGGTATCTGTGTTGGTATTGTTAAACGTCATATTTGCAGTTTTGCCGGCAGAAGTATCTTCCTCTATGCCTGTAGCCGCTGCCTGTTCAGTTATATTTTCCACTGCCCTTTCAGAGGCGCTGCTTTTATCAGGTTTTGGTTCCGGAACTGCCTCCTCCTGTACAGGTATTTGTTTTTCCGCGGCTGACAACTGCTTGTCCACAAATGCCGCACTCATTTGTATATACCCTGATGGTGATGAAGCAGTATTAAATGATATATTTAAAAGTGCTGCACATATTAAAAATATAAGCAGGTGCAAAAAAGCTGACGCTCCAACCATATACCAGGTAAATCCATCCCGGGCAGGGTCAATTCGTAAATTCATATTATTAAAGGTTCAATTTTCCAATCATTTTTCATAAATTAGCGTTTCAACTTACTTAAAATATTAAAATAGATGAAATATTTAATAACTGGTGGTTCCGGATTTCTCGGAATAAACATAATCCGGTTTTTAAACCAGCGCGGGCATCAAATTGTTTCTCTGGATATTGCTGATTTTGATTATCCGGATGTTAATACCTCTCCCGGCAAAGAACTTATCACGGTCATCAAAGGAGATATAAGGGATAAGAATACTGTTGAAAAGGCAATGCAGGGCATTGATATAGTTGTTCACACTGCTGCTGCCCTTCCGCTTTACAAACCTGAAGATATTTTTTCAACCGACATAGGCGGTACCAGAACCTTACTTGAAGCTGCTGTAAAAAATAATGTTAAAAGGTTTATCCATATTTCTTCTACTGCAGTCTATGGCATACCTGACCATCACCCATTATTTGAAACGGATAAGCTTGATGGCGTAGGCCCTTACGGCAAAGCTAAAATTCAGGCTGAACAGGAATGCGCAAATTACAGAGGCAAAGGACTTATAGTCCCTATATTACGCCCAAAATCATTTATCGGCCCTGAAAGGCTTGGTGTTTTTGACCTGCTGTACGACTGGGCGCAGGATGGTTATGGCTTCCCTATGATTGGAAACGGGAAAAACCGTTACCAGCTTCTGGATGTTGAGGACTTGTGCGAGGCTATTTATCTTTGCGCCACGCTTGATGGAAATATTGTTAACGATGTGTTTAATATTGGTGCAAAAGAATTTACCACTATGAAGGAAGATTACCAGGCTGTGCTTGATTATGCCGGCTTTGGCAAAAAGATAAGAGGGCTGCCTGAAAAACCAATTATATGGACTTTAAGGCTGCTTGAATCTCTTAATCTTTCCCCTTTATACAAATGGGTTTATGAAACAGCTTCCAAAGATTCTTTTGTGTCTATAGAAAAGGCTGAATCGGTACTTGGCTATAAACCAAAATTTTCAAATAAGGATGCCCTTGTAAGAAACTTCAAATGGTACCTTGAACATCAGAAAGAATTCAAAAATAAAAGCGGCGTATCGCACCGTGTGCCATGGAAACAGGGTATACTTAAATTTGCACGATACTTTTTTATTTAATTAATCTGCTGAAGCCAGCAAGTTCATTTATATATAAGGAAACAGATGCAGGATCATTTTTTATCAGTAATTATTTTTTCTTCTTATCTGACCTTACAATGCAAGTAAGAGGCGATGTCTTTGCCTGTGCAGCTAATGTCCTGCGCATTGACAATGTTCTGTATGATTAAGAAATATTTATATAATAAGTTATTAAAGGAGATAATAAGAAATGGCTACTAAAAAAGATTTTTTAAAAGAGACAATTAAACATTTTGATATTAAACAGCATAATGTAATTCCCGTAGTTGATGCAATGGAAGCTATGGCTTTTTCTGCAAGAGACCTTAACCGTGCCGCACAGATTTATGACAGAATGATTAAAGATAAAGACTGCGGCATTATACTTACTCTTGCAGGTAGTATTTTCAGCGCCGGCCTTAAAAAAATTGTGTATGACCTTGTAATGAACAACATGGTTGATGCTATTGTTTCTACCGGCGCCCTTATGGTTGACCAGGACTTCTTTGAAGCGCTTGGTTACAAACACTATATAGGCACCCCTTTCAGCGATGATAATGTGTTAAGGGATTTACACATTGACAGAATTTATGACACCTACATTGATGAAGATGAATTAAGAGTATGTGATGAAACCACAGCAAAAATTTTCGACAGCCTTGAACCAAAGCCTTATTCATCAAGAGAATTTTTATGGGAGTTTGGGAAATATTTAGATAAAAATGGCGGCCCAAAAGTAGAGGATTCTGTTATTTATGCATGCTACAAAAAGAACGTTCCTATTTTTGTACCTGCTTTTTCTGACTGCTCTGCCGGTTTTGGTTTTATTATGCACCAGACAAAAAATCCTGACAAACACGTTTCATGCGATTCAGGCAAAGATTTTCTTGAACTGACAAAGATTAAATTAAACAGCAAAGAAACAGGCATCTTTATGATTGGCGGCGGAGTTCCAAAAAACTTCACACAGGATATTGTTGTTGCTGCTGATATCCTCCAGGAAGATGCGCAGATGCACAAATATGCTGTACAGGTTACAGTTGCTGATGTAAGAGACGGCGCTCTTTCAAGCTCTACTCTTAAAGAAGCAAGCTCATGGGGCAAAGTTGACCAGACATTTGAACAGATGGTTTATTCAGAAGCTACTATTGCTGTTCCATTAATTACTGGTTATGCATACCATAAAGGTTCATGGAAAAACAGGCAGCCAAGAGAGTTTTCAAAAATATTTGAAACTGAAAAAGCTTCTGCTTAATTATTGTTTATATGAATAATTTAAAGCCCGGTAAAAGCCGGGCTTTACTTTTTTTTGCATCCTTCTGCAAACACTTTATCCCAAAGCCGCCTCTGCCACAATAACCGTATTTTCCGTCAAAAACGATAAAAATATCATTTAATTTTTGCAGAAAAAGATTATATTAGCTCTTTACTATTAAGGTTTAATATGGCTGGTAAAGATTTATTAAAAAAATATAACAACCCTAAAAACTTTATAAACAGGGATTTAAGCTGGGTAGAATTTAACCGCCGGGTACTTGAAGAAGCTCTTGACCCGGAGATGCCGCTGCTTGAAAAAGTAAAATTTCTTTCAATTTTCCATTCCAACCTGGATGAATTTTATATGATTCGTATATCCGGGTTAAAGGAACAAATTGCAGCAGGAGTTTCCGAGCCCTCAATTGACGGCCTTACCCCGCATGAACAGCTTCAGCAGATTGATAAAAAACTCCAGCCTATGCTTGCAAAAACACAGGATTTATGGATTAATGAAATTGTTCCCGCGTTAAGAGAGAACAAGGTTTTCATACAAAATTATGAGGAACTAACTGTACAGGAACAGGAATGTTTAACTGAATATTTCAGAAAGGAAATTTACCCTGTACTTACACCGCTTGCTTTTGACCCCGGCAGGCCGTTTCCTTATATATCCAACCTTAGTTTAAGCCTGGCAATACTTGTAAGCAAACCCAGCGGGGAAAAACACTTTGCACGACTGAAAGTTCCGAATATATTACCAAGGCTGCTTCAAATAGATAAAATACTTGAACCCAATAAAAAGCCGGCAACTAATGGTAATTTTTCCGCCCGGTATATCTGGCTTGGCGATCTGATAAAGGCAAACCTTAACCTGCTTTTCCCCGGGCTTGAGGTACTTGAAGCACACCGCTTCCGTATAACCAGGGATACAGATATTGAGCTACAGGAAGATGAAGCAGATGACCTTCTGCGTGTAATTGAAGAAAATATCCGCCAGAGAAGGTTCGGCAGTGTTGTGCGGCTTGAGGTTGCAGACAAAATGCCTGAATTCATGCTTGAAACACTTATGGAAAATCTCCAGGTTACACGTGAAGACGTACATGTGTACGAAGGGCCGCTGGGACTTAGCGCTATTATGCAGCTTTATGATCTGCCGCTGCATCATTTAAAGTTTAAGCAGTACTTCCCTGTTATACCAAAAGCTTTTGAAGATGAAGAAGATATCTTTTCAGTCATAAAGAAAAAAGATATTCTGCTTCATCATCCTTATCATTCTTTTGCCCCGGTTATTGATTTTATAAAGCAGGCAGCTAAAGACCCTGATGTACTGGCAATTAAACAAACCCTATACAGGGTTGGGCCAAATTCACCTATAGTAAAATACCTTATTGAAGCCGCAGAACGCGGGAAGCAGGTTGCAGTACTTGTTGAGCTTAAAGCGCGGTTTGATGAAGAGAATAATATTTTCTGGGCAAGAGAACTTGAAAAAGTTGGAGTGCATGTTGTGTACGGCCTGGTGGGGCTTAAAACTCACGGAAAAATGTCCCTTGTTGTAAGGAAAGAAGCAGACGGTGTTAACCGTTATGTGCATATGTCAACAGGTAATTACAATGCCTCTACAGCAAAGATATATACTGACCTTGGTTTCTTTACCTGCGATAAGGATATATGTACAGATGTGTCTGACATTTTCAACTACCTTACAGGATATTCCAAACAGCATGACTTTAAGAAGCTATTGCTCGCCCCTGTAAATATGCGTGATGGTATTATTAACATGATTCTCCGCGAGATTGAAAATGTTAAAGCCGGCGGCGAAGGCAGGATAACAATTAAATGCAACGCTGTTGTTGACCCTATGATAATAAGCTGTTTATACGAGGCCTCCTGTCAGGGTGTTAAAGTGCAGCTTATCTGCCGTGGTATTTGCTGCCTTGTTCCGGGTATACCGGAGCTAAGTGAGAACATCAGGGTTATCAGTATTGTCGGGCGCTTTCTTGAACATTCGCGGGTATTTTATTTCTATAACAATGGAGCTGAAGAAATTTACCTTGGCAGCGCTGATATGATGCAGCGTAATTTAGACCGCAGGGTTGAAACTATCTTCCCGCTTGAAGATGAGAAACTGAAAACTGAGTTGCTAAAAACTTTAATACGTATAGCCTTAAAAGACAACGTTAAAGCCCGTGAACTGCAGCCTGATGGTTCATATAAACCAGTTGAGACAGGAACCGAGAAAGGAATTAACTCCCAGGAATGGTTAATGAACCATACTATTAAAGCGGGCGGCTCTTATGCCAAAAACAAGATAAAACTTTAGATAAACTCCGGATGGAATTTCAGCAAACGATATTCCATCCGGTTTTTCCTTCCTAAACTTACATCCAGGAACTGCAAATGTGATTTAATTTCTGCTTATATTTCTATAATTTTGTATTATTACAATGAATTCAAAATAAAGGAATATAATGCCCGATATTACCAAAAGCGGCCTGCTTAGTGTTTTAAAAAACATAGATAATAAAGCGTTAAACAAAGATATTCTTACACTTAACTCAATTCAGAATTTCAGTTTTAATAACAGTGCTTTAACTGTTGAAGTATCACTGCCGGTTCTTGGCCCTGAAGCTACTGATGATATTAAAAGTAAATTTGCATCAATAATAAAAGAGCAGTTCTCTGATGTTGTTAATGTTGAGCTTGTTATACACAGCAAAATAACATCGCACCATGATAAGAAGAAAGATGAAGTATTACCCGGCGTTAAGAATACTATTGCAGTTGCCAGCGGGAAAGGCGGCGTTGGGAAAAGCACCGTGGCGGTTAACCTTGCTGTTGCACTTGCTAAAGACGGTGCCAGCGTGGGGCTTATTGATGCTGATATTTATGGCCCCAGCATCCCGCTTATGCTCGGCATAAATGAAAGGCCTGTTGTATACCAGACAGAGCAGTCTACTAAAATTGTCCCTGTTGAAGCATTTGGTATAAAGACAATTTCAATAGGTATGCTGATTGATGATGACGCCCCTGTTATCTGGCGCGGGCCAATGGCAAGCGGAGCTGTTAAGCAATTCATGACAGATGTGGAATGGGGTAATCTTGATTATCTTATTTTCGATATGCCTCCCGGAACAGGCGATATTCAGCTTACTCTTGTTCAGACAATTCCTTTAACAGGGGCAGTTATTGTTACAACCCCGCAGGAAGTTTCTCTTATTGACGCCCGCAAAGCCCTTAAAATGTTTGAACGTGTTAATGTTCCAATTCTTGGTATTGTGGAAAACATGAGCTACTTTATTGCCCCTGATACCGGCAAGTCTTATGACATATTTGGTTCAGGAGGAGGAGAAAAGACAGCTAACGATCTCAGCGTTCCGTTTATTGGCGGGATACCAATTGACCCGCGTGTAAGAATTGGCGGTGATAAAGGGATTCCTGTTGTCTTTGATATTCCTGACAGCGAACATGCCAAAACAATACAGGATATTTCCCGCAGGTTAGCCGAACAGGTTAATATCAGGAACATAAATGGTTCATCAAAAATTGATATATCTTTAGGTGACGATGAATAAAGGGCTTTGTATGTCCTTTATTACTTATTGTTAATTTCGATAATAAAGTATATTTGTAATACTGTTTTAAGAATAGTCATTCTGATAATATGGAAACCAAAGAAGAAATACTAAAAGCAATTGAAAATATAAGGCCATACCTGCAGGCTGATAACGGTGATATGGAGTTTATTGATTATTCCGAAGAAGGTATTTTACGTATTAAATTTACAGGGGCATGCAGTATATGCCCCCTTTCCCAGATGACACTGCGTGCCGGAATTGAAAGGTCGCTTTTACGCCAGCTTCCCGGCATCCGCAGAGTTGAAGCTGTCTCAGATGCCTGTAAATAATTTTAACTAAAATCAGCAACTTGTATTTGCAAGAATTATTAAAAAACAGAGCTGTAAAATTTGTTGTTACAACAGCAATAGCAGTATTGCTGCTTGCCCTGTTTTATGTGCTGAGAGATGTGTTTGTACTGCTTGCAATTTCTGTGCTTCTTGCCTTTATATTTCAGCCCTTTGTACTCTTCTTTGAAAAACAGGGGTTTAACAGGCTTTCATCTGTTATTCTTGTTTTTGTAATTGTTGGGGTTGGATTATATGTTGGGTTATCAGTACTTATTCCAAGGTTTCTTTTTCAGTTAAACCATCTTATTGAAACTCTCCATGTTTATTCTCTTCATGACGAACTGGTAAAACTGGAAAAAGAGTTATACAGATATATTCCATTTTTCCCTCCCGGCACTCTTGCCAAGCGTGCAGAACAAGTAATTAGTTCCCAGATACTCCGCATATTTGAAGAAGTAAGCGACATACTAAGCAGTATTGTTTCTGTAATAGCCATACTGGTAATTGTTCCTTTTATTACCTTCTTCCTGCTGAAAGACAACAGGATTATTATCCGCGGACTTATAAGTATTGTTCCAAACAAATACTTTGAAATGTCCTACTGGATATTGAAAAAAATAAATATACAGCTTGGCAGATTTGTCCGCGGCTGGCTGTTTGACGCTTCTTTTGTTGGAATTATGTGCGGTTTGGGATTTTACATTATCGGGATACCTTACGCCCTTCCTTTGGGACTAATTGCCGGTTTTGGGCACCTTGTTCCTTATCTCGGTCCTGTTATTGGCGGAATACCGGCAATAATAATATCTGTGATACAGTATGGAGACACCTCCCATGTGCCTTTTATTATTCTTCTTGTAGCAATAATATATACAATGGATAATGGATTCGTTCAGCCATATATATTCTCAAAAAATGTTGAGATGCATCCAATTATTATTATTTTACTTATAATAGCCGGAAGCCAGTTATTCGGCTTAATCGGAATGCTTTTTGCAATTCCGGTTGCTTCAGTTATCAGGACTGCCGCTAAGGAAATTTACTTCGCTTTTAAAAACTATAAGGGCGTAAGCCTGAAAAGCGACTGAATATTTATTCATACATTCCCATAATATTTCATTACTATATAGTAAAATTTAAAACCAGTCGGTTTGGCATTTGAATAAATACGCCATAAAAATGAATAAAATGGCTTAATCGAGCTATTTTTATGCATTTTAGCCTATATGTGGTTAATAAAATTACATTGCCGCATTTTAAATTTCTATTGGAATAAATTTATTGTTAATTTATTTTTACGCCCGTTATTATTTCACTTCTATAGGGCATACTACATAGGAATTGAGAAAACTTTTATTTTACCTTATACTTTTTACTACCGCATTAACAGCACAGCAGCAAACATTGCGCTGGGGAGCGGACGGCAGCGGCGGAGCTCCTTATGTTTTTGCAGATCCCAAAAATCCATCCCAATACATCGGCTATGAAAAAGATATAGCTGTTGCTCTTGCCGAACAACTACATGTAAAAGAAGAATATGTTCCCACAGACTGGGATGGGCTGGTTGCATCTTTGCAGCGCAAAGAATTTGATATCATTCTTAACGGGCTTGAACCTACATCTGACCGGGAAAGGGTTATACAGTTCAGCAAACCTTATTATGTTTACCAGATGATTCTTACTGTCCAAAAGGATGAACGCGAAATAAAAAGCCTTCAGGATTGTAAGAAACTTGGAATAGAGGTAGGAACCCTTGTTAATACTGCTATGTCAAGAGTCATGGAAAACGAAGGGGTTAAGTGTAAACCTTACCAGGATCCAATGGGCGCCTATGAAGACCTTGCCCTTGGCAGAATCCGCGCTGTACTTATGGATGACCCGGCAGAAATGTTTTATGCCCGCAGTAATCCTGAGTTAAAATGGGCATGTCCTCCTTTCAACCCTGGCTTTTTTGTTATTGGAATCCGTAAAGGCGATGATGTAACTAAAAAGAAAGTTGACGCTGCTATAGACAGTATTGTTAATAATGGTAAAATAGAAAAGATACTCCGCAAATGGAATATGTGGAGTGATGCACAGTTAAAGCTTAAACACGTTACTTCTATCGAGGTTATCAAAAAAAGCTTCAACTGGACAGAGGGTATGCTCAGGCTGCTTCATGCTGCAGTAATTACTGTACTGCTTGCCATAGGTGCCATGTTTATTGCTGTGGTACTTGGACTGCCCCTTTCTTTTGGCCAAACAAAAGGGCCTAAAATAGTTAAGATACTTTGTACCGTTTATATTGAGTTTTTCCGCGGTACCCCGGTAATTGTACAACTGCTGTTTTTGTATTTTGGGCTTCCGGTTATTGGCATTGCACTGCCGGGCTGGCTTACGGCTTTAGTCGGACTTGGGCTCAACTATGCAGCCTATGAGTCGCAGATTTACCGCAGTGCTTTTGATGCTGTTCCTTTAAGGCAGTGGGATGTGGCTTATTCACTTGGTATGCGCCCGATGCTTGCCTTCAGAAGGATTATTTTCCCGCAGGCAATACGTACCGCCCTGCCTCCTATGACCAATGACTTTGTTTCCTTATTTAAGGATACTTCTGCTGCATTTGCCATTGCAGTATGGGAACTGGCTACAGCCTACCGTGAAATTGCAAATGCTACACAAAGTTATCTTTTGCTTGGCGCTATTGTTTCATTGTTTTACCTGGCAATGAGCCTTCCGCTGGCACAGCTTGCAAAGAAACTTGAAAGCAAAATGAAAAGGCAAAGTAATACAAGAGAAGTTTCGAAGGGGTGGCAATGATACGAATAGAAAATCTTGAAAAATATATAAACAATCTTCACATCCTTAAAAATGTGAACCTTGAAATCCCTGTAGGCAAAGTACTTGGCGTTATTGGTGTTTCCGGAAGCGGTAAAACAACACTGCTTATGTGCCTTTGCGGCCTGCTTCCTTTTGAAAGCGGTACAATTAAGCTTAATTCGCTTACAATAAACAAAGACACATATACAAATGAAATGGAAAAAATCTGGGGCCTGCGCAAAGAAACAGGCGTGGTTTTCCAGCATTTATACCTTTTCCCGCACCTTACAGCGCTTGGTAATATTATTGAAGCGCCTATCCACGTCCTGAAAAGGACAAGGGAAGAAGCAGAAGCTGAAGCTATGGACCTTCTTGCAAAAGTAGGGCTGGCTGACTCAGCAGATAAATTCCCTGAAGAACTCAGCGGCGGCGAACAGCAAAGGGTTGCAATCTGCCGCGCACTGGCTATGAAGCCAAAAGTATTGTTCCTTGATGAGCCTACAAGCGCTCTTGATCCCCAGCGAAGTGCTGACATCCGCAACTTATTAAATGACTTTGTTAAACAGGGAAGCACCCTTGTTATTGTATCCCACTCCCTTAATTTCCTCAAAGGGCTGGCTGATATAATTGCTTATATGGAAGCAGGCGAAGTTGTTGAGTGCGACAGTACTGAAGAAGTGATAAAGAATCCAAAAGATAAACGAACGAAGTATTTTTTGGAACATTTCTGATATAAAACTAAAAAAAGCCATTGACCTCCCTCAATGGCTTTTTTGTTTTAAATCAGCCGCTTACCTATAAACCTATCCATATTTGACCATTATAATTACATCTTCACTCCGGCTGGAGAAAAACGCTGGCAGTACATTATTATCGCAAACAGGAAACTTTGAGTCTTTCGAACTATTTTTTGTTTACCATAATTTCAGGCTCTACAAGCCTGAAGAACATTTGTCTTCTGCCGGGAATGCAGCAAACCGTTTAATATGAATGTATTGAAATATTTCCCTTTTATTTGTTTTTGCCTTGTAGAGGCAACAATAGGGCAGGAAATAATTTGAACGGGACCTATAATTATAAATTGAGAATTTATTCTTATCCCAGCCTTTTTATCACTTCCACAGAATTAATACCTTCTGCCTCGGCGTTAAAGTTTGTTATTATACGGTGGCGCAGCACAGGTATCATTGAGGCTTTTACATCATCAATGTTGGGAGTAAACCTGCCGTTTATTACCGCACGGGTTTTTGCTGCAAGTATAAGGTACTGCGATGCTCTCGGGCCAGCGCCCCATGTTATCCAGTCTTTTATAAACTGAGGGGCAGACGGGTTATTTGGACGGGTTTTGTTTGCAGTGCTTACTGCAAATTCAATTACATTATCTGCAACAGGCACTCTTCTTACAAGTTCCTGGAATTCTATAATTTCTCCGGCAGATATAATTTTTTCAAGTGTGGCAGAATAGCCGCTTGTAGTAGTCTGCACTATTTTAACTTCTTCTTCAAATGAGGGATAATCAAGCCACAGGTTAAACATAAAACGGTCAAGCTGCGCTTCAGGCAGAGGGTATGTACCTTCCTGCTCAATTGGATTTTGTGTTGCAAGCACAAAAAATGGTTCTTCAAGCTTGTGTGTAGTTCCTGCAGTGGTAACTTTATGTTCCTGCATTGCTTCAAGCAGAGCAGCCTGAGTTTTAGGCGGCGTTCTGTTTATTTCATCGGCAAGTATTACATTGGCAAAAACAGGCCCCGGAATAAATTTAAAATCTCTTCGTTTGGTCGCCTGATCCTCTTCAATTATTTCAGTGCCTGTTATATCACTTGGCATAAGGTCAGGTGTAAACTGAATCCTGTTAAATTTAAGATCCAGAACTTCAGAAAGAGTCTTAATAAGAAGCGTTTTGGCAAGGCCGGGAACGCCCACAAGAAGGCAGTGGCCTTTTGCCAGAAGAGCAATTAATAACTGGTCAACTATTTCATCCTGACCAATTATGACTCTTGCAATCTCTTTTTTAACTGATTTAATCTTTTCATTCAGCTTTTCAGCAAGCTGAACGTCATCAATTTTTCCGGTTGTTTCTTTCAATGGATATCCGTCTTTTTATATGCTTCTGATTTCCCAGAAAATTTTACCTTTCAGGCCTTCAATCCATTTCTGGTATTGTTCCTGTTTTTTATATTCATCAGCCAGGCGCTTTAATTCATTATAGTCAGTAATAAGATTAGCAGGGTGTTCTTTCACACGGCTTTTCAGCCAAACAATATGATATCCGTATATGCCCTGCCCGTATTCAACTCTTCTTGGGAAGCTTATTTCGCCTTCTTTTAACTTTGCTGTAATATCCAGAAGATTTTTATCAAGCTGATTCATATAAAAAGTACCAAGTTCGCCGCCAAAAGCCTTTGTCTGCTGGTCTTCTGAATATTTGGTTGCAAAATCTGAAAAAGAGCCAACGCCTTTTACTATACTGTCACGAACTTCTGTTAAAAACTCTATTGTATTTAAATCTGATTCTTCATCGGCTTTAATTTTAATAAGTATGTGCCTTGTATGAATTGATTCGCCTCTTTTTTCAAGCATCTGGATTATATGATATCCTACAGGAGATTCTGTAACCTCTGAAAGCTGGCTGTCAGCAAGGGCAAAAGCGGCTGATTCAAATTCAGGATAAAAAATACCGCGTTTAACAAATCCCAAATCGCCTCCTTCAGCAGCGCTCACCGGATCTTCAGAATATTTTCTGGCAAGTTCGGCAAAATCTCTTCCCTGTTTAATTGAATCGAGTAAAGCCTGGGCAAAGTCATGAGCTTTTTTCTTCAGTTTATCAGAAGCTTTTGGATTTCTGAAAATATGGGCAAGAGTAACTTTCTCAGGAATAATGCCAAGACTGTCTTTATACTTATCAAAAAATTCTTCAACTTCACGTTTTGAAGCTTCAACATTACCAAATTTCTTTTCCTGCAGTTTCTGAGTCATCAGGTTTTTCTTAATATCATCACGAAGTTCTCTCTTTATCTTCTCAATGCTCATACCATAAATCTGCTCAACTTTCTGCCTTGAACCATACTGCTGTTCAAAAACCTGTATCTGGTAATCAATACGCTGGTCAACTTCATTATCTGTAACAGTAATGGAGTCAAGATTTGCCTGTGCAAGTACCAGTTTGCTGTCAATCATATCGTTAAGCAGCTTTTCCCTTAAACCGGGTGTATTCGGATCTATTTTATTCTGGGCTGCAAATAAACTAACCTGAAAGTCCAGTTCACTTTTTAATATAATCTCATCATCAACAACAGCTGCAATACCATCAAGCACCTGTTGAGCATTAAGAGTAATTACTGAAATCAGCATTATAGCTAAAAATTTCAACTTCATTTATTATCCTTTATTTCAATGTCATTATCCGAATATAATTTTTTCAGGTAACTATCCAGCAGTTCCTGTTTTTTTTCTGCAATATACCTGTTTTCCACCCTGTCTTTTATAGTATCAAAAGGAGGAATTGTTCCTTTGTCAAATTTTTCAACAAGCTGGGCAACTACAAAATTCCCGGCACCATCAGGAAGGACAATACTAACTTCCTGCTGATAAAGCTCCTGCAGCATTCTAACCAAAATTGCCGGTTGAATATCCTGCTCATAACGGAGCATCCGGGTATTATCACTGATAATTGAGCGGTCTCCTTTAAATGCGTTTAATGCTTTCCGCCAGTCACTTTCTACTGCAGTAACCCTGAAACGGACAGCTTTATCTTCATCATTAAAAGTAATTATATTGAACAGGTATGAATCGCCGGAAAGCCTGAAAGTTTCCTGGTTTTTCCGGAAAAAATCCTCAATATCCTTAGGTTCAAAATTAAGTGATTCTTCGGTGAAATGCTTCTCTAACATTAAAGAGGCAGCAAGCTCTTTTTTTGAATTTTGCAGAAGTCTTTTATATTCTGCATCGTCAGTTACGCCATCTTTAAGTGCGGCCTGGTACAATACTTCCCTGCGTACCCAGTTTCTGATTAATTCATTCCGGTATAGTTTAGAGTAGGATCCCCCGCCCATCATCCCTTTAATATCTTCAGAGGTAAGGTATGAATCATTTACGCGGGCAACATAATCTTTCTTAGATTCTTTCTTTCCGCAGCCTGCTAAAATGGCCGCGGAAAGAAATATCATTAAAACTTCATTTTTCAGCTCTATCGGTATTCTCCGTTGTTGTTGCAGCAGTTTCGTCTTTAGGGAATGCCTGTTCAAGTGTATCATAATATATTACAGGAGAATATTTTTTCTTCAGGCTGTCAATGTATTCTGAATCCAGGCGTTTTCCTTCAACCTCCTGGTAAGAGCCGGAAACTTCTGCTTTTGCTTCTTCATATGTTTTAAGCCTTGCTGCATCCCTGCCTGCAAGTTTTACAATTGCAAATCCACCCGGAACTTTAAATGTTTTTGAATACTGTCCAACAGCACCAAGTTTATCAGCTTCCTGAACAATCTGGTTAGCTTTAACATCAGTTAAAGGATAAAAACCTGCTTTGGTTTTATATCCCGGCCTTTCGGTATATTTTGAAGCTACTGAGTCAAAATTTTCGCCCTGTTCCAAATATGAATAATAAACATTTATAAGCGAATCTTTTCTTGAGAAAATTTCGTTATAGCTTACTCTGTCAGGCCATTTATATTTATCTTTTGTTTCCAGATAGTAATTATAAAGTTTTGTACTATCCATGTCAATCTTATTCCAGATTTCTTCTTCCTGCAGCTTAAAGATGTAAATACCGTTTTTGTAATCATCCATTAAAGCGGCAAACTGTTCGTTTGTCTTATCAAGGCCAAGAGCTACTTCTTCAAGTAAAAGGTCACCGGCAATTTTATCAGCAGCAGAGTTTAACAAATCTGCCTTAACAGGTTTTCCTTTTAATTCCGGCTGCTCAGCAAGCCTTTTTACAAACTGCCCGGCAGTAAATGATTTATTGTTATAAGTAAATAAAACTTTGTCTTTTATTTTATCCACTCCATTTAATTCATCACCAACTTTAACAGTATCATTATCAGCAGCAATTTCAGTTAATACAGCCGGATTTGAAGTGAAGTTATATGCTTTTTTTAGAGAATCAACCAGCACTGTATATTCAACATTAAATCTCTGCTGCTTATACATTTTTTTTAGGGTTTCCTTTTCGTCAGAAAGTGCAGGATACTCTTTCTTATCTGTAAGTTTTATAATATGGTAGCCGTATTGGGTTCTGATAATACCTGAAACTTCGCCAACATTTAATTTAAATGCAGCTTCATCAAATTCCTTAACCATATTTCTTCTTTCGAAGTAACCAAGGTCGCCGCCGGCTTGTTTTGAACCGTCATCAGAATATTTTTTAGCAACTTCAGCAAAATCAGCGCCCTGTTTTAATTCAGCCGCAGCAGAATCAATTTTTGCTTTGGCAGCAACAGTATCAATTTTTCCATCAGGGGTACGGAATGCTGCAAGTATATGGCTTGCCTTAATCTGCGGAACTCTCGGCTGCTTCTCAGTAACTTTAACTATGTGGTAACCAAATCTTGTCTGTACAAGCTGGGGGAAAACCCGTCCTTCAGCGGTGCTGTACATTGCATCTTCAAATTCAACCGGAAGCATACCGGCAGTAACATAATAAATATCTCCGCCAACAGGTTTTGAATAGTTATCCTGTGAATATTTCTTTGCCATTTCCTCAAAAGAAGCACCGGCTTTAATGCTGTCAAGAATTGCCTGGGCTTTTATTCTTGCGGCTTCATTTCCTGTTGAGTCAGGGCGAATCATAATATGGCTTACTCTTAATTCGACTTTCCTTTTTCCATAAAGGTCTTCTATTCCCGGTTCAACCAGTTTCTTTTCAAGCACATAGGTGACGCCAACTCTTTTCTTATAGTCAGTAAGTTCAGCCATCAATGTGGAATCTGAGGCATATCCTCTTACTTCTGCATCTCGTAATTTCATCTTAAAGTTAACATACAAATCAAGAAAACTTTTAAGCTTAGACAAGCTGTCTTTCTTTGCAGCTTCGTATCCGCCTGCGCTTTTAGCATAGGCATCTTCAAACTCTTTCATGTGAATTTCTTTGCCGCCATACTCAGCAACAACAAGTTCTGATTGCTTTGGTGCACAGGAAACAAGAACAACTGCAAACACCAGTGGTAGAAAGTATGTAGCCTGTTTAAACATTATTTCTCCTATATTAATAAAAATGACAATTCAGCCGGTTATTTTATTTATTAGCCCATATAAAATCAAGGTAAATAAGGTTGTATTATACCTCTAAACTCCCCGGGCCATGGGGATATTCTGCCTGAAAAGACAAAATTTACACATAGATTTTAGACGCTGAATATACTTAAAAGTTTTACTGACCAGTGTTTATTTTGCCCTGGTTCCGCTTTTAACCTTTTCGCCCACTGTCAGTAGTTCCAGTTTACCTTCTGAATTCTCAAGCGCCAGTACCATACCCTGAGATTCAAGGCCCATTAGTTTGGCAGGTTTAAGATTTGCCACAACCATTACCTTTTTACCTGTAATCTCTTCTGGAGTAAAACTTTTTGCTATACCGGCAATTATTTGCCTTTCTTCAGCACCAATTTGAACTTTAAGTTTAAGCAGTTTTTCGCTTTTTTCAACTCTTTCCGCCTTAATAACCTCGGCAACCTTAAGCTGAACTTTTGAAAAATCATCAATTGTAATAAGTCCGTCATCAGTTTTACTGCCTGCTTTTGTATCAGCCTTTTTATCGGCAGCTGCAGGTACGGATTCAACTGGTTTGCCTACCTGCTGAATCTGCGTTTCTATTACTTCATCTTCAATTTTAGGGAATAAAATTTCGGCTGTATTCAGCTGATGGCCGTCTTTCAGCCATCCTGCTGCTCCGGGCCTGCCGCATTCATACCATTCAGCAGGGGAAGCATTAAGCATTTTAAAAAGTTTTTCCACAGTAAAAGGTACAACTGGAGAAAGAAGTTCAGCAAGAGTATAAATTGCCTGAAGGCAAATATTCAGAGTAGTTGCACATTTTTCTTTGTCTGTTTTAACAGCCTTCCATGGTTCAGAATCATTAAAATATTTATTTCCTGCACGTGCAAGATTCATTATCTCATTTACGCCGTCTTTAATCTTATATACTTCAAAGTATTCAGAAATTTTTGCAGGATAAGCGCCAATAGCGGCTATCATATCTTTATCAATATCTTCTATCTTTGAAGCAGCAGGTACCTTGCCTTCAAAATGTTTATGAACGAAGGTGAAAGTCCTATTAATAAAATTGCCCAAAATATCAGCCAGTTCACTGTTATTTCTGCTCTGGAATTCTTTCCAGTAGAAATCAGTATCCCTGGTTTCAGGCAGATTTGCTGCGAGACAGTATCTTAATGGATCAGCAGGAAACTGCTTAAGAAAATCAATAGCATCAATTCCCCAGTTCCTGCTTTTAGAGAATTTTTTACCCTCAAAATTTAAAAATTCGTTTGCCGGAACATTTTGGGGAAGACAATATTTTTCTTTATCTCCCTCGTTCCATGCCATAAGCATTGCCGGGAAAATAATACAATGGAACACAACATTGTCTTTGCCAATAAAAGCAACATATTTGGTATTAACATCCTGCCAGTAATCTTTCCACATATCAGGTTTGCCAAGTTTTTTTGACAGTTCCTTTGCTACAGAAATATATCCCAATACTGCATCAAACCATACATAGATTACTTTACCCTCTGAATTTTCTATAGGCAGCTTCACTCCCCAGTCAAGGTCTCTTGTAATAGCACGGTCTTCAAGTTTGCTTTTGAACCAGCCGCGGCAGTACTGAAGAACATTTTCCTTCCAGCCATACTTTTGGCTCATTTCGGCTACATATTTTTCCAGCTTATCCTGGTAGTCACCAAGAGGGAAATACCAGTGCGAGGTTTCTTTAAGTTCCGGAGTGTCCCCGGTTATTTTACTTTTAGGATTTTTTAATTCTGAAGGTTCATACAGTGCACCGCAGTTTTCACACTCATCACTTCTTGCTTCTTCATTCCCGCAATTTGGGCAGGTACCTTCAACATACCTGTCAGGTAAAAACATTTTGGCTTTATTGTCATAAAACTGGAGAGATTTTTTTTCTTTTAATATTCCCCTGTTATAAAATTCAAGGAAAAACTCCTGTGCTGTTTCGTGATGAACCGGAATGCTGGTACGGGAATAAATATCAAAACTCATCCCGAACTTTTCAAAAGCAGCCTTATTTATTGAATGATACCTGTCAATTATCTGTTTAGGCTTTACTCCCTCTTTATCTGCAGATATGGTAATAGGAACACCATGTTCATCAGAACCACAGATATAAATTATATCATCACCTTTTAATCTTTTATAACGGACATAAATATCCGCAGGAAGGTATGCACCACTCAGGTGCCCCAAATGAATCGGCCCATTTGCGTATGGAAGTGCCGAAGTAACCAGTATCTTTTCCTTATTCACTAGATTTCCATTTTTTTCAATAAAATAGGACAGTAAATATAAGTATTTTTATATTACGAACTATGGGGTGTCCCTTTTTTAATACATTTGCCAGTCACAGAATAATACACTTAGACCTTATTTATTGCCTAAAATGACCATAATAAGAGAAAATTTCAGGCATGGAATTTTCTATGCATATAAAAAAGGGAGGGGTCAATGAAAAGGTTATTTTTGATTATTTGTACCCTTACACTGTTTTTAATGTACAGTGAAGTACTACCCCAATCAAGGGGGCTTAAATCAGTTGATAAAAAACGGGAAGCTGTATCAGCCCCGAGAGAGGAAAAAAGAGAGCGGCCAATAGAGACACCGGAAAGGACACCAAGAGACCTGAATACTCCGCCGCCTGCTGTGGCACCTCCTTCTCAGCCGCCGGTTCAAACACCACCGGTAGAAGAACAGCCTCATAATACACCGGTTAATCAGAATTTACCTGCACCGGAAAGGCCAACGCCAAGGCCGACACCTGATGCCCCCGGAAGAGATGTGGTGATACACCCTGTTGAGATTTATGTGCCGCATGTTGTTGAGAAAAGCCTCTCCCCTTTTGAACAGCTTTTTGAACAGGGAATTGTTTATTATGACAGCGGCTATTATGATGACGCTCTTGTAGAATTTGATAATGCCATGGATATTGATACTACTGAATACCAGTTGTATTACTACCGGGGCTGTACCCTGCTTAACCTGGACTATTATGAAGATGCTATAGCAGACCTGGATGTTTATATATACTTTTTCCCAAAGGATAAGGATGCTCTTTATAACAGGGGACTTGCATGGTTTTATTTTGATAATAAAGAAAAAGCATACTGGGATTTTGATGCTGCTTCAAAACTGGGAGATGTACGGGCAAAATCGTTGCTCAGAAGGTTTTATTGAAATAAAAAAAGCTGTTGTTTGAGTCTTTTACCCGGAAGTTCAAAAACTTCATCCTCAATAAAGAAGCTTGCAGGTAATCAAACAACAGCCTAAAGCGCGCGGAATTTATTTCCAAATTTAAGGAAACAAACTTAGTGCCAGATTAAGAAATCATGAAGCATTACTGAATATCGTGGCGTTTTGGTTCATTTTAGCCAAATTATTTGTTTTTTGAAATATTTATAGTTTATTGTGAGATTATTGGTTTACTCAATAGTAAACAATTGCACAATATTTACCGGTTAAAACCTAATATTTGCCGATATTTTCTTTTAAATAAGAATACTAAAAGATAATTTTACCACAAAAGAAAATTTTATTTCGTGGAGATAACATGGAAGACAACAAAAGGAATTTTAGCGGAAGAACAACACTTGGCGGAATATTGGTTTTAATTGGAGGCCTGTTTCTGCTAAAGTCTTTAGATATAATATTTATAGATGTACCGCACATAGTTTTTTCGCCTGCATTTATCGTTTTTATTATTGGAGTACTTATACTGATAAACTCAAGAAAGAAAATGCTGGGCACATTGATGGTTTTGGGAGGCGGATTATGGTCACTGCCAAAGATATTTCCACAGATTCATATAAATGAAGGTATTATCTGGTCAGTGATAATAATTGCATTCGGTATTCACATTTTATTCAGGCAGAAAGAAAAATATAATTATTGTGATAATACGGAACATTCAGGCGAACATAAGCAAAGGTTTGGCAACTCGGAGATTAAAAAAGATTTTATTGATGAGGTAGCTGTCTTTGGCGGGGGCCATAGAATGGTATATTCTGAAAATTTTAAAGGGGGCAATATAACAGCAATATTTGGAGGCTCAGAAATTGACCTTGGAAGCTGCAAAATGGCGGAAGGAAATAATATTATTGATGTTGTTGCGATTTTTGGAGGAGCTGAAATAAGGGTGCCGCGTGACTGGCATGTAATTGTAAATGCCACCCCTGTTTTTGGCGGATTCAGTAACAAGGTTGTACGTGACCCGGGCACACCGGTTGATTTATCACGTACACTGATTATTAAAGGCGTGGCTATTTTTGGTGGAATTGAAGTTAATTCAAAAGTTAAATTTTAATGGATTCGAACCCTATAATTGATAAACCAGTTAATTTTTTCCTGTATCTTATTTTCTGGGTATTAGTTACCGTTATTTACATTTCTTTGATTGTCAGCAGAGGGATTTTGCCCTTAACTGCAGCTCTTGCTGACGGAATTGTATATTTTTTAATAATAACCAGTTTCGGAATTGAAATTTGGTATGCAGTAAAATATACATTCTCAGCCTCTCACTCATTATACCTTGTCTTTGCAAAACACTCACTTGCAGGAGTATTATTCTCAGTATTCTGGATGTTTATTGGTTATTTTATAGTTAATACATTTTTTGATTTCGGGCATGTATATTCTGATTTCATATTTGCAGTATGGCCATGGCGGTTTATGGCAGGAATTCTTTTTTACTTACTGCTTGCTATTTTTTATTACATGATAATTTATTATTCTGAATTCAGAGATAAAGAATCCAGAGAATCAGAATTGAAAAACCTTATTACTGAAGCAGAGTTAAAATCATTAAAGTTCCAGATAAACCCCCATTTTATTTTTAACAGCCTTAATTCCATGAGCGCGTTAACAACAATTAACCCGGAAAAAGCGCGTGAGATGATATTAAAGCTGGCAGATTTCTTACGATACACTCTTGCTAACAATGAGCGCCAGAAAAACACTTTAAGAGAAGAGTTAAAAAACATAAAACTTTATCTTGATATAGAGAAAATACGGTTTGAGGATAAATTTGATTTTGTTGAAGAAATAAATGAACCCTGCCTGGATGTTCAGGTACCCAACATGATTTTACAGCCGCTATTTGAAAATGCAATTAAACATGCTGTTTATGAAACCCTGGATAAAGTAACAATAAAATTAAGCTGCTCCCCTGACGATGGTTATATGCGTATATCACTTGAAAACAATTTTGACCCTAATGTAAAAAGCCGCAGGCCGGGAACAGGTGTGGGCCTTGAAAACATAAAAAACAGATTAAAGCTTATCTATAACAGGGATAACCTGATTGAAATACAAAAAGAGGTGAGTTTATTTAAAGTCACCTTATTTATTCCGGCCGCTGAAGAATAGCAAGTATCATTTGTAATCTTTTCTTATTTTTACAGACAAAAACGCCGGTTATTCCAATGAGTGAAAGAACCAAAGTACTTATTATTGATGATGAAAGCCTTGGAAGGGAAATTGTAAAAAAATACCTGAAATCTCATCCCGATCTTGAACTGCTGGCAGAATGCCAAAACGGATTTGAGGGAATAAAGAAGATTAATGAACTTAAACCGGACCTGGTATTCCTTGATATACAAATGCCCCGTCTGACAGGATTTGAAATGCTTGAACTTCTTGAAGAGCTGCCTGTTATTGTTTTTACAACCGCTTACGACCAGTTCGCACTTAAAGCCTTTGAAGTTCATGCAGTTGATTACCTGTTAAAACCATTTTCATCCGAAAGGTTTGATGAAGCGGTTGAAAAAGCAAGGCTTCATCTTAATAAGAAAGCTTCTCAGAAAAAATTGATAAAAGAGCTTATAAAGGCTAATGATTCAAAGGAAGATTTTCTTGAACGGATTGTAATTAAAGACGGCCCTAAAATTTCAATTGTGGGGATTGATTCGCTTAAATTTATAGAAGCCCAGGATGATTATGTAATGATTTATTCCGATGAAGGAAAATACCTCAAACAAAAAACGATGAAATATTTTGAAGATCACCTAAACCCTTCCGAGTTTGTAAGGATTCACAGGTCGTATATTTGCTCTGTAACAGAAATAAAAAAAATTGAGCTTCTTGAAAAAGAATCTTACCAGGTAATTTTAAAAAACGGTACCTCGCTGCCTGTAAGCAAAACCGGTTATGCAAAACTGAAAGAGATACTAAACCAATAAAAATTTACTATTTAGCCAGAAATGCACTTATAGGCAGAATCACTTATTAATAGTTTGATAAAAATACAAAGCCCGCCTGTTAAAACAGACGGGCTTAATTATACGTATCTGTGTATGTTTTATTCTACTTCTCAACTTTAACATATACGGTATCAGCTATATATGAGCCAAAAATACCTATGCCGTCCCCTGTGATATTAAAACGCGGTTCATGCAGATTCCCATCATATTCAGTAACATTGCCGTAAGTCTGTACAAATAACCTGAAATTTTCGTCACCGGCATAGACAATAAACCTGTAATTGCTGTAAAACCACAAATCAAGCCATCTAATTTCAAACTCTCTTTTACCTCCATCAGGATTAACATTCTGCATCCAATCCATCTGGTATTTATAGTCAGCAAGATCTTTTTCAAGATCTTCTTTATCCGGTTCAAAGTATGGATTGCCATAAACAAACGTTTCTACACTTGCATCAAGAGCAGTGTTAGAAATTGCATAAAAGGTTGAACCGACAGATGTATTAAACGCAACTTTAAAGCTTTTAACATTCCCCTGGTCATCTTTTTCACGATACTTCATTGTTCCAAGTACAGACTCGTCAGTTAATATTTTAAGTCCTTCTTTTGGCACATGGGTAACAGATGAAGCTGTTAGGCTTTTACCATCAATTACAGCATTGATTGTAAGTTTATAACTTTTGTCATAACCAATAGTCAGTCCTGTTCCATTATAAACGAATTTACCAGACACTGAATTGTAAGTAAGTTTATAATCCTTATTTTCAGAAACATCAGTTAATGTAACATCAGCTCCAGAAAGTATAACAGTTGAAGGGTCTACCTGTGAATTAAGAGGAATATTCCTTGTAAGCAGAATTTCAACATCTTTTCCCGGCTGTAAATAACCTTCCATAACAATTTTAGGAGTATAAGTCTGAGGGCCAACTTCAACCGTCCCCTCTCCGCATGACACAAGCACAACTGATATAACTGCAATTATTATATAAATATATTTTTTCAACTTCATTTTATCCTCTTAAAACTTAAAGTTTATACCAATGCTGGGCAGAATAGGAAACATGTTAACAGTGCTTATATCCTGTGTAACCACGTTTTCTTTAATTTCGTTATCATATTTTATAAACCAGACATTCTTCCTGTTAAGCACATTAAATATCTGCAGATAAGGAGCCATAGACCAGCCGTCATATTTAATTTCATAGGTCAGGCTTAAATCAAGCCTTATATAAGGAGGAAGTCTGTATTCATTTATACCTGAAGGATAAATACCAATACTGTTTGGATTATCCTGCCAGTCTGGCAAACCATGAGCAAGGTAAACAGACCCCGGGAGCGTAATAGGCTGGCCGGAGAAATAAGTAAAGTTAAGCCCAAGAGACCATTTTTTGTCGGGATTTATAAATTGTTCACCGCGTAGTTCTCTAAAAACATTATCAAGATCAAAATTAGCAACAACATTAACGGCAGATGTTCTGTCATGGCGCGGATAAAAATCATTGCCCTGGTTAACAGTTTCAATATTATATTTTGTTTTAGAGTATGAATAAGCAATCCAGCCGGTAGCAGCGCCAACATCTTTTCTTAAAAGGATTTCAGCGCCCCATGATTTGCCATCACCCCTGTTGAAAAGACCTTTTGTGTTGTTATATACCGGGTTATTATTATCATCATATCCGCCGGGTTCAACATCTGAAAGCGAATTTTGATTATAGGAATATATATCTTTGTAACCCTTGTAATAAGCTTCAACCTCCAGTTCAATCTTGCCGGGCAGAGCTTTCTGGTAACCAAGTATAAAATGATTTGCTGATGATCCTTTAACATATTCATCTGCTGTTGTCCAGATACTTACAAAAAACATTCTTGGAATGCGGTTTAAGTACTGATGAAATATACCTGCCGAAAACTTAAGATTTGAAGTTTCATCAAGCCTGTATTTAAGTGTCAATCGAGGATCAACGTTATTATAATTATTATCTGAATCGAAATAATCATACCTTACACCTGCTTCAACATCCCACAACGGAGTTGGTTTCCATTGAGAAGTAACATAGCCTGTATATTGCTTGCGATGTTTTGAAATATCAACTTTACCGCTTGAAAAATCTTCCTTCAGTGAACCGCTAAGATTTTTTTGTTCAAAGCCAAACTTCATATTTAATTTTTCAGAGTAGAAATATTCAAGAGCACCTTTAAATGTAACATCACGCATCCTGTTTTTTTCAGTAAAGTTTACATCTGAAAAGTCAAAGTCTGAGAAGAAACGGCTCCCGGTAATCCAGAAATTGGCAAACAATTTAGGATTAAGAATGGTTTTCCAGTTAATACTTGCAGTCTGGTTACCCCATAAATAATTAAAACCTATTGATTCAGGTTTATCTTTGTCAAAAACGAAATCCAGATTGTCTTTACCACCATAAAAACTCACAGAGAGTTTATTGCTTTCGTTAAGGTCAAAAAAAGCTTTAAGGTTGCCATCTATAAAATAATAATCCGGTACATCATCAATTACTTTTGCAAGTGTCTGATCAATATAAGTCCTTCTTATAGACCCTGATAAAGAACCTATTGAACCAATTGGAGCCTGCAGCGTGGTACCTACTGAAAGCAGGCTTAAAGATGCCTTTCCCTGAAACTCATTTCTGTTACCATCATTATTTGTAACATCAAGAACTGAAGAAAGCCTTCCGCCGTATTCAGCGCCAAAACCACCCTTGTATAATTCAACCTTTTTAATAGCATCGGTATTAAAAGTAGAAAAAAGCCCAAAGGCATGTTCTGGATTGTAAACATCAGTACCATCAATAAGATAAAGATTCTGATCAGGCGTGCCGCCGCGAACATAAATAGCAGAAGAAAAATCAGAAACAGGAACTATACCCGGCAAAGTTTGAAGTGTTCTTAAAAGATCAGCTTCAACCACCTGCGGAACTTTACTGAGTTGAGTTGGAGTCAGTTCAATTTTAGAAACTGGTTTATTAAACAATTTGTCAATTGTTCTGATTGAATCTGCATTAACTACAACTTCAGCGCTCTGCACAGCCTCAGGCTGCAGATTTATATCAAGCCTTTTCTGTTCGCCGTTTTTAATTACAACTTTTTCAGAATAAGTTTTATAACCAATAAAACTTGCTATTATATTATAAGTTCCTTCACTTAGTGAAGGTATAGCAAAATATCCGCTTACATTTGAACTAGCGCCTGTATTTACTTCTTTTATATAAACATTGGCCCCTATAAGCGCCTCTCCACTTAGTTTATCATAAACAAAACCACTGATAGTTGCTGTTTTTGATTGAGAAAATAGTGTCGAAGTCATAAGTACACATAGTATCATGAAAACAGTTAATTTCATTAACCCCTCGAATTTAATTTAGAATTGCAGTCACAAAATAGGAAAACAAACATCTATCGGTTGGTTATCTTTGACGAAAGGCACATTCGAATGATGATATGTACTCATATCGGATGAGGAAAGAGACGGATTTTTACCCTGCAATACCAGTGCTATAATTCTTTATTACACAATACTAATAAGTTTTTTTTCGTGTATGACAATTGCTGCAATCACTGGTTTTCCATGAACCGCCAACATCAACAGGATGAATATAGTCTATCCCTTTCATTGATACCTGCTCTTTTCCTTCGAAGCTCTGAGCAAGAATTGTATGACAAATGTTGCAGTCATTTGATATTACTTTACCATTACTGCTTTTATGCTTTCCGTCATGGCAGCGAAAGCATCCGGGGGAATACATATGCCCTATCTGTTCCGGGAATTCTCTCCAGCTAACTTTCATTTCAGGGAAATAATTGCGCGCATAAATATTTTGCAATTGGCTGATTGATTTTGCAATTTCTATTTGTTTCGTTTTTGCCAGTTCAGGATAATTGGATTCATAAAACTCTGTCAGAATTATTTTTATACTATCTAGTGCTACGTTTTTCTTGCTGTATTTTTGTTCCAGAGCCTGAACAGAAATACTTTTAATAAAAGGAAGTTCACCGCTAATCCAGTTTTGAGCCATAACATGGTTAACTGACCTCATTGGCGGATTATAAATATGCGATGGACGGTTATGGCAGTCAATGCAGTCCATTGTTCTTAGTTTATCAGGAGAAATACTATTCTCATTAAACTTAACCTTTGTGCTGCGGTAAACAGTTTCTTTCCCATCCAATCCAACAGCCTTAACCCACGGAATTACTGTACGTGATTTATCAAGCGGCAAATAGGTAATCTTATTTGCAATGTTCATATGCCAGTGAATACCTGTTGTGTTACCGGCTTCTTCGTTACCTCCTCCAATTTTCATCAGAAGAGAAAGTGACCATTTACTGTTATTTTCATCCGAAAGGAAATATGTATTATCTACCTTTTTCTCATTATAGAAATGACTCGGCCAGTGGCATTGTTCACAGGTCTCTTTTGCCGGGCGCAAATTTTCAATTGGGGTTGGTATAGGACGCGGATATTTATTAAATATTACAGAATAAACCTGGTAAGCCCCTGATAATTTTGAACGTACAAACCAGCCCGCACCGGGGCCAATGTGACAGCTTACACAACCAACTTTTGCATGAGGCGAGTGTTTATAGGCCGTATATTCAGGTTCCATTACTGTGTGGCAGACCGTTCCGCAGAATTCAACAGAATCTGTATACTCATACGCTTTGAAACTTCCAAATGCAGTAAACAATAGCAGCAGTATTGTTATAACGGAAAATAAAGCAAAAGCAGCGCGCTGTTTTGGATCATTAAGATCAAGTACCGGAAAGTTTTCACGGGCTATCCCTTTCCTGATTCTGCGGTTTTCGCGGTAAATTCCATAAGCAACAAGCAGCAGGCCGGCTATTAAAACAGAAGGCAGTACAATAAAGGCAATAATGCCAATATACGGTTTTTGTTCACCGCCGATTAATTCAAGAAATATTAAGAATAGTATTATTACAAAACTTATTGAAGAAACAGCTGCACCGGTTAAAGTAACCGGGTTGTAAACTGAAGAAGGAAGCCTTTGTTTCATACAACACTGCACTCCTTTCGGTATTTACCGCTGAGGGTTTAGTATTTTTTATTCTGTCTTTTCTTCTGAATGATTTTCATCATCACCGGGTTCTGAAGCATCGGAATTATCATCTGCCTTATCATTTTCAGCTTTTGTATTTTTTATTCTTTCCAGTTCAAGCGGATGTTCTTCAGCCATTTCTTCTTCAGAAATTGTTCCCTTTATAAAAGCAAGGCTAATTGGATAAATATCAGGATTGAAAATCACGAAATAGAAGTGCCATACAAGTATAGCCAGGAAAGCAAGCCAGGCTTCATAATAATGGATTGTATGGGCGATATCCCAGCCCAGCTTTGTAAACAGGCCCATAAATGTATTATCAAACCACATAATACATCCTGTAATTGTCATGACAATTGTTCCCCAGATAAGAGCCCAGTATTCGGCTTTTTCAACATAACTGAATCTGTCAAGTTTAGGCTTCGTTTTAGAAAAGCCAAGATTATACTTAGCAACTCCAAGAGCATCTGTAATATCTTTATACCCGGGAAGCATATCTTTTATAAACTGCCTGCCGCGTGCAGTAAATGATATATGGATGATATGATACAAACTTGCAGATACAAGAACCACTGCAGCTATCCTGTGAAGAATACTTCTGTACTCAAATGCATTTGCACTTAAATCTCTTATATGTTCAACCCACCATGCTTCAGGAAATCTTAACATGAAACCGGTGACCACAAGAGTTAAAAAGCTGAGGGCAAGAGATGCGTGCTGAATCCTCTCGCTGACAGTCATGCGCAGGTACAAACCATGGCCATGTTTTTCTTCCCGGATAAAACCAGCCTGTTTAAGCTTCTTAATCTTCGTCTTTTTTATAAAATCCAGTAAATTATGCAGGAACATTGCCCCGATTGTAAATCCAATAAGCAGTAAATACCCTGAAGCAATCCAGTATAGTATCGGTTCGCTTCTGTCTTCTTCAGAGATATGTATTTTACCTATAGCAAAATTTTCATTTGCGCCCGGATGGCATGAGCCGCACGTTTTAGCAAGATTTGCTTTATTAACAGTAGAAGTTGGATCGCTAGACGGTTTAATGTTATGAACACCATGACAACTTGCACAGTTTGCTACTTCAACTGAACCGCCCCGCATCGCAAGTCCATGATAACTTTCTGAAAAAGTTTTATACCTGTCAGGGCTTAAACCATATTTTTGAGTTAATTTAACAGAACTATGACACGGAGAGCAAATCTCTTTTGAAACTCTTGATCGGGAAACAGGTGAGTTGGGATCAGTATGCCTTAAAATATTATGTTCACCATGACAGTCTGTACAAACAGGAGCATCAATATTTCCCTTTAGCGCTGATACACCATGAATACTCTCTTTATATTCTTTTGCAATTTCACTATGGCACTGCCCGCATGTTTCAGGGATATTCTTTTTATTTATTGATGATGAAGGGTCGTTTTTGCCTTTTATTGTATGAGAAGTATGGCAGTTTATGCATGTAGCAGCCTTTGTATTGCCTTTAGCAAAAGCAATACCATGCACACTTGTTTCATATGACTTAATAAAACCTGCTGAAGGAGAAGTTCGGGATTTTATTTCAGGGTCATCAAGGTGACACGATAAACAAACTTTTTGCTGGGCAAGTTTAAGCTGCAGAGTATCCCTTCCAGCTGTTAAACTTGTAATATTATTTTTATGGCAAGTTAAACATGTAGGGGCACCTTCAATCCCCATATTAAAAGCAGCGTAATGAGAAGAGGTAACAAATTTATCTGTAACATTTTTATGGCACTTACTGCAAGCCTGGACAAGATTCCCTCTATGCCATTTATTGCCCGGTTTATTTACAGGAGATACATCGTGTGTACCATGGCAGTTTTTACATGAAACTGCACCATTCAAACTTGTACCGGAGCTTCGCAGCATCTGCGGGTGAAAAGTATGTTTTAATGCTGCATCTTTATGGCAAGATTTGCAGTCAATTGGAGTAATCTTTTCTTTATGCGGAATATCATCCGGGTTAAAACCAGTATGGCATGAAATACAAACGAGCTGTTTATGAGCAGAACCGGTTAAAATTTTATCGTTTACAAAAATGGAGTGTTCTATTCCATTTTTCTCCATAGTTAAGGAACTATCACTATGGCAGGCAAGGCAATCGTCGTTAGTTTGTGGGGTAAGGCTGTTCGTAGAGAGGAAAAAAAGACAGATAAACAGAACTAATGCGCTATTGTACTCAGTCTTATTTCTATGAGGTATAATGTTTTTTAGATTTAGTTTTTTTTTACTCGACCATATTTTGAAAACTAACATTTTAGCCTTACCTGCTCAATAGTGATCTGTGAAGAAAGGGAGTTAACAATAAACTCCCTTCACGGGGAATAATCGTTTCTGGAGAAGTTATTTCTTTTTTAAAGTTTCAAGCCAGCTAACCAAACTTTTAAGTTCTTCATCCGAACCTTTAAAAGCAATTTTGTGGTCCTTATTGTCTATCTTGGCCTCTTTCTTCAAATACTTTGTTAACACGTCAGCTTTATTACTACCTGCATTTGATAAATCCACAGCATCTTTTTTCTTAGATGTAATACCTGCGGTTTCAACGGAATGGCAACTTCCGCATTTTTTATCGATAAAAACTTTTTTTCCTGCAGGTTCTTTATCCTGTGCAAGAGAAAATGTTAATCCATATAAAGCTACAATTGAAAACACGAACAACAAGTAAAAAAGAACATTTTTCATTTTGAACCTCTTAGTTTTAGTCAGACTTTCAGCTTCAATCTGAATTATTAACTAAATATTTTCAAACTTTATGCCGTAGAACAAAAGTTCAAAATGAATATAAAACAACGCTTTTTGAATATAGCATCTCAAACTATAGAATAGATTTTACAACCTCTTCTTATTGTTGAGAACTCTTACATTGGTGACTATTTTTGTAAACACACGAGTATATGTGACTTATATCACAAAAAATAAATTTTTATTACAATAAAAGAAAGTAAAATCTTTAAAAAAATAAAAAAGGCAGATTGCATTAGCATATCTGCCTTTGTAATTATATATCAAATATTTTCTTTATTTCAATTTAATCTCTGATGGTTTTATGTTCCATCCTGATAGTTTAATTGAAGCTGCATTTTTATCTTCACCGCAGCTTATCGTTTTCTTTTCACCCGGCAATATAGTAATGTAATTATCATCCCATGTTACAGGGATTATAACCTCACCATTCTTTCCGGTTAACAAAACCTCAAGCTGGTATGCAATTGAAGAAGATGTATTTTTTAATTCAATATTAATTTTACCATTGCTCTTAACAACTTTTGCATCTACTGATGTTTGCGGCAGTTTATTAAGTGCAGTAAAATCAGCAAAATCTTTAATAGGTGTTACATACCATTGATTTCTGTTGTAATCAAGCACATCTTCTTTTGATGACAGTGTGTAAAAATTAGAACTTATTTCTCTACCGTTTTTATCGTATAATTTAAGATCGATAAAAAAGACAGAACCACTATTGTTTAATTTATCAAGTGAAACGATATCGTAAGAAACATCTGCCTGCAAAGTAAATTTCTTCTCATCAGAAAATACTTTTGTTAGATCGAAATCATATACGTTTATTTTAGCAGTAAGATCATTATAACTGCCAAATGTATTATTTACAGCAGCAACTTTTTTATTGCCGTAATTATAAATTATATGTACTGGTTCCTGTGCTTTGCGTGCAGCGTAAAAAGATGAATTAGGCACAAGATAATAATCATAGAACTGCCACCAGAATTTAGGCCATGCAGCATTATACATCCATTGTATAATTCCTGTTGCGTTGGGTTTATTATATGTAAATGCTTCATACATTGCCCGCATAGCTTCATAATTAAGGAACTGTGCTTTTGTTACATATTCTTCAAGCGAAGAAGGCGCACCAAGACGTTTATCAAGAGCCTCATTATAGGTATTTAAATCTTTAAATGTCAGGCCTCCGCAATGGTAATTCCACATACTGTCAACCGGCCAGAGATGTGCCGGAGGGATAAACTTTTTAATACTGCTTATAATTGGTATCTGCGGCCCGGGTCCGGTTTCAGTATTAAATCCGTAAGCACCTCCATTGGTAGTGTCTGTATACCAATAATGCGGTGGAACATAATCATAAGGGCCTTTCATTTTTACCCCGGCGCTGCCTGTAACAGTGGAAACCTGGTTGCCTGCTGTTGAAAGACTTGGCCTTGAAGGGTCATAATCAGCAATAACTTTCAGATATGCTTTTTCAAGAACAGGTTCAGTAACTTTATCGCTGCCATATAGCCAGACAAATATTGAAGGATGATTACGCAGCCAGACAATCTGGTCTTTCCATGATTCAGTAAGGAGATGTTTATCAGCGTCGTTTGTTATAACACCATAATCAGTTTCAACCCTGTCAATATATACTTTCTGTTCCCACTGGCAATTCCAGCCTGCCATCAACATAATGCCTCTTTCATCACAAAGGTTATAGAGGTCTTCACTGTTTCCCCAGAATCCTTCTAGCCTGATAGTATTCAGGTTCATTTGAACTGCATAGTCTATCTGAGTTTTAAGATCACTATAAGTATTATCAAGAAGCATGTTGTCAACCCAGCCGCCGCCTCTTATAAGAATCTTCCTGCCATTAAGCATAAAAGCACGGTAGCCATTCTCATTATAATAATCTTTAATTTCCCTGATACCAAAGCGTGTTTTAACTTCAGAGGATACTTTATTATTTATTTTAAAACTGTATTCCAGCTTATATAATTCCTGTTTACCAAGATCATGTGTCCACCAGACTCTTGGATTATTAAATACCAGCTGTTTAAACTCAGCAGGAGTAAACGTTACTGTTTTCCTTTCACCTGCTTTGAGGCCTACTTCTTTGGAAAATGCAACATTTCCAATTTTTCCTTCAAGAATACCGCTTACATTTTTATCAGTATTATTAATTACATCAACAGAAGAAGTAAGCTCTGCAGTTTTGTAATTAGCACAATCAAGCTTGCTGTTAACGTAAGGGTTAACAATTGAAACATCGCCGTTAAGGATAAGTTTTACTTCTCTCCAAATTCCCATATTGTTATCAGGAGGAGTTGGATTCCAGTCAACAAAACCAACTGTAAAATCAGATGGAACAGGAGCAAATACCTCAACAGCAAGTATGTTTTTCCCGGGAGATTTTACAAACTTTGTAATGTTAAGTTCAAACTGCCTGAATGAACCAAAAACTGAATCCCTGGAAGCAACAAGTTTGCCGTTTAGCCAAACATTGGCATAGAAATTTATTCCGTCAAATTTAAGTTTAACTGTACTTATGCCTTTATCAGAAGGTATTTCAAATTCTTTTCTATACCACCACGATTTAGCAAATGGTTCTTTAGAAATATGTTTAAGATTATCTCCGTAAAAAACCTCTTTATAAACACCATTTTTAACCAGTGCCGCAAACACGGTTGAGGGGACATTGGTTTTATACCAGTTACCTGTACTATAACCCGGGACAGAAATTTTACCGCCTCCGGCATCAGCCGTTTCAGAAGACTGGATTTTCCAGTTATCAGAAAGGTTAAGTTCAAAATTTTTAACCTGGGCAAATAATGCTGCCTGGATTATCAGAAGAGCTAAGAATATTTTTTTGATCATGATACAACTAATTTGTTAATAATTATAGCCATGTTTGTTATGCAGACAATGGCATACCGCATGGCATCAGCATGCCCACCTGAAAGAGTCTTAATAGATCCCCTTTTAATTTCTGTTCTGCAATACAGTAATTAAAGTTATAAGACTAAAAAAGAATTTAAATTTTATTTTCCTAAAACTGTAATCTTCGTGGAAACAGTTTTTGTCTTTCCATTTATATTTGTTGCAACAGCCTTTAATGTATGGCTGCCCTCCGGGGCTGTAAAAAGCACCCAGCTGAAAGGAGCTTTTGAATCATAGCCTATTGACAAATCATTCAGGAAGAATTCAACTTTTTTCACCGCAGTATTTGTTTCAGCCTTTAGAATAATATCTGCTCCGGCAATAAGTTTTTCATCAGCAGGTAAAACCAGTTTTATTTCAGGATCAGCAGCAACCGGATAGCTGCCGGTTGAAATATCAGGCATATTACGCGTAAAGATAGTATTAACAAGAGTTCCGTTTATATCATCTCCTGTCAAATCCCAGAAGAATACTCCGCCAAGATTATGAGCATCAGCATAACGGGTTTTTAGCGCAACAGACTGTGGATCATCAAAAGTGAAAAATGTACTGTCATCATTATTGTACAGGTACGGAGCCATAGCAGCATCATCCCAGCAGTAATTATAATTCCTGGTACGCTGAGTTAAACCAATATATGAATTATAACCAGCTGCCTTGCCGCCAAATTTCCCTGGCTGAAACAAGCCATTTTTTTCAGGCAGGGTACTTTCCCAGCCTTTTCCATAAAAAGCAATACCGCCAAGTATTTTTCTGCTGTCAACTTTAAATTTATCAGTTAGTACTTTTACTCCCCTGTCGTATGAATCAAACTTTATATTACGTACAGGATCAGGACTTGAATAAAGGTTAGTATGATGAGCAGTTATTGTATCCCATACACCGGCAAGGTCATAACTCATAAGGCAGAACCAGTCAACATATTTCTGGTCATCTGTAAAGTTATAATTGTCCATAATCCTTTCAACACCGGGAATGGCTGCAGATAAAATCAGCCCGGGTTTAATTTCGTCAAGTTTCTTTCTGAACAATGCAAAAAGAGCAGTAAGGTTTTCCCTGTCTTTTTCATTATAGTGCATACCATCAGGGCCATCGCCTATGGGATACTCCCAGTCAAGGTCAATACCATCAAACACGCCTGCTGCGGCATCCTCACCACCGGCACCGTTAAGCAAAGGCAGATTGCCTTTAATAAATGTTTCTATACAGGAATTAACAAAGGTTTCCCTTGATTCAGGAGATAAAGCAGCATCAGAAAACCATGTAGAACCTCCCCAGCCGCCGATTGACATAACAACTTTTAAACCGGGATGCATTGCTTTCAATTTTTTTAACTGGTTAAAATTACCTCTTAAAGGCTGGGTACTGTCATCAGCAATACCATCAACACTTATTACCGAAGAATATACATCACAATAATCAGATTCAGGATGATTCATTCTAACTACAACATTTCCTGAAGAATCCGGCCCCGGATGTGAAAAAGCATAATTTATTACAGTAAGTTTATCGGCAGCGCCGCTTGTTTCAATAGTTTTAACAAGATAGGAGTTTACATGCCCTTTCCAGCCCGGATAATAAGCAAGTATTTCTCTCTGTTGTTGAGCCAAAAGTGAAAATGTGACCGATAACATTGTTAGCAGTAGAACAAATATTTTTTTCACCTGTACCTCTGATTTTATTCAGGAATAATTGTTTTGGTTTTACACAGAAGCGATGTTACTCTGTTTGATTTGCATTTCTTCATCAACAAGGCAGCTTGCACCCAGAAAGGCACCTTCACCTTCAGTAAAGTTTGATTTCAGAATTTTTGTTTTATTGCTGCAAAGAGCAAGGTAGTTTTCGTCAAAATATTTAGCAACCGGTTTCATCAGTAAATCACCAGCCTTCATTACACCGCCGGCAAGTATTACTGCTTCAGGGTCAAGAGTAATTGTAATATTAGCAATAGCAAGGCCGAGTATTTTTCCGGCTTCATCAAAAGCACGTCCTGCAATAACATCACCTGCCACAGCAAGATCGTATAATTTCTTAGTGGAAAACTCTTCAAACGGTATCGAACGCAACTGAGAATTTTCATCAGAATTTTTAAGCAATTCAGCCGCAGTTTTACATATACCGGAAGCTGAGGTATAAGCTTCAAGACAGCCTTTTCTGCCGCAGCCGCAAAGTCTTCCACCCGGCTGCATTATAATATGTCCATATTCACCGGCAAAACCATTTTCACCATAAATAACATGGCCGTCTATAACAATGCCTGAACCAAGCCCGGTGCCAAGAGTAAGTACAACAAAGTTTTTCATGCCTTTTGCAACGCCAAAATACTTTTCACCCAAAGCAGCAGCGTTGGCATCATTCATAATTGCAGTAGGGACACCAAAAATCTTTCCCAGTTCTGCGGGTAGATTAATTTTACCCCATTTTATATTAGCAGCAGACTCTAAAGTTCCTGTAACATTATTCGCTCCGGGAGCGGCAATACCAACACCATCAAGAGTATATGAATTGAATTCTTTCTCAATAATGCCTGAAATAGCACTGCTTAGTCTTTCGATGAATGATTCAGGGCCATCTTGGGCACCTGTGGGGATTGAACTTTTATATAATATATTTTTTTGCTTATCTACTATGCCAAAGGCAGTATTTGTACCGCCTATATCAATACCAACTGAAATCTTCACTTACTCATTCACTCCTATAAAATAAAATACTACTGTTTTCACTTATGTACCCTTTTAATTTTTAAACTGTAATTTTATAGTCATTAAATAATAATTTAACAGCAAGTGTAGCAGCACCAAGCAGATGAGGCCTTACTGTAAGCGATGTAGGCAGAATCTCAGCTTTTTTTTCCATATAACTTAAAAAAGCTCTTTCTTTAACAACTTTCATTATTTCAGGATATATTATATCCCATCCTTCTATAATTCTACCGCCAATAATTATAGCATTTGGATCAATGGATTTGATAATATTTGTAATACCCAACCCCAGGTAATAACCTGTAAGCTTTAAGGCATTAACAGCCTTTTCATTATTCTGTTTTGCAAGCTCTATTGTCTTTTCCATCAGTTCATCAACAGACCCGCCCGGCGTTATTCCGGAATCACCAAGAAACCTCCTTACAGTTGCTTTATCAGAAGCATAGGTTTCCCAGCAGCCATAATTTCCGCAGGAACATTTTTCACCGCCTTCAAGCAGAACCATGTGTCCAAATTCACCCGAACCGTGCGATTCACCTTCAAGAATTTTATTATCAATTACAACTCCTGAACCAAGTCCACCGCCAATAGAGATAAAAACAAAATTTGAAAGTGGAATACCAGGTTTGCCAAACCATTGTTCGGCAAGAGCGGAAGCTTTTGCATCATTGCCTACAGCAACAGCATTTAAAAAAGGAAACTTCTTTTTTATTATTTCGCCCAAATTTACATTTTCCCATGCAAGGTTTGGGGAATATTTAACAAGCATTTTCTCCGGATCAACAATTCCCGTAACACTAACTCCAATTCCCCAGAGGCTTACCCGTCCTTTTTCAGCAATATCCTTTAAATGATTCAGGCAGGTTTCAAAAAAGGTTTGATAATCTCCTGTTTTGGTTTCCAAAACAGAAGTGCATAAAAATTCGCCATCAACATCAACTATTGCAAAATGCGTTAACGTTGAATCAATATTTATTGCACCAACGAGGTGTTTTCCCTTTTTTATGGTAAGGGCAAAAGGATTTCTGCCAATACTCTGGTCAGAAACTAGCTTTTCTTCAAGTATTTCTTCTTCCAGAAGTTCAGCAACAATGCTTGAAACAGTACTTTTATTTAATCCTGTAACTTTGGCAAGCTGAGCACGTGAAATTGGCTGCTGCGTTCTTATAAGATTAAGAATTACGCCCCGGTTTATGTTCCTTACAACCCTGGAGTTTCCGCTGATTACTTTCAATTATCTATAGTTTATATTAAGTTTGTTGTTCACTTAAACTAATATAACCTATTTTTAGTGAGAGTACAAATTCATTTTTTTGTATAACCTCACTTACTCCGGCATAAGAGCAAACAAAGCCCGACTATAAAACGAATATCCTTATTTTATATATTATTTCACCATAAAAGTTTCACTTTATAAAGAAGCAACTGCCGGAAGGTTTTATAGTTTTGCCGCCGGTAAAATTATCCGGCGGCAGGTAAAATTTAGTAACTGTCAACCAGCGAAATGATTTTAAGAGATGTTTTTACCTGTTCTTCCGGCAAAGTGGATTTTAGGTGAATTTTTTTTGCTTCTCCGGGAAGCAGGTCAAAGTAGTTATCACTAAAGAAAGACATACCATCTTCCATGCTTAAATAAACACTCTTTGCAAGCTTCTCAGTTGAAAGTGTAATTTCATACCCATCATTTACTAGTTTAACCTGAGGGGCAAAGGTTACCTTATCCAGGTTAAGGTCTTTTGGATCTTTGAAATAAAACAAATTTTGTGAAATCACATTTTCACCATTTTTCAGGCAGCAAACAACTACTGTATTTTTCTCATTGCTGCCCTTCAGCAATTCTTCACTGTAAGCTTTATAATAAAGCTTACTTGCATTTGCAGCAACTTTAACATCAACACTTTCATCAAAAACCTTTTTACCGGAAAAATCCATAGAAGTTATTTCAAGATGAAGAGGTGCATCATAAAGACTGTCTGACACAATAAATATTTCCAGGCTGTCATTATTTATATCAGGAATAATATGGATTTTTTCATAGGCTTCCCGTGCCCAATAATGCCCGGCTTTCCAGTTACCGTAATAATCAATACTTGACCATGAAGCAACTGGCCAGCAGTCATCTATCTGCCAGTAAAGGCTGCCCATACAGAATGGCATATTTTTCCTGTGCGCTTCAATAGCTGTTTTCATCCCTTCAGCCTGCAGTACCTGGCTAACATACACATAAGACTCAAAGTCTTTCGGGTCTTTAAACTGCCAGCTCATATAGTCTTTTATAAGACGGTTACCATATTCTTTATCTTTCCTGTTATCTGCCATGCATCTCTGATGAGAAAGCATTACAGGAGAATGAAGTTCCCTGTCTGCTTCATCAGTAAATTTTCTAATTGTTGATATTTCAGGATAGGACTGAAAACCATATTCGCTAACAAAGCGGGAGATTTTTATTTTATAATTACTGAATGGTTCTTTACCGTGCCAAACACCCCAGTAATGAGTATCGCCTTCAGATGCAGGTATATTATTCATGCCTGCAACAGGACTTGTAGGGTGGTAATATCTTGTTGGGTCATTTTCTTTAATTGTATTTGGTATTACATCATAATACAATTTCTTAAGATTTTTTTCATAATCAGCCTTCTGTTCAGCCGTATACTGCTCTTTCCACCCCCATGAATACCATGCAGCTTCGTTTTCATTGTTGCCGCAGTATAAGGCAAGAGAAGGATGGTTCCTTATTCTTTTAACATTATCAGTAACTTCCTGCTTTACACTTTCAAGAAATGCATCATCACCGGGATACATTGCACATGCAAAAAGCATATCATGCCAGAGTAATATTCCATATTTATCACACAGGTCATAAAATATATCATCCTGAAATATCCCGCCGCCCCATACCCTAAGCATATTCATATTGGCATCAGCAGCAGATTTAATAATATATTCAAATTTTTCCGGTGTTACCCTGTCCTGAAAATTATCCTGCGGGATATAATTGGCTCCCTTCATAAATACAGGAACGCCGTTTAATTTTACGTAAAGACTTTTACCATCTTTATCTTTTTCACGTATTATTTCAAGAGAACGTATTCCAATATTTTCTGTTTTTTCGTCGGAGGTATTTTCACCGGTAACTTTATAGTTGAATTTATACATATAAGCATCCCCGAGGCCGTTTGACCACCAGAGATGAGGGCTTTCCATTGTAAAGTCTGCAGTTAGTTTATTAATTCCGGCTTTTAATTCCTGGTTGTTAAAACTATAAACCTTGTCACCTGCAGCAATACTAATATTAACAACCTGCTCTTTATCAGAGTTTATTTCAAGCACAGAAGTTATATCAGCCTTCTTTTCAGAAACATTATTCTGAATTACCTGGACATTATTTATCTTAAAATTATCCCATGCTTCAATAAAAACAGGACGCCAGATGCTATAAGTTACAAGACGCGGGCCCCAGTCCCACCCATAATGAAACTGCGCTTTACGCGAATATAAAGCAACCATGGTATCAGCCTGGTCATTATTGGGGAAAGCCATTAAACGGTAAGGAGCATTAAGCCACTTTGGAAGATTTATTCCGAATACATCTCTGAATTTAACTTCAAGAGTATTACCTGTTTTTTTAAGATTACCTTTACAGTTTACTCTCCACTCTCTGAACATATTATCTGCTTTAAGCACCTGCCTGCCGTTTAGTATAACTTCAGCATAAGTATCAAGGCCTTTAAAAACCATGTCAACATTTTGTTTTGCCAGGGCATCATCACTTAAATCAAAAGTAGTTTTGTATGTCCAGTCAGTATAGCCAATCCATTGAAGTTTTTTTTCATTTAGCCCAAAGAAAGGGTCATCAATTTTTTTATTATTCAGCAGGTCAGTATGAACGCACCCCGGAACGCTGGCTTTTAACCACTCACCTGATCCTTCACGACTGAATTCCCAGCCGGAGTTAATATCAGAACGAACAACATTTTCCTTTTGTGCCATAGTTAAAGAGCTCAAAATTGAAGCGAATAAGAACAAGAAAATTACCGATTTATTTTTCATTTAACAGCTATTTCCTTCATTTTATTGTAAGTGTTTAATAAGACAGAAATTATGCCACCCTGCATGTAAAATCTGTTTTATTTTTTTTGCCAGATAGTATAGGAATTAAAGCAAAAAACGATTTCCACTTGAATAATTACTCACTAAACAGGAAAGTAAACTTATCTGAATTAATAATAAGTTATCAATATGATAAGTTATCAAATTTGATAAGTTTTTAAGAAAAGATAAAAATGCCATTATTGCTGCATAATAGAGGGTTCTTAAGTTGTTCCATTTTAAGAATTTTGGCATGAACATTGAATAATTACTTAAAATCGCTATTAATTTTAATTGAAGTTAAATTCACTGATGGTTAATTTTCGTATTTAAAGGGCTTTTATAACCCTGTTTTTTTATTTTCCGGAATTTTACAACTATGGCTATTGAAAAAAACGACAAAATAAATATTCTGCTTGTAGAAGATGAAGAATTTGATGTTAAAAGAGTTAAAAATACAATCAGCTATTATGAAACGCGTATAAAAGTGCTGGATGTAGTTTCCAACGGACGAGCAGCCCTGGAACTAATAAAAGAACATCATGATTTATATGATATAATAATCCTTGATTACCAGATATCAGGCGGATTGCGTGGTGAAGAGCTGATTACACAGATAAAAAATCATGACCAGTTTATACAGATAATAGTTATTACCAAAATGACTATTAATATAACAAACTATGATTTTGCCAACAGCCTGATGAGAGCCGGGGCTTTCTGGTACTGCACAAAGTATCCGGGTAACATAGAAGAATATATATACCAGCCGACAGATTTTATACTTAGTATTTTTAATGCTTACGAAAAAAAATGCCTCGAACGCCACAAATTAAAATCAGATAAAAAACTCACACAGAATGTCCAGAGCCTCCTTGAGATGAAAAGAATCATTGGCGAATCTGAACCAATGGTTCAGCTTATGGAAAGCATTGATAAGTTTGCCAAAAGTGATGTTAACATACTTGTAAACGGAGCTTCCGGTACCGGCAAAGAACTTGTAGCATGGAATATCCATCTTAAAAGTAAACGCAAATACGAAAACTTTGTACCTATCAACTGCGGCAGCATCCCGGGAGAACTTATTGAAAGCGAGCTTTTTGGATATGAAAAGGGTTCGTTTACAGGGGCGACTTCAAATAAAGCAGGCCTTTTTGAAATAGCCAACCATGGCACTTTATTCCTTGATGAAGTTGCGGAACTGCCGCTTACTGCCCAGGTAAAACTGCTTCGCGTTATTCAGGAAGGCGAAATTGAAAAAATAGGCAGGACAAATAAAATTAATGTGGATGTAAGAATAATTGCAGCCACTAATAAAAACCTTGCAAATGAAGTAATGAACAACAAATTCAGGGAAGACCTGTATTACAGGCTTAATGTTGTTCCACTGGATATTGTGCCTTTAAGAAAAAGAGGCACTGATATACTTCTTCTTTTTGATTATTTCCTTGAATTCTTCAGCCGCGATATGGCTATTGAAAAACCGGAAATAGAAGATAAAGCAAAAGAGATTCTTCTTAATTATAAATGGCCCGGAAACGTAAGAGAATTAAGAAATGTTGTACAAAGGCTTATATTAAATTGTGATAAAGTTATTACTGCCAAAGATATGAGCAACCCAATGATTCTCAGGAATCATATTATGGTAAAAGAAGAAACAAATTTTGAAGACCTTTATTCAGGGCAGGTCCTGCCCTTAAAAGATATGGAACGGCTTTTCAGGATAAAATATTTTAAATATGTCCGCAGTATATCAAGTTCAGATGCAAGCGCTGCAGAAAAACTGGGGATGGCTCCTTCAAACTTCAGCAGGGCATGCAAAGAACTTGGATTAAAATAAAATTGCTTCAACAGTATTAGCTGAATAAGATTTAAACCGGTTTGTACTTACAGCAATTACTTTTCAATATAATACTTAATTCGAAAGAATTACCCGCATTGTTTTAAATAACGGAGGATAACTACGGCAGAACAGTTATGCCCCTGACTGGAATAATAAACTGATATAATCATTTACTTAACAAAAACACAGAGGTGTTTATGATAAAAAAAATCAGTACTTACAGTTTACTCGTTATTTTTTCTTTTTCAATTGCTGCAACACTATTCATAAATGGATGCAATAATGAAAAAGATTCGTCAGTTGCAGCACCCGGGGAAAGTACAAAGGATGCATTATCCAGAACAATAAGCACAAGCGAATTCAGCCTGTGGTCAACGTGCGGTACTATGCCTTATTTAGGCTCCGGCGGCGTTATTGTTCCTGTTGGCAGCTGTTCTACTTCAATTAATGCTGCCCAGCAGTCTTCAGGACAAACAGCCAGGGCATTTTACTTTTATGGATGCTTCAAAGGCGGAAACAATGCATACAGCAGCGCCAGCGAACAGGCTGTATTTGTATGCGATGATGTAACTAACTGGACTGGTAATGAAATGGGCTTTGTAAAAACTCTGAATGACAACACTTTAAAAGCATATATTCAGGGGGGCGGACAGTATATTTACAGAACCATTTCAACTAATGATAACGGCTATCATTCATATAAATGCGATGCACAATCCGGGAACTACCATAAGGTTGATTTCTATGTTGATGAAGTTTACCAGTTTACACTGACCAACGATAGTGGTTATTATTATAACAGGTACTATTATATGGTTGGTACAAACCACTGGTATGGAGGAAGTACTCCGACAGGTCAGCAGATTGAAATGTATAGCATGAATATCTGGTAAGCATTCAGTAAAGTATATTTAACAGAACTCTCAAACAGTTAAGGGCAAAAAAATCCCGGCGCCGCAACACACCGGGATTTAACCAAGAGCGAATAACTCCGGCAGAACAAATCCTGCATTCGGAAAGTTATCTCAGATTATTCATCTTAATTGCATGCTGTTTTATTATTTCAACAGTTGTAGAATCAGTATCAAAAACGGAATTTAACCCCTGGGGTTCCTGAGGCGGATCACCAACAAATTTATCTCCCTGCACATATATACAATCTGGATGCTGCCCTCTTACCTCACCACCCCATGCCCAGAAATTTGAGCCGGCCATTGCTGAACCAGCAGAAGCACTGTCATATAAAAGCGTGTAAATATTTTCATAGTACTTGTCCCTGTATGTAACAGGGACATCCTCTGTAAGCTTTTCTTTGTCGCGTCCAAGCCCAAACTCTTCCATTACAACAGGCTTATTTAATTCATTTCCAAATTCAATATGCTGTTTTATATAATCATCAGCATTCTTCACTGAAACAGGAAAAGTTTCTTCCGGTTTTTGTGCATCATACCAGCCCCAATTCTTGGCCCACAGGTGAAAGGTAAGATAATCAACAGATTTATATGAGTGTATTTTCATATATAATAATGAATCCATTAAGCTGCCCTGAAGCCCTTCACTTCCAATAGAAACAAGATGATTAGAATCAAGGCTATGTATAAAACCAGCAGTTGAGTCTATCCACTCACAATATTCAGCAGCAAGTTTATTGTCTCTGCCGGGACGCGGTTCATTAGCAAGCTGCCATGACATAATAGCAGGGTCATTATAATAATATTTATCTGTGATGGTGTTTTTACGGGTAACGATATATTTAATATAATTCCTGAAAAGCTGCATTGCTTCTGTATTAGCATAAAATGAGGCGGAATAATCCATTGTAAGCCCAAAGTCACTATCAGAGACAGCAGTAGAACTATCAACCCAGGCATTATATTGACACATCCCGCCGCTCCACCACCAATAATTATTGAGGTAAATAACAGCGTACATATTTCTTTTCCCCATTTCCGAAAGCAGGAAATCCATACCTGTCAGCAATGACTCGTCATAAATACCAGGGGCAGTTTGTATTGCCGGCTGCACTTCATTACTAAAATATGCATTCTCTGAAGCGCCAAGAATTCGAAGATTTGTTATTCCTGCCGCCTGCAGCCTGTCAAGTTCTCTTAGAAGCCGTTCCCGGTCACCTGCATTTGTCTCTGAACCCAGATATAACCCGGGCCAGAAATTTGCACCCGCAAAACAATATGGTTTGTCATTTTTTATGAAATGTTTCCCCTGTACTTTAATAAACTCCGGGGCACTGTTTATAAAAAAGGATGAACATCCGGAAAGAAGCATGGCAATGCCTGTAATTATTATAATTCTTAATTTCATAATTCACTCAAAATTGCCGGGTATTTTCGCCGGTACAGTATTTTATTTAATATTTATTTTAGAACCTTTTATAATATTATATCCATCAATCAGTATAGAATAAGGTTCCTTTACATTTTTATCACAGGTAAAAATTATATTCCTCGATTCGCCCGGTACCAGGTTAAAATATCCGTCAGAGCAGAATGCAGGAAGAATTATCCTGCCATCCTTATCCACAAGATTTAACTTAATACTTACAGCCGGAACGGGTGCATTATTAGTAATTTTAAATGCAACCTGCTGTTTATTTCCGCTTATAACCCCAAGAATTTTCCCTTCAGGCAATACTTCAGGAAGAGCATTTAGCCTAAGGAAATCCCTCTCATCCCTACTGCTTTTCCAGTAGTCATTAACAGATAGCTGTACTCCTTCTTCATTGCTAAGGATTAAACGGGCAAGATAAACATCAGGCAGGCCCGCTGGAAAATCAGGGATAAAGCAGTCAGTGAGTTTATCAGCATCTGCATCTGTTTTTATCACTTCTTCAAACAACTGTTTGCCATCAAGACTATATAATAATAACCTGGCGGTAAGATTTTTTAACGGATGGAGGGTAGTATTTATTATAACAATTTTGTTATCATTTAAATTCATTTGAATATGAACAGGCTCGCAGGCTTTCTGCGCCCCATAATAGGAACCAAATGTTTCATAATCCCATGAGTATGTCTGCCATACTGTACTTGGCCATGCAGGATGGCTCATCCATAAAAGAACACCGCTTGTATTATTCCACAGTTTACTGTTCCAGGCTTCAAACATGGCGCGGTGGCTTTCATAATTAACCATTTGAGCTTTTGTACAAAAATCTTCCACGCTGCCTGATTTGCCGTATAATTTTTCAATAGCATTAAGATAATCTTTCTGCCCCCAGTGTAAATCATGGTAGTACCAGTTATCGCTTATTGGCCATACATCTGATTCAGGCATCATACTGCGCATAGTTGCAGCAGTTGGAACAGAAGGTGTTCCAAGTTCAGTATTAAACCCGCGTGCATTACTCCTGAAGTATTCAGCAGGATCTGTAAAATAGTCCCATGGCCCGCTTGGAGTAAGATTCATATACCTTGAATTAGGCTGGTAATATCGCGTAATATCTTCAGAAGCAATAATACCTGCAATACGTTCTTCCATTGACTTTGGGGCAAACCCTTCATTACGAGGGCACCATACTGCAATTGAAGGATGGTTTCTGAATCTTTTAACCGTCTCTTCCAGGTTTGCCAGGAAAAGCTCTTCGTTTTCCGGCTCTACATTATAGCCTTCAGTGGACATCCAGAAATCATTCCATACAAGCATACCATATTCATCAGCAAGAGTATAAAATACTTCTTCTGTACTTTCGCCTGTCCAGTTTCTTATCATATTAAAATGAGCATCTCTGTGCAGTTGGAAATACGGTTCAAGCCTTTCGCGTGAGACTCTTTTCATTCCGTCATCCATACCCCAGTTCCCTCCGCGGCAGAAAATTCTTTTGCCGTTTACTTTTATAACAAGAAAACTGCCCATAGGGTCATCAGCAATTTCTTTAAATTGTTTTATATCAATATCATCTCTCAGTTTCGGAATAACTACTCCATTTTCCACATCAGTTCTGTCAATATTATCAAATAACAGTTTCCCGTTTTTAACATTATTGACAGGATCAAATTCAATTCTGTGGTTTTCTCCTTTGGAGTTAACAGCAATTTCATAGGTAAACTGCCTGATGCCAAAAGAAACTGATTTAACATCTGACACATTATTATTAACAAGCGCACTTAACTCAAGTTTATATAGTTCAGGGCTGCCATAGCCATTTGGCCACCATAAACGCGGATTTGATATAGTAAGCTGTTTAAATTCTTCCGGAGTAAAGGAAACTTGTATTGTTTTGCCGGCAGGAACTGTAACTTCTTTACTGAATTCTATATTCTCAATCTTTCCTTTTACTATAACATTCGCCTCAACACTGTCAGAGTTTGACACCACAGCATTAATAGTTAATACTGCAGATGTTGTGTCTGGTAATGGAAGGACTGAAACAACCTGCGGATTAGTAATTGAGATTGTACCTGTTGATTTAAGAACTACATCCTGCCAGATACCAATGTTTCGGTCTCGTATTCCGGGAATCCAATCCCACCCCTCAGAGGAAATAAATGTCGGCCCGTCAAGGCACAGAACGCCTCCATTCGGCCCTCTGCCGGCAGAGGGAGATTCTTCATGTGGAATGCCCGGGTTTAAAGGAGGATAAATATGTACAGCAAGAATATTTTCCCCGCTAGGGTCAACGACACCTGAAATATTAAAGACTCCTCTCTTAAATGCGCCTTCAATTTTCCCAAGCTTTCGGCCGTTTAACCATATATCCGCCATATAGTTTATACCATTAAAAGTAAGCCATGTATTTTTACTTTGCGGATTATATTTAAAGGATGTCCTGTACCACCATTCCTGCCTGCAAAGGTTTTCAGGTATTGCAAGATTATTCAGACTGTAATAAGGATCCGGGTATACTCCCTGGTCGACAAGTGTTGTAAGAACAGTACCGGGAACAGTTGCATTATACCAGTTTGATGTATTAAAGCCAGGCAGAGAAACTGCTCCATCATCAGTATCAATTTTTGAAGCTTCAATCAGTTCCCAGCCGCCGGAAATTTCCATAGTGCCGTCAATCTCTTTTTTCAGTTCAGTAACCGGAGTTTTCTTAGCTTTTTTCACCGGCATCTGCGGCTTAACAGAAGATTTTGGAAGCGTTGCAGAATCCTGCGGTTCCTTTAATCCATAATTCAGATTTGATATACTGCCGCATGATTGCATAAGTATTGATGATAGTAGAATTGCAGCAGCAGTCAGTATTGTTCTGTATGATAATTGTTTCTTTGTGTACATTTTAATTGATAATTTATTATTTCAAAATGCTTTTCTTAATGAAGCCCTGGTTTTTACTATTTAAATGACGGCAGTTCATCTCTTGTTAAAACCCGCGGTGAGTTATACAAAGCTTTTATTTCATCAACAGAATTACTGCTGTATATTAACTCTGCCCATGGCATAAAGAATACATACCTTGTTTGTTTTTCAAGAAGTTGAGGTGTCGGTAAAACCGCACATTCTCCAATAGCTATGGGTTTATCACCGGCAACTGAGACAGCATAATTATACCATTCCTGGCTGTAACCCTTATCATAAACATCAAATCCCAGGACATCCCAGTATTCATCGCCGGGATTATATTCAGCCCATGAGCTGTCTATATCCTGCATATCCCAGACCCAGATAAGATTAGTAAGCCCCTTTGTTTTGACAAGATAATCATGTGTCTGGCGGTAAAGTTCAGCAGTACCTTCAGGGCCTTTTCTGCCGCCCCACCAAAACAAACCCTGGTTCATTTCATGAAGAGGGCGGAATAAAACTTCAACTCCATTATCCTTTAGATACTGCAAAAAGACTGCAACCTGGTCGAGCCTTTGCTTCCAGTTATAATTGAGAGTAGTACCTTCAGTAATTAGTTCATTCCATTGTTCATCAGTAAGATGGCTCAATACCCCGCCTTCCCAATCACATGGCTCACCATATACAGGAGGGCAAGTATGAAGCATAATCTGAACAATGGAGCCGTTTTCCCATTGCTTTTCAGCTTCGTGAATCATTGTCCACCTTTGCCCGATATTTTCAGCCTGAAAAAGAAAATCGCCGCTCCACAATCCCGGGTATTTGCCGGTAGTTTTATATAAAGAGTCTGTCCATTGCGCAGGCTTTGCATTGGGCTCACGGTTATGCTGCCCCGCAACAATTTGCCTGCCTGAAATACTCTTTAAAAACTTTAATACCTTATGTTCCTGCGAATATGCAGTAACCGAAAAACATAAAAGCAGTAATATATATACTCTTGTAAACTTCATAATGCTATTCTTCCTTTTTAATGGAGTAAATTTACAATTATTCTTTCAGGCATTTTTGAGTAATTTTACTTTATCACCCTGCTTCTTCCCAAGTTATTTAAGATACTATTGCAGTGATTTTATTTATAGAACTGGTTTCCAAGAAGGAAACATCCCGGATTTATCAATGAGCCTTATTATACCTGAAGTTATTTGGACAACATAAAGTGGTTCATACCATGAAACCCATGAACCAGGCAAATACACCCATTCAGAAAACGGTACATAATCTTCATCTGTAGATATTTTAATTTTTGCTCCGAAAACCGAACTGTCACTGTTTAACTGCTCAAGATGTTTCTTATCACCTTATTCATACAGGGTTAAATAAAAATCCGATTGGTACATTTCTCCCAGAATTATTTTACTAAAATCACTTGTTTGATCCATTATGTAAAAATCACATTCAGGAGGTTGTTCCAGCAGTACATTTATTTTTTTTGTATCAATATTTATTGTACTTATTGTTTTCATATTGTTTGAATAAACAAGCATCTCATTTGTATTTGGATTAAAATCACTAATTATGTTTTTCTCATCTGAATCATCATTGATATCGAACAGGAACTTATTGCTGATACCATCGATGTCACCTTTATATACTCTATTATACCCTTTGACATAAACAAAATTATATGCATCCGGATAAAAATACACAGTTGCCAGGGTATCAATAATCTTTTTCATTTCGGTACCATCAGCATTTATTAAATACATTTCATAAGGCCAACTCTCCCTATAATAATTAACTGCCTGAAATAGTATTTTCCCATCAGGCGTCCATTCAGGAGTTTGTCCGGCGGTTAATGAATCCGGAGTAATAGCAGTATTAGTTCGGTTGATACAACTATATACAATAATAGACCCATTGTATGAATATACAATATAATTACCATCAGGGGACCACTCCGGATATTCATGATCACCAACAGACTCTGAAATTATTCGTGGATGTGTTCCCAAAGTATTATTAACGCAAATCTGCCAATAATCATTTACATAAGTCATATAACAAAGAGAATAATCCTCAGCCTCTTCAACCACAAGATTAATGACAGTATCATTGGCAAAAGTGACATTAGTAATTTTTCTTTCTTCTATAGTGGGCGATGTGCTATCAGTATTTCCAATTATTAAAGCATAACCATCATTTATCATCCCGGTTTTCCCAAGGCCGGAAACAGGGACAAAACCTGAAGATGCTCCTATATTATGGATCCCATACATCATTTTTTTTACTTCATTATTAAGCCGGTAGAAATATATACCCGGTGATACACCTACACCTGCATTGTTCCTTCCATCCCATTTTATTATGTGACTTCCCATTGCCTGTTCGCCAACTATTATTTTTTTTACTTCCTGCCCAAGTATATTATATATCTGAATCTCCACTGCTGCTGATTCTTTTATATTATATGGTATTGCAGTTTCTCCTGTAAATGGGTTCGGGTAATTCTGCCCTAATTCATACCTTACAGGCTGTATATTTTTTTCTTCCTTCACTCCTGTTATTATTATCTCCAACCGGTAATTCCCCAGGGTATCTGTTACAGTACTATATTTCTTTGTGGTATCATTTTCATTTACAAATGTTACCTCGGCATTCTTTACTGCTTCTTCTCCGGCTGTTATCCTGCCGCTTACTGTTATTGACTGGCTTAATACTTCTGACATCAAAAGTATTAGAATAAATACAGAGATGTTAATAGTTTTCTGATAAATAAATAACATGTAACATTTATCTTTTCACTTATTATACTTAAGAACATAAACACCTTTATTCCCAAGATAAACCTCGGACAATTCAGGACATATAGCCATATCGCTGTAATAAAAACTTTGTTGGAAAGTATTTATTCCAAGTCTAGCCCATCCTTCCTGAACATTTGAATATTCATACACCCATCCTAAATCGTTTAATGTTACTATAAGAATAAAAACATCCATCGCTTTTTTAATTTTAACCACACTGAAATTCTCCGGCAAACCATCATTAAAACTATTCCATGTAGCACCACCATCGACTGATTTCATCAATCCCAGCTTTGACAATCCAACATATACTTCATTGGGATCCGCAGGATTAATAAAAATATCACTTATCCTAAGGCCAGTATCACCCAATCCTGTTTTATGCCATGTTTTTCCTGAGTCCGTACTTTTCCACAATGTCCCTGAATATGCCGTCCCCGCATAAACTGTACTAGTATCTATCTGGTCTACTACTATAATAGAAACCCCGTTATTCAGCGAATCCCCCGGGATTCTGGACCAATGTAATCCCCGGTCATCAGACCTGTACATTGCTCCGCCGCTGAATCCTCCTGTTCCTGCATACATTACACATGGGTTCTTCATATTCACATCAAAACTCCATATTCCCGTATCTAGATTTAACTCTATTCCGTCCATTATTCTTTGCCATGTTAACCCGCCATCTTCACTTTCTATTATTCCTGGCGAAGCGTATATCCTGTTATGGTTTTCAGGGTCTATTATTATTTTATTGAAGTTTCCTCCTGTAAACAGGGTATCCCATGTTTTACCTGAATTAGTACTCTTAAACATTTTTCCAGGCCCTGAGTTAAAACTTGAACCCGCATATATTATTGCCGGATCTTCCGGATTAATGGCTATTGCACTTACTATCTCATTTTCCAGGCCTAACAAGCGCCATTGTTCAGCCGCTTCTGTTTGAAAGTCAATTATTGTATCTTTTCCAGTAATTTGAACCAGAGTTTCATAATTATATATTAAAGGAATTGTACTGTCACTGTTTTCTATCCTTGTGATATAAGTTTCATAGGATATTTCTTCAGAGTCCTTTAATAAACCTGCCGTCCCTGCTTTGTTTAAAAGTCTCTCACTGTTCCTAACCCCATACATCATTTTTTTCACTTCATTATTAAGCCGGTAGAAATATATACCCGGTGATACACCTACACCTGCATTGTTCCTTCCATCCCATTTTATTATGTGACTTCCCATTGCCTGTTCGCCAACTGTTATTCTTTTTACTTCCTGCCCAAGTATATTATATATCTGAATCTCCACTGCTGCTGATTCTTTTATATTATATGGTATTGCGGTTTCTCCGGTAAACGGGTTCGGGTAATTCTGCCCAAGTTCAAACTTTACAGGTTGTGTATTATTTTCTTCCTTTATTCCTGTTATTATTATCTCCAACCGGTAATTCCCCAAAGTATCTGTTACAGTACTATATTTCTTTGTGGTATCATTTTCATTTACAAATGTTACCCCGGCATTCTTTACTGCTTCTTCTCCGGCTGTTACCCTGCCGCTTACCGTTATTGACTGGCTGAATATTTCCGATGTTAATAGTATTATAACAAGCACTGAACAAATAAATCTTTCTTTCATCTTACCCCGTATATTCTATCTATTCAAATGGCATAAACTCTTTTCTAATCCCCTTGTATTAACATATACTCCGGCTGCTAAAGTTTACTTTTGCAAAATCATTTTCTTTACTGCTGTTTTGTTATTACACTGCAGCTTATAACAGTAAACCCCGCTTGAAAGTGAAGATGCGTCAAAACTTACTTCATATACCCCGGTTTCTTTTTCTTCATTTACAAGGCTTGATACTTCTCTGCCAAGTATATCATATACTTTTAATGTTACAAAGCCAGGTTCAGTAATTATGTATTTAATACTTGTAGTTGGATTAAATGGATTAGGATAATTATTTGAAAGCCCAAATTCTGCAGGCATATCAGATTTCTCATCGTTTACGCCAACAGAAGACCAGCCCGGCATTTCATCAAGAGTTACCACACTTACAGATTTATAAAGAAGTGAAAGTGCAGACGTTTTATTATCCTGTATAGTAAGCTCTGCCCAGCCCATAAAGAAAGTCCATTTAGGCTGTGCAACAAGTTCTGCCACAGTGGGCATTGTACTGCATTCACCTATTGCTATTGGTTTTGAGCCAGCCTTATTTGCAATAATATTGTACTTGTCAGCAGTATAACCTTTGCCGTCACTATAATAAACATCAAGGGCAAGAATATCCCAGTAATCACTGCCGGGATCATAATCATTCACATCGCTGGCAAGAGTGCTGAAGTCCTGCAAATCCCAAACCCAGATAAGATTTGTTAATCCTTTCTGGTTTGTTAAGTAATCATGCGTAATGCGGAATAATTTTGCTGTACCGTTTTCACCTGTTCTTCCGCCCCACCAGAATGAGCCCTGGTTCATCTCATGCAAAGGGCGGAATAAAACTTCTACGCCTTTATCTTTAAGGTACTGAAGATAAGGCGCTATAATATCCAGCCTTGCAATCCAGTTTTTATATAATGTTGTACCTTCAGTAATTACTTCATTCCACTGTGAATCAGTAAGAGAACTTAATACACCGCCATTCCAGCCGCATGGCTCACCGTTTGTGGGTGGACAGGTGTGAAACATAATCTGAACTACAGCCCCATTATCCCATTGTTCTTCTGCTTCATAAATCATTTTCCAGCGGTTATTAATATTATCCTGCTGAAATAAAAAATCACTGCTCCATAATGCCGGGTATTTTGTTGTAAGTGCGAACAGGGAATCCGAATACATATCAGGATCTGAAAGCGGTTCCCGGTTATGCTCACCTGCCAGCACCTGTGAACCAGAAATGCCTTTCAAGTAATACAGTGTTTTAAATGACTGCGAATATGTTGTTGATATAAATAGAAACAGTATTATTAGTGCAACCAAATTTTTCATAATCACTTCCATATTTAGAAAATAATATTCAGATATACAGCACAGACCTATTTTTCAAGGATCATTTTATTTACTGATATTTTATTATTGCATTCCAGCCGACAGCAATATACACCGCTTGCAAGAAATGATGCATTAAAACAGGTACTATATTCACCCGGCTGCTTTTCTTCATTTACCAGCATGGCTACTTCTCTGCCCAGTGTATCATATACTTTTAATGTCACAAATCCTTCTTCGGTTATCCTGTATTTTATATTTGTAGCAGGATTGAATGGATTGGGATAATTCTGCATCAATCCAAATCCTGCAGGTAAAGGCACGGTTGTTTCCTCTACGTCAGAAGGAGCCCAGCCCGGCATTTCATCAAGCGAAGTAACTCTTATTGAATTATACAGAAGTGATAACGAATTGTTTGTATTCTGCTGTTGTGTTAATTCAGCCCATCCCATAAAGAATGTCCATTTAGGCTGTGCTACAAGCTGAGCTACTGTAGGTAAAGTACCACATTCGCCGATGGCTATTGGTTTGTTCCCAGCTTTAGCTGATATTAAATTATATTTTGTTACAGTAAACCCGGAACCGTCACTGTAATAGATATCAAGGGCAAGAACATCCCAGTAATCGCTTCCCGGGTCATAATTATTTATATCATCAGCAATAGTGCTGAAATCCTGCAGATCCCATACCCAGATTAAATTAGTTAATCCTTTTTGATTTACAAGATAATCATGTGTAATCTGGTAAAGCTTTGCGGTACCGTTTGGGCCGGGCCTGCCGCCCCACCAAAATGCGCCCTGGTTCATCTCATGCAAAGGACGGAATAATACTTCTATTCCTGCATCCTTCAGTTCCTGCAGGTATACTGAAATAATATCAAGGCGCGCCTTCCAGTTATTATTCATAGTAGTGCCATCAGTAATAAGCTCTGTCCATTGAGTATCGGTAAGCTCGCCTTTTATTCCCGAATCCCAGTCACATGGTTCAGCCTGTGTTGGCGGGCAGGAATGGAACATCAGCGATATTACTGCTCCTTCATTCCACCTTGTTTTAATCTTTGATACAACAAGGCCTCTCCATTCATCCATGGTTGAAGTTCCCTGCCATGGTGAAAATGAAAGGTCTTCTCCGAACAGGGCAGGATATTTGCCTGTAACATCATGCATTGGTTCCCAGTACTGCATAGCTTCCTGCCCGGCAAGGACGGACTTACCGGTAATATTATACAGATAATTGAGTGATTGATGATTTGTCTGGGAAAACGAAATGAAAGGATATACTAAAAATAACAAAATAACTACCCGGGCATTTCTCTTCATTTGGCTGCTTTAAGTATTTTTATGGTTAGTAAGTAATAACACTGGTGATTTTATGCCGCCTCTGCGGCTCTCCTGTGAATCCTCATTAAGAGCGGAGAGCCTCAAAGACAAATTATTTCAGGAGAATCATTTTCTTTTCTGCCTGGAAAGTCCCGGCAGAAAGCCTGTAAAAATAAACGCCGCTTGCTAAAGATGATGCATTAAACTCAATGTTATGTTTTCCTGCCGGCAATTCATTATTTATCAGCGCTGCAACTTCATTTCCAAGTATATCATAAATTTTCAATGTTACATGGCATTGGGCAGCAGTATTGAATTCAAAATTTGTTGACGGGTTAAAGGGATTAGGATAATTCTGCGCGAGACTGAATTCTAAAGGTAGTTTTTCATCCTCTACAGCATCAACAGCCGAAGGTGTAAATTCAATATAGTTTAAATTTGCATATTCACCATTAGCTGTTATACGCATAATGGTGTTCCCTGCTGCAAGCTGAATTCCCGGCAGTATTATACTTTTCCATACCTGCCAGCCACCGGTTGATGGGACGGCGAGGTTTGATGCAATATTTTTACTTCCTATAATAATAGAAATTTTGGCCCCGGTTGACTGTGTCGCAGTTCTTAATTCCACATCATATTTGCCTGCTTCAGTTATGTTAAGGCTATATTCAACCCACTCACCCACCTGGAAATCGCCCAGCGAATACCCGCCGGTTGTATCCGTACACTGTTCTATATCAACATCATCATCCCTGTAAAAGCCAAATTTGTTCCCGGCAGTAAGGTCATAGTAGGCAAGGCCTTCATCACCTTTATCATAGTTTTCCATTTCAATTCTTCCGGGAATTTTATAAGCATCCCCTTCATACGGGGCCTGGGGTTGAATAACTTTTATAACAAGCGGCGCTGTAGCAGTTGAAAGTCCGCTGTTATCAGTTGCCACAGCAATAATTGAATGCTCACCTGCAGCTACATCCTTCCAGATATAAGTATAGGGGGTATCAGCAACCTCAGCTATTTTTGTTGAACCGTCATAAAATTCTATTTTGCTAATTGTTCCATCCACATCTGCCGCGGCTGCCGTTAGAGTAATCTCAGCCGGAGCTTTAAATGATTCTGTTCCTGCAGGTAAAGTCAGGTATACTTCAGGAGCTTTGTTTGCAATTGAAAATTCAATATTATCGAGTTTGAAGCCGTCTGACTCCATAACAATCTTTATTGTTTTAATGCCGGGGGTTAATGCAGGAGTTACAGCGCTTACAGTTATCCAGCTGCCTTCGCCTGTCACAGGTAGATTAATTGTCCCTGAAATGTTTACTCCATTTAATTCAATGTGTAATTTTTTCCCTTCTTCAGCAGCAGATACTTTTACATCTATTGTATAAGTACCTGCAGTTTCAACAAGTACGGAATATGCAAGCCACTCATTAGTTTTTATATCTGTTATTACATAACTGCTGTCATTCAATTTTGCTATATCTACACCCGTATCTGTTCTGTATTCCCCCCCTGTATTTATATCATCTGTATCATAGTATGATTTACCCTTACCGCATGTATTAAAATTTTCAGCTTCAATTTTACCCGGTATTGTAAATAAAGTATCGCTGTAAGGACAGAAGTTATTCCATCCCGGCAGTTCGTCTTCGGTTATAACATTGTCAGCATTATATACCTGGGCTATATAAGCATCAGTATTTTTCTCCTGTGTTAATTCCCGCCATGCTACAAAGTAAGTCCATAAAGGCTGTTCTTTAAGCAGGTCAGGTTCCGGCAGCGCATCCAGTTCTCCGAGAGCAAATGGCTTGTTGCCTGCTTTATTTTTCATAAGTTTATATTTTGCAGGAGTAATTCCTGTACCATCACTGTAATATACATCAAGAGTAGCCATATCCCAGTAATCACTCCCGGGATCATAACTGTTTATATCTGATGCAAGAGTGGAAAAATCCTGAACATTCCATACCCAGATAATATTTGTTATCCCCTTAACTTTTGTCAGATAATCATGAGTAATCTGGTAAAGCTTCACAGTACCATTGGCGCCGGGCCTGCCGCCCCACCAGAAAGCGCCCTGGTTCATTTCATGAAAAGGGCGGAAGAATACTTCAGCGCCGTAATCCTGCAGTTCTTTCAGCCCTACAGCTATAAGGTCAAGCCTGGCAAGCCAGTTATTGTATAATGTGGTTCCGGGAGTAATAAGCTCATTCCACTGGTCATCAGTCAACTTACTTAATACACCTCCATCCCAGTTACATGGCTCAGATTGAGTTGGAGGGCATGCATGAAACATCAGGTTAATAACCTGCCCCCTGTCCCATCTTTTCTTTGCTTCTTCAATCATCCTTCTTCTTGATTCAGTAATAGTACTTCCGCCAAATGTACCGTCAATAACAAAAGTAAAATCTTCCCCCCACATCGCTGGATTCTTTCCTGCAACTTCACCTATAGTGTTTGTATAGCTGCTTCCCTGCTGTCCGGCAAGTGTCTTTTTCCCTTTTATATTATAAATATAATTTAACACTCTGTGATCAGTTTGTGAATAAATCATATCAGAAGCAATCAGGAACAGGACTAAAACAACGCAGCCAATATTCTTTTTCATATTAGTAAATAAAAAGCTTATTAAACTCATTTTTTCTCCCTTATTATTTCGGCAAATCATTATTTATTATTCTATATGCCCGGAAATAAATCCCGACTATTTTTTATTAAGCAGGCCTGTATTTTTATTACTATATAATGCATCATAATAACCATTTATAATATCCATGTGCTTAATCACCTTAGTTCCTTTTAATAAAATATTAACATAGTCCTGACTCACATTCATTTGTTTATCTCTTAACATTTGTTTTTCAATTACAGGATGCATAGCATCGTAAGGTGCACCTTTTATTTGTTTTTGATTTTCGTCATAATACTTCTTGATCTCTTCTTCTGATACTGTAACATCGTCAACAAGTTTTCTTCTGAACCTGGCAGCTATAAAGTATTCCTTAAATAATCTCGTCTTTGTGATTACTTCATCGTCTTTATCAAGCCCATTGGCTGCAGCTTCTTTCGTTATCAGGAAATCTCTTACAGCATAATTAAATGCAGCAGTAAAGTCTGTATAAGTTATATTGTAGGGTATATACATAAGCTCCGCAATAAAGTCACCCACTGTATAATTTACCCCGTTTATTGTTGCCATTACATCTTTACGCTGACTGCTAAAATCTGTATTTACTTTTTTAATTTCTTCTTCATTAAGCTGAGTCTCACTCATTGCATCATATTTACCCGGTTTCCTTGTCATTTGCGCCTGTATTTTATCTCTGACAGACTTCATTACATTTGTCATAACAACTACGTTAGCCTTTTTCATCATTTCGCCAATGTAATCAAAGGCATATTTATCAGAGATGTGATACTCCAGTAATGTTCTGGCTTTTTGCTTATGTGCCTGGTACTCGTATTCAGAAATAAGCGGGTTTTTCTGAAAATCAGTTACTAAAAGGATATGATATCCAAATTGCGAATGCAGCGGTTCGGAAACCTGGTTTACCGGAAGCGTAAATGCAGCCATTGCAAGGTCATAATCAAGCTGGTCCCAGTAAACCCAGCCAAGGTCACCTCCGGAGTTTGCAAGCGTTGTATCAGTAAATACTTTTTTTGCCATTTCCTTAAATGAAGCCCCGTTCTTTAAAAGCTGGTAAACACTGTCAGCTTCTTCTTTAGTGTTAAAGAAAAGGTGGCTTATTCTTCTCTTTTCCTGCAGGAACCTGTAGACATTCTTATTATCCTCTTCAGATATACTCACTTTTGGTTTAATTATATATTTGTAATGCGCATCCCGAAGGCATTTATTATGATATGCCTCAATTCTGTATTGCAAATTCTCATCTGCTCCATAATTGTTTTTTTCTGATGCCTGCGATAAAAGCCTTCTTGAAATTAGTTCTTCAAGCAAACTTTCTCTTAATTGCTTTGAATCATACATTGTTGGCTGTTTCAGCACCTCATAATAAGTATACCTGTACTCATCAAAATAAATCCTGTTATTGCCAAATTCTGCAACCACAGGATTAAGGGTTGAGTCTGCAGAAATATTACCTGCAGCAAAACAGGAAGCGCTCAAAATTAAAAGAGAAAAAATTACGTATATTTTCATATAATCATACTTTATGTAATTAAACATAATTCCAATAGTCTATATTCTTATATAATACAAGAACCGGCTTCGTAAAAATGGAGCCGGTTCCTGCTAATCTATGAGCCAGAGGAACAGGACGACTATTTAATCAACATTATTTTACCAATGTGTTCACCTATTCCCGGAGCATCAATATGGTAAACATACACTCCGTATGCCACTTCCATATTGTCCCTGTTTTGCAGGTTCCATTCTTCAGAACCATCACGCATGGTTCCTTCATGGTATAGTGTTCTTACAAGAGTCCCGTCAACTGTATAAATGTTTATTGTACAGTTTTGCGGCAGATGGGTAAAATAAACCTTCCTGTATCCTCTGCCTGTTGAATATGGATTTTGCGGGTCATAAAGTGATGCAACAACATAAGGATTGGGTACAACTTTTATATTATCAAGAGATTCTTTAGCTTCCTCTGTATCTATGCTTTCACCTTTAACCTTAAATGTATATTTTGTTTTACCGGTAAAAGGCATATCAGTGTAAAGATACAGTGTATCGCCTGCTCCCGGGCCCGCCCCATATACATTATAGAACAGTGAATCATCTGTACCCAGGTTCCTTATCTGCCAGGTAATCAGTGTTGAATCATTTTTCAGTTTTTCATAAAGCACTATATAATCACCTACTGAGAAATAACCCTTTGAAAATCTTGGGACGTTTCCTGCAAGAGTATTTGTTCTAACAACATCGCTGAATCCAAACGGCACTTCTTCATCTGTGTTCATATCAAATACTTTAAAGTTGGCATTCACGGCTGAAAGGTTGGCATAAGTATTTGACTTTGTATTTAATATAGGAACTTTTGTTGACTGTGTAACAACAGTATCATAAAATACTATCTTGTAACTTCTCGGATATGCATAACCATTCTGATAGTTAGACAGTTCAAACGGCTTAAATGTAAGACTGACAATTGATTGGTCCTGGAACCTGCCTGTCCCCTTTATGCCATTTGTAATACCCATATCTTCATTGGTATATGTGCCGGGATCTTTAGGTGGATTATAAACAAATATCTGCATGCCGTTTACATTGGCAGTAAATGTATTATTATCCTTATCCGAATCCTGGTACAAATCCTGCAGTTGAACATAAACAGTTGAATCTGTAGTTGTATCTGTTATAGCCGCATACTTGTATACCCATACAGTATCATACGATACATTTTGAGTTTTATTATTCAGGACAAAACCCGTCGTATAAGTAGGCGTCATCCTTGAAGTATCACTGAGTGGAGTTTTTCCGTCATAGTGATTATCCATTGTTGGGTCAAGGAACTGTATTTCATAGGTATCTCCGTCTTTCAGCATATCAGGATCAAGTATATTAACCCCAACCACACCGGAAGTTAAGTCAGTCTGCATAGCAGTTGGCGCCATATCAAAATCAGCAGCTTCATAGCCTGCAGAACCAGCCTGTGGTGTAGCCGTAACAACATTTTGCCCTAATGAGACATTACCTGAAGCGTCTGTATTTACAAACATCGATGTTTCAGCAGGACCTATGTTTGCAGAAACGTCACCTGCTGTATACGCAGTTACTGCATAATAATACTTTACTCCGTTTGTAACGGTGTTATCAACATATTCATGAACAAGGCCGCTCTCATTGCCAAGATTAAAAAGGACACCTGTGCCAAAATCAAGCGGGAAGAAACCTTCAACACCATCCACCTTATCATATATTGCAAGCGGTTTAACATAACGGTCATAACCATAACCATCTGTTATTTCTCCGGCATCAGCAAATGTCTGGTATGTACCCCTGTAAATTTTATAACCTTCAAAGTTATAAGTGTGCAGGTACCTGTCAAAAGAGCTTTCTGATTCATCACCCCATGTTAAAGTGACTTTACCATTGGAAGCAACAGCTTTTACCACCGGTATTGTTGGTGCAACAGCAAAATTATAATTTGAATTATAAATCTTCTGAACAGTGGTTTTATTCCTGAGCATTTCAGATTCATCAAGTCCAAATATTAAAGCAACGGAGAAAAATTCTGTTTGCCCCTGTAATAATGGGAAGTAACCGCAGGAATAAACATAGTCATAGTCACCAAGCCCGCTTGTTTTGCTGTCAAAAACGCCAGGCTGATTAAAGAGGTACATCTGGTCGTCATTATCATAAGCAAGTGCGCCATACTGATAGAACTTAAATGCGGTAAGTCCTATCTGGTCCCCCTCAACAACATCCGTTTTATCTGTATTAGGTTCACCGGTCAGCCCGGTATCATAAAGGCCAAAAATATTTTCTTCCGCCCCTTCAGCAGGAGTAGCAACAGAAGCAGGCTGATAGCCGGATGTTGGAAGCCCGTCACCTTCGCCGTAGTCTCCAGTGCCTGCCATACCATCAAGTCCCACATCATCATACCTGGAATCCCAGTTATTATTATTATCTATACCATCATCTCTTCTTTCATCAATCATCGGGTTAGAAAGCCCAATACTATCAAGATAATCCTTTGCAAAATAATCGCGCGGGTTACCTACTGCATTATAGATATAGAGATAAAAGCTTGAACCATCCTGACTATTTTTATAACCATCACTTTCATCAATTATGCCATTGAGGTTATCGTCCATACCGTTATGGTCAACTTCTGTAAGAATGTACTGAGGAGGATTAACACCAACAACTGGTTTAAGTACAATATTCTGATGACGGAAATTTATTACAAGACTGTCAGAAGGCATTTCAATTATTGTACGTTTGTAATCTTTGCTGTTATAATCTATCAGGACAGCTTTTTCACCGGCTTTAATAACTCTTGTGAAGTCCCCGGTTGATATTTTATGCCCATCCACACCATCTATCCCTGTTGAGCCGTCTGCATCGTTGTCAATACCATCAAAAGGGTTTCCAGGGCTTTCAAGGAATGAATAACCAACCCATGGTACCGGAGTATAGCCGCCGCAGCCAACATTTGTAGTACTAAAGTTAACTGCAAGAGCTTCGTCCCTGTAATAAGCAGCACCTGCCGTACTTGGAATACCCGAGTCAGAACATCCAATCATACCACCATTTGAAGAGCCGACATTAAAGCCAAACAATGTTCTGTCTAAATAAAGATCACCGATATTTTCAATAGTAAATAGCCAGAATATTACATCCTGTGCATCCGGGTTTGACCACTGAAGCCCTCTGCCAAACATACGCAGGCCAAGCCCTTTCCTTGCAGTGTTGGATGAATCAGGCAGCGGAAGTGAATAACTTCCAAAAGGTTTTGCATAAACATAATCATCCATTGCAAAATAACTTTCCTGGTCTGCATTCTTCTGGTCTTTCCCAAAATAACCATTCCAGTGGCCAGGCCATCCCGGATCGTTTGCATCTGAAGTTCTGTCCGGCCAAAAAGAAGGCCAGGTTGCTGCCTGATGGCTCATTGCAACTGCATGATCAGGATCAGATTCTTTTTGACTTTGATTTAAAAAACCAGGCAGAGGCTCAAAACCCCAGAACTTTCCATTATTAGGATCATTTGAAAAAGCACTTGGATCCCATCCTTCACTAAAAATACAGGGATGTAAAAACTGTGGGGTTCCCGTTGCATCATTACCAACATATACTTCAGATATAATAAATGGTTCAGCACTGCCAAGTGATGTTTTACCTGACCCAATCGGCCATTCACCATTGTAATCAAGTGAGCTGCTGCCATTTTTTGTACCCACAGTACCATAGTTGTAAAAAGTAAGACGCACAAGATTTCCGGAGTGCGTGTTTTTAGCTCTGTAAAGTGCATCACCATGTCCCAGGTCCTGCCCATAAACATTTACCAGGCTAAAAGAAATTATAAATAAACATATCGTAAGAAATTTCATACCGGATAATTCCTTTAATAATTAAAATGAAAGAATCATTGAAATATTGTTCGTTCTTTGCAGTTTACCGAAATCTACATTTGCATAATCAACTTCAATTTCACCTATTCCAACATTGCCTTTTACACCAACGCCAAATGACAAACCACCCTGCCTGTCCTTAAGGAATAATTCTTTATAGCCAGTTCTTAATGCTATAAAGTTGAACAATTTCAATTCGGTACCAACATTAAGATATTCATAATTATCATTCGGATGTACAGCATCAACAGACACTACCCAGCTGTGTTCTTTAATATTCAGGAAATCCTGCGCAATATCCGCAGAAACACCAACCCTGAAAAGAACCGGTAACGAGTAACTGTCTGTCTCTAAATTTGCATTAACATTCGGGTTATTTCCTTCAAAAGAAGTGTTTATATCATGCTGAACAAGAAGGTCTCTGCCGCTCATCTGCATTGATGTTCCAAAGTTGCTTATTGACATTCCTATACGGATATTCTTAAAAAATGCCTTATAAAGCACTCCAACATCAAAAGCAACTGCAGTTGCACTTGAATGCCATATAGTTTCCTGTATAAGCTTAACACTGCCGCCAAGGGAAAAACGGTCTGTTAACATACGGCTGTATGTAAGGCCAACGGCAAATGAACTTGCTGAAACATCTTCGCCGGTACCTTCCGGCTGCGAAACTGTAGTTCTTTCTATTGTACCAAAGTCCATATATGATACATAAGCTCCTACAGTTCCAAAACCCTCTATAGGCATTGCAAAAGCGCCAAAGTTGTACGCCATATCAGCAAAATAATAATAATGGCTGAATAACAACTGGGATTTACTGCTGTATGATAAACCCGCAGGATTCCAGTACATTGCAGAAATATCTTCAGCCCTTGTAGTAAAACTTTCACCCATACCAAGCGCCTTACTGCCAACTCCTATTTTCAGAAATGTAGCTGCAGTTGTACCGCTTCTGCTGATTGTCTGCCCGTATGTTATACCAGCACTCAGAAACAGCAAGGCAATCAACGCAGCTATTATTGAAGCTTTACAACCCTGATCCTTATTCTTCATTCTAGATCCTCAAAATTTTTATTTATTTCTGAATTAATACTTTAAATTCCAACTCTTAAACCAAACTGAATTGACCTCGGGCCGGTAAAGTTACCAGGACTTGCATAGTATTCTTTTGTATTTGCAAATTCCACCAGCCTGCTGCTGTACAGATCAGTATTTTTTGTGTAGTCTGATAATCCTGTGTCAGAATAAACACTGGTTGAGTTTCTTGTATCAAACAGATTCTGAATATTCAGAATAGCCTCAATCCTGGCAAAACCAACCTCAAATATTCTTGATAATCTCAGGTCAAATGATAGTGTAGAAGGTATCCTTGCACTGTTTTCGATAAAGCCGGTATATGATGAATTTGAACCGGTTGCCTCTGATGAATACAGCGAAGGTGTGTACGGATATCCTGACGCAAATGCCCCGGTTAATGTAGCAATCCATCCGTTATAATTATAATTAACAATAAGATTCAGTGTATGAGGCTGATCCCAGTTTAGGTTTATCAGTTGCAGCAGAGGTTGTTTGCCTCCCATTAGCGCACTGAATGCGTCTGTTGCATTGGAACTTGTTCCCATCGCATTCATATATGTATAATCAAGACTAACTGATAAGTTCTCAAGTGTATACTGTGCTGAAAGTGTTATACCTTTTGCAACAGCATTATCTTTGTTAACATAAGAATAATAAGTTAAACCATCATAAGTAAGCTGTGGAACTCCGGTACCAATCCAGTCCCTGATATCGCGGTAAAACCCTGTTACATTTAGGAATAAGGTAGAGAACAACCTTTGTTGAAGGCCAATTTCATATATAATTGTACGTTCAGCATTAAGATTTGCATTACCAACAAGACTTGTTGCACCTGCGCCTGTAACCCAGAAATTAGGATTAGCATATAAATAACTGAATGACGGGTTTTGGAAAAAGTGCCCGTATGAAAAATGAATAACACCATCAGCTGTTATAGGAAATGATAATCCAAACCTTGGGCTCAACTGATATTTTGCATCCGTTTTTTTATACCAGAATTTTTCTTTCTCTGCATAAGTATATTCTATTAACTCTGATTCCGGTGTTGTTGCAGAATAGTTTTTGTATTTATGGCTTGGAAGCAGAGGGTCATATATTTCAGGATCCATTGGATCTGCAAGAATTCTTCCTTTCGAATCAAAGTAATCAAACCTTAAACCAATGTTAATAATCAGCTCATCAAACTCAATTTTATCCTGAATATAAGCAGCAGCTTCAACTGGTTTTGCTGAGTATTGAGTATGGTAAGCTGATGTTGGAGACGGTATAATTGTAGAATAGTCTACCTGTGAAAACTGAAGGTCATAATAATCATCTCTAAGATCATGCCTTCTGAATGAGCCTCCGGCCTTAATTAGGTTGTATTTATTTACCTGGCTGGTTAGGTCAAGCTTTGCAGAGTAATATTTGGCTTTCTGATCACCCCTGTAGGTACTGTTCCCAAAATAAGTATAATCATTTGGCTTGGTTGTAACAGAAATGCCATCTTCTGTTTCAGGGTTAAATATAAACTGCTGAAAATCTCCTGAGCTTGTAGGTACATACCTGTAATCGTGTGGATCTTCATAAGCATAGCTTTTATTGTGACTGTCATAATAGTTGCCTAATACTTCCAGGAATGTACTGTTCGAGAAAATAAATGTGGATGATAAAATATGTACATACTGCCTGTTATAATTATTCAATCCCCCATCCGGAATATATTTACTGTATGCACTGTAGTTATGCCCGTCATTTATAAACAAGCCATAACTAATCTGTACATTCTGATCATTATAGAAAATTTTACCCTGGCCTGAATACCCATCATATTCATAAAGCGGAACTTCTTTCCCATCAGGCATATCAAATGAATGAAGAGTATCATAAGCAGGTGACCATAAACCCCATGGTTTAAAATACCTGTAACCTCTTGAATAACCTGTTCCATCCTGATATCTTCCTGCTATAAAATAAGATAGTTTTTTACTGGTTCCGGGTATAGGTCCCGAAAGATTTAACTGGTAATCCAGATTACTAAATGGCCGGTATACTGAAAGATAATTTTTCGTTTTTATCCATGGTTTGTTGCCGCTTGCAGCCATAGCATCTGCCTGGCTTCTTGATATACCATACTTATTTTGCAGGTACTCATAAACAATATTGTCGCCGTTAGTTCTTACAAGAGAATTTGCAACAACATCTGCCCATTCCCTGTTTGACATTATTTTATAATGGTCGTCGGTGCTATAATAACCGCTTGAGTATACTGTAGCATTAGCTTCAAATTTATCGCTTCCTTTCTTGGTTACAATATTTACAACACCCGAGAGTGCCTGTCCATACTCTGCATTAAATGTACCGGTAATTGCTTTCACTTCTTCGTATGCCTGGTCATCTATATTTATACCATTGGACCTGTCAAGCGGGTTCATAATCTGAACACCATCAACCATATAACTTACTTCAGAAGAACGGCCGCCCCTTATATGAATACCTCCGCTTGCATCTTTTGTAATACCGGCTTGCATTGTTAATATTGATGTTAAATCACGTGCCGGCAGGTTTTTAATTTGATCTGATTGAATACTTCTTTCTGAAGATGTTAAATCTTTTTGAATTTCTTTATTTGCATATACTGCAACTGTTTGTCCAAGATCAATAGCAGCTGAAGTCAATGTAACATTAATTTGAGTTGTAAGGTCAACCTGAACCCTGACGTTTTCAATCGTTTCAGTTGTATAACCAACCATTGATATTTTTAATTTATACTTACCGGGTGCAAGATTTAATATATAATAATCGCCTTCAATATCGGCAGCAGCTCCATACTGGGTTCCTTCTATCATTACATTTGCCCCCGTTAAAGGCTCGCCTGTCTGGCTATCCGTAATACGCCCTGCTATTTTTCCCGTTGTTCCTGCATACAAATTACAACCCAGCAGGACAAGAATAACAAGTATCTTACCAATTATTTTCAAAATTTTATTCCTTGTTTTTTCTTTAATGAACTATAAGTATCTGCTTTATCCAAAAATACAGCCTTACCGCTGTATTTTTAATTACTATATGGCCATTTTATTTAATTACTAAACAGTCTTTTTATTATTATAGCTTTTCAACTTTACTATCCAAACAGGTTTTAGAAAATGGCAGGAGTTTTTAAGCTCCTGCCATTTTAAAGAGAGTATTACTTAAGCAGAATCATTTTTTGAGTTCTTGAAAATTCTCCCGCATCAAGCCTGAAGAAGTATACACCATTTGCCAGGTTTGTAGCATTAAACCTGACACTGTAAGTTCCTGCTTTTTGCTTTGAGTTTACAAGAGTTGTTACCTCCTTGCCAAGAATGTCATATACTTTAAGTTTTACGTTTGTTTCCTTTGGCAGGTCATATTTAATTGTGGTTGACGGATTAAAAGGATTCGGATAATTATTATATAGTGCAAACTGATGCGGCAGATTAGATACTGTTTCATCAACTGCATCAGGACTATATCCGATAAGTTCCATTGTACCCCATGCATCAGGGCGTGTCCAGTTTTCAGGAAGGCTTATGTTAACCATACCAGTCTGAAGCACCATTCCTCTTCCGCCTTCATTCTTTGGGGCATCAGGATCCATATCATTAGCATCAATTCTTAATGGCATTGTCATTCCGGCAGTGATTTTTGCCTGCCTGTCAGCCATAACAGAATCAAGGTCAACTCTTATATTGAATGACCAGCCTTCATCTGAAAGTGACGGGCTGTAACCAAAATCAACACCGCCTTTAGAACCCGGATTGCCGCCGACATTAAGTACTCCTAAGTTATCTACACCAAATCTCCAGTCTGTTTTGGTTGGATCAGAATCTGATTTGCCTGAAAGGTCTGAAACAGAGTGAAGTGCTTTTAATGATCTCATGTCATAGAAGCCCATATAAAACTCAACGCAGTCGCCCTGCCAGCCATACTGGGTATTTGTATTAAGATCATCATCCCATGCATCGCAATGGATGTAGAGATACTGATCATCCATAACCATTATAGCGCGGTACTGGAAGTCATTGCTCTGGGGAGTCCAGGCCGGGCCTCTGTCACCGCCGGCGTTTTCCGGCTTAATCTCATACTGAGCATAAGGAATAAATGGAGTACTATCGCCATCTGCTATAGAAAATGAATTAGCAAAATCTTTTACATAAGATATTTTGTAAGTTGGCGAAGTAGAACTAAATGAAATAGGGCCTGCTGTGCTGGCTGTTCTCAAAGTGGTTTCTGAAGTATCGCCGCTTGCTTCTACCTGGACAGCAGTAATAGCATAGTAATAAGTTTTAGCTCCGCCATCTGTTGTAAATGGCCTGAAGCCTGCTGACTGGTTGCCATGAGCAATTTCTGAACCAATTCTCTGAACGCCATCAGCATGAACATCTGTAATTGGATTTTCACTCTGATAAATTCTGTATGATTCAGTTTCAAGATTCAGGTCTACCCAATCAATCTGCACCATTTCATAGTTAACACCATTTAATGCTTCATATACGCCTAATGAAGCCTGCATGTCAGGAGACTGGAACTGATTTGCCGGTTCAGGGATTCCCCAGACTGTAAAGTTATCAAAATATACTGTTCCCTTGTATGTAGAAGCAGCATCAAGTTCAACACCGATGGTAACCTTTACATCTGTCTTTTTATCAGTAATACCGGCAATATTTCCAAAGTATACTGTTTTCCACGCACCTTTTCCTATGTTTGATATAGCAGTTTCACCTGCAACAAGGTTTGAACCCGCGCCAACAAGCCATGTTATTTTGCCTGAAGGAATATCAGATGGCAGGAATACATCAACTGAAAGGTCGGTTGCTTCAGTTGCACTCGAATCATCATAAAGAGAAATTCCTGTTTTTGAAAAATGTCCGTCATTATCTTTTGAGAAATCAAACGCAGCACCAAGTACATTTGCATCATCAAGAGTAGTTCTGTAAATACTGTCAATAGCTGCACCCAGCCCTGAATCATTAAACCAGCCGTCAAGCATCTTAACTCTGTTATCCCATGTACTTACAATCCATTTGGTAGGAACAGTAGGCGCAAGTGAACTTACATCATCCACCAGGACAACACCTTTCCAGTTAACATCTGTGCCGGTTGCATTTGCATTACTTATTCGAAGCTGAAGTTTGGCAAGATAATTACCTGAAGCATAAGGACTAAAGCTGCCCGGTTTTGCAATAGAAATTTCTCTTATATTCAGATATATAGGATACCATGTTTCTTTTGGAATATCTGAACCATTATAGGTTTTATTTGTAGCATCGCACCAGCACCATCCATCCTGGCCAACAGGCTTAATCTGGTAACTGTCAGGAAAATCTGCAGGAAGATAAATCCAGTAAGCAATTACATCAGAACTCTTAAAATCATAATTGCCTTTCTGAATCTGACCGCCCATACTTGTACCGGCCTGTGAACCATCCCATGCTAATTCGAGAACATTACCTTTTGCTCTTGTTGTAGGATCAGCTTTTACAGTTATTGCTGTAATGCCGGTACCCTTATCTGTTGTATTTCCCCACCCGTTTAATCCTGATTCAAAATCAGTATCAACATAAGGTGTACTGCCAACTGCAGTTACGTTATCGAGATAAATTTTACCTGCCCAGTTTCTTTCTTCTTCAGTTGCCCCACCGGCTGTATAAACTGCAAGCTGCAGTTTTGCCAGGTAGTTACCTGATGCATAAGGGCTGAAACTGCCTGGCTTTGCAAGTGCAACTTCCCTGATATTATAGTTCAATGGATACCAGGTATCCTTGGGGATATCTACTCCCTTATAGGTTTGGTTTGCAGCATCACACCAGCACCATCCATCCTGTCCAATAGGTTTTATTTCTGCTGCATCAGGAAAGCCCGCTGGTACATATACCCAGAAGGTTATAATATCAGCGCTTTTAAAATCATAACTATCTACCTGAATCTGGCCGCTTCCGGTTGTACCAGCCGCTGTACCATCATAAGCAATCTCAAGCACGTTACCTTCTCCTCTTGGAGTCGGATCAGCAACTACAGTGGCGGTAACTACTCCTTCGCCCCTGTATGGATTGCGTGCCCAACCACCATTTCCGGACTCAAAATCTGTTAATACCTGAGCGAGCGTGAGGCAATTCAATAAAAGGATTCCTATTATCGTTAGTATGCCTTTTCTCATTTTTCCTCCTTAAAAGGTTTTTGGTTAGTTTTTATTTTTTAGCAAAAGGATTACTACAAACAACCATTTCTGGTTCTATTAATTTGGTTAGTTTACAATTTTATTCTGGTTATATTTCCGGTAACCCAGTTAAATAATGCTAAGTGACCCATATTTTTCATAAATCATGCCAGTTTTAAGGGTAACCATTATCATATTTTTAATAAGTGATACCTTAAAAATTCATTATTTCACAAATTTTGGGCTTTATCCTTTTGATAAGTCTTATCAATACCATAATGGAAAGTTTAACTGCTTTTTACATAAATATCTTCACAATATTCTCAGGAAATATGGTATTGATGTTGCTGGCTGGTTTATTTTTCCGGGCAGGTTTTATCCAGTCTTACTCCCATATCTTTTTAATAGGGATTTTCATTCCGTTTTTCTTCTCTCCGTTTATAAAGACCTTTGTTTAGTTCGTTGATTAGTTCCTTATATTCAGAATTATCTGCCGGGTTGTTTTTATCTTTAGAGCTATTTAGGATATCAAATAATTCATTTACAAAGATTTATTACTTTAAATTTATAATAAATTATGCTAATTCTTAATATTTATTAATGCTCCACACGCCGGCTATATATGCCTGTATTGGTGACTCTTTATTCCTTAAAATAAAAAATCCCCGTTAGTTCATATTCTATAACATTTAATAAAATTTCAATTTGCGCAAAATGGATATATTTAGTCGTAATATGGCGTTTAATATTTTTATAATTCCGTTATTTTCACTACTGCTGTTTTTTTAAACCGGCTGAAAACACATACTTTTGTCACACATTAGTATAATACACCGGGTTTTCAAAAAAGTACTCTGGCAGAAAGATCCTAATTTAGAATTTTACTTATAACAAAAGGGAGTTTTTTCAATATGAGTAAATATGCAATCGGCCTTGACTTTGGAACAAATTCATGTCGCTCGCTGATAGTGGATATAAGCAACGGCAGTGAACTTTCAAGTCATGTATTTTCTTACCCCAGTGGCGAGGCTGGTATAATTCTGAACCAATCAATACCAAACCTGGCAAGGCAAAATCCTGCTGATTACATTACAGGCATCGAAATAACAATTAAAGAAGCAATTAAAAAAGCAGCTATTGCAGATAGTAATTTTTCGCCTGATAAGGTTATAGGAATTGGTGTAGATACTACCGGAAGCAGCCCTGTTCCGGTTGATGAAAATGGGGTTCCCCTTTGTTTTAATAATAAATTCAAAAATAACCATGCTGCAATGGTCTGGTTATGGAAAGATCATACCAGCTATTCAGAGGCTGCCAGGATAACTGAACTTGCCGCCAGGGAATACCCAAACTATATTGCAAAAGTTGGAGGGGTATACTCTTCTGAATGGTACTGGAGCAAAGTACTGCACTGCAGCATTGAAGCACCGGAAGTTTTTGAAGCCGCATATAGTTTTGTTGAAATTTGCGACTGGATTACAGCATTACTTACCGGCAGCACAAAACCTGAAGAGATTAAAAGAAGCATCTGCGCAGCCGGTCATAAAGCACTTTACAATGATGAATGGGGCGGCTTTCCGGAAGATTCTTTCCTGGATAAACTAAAGCCCGGCCTTTCATCTCTTAAAAAAAGAATGGCTGCAAAAGCTTCCACTTCAGAAGAACAGGCTGGAACATTATCTGCAGAGTGGGCTGAAAAACTTGGCCTTTCTTCAAAAGTTTCTGTAGCTGTTGGTGCATTTGATGCACACATGGGTGCAGTTGGCGCTGGCATAAAAAATGGGACACTGGTGAAGATACTTGGAACAAGTACCTGCGATGTAATGGTTCAACCAAATAATTCTCCTCTTGCAGATATCCCTGGCGTTTGCGGCATTGTTAATGAATCTGTAATGAAAGGTTATTTCGGCATTGAGGCCGGGCAATCAGCAGTTGGAGATATATTCCTCTGGTTTATGAACCATCTTGTACCCGAAAAATTTGGTTCCACTCTCGATGAAAAGTTTGCATATTTTGAAAAAGCTGCGTCCGCCCTTAAACCCGGTGAAACCGGGCTTATGGCTCTCGACTGGAACAATGGAAACAGAACTATACTTGTTGATGTAAGGCTTACCGGGTTGCTGCTTGGGCAAACACTTCATACCGAATCTTACGAAATTTACCGCGCCTTAATTGAAGCCACTGCATTTGGAGCTTTAAGAATCATAGACAGAATTGAAGATAATGGAGTCACTATAAATGAGATAGTTAATTGCGGCGGCCTTGCTGTTAAAAGCCCGCTAATAATGCAAATTTATGCTGACGTTACCGGAAGGCCCATGAAAATTTCACGCAGCCTGCAAACTCCTGCCCTGGGCGCTGCTATTTTTGGTGCAGTTTCAGCCGGCAAGGATATCTGTGGTTTTGATAGCGCTGAACATGCTTTAGCTGCCATTACAGCTACTAATAAAGAGTATCTGCCCAATCCGCAAAATCATGAGATTTATAAAAAATTATATAAGATATACGTACAGCTTCATGATGGTTTTGGTACAAAAGAGTGGAACGGAAATATGTATAATATTATGAAAGATCTGCTGGACATCAGAGATGCAGTACGCAGCTAAAGATTTTATCAATTAACATCAGGTAATAAAATGAAAGATCTAAAAAAATTCGAAGCATGGTTTATAACCGGCAGCCAGCATTTGTATGGCCCTGAAACTTTGAAAGAAGTTGAGGAGCATTCGCTTGCCATAGTTAAAGGGCTGAATGATAATCCGGCTGTTCCTGTAACTGTTGTTTTTAAACCTGTCCTTACTACACCGGAATCAATTTACAACTTATGCCTTGAAGCAAATAGTTCTCCAAATTGCATTGGTTTAATTACCTGGATGCATACTTTTTCACCCGCCAGAATGTGGATTGCCGGATTAAATATTCTTAATAAACCTTTTGTACATCTTCATACCCAGTATAACAGAGATATTCCATGGGATTCTATCGACATGGATTTTATGAATCTTAATCAGTCTGCTCATGGTGACAGAGAATTCGGGTTTATATGCTCAAGGATGAAAAAGCCAAGAAAAGTTATTGTTGGTTACTGGCAGGATGAATATGTTATTAAAAAGCTTGCGGTATGGATGAGGGCTGCAAGTGCACGCCTTGATGCCCAGGGAGCTAAAATAGCCCGCTTCGGTGATAATATGCGCAATGTTGCAGTTACTGAAGGAGATAAAGTTGAAGCCCAGATTAAAATGGGCTATGTTGTTAATGGTTATGGAATTGGAGACCTTGTAAGTTACATTAACAAAGTAAGTGCATCTGATATTGATCTTTTAATTTCTGAATATGAACAAAAATATAATGTTGCTGCCGGACTCAAAAAAAATGGGGATAAACATCAATCCCTTATTGACGCAGCAAAAATAGAAGCCGGTATAAGAGCATTTCTTAAAGAAGGAGATTTTAAAGGTTTCACCACAACGTTTGAGGACCTGCATGGATTAAGCCAGCTTCCGGGGTTATCTGTACAAAGATTAATGAACGATGGATTTGGTTTTGGCGCTGAAGGTGACTGGAAAACAGCTGCTTTGGTTCGCGCTATGAAGGTTATGGCCGCAGGGCTCCCTGGTGGAACTTCTTTTATGGAGGATTATACTTACCACTTTGATACTTCAGGAATGAGAGTATTAAGTGCTCACATGCTTGAAGTCTGCGAATCAATTGCTTCAGACAAACCAAAACTTGAAATACATCCGCTTTCAATTGGCGGTAAATCAGAGCCTCCGCGCCTTGTGTTTAATTCTCCTGCGGGCGAAGCAATAAATGCAACCCTTATTGATATGGGCAACAGGTTCAGAATGATAGTTAACGAAGTAACGGCCGTTACACCTGATAAGCCGCTGCCAAAGCTGCCTGTTGCACGGGTACTGTTAAATCCGAAACCAAATCTTGAAGTATCTGCCCATGCGTGGATTCTGGCTGGAGGAGCACATCATACCGGTTACAGTCAGGCAATTACTGCTGAATACATGGAAGACTTTGCCGAAATGATGGGGCTTGAATACCTGCTGATAGATCAGGATACAAAAATCCGTGAGTTCAAAAAAGAATTAAATTGGAACGATAAGTTTTTTGCTTAATATTTACACCCGTAAAACTGTTCTTCTATAAACAACGTTTTACGGGTTTTTTATTTTAAATAGTTTATTTAAAATAATAAGGTGGAGAAAAGTAAATATCACATCTCCACCTTAAGGGGTTTCATAAGAAGTAAATAAAAGAATGAATAATAAATCTGGCCTTGTAAAAATTGCAGCAGCCGGCATTAACAGCAGGCGGTTTGAAGAATGAAGGAAAGCTGTCAACTACCCGGCTGCTAATTTTATTTTTTTGCTGGTGGCTCATCACCATCAGGTGCTGGCGGCCTTTGTCCTTTTTCCATTGGCGGCCTGTTCTCTTTGTTCATTTTACTAAACTTATCTTTTTGATTTTTATCCAGAACATCCATAATCTGTTTATCATCATTTTCCCTTAAAGATCTTAATTCATTGTGAAGCTCTGCAATTTTATCATCTATTTTCTTTTCTCTTCCTTCAGAAGCACCAAGTATCTGTTGAACTTTTTTAACCTGCGCAGAATTTAGTTTCAGCTTTTCTGTCAGTTCTTTAATTCTTTGCTCTTTTGAAATTGGCTTTGGCTGAGCATTTATCTGAACCGCAAAAAAGACTAAAGCTAACACTATTAAGGCAGCATACTTTTTCATGTTTATCCCTGTTGGTTATTTTAATCATTTGACGATTATAGAGAGGGAAACTTGCATGGGAATGATTAGATTTTAATACAGCGGGAGTGCCCCGAAAGTAATACATACTCCCGGGGCTAAGATATTTTATGATTTTTGATCCAGAAATACACCGGTTGTTGATTCCCCGGAATCCTGAAGAGTCTGAATTAATGATGATATTTCATCCTGTGATATTTCGCCTGAATCAACTTTATCAAGTAAATCCTGAATCAGCTTGGAATTACTTGAACTGCTTTCGTCTGTCGGAGGAGGTCCCTGCGGCTTTTCAGGAGGTGTAAAGCCTGCATCATCAAGTATGCTCTTAACTTCATCACTAAATCCAATGCCGGATTCTTTTATTTCATCGAGCATTGATTTTTTATCATCTTCAGACATATCTTCAAGATCATAGTTAGATATAATTGACTGAAGAGTTTCTTTCTGATCATCTGTAAGCGAGTTGCTCACGCTGCTATATGACTGGTACTGATAACTTGAAGCACTGCTGATACCTTCAACCATTTTATTTTAGCTCCTGTATGTTGTTATAAATTGGAATAAGTTTCAACTTATCTATTAACATCATCGGGAACTTTAACTGCTTATAAATGGTTAATACTCTCCGATTTACAGTTATATTTTGTCCTTTTCATATAATCCCTGTATCCTGAAGGTGTAGTATTGGCAAACTTCTTAAAAAAGCGGTTAAAGTTTGTAGGATCATTAAAGCCAAAGGAATATCCTACCTCTTTCGTAGTGCTGTCTGTATATGTCAGAAGCCTTTTAATTTCAAGAATAACTCTTTCTTCAATAATTCGCTTTGCTGATTTACCCCAATACGTATTTGTAATCTGGTTAAGTTTTTTGGGAGTAATACAAATCATATCAGCATATTGTTTTACTGTCCTGCATGTCCTGTAATTCTCTTCAAGCATCTCTTTAAACTTTGTAAGGTATTCAATACCCCTTATATCAGCACTTCCATCAAAATTTTCCTTATTCATCTTCCTCTCAGAATACAATAAAATAATTTTGATAAGGTGATATATTATCTCATCTTTTATAACATCATCCTCTGACATAATTTCTGAACGCATGAGATTAATATGAGTAAGCAGGTTATTAAACTCCTCTTCTTCAAAAGATATTGATGACACAGAAGATGTATGATCAAACAATTTCAATTTATTTATCCATTCTATATCCTGTGAATCTTTATAAAAGTATTCATCTGTAAATATCAGTGCCAGCCCCTTAAGTCCGGGTAAATTTTTATAATTCCTAACCTGCCCTTTGCTTATTGTTATTATTGATCTGGCTTCATATTCAAATTCACTGCCGTCAATAAAGTAAGAGCCATTGCCGTTTTCAATAAAAAGCACCTGGTAAAAATTAACTCTGTGAGGAATGGTAATATCTTCTTTAACATCATTAAATAATGAATCAGTAGTTATTAATAACGGGCCTCCGCTTTTTAGGTTATAATCCTTTATTTCATAAACTGGTATTCGGGTAATTATATTTTCGTTCATATTTCATTCTAAATATTGTAAAAAGAATATATTAGTACTTATTCCCCTGTATTAATTTTCCCCATATAATTCAAAAAAGTAAAATAGCTTATCATGTAGTTTAACTCGGCATTAATAAATGTGTGGGAAGCATTCACATAATCGCGATTTGCCAGCAACACATCTGTTAATGGCGCTGTCCCAAGCTCGTATCTTTCTTTCTGCAGCTTCACATTCTGCTCCAGCGCATGCACTGATTTATCAGCAGCTTCAATGCTTGCCCTTGCTGAGGTTATTTCTGTTAATCCTGTTTTTACTTCACTTTTTATTTGCCTTTCAATGGCAACCAGTTCCTCCAGGTTATTATCTATATTAACCAGAGCTGACTGCACTTCAGTTTCTGTTGACCAGTTTGAAAAAACCGGGATATTTAACGAAAGGCCAACGCCATATGTTTTTCGGCCAAATAAATCTGGTATTCTTACTGCACTTGTACCGAAAGAATAGCTGCCCGTTAAATGTGGATAATAACCTGATCGGGCAATTTTCAGTTTTTCATAAGAATTGCTAACTATTAGTTGTGCTGATTTATAATCAGTCCGGTTATTAAGTGCTTCATCAAACAACAAGTTTATATCACTGTTAAAAACACTCGTATCTGCAGAATAGCTGTTATCATCAGTAAATTCATACTCTGAGACAACATCAACAGCAAGAAAGTTTAACAGTTCAATTTTTGCTTTTTCAAACTCTGTTTTAGCCTGTATAAATAATAAATCTGCATTTGCAGCCTGTGCTTCCTGTGAATATACATCAACATCAGGAACCATTCCGAGTTTGTTACGTTCTTTAACCTCAGCAAGTAACGAATGGTTGTACTTAATATTGTCGCTGTTTACATCCAACTTCTTTTCATTTGATATAACTGTATAAAACAAGACTGCCGCTTGTACATATATATCCTGCTTATACTTTTCAAGCTGAAGTTTAGCTGACTCAAGAGCATTTTTACTATGCCTGATGCCTGCAAAGGCAGACAGCCCATCAAATAGTGTAATACTTCCGCCAACTTTTAAAGAATTTTGCCGTGTATCGGTTTCTGAAGCTCCTAGTATAGTCTCATTCCCAAAATAATCAATCTGTTTATTACCCCCGGAATCCCTTACTTTTTTCCAGTTCCATGAATAATCAACATCAAGCGAAGGTAATAAAGTCCCATAATTGTTTTTAACATCAGCATCATATACTTTTATATTATTAGACATTTTAATAACCTCAGAATTCCTGTTTACGGCCATTTTTAACACATCATTAAGGTTTAATTTCTGCTGAGCATTCAGCAGATTGACAGATACAAATGATGTAAAAACAAGAATTAATGCAGGATGAATACTCATTATATTTCAGTTATAACTTTATACTTAAAAGAGATCTCCCGTTTTGAATCCCCGTGAAACTGCTGCCCGAAAGAACAGATATTACCACCCACTGGGTAGCAGCTTCAGGAAATAGCCGCAAATGCGGAAAGGAGAAAATCAATTATTTATGAGCCAGAATAACATTCAGCCAGTAACTCAATGCTTCCTGTGAAGAAGAACCTCCGGGGCCCCGTCCACCACGGCCGCCACCGGGAGGCATTCCACCAGGCCCGCCGCCCGGTCCACCTCCACCCGGAGGCATCCCACCAGGTCCGCCGGACATATCACCACCTTCAGGCATATCGCCGCCAGGCCCGCCTTTGCCGCCTTTTTCATTTGAAACAGATGTTTCAATACCAAGAGAAAATTCATTGTCTTTATTTACTTCAATTGCATATGATGAAGCGTCATTTTTTCTTAACGGTATCTTAAACTCATAAACAAGTTTATCGTCAATTACTTTCATCTTAACTGCAATACCTTTAGCTGCATCAACACTCATCCGGCTTGTGTCTTTATCACTCAAAATTTCAAGGTCGGTAAATGCCGCTTCCATTTTTGAAAAGTCCGGAGCCGGCATTCCATTCTGACCCGGTTTTTTTTGCTCCCCGTTTTGTTCGCCCGGCGGCATTCCCTGTTCTTCTCCGTTTTCTTCCTGGCCGCTTAAACCGGAAGCAGGTTTATTGTTTTTATCGCGATTCATCTCCGGGGCTTTCATACCCAATGGAAATCTAATTCCAAATTTCTTATCACTTCCCCCTTCATTATCAAACCAGAGAGTCAGGCCGCTTCTTAAGATCTGCTGTTTATTTGTTTCATCACTGGTTATTAATGCAAAGTAAAAGTTCTCTTCATCGTTTTTTATACCAAGTAAAAGATTATGATCCTTTATATAGTAAGATCCATTCTGCCATTCGTCATCTACACCATCAACGGTTATGTAGCTGTCAGCCCACTTGCTTGCTACATTTACTGTTCCGCATCCGGTAAATAAAATAGCAGCAAAACCTAAAACTGCAATTATTTTGGCGTTTAACATGTACACCCTGTTATTTTTTATTTTCAAATTTATTTTTGATTTACAAACCATATTGCACATTATAATATGATGCTTTTCCTGGTATTATCAGCCAGATCAGTTTTAAACCCCCTCCTAAGGAAGAGGAGGGGGACCTGTATTAGATAAAAGGAAGCTCTTTTAATTGTCAGTCAGGCTGAATAAAGGGATAAGATATCCAACAAAAACTGATAAAATGCAATTATAATCAGGCTTCCGGTCTATTTGACGTTCTTTTATTCCTTTACTTGTGCAGAAAATAAAAAAATTACATCCGAAGCTTCTGATGCTGATAGCCTTATTATTTAGGATTTTACTCTGAAGAGGATTTTATTTTCAGGATTTTTTCAAAGGAAGATTTAAAACCACTATAACTTTATACAACGTATAAAGCTATAGCGGCATATTGGGAGAGAGTACCAAACTTATTTTATTTATTCAGGCCTTGGGCCGTCATGCGGTGGGGGCATTTCACCTTCCCGCATAGGTTGATTACCGCCCTCACGATTACCATCCGGGCCACCCATTGGTCCGTTTGGCCTCATATTTGGCCCATTGCCGGGGCCTTTGAAAGGCATTGGCCCATCCATCCGGTGCCTGTTTGTTTCTTTAATCATATTCTTAAATTTTTCGGCCTGCTTTTGATCAAGTAAAGAATACAGCTTTGTAAAATGGCCGACTCTCAATTCTTCAATTTGAGCAGTCAGGCTGCCAATAGAATCAGCAATTTGCTTAATTTTTGCATTATCAGGATTTTGCTTAAACATTTCCTCATTTACCAGGGCACGCTTAGCTTCAATTTGTTTGATAAGAGTATCAATTGCCTTAAAATGTTCATCCCGCAGCTTATCAAACGTTTTTTGCTGGTCTGCTGTTAAACCCAGTTCTTTGTTAAAGAAATCCTTAACCGGCAGTCTTTTATCTTTTTCTCCAATTGCCGGTGGTTTTGGCCCGTTAAGCCACATCAGCACCAAAACACTCAGGTTCAACAGTATCAGGGCAATTATAACCCAGACATATATTTTTTGTTTTACTAAAAGGTCCATAGTATCAATCCTCTATATTTATATCCTTTATATAATTGTATGAAGTTGAAAGATTGTACTCTTTGGCAAAAGAAGATATATAATTTTCTCTGTTAGCAGTTGAACTTTTACTATGCAGATAGTATACAACAGATACTATATTTGCTGAAAATAATACAATAAACAGTATTACAGGTAAAACTTTCAACCCAAAGCCAAAAACAGGTTTTCTGCGGATTTCAATACGTGATTCAAGTTCTGCTTTTATCCGCGTATACATGAAAGGATTTCCATCAATGTTTTTTATCCTGTCCAGTACACTTAAGGTCTTTTCAACTTCATCCCTTATCCTGTCTTCCTTATTCAATTCAAACCTCCTTCAGTTATAATATTGGACGTTTAGTTTAGTATAAACTTGCGTTTAAATATGTTTTCTATAATAGTTATAAAGCTTTTTTTCAAGGTTCTTTTTAGCCCGGTGAATCAGTGATTCAACAGATGAAACTGTAGTATCCAGTACGTCTGCAATTTCCTTATAACTCATTTCATCATATTTACTTAGTGTAAATGCAACTCTCTGGTTGCCGGAAAGTGAATCCAGGGCCCAATTTAAAATTTTCACCCTTTCTTCATTTTCCAGGTGATATCCGGGGTCATCATGATCTTTTGCTGAAATTTGTTCCAACATTTTATCCTCCGCTGTAAGGCTTTTTAAAAAAGCGAATCTTTTTTTCCTTTTTTGCGCCCTTAGCTGATCAATTGACCTTGTTACAGCTATCCTGTATATCCAGGTTGAAAGCTTTGCTTCCTTTCTGAAATTTTTCAGGGACCTGAACACCTCTATAAATACTTCCTGTGTAAGGTCTTCCGCCTGCTCTCTGTTATTAACGAACCTGTAGCATGCATTTAACACTTTTCTATAGTTATCATTATAAACTATCTTAAAAGCGCTTTCATCGCCATTCAGTATCCGTTCTACAAGCTCATTTTCTTGCATCAGTTATTTCCTTCTTCATAACCATTAGACGCCGGATAATAAAAAACTTGCGTTCAGAACATTCTAAAATATAAAATTTTAATCTCTTTCTTGAAGAGCTTTTATTTATTATTCAGGCTTTATTCCACCCGATTATACATATTATTTGTCTCATTTATGGATTATTAGTATTGAGTTCATTTTTTCATCGGCTGTTTTGGGGTAAACTTCTATAAATACTGCCTGCTGGTATATCAGATTTTCTAAACAGTACTTGCTGTTTTACTTTTGCTTCAGGAAACAGGAAATTCTTTTAGGAGATTAAAATGAAATCAAAGAAGTTATGGATAAGTGTTGTTTGTATAATTGCAGTTTTGGCAGGCGCATGGCAGTTTTTTTCTTCTGCCGAAAGCAAAAAGCTAAGCCTTCAGACTTCAGCCGCTGAAATAAAAGATGTTAGTACTTTTATTACTGCAACCGGAACTATTGAACCAATTACAAAGGTTGAGGTTAGTACTCAGGTATCCGGAATTATTGAAAAAGTTTATGTCGATTACAATGATCATGTAAAAAAAGGACAGGTTATAGCGCAAATTGATAAAACTAACCTGATCTCAACACTTAAAAATGCCGAAGCAACACTAAACTCTTCAAAAACAGAGGTTGACTATCAGCAAAAAAATTATGACCGTACTAAGGCTCTGTCTGATAAGAAACTTGTAAGTGAAACAGACCTTGAAACAGCTAAATACAATCTGGATAATGCTAAAACTACCTACCAGAAAGCTAAACTTGCTTATGAAATTGCTCAGCAAAACCTGGGTTATTCTACTATACACTCCCCTATTGACGGTGTTGTACTTAGTATAGATATAGAAGAGGGACAAACTGTAGCAGCAAGTTTAAGCGCTCCAACTATGTTCACTATTGCAAAAGACCTTACAAGAATGCAGGTAGAAGCTAATGTTGATGAAGCAGATATTGGACAGGTTAAAACAGGCCAGAGTGTAACTTTTACAGTTGATGCTTTCCCCGACGATAAATTTAAAGGAACTGTATCTCAAATCAGGCTTGATCCAACAACAAGTTCTTCAGTTGTTACCTATACTGTTATAGTTGATGCTCCAAATCCGGGATATAAACTAATGCCCGGTATGACAGCTAGTATTAGCGTTACAACCTCTGATGCAGGCAATACCCTTACCATTCCGGCTGCTGCGGCTAATTTTACGCCTGATCAACAGTTTTCAAATAAATTTGCCGAATTAATGCCGGGTGGAAAAATAAACAAAACAGGAGTTACCGCTTCATCTGAAAATGAAAAAATCATTTGGGTAAAGGAAGGTAACAATATAACACAAAGGAAAGTAACGGTAGGACTGACAGATGCTACCCAGATACAGGTTTTATCCGGCCTCAAACAGGGTGAAGAGGTAGTTACTGGCATTGCTGAAACTACTTCTGCTGAAGGAACTAATGCTCAGGGAGATACCAAATCAAGTCCATTTATGCCTAAAAGGCCCGGACAGAAATAGTAAATTAAGGACACAACGATGAATATCAACGAAATAATCAGAATTGAAAATCTAAGGCGTGAGTTCCTGGTAGGTAATGAAATTGTAAAAGCTCTTAGAGGAGTTTCATTTTCTATAAAAAGAGGCGAATTTGTTTCTATCATGGGTGCCAGCGGCTCAGGTAAATCAACAATGCTAAATGTACTTGGCTGCCTGGATAAGCCGACAAGCGGTAATTATTTCCTCGATGGGACAAATGTACGTAATATGAGTAAAGATGAACTTGCAGAATACAGAAACAAAAAAATTGGTTTTGTATTTCAGTCATATAATTTACTTCCAAGAACTACAGCATTAACTAATGTTGAACTTCCGCTTTTATATAATAAAGAGATTAAGAGTTCAGAGAGAATCCGCAGGGCAAAAGAAGCTCTTGAGGCAGTTGGTTTAGCTGATCGTTTTGACCATACACCGGCACAAATGTCCGGCGGGCAGCAGCAAAGAGTAGCTATTGCACGTTCACTTGTTAATGACCCTGTAATAATACTTGCCGATGAAGCTACAGGCAACCTGGATACCAAAACATCCTATGAAATAATGTCATTGTTTCAGGAATTGAATAAAAATGGTAAAACAATTGCATTTGTAACTCATGAACCAGACATTGCTTCTTTCTGCGGCAGAAATATCGTTCTTCGTGATGGTGTGTTATTAAAAGACAAAATAAATGATAATATTGCCTCAGCCGGTGAGATGCTTGCAAACTTACCGCCTGTTGATGAAATTGAGGCTTCTTTATGAATAAGATAAATTTAATTAAATCAGCAATAACAACTATAAAACAGAATAAATTCAGAACGTTCTTAACAATGCTGGGAATTATAATAGGGGTAACTTCCGTTATAATTATGCTTGCAATTGGCGAAGGTTCAAAACAAAGTATTCAGGATTCTATTTCAAGCATGGGCTCCAATATGCTTATGGTTCACCCGGGTTCCGAGCAGCAGGGTGGAATGAGAATGGACAGAAGTTTATCGCAAACACTTAAGCTTTCTGATTTTGAAGCTCTTAAAAGCAAAAGCAAATATTTAAAATACATCTCCCCTTCTGTCCAGGGAAGCGGACAGGTTATTTATGGTAACACAAACTGGCCTACATCAATACTCGGTTTTAATACTGATGGTTTTTCAATAAGAAAATATGAGATTAAAGAAGGTACCTCTTTTACTGAACGGGATGTGCAAACCGCAGCAAAATCAATTATTATCGGCCAAACTGTCGTTGAAAATCTTTTCCCTAATGGAGAAGATCCTATTGGAAAAGTTATAAGATTTAACAAAATTCCCTTCACAGTTGTTGGAGTTCTTAAAGAAAAAGGATCAAATACTTTCGGGCAGGATCAGGATGATATTGTTATAGCTCCGTATACAACGGTACAAAAAAGAATACTTGCTATTACATACCTGAATGAGATTATAATGTCTTCAACCAGTGAGAATACTTCTGATGCAGCAACTGCCGAAATAGAACAAATACTTCGGGAAAACCATAAACTAAAACAGGGTACTGAAAGTGATTTTACTGTTAGAAGCCAGAAAGAACTTATAACAACCATCAGTTCAACAAGTGAAATGATGACTATTTTGCTGGTTACAATTGCGGCTTTTTCTCTTCTTGTAGGCGGTATTGGCATTATGAACATTATGTATGTTTCTGTAAAGGAAAGAACCCGCGAAATAGGTTTAAGATTATCTGTAGGCGCAAAAGGCAGAGATATTTTAAAACAATTTCTTATTGAAGCTGTCCTTATAAGCGTTACCGGCGGAGTTATTGGGCTGCTGCTTGGACTTGGCGGTTCCTGGATTGTCAGCAATTACCTGGGCTGGCCTGTTTTAATTACCGGTATTTCTATTGTTATTTCTTTTGCAGTATGTTCCTTTACCGGTATATTTTTCGGGTTATACCCGGCTTATAAAGCATCTAAACTTGATCCTATTGTTGCTCTGCGTTACGAATAAGGATAGCTGAATGATAAATTAAAGGGATAACAGAAATGTTCAGAGATATTTTTAATAAATACAAAACCGTTCTTATCCATACCGGATTTATGATAGTAATACTCGGTATGCCCGTTATCTTTAATGATGTTTACCAGTCAAACAGGTGGGCAGATATTTTCAGGAACTGGCTGCCTGTATTAAGTTTTATCGTAGTGTTTTATATTAATTACTTCTTATTAATTGATACTTATTTTTTCGAAAAGAAATATTTCCTGTTCATAATATTTAACCTGGTTTTATTTTCTGCAATTATAATATCTGTACATATTGCACATGAATTTGTATGGAAGAATCTTGAGCTGCATATTGACAAAAACAGGCCGAGGCCGTCTGAATTATTTATTTTTTACAGCCAGTTCTTCTCCTTGCTTACCTCAGCAATTGTTAGTATTGCTGTTAAGTCAGTACAAAAAAACAACAGGATTGAAAAGGAGAAAAAAGAAATTGAGAAAGCTCATCTTGAAACTGAATTAAATCAGCTTAAGCAGCAGCTTAATCCGCACTTCCTTTTTAATACACTCAATAATATTTATTCTCTTATAGCTAAGGACCAGGAAAAAGCCCAGGAGTCAGTTCACATGCTGAGCCACATGATGCGCTATGTGCTTTATGAATCCCAGGCAGATTTTCTCCCTGTTTCCAAAGAAATTTCTTTTATTAAGAATTACATTAATTTAATGATGTTAAGACTAAGCGGTAATACAAAACTTAATATTTCAATAGATGACTGCCCCGGAGAATATTTCATTGCACCACTTGTATTAATTACTTTTGCAGAAAATGCCTTCAAGCACAGCACCGGAGCTTTTAACGATTCGTTTATTAATATTAAAATTACTTTTGAGAACAATAAGCTTATCTATTCAACAATAAACAGCATTGGGCGTGAACAAAATATTGATGATAAAAATTCAGGTGTAGGTTTGGTAAATCTAAGCAAACGCCTATCGCTTTTATATGGTGATGATTATTATTTGTTCACTAACAGGAAGGATAATGTATTTTACTCTGACCTTGAAATTAAGTTAAGGAAATAAGTAATGACTATTGAGTGTATAATTGTAGATGATGAACCTTTATCGCTGGATTTACTCGAAGGTTACGTTGAGAAAACTCCCTTCCTGAACCTGGCTGCCCGCTGCAGCAGTGCAATTGAGGCCATGGCTGTCATGAATCAAAAGAAAATTGACCTTGTATTTCTTGATATTCACATGCCTGACCTTAACGGATTGGAATTCTCTCGGCTTATTAAAGATGAAACACGAATCATATTTATTACGGCTTATGAAGAATATGCTTTGAGCGGTTATAAGGTTGAGGCACTTGATTATCTTGTTAAACCTGTCAGCTACCAGGAATTTTTATCTGCAGCCAATAAAGCAAAAAAATACTTTGACCTTGTAAACACAAAAACACCTGAGAACAAGGCCGGAGATTCAATATTCATTAAATCAGAGTACCGTATATTACAGATAAGGCTTGATGATATAATATATATTGAGGGAGAAAAAGACTATGTTAAAATTTACCAGGCTGCACAAACAAAACCCATTATGTCTTTAATGAGCATGAAATCGCTCGAAGATCAGCTCCCCTCATCCGGCTTTATGCGAGTACACAGGTCATATATAGTCAACCTTAATAAAATAAAAACTATTGAGCGTGACAGAATTATTTTTGGTGATGTTTATATTCCCATATCGGACAAGTACAAAAATGATTTTCAGGAGTTTCTGGCAAAGAAATTTTTAAAATAATAGTATTTGTATTATTTCTACTTCACATCCACCATCTTTTATTATTTAAATTAAGTTTAATAAATTGCAGGCATCAATAAAAGAGGATGGGTTCCCATGAACAAAGTAGTAATTACTCATGCCAAAAGAACCCCAATAGGTTCTTTTAACGGAATTTTAAGCTCCTTTTCAGCCCCTCAATTAGGCAGTATTGCAATAAAAGCCATTCTGGATGAATCCGGTATTGATAAAAACTTAGTTGATGAAGTTATTATGGGGAATGTTATAACTGCAGGGCTTGGACAGGCACCTGCACGGCAAGCTGCCCTCTTTGCAGGACTCCCTGATAAAACTGAAACTATGACAATAAACAAAATGTGCGGCAGCGGCCTTAAAGCGGTTATGCTGGCTCATCAGGCAATTGCTTCCGGCGATGCTGAAATTGTTATTGCCGGCGGGCAGGAAAGCATGAGCAATGCTCCTTTTCTTCTTAAAAAAGCCCGGAGTGGTTATAAGATGGGAAACCAGACTCTGTATGACTCCCTCCTTATTGACGGATTAACTGATGTTTACGATAATATCCACATGGGTGTTTGTGCTGAATCCTGCGCACGGGATTTTAATCTAACGCGGGAAGAACTTGACAGGTTTGCTTCTTTATCTTATAAGAGGGCTTTAAATGCACAGAAAAATCATATATTTGATGATGAGATTATTAAGATAGCCATAAAATCAAAATCCGGCGAAACAATTATAAACAAGGATGAAGATCCTGAAAAAGTCGATTTTGAAAAAATGCGTGTTCTTAAACCTGTTTTTGATCCGAATGGTGTTGTTACTGCAGCAAATTCTTCTAAGTTAAATGACGGTGCATCTGCACTTCTTTTGATGTCTGAAGAAAAAGCCCAGAGGCTCGGCTTAAAGCCTTTGGTAGAAATTATAGCACAAAGTTCAGCCGCTAAAGCCCCGGCACAATTTACAACTGCCCCGGCAGATGCCATTGCCAGGGTATTGAAAAAAGCCGGACTGTCTGCCAGCGATATTGAGCTTTATGAGATAAATGAAGCTTTTGCTGTAGTGTCACTTGCTGTTAATAAAATTATCGGGCTTAGTGAAGATAATGTAAATGTTAATGGAGGAGCTATAGCTCTTGGGCATCCCATAGGTGCGAGTGGTGCCCGAATTTTAACAACTCTGTTGCACGAAATGAAAAGAAGAAATTCAATATACGGACTTGCATCTTTGTGCATTGGAGGCGGTGAAGCATCTGCTTTAATTACAAAGTTATATAATTAAAAAACCTGCCTGTAATTAAACAAGCAGGCTCATGATTGGAAAAACATTAATCAATTTGGGGCGCAGATTAATGTAGTTTCATCAGTTTAATGGCTTGTAACTTTGTCTTTTAATGTTACAGATGTATAATCTCCCCTGTTAAATTTCAACTCCCCATTCATACCACATTATCGACAGATATTGTTAACAGTTTAGTTACGAGACTTTAATTTCCGTAAGTTTTTTCCATATAATGCGGCTAAGTTATTTATTCTTAATCATTTAAACAACATGTATGTTGCTAAAAAAGAAGAATACTTACCTGAAATCTCACTATCTGAATTAAAAAAAGCATATGACTTTGAAATGTGCGTTAAAGCTAAATTACGTCTAAAATGCGCTTTGTTGAGAAAAAAAGGTGAAAGTATTCCTGCTATTGCTGCGGCTACCGGTAAAAGAGAATCCACTGTTAGTGATATTCTACGGCGGTTCTCTGAACGTGGTTTACAGGCTTCCCATGCTATTAAGCAAAGCGGACAGCCAAAAAAAATGAGCAGTATGCAAATAACTGAATTTAAAATTGCTTTGTTTAATCCACCTGTTTTACAGGGTTATCCTTTTGCGCAGTGGAATACTTCTCTTATAGAGTACTTCATTCAAGATAGGTTTTCGGTTAAGATTGGCAGAAGACAAATTAGCAGGATACTAAAAAAGCTGGGTTTTATCCCGGGGAAAACCACACCAGAGCTAATACAGACAAATAAAACACTTCAAAAAGAATTAGGCCATAAGTGCAAAAAGAGCCTGAAAAAATTGTTCCATATGGATAAGCGTTCCCCATACTGGATACAAACAGAAAAAAGTAATTTGGAGAATAATGAATCTCTACATATTTAAATTCAGCTTGAATTATTACCTATTGAATAAATTAAAATAACAAACCCGGGCATAAGCCCGGGTTTTAGTAAACCAATTAATTCTTATTCTGCTATTACAGGAGCAGGCCCTGATGAAGTTCCTTTATCCGGAGCCTTTTTATGATATAACTTTGTTTTAATTTTTTCCACAGTTGCATAAACCGACGGAACAAGTACAAGGGTTAAAAGGAGCGAACTGAGAAGCCCGCCTATAATTGCCCATGCAAGTCCGTTCTTGCTTTCTGAGGATGCACCTGATGAAAGGGCAAGAGGCAGCATACCAAATACCATCGCAATGGTAGTCATAAGAATAGGGCGGAGCCTTTCTTTTCCGGCTTCAACAAGAGCTTCAGCAACCGGCATACCTTCTTCCTTTAATTTGTTGGTAAAGTCCACCAGCAAAATTGCATTCTTTGCAACAAGGCCCATCAGCATTATTATACCTATAATAGAATATACTGAGAGGTTCTGTCCTGCAAGAGCCATTGCCAGGAATGCACCAATCATAGCAACAGGCAGTGAGAATAGCACTACAAAAGGATATATATATGAGTTATATAATGATACCATAACAAAATAAACCAGCAGAATTGCTGCAAAAAGGGCTGTAAACAAACTGCTGAATGCTTCTGCCTGTCTTTCAAGCTGTCCTTTGTATTCTATCGTTACAGTGTTTGTATGTATTTTTTCTGCTACTGCTTTTTTAATTTCATCACCCACCGTACCAATAGGCCTGCCATATACTTCTGCTGTTACCTTTAACGAAGATATTCTGTCATATCTTTCAAGCTTATTTGGGCCAAGTGCCTGGTATATATTGGCAAATTGCTTTAATTCAATAATATCGCCTTTACTGTTCATAAAGGTTATAGAACCAACATCTTCCAGATTCTTTCGGTCAAACTGGTCAAGTTTAACATTAATATCATAATCTTCTCCTTTATCAGTATACTGAAGGTCAGTATTTCCTGAAAAAGCAAGTGATAATGTATTACCAACATCTGCAACAGATAATCCAAGCATTGACATCTTATCACGGTTAAGTTCTATATGCATTTCAGGTTTACTGTTCTCAACAGACAGGTTAACATCGTTTATACCTGAAATGCCGGATATTACACCCATTACGCTATCAGCTGTTTCATATATCTCATTCATGTCAGAACCTCTGAGCAGAATTTGTATAGGAGCATCAGAAGTACCAAACATAGATGTTGGGGCAGCAGAGACTTTTAAGCCCGGAATTTTTGCAAGTATGTCTTTTTTAATTGATGCTGCATACTGCTCAACAGTTTGCTTTCTTTTTTTCTTATCTACAATCGCTACAGTTAATTCCGATTTATATTCCTGGCCTGAGCTTACGAAAGATGAACTTGAATAACCTATTGCAGAAAATACCTTTTCTACTTCAGGTTTACTTAATAATAATTGTTCAACTTTTTCAGTAAGCTGATTGGTTTGATAAATTGTATTTTGCGGTTCGCCTTCAAGCTTAACACTAAATTCATTCATATCTGTCTTAGGCATAAACTCTGAACCAATAAAACCAAAACCAACCAACATTAATGAAGAGATAAATAAAACCGGAACTACAGTATAAATAATACCTTTATGGCTTAATCCCCAGCGAAGCACTTTTTCATATAGCTGAACAAGCTTTTTGTAAATATCTTCAAAACTCAAAGCTATTTTACCTAAAAGAGTGTCGCGTGTAAGTTTTTCAAGCTTACTGAACCTTGATGCAAGTAAAGGAGTAACAGTAAATGAAACAAAAAGGCTCATCAGAGTAGAAAATACTACTACTAATGAAAACTCCCGGAGGAAGTTTCCAATCATTCCGGAAACTAATGCCATTGGAATAAAAACCACAACATCCACAAGTGTAATAGCCACGGCAGTAAAGCCAATTTCATTTCTTCCGTCAAGAGCCGCTTTACCCCTGTCTTTACCCATTGACAGGTGCCGGTATATATTCTCAAGAACCACAATTGAGTCATCCACAAGAATACCTATTACAAGCGACAGCGCCATTAACGTCATTATGTTCAGCGTAAAATTGAAAATATACATGGCTGTAAATACTGAGATCAAAGACGTTGGAATTGACACAAGTACAATAAATGAGTTCCTGATACTATGCAGAAATAAAAACATCACTATTGCCACAAGAATAATTGCAAGCCCAAGATCTTCAATTACAGCTTCAGATGAAGCAAGGGTAAAGATTGAGTTATCAGATGCAATACTGAATTTTACTCCCTGCGAAGCATACTGTTGTTCAATTGCTTTTACTTCAGCTTTGCCCATATCGCACACTTCAACTGAGTTTGCATCAGTTTTTTTCTGAATAATAATACCTATTGCATTCTGCCCGTTCATTTTACTGATTGTAGAATATTCAGCTATACCGTCTACTATTTCAGCTACGTCAGATAATCTTATTATACTTCCATTTTGAGATTTGGCTACTATTACATTTTTCAACTGGTCCATTGAAGATACTTTACCTGATAAACGCAGTGTATACTGAGTTCTGTCAGCTTCAATTTTACCTGTAGCAAATTCCATGTTTGAATTGCCGACTATAGAGAAAACCTGGCTGATAGAAATCTTATATGCTGCCAGTTTCTCCCTGCTTACATTAACTTTTATTTCTCTTTCATCACCACCAACAAGTGTTATATTAGCCACACCATTTATTTTAGCAAATCTTGGTTTAAGCTGGTCTTTCACCAATTGGTATAATTTTGGAGACTCCATATTTGCCCTGACACTCAGCTTAAGAACAGGTATCTGGTCTGTTGAAAAGCTAAGGAGAGATGGTGTTTTTACATTGTCAGGTAATTGGTAAAGAACTGCGTTTACCTTTCTTTGCGCATCCTGCAGCGAAAGGTCAATATTTGCATTTGGCTCAAGCTCTATGATTATAGTTGAAGCACCTTCCTGTGAAGTTGAACTCATATACTTAACGTTTTCCATCGCTGACAAAGCATCTTCAAGTTTCTTTGTAACAGAACTTTCTACTTCCTGTGCCGATGCTCCCGGGTATTGTGTCGATATAAGCATTACAGGAACATCAATTTTAGGTATAAGAGCATAGTTCAACTGTTTAAAACAAACAATACCCAGAATTGTAAGTGCCGTAAATACTACAACTACAAGTGTCGATCGTTTTATTGCTAATTCAGTAATTGTCATTTTGTTATCTTAATTATTAGTTATAATTTTTATTGCTTTATTATCTGTAAGGTTAACCTGCCCGCTTATTATTATCTTTTCATCTTTAGCAAGCCCGCCTATAACTTCAAGGTAATCTTCACTTCTGTTGCCTATGGTAATTTTTCTTAGTTTTGCTCTCCCGTTTTCAGCAACATAAACTTTTGCATCTTTAACACTGCCCATAAGCGCTTCACGCGGAATAAATAACCCATTTCTGTTTGAGCTTATATTTATCGCTACATTAACAAAAGTACCGGCTTTTAATGGGTATTTAGAACTGTTTGGTATTTCAATTTCAACTGTATAATTATGTGCCTCATCACCGGCCGGACTTATGAAAGATATTGAGCCTGAAAGTTCTGCACCAGGATATATATCAGTTGTAATTTTTACTTTATCACCTTTCTTCAGATAATAAACATTATTTTCTGATACGTTAACTCTTATTTTAAGGCGTGTGATATCAACAATTGTCGCCACTACTGTACCTGCGTTAACATATGTACCTTCTTCAACATTTTTCTTTACAATTGTACCGGATATTGCAGTTGCAATCTTTGTATAAGAAAGCTGTTTCTCAGCATCATCTGCTTTGTTTTTTGCTGTTTCATAAGAAGTTAATGCATTATCCAGTTCCTGTTTGGATGAAGTACCACCATCATACAGATTCTTAATTCTTTCATAGTCTCTTTTTTGTTTTTCAGCATCAAGTTTTGCAGTTTCAAAGGTAAGCTTTTTGATTTTATCATCAATTGTTGCAATTACTCCGCCTTTTGAAAAGGTACTTCCCAAATCAAACTTAAGAGAAGTAATTTTGCCTGATGTTTCTGCCGGTATATCAAGTTGTTTTACCGGATTTAGTGTTCCCGTAAATTCAAGGTTAAATGAAGCATTCTGTTCTTTTACATCTGCAACGGTAACCAAAACTTCCTTAAGAGAAGTATCTGAAATTTTGGCAAGATTCTTTTCTCTGCTTTGCATTAATTTAAGTCCTGCCAATACAACTAATACTACTACGATTATTATTGCTATTATTTTTTTCATATCAGATTTATCTAAGATTATTTATAAAATTATTTAAAGTTCCTTTTGATTTCTCCAGGTCAAGCCTTGCTATATAAAGTGTAAGCAGCCTGTTATAGTAATTATTCTGTGTCTCTCTTAATGAGCTTTCTGCCTGTGTAAGTTCAAGAGAAGAACCTGTTCCCTGTGAATACTCAAGCTGCATATTGTTATATACACTTTCCGCAAGGTCAAGATTATCTTTTTCATTCTTTATATTATCAATAGCATTGGTATATTGAATATCATAATTTGAAACTTCAACCTTTATAGCTTGTTCTGATTGTTTCAGCTTTTCACGCGCTATATCCAGATTTAAACTTGCCTGCTCAACACGTGAATACCTTGAAAAACCTGAGAATACAGGAATTTTTAACTCCAGCCCTATTGATGAGCTGTTAAACCAGGGTTTAGATTTGAAAAAATCAAAATCATTACGCATTGCTGTATATCCAAAGTTTGCATTAAATGACAGTGTAGGCAAATAAGAAGCAACTTTGTTTTCTTTATCTGCTTCATACAGGCGTACATTAGTCTGCAAAATTTGATAATCTATTCGGTTATGTATATTAAGCTGTTCATTATTTTCTTTTTGAAAATAAGATTCTACCTCGGGAAGAGTTCCGCCAGGAGTAATTTCTTGTTCAACCGGCATACCCATCTGGTATTTAAGTGTATTTAACGCCTGCCGATAATTCAGCTCAGCCTGGTCAACCTGAGATTTAGTATTATTATAGCTGATTTTTATTTTATCAACATCAACTTTCTTTACCATACCATTGGCAAATTTTAATTCGGCTGAGGTAAGATTTTTTTCAGATGCCTTCAGGATAGCTGAAAGATTAGAAAGCTGCATCTTTAAAATTATTGCTTTATAATAAGCTGCTGAAACATCATATGCAGTTTGTTCATCAGTTTTCTGAAGATTCTGTTTTGAAAGATCGTCGCTTATATTGGCAGCTTTTAATGCTACCCAGAATGATGGGTCAAATACTTTCTGAGTCAGTTTTGCTGTTGCCACTGAGTTATATTTAACACCCATTTTTACAGGAATCATTGTGCCTGGCTGCCCAAACAGTATACCCGGAAGCAGTGATGTACTTACTTTCAGGTTATCTGTAAGAGTACCTGTTATATCTATCTGCGGCAGCGCGGTACCAATTTGTTCTTTTACTACTTGTCCGCTAACTTCCGAATCATATAAGGATATACGAATATTGCTATTATTCTGTTTAGCATAGTCCAGGCAGTCCTTTAAGGAAAACTGCTGCCCAAACAATTGAATACACGAAAAAAGCACCAGTACGTAGGTTATTAGTTTTTTTCTCATAATTATTGATAGTTATTGATTATTCTCGCTATATTAGATTTATCCAAGGATTTTTTAAATTGTATCGAAAAAACGCTTAATTATTCTTGTAAAAAAAGCATACTCATCAGTTACAAAATGCAGTGAAGGCTGGTTATTAAACAAGAGGAATGAAATCGTCCCATTTATAAGGCACATCCAGGAAAACATTATTTCATGAATATCATCTCCTGCTTTAGCAATTTGTGTAAATTTACTTTTAATAATTTTCATGCTTTTACTCATTTCTTCACTGGGTGTTGGCCTTTCAATGCTAAACATCAATTGATATAACGCTGAATGTTCAACAGCAAAGTTCCAGTGTCCCAGTGATATCCGCATAAGAAATGCTTTGGGGTCTGGCTCCTTTTCTACCAGGTCTTCAAGATCACTTTGCATTATTCTAAAGCCCATATACACTAACTCTTTGAAAAGGTTTTCTTTTCCCTGGAAATGTTCATACACTATAGGAGGAGTATATTCAATTTCATCAGCAATTTTCCTTATTGTAACCGAATTCCACCCTTCCCTGTTGGCAATTTTTATTGCAGCATCAAGTATACTCTGCCTTACCAGTTCCTTTTCTCTTTGTTTTCTATCTAAATGTCCCATTTTAATAAAGTTATTTTTTCTAACAATGTTAGATTAACTTACAAGTTTAGGTTATTAAAAGCAAATTTTTTATTATAAGCGGTTCTATTATATTATAAGTATTACTATTCAGTGCAATATGGTCATTTGATATAAAAAGTATACATATAATCGTATAATAAATACTTTTATTAACCCTCTTTTCTCCGTTTCCAGGTAATAGTTTTACTAAAAATTCCTTCTTTTGCATGAATTTCCAGGGTATCTTCATTAAGTAATTTCAGTTCGGCACTTATTTCTCTTTTCTTTTTAGGAGCATATACTTGCCCATTTACCCATTTTCCGGATTTTCCCTCATATTTAAAGTTCCTTAATACAATAATTCCCGTTTTTAGATTTTTGTTTTCGGGTTTAATCCACACAATTTTAGCATAATACTTCCCATTATCTTTATATATGTTTGCAATTGTCCCATTTTCATTAACCTCCCAGCTTCCGATTATTCTATCCCCCGGCTCAGCTAAGGCATAAATTCTTTTCGCAAAACCTGTAAGTAGGATTCCAATAAATAAAACCACTAAAAGGCCTCTGTAATGCATAATATTTCTCATCTTTTATTATTCATAAAATATACTTCTGATTAGACAATGGATGGACACTTTATATTCCACCTGTTAACTTCACTCTTGATAATTGTTTATGATTATCAATCGAAAGTCTTTGCTAAATGTGACAATTCTTGTCATATTTAACACGAACAAAAATTAAAGAATATGCAGCTAACACTAACCGGCGAATATGCAATAAGAGCAATGATATACATTGCAGGCAAACCATTCGGAACAAGCTTCACCATAGCTGAAATAGCCTCAAGCAACAAGATACCTGACAAATTTCTTCGTAAAATTTTGCCTCAGCTTTCATCAGCAGGACTGTTACAGTCACAAAGAGGAAAAGGCGGAGGAATAAGATTAAAAATAAATGCTGCAGATATTACCCCGCTAAATGTTATACAGGCAATTGATGGCGATATGGCGTTAAATAAATGCCTTATTGATAATGATTTTTGTACTGATTCACGATGGTGTTCAATGCATGTATTATGGGCCGAAACTCAGAAAAACATGAAAAAAGTTTTATCCAGCAAATCATTAGCCGAACTGGCACAAGAAAGTGAACATAAGCGCATTCACTGGATGCGTTAAAGTAAACAGATAAAATACAGGAGACTTTATCATGGACCAGGTTCTTTTAGCACGTATTCAATTTGCTATGACTATTGGCTTCCATTTTCTATTCCCTCCTTTAACGATTGGCCTTTCATGGATGCTCGTTATTATAGAATTTCTTGGGTGGAAAAAGAAAAATGAGATATACAAAACAATTGGCAAATTCTTCAGTAAAATTCTTGGACTTATTTTTGCCATTGGTGTAGCTTCAGGAATTGTAATGGAATTTCAGTTCGGAACAAACTGGGCAGAATATTCCAAATTTGTTGGCGATATTTTCGGAGCTCCCCTTGCAGCCGAAGGTGTGTTCGCCTTTTTCCTTGAATCAACCTTTCTTGGGTTATACATATTTGGCAGAGAGAAAGTATCAAAAGGGGTACATTGGTTTGCTTCTTTAATGGTTGCAGTTGGTGCAACTATTTCGGCTTTCTGGATATTGGTTGCTAACTCATGGCAGCAAACACCCGCGGGGTTTATTGTTCAAAACGGCAGAGCAGAATTAACAGATTTCTGGGCAGCAGTATTTAACCCTTCCACATTAATCAGATTTTTCCATACAGTAGATGCGGCTTTAATCTCCGGGGCGTTTCTTGTAGCAGGTATATCTGCATATTTACTGCTAAAAGGAAAAGAAACAGAAACAGCCAAAAAGGCTTTGTCTTTTGCAGTTATATTTGGTTTAATTGTTTCAGTGCTTGAAGTTTTTCCCTTTGGGCATGAACATGGCAGGCAGGTTGCTAAAACACAACCTGAAAAGTTTGCAGCTATACAGGGTTTATATACATCTCAAAACGGAGCCCCTATAGCAGTTTTTGCTGTTCCAACTGACAACCCTCCGCAGTTGAATGCGAAAATTGAAATACCAGGTTTATTAAGTTATCTTGCTTTCGGAGATGTTAATGCTAAAATAAAAGGCATTAACGAATTTCCGAAAGATGAAATCCCTCCCCTGTTTTTAACATTCGTTTCTTACCATAACATGGTTGCCCTTGGAATGTATTTTATTTTAATAATGGGTCTTTCAGCTTTTCTGCTGTATAGAAAAAAACTGTGGGATAACAAGAAAATACTTACTATTCTAAAATGGTCGGTACCGCTGCCGCTTATAGCATGCCAGTTAGGCTGGATTGCAGCCGAAGTTGGCAGACAGCCATGGATTGTTTATCATTTAATGAAAACACAACATGCAGTGTCAATCACTGTCAGTCCTGCAGAGCTTTTGTTTTCAATAATACTATTCTTTTTAATTTATCTGCTCCTTGGAAGCATATTCCTGTTCCTGTTATTCAGAAAAATAAAACATGGCCCTGAGCCGGTTGCTAAGGAGGCTTTATCATGAGTGATTTAAATCTTATATGGTTTATTCTTTTTACTGTTTTAATAACAGGTTATGCAATACTTGATGGTTTTGATCTGGGAGTTGGGATAATACAGCTTTTCACTAAAGACCCTGATGAAAGACGAAAAAATATAAATGCCATAGGGCCGGTCTGGGATGGCAATGAAGTATGGCTTCTTACAGGAGGCGGTGCATTATTTGCTGCTTTCCCAATTGTATACGCAACAATATTCAGCGGTTTTTATCTTGCTTTTATGCTATTACTTACAGCACTTATTTTTCGCGCCGTATCTTTTGAATTTAGGAAGTATTCTGAATCAGCTAAATCTAAACAATATTGGGATTATGCTTTTGCTATTGGCAGTGCTATCCCAGCATTGCTTTACGGAGTAGCAATAGGAAATGTATTAAGAGGACTGCCGGTTGAACTTATTAACGGCAAGGTAGAGGCATCAATCAGCTTTCTGGGGCTTCTTAATCCCTATGCTGTGCTCGTTGGCCTGCTAAGTGTAGTAATGTTATTTATGCATGGCTCTGTTTACATGACTATGAAAAGCGAAGGAAAACACCAGGAAAAGATTGCCGGATACGCAAGTAAAGCATGGATAGGATTTATTGTGCTTTATTTTTTAGCTACACTTGCAACTTTTTTTGTTTCGCCGTTCCTGTTTGAAGGTATATTTAAGAATCCTTTATTCTGGGTTTTATTAATACTTGTTTTTGGAGCAGTCTTTTACATACCTGTAGGGCTAAAAGCAAAACAATTTGGCAAAACATTTATTGCCTCTTCAGTGCTAATAGCCTCAATGCTGGGACTAACGGCAGTCAGTCTTTTCCCAAGGCTTGTCCCATCATCAATTAACCTTGCGAACAGCCTTACAGTTTACAATGCTTCCTCAACCGAAAGAACATTATTTACTATGCTTATTATAGCATTGATTGGTATGCCCCTGGTAATAGCTTATACAATTTTTATTTACAGAGTGTTTAGAGGAAAAGTTGTTATAGGCCATGATAGTTATTAAGAACTATCATGCTTAAATATTAATATTAATGGCTGTCACTTATATAGCGTGGCAGCCATTAAATTTCATCTCTTATTTAAGTTACGTACAGAATTTCGGATAATTAATCGTGTGGGCAGAAAGACCCCGTTACTTCCAATATCTTTTTTTGTTTCTATGTAATCAAGAAGCATTTTAGTTGCAACGTCACCAAGCTCGCCGCCATCCTGTTCAATCGCTGTCATCGGAGTTTTCAGATACTTGAGATAAGGCAAATCATCAAATGTAATAATTGACATATCTTCCGGGATAGAATATCCCTCTTCAACAAGTGCACGCATTGCTCCAAATGATATCAGATTGCTTAATCCAAGTATAGCGGTTGGCTTTTGCTGATGATTGAGTAAAAGCTTTGTTTCAATATAACCGTTTTGTTCACTGAAATCTTCACCAACAATAAGGCTTTCATCTACTTTTAGTTTAGAATCTTTAAAAGCATCATGATATCCCTTTATTCTTTCTTTAATAGGAAGAGTATTACTGATGCCCTTAATACATGCAATCCTTCTGTGCCCATTCCTGATAAGATAAGAAACCGCCTCATACGCACCGTTATAATTTTCAGAAGTAACGTAAGGAATCCCGGCGTTTTCAAAATACCTGTCAACCAGAATTATAGGGATATTTCTTTGTTTTATTTCCAAAATATGTGTATTCTCTCCGCTCACAGGCACAATTATAAGCCCGTCAATCTGTCTTTCAATCAGCATTTGCAGAGATTGTTTTTCAACATCACTTTCTTCCTCACTGTTGCAGATAACCACAGAGTATTTTTTCTTTCTTGCATATTTTTCAACATTATCAGCAATACGGGAAAAGAACGGATTTGCTATATCAGGAATAACTATACCTATTGTATAAGTTTTATGGAGTTTCAATCCACGGGCAAGTAAATTGGGAGAGTAGTTTAATTCCTTAGCAGTTTTTTTTATCAGTTCAGCAGTAGCATCACTAATTCTGTATTTGGCAGCTTTTCCGCAAAGGACGCGGGAAACTGTTGATGGAGACAAGCCCAATTTAACCGCTATACCTTTAATAGTATAATTTCGTTCTTTCATTTTAGATTTTCCGGAATATCATTTCGAAGCAAAACAGGAGGGAATATGTTTCCCCCGAAAACGTTTAAGAAAAACTATACATTTGTATTGATAATATCAATTATTTTCTTCTATTATGCTTATTTTATTGCACATTTAATTTCAGGTATACTACTTTTATGATAATTCTGGTAGTACAAATATTGGCCAAATGTGTATTATTTTAAAATAGAAGTAAACTATGTTAAACAAAAGGGTTAAAATATGAAAAAGATATTGCCGGTTTTAGTTATTCTGTTATCTGCAACAATGATATTTGCCGGTGGGAAGAAACTTGGCAAAGATATTACGTTAAAAGAAAAAACTAAAGTATCCAGCATCCTGGCTGATCCTAAAAAATTTGTTGGTAAAAAAGTGCTTATTGAAGGCACTATACTTGATGTCTGCTCAAAAAGAGGCTGCTGGATGGAAATAGCCAGTGATAAACAGTTCCAAAAAATAAAAGTAAAAGTAAAAGACGGTGAAATTGTTTTCCCAATGGAAGCAAAAGGTAAAAAAGCACTTGTTGAGGGTGAAGTATACGAAATCAATCTTACAAAAGAACAGGCTCTTAAGCAGGCTGAACATGAAGCTGAAGAACATGGGACAAAATTCGACCCATCCTCTGTAAAGGGGCCGGTTACTTATTACCAGATAAAAGGGCTTGGCGCCGAAATAAAATAATCATTCTTTAAAAGTTTACAGGCTGGCCTGGTTTCCCTGGTAACTGATGGCCAGCCTTTTTTTATGTAAAGGGAAATAATGAGTATTCGCAGATGGTTAAGAATCCTGCACAGAGATATTGGTTATATTGCCGCAGGATTAACAATAATTTATGCCGTTTCCGGTATTGCAGTTAACCATACATCTGACTGGAACCCAAATTATGTTGTTGAAAAAGATACTGTAAAAGTAAACCTGGGCGGTTTGGATATAAATAACTCAGATGCTTATGTAAAATCTGTCCTTAATCAAATTGACGAAAAGGGAAAATTAAAAAATGCTTTCTTCCCTGACAGCAGCACATTGCAGATTTTCACGCAAGGTAACACTATTGTGGTAGATATTAAAAATCAGCTTGTGGTACAGGAAAAAATAAATGCCCGGCATGTTTTTAAAGAAACAAATTTTCTCCATCTTAACAGGGCTAAAAGAGTCTGGACTTACGTTGCAGATATATTTGCTGTTGCACTTGCTTTTCTTGCTATATCAGGACTTTTTCTTATTAAAGGAAAGAAAGGTATAACGGGCAGAGGGGCCTGGCTTACCGCACTGGGAATTCTCATCCCCATAATTTTCTGGATTATTTATTATTAAACAAAAGCCCCGATAATGCTACCGGGGCTTTTTATTTTTAGTTTCGTTTTGTTCAATCTTCTTCATCAATCTGAACATCAACTGCTCTTTTTACCTCTCCCACAGGCTTTATATGGAAGGGATTTTCAACCTCTTTGGTTTCAGTATCACTCAGGAATATTGTTAATTTTGGTTTTGTTAACTGTTCCTTTATCCGTTCTATCTTAACCTGTGCAGGATCAAAAAACAGGTATGCTGTGGGTACTTTTGTATACCTTGTTAATAAACGTACAACTCCGTTATCTGCAGATAAATGACTTGTTAACTGGCCAAAATATCTTCTGTATACCGGTACGGCTGCCTCCGGCATAGGAAATACAAATACAGCCAGTTGTTCAGTTTTATACCTGTCATAATTATTAAATATTCGGTCATACTCCCGGAATATTTCTTTTTTATACTCTGCTGCAGATATTTTCCCTTTCACTTTTCCGGAATTTGCAGCCTCAAAATCAACCTCCACAGTTTCAATCTGTCCTGTTGGTTTCTTATAAGTAATCTTCTTCTTTTCAATTTGTTTAATTATTGCAGACGCAGATATTTTCCCTGCATCATAGTATATTGTTGCCATCACAGGTTCGCCATAATGGGTAGCAAAGCCATATACACCATCTGCCTGTTTTAATGAATAGAACAGGTAATTGAAATCAAACAAATCGAACAAACCATAAACACCTACATTAAGAACAGAAAGTGAATCCAGTTCACCAGGCTTAAGTTTTTTTACAACAAGCCTTGTTGGTGTGAACAAAGATTTTTTTACTTTCTTTTCAGATATCTCTGCAGGATTATAATAAATCCGGACAGAGTGAGACTTTGCATAAGTATCAAGTCCATAAATGCCATGAACGCTTTCAAGTGTGCCCTTTAACGCCATTGAGCTTCCATAACACTTAATGTTCTTTAACCCGGTCTGATAATAAGTGGCGGTAGCCTTATCAAAAGCTCCCCATTTTTCAGATATTGTTGTAAGCTCAAAATTTGCAGCAATGCCCAGGCTAACAGCAATTAAGATTACTGTTACAATAGGGGCAAGATATTTATAATTCTTTTTCTTGTTAACACTAAGAGTATTCTTAAGCGGACAAGAGTACACACAATCTGTACATAAGTTACAGTCAACATGATTTATAACTTCCATTTTTGATATTTTAATTCCCTGTGGGCACTTACCATCACAGAAATTACAATCAGAACATTTACTTATATCTCTTACAATTTTGGGAGCAGGCAGAATAAAGCTTTTCATAAAACCGAGTTCATTTAAAGCCCCTGCAAGAACAAGCCCGCCAACCATCCAGACATAACTTAACCCGGCGCCAAAAAGATTTATGACAACAAAAAGGATTATTACTCCTCCTGAAGCAGCAACATTAAGAAATATATTACTTAATGCACTTACCGGGCATAAATATTTACACCAAAACAACCTGAAAAATATAGCGCCAAGAATTGTAATTGCAAGTGCAGGAATAGCGAAATAAAGAACTATGTCATTATTATCAAACAGGTTTACTGAGGCAAAATAAGGATCAAACTCTTTGCAAAATAGTTCACTGCTTGTCATTGTAAAATAGAGAGTAATAAAAAGAAGTACATACTTCAATAAACGCAGCGGCCTGTCAACAACAGAGGGCATTTCAATTCTTATTTTTAACTTCTGCCCAAGTTTACCAAGCCATTCAGTTACAGCACCAATCGGGCATACATAACTGCAAAACAATTTACCCACAAGAATAACACCTGCAACAAGCCCAAGCCCCAGTATGTACTGAACCTCACTCATGTTACAGGCCATAGTCGCCTGGTTAAGCATACTAAAGAATGAAGATATGCCGCCAAACGGACAGTATGCTTCAAAATCAGAGACATAAGATTTATCAAATAACGGACGAACGGCTACATAGCCAATCAGAAGGAGAAAGAAAAGCTGAAACCCCAGCCTGATTTTATTTTTCATTATACGACCCCTAAATTAACCAATGGTTAGAAATTAATTTTAAATAAATAATGCCGGGCTTCCGCCCCCTTCAAAGAAATACTGAATTGTCCGGAGTTGTATTCCTGTTTCCGAAATATACTGCATCCGCCCGGCAATAACACATCAAACTACTTTAAAAGAACCAATTTTTTACTGCTTGTCATCAGGCTGCCATCTGTACTTGTTGCCTTAACAACATATACATAGGTACCTGAAGAATAACCTGCTCCATTAAATACAATTTCGTTTGTACCTGCTGAAAAATCACCATTTGCCAGTACTATCTCTTCGCCAAGCATATTGATTAGTGATATCTTCACATTTGCATCAACAGGAATATTAAATTTAATGTTGGTTACCGGATTAAACGGGTTTGGATAATTCTGAAATACTTCAAACTTTGAAGGTACAGCAGTATTAACTTCAACCATGCCTGAATATTTATATGTACCATCAAAATCAACCTGTTTTAACCTGTAAGAATATTTCCCGGAAGAAGCAGTATTATCAGTATAAGAATAAGAAGTCTTTCCCGATGTAGTTCCTTTTCCTTCCACAAAAGCCAGTGTTTCCCATGCTGAATTAACATATTTCCTCTCAACCTGGAAACCAGAATTGTTTGTTTCAGTAGCTGTAGACCAGCTTAATTTAACACCGCTTTTAATAACTGCAGCATTAAATGCTGTTAATTCAACGGGAACAATATTATTAATAATTTTGAATACAAAAACATCTTCAGCGCCTGCAGAAGTATATGAGGTTTCTCCCAGTTTGGTAGTCCCCTTAAAATAGCCAGTACCATAGTAAGTTCCCGATGCATCAACAGCACATGCCATTGATTTATCCACATCAGTACCACCGGCAGATAAAATCCAGTTCAAAGTACCGTTTTCATCAAAGTTTGCTACATACACATCTTCATTACCGGCACTGGTAACTGATTTATTCTGCAATGTATATGTTTGTTTAAAATACCCGGTTACATATACACCCATTGGAGAGTATTTAACTGAGGTGGCATAATCAACATCAACACTGCCGCCGGATTGCAGCCACACAAGATTACCTGAGGTATCTAATTTTGCAACATAAGTATCAAGAGTATCTACAGCAGTAAAAGGACTTCCAAGAAAAGAACCGTCACCATCTATATACCCGCAAACATACAGTCCGCCTTTACCATCAAGTGAAATACCATTGGCATCATCATCGCTTATGCCGCCGGCGGTTTTAACCCAGGAGAGTTTTCCGTCTGCTGTGTATTTTGCAAAGAAGATATCCCTGCCTCCGTAATTATACATAGCAGTGCCGCTGAAATATGCAGTATCATTACATGTACCTGCAACATATATATTACCGGCTGCATCTACATCAACAGCTTTAATTTCTTCATCTGATTCAATGCCACCGGTATTTACTCCCCATAAGGGGTTACCATCATTATCAAGTTTAATTAAAAATCCATCCCGGTTTCCATTGGAAGTAACCGTTAGTCCCTCATAATTCAAAGTATCAACGTTAGTTGTTCCAAAGTATCCAACAATAATAATATTGTTTGATGAATCAACGGCAACGGCTCTTGTTATTGTTTGGGATACACTCTTTCCCTGTTTAATCCACTTAAGTGTTCCAAGTGAATCATATTTAGCAACTATAAAATCAAGGTTGCCTGCTGAAGTAAGTGAAACAGATTCATATGTAACAGTACCATAAATTGGCCCGGTAGCTATAACATCGCCATTCAGGTCAACTTTAACCCCATAACCCCTGTCAGTTAATGTACCGCCGCCTTTCCTTGCCCATAGCGGCAGCCCAGCAGAATTCAGCCTTGCAAGAAAGAAGTCAACATTACCGGCACTGGTTATAGAAACACCATCAGCAAGAGTAAGGGTACCTGTAAATTCCCCCGTAACATAAATATCTCCGTTAGGTGCAACAGTAATACCATTGCCATAGTCCTTACCTGTTGATGTAAACTGCTTGCTCCAGCCAAATTCCTGTGCCTGCACAAGAACTGAAGATACAATGAACAGCAAAATAACAGAAAGTACTTTCCTGGTAAAAATGTTCATAATCATTTCCTTTTATATAATTAAAGAAAACCTGCCGGCCGTTACACCGGCAGTATATTTAGAGTTCGTCTTTCAAATGGTCTAATGAATTCTCTTCAATAGGGCCATCGACACATATAACAAATTTGTCAAGAGTAAAATACTTCTTCGCTACTCTCATAAGGTCGTCTTTTGTAATAGCCATAATTCTTTCAGCTTTCTTATCAAATGAATCGAAGGATACTTTAGCTGTATACATATCAAAAACAAGAGATGCTACATCACCGGGGGTTTCAACGTAAAAAGGCAGCATACCTAACTGGCGTTCCTTTGCGGATTTCAACTCTTCATCCGTAGCTCCTTCTGCAAAGAACTTCTGTATCTCGGAGAAAATCCCCTTAATAACTTTTTCGCAATTCTTTGGAGCTGTTTTGGTATTAAATTTCCAGTAGCCTATATGATCATTTTTTACCCACAACTCACTTTTAAGCCCGTAAATAAGTCCCTGTTTATCTCTAAGCTCTTTCCCCATCCTTGAGGTAAGAACGCTGCCTGATAATATTGTATTAAGGGCAGTAACAATTTCTGCCTCATCAGGGTCTATATTGTTATATGGTTTAAAACCAATATTAATTGTACATTCTGTATAATCTTTTTCAGGAAATACTTTTATTTTTTTCTCAGCAAATTCATCAACGGCAGGCGTCTTAGTATATTCAGGCTTACTGCCTTCTTCTTTCCATGAGCCATAATATTTGTTGGCAAGTGCTTTCATTTGGTCAGGAGTCATATCACCAACCATCAGCAATGTAAGCAGTTCAGGACGCAAATACTTTTTGTGTAAAGCAGCTAAATCATCCCGCGTAATACTTTTTATTGATTCTTCTGTTGAATTAAATTTAGTTAATACATGTCCCTTGAACAGTGAATTAAACATCTCATAAAATGCTTTAAGTGATGTTTTTTTGAACCTGTCATTTGCCCCATTGATATAATCAGGACGGATTTTTTCCAGCTCTTCAGTTTTAAGAGAAGGTTTTGTAATAATCTCAAATCCGGTTTTCATCATTTCATCAGAGTCTTCAATCAGGGATGACCCCTGGAAACTAAAGCTTTTGTAACTGCCGCTTGGCCCAAAACTGAACGGAACAAATGATTTCCTGTCAGTAAGCTGGTCATAATCCATTGTTTCAGTTCCCCTGTTCATAAGGTCAGCAAGCATATTTGAAATACCCGGTTTGCCGCTTTCTTCAATGGCCTCAGGCATAACGCCTGTATCAAAATATCCAACAACTGTTACTTCCGGCACGAGGTGATCTTCAATTGTATAAAGCTTAATCCCGTTATCAAGCATCATTTCCTTAATCATTGGCTTAATTGGCTTAGGCCTTATTATGTCTGAAGTTTCATTAAGCATTACTGATGTTGCGTCAAGAGCCTCAACAGGCGGCTGATAATAAAACTTATCCGGGTCAAGATTTAACTGACTATCATTTTCATCGTCAGTTTCCTTAGCCGCCTTTTTGCTTTTTTTCTCCCCACCTTCTTTAGGATACATATAAGCAACAGTAACTTTGTCATCAGCAAAGTATTTATTCATCACTCTCATAATATCTTCTTTGGTTACAGCCTTTACCCTGCTGTCATAAACACCAAAGAAATCCCAACCGAAATAAGTTTCCCACTTACTTAAACGGTCACCTATATCAGCATTTTTTGTATAGGATGTAACCTGGTTATATTTGTACCTGTTCTTCGCTTTCTGAAGTTCTTTATCAGAAACCAGTTCAGTCTGCATTTTTTTAATTTCTTCCCACACAATCTGTTCAGCTTTATCAATGCTGCTGTCTTTTTTAACTGAAACGGAAATTGAAAATAAGCCGGGGTCTTTACCCATTGAAAAACCACCCGCAGCCATATTGGCTATACCGTCAGTTTCAACCATCCTGTCATATAAACGTGCGCCGCGGCTCTTTTCGCAAAAAATCATCTGGGCAATTCTTAATGCAGGAACATCTTCACTGGTATAATCCGGTATATGGAATGCCATTCTGAATGATTTATTTGTAAAGTCACTGTGATATAAAGTAAAAGACATTTTTACTTTTTGTGGTTCTTCCACTGCCCATACATCCGGCACAGCAGGCCCGGAAGGAATTTTTTCATAATATTTTTTTATTACAGTAAGGATACTGTCTGTATCAAAGTCACCAACCAGTACCATAAATGCATTATTAGGTGTATAGTACGTTTTATAATAATTATAAGCATCATCTCTTGTCAGATGGTCAAGATCACCCGGCCAGCCAATAACAGGATCACGGTTAGGATGTGATAAATATGCAATAGAGTTCATCATCTCACTTGCAATTCCCGATGAAGTACTTTCAGTACGCATTCTTCTTTCCTGTTTAATTACTTCTATTTCCGGTTTGAACTCCTTCGGGTCAAAAACAGCATTCTGCATTCTGTCTGATTCAATATCAAAGGCAATCTCAATTTTATTTTTCGGCATATATTCAAAATAGCTTGTCATATCATTTGCTGTAAAAGCATTAAAAATGCCCGAGTTATCCGATATTGTTTTTGATACTGTTCCCTTTGTGTACCTGTTTGTACCTTTAAACATCATATGTTCAACAACATGTGATATGCCGGTAATTCCCAGCCTTTCATTTCTTGAGCCAACTTTATATGTAACCTGGTGGTAGATAAGAGGAGCAATGTGACGTTCAATTGTTAATACTGTAAATCCATTATCAAGTTTATGACGGTATAGTTTGCCCTCTTCATATTTTTCTTTTGGAAGAATATTTTGAGTTATTAGCACGAATGAAAGAGCTAATATTATTGTGAATATGGAAGATTTCATTATTTGTCCTGACTGCTTTTACTATAATTATTAATACCCGGCAGATGCCGGGAACTGTTTTAGTTCTTTTTTCAGGCACTTAGGCTGCCTGCTCGTTCTTACGGACTTAGTTCTTTTATATCTATCAGCTTACCAAACGGGCAGATATTTTTTGCCTTCTTTCAACCAGAAGAGTATATAAGTATCATTTTTAAGCTCTTTTAGAACATGTGAGAAACTCTATTTGGCAAAATTGACAATACAATAGCTGCCGGTTTTACGGAACGTTTCAGAATTTCTATACGCAAGTGATTTCAAATCCTGTGCAGCTATAAATCTTTTAAATTATAACTGCACAGGCCATAGGAGAGTGATATTATTTTATCAGACTCATTTTTAAAGTTTTAGTTTTATTTCCGGACTGCATTGAACAGAAATAAGTACCGCTGGCAAGTTTTCCGGCATCGTATTTAATAGTATGTAACCCGGCTTCTGCTTCGCCATTATACAATACTTCCACTTCCCTGCCGGTAACATCAAATATTTTAATTGAGACATAATCCCTTGATTCAAGAGAGTAAGTAATTGTTGTTGAAGGATTAAACGGATTTGGATAGTTTTGAATCAAGTAGAAAGACAGAGGTTTGCCTTCATCAGCAACACTTACTGAAGATTCCGGGGCATTAGTTATAATTATGCCGCTGTTACCGCAAATCCACGCATATCCGTTCTCATCTATGCAGACATTTTTTAATGTTGTGTTTTCAGTGGTAATTGTGTCTGAAACATCATTCCATGTTGTACCGCCGTCTGTTGTAGCATAAATAAGTTTTTCTGCAACAAGATAACCGTTTGAAGCATCTTTAAAAGCTATTGAAGATACGCTCGCTGTTGTTGGAAACCCGGTAACCGTAGTCCATGTATTTCCACCGTCGTTTGTTTGTAGCAGAATATTATCACCGCCGGCAAAACCTGTTAACTCACCTGTAAAAGCAACAGTGTTGATATCCAGTTCAGATGTTACATCTGTTAAAGATGCTATCTGCCATGTATCACCGCCATCTGAAGTATGAAGGATTTTAGAATCATCACCAACCGCAACGCCGTTTAATGCTGAAGAGAAAGTTATACCATTCAGGTTTTCTCCGGCCTGGTTAATTGTTGAACTCCATGAAGCGCCGCCATCTGTAGTTCTATATATAATATCTACGCTGCTGCCAAAGGTACCAACAACAAATCCGGTGTTCTCATCTTTGAAGTATATGCCATAATTTGTAAAAGAATTGGCAGAGGTATCAGAAATAACACTTACCCAGTTTGCACCGCTGTCAGTTGTTTTGCAAACCATTTTGTATGCCTGTCCAACATAACCTTGCTCTGTGCTAAGGAAAAACATAGAGTAAATATTAGTTGAGACGCCATTCACATAAAGGAAATTGTTTTTCCACGTTTTGCCTGAATCAGTTGATTTAAGGAATAAGCCATTCATGCCGCCGGCATAAACAGTTTTTCCATCATGGGTTTGTATAGAGTATAATGTATGAGGAGAAACAGTATTCAGAAGCGTCCATGTATCACCAAAATCTGTTGAGGATATAATATTTCCAGTACTGCCAACAACAAACAGGTAATTACCATTACCGTATACTTCGTTTAATGTAAAACCAAAGGGAACTGATATAGGCCCCCATGTATTTCCACCGTCAGAGGTTCTTACAACTATTGAACCGGGATAAACTGAACCACCAACAGCTATTCCATTTAGTTCATCTTTAAAATAGACGCCATTTAAATTGCAAAACACTTTGTTTTCTTCAGTCTGCCCTAAATATGTCCAGTTAGCCCCGCCGTCAGTTGATTTTAAAAGAATTGATGGCTGAGCACCAACTGTAGAGCCCCATCCGCATGCATAGATAAGATTTTCATTTACCATATAAGCAGCTCTTACGTCACTTCTTGTATAGGAAGGATATGTTAATCCTGATACTGTTCCTTTTGTCCAGGTGTCACCATCAGTTGTATAGAACAAGGCATCAAAGTTTTTTCCAATAGCTACACCGTGGGTTCCATAAAATTCAAGGGCATACATTTCAGCGGTATGAGTTAAAACCTGTGTCCATGAAGCTCCGCCATCGTTGGTTTTATATACTGCTGCAGAGCTCGAAGATGAGGCCAGTACCCATCCTGTCTGAGCATCATTAAATTTAATAGCTTTAATATTATTTGTAACATCAGGAATAGTAAGCGGTGTCCATGTAGCTCCGCCATCTGTTGTTTTAATTAATGCAGCAGCAGTACCACCGGCATAACCTGTATTTTCATCAACAAAGCAGACACTATATAAAGTACCCGAGGAACCCTCTGTACCATATTGTTGTGTCCAGGTAACGCCGCCATCTGTGGTTTTATAAACCGACATTCCATAACCGGAATACCAGCCTGTATTATCATTTATAAAACTGCAGTCACTGCCCGTTGGCATTCCATCCTGTGAAAGTTTTCGCCATGTTTGAGAATTAACTGCTGCAGCTGATAAAATAAATATCAAAAAGAATAGTATTTGTTTTTTCATAGTATCACTTTATGTTTTGTTTTTATTAAATCATTTTCTGTTCTAGAAGCTCAGCAGTTTTAATACGATATAACTGCTAAGTCCTGATCTGACTACATCATAATCTCCTGGTTTATAGCTGTTATAGGTTATAAGTAAATCAATGCCAAATGTTTTAAATGTGTATATACCTGCACCACAGGTAATACGATAATATTTTACATCTTCTCCGCCGAAAAGAAGGTCAACTCCGCTGGTTCCATAATTAAAACCGGCACGTAAGTAAATATTTTTTATAAGCTCTGCTTCAAAACCAATTTTAACAAGGTGGTTAGGCTCTTTTTTGGAATAATACCGGCTGTCAACATATTTTGAAGAATCAATCTTTTCCGATGAATATTCATATTCAACAGCAGCTAGTATATCTTCAGATATTTTAAAAGATGTACCGGCGCCCGCTGTTAATCCCTTTATATTCCATTCCCATAAAAGCAGGTCAAGGGCAGTATTCTTTGACCAGCTTTTTCTTTCATGGTACCCGGCACTTGCTGATACAATTACATCTTCATTTACATAGTAACGCGCAGCAGCCAGAGCATCGTAATTACTAAGGCTGGCATAGCCTCTTTCATATTCTGAATATGTAACATCTGTACTGGAATATGGAATAAGAAGTTTGCCTGAAGCCTGTTTTGCATCTCCTGAGAAAGCAATTTCAACTTTTTCTGATGGCCGGTAGTAAAGCTGAACGCCGGCTCCTGTTGTGTTATTTTTAAACTTATCGCTTACGCTGGCGGCCCTTCTTAAGGTATAAAATGTATCGCCCATATAATTGTAGATATCAACGTCAAGCAGATTGTCTGCATCTGATACAATTTTTTCCTGTTCACTTATATAGCTTATAGTGGCACCGGCAAGCAGGTTGTCATTTATACGGTAAACAATACCTGCATCAGCAGATACATTTCGGTAAAGAGTTTCAGCGCGAGAGTATATATTCTTTAATCCGCTGAGCAGTTTGTAACTTGCCGAAGCCCCGGCATATAAATTATCAACAGGTTCAAAGCTGTACATAAACTTCATTGACGGCCCGTGATACCTGAAATTACCCGTAGTAGAATCATTCATAAAAAAAGCTTCGCCATTGTATGGTTTATATTTCAGTGAATGGCTTACACTTTTTCTGTAATCATACTCGTATGTTGTTTCGCCCAGGAACGTACCATTTTCAAGTACTTTTACTCCTCTGAATAAAATATTATAAACATTATTGCGTTCCGGATCATATACTCTCTTATAGTCACCCCACGAATTAACACTAGACGGTACTATTTTCAGCCAGTCCTGTTTCTGATCATTTACCAGCCAGGCAGGATTGCTTCCAAAATCATAAGGGGTAAGAGAATTATCTTCATCAGCAACAGAGTACCCGATGCCCCCCATCCCTGCAGTTCTTATTTCCTGTGCATTAAGAACCGAAAAAAACAGGAACAGGATTAATAGCATGTTTATATATCTAATCATTGATGGTCCCGGTATTTTTATTCTACATTCCTGATAGCTGCTACTGCTATTAAACCGTATATGCCGGTAAATAAGACCAGGAATAAATCGGCATAGGATATTTTATCTTTTCTGTATTTTGTAAGCATTACAGATCCAAATACTGAAAGGAGTATCAGCAGCAGCGCGCGCGTATCAGAAAACTTTAGAAAAATATTCATAAAAGAGCTGTCATTATCTTCAAAAGCCAAAGTAAAGGGAAAAATATAAGCTGCTGCACTGCCGGCAGCGCTTTCATATTTGCCTTCCCACTTTTCTTTGTAATGATCAATCAGTTTATAATTCCTGTCAGCAACAAAACTTTCAACATTATTATCTCTTCTCAATGTTACATTGCGGAAGAAATAATCTCCCATAATAAGCACTCCGTCTGTTTTATAATTGTACCCTTTTACAGGTAGTTCCTGCAATCTGTATTTGTCATAGAGCTGCAGGTATATTTTATTATCAGCAGTAATTACATAAGAATAAAATTCCCGGCGTGGATTCTCCATTACTGCTATATGAACAATGCTGGTACCGGAAGGAATGTTTGTATTCTCACAGAATGGTTTACCCCTTACCATTTTTATGTGAAACAAATTATTCTTTTGATCAACCACAAAATAACCTTCGTCAAATGCTTTACGGGTAGTTGGATTTCCTGCAACTAATTTTGCAGGGAATGAAAATCCTTTTTCAATAAGCTTATCTGTAAATAATTTGCTTTTCTGTTCCTCAATGGTATTGGTTCTGCAATCAATAAACTCCATCCTGTTGTTTATTCTGAAAACATCATGAGGCATTTCAAGTTTAAGTCTGCCGGAGGCTGATTCAAGCAGCGGGTACAATGGTATCTCTTCAAAGTCAATATCCGAAGGGCGAAGGCTGAAATTAAAATTATTAAGCCTTATACTATCCAGTGGAATTGCCTTACCATTGATTGAATCCGGCATTTTATTTAATGCAGCTAATTGCCGGTAATTTAAAAATGGAAGTAATGTATCATACCCGTCCCGGTCATATATATGCCCTTTGGTATCTTTATAACGGGCATCTCTTGATAATTCTGAACCGGTATTTACAGTTATAAGAAAATCATTATTTACCGGACTGTATGCTACAAAAGGAGTATGATTGCTTTTTTCAAATTTTGTCCAGAATATATCAGGCAAAAAATGCGCAGCAACAGCCACAATAATAATCAACAGAAGAAACCGTGAAGTTTTTACAAGTATCATTTAATCCCCCTCTTGAAATAGAATCCGGAAAGAAATACAGTAAATGCCATAAACACTCCGACAGTAATGTAGAAAAGGATAAATGTGCCGCTATAATCACCACTGCTAAATAGTATTGAAAGCAGCCCGGTACTAAAAATTATCTGAGGAACTCTTCTGCTCCATACCGGCTCAATCATTATTGCAGCAACTGCAAAATAGCCTATTATACCGGCAAGATAGGAAGGTATAACTGACCATACAGTAAAATCTGCTATTTCTTTTGGGAAATATGACAGTGCAAAAAACCAGATAAGCAAAAGATTAATAATGGCAAGTAAAAACAGCAGCCCTCCGCCAAATGCCGCCATCATAAATAATATCCTGTTTTCTTTAACCGGAAGATGCAGCGTAAGCTTCAATCTGCCGTTATTAACTTCAGGATAAAACTGAACAAGAGCTATAACCACGCCGGTCACAAATGGCAGATATGATATATCGGAAGCAAGCGGAATTTTATATGCTATTATGTATCCCCAAAATACAATTGCCCCGTTTATCTCAATTCCATGGGACACTTCCATAAAAATATATATGATAGCTGCTATTGATACAGCAAATAAGCCAAGGTAAATCCATCTTACTTTAAGCCATTCTTTAAATGCCAGAGATTTCAACATATAAACTCCTAATACCTGCCTGTAATACCAACAAACGCATCTTCCAGAGTCATTGGTACTTCAGCAAATTCTGAATATGGAATATTTTGTGATATAAGATAGTCTTCAACATCCTGCGCTGTTGAGAAAGAAAAAATGCTGGCATTGTTTCTCATAATTTCAAAGTTTCTTACCAGGCTGTTTTTATCAATCTTTAATCCACTGTTAGTAGTCTTAAATGAATAGTGTCTGAATTCCTGGCGGAATTTCTTTATTGGCATGTTAATAAGCACAGCCCTGTAATCCATTATTACACAGTCTTCAACAAAATCTTCAAGGTCCTGTATAATATGAGAAGTAATAAAAATTGTTTTCCCAACTCCATGTGTATAATCAACAAGGTAATCAAGAAATAATCTTCTATAGCCTGCATCAAGTCCCATTGAATAGTCGTCCAGTATAAGCAGGTCAGTATCCTGAGCCAGTAGAAGCCCAAGCGCAACCTGGGATCTTTGCCCGCATGACATTTTAGCAATTTTCTGATCTTCCGTAACCTGAAGCTTAGACATCAGTTCATAATATGGTTCTTTTTTCCATTTCGGATAAAATGCAGAGTAAAACTTTTCAATCTGTTTTATTGTCATAAAGTTATACTGTACATGCCCCTCTATAAGAAAACCAACCCTTGCCTTTGTTTCAGGTGACAGTTTATATGAATCTTCACCAAACATCAGGCATTCACCTGACTTTGGCTTCAGATATCCGTTCAGAATATTTATTGTAGTGGTTTTTCCGGTCCCGTTCTTGCCAAGCAGGCCGAAAACACTCCCTTTACGGATATTAAAATTGAGGTTTTCATAAACCAGCTTTTTACCGTAATAATGAGTCAGATTTTTTACTTCAACTACGTTTTCCATTTGAAGATATCCTTTGTCTTATTTAATGCTGATAACCAGGAGTTGGGTATGGAATAATTTCCCAGTCTAAAGTTCCGTCATTTGTATCCTGCCCTGCTTCTCTTCTTTCCATCGATTGTCCCGAATACTTTGCCGGGCTGAGGGCAAAACCTCTGTCTACTCTTTCATCAAGCGTCTTTTTTGTTGATGCAGATGATTGATATTCCATCGCATCTATAACAGTTGAAATATCAATTCCGTCGTCCCATACTGAATCAACACCTGAAGAGACTACTATTACATCCGAAGTTAGATTAATCATAAAGTCTACTGTAGATTCCGATCTCATATTTAGCAGGTTTGGCACATTGGGGTTATCAATATCTATCGAGGAATACTGATTATAAAACTCCCAGTCTGCCCCTGATAAATCAACACTTGTGGATACTGTTGTCTTATGATTTATTGCATCCTGCGCCAGAACGAGAAATGTTTTAGGCGGGAAAGGATAATTTGTTTCACCTGGTTTTCCGGGAAATTTAAACACATAAACAGCTCCGTCTATATCACCATCATTACCTTCATCTGCTCCGGGCCCCAGTGCCCCATCTTCATTGTTCCCCGAAAACCTCATAACCATCATACCATCAAGGTACTTTACACTGTCGCTTGCATTATACAACTCTATAAACTGGTCATAAAAAAAGTAAATATTATTTATAGGCCCTGCGCAATAAACTTCATTTATCGCAATACCGCTGCTGGATACAGGGTCAGCAACAACTGAATCAGTATATACTCCGCCTGATTTTATAGCAACATTCTTTATACTGTAAATCAGTTGTATTGAAGCATCATCAGGATATGCCTTTCTAATAGATATTGAATATGTTGCGGAAGGCAATCCTGCAATGGATATCTGCCCGTTTTCATCAAGGCTCTTTGTCATTGTTCCATATTCAGATGATAAAATAACCTTAGCACTGCTCATTGGGAGTAGTGCACTTGTTGAATCACCCGGAACAGAATGCCAGAAAGCAACAAGCTTAATTAATGAATTTCCCTCAACAGTAACAGGGGGATTCTCTTCACAGCTTATAAGCATGAAAGAAGTTAAAACGGCTAACAAAATTATTTTTTTCATAGTCTTACTATTTAAATAAATAATCCAATACCATACTGAATTCTATACCATAAAACAGGTCAGGGTTACGGATTTCTTCTGTATAGTCAGTTAATGTTAAACGGTACCTGTTCACGGCAGAGTCATCCAAAAGGTTATTTACATAGAACGATACCTCAGCGCCACGGAACAAACTTTTACTTACATTAAGGTTCAACAGCCACTTATTAGGTTTTGTTTTGATTTCCCGGTCGAAATAGTATGTGGCAAGCTGGCTCTCAGAGAGCATACTTAAATCGCGCGGTGACTGGTCAAGCGTCTGCCTTCTTGTGTACAAAAGCTGTTCAGCACGGAATGTAACCCACAAGCCAAGAGGAGGACAGGTATACTTCACATAATAATTAAGCTGAAAATAATCCTTCCATGACTCGCCGCTGGGATAGAATGTACCTATCAGGGTATCTGCTCCGGGCACATTGTAAGTTGCATACTGGCCAATTGTCTTATCAGGGTTTGATAAAAAGATCAGCCTTTCATCACCTCTTTTTATAAAATTATATGCCCCTACAACCGAGAACTCCATGTTCAGTTCTCTTATTCTGGAGGTTTTTACAGTAAACTCAAGCCCCTTGCTTTCTGTTGTTCCGCAATTATTATACAATTCTTTGGTATCAATGTAATATGTCAGTTTTTGTGTACCGTTATCATAAGTATAAAATACAGGGGTTGAGACATCTTCCGGTTCATTGATTCTCTTTTTGTAATAGACTGAAATTGACGTACCAATTTTATTAAACAGTTTATGGTCATAAGCTATTTCGTAAAGCTGTTCTTTGTAACCCTTTAAATCAGGCACCCACCTGTTATAATTAAAGTATTGGTTCTCACCTGTATTTGGATTCCGCCATGTATATGAGTCAGGAATTCTGTAAATAATATTCATTGACGGAGACTTTGATGATGTACCGGCACTTAAACGAAGCTGATTAACATTGGAAAAATATATCATCAGGTTAAAGCGCGGGTTAAAAAAAGTCCCCTGGTGTGATTTTACCAGGTCTCCGTCACCCCAAAGCCCGGAAAGGTTTAATTTAGTTGGCCTGTACATCTCATAACGTGCGCCAACAGTAAGATTAAAATCATACAAAAAGTGGCCCGTAATTTTATCTTCAGCATAAAGATTCACCAGGAACTGCCCCGGGATATCATCAAATGAATATGATCTTCTTCCTGAAGAAGCGCCGTAATAATTAAAAACTGAATCTATCAACACACCCTGTCCAGTATTTGCATTATACTGCGGGTCTGTACCAACAAGGAATTTATGTATAAACTTGCCGGTGTAAAATATATTGCTCCATTCAAACCTGCCGCCAACAGTCCATTCAACACCTTTACTTTGCACTTTGCCCATATATGAGGCTACAGTATCACCGTTTGGCAGTATCCGCACATCTGACTGAACCAGCCTTGAGTTCATTGTATTTTCATGGCGCATTGTAACAAACATGTTGTATTCAAATGTGGAAATACCGGATGAGGGCTTGTACCTGCCCCATGTGGTATAACCAAGAGTATAACCGCGGTTATAATTTTTTACCTTCTGCTGGTCTCCCTGCGGCTCTTCCTCATCAAATATTTTCTGGAAATTTATTTTATTATTTATGTTAAGCTGGTTGTCATAAAAATTATTGGAATATACCACCTGCCCGGTAAGCCTTGTATATTCATCCCCGGTCTTTCGTATATCCCTTTCACTTTGAGCTGCGTTAAGATTATAACTTAGTCCGCTTTCACCGACAAGAAATCCGCCTCCAAGATTTGCTTCTTTTGTATCAGGGTTATTCTTAAACTTAAACCTGTGCGGCGATGGCCCTATCTTGCTTTGTACATTTATAATTCCTTCGGTCATATCGCCGTAACGAACTGACGGGAGCCCGGTAACAACTTCTATATTTTCAATATTATCTGCGGGTATCATTCTAAGGTCTACACCCATTCCTGAGCTGGAAGTATTCGAGGCCCTTTCAAACTGAAGATTTGCATTATTTGAAACCGGCACGCCATCAACCATAATTAAAGTCCCAAATGAGGACATATTATCAGACTCATCGCCCCTTATTGCAACCTTGCTGGAGGTGCTAAGCCCCGGGTTATCAGTCTTTGAAACTCCCGGTACAAGATCAAGCACATCTTTCAGGCTTGATGCCTGGTAATGTTCAATTTCGCCGCTGGTAATTACAGTCTTTGTCTGAACTTCAGTTGGCAAAAGTTCCTGTGAGCCGACTACCTCTATACCGCCAATCTGGAATGAAGAAGATTTAAGCACTATGTCTTTCTCCAGAATTTCACCGGCTTTAATTTTTATTTTCTGCCTGAATTTTTCATACCCTATAAATGATACTTCAATTGTATAATCTCCTGGCTTAATATTTTTAACCAGGTAATATCCCTTTGTATCGCTGGCACAGCCTATCTTTATTTCATCAAGCATCACATTTGCACATATAAGCACTTCACCTGATTCATCTTTAATGCAGCCTTTTATACCGCCTGTTTTTTCATCCACTCTTTTGGATTTTGCAAACGCAAGTTTTCCTCTTTCATATTCATAGTAGCTTATATTATAATTAACAAAAAGTTCTTCAAGCACTTTATACAGGGGTTCATTATCAGCATCCAGGGTTATGCCGTTTATATTTAGAAGCTGGTTATCATAAATAAACTTTGCTTTACTCTGGCGTGCTATTTCTTTTAATACAGTTATAAGGTTCTCATTCTGTACATTTATTGTAATACCTGCATGCAGTACTGAATATGAAACTGTAACCCCTTCTTCTTTCTGCCTGAAAGAATCAAGGTCATTAAAAACATTAATTACCTGTATTTCCCCTGTTTCATTGTCAGCGTGCTTATCCGGCTCCTGCGGATATATACCCGGAAGTATGAATGACGAAATAATTAATAGATTTAACAAAAAGTACAATTTTTTCATAATTACCTTATGAATTCTATTCCACTATTACAGTTAACCCCTGCTGTTTAATATTTATATCAAGGGTAAGGTTTATCAGTGCCAATACCTGGTCTAATGATTTGCCTTCAATAACGCCTGTCAGGGTTCTTGTTTTCAACTCTTCATTTTTAAATGAAACGTGCACATTATAGTTTCTCTCAATTTCTTCCATAATTTCTGAAAGCCGCGTATTGCTGAATGCCAGTTTATTGTCCCGCCATGCAAGGTCAAATCCAAGATTAGCAGTACAGGCATTTTTCAAATTGCCTGCGGCTGTTGCTGTAACTTTTTGCCCTTTCTCAACAGCTACTACTTTTCCTGAACTTTTACTCATCACTTTTATACTCCCCTTTGCAACTACTACTTCAATCCTGTTCTTCCTGTTCATTACATTAAACTCGGTACCAGTAACAACTGTGGTAATCTGCCCTGATTTAACACTAAAAGGCCGGCTCTTATCATGTGCAACAATAAAATAAGCCTCGCCCGTCACTTCAACTTCTCTTGAGTCTGCCTCAAACTGTTTTGGATACACAACACGCGTATCTGAATTCAAATAAATTACTGATCCGTCAGAGAGAGGCAGTGTTATCCTCTCACCTTTACCTGCTACAAGTTCGTATTTTACTATATTGGTTGGGTGGTTATTGCTTACCGCAACAACAGGAGCGGGTTTTCCTGATGGCGCCATGCTGTTTTTCAGCAGCAGTGCAGTTACTGCAAGAATTATGATTGCGGCTATTCTGGTTATCCATATTCCTAAATTCTCACTGTTAAACCGGCTTGGGTTAATTCTATACGGCCTCAGGAAATTCCTTGCGGCTTCCTTCTTTTCTATTTTTGATATTATTTCGCCCCATTGCATCTCTGCATCCGGCAGCTTGGGAAGATTGCTTTTGCCCATTTGCTCCCACAGAAGCAGTGTATTTGCATATTCCTCTCTGTTAGCATCTGATTCAGAAAGCCACTGTTCAAAGTACTCTCTTTCTTCTTCGCTAACTTCATTCCTGATAATTCTTATCAGAAACTGGCTGTCAACTTTTTTTGGTACTAATGTCATTTAAGTTCCCCTCAGTTATTACCTTATATACACAGGGGAAATAATTTAGTACTATAGCCTAATTAATTTTTTCGGCAAGTTCTTTTTTTAGAATTGTTATAGCTTTGTTCATCTGGTTTTTTACTGTCTGAAGTGACACATTCATGCTTTCTGCAATCTCAGAATATTCAAGCCCTTCATAGCGGCTTAGTATAAATGTTGTCCTGCATCTTTCAGGCAGTATATTCAGCGCCTTTTGCAGGTCATCAACAAGAGCATAAGTCTCATAGTCCTGCTGCGGGTTGCGGCTGATTGAAATCAGCAGATTTTCATCTGCATCATAAGAGTTTACAGGCGGCTTTCTTGTCAGGTAATTAAATGCAAGGTTTCGGGCAATCCTGAACAGGTAAGCTTTGGGAGATGAGGAAAGATCAAGTTTATTTCTGAACAGCCAGAATTTCACAAATGTTTCCTGGCATAAATCCTCTGCTGCTTCCTTATCACACGTATACCTGTATATAAAATAGTATACCGATGGCTGAAAAGCAGAAAAGAATTTTTTAAATGCTTCCCTGTTACCGTGTTTTATTTCTGCAATAATAGAAAGTAATTCACTTTCCTCAATTTTAATCATTGCGATGACTCTGTATAAATTTAGCTATATATTTATCCTTTTTAATCGTATACAAGGCTGAAAACGATACATCATTCAGTGATAAATATTGCCTGAATTATATTCACATTACCTGGCCATCGGCTCTATGCAAAAAAAACACTTCCCTGATTTTAATCTTAAACTATTTTCCTTAATCCATCAGGAATATTTTGCCGTCACAATATATAAGCTTTCAACTTTGTTTTACTTTACAAATTTAGCTTATCGTGCCTGATAAATTAAATAATTAAAATTGGTATTTTAAATAATATTTTTTAGCAGCATAATACCTAAAAAAATGGGCTAATACCTTATTTTGTTAGGTATTAGCCCATGTGAGTTAAATAACATTGAAAAAATTATTTTTCGGGGTATAGTATTACCGATACATAATTATTCGTGTTAAAGTATGTATTTGCAGCTTTTTGGACATCTGCCGCAGATAATTTATCAATTCGTTCGTCGTCTTTAAATAAATTTGTCATATCCCTGTCATAAAAATAATATGACTGCAATGTTTTTACCCAATAATCATTTTCTTTCTTTTGAACTTCACTCTCTCTTTTTTGTGCTTCTCTAACCTTATTAACATATTCTTCAGCAATTGGATATTGCTTCAGGCTGTCAATTTGTGCAAATAATGCTTTTACCAGTTCATCAACTCTGTCAGGGTTGCATCCAAACTGAATATCCACCTCATAATCATCTTCAGGAGAATGCTTTCCGGAACCCTGTATTTTCACTCCATACGTACCGCCTTTATCCTCACGCAATACCTCACGTATTTTTATTCTGAATGCGCTGATCATCGACTGCAGGTAATAATTATTATCTTCTGACCATTTATAAGGTCCTGTAAAAGCTACTGTTACATAACTCTTGGGTTCAATACCTTTTTTAACTTCTTTCTTAACTATTCCCTCAGGATAATTTATATTAAGGTCTTTATAAGTCTCGTTCCTGTTAATGGAAGGCAGATTGCCAAGATAAGTTTGAGCATATTTCTTTATAACTGTCGTATCAATATTGCCGACAAATATAAAAGTAAAATCTGAAGCATCTGCAAAACGGTCTTTATATATCTTAAGAGATTTATCCATATCCATTTTTTCTATAGTACTTAATGTCCATGGATATGAACGGAAATTATATTGAGACAGCGTAAGTGACAAAGTATCATTATAAGCAGCTTCCGGGTCTTTCTCCCTGTTTCCTACTATTGTTTTTACTTTCGCCTGGTATGAAAGGAATGATGTACTGTCTATTCTTGGTTCCTTAAAATACAAATAGATAAGCTGGAACATTGTTTCCAGGTCCTTTGGAGATGCTGACCCAAGTACTCCTTCTGTATTTTGTGATATATATGGCTGAACACTTACAACTTTGCCCGCAAGTTTTTTTGTCAACTCTACGTTATTAAAACCGCCCACACCGCTCTGGTTAACCAGTAAACCTGCAGTAGTAACAGGTATATATTCAGAATCAGGAATAAGAGAATTACCGCCCGGACTGTAAGCGCGTAACAAAACCTCATCATTCTTAAATTCGGTTGGCTTTACTGCAACCTTAACACCATTTGATAATTTCCATTCTGTAATGTTTAGTTCAGGTATTTTCTTTTCACTGTCTATTTTTACAGGGGCAGGTACATTTTTAACAAGCGGCTCCTGCGAAGATTTATCAACGTATGGTTCAATTTCTTTACTCTTAACCTGTTCAAACACTTCTGCAAGTTCTTTCTCAGTTGGAAGGCTTACTCCCTCTTTTTCAGGCCCGCTGACCATTACAACATTATTTTCTTTGGTCATCCATTTACCGGCAAGCGCATTAACTTCATCCAGAGTTATCTGCGGAATTATCTGTTTCTGAAGATCAAATTCATATTCAATCCCGGGAGCCGGCTCACCGGTTAAGAAATGCCTGATGTATTCATCTGCATATTTTTTGGAAGGTGATTTATCTCTTTCTGTATATGACTTCTCAATATATCTTAATAATTCTGTTTTTGTTCTTTCAAGTTCAGTTGCTGTAAAACCGTATTTTTTAACGCGTTCAGCCTCAGTTAAAACAGACTCAAGCCCTCTCTTAACGCCATCATCTTTAACCATAGCAGCAAGGTAATAGAATTCTTTTGTCCTTACAAACTGCCCTTTCGATGAAGAAGCCAGAACAAACGGAGGATCAGGTAAAAGTGATAGTTCTTTCAATCTCTGGCTAAGCATCCTGTTATAAACCAGTTCAGTAATTCTTGCTTTATAATCATTAATCGTCACTTCAGGCTGTAGTTTCATTTTATAGTAAACTTCAACGCTTGTACCTGTTTCTTCCGGATCGGTAGCAAGTGAATAAAGTACTTCTTTATGATCCGGAACCTCAAAATATTTCCTTTCTTTTGGATTAACTGAAGCAGGTATATTTCCAAAATGTTTCTTTACAAGTTCCTCAATTGCGGCCTTATCAAAATCGCCGACAGCAATAACTGCCATCAGTTCAGGGCGGTACCAGTCACGGTAAAACTTTCTTAATGTTTCATGTTCAAAATTTTTAATTATATCTACTTTGCCAATAGGCAGTCTTTCTGCATACCTGGAGTTTTTTAATAAAACCGGGAATTGCTTATCTCTTAATCTTGCAGCAGCCCCTCTTCCAAGCCTCCACTCTTCAGTTATAACTCCTCTTTCCCTGTCAATTTCGTCATCATCAAAACTTACATTATGCGCCCAGTCTTCAAGTATCTGGAATCCTTTTTCCATTATATCTTTATTGTCTGTAGGAAGCTGCAGCATATACACTGTTTCATCAAAACTTGTATATGCATTTATTTCAGGGCCAAATTTCATTCCTATTGATTCAAGATAGTTTACAAGCTCATTCTTGTGAAAATTCTTTGTACCGTTAAAACACATGTGCTCTACAAAGTGGGCCAGTCCCTGCTGATTTTCATCCTCAAGTACAGAGCCTGCATTAACAACAAGCCTCAGTTCACACCTGTTTTCAGGCTTTTTATTTGACCGGATAAAGTATGTCATTCCATTGCTAAGTTTTCCTGTTTTTACATTCTTATCAAATGGAATAACATCATCCTGTTTAAACTGCTGGGCATTAATGCCTGCAGTAAATATCAGGAGAGCAATTAACACGTTAAGCGATTTCATTTTTAACCTTTTTTTTGATTTAACTATTTACTTCAAAACTTTATATGTATTCGTTTGCATGGAAGAATACTCTTACTCCGGCGCCCGGAAAACAATCAACAATAAAAAAATGCTTTAACTGCTATTACACAGCAGCTAAAGCATAGTACTATTATTAACCTGTTATTTTACCATCAATATGGTATAAATAAATACTTTACTGCGCCGCAAACAGGGCAAACCCAATCATCGGGTAGATTATAAAACGCTGTTCCGGCAGGAATTCCATTGTTAGAATCTCCGATTTCAAAGTCATAAATATATCCGCATTTACTGCAAACATATTTATCTGACCAATCCCAACCACCCGGGTTACTGGTTGCTTCAAACATATCTTTGCTGCTTCCGCATTCAGGACAGGTAAAACCACTATCCAGATCATCAAAACATACTCCGCCTACACATGTTGCATATATATATCCGCATACAGAACATTGCCAGAAATCTGACGAACAGGTTACTGTCTTATTCAGGTTATATTTGTCTTTATTATTTTCATATTTCTCAGATAAAGCAGGGAAATATTTTTCAAAAATAGCCAGGCGCTGCCTTAACCCTTCGGTATTTGCTTCTGAAGTTTTAGCATCTGCAGGTATTGATTTCCACTGTTCCTGCAGCTCTTTTGTTATTACAGCGAACCTTTCAGGATTAGATACCTTTTCCAGCGCAAGCAAATCCTGTCCAACCAGAATTTTCGCAACAACCTCTTTATCAGCCGTTGTGTTTACACTTTTTTGCACAGTACTGTTGTCCACAGGACCTTCACAGCCGTATATTAACAGCGATATAAGAACTACCCCCAGACCATATCTAAAAGACATAAAGAACTCCTTTAGTTTAGTTTATATTGTATTTATATAGTCCCCGGTTATTCCCGGGATATTCTTGTTTGTTTTATGGTGTAACAACGTTATTAAATCCGGCCTTCATTCTGTTCAGTGTTTTTACTGCTTCGGCCTTAACATTTGCAGGACTATCGCTGCCCTGTGATAATTCTTTACATGCCTCTACTATTTCTGCCTTATGAATTGAAAAAGCAAACCAGCCCAGTGCTTCAACTATTGATTCTCTTACCTGTACATTAACGCTGTTGTCTTTTGCAATTTTTATTAATTCCGGTATTGCCTGGTGGTATTTATAATTACGAAAGCTCTTAACACCGCCCAGCCCCGAAATCCTGTCTCTTAGTTTTGCACTTTCATTCTTAATCAGCGGGAGTGATGACTCGGCTAATTCTTTAATATCACTTTTAAGTGAATTGACAAGAATTTCTTTCGTGTATTTATCATAATATTTTGAAGTGCTGCAATATTTCTCTATTTCGCCAATTGCTTTTTCAGGATTACCAAATGCAATCTCAGTTCTTGCATTATATGCTACTCTTTTTCCTTCATCCTCAAATATAGTTTTTACCAGGCATGGTATATATTCTTCCCTGCCTGATTCACCCATCCAGACAGTTGTAAAACGGCGTATGAGTTCATAAGGGTCATTGATAGATGTTTTTAATGTAGTAAAGAATGCTTCGCCCCCAATTTCAGCAAGGCATTTAATTGCCTGAAGCCTTACTATGCTTGCTTTATCATTATTGTATATATTTATCAGTTCCTTTTCAAAAGCAGGGCCATTAATTCTGTATAACATAACTACAGCTATATCCCTCAGGTTTGGATCCTCGCTTTTTAAATAATCTTTCCACAGTTTTTCATTTTTACTTTCAAGTACAATCTGTTTATTCAGGTCAGTTTTGAAACTGGTTTTAAACCTGTAAGTCGGGTCGCCTATTATATGGGATTCAAGGTAATTAACAAATCTGTGTCTTTCACCAATCCTTACACCATAATTATAAAGTCCCAGCAATTCATCCGGCCATTTATCCTGTAGTGCGTTAACTGTATTTCCTTCTCCGGCAACAACAGTACCGTTTCCAAATACATATCTGCCTGCTATATAGTTTTCTTTATGGAAAGAGCCGTTAAAACACTCATCAAACATTACAAAATCTGCCTGTGGAGATGCTTTTTCAATATCCTCTGAATACATATCAAGAGAGTAGCCAAGTATTGAGTCGGCAGCAATTACAGAATCAACAAATGCTCCGTCAAACCAGTCTTCCGGAATATCCAGGGATTCCATAAATCCCTTCTTAATTTCTTCCAGGTCTTTATTCTTATCTTTTGCAGCTCTTAATTTACCTCTTAAATAAAGCTTAACACTTTCTATATTTGCCTGTGGGCTGTTTCCATCCGGGTATTCAACAAGGTACTGCATGTCAGGGCTGCCATGCGCATGGAATAATGCCATATCAAGGTCTTTTTGTTCCAGTTTATCAAGAAGTACATCTTTCATATCCTGATCCATTGAAAAATGGATATTCCTGATTATTCCACCCGGGGCAAATAATCCCGGAAATTGTTCTTTTAAGGTTAGTCTTTCATCTCCCCATGAAGTTAATGATTCAGAATAATACCCATGCCCTGTAAACACAAAGGCATTATCAAGTACATTTCCTTCGGCTTTTTGTTTTGCTACCCTTAGCAAATATTTTTTAATAATCTCATATTTGCTCTCATCATTAACAGCAGGTTTTATTCTTGCTGAATATATATCCTTTTCAATCTTCTGCGGAGAATCCGGGGCAAGTGAGTAATAATAAAACAGCGAATTGGTACTATCCTTCTTTATATAATCAAATTTCAGGTCAAAGTCATCATAGAACCTGTCAGATGCAACTGATGCTTTTTCAACCGGGTTCCTGTCCTCTGCCAGCTTAAATGCTGTAGTCATAAACTGTGCTTTGCTTATCATAGGAATAGGAATATCACCAATAAATACCGCCCCCTCAAGCACTGGTTTGCTGTTATATAATTTAACAAGTTCAGCTTTTATTTCATCAGGCTTTTTCCACTCACCAACCAGTATATAGGCTGATAAGCCGTCATTCTCAACTGAATTTCTATATTCAATAATTGCATCTTTTACTCTTTTATATGTTTCCTTATCGGTAACAATTGCAAAAGAAGTTGCCTGTTTTTTTACAAATGGTATAACTTCTGTTTGAGCAAAAAGGCTTGTGGCCAAAAGTACTGTAAAAAGTAATGCTGTCTTAATTTTCATAGGTTATCCTGTTTAAGTTGTTTCATTTATTCCAATAAAAAGATTCTGTGCTGCCGGGGCAGCACAGTTTAAATTTGTTTTAATTACTGGAATTCTACAGAGAAGGAATTATATTGTTCCGCGTATATATGGGATTTATTTCATTAAAATCATTTTCTGTGTTGAATTGTAACTTCCTGCTTTTAATGTATAGAAATAAACACCTGATGAAAGCCCTGACGCATCAAACCTTACGGTGTGGCTTCCGGCCGTCAAATCATCATTCAGAATAGTAGTAACTTCCTTTCCTAATATATCATATACTTTAAGTGTTACTTTTTCCTGTTTTGCAATACTAAAGGAGAAAGTTGTTGAAGGATTAAATGGATTCGGATAATTTTGTTCAAGTTTATAATTATTAACAGTTATATTACCTTCATTAACTCCAACGGTTGAGGATTGATATTTAAGGATTGTACCATTATTAGTACCAAAATAAATCTCTCCTTTATTATTGAAATCTGAACAGTAAAGGGCAAATTTATCAGCATAGGTAGAATCTTTTGTCCAGTTTTCACCGCCATCATTAGTTTTATAAATTACGCCGTTATAAAAGGTAGCCATGTAGCCTAATGAATCGCCATTAAAAGAAATTGTTTTAAAACTGGTATCAACACCCATTGAAGGAATATTAATAAAGTCCCAGCTGTTTCCTTTATCTGTTGATTTTAACAACAAGTAATTACCGCACATAATTGCAGTATTGCTATTTATTATTTCAATATCGCTTATATCCTGCTTGGCATATTCAGCAGGAACATTATTTACAACTGCAGGAGTCCATGTTACACCGCCATCATTAGTCATTTTAATAGCTACATTTCCACCGCCCATTATACCATTATTAGCATCAAAAAAAGCAAGTTGGCCTGATAAAGCAGACTGGTTATATATATCAGTCCATGTTTCACCGGCATCAGTAGTTTTGAATAAATGGTATTCGCTGTTATCATTTAGTGTCATTGACGCATAACCTGTATTGGCATCAGCAAATGTCATATCTACAGCGTCATTTTTTGAAGAGAATATTTCCGGCTCCAGTACAGTTCTCCAGGTTAAACCACCGTCCGTAGTTTTGCATATAGTCTTGTTTGATTTTAATATAAAACCGGTATTTTCATCAATAAAGTATAATACTTTCTGATTGTAAAAGCCGGTCTGGGATAGGTTTTGCCAGTCAGTATTTCCATCATCACTGCTGCCAAGTAGTGTACCGTATAGCTGAGCTGCATATCCTTTGGAATTAACAAACTGCAGGCTCATTATTGGTGCAGAATCTTTAACAGGGATTACACTAAAGTTTGCACCCATATCTGTTGACTTAAGATATGACCCTCCATAACCAAGAACAATTAGATTATCACCGGTTCCTGCAACCTGGAAGTAAGCAAAACCTGTATTAGGCTGAGAAGCCGTCCATGTTTCTCCTCCATCTGTTGTTTTATAAACAAACGGATATGAACTTGAAGTACTTCCGACTGCTATTCCTTCAAGGTTATTTTTAAAGTATAAACCGCGTATCTTGCTATAGCTGTTTGCAGGTGACTGTGTTTTCTTTACCCAGGTTGCTCCGCCATCAAAAGACTTATATATAGGTGTAGGAACACCGCTTAATTCAGCGCCTTCACCAAGTGTAACAATCTCATTTTCACTTATAAATTTTACAGCTCTCAGGTTCTTAAAGAAATTATCATTAATTGTTGTTGAGAAATTCCATGTTTCTCCTCCATCGGTTGTATACTTTTCTATATTTTTTGCGGTACCAACAACAACACCCTTGCTTTCATTATAAAAATCCATATCGTACCATCTTAAAGTGGAGGTTGACACAAGTGAATCTTTTTTAACCCAGGTTAAGCCGCCGTCTATAGTTTTAAGCAAATAACTACTCTTTGACTTGCCTGCAATCATAAAGCCGGTCTGGCTGTTAACAAAAATAATCTTATCACAATATGTAAAAGATATGTTTGGTACTGCAGATGAAAAATCTATTTCTGTCCAGTTTTTTCCGCCGTCAGTAGTTCTTACAATTGAGCCGCCAGGAGTAGTACCATAATTATTTTCACCTGTTCCTGCCCATCCGTTATTTTCGTCCAGGAAGAATACTTTTACTAAATCTTTGGTAGTATTTGAAACCTGTACTTCCCATGTATATCCGCCATCTTTTGTATGAACAATAACACCATCACCACCAACCGCCCACCCTTCATTTTCATTAATAAATGACATATCCTGAAGAGATGATGTTGTATATGGTTCTGATGCCGTCTTCCATTCCTGCGCATTAGTTAATGAATAAGTTATAAATACTATTATTGCTATTATGTATTTTGACATTTTCAGCTCCTGATTAATATACTTTTATTTTAAACTCAATTGTTGCCTGTACATCTGATCTGCCGTTATATAAAGCCGATACATTGTCCCCTGCATTAATCTGCAGATATGTTGCATAAAGGTTTATCATCCCGAATTTACCAGGATTTATTTCCGCTTTAAATGTATAGCGCATGCCATCATAATCCGCCGAAATATAATCTATATCCCTGCTTGTAAAACTGTTATAAAATGATGAATTCTCTGTGCCGTCAACAAAATTGAATTTCCCTGCATCTGATTTCACATAGCCTACAGCCGCATGTGTCAGCAGTAATTTACTCCACACATAATTAATTCCCAGTTGAGGCATCAATGTCAGCCTGTCAAGACTGAAGAAAACATCACTGTAATAATCTTCATACTTTATGTGCCTGAATGAACCGGATAGTTCAAGTCCGGCTGTTAAGTCCTGGTTGAAGCCATACTGTACACCGGCGCCAAATTTATGCTCATATCCTTTCGAGCTGTTCATAAGCACATTATAGACAGGGTGCCTTGCCCACATATCATCATTTTCAAACTTATACATGCATCCTGCGCTCAGGTTCCTGCTGAAATTAATCATTGCTTCAGCACCTGCAGATAAAGAATTATTTCTCCAGTAACCTTCTGATTCAGGACTGTTTGCATTGTCTTTCAAGGTAATATGTTCAAATGTATTCCCTGCAAAAACAACAGCAGAAACATTTTCATTCTTATAAAAGCCGTCTATTTTTCCTTCATAACCATTATTGTATGAATAACGAACTTCCGTTTTTTTAGCATTTCTTTCCGGCAGGTCAAATCCTCTTATCTTAAACAGAATTGTTTCAGTATAAACTGCACCTTCATCTTCAGCATAGGTTATCTTTTCATTCTTATCATATACTCTCAGAGTAAAACCGGCAGAAATATTTGGATTAATTATGTAGCCAAACCCGGCGGTAACATCAATATCTCTGTGTTCTGTAGTTGGGCGTGGGGATATTTCTTTTAATCCTTCATCCACATAGTAATTAATAGAAACACCTGTTAATACACTTTGCCATAACCTGGCGCTGTACTGCGCATTTACAAAAATGCCATTGTAGCGGGTACTGCCGGTTGTACTGTCACCCAAAAGAAAAGGAGACCCTGTGTTATAATCTTTTGTTGCAAGAAAGTTCCAGTCTTTTCTTTCCTGCCTTTGTATTGCAAACAGGCCTTTAAATGTCTGGTTGCTGTCTAAAACTTTTTTGCCTGAAAAAGAAAGGTCATAGTTTCTTACTTTTCCCGGGTCAAAGAACTCTTTAAAATTCCCGTCTTCATTTTTCATTGAACCCTTAACAGATAACAGCTGGTCTCTGCCGTCATAGTTAAGATATGCCGGGTTGTTGCTGAAGTAATAAGGGTTAACTTTATTACTGCTTTCAAACAGCAAGTTAAAATGGTTATATGTATTGTATAGGTCTTGCCCGTTTACATTAGGAATGTAAATAAGCGCCAGTATTGCTAAAACTCTTTTGTATAAACCTGAATTCATTTCTTTTTGCTTGTAGTTGATGAATAATGATAGCCCGGTGTTGGATGTGTAAGAACAGTAAAGTCAAGCAGTGAATTATTATCATCCTTCAGATAAGTTTTTCCCATTCTTTCTACTGTTTTTCTTTCCATACTCTTACCTGTGTAATACTCAAAACCGCCTGAAAAGCTTGCGTCTATCTTTGAATTTAATCTTTTGTACTGAACCTGTGTAAGATCAGATATATATTCCATTCCATCTAAAATACAGCTGTAAGGAATTATTACATGGTTGTCATAGTATTGCAGTGAATCTGAATTCATACGGATAAGGCATACAGCTCCGTCTTTTCCGTTTAATGTAAAATCAACTTCTGACTGTGCCTGAAACAGCTTAATCATATTTGGAACAGCCGGGTTATCAACATCCGGGGCATCATCTTTATAAAATTCATAATCAGCATGCGACAGGTCGATACTGGTTGGAGCATTAATTCTGTGGTCAATTGCATCTGTAGCACATACTATATACTGTCCGGGTTGTATCGGGCAGTCATGTCCGCTGCCCGGAAATTTCCAGACTTTCTTTGTATGTATATATGTCGGGTCATCTATAAAATTAATCCCCATTTTGGGATTAGCCCATATATCTGCAATTATAAGCCCGTCCAAATACTGAACAGTATCTGACTGGTTATATATCTCAACAAACTTATCATGAATATACAAACCGGCATCTGTTGGGCCTGCAGCATATACTTCACTAAATACAAGCGGGCTTTGCTCAACAAGGTTATCAAGATAAACAGTCACAGTGTCCTTTATATCTGCGCTTAGGTCAATAATACCAACATTGGAGTTCATAAGCTGGTAGTAATCATTGCTGGTACCGGTTAATTCTTCCATTTCTTTCCCGCTCATACGGCGTACTGCTGATACAGTATACTTATCAGAAAGAATCCCTGACATTGTTACCACACCATTTTCATCAGATGTAACTGTATATTCCGCAGCAAGTGAAACTGATTTTAATATTACACTTACTCCCGGAACATTGCTGTTGCCGTACAACTTGTCCATATTACCTGTCTGGTCTTTCAGCTGTATTCTAAAATCAACACTTCTTTCATTTACATCAGGCTTATCTGATACATCAAGTATAGACTCGCACGAAACAAGTGTCACTGCAGCTAAAACCGCCAGGAATAATCTAAATACTCTCATTTATCTTATCCTGCCTGTCTGTTGGTCACCGCCGCTGTATATATACAGCACTGGCAGCCAAACATTTTTTCTATTAAAAAATACCTTTTAGTGTTGATATCCCGGTGTTGGATGATCTAACACTGTAAAATCCAGCATTGAGTTATTATCATCTTTTAATATAACCCGGCCAAACTCAGTGGTGGTTTTTCTTTCCATACTTTTGCCTGTATAAAAAGTAATACCGCCTGTAAAACTGGCATCAATTGAATAACTCATTTTTTTATGGGCTACATCTGTTAAGTCATCTATATATTCAACACCATCCATAACATATTTGTATGGAATAATTATATGATCATTATACCACTGAAGTGAATCTTCGTTCATTGGCTCAATAAGGCATAATGCGCCTTTTTCGCCGCCTATAACCCAGTCAGCTTCACTTGTTTTCTGATATATCTTTACCATGTTTGGTACATTCGGGTTATCTATATCGGGGACATCATCTTTATAAAACTCAAAGTTTGCACCGGAAAGGTCAACACTTTCAGGAGCGCTGATCCTGTGGTCAATTGCATCTTCAGCACAAACAACTGATTGCCCCGGCTGTATTGGGTATTCTTTCCCGCTCCCGGGAAACTTCCACAGTCTCGCAACATGAAGATAATCAGGATCATCCCTGTAATTAACCCCATTTGAAGGATTTCCCGCAACATCACCTATCATTATACCATCAAGATATAATACTGAATCTGTCTGGTTATAAACTTCAACATACTTATCATGAAAATATAAACCCGCATTTGGAGGGCCGCATGCATATATTTCGCTTATTACAAGCGGGCTGCTTTTTTCAAGAACATCAAGATATACATGTATAGTATCAGTGTTTTCAGCGTCAAGGTCTATTATACCTGTTGAAGAATTTTTCAGCTTGTAATAATCCTGCGCTGAACCTGTTAGTGCCTCCATCTCCTCAGAACTCATCATTCTTTTGGCGGTAATAACATACTTATCTGAAATAATATTTTTTATACTTACTACCCCGGCTGCATCTGATGTGAATTTATACTCAGTGCCAAGAGTAACTGATTTCAAATAAATATCAACTTCCGGAACAATGTCATTTCCATATATTTCCTTCATTGACCCGGTATTATCTTTAAACAAAATATTAAAATCAGAACTCCTTTCGCTGGCATCAGGCTTATCGCCTACATCAAGCACTGACTCACACGATGTCAGTGTTAAAGCTAAACCAACTGCAAGAAGCTTAATTAGTTTCATTAAAACAATCCTGTTAATGATGAATGGAATTCTATTCCATAAAACAAGTCTACATTTCTTCTTTCATAAGTAGGACTCGTTATACTTGATCTCCTGTTTGTATACAAAGGATGATTATTCAAAAAGTTATTCACATAAAACGATATTGCAGAATCTTCCCATAATGATTTGGTAACCTTCAGGTTAATAAGCCATTTGTTTGGCCTGTCTTCTTCGTTAAGGTCATAATACTGTATATTTCTTGATAGCTGGGTAAATTCCGCATTATTTCTCTGTTCCTCCGGAATTCTTACTGTTTCACCCGTCTTTGTATAATACCCTACAGCAAGTGTATCTCCATACCCGGTCCTGCCGTCAATTTCAAGAAGCTGCTGCTGAATATGCAGCGTAATCCAGATTCCCAATGGTTTTGCCTGTATTTCAAACCTGTAATTTATCAACAGGTCTTTGTAATAATTTGAATAGCTGTTATACATTGGCAGCACTTCTATACCCAAAGCAGAAAATGTCTTTTGAGATCCAAAATATGTACTGTTATTGCTGCCATATTCACCATAAGTATAAGATGCATCAAGTTTAAATATTGTATTTATTACAGGTATCTTTCTTGTCCTGAACTGAAACTCTATACCCTTTATATTTCGCCATCCGCCGTTATTATACTGCGTATATGTATCCATCAGCGTGTCTTTTATAAACGCGGCTGATTCATCAGGCCAGTTTGGAAAACTCTTTTTATAAAACACAGTTGGAACTGAAACAGCATCAAACTCGCCTGTTGTTTTATTTATATAACCAGTCAGTGTAAAGCCAACGCCTCCAATCTGCTGGTCAATGCTGGCTTCATATTTCCTCTGCTTGTACGCCTTTATATCCGGATTTGCCTGCGGCCTGATAAACGTAGATATAATTGAAAAATTACTGTCAGGATATGACGCATTAACTACTGAACTTGTATCTACATAATCATAATATTTATTCTGGGCAAACACCATTCCAAGAGGTGGTGCTTTTGAGGTAATACCATAACTTAATCTCAACTGGGTTTCCTCAGCAAGATTGTAAGAAAAATTAATTCTTGGGTTAAGGAAACTTCCGTTATGTGATTTTATAAAATCGCCTTTTCCCCATAATCCTTTTATATCAAACCCGTCAGGACGGTAAACTTCATACCTGAAACCAGCCTGCAATGTAAACGGACGCCATAAGTTGCCTGTTATTTTATCTTCAAGATAAATACTTACAGTATGGAATGATGGAATGTCATCATAAGTCCTTAACCTTGGTGTAGGTACTGTTAATGATGGCGGATATAAAGGGTCAAACTGAATACCTTTTCCTTTGTTAAAGTCATCTTTCCATTCAATACCACCTACAAGTGTATGAAGGTATTCCCCTGTAAATACTCTCTGTTTATAATTCGCATCAGCATACAGGTTCCATGCTTTACCCTTAATCCATTTCCGGCCAAGGTATGAACCAAATACTATTATACCTTCCTGTGAACCCTCAGTAAGCCTGTCTGAAATTACTATATTATCTCTTGATACAATCTGCTGTGTGTAAGAATCCTGGTTAGTAAATGCAGCAGAAAACTTTGTATTAAATTCTGATGATGGTGAAAATGCGTAAGTATAATCACCGGTATACTTTAATTCAAGATCCCTGTTATACCAGGCATCTCTTAAAGCATAACCCGGAGTTTCTTTTTTTTCATCAAACGCACGTGTTACATATAAAATGTTCTTAAACTGGCTGTTATCATCACGGGTTTCTGCATTAAGCTGAAGCGCTATTCTTGTATAGCCGTCACCGCTTATGCGTTCATCCCTGTCTGATGTAGCAACGTTAATATTGCCGTTTAATACCCATTCACCGTATTTAACGCCGCTGCTTAAATTAAACTCATATAAATTAGGATTGTATTTTATTTTTAATCTTGGTGCATGTGCTTCCGCTTTTGTTTTAACAAGCATTAAACCATCAGCAAGGTCACCATATTGAGCTGAAGGAATACCGCGGACAATCTCAACTTCCTCAATATTTTCCGCCGGTATTGATCTTAAATCCACTCCGCTGTTTGCAGAAGAATACCCAATACCAACCTGCAGGTTTGCGCTGTTTGAAACAGGAACACCATCCATTATAATTTGTGTACCTATTGATTCTCCGCCGCGTATACTTGCCTGTTCAACTGAATTCAGCGTTGGATTTGTTGTCTTAACGCCCGGAGTAAGTTCCATTACATCATTTAAACTTGATGCCTGTATATGCTCAATTTCACCCGAGGTAACTTTTGTTTTTGTTTCAGGAGAGATAGGAATAAATTCATTATCGGCAGTTACAACTATACCGCCTATCTCAAATGAAATACTCTTAAGCTTAAAATCAACTTCATTTGCTTTGCCGGAAGCAGCTTTTATTTGTACTGATGATTTTTCATAACCAATAAAAGACGCCTCAAGTGTATATTCACCGGGACGCGCAAGTATTTTATAATTGCCGTCTTTATCCGCAGCCGCTCCGTTATTTGTTTCTTTAATAATAACATTGGCAAATGGAAGCGGAACTCCCTGCTCATCTGTTATTTTACCGGATATAACTGCATTGCCGGATTGAGGTTTGATTACGCCGGCAACTGCCAGCATTAATATAAGAAGTAAAGTAAATCGGGTATAAGGCATTGTTTTTTTTTGATAATTAAATAAGGCATAACCTTTCAGCTATGCCTTATTATAAAAGATTACAAGTTAATAATTATTTTATAAGTATCATTTTCTTAAAGCTTCTGTTTACTCCTGCTGAAAGTTCATAGAAATAAACACCGCTTGATAATGAAGAAGCATCAAATTTAGCATTATAGCTGCCTGCTTCCTGAACACTATTTACAAGAACTGCTACTTCTTTTCCAAGTACGTTAAATACTTTAAGAGTTACATTCTCTTTCTGTGGCACAGAGTATTTAATTGTTGTAGTTGGGTTGAACGGATTAGGATAATTCTGTGAAAGCTCAAATTTTGCAGGAGCTGTTACATCAACTTCAATAGCGTCTGAATATTTATATGTTCCGTCATAATCAATCTGTTTCAGTCTGTAATAAACCTTACCTGCTGCTGCTGCGTCTTCATATACGTATGATGAAGCCTCTGAACTTGTTCCCTTGCCGGCAACAAACGCTATATTTTTCCAGTCTGAACCTGAAGCTTTACGCTCAAGGTTAAACCCTTTATTATTTGTTTCTGTAGCTGTCTGCCATGCAACAACAACTTTATTATTCTTTACACTTGCAGCAAATGAAGTAAGCTCAACAGGAACTGTACTGTCAAGATATCCTTTTATTATTGCTCCGTTGTTACCGCACATCCACATATTTCCGCCGCTTACAGCAAAATCATAAATAATATTACCTGAAGGTGATTTTGCAGCAACCCAGTTTACACCGCCGTCAGTTGTATATGCTACACTTCCGCCGCCATCAGCTACCCAGAATGAATTTGTGTCCTTAATTGCTATTGCCCATGCACTTACAGTAGTATTGGATGGTGAACCAACATAAGTCCAGGTATCTCCACCGTCTTTTGTTACTGCAATGCTGTTAACTTTGCTTGCAAATGCAGCAATAACTCCAAAGTTACCCTTGAATTTTATACTAAATGGAATTCCCGGTGCATTAATTGTCAAAGCAGTCCATGTAGCACCGCCGTCTGTTGTTTTCTGAACATTTGGGCCTGCTCCAACTGCAATTAAAGTTTGTGCATCAAACAGAGCACAGGCATAAATTATGCTTGTTCCAAATGGATTTGTAACACTTGTCCAGTTAGCACCGCCGTCTGTTGTCTTTATTATCTTGCCGCTTGCACCTACAGCATATCCTGTATTTTCATCAATAAACTTTATATCATAAAAATCATGTGTTGTACCGGTGATAGGTGTTGTCTGTAATGTCCAGGTAGCACCTGCATCTGTGGTTTTAAACATTTTATTGTCGCCGGTACCTGCATACCAGGTTGTTGCAGTTGGTACAGCCAGTGAATAAACCTGGAACTTAAAGTTGTAGTCCATCTTTGCCCAGTTGGCACCGCCATCTGTTGTTTTTAATACAAACCCGGTACTATCGGCTGTTGTAGTTGAACCGCCAACAGCAAGTAAAGTATTATCATCTAACGCAACAATTTTCTTTAGATGATCTGCAGTAACTGATGTTACTTTTGAAGCCCATGTAGTTCCATTGTCTGACGATCCGAATATAAGCCCGCAATCTCCGGCTGTAATAATTCCGGCTGATGATACAACTGCGGCACGAAGATTCTTGTTAGATACTGTAGCTGATGACCATGTTGCACCGCCATCAGTTGTAATATTCACAACTCCGCCAACAGGAACATAACCTGTTGTTGCTGAAGTAAAATATCCTGAATAAGCTGAACCATCCCCAAAGTCTTTTATTTCAGTAAAAGTTGCACCGCCATCAGTAGTTTTTAATACTTTAGCACTGCTGCAAAATGCGTAACCAGTTGTATTATCTGCAAATGATATAGCATAAATTGAAGAAGCAAATCCTGAAGGTGTTACACTTGCCCAGGTAGCCCCGTTATCTGTAGAACGTAAAATTAAATCAGTAGTACCGCTGCTATAACTTATACCTAAAAGAACATTATCAGCGCTTTTTGCGGAGATGGCATAAACTGTATTGGTAATTGGGGTTGTAACAGTTGACCAGCTTGTACCGCCATTTGTGGTTTTTATAACCACACCGCTTGCACCTGCTGCATAACCGGTATTATTATCTATAAATTCAATATCCCATAGTTTTTCTGTAGCTCCGGTGGTTAATTCAGTCCATGTTATTCCACCATCAGCCGTTTTCATTACTAATCCGCCATCACCGCATACAAAACCGGTACTGGAATTAAGAAAGTATAATGCAGTAAGGTCTCTGGCTGTAAAATCGATCTGCTGATAATTCCAGGTTGTTCCACCATCATTGGATATTAGTATTGTTCCCGCATCACCGGCAGCTACTAATTTTGATGAAGTGAGACTAGCAACATCATTTATATTATTTGACTGTGGCTTTGTATTTTGCCATTCCCAATCAAACTTCTGTGCATTTGCAGTATATGCCAGCACAAAAATTGATAAAACAGTAAACAAATATTTCATTAGCTTCTCCTTATTTTAGATTTATTTAATCTCTTATCGCATTTTGAAATTAAAAAGGGGCATATTATAGAAATGCTTTTATAAATGCCCCCCAATCAATTAAATATTCTCTTTCGCGCAGTAACTATAACTTAGTGTTATTTTTTTTAATTGTGAATTGACTTTACTGATATTTATGCATGATTCTCATTAATAACACTTATTATTTCTATTTAAATAATTATTTTATGCAATTAATGTATATATATGCATATTTTTATTAGGCAGTTGTTTCCTTTTACTATATACTACACGTAAAAATTTTGTAAGTACTATTAAAGCTTACAACCATTAATTTTTGACTTTATAAACAAATTACCAGTATAAAGGTGATAAACTTCTTGAAAACTTGCAACATTCTTTTTATATTTATATCGTTTACGATATAATCTTTAACGATAAACGAGGAAATAAAATGAATAACGAATTTTATAACTACAATGCTGTTTCTCTTCAGGGTAAAAAACTAAATATGTCTGACTACAAAGGCAAAACTATCCTTGTAGTTAATACTGCAAGTAAGTGCGGCTTTACTCCGCAATACGAAGGACTTGAAAATCTTTATAAAAAATACAAAGACAAAGGTTTGGTAATTCTTGGTTTTCCCTGCAACCAGTTTGGCAGCCAGGAACCCGGTACTGAAAAGGAAATTGCTGAAGGCTGCCTGATAAATTATGGAGTTACTTTCCCAATGTTTTCTAAGGTTGAGGTTAATGGGTCTAATGCTCATCCCCTATTTAAATACCTTAAATCAGAATTAAAGGGACTGCTTGGCAGCAGAATTGAATGGAACTTTACCAAGTTTCTTATTGACTCAAACGGTAATCCTGTAAAACGCTATGCCCCCGTTACTACTCCAGAAAAAATTGAGCAGGAACTAATTAAATATTTACCTGAAAACCCGGCATCTGAAGTTTAATTCTGATTATAATATTATTTTTAGATTATTAAAAAAATCAAACAGGTTACTTTAATTGAATTACGATCATTTAAAACTAAGCAGTCAGGTTTGCTTCCCCCTATACGCAGCTTCAAGGCTGGTAATTAGAGAATACCAGCCTTTCCTTGAAAAACTGAAGATAACTTATCCACAGTATCTTGTAATGCTTGTCCTTTGGGAAAATGACTGCAGAACTGTAAACGAAATAACTTCGCAGCTTCTGCTTAATACAAACACCGTTACACCTCTATTGAAACGAATGGAAAAGCAAAAACTAATCACCAGGACACGTTCTGAAAAAGACGAGAGGAAAGTAAAAATCTGCCTTACAGAAAAAGGAAAAGAATTAAAACATGATGCCGCTGAAATTCCATCTAAATTAGGTGAAAAACTGGTTTCTGAAAAATTTACTGTGGAAGAACTCCTTAGCCTAAAAGGACAATTATATAAGATTATTAATTTCCTTGATAATAATGGATAACCTTCCTTCCGCCAGATAATAAAACCTCCCGCCAGGCTGTTATCTTATTTCACCCTAAATAACCAGAGTTTTTTTTCGATAATTTCACTGATAAAGTGAATTTAAGAATGAAAAATATCTATATATTAATAGTCGCAATAATTACAGTCATACTTTCAGGCTGTTCAACAGTTTTTAATACCTCAACCCAAATGGTTGAGCTAAATTCTACTCCGCCTAATGCAAAAATTACTATTGACGGAAATAAATTCGGTACATCGCCCCAGAGAGTTAACCTTCAAAGAGGGGATAATCACATTGTCAGGTTTGAACTTGATGGATATGATCCTTATGAGATCCAATTAACCACAAAAATGTCTGCTTGGGTTTGGATGAATGTATTTAACGGATTTATACCCGGCTGGATTGTTGATATGTTTTCAGGTTCAATGTATAACCTTTTGCCGGAAAGAGTTGAAGCCCAGCTAACTCAGGCAAAAGTTGTCGAAGAACCCAAAAAGAAGAAATAGCTATAGTTTGGCTTAATTTCTTTTTTAAAATTATAAAAACATCAAAGCCAATCCTCCACAAACTATTACAGGTATCTTCACTCCTCAATCCTGCAGGATTGAAACACGGGTAGTAAATGCTTCCATAAATACTTAAATAATTCCGGAGGATTTCAACTTTTCTTTTGATGATAGCACATAAATGAATTCTCTTTCATCAATCTTTGTTTATGCTTGCTAAATACTCCTTATTGCCAACTTGCTTTTTTACAGACTGCCAAACTGCTTGCTGAAAGCTTGCCTTTCAAGTTCTATTCATACTTAAGCGACTTTACCGGATTCTCCCTGGCCGTTTTAAATGCCTGTGAAATTATTACTCCAACAGAAACTGTCAGTATAAAAACAGCAGGAACAATAAAATACAACGGGCCCATAGATATACTTTCCGAAAAACTTCCCAGCCAGCCGTTCATCAAATAATAAATTAAAGGCCATGCCGCAATAAAAGATAGTGCAATCATAATAATAAACTCTTTGGCAAGCTGGAATAACAGCATCGGCACTGAAGCTCCAAGGACTTTTCTTATACCAATTTCCTTTGTACGCTGTATAGTCATTAAAGAGGATAACCCCAACAGCCCCATCAATGCAATAAATATTGCCAGTGATGAAAATATAGAAACTATACTTCCAAATTGCCGGTCACTCTGGTATTGGGCATTAAAAAATTCATCCAGGAAGAAATAGTCAAAAGGATCCGAGGGGTATACCTCTTCCCACTTCTGTTTGATAAAACTTACTGCGGCCGGAAAATCACGGGTGTAAAGCTTAACCGGGAAATAGCCAAACTGGTAACCGTGCCCCGGAAAGTATATTATAGGCTCAACTGATTTTTTAAAATGCTCCTGGTGATAATCCTTCACCACGCCGACTATGCGGTATTTAACATTATTACTAAGATTAACAGCAAAATTATTTACTGCATCAGCAGGTGAAGTAAACCCAAGCATTTTGCATGCTGATTCATTTACTACTATTGAAGATGAATCAGAAGGATAATATTTTGAAAAAGCCCTCCCTGCTGCAAAGCGGATTCCAAGTACATCAAACAAATCCCACTCTGCATTAACACCTGAAAATGAAATGCTCTTTGACTCCGAACCCAGCTTTGCAAAATTTTCAATGTGCGATACTATTTCCTTCCCCGGTACCACATCCGATGCTGAAGCATTTTTCACAGCGGCATTTTCTTTAAGCAGTGTTTTGAACCTGTCAAAATACTGTACACGCGCAGGGTTATTTATCAACGATCTCGGTGTATTTATTACAAGTACCTGTTCATTGCTGAAACCCGGGTAAAGCCCGCTGACATACTCTATCTGCCTGCTTATAATTATAGTAGTAGTTATTAAAACTGTTGCTGAAGCGAACTGGAATATTATCAAAACACGCCTTAGAATCTGCCCCTTTCCTCTCCTGCCAAGTTTTCCCTTTATAACATCAGCAGGCCTGAATGACGATAATAATACTGCGGGGTATAATGCCGCTGCAGCTCCGCTAACAGCAAAAACAACAAGTACAGAAAACCAGAACACTGAACCTGATACATTTGTAATACTTAAATTATGCGAAGTAAGGTCACTTACATACGGTACAAGCAGCTCCGAAATTATTACAGCTATTATAAATGCTGTCATATTCACAATAGAGGTTTCAAACAAAAACTGTTTTATAATCTGCCCCCTGTTAGCGCCAATAACCTTCCTTACACCAACCTCGCGCGCCCTTTCAAGTGAACGTGCGGTTGTAAGATTAACAAAGTTAATCCATGCAATAACCAGTATAAGAAAAGCTATTACCAGCAAATAATAAACCGTACTCATGCTTCCGTTTGGTGCAATCTCTTCACTCAAATCAGATTTCAGATGAATGTCCTTAAGGGACTGCAGAAGAAGATTTACTTTACTGTTGCTCTCTGAAAGATAAGTAAAGTGTGTATTTATTATTTCAGCAAGTTTCCTTTCCACAAGTTTCGAATCTGAACCCGGCTTCAGCATTATATAATTATATGCCCAGTTATAATAAATAGTATTAATAACCTCATAACCATCCAGCGCACCAATTGTATTCATGTTAAGAAGAAAGTCAAACTTAAAATGGGTGTTTTCAGGATAGTCTTTGCATACCCCGTTAACAATGAACGGAACACCTTCATTAAGTATTATAGTTTTGCCTATAGGATTCTCATTTCCAAAAAATCTTCTGGCAGCAGTCTCTGTTATAACTGTAGAGAATGTATTTTTGAGCGGCTCTGCCGATGTTTTTTTAACAAGCTGTATGTCAAATATTTTTAAGAATGGGTCATCAACCCACAAAACAGACTGTCCGCTTATTTTCTTTTCGCCATACTTAAACAGACAGTCTTCCGGGTAAAGCCGTGTAGAATATTTTATATCAGGGATACTGTTGTTAATCAGCCTGTACAATCCCGGATATGAGCGGGCACTTTTAAACTGAAGCTCAGAATTCTGGTACCTGTTTACCTGTACCCTGTATACGCTGTCTGCATTCCTGTTACTGCTTTCGTATGTCATTTCAAAATGTACATAACGCAAAATCAGGATGCATGCCGCCATGCTTATTGCAAGCCCTGCAATATTTATAAATGAAAATACTTTATGCCTTAACAGGTTCCTGAAAGCTATCTTAAAGTGGTTTTTTAGCACACAGACTCCCCGATATTGTTCAGATTAAATAAATACAGTCGTTAAAATACTAATTTGAGAATTATTTATATAGGATGTGGTAACAGCTTGATAAAAATTATGATGAATGGTTAAAACATCTTTTATAATTTAAGGGGATGCACAAAATTCGCATCCCCTTAAATATTTTTAATCCCGGTGAAAACTGGCAATATTATTTAACCAGTTCCAGTTTATCCAGTTCAGAGTTAATAAAACTTACTTCATCCGGGTCTAATTTAATATTGGCTGCTGCAGCATTTTCAAGAGCCTGTTTGGGATTACGTGCGCCAACAAGGGCAATCGTAATTCCGGGCTGCTGTATAGTCCATGCAAGTACAAGCTGTCCCAGCGTAATACTATTATCTTCTGCAATTGGCTCTATATTTTCCAGGAAAGCATTAATCATTCTAATATTTTCATCTTTAAAATAAGATAATCCCGCACGATGGTCATTCCCGCTAAATTTATGCCCTGGTTTTATTTTCCCTGTTAATACCGCGCGCTGCAACGGACTGTAAGCAAGTATCGACTTATCATTCTTAATAGTATAAGGAACAAGTTCATCTTCAATATTTCTTAACAGCATACTATATGGTACCTGGTCAGAAATTATATTAACATATTTGCTTGCCTCGCTCACCTGTTCCGCACTGTAATTACATACACCTGCATAACGAACCTTACCCTGCTTTATAAGCATGTCCACCGTTTCCATAGTTTCCTGTATCGGGGTTTCATCAACCGGCCAGTGTATCTGGTAAAGGTCAATATAATCTGTTTGAAGGCGGCGCAGACTGTCTTCACATTCTTTTATTATACTCTCCTTCGAACCGTTACGGTACATATTAACATCTTTGCCGTCATTCCCCTTACTTGAAAAGTAAAACTTGCCTTCTGTGGAATCCCATCTTAATCCAAATTTAGTTATTATCTGGACTTTATCACGCCCAAGACTCTTTACAGCCTCGCCTACAATTTCTTCACTCAACCCCTGTCCGTAAGCAGGCGCTGTATCTATAGAGGTCATACCTGCATCAAAAGCAGCATGTATGGCATTAACGGAATCATTGGTTTCAATACCGCCCCACATCCATCCCCCTGCTGCCCATGAACCAAATGTAATAACTGAAAGAGAAAGATCTGAATTACCTATTTTTCTGTACTTCATCTTTTGTATCCTCTGTTTTAATTAACCTGGTATACTGTAAACTTTTCCCGACTGCTGTCTTAAAATATGATAAAAAATAAATACTTAAAACATTAGCCGCCGTTTTTACATTTTTTCCAACTGAATGTTCCCTTTAAAATAACTTAGCTTCTTTTAACATAACATAGCAGTAAAGATTTCGTCCGGGTGAATCTGCATTTATGCTTATTGCATATTGCCTTTTTGCCTGCTTGTCTTTTACCAATTGCCTACTTGCCTTTTTGCTTACTTGCTTTTTTTGCCAACTGCCTACTGCCTTATTGCCAACTGGCTTTTTACCGGGTTTCTTTCTTATTTGACAAATATCAACACAATACTCCTATTTCTAAATTCCGCAAATTTATATTTCCATTATTGATAAATAAATTAAACAATTAACAAATATTACCATTCCTTAAATTTAAAAATTTAACCAAAACTCCAGTTTTTTTTACGCAGCTCCAGCACAACTTGTGGTATGCTTTATGAAACCGCAAAAATACCATGAACAAAAATTCATGACTGTAAGATCTTTCTAAATAATGGATGGATAAATGCAGACTGCACATTTGGATTCTGTTCCCGGGCGGATTAAAGAAATAACTTCCCAGCATATTTCACAATGTTACCAGTGCGGCAAATGTTCTGCCGGGTGTCCGGTCAGAGATTATCTGTCTGTACCTCCTAACCGGGTTGTACGTCTGGTTCAGCTTGGAATGTATAAAGAAGCCCTCAGCTCATCAACTATATGGATATGTGCCGGATGCCAGACCTGCAGCAGCCGATGCCCTAAAAATTTCGACCTTGCTAAGTTTATGGATGCAATGAGGCAAATTTCAATTGAAGAAAACATAAAGCCTGCTGATCCTAAAGTAAAAAAATTCCATACTGCTTTTTTAAAACAGATTAAAAGTCATGGCAGAAGCTATGAACTTGGGATGCTTATTGATTATAAACTTGCTACCGGTGACCTGCTGCAGGATGTTGATGCTGCTCCTTCAACATTTCTTAAAGGAAAGATATCTCTGCTGCCTCATAATATAGAAAATAAAAACGCTGTAAATAAAATTATAGATAAAATATCCGGACAGGATAAATAATGAAATTTGGATATTATCCCGGGTGTTCGCTAAGCGAAACTGCAAAAGAATTTGACCTTTCTATCAGGGAAGTTGTTAAAGTTCTTGGTATCAGTTTTGAAGAAATAAATGACTGGTCATGCTGCGGTGCTTCATCTGCTCACGGAACAAATCATCTTCTGTCTGTTGCCTTGCCCGCAAGAAACCTTGTCCTTGCAGACAAACAGGGCTTTGATAACGTTGTTGCTCCATGCGCTGCATGTTTTAACAGGCTGGCTGTATCAGGACATGAATTGAATAATGACAGTGTCTTGAAAGCTAAAACAGAAGATCTTATTGAAGAGAAAATAAATAAGATTCCCCGGGTAAGTAACCTGGTTCAGTTTTTTAATGAAATCGGGCTTGAAAAGATAAAAGAAAAAATTGCTGTCAGTCTTAAAGGACTTAATGCAGCATGTTATTACGGCTGCCTCCTTCTCCGTCCTTCTGATATTCTGAATTTTGATGATGCAGAAGATCCCTCATCTATGGAAGAAATAATAACCGCACTGGGAGTTTCTCCTGTAAAATGGAATTTTAAAACTGAGTGCTGCGGCGCTTCTCACTCTATACCTCATACAGGTATAGTTGAAAAGCTGGGCAAAAATATTCTTGATGATGCAGCACAGCATTGCGCAGATATAATTATTACAGCATGCCCTATGTGCCATTCAAACCTGGATATGCGCCAATTAAATATTATTAAACATAATGTCGGGCAGAAATCAATTCCGGTTATTTACCTTAGCCAGCTTGTCGGAATTGCTTTGGGTATTGATTATAACAAACTTGGATTAAACCTGCATTATATAAACCCGCTGCCTGTTATCAAATCAAAAATATCCGCTCTACAAACCGCAGAGGCTGCTGTATGAGAATAGGAACATTTGTCTGCCATTGCGGCGAAAATATTGGTAAAACTGTTGACTGCGCTGCTGTTGCCGCAGCAATGAATAAAATACCAGGCGTAGTTCATTCTGAAGATTACAAATACATGTGCTCTGACCCCGGGCAGAATCTTATCAAGCAGGCAATTAAAGATAAACACCTTGATGCTGTTGTTGTTGGCTCCTGTTCACCTCACATGCACGAAAAAACTTTCCGCAAAGCATGTAACAGTGCAGGTGTTAATCCTTACATGGTTGAAATTGCAAACCTGCGCGAGCACTGCTCTTGGATTCATGATGATGTTCCCTCTGCAACTGCAAAAGCAATTGACCTTATGCATGCTGCCGTTGAAAGAGTAAAATATAATGAGCCGCTTATTCCTATACAGGTACCTGTAACAAAACGTGCGCTTGTAATTGGCGGTGGTATATCCGGTATACAGGCATCTCTTGATATTGCCAATGCAGGCTTTGAAGTTATACTTGTTGAGAAAGAACCTTCTATTGGCGGCCACATGAGCCAGCTTTCTGAAACATTTCCTACTCTTGACTGTTCGCAGTGTATACTTACCCCGCGTATGGTTGAAGTATATCAGCATCCAAAAATAAAACTGATGTCATACTCTGAAGTAGAAAATGTTGAAGGATTCATAGGTAACTTTAAAGTTACTATAAAGAAGAAAGCTCGTTCAATAAATGATGATTTATGTACAGGCTGCGGCTTGTGCGTTCAAAAATGCCCCATTAAGAAAAATGCGCTTAGTGAATTTGAAGAAGGAATGACAACACGTTCAGCCATTTATGTTCCATTCCCCCAGGCTGTTCCCAACATACCCGTTATTGACAGGTCAGTCTGTACATATTTTAAGAATGGCAAATGCGGTATGTGTAAAAAAGTCTGCGGCAGAGATGCAATTGATTTTGAGCAGCAGGATACCTTTGTTGAAGAAGAGGTCGGGGCAATAATTGTTGCAACCGGTTATAAACTATATACTATAGATAAGAAACCTGAAGAAAGCATTTATAAGGGTTACGGTGAATATGGCTATGGAGCTTTTAAAGATGTTATAAACGGCCTCCAGTTTGAAAGAATTGCCAGTGCTTCCGGCCCTACTTCAGGCGAAATACTCCGCCCGTCTGATAAATCAGTACCGCAAAAAGTTGTATTTATTCAGTGTGTTGGCTCCCGTGATGAATCAAAAGGATTTTCTTACTGCAGTAAAATTTGCTGTATGTATACAGCAAAACATGCTATGCTGTACAAACATAAGGTCCATAATGGTCAGGCTTATGTTTTTTATATGGATATTCGCTCAGGCGGTAAAATGTATGAAGAGTTTGTACGCCGCGCAATTGAAGAAGACGGCGTAAATTATATCCGCGGGCGTGTCTCAAAAATATACGAACAGGATGGCAAACTGATTGTAAAGGGTGAAGACACTATTGCAGGAGTGAGGGTGGAAATTGATGCGGACCTTGTTGTACTTGCAACTGCAATGATACCGCAGGATGAAGCACCAAAGCTGTCACAACTGCTGGGAGTACCGTATGACAAACATGGATTTATGCAGGAAGTTCATCCGAAACTGCGTCCGGTTGAAACCAGCAGCGGCGGTATATTCCTTGCAGGTGCTTGCCATTCACCACGTGATATTCCTGAATCAGTAGCTATGGCTTCGGCTGCTGCTGCCAAAGCACTGGTGTTGTTCGGCTCTGACATGCTTGAACGTGAGCCTGTTATTGCTAAAGTAAATGAACAAACATGTGCCGGCTGCTTCTACTGCCAGAAGGCATGCGCTTATAACGCAATAGAAGTTAAAGAGATACGCAATAGGCAGGATAACCTGGTTAAAACTGTGGCACATGTTAATACTGGACTGTGTCAGGGATGTGGTACCTGTAATGCTACCTGCCCGTCCAAATCAGTTGAGTTAGTGGGATTCAAAGATGAACAAATATATGCCCAGATATTGGCATTTGCTGAGGTATAAACATGAATGATTTTGAACCAAAGATAGTTGCATTTGTTTGTAACTGGTGTACTTACACCGGGGCAGACCTTGCAGGCACAAGCCGTATGAAACAGCAGCCCAATGCAAGGCTTATACGTGTACCATGCACCGGCAGAATTGACCCTGTATTCATAATAAAAGCGTTTGAAAATGGTGCAGACGGCGTACTTATATCAGGATGCCATCCGGGTGACTGTCATTACAACGCCGGAAATTTTCATGCCCGCAGACGTTGGATATTCTTTAAAGAACTTCTCGATTACACCGGAATTGATTCTTCACGGCTCTTTTTTTCGTGGGTGTCTGCTTCAGAAGGTAAAAAATGGGTTGATGTAATAAATAATGTAATTGATACAGTGCGTGAAAAAGGCCCTTTTAATGCTTATAAAGCAATTAGTCCTCTTAATTTTAACAAAATCACCGAATCTGCCGAATAATGAAAGAGTAATATGAACAGCTTAATTGATGCAGCAAAAGACGCTCTACGGAATAAAAAAGCAGATTTTATTATCGGCTATACTAATGGTATAAATGGTACTGCAAAGCCTTTTATTGCACGCAATGAAGATGATGCAGACAGACTTGTATTCAACAACCATTCTGTAAATAATCTTGCTGTATACCTTACACATAAAAACCTGATGAAGCAGGGTAAGCCGGCTATAGTGGCAAAGGGGTGTGATGTAAGGGCTGTAATAGCGCTGGTACAGGAAAACCAGTTGAAACGCGATGATGTTTTTATCATTGGTGTTAACTGCAATGGTGTTGTTGAAGATACATCTGAACCTTTTAGCAAAGACAACACACAGGTAAAATGTAAATACTGCCAGATTCGCACACCGCATGAGTATGATGTTCTTGTTGGTGAACTTCATGATTTTTCTATGCCTGAAGATACTCAGCTTACACTAATGCAAAAGCTTGATAGTATGACATCGGAAGAACGATGGGACTTCTGGCAGGCAGAATTTGATAAGTGTATTAAATGCTATGCATGCAGACAGGCATGCCCGTTATGCTATTGCGAGCAATGTATAGTTGAAAAGTCGAACCCACAGTGGATTGAAACAGGAGCTACTGAAAGAGGCAATTTTGCATGGAATATAATACGCGCTTTTCACATGGCAGGCAGATGTATTGGCTGCCATGAATGCGAACGCGCCTGCCCAATGGATATTCCTATCTCCCTGCTTACACGTAAAATGGGAATGCTTGCAGGTAAAGAGTTTAACTACAGGCACGGCATGAACGCTTCAGAGCCTACGTTAATAGGTACTTTTGACATAAAAGATAAAGAAGATTTCATCAAATAGGATTGAGGATGGAACAGTATAAGTTAAATATACAGAATGTACAAAAACTTGTTTCAGATATGCTGAAATTGAACTTTATTGTTGTAGGCCAGTCCTCAAACGGAAAGAACTACAAAGCAATTAAACAGCCCGAAGAATTGGTGTTAAATCCTTCAGCACATCCAACTGACATTTCCGTGAAAGAGTTCTTCTTCCCTGAAAATGATACTCTTTTTTATTTCAAAAAAGATATTGACGGCGTTACAATTACGGACACAAAACTACCTGAAAACAAGGTTGTTATCTTTGGAGCAAAGCCCTGTGATACAGCTTCGGTTCCCGTTTTATCTAAGGTTTTCAACTGGGATTACAAAGACGATTTTTTTAACGACAGGGTAGAAAACACTATTGTATTTGGTTTAGCCTGCAGGTATAAAGACGAACATTGTTTCTGTACCTCTGTTGGTATTGCGCCTGACAGCACAAAAGGCTCAGATGCATTTCTTACTCCCTTAAACAATGATGAGTACCTGCTGCAGACAATAACTGAAAAGGGAAAGAACTTCTGCAATCAGTTCCCTGTTATAATGCAGGCAGCTGTTAAGGACGAAATACAACCAAAAGCATTTCCCGGCCCCGATAATAAATTTGAATATGATACTGTTAAGCAATGGCTTGATACCGGATTCAACAGTGAATTCTGGAATAAACCCGGTGAGCTTTGCCTTGGCTGTGCAAAATGCGCCTATGCATGCCCAACATGCCACTGCTTTGATATTGTTGATGAAAATTGCAGCGGTTCCTGCGGCAAAAGAGTTAAAAACTGGGATAGCTGCCAGTTTGGTTTGTTTACCAAACATGCTTCCGGGCATAACCCAAGAAATGATCAGGATAAGAGATACCGCCAGCGCGTTATGCATAAGTTTAAATATTATAAAGACCGCTTTGATGAAATATTATGTACTGGCTGCGGCCGCTGTTCCCGCGGATGCCCTGTTGGAATAAGTATATCTGATATTCTTTCTGATATAAATAATATAGCTGAAACCAGAATTTAAAGAGCTTCAAATGAATATATACAAACCCGAATTAATGAAAATAATTGATATAGTGGATGAAACTCCTGACATCAAAACATTTAAACTTCAATTTAAAGATGAAAGTATAAAAAATAATTTTTCATTTAAAGCAGGCCAGTTTGCTGAGTATTCAGTATTTGGCGAAGGCGAGTGTACCTTCTGTATAGCGTCATCACCTACCCGTATGGACTACCTTGAATGTTCATTTAAAGCCGCAGGGAAAGTAACAAACGCTTTAAGAAGGCTAAATGTTGGTGATACTATAGGATTGCGCGGGCCTTATGGCAATTACTTCCCTCTTGAAGAAATGAAAGGAAAAAATATTGTCTTTATTGCCGGTGGGATAGGACTTGCCCCGGTAAGGTGTATTATCTGGAACACTCTTGATTTAAGAGATCAGTTTAAAGATATAACAATAATATACGGCGCTAAAACTGTAGCTGACCTTGTATATAAAGATGAGCTTACTGCATGGCAGGCTATGCCTGATATAAAAACAATTGTCACGGTTGATCCGGGCGGTGAAACACCTGACTGGAAAGGCGAAATTGGATATGTTACTCCTGTTGTTGAAAAGGCTGCTCCTTCAGGAGAAAATTCAGTTGCAATAATATGCGGCCCTCCTATTGTTATAAAGCTGACACTTCCTGTTATGTTAAAGCTTGGTTTTAAAGAAGAAAACATAATTACAACTCTTGAAAACAGGATGAAATGCGGACTCGGTAAATGCGGCAGATGTAATGTTGGCAGTGTTTATGTCTGCAAAGATGGGCCTGTATTTACCTACAGCCAGATGAAAGAGCTGCCGGATGAGTACTAAAGATGAGCTAAAGCAATTATAACTGGTAAGTAAACAAAAAACACTTCCTCTTATTGCCTCTGACCTCTTGAATATCATTCAAGCGCTTATACAAATCAACTACAACTCATTCGTAAATTATCTGCACGATTCCCTCCTTTCTAAAGTATGTTATAACTCAGAGCAGCTTGCAGGAAATCAATTGATTTCCATTTATCAATCAATAGTTAAATTTTTTAGTGTTTCTCCCGAATCTTTATTCTACATTTGTTCATCCCACATATAAATGATTTAGATTTTTTTACTAATTATTCTTCAAATAAGAGGAGATATTATAATGGAAGAAAACACTGTTTTAGCAATGCCCCGTATTGGCGATAAAGCTCCCGAATTCAAAGCTGTTACAACTCAGGGTGAAATAAATTTCCCTGCCGATTATAAAGGCAGCTGGGTAATTCTTTTCAGCCATCCTGCTGATTTTACCCCGGTTTGCACATCTGAATTTATGACTTTTGCTACTCTTGAAGATAAATTTGCCAAAGCTAATTGCAAACTGGTCGGCCTTTCTGTTGATGGCCTTTACAGCCACATTGCCTGGTTAAGGACAATTAAAGATAAGATTGAATACAAAGGTATGAAGAACGTTGAAGTTAAATTCCCGCTCATTGAAGATATCACCATGGAAGTAGCAAAAAAATATGGAATGATTCAGCCTGGTGAAAGCAGTACAAAAGCAGTAAGAGCTGTCTTTGTTATTGATCCACAGGGTGTCATCAGAACAATAATATATTATCCGCTTAGCCTTGGAAGAAACTTTGATGAACTTTACCGCGTTCTTATTGCTTTGCAAACAGCAGATACATTTGGAGTAGCTACACCTGCTGACTGGCGTCCGGGTGATGAAGTTATTGTTCCTACTGCAGGTTCCTGCGGAGTTGCAAAAGAAAGAATGGAATCAAAAAGTGATATGAAGTGTTATGACTGGTTCTTCTGTACTAAAGAAATACCTGCAGAAAAAATCAATAGCACAATTCTAAAAAAATAATAATTTACACAGGGGAACTTATTAGAGTTCCCCTGACTATATTTCATATAAACCTATTTACTATTTCGTCTTTATTGCCCTGATGCCAGACTAAAAACTATCATCTCTCGCCATAAGATAATTATTCACATTCATCAACATTTCAATAATAGCTTTATAATTTTGTTAACCGGTTTAAACCTGCACTTATAAACAAAAACTATGCACTTATTAACTATCGACCTAAAGTATAAAGAATCATTTGCGAAAATTATACTGTATACCGGTTTAGCTGTAACAATAAAACCCGATGTACAGAGGGGCGCATTTTTATTTTTAAATAATAACCAACTTAAAATCAGGAACAACTATGAAATGGTTCTATAATCTTAAGATTCAGAATAAGTTGTTGGGAGCGTTCTCTGTTGTAGCGTTAATAGCCGGACTTATTGGATGGATCGGTTACTCCGGCCTTAGTACAATTGGCAGTAATGCTGATGAACTATATCAAAACAGGATGATCCCTGTCAAAAACCTTGGCAATGCTAATTCCGAATTTCTCAAAGTTCGTATTGATTTATTATATGCCATATTTCTTGAGGATAAAGCTTCAAAGGAATCTTATTTATCCCAGTCAATGCAGGTTGCAAATAACGTTGACAAAATCATCAGGGAATATGAGAATTTACCACTGACAGATAAAGAAAAAGAAATGCTGACTGAATTTAACCGGTATTGGGATGAATACAAGAATAACAGCCAGCAGATTAAAAATGCTCTCAGCAGTGATGATGATAAGCTTTTGCTTAAAGCCAGAACTGAAGGGCAGGAAAATTATGCAAGAGCCCAGGAATATTTGCAGAATCTTGTTAATATAAATTCCCAATATGCTGAAGATTTGCAGAAAGAGAACACCGATAATGCCGGTTCCACTAAAATGCAATTATTATTGCTTATTGCAATAGGCCTTGTATTTGCTATTGGACTTGGATTTTTAGTTGCAAAAATCATCAGCAAACCAGTAATAGCACTAACTAAGATATCAAAGAAGCTGGAACAGGGAAGTGTAAATGTAGATATACCGGAATCATATAATGATGAAGTAGGTCTGCTGACAAGGGCATTTAAGAATATGGTAGAAAACATAAAAGAGAATGCGCTGTCAGTAGAAAAGCTGGCAATAGGAGATTTAAGTGTATCAGTAAACGTAAGGTCAGGGGAAGATATGCTGGGAAACAGCCTTGTGAAAGTAATAGAGAACATAAAAGAACATTCACTTGCAGCCGACAGCATAGCCGAAGGCGACCTGAAAGTAAAGATAAATGTAAAGTCAGAGAAAGATACACTTGGCCGCAGCCTGGAAAGGATGATAAAGAACCTGCTGAATATAATAGAGAATGTAAAGAATTCAGCAGATAATGTAACCTCAGGGAGCCAGGAACTAAGTGCCAATTCAGAACAGATGTCACAGGGAGCGACAGAACAGGCAGCGGCAGCCGAAGAAGCATCCTCGTCAATGGAAGAGATGAGCGCAAGCATAAAGAGGAATGCAGAAAATGCCCTTCAGACAGAAAAGATAGCACAGAAGTCAGCAGAAGATGCAGCCGAGGGGGGCAAGGCAGTGGCAGAGACAGTAGTAGCGATGAAAGAGATAGCAGGCAAGATAATAATAATAGAAGAGATAGCCCGGCAGACAAACCTTCTGGCGCTGAATGCGGCAATAGAGGCAGCCAGGGCAGGAGAACATGGAAAAGGCTTTGCGGTAGTGGCATCAGAAGTGAGGAAGCTGGCCGAGAGGAGCCAGACAGCGGCAGCAGAGATAAGCAAACTGTCAGCATCAAGTGTAGAGGTGGCAGAGAAGGCAGGTGAAATGCTTACAAAGATAGTACCGGACATACAGAAGACGGCGGAACTGGTACAGGAAATATCAGCGGCAAGCAATGAGCAGAACAGCGGCTCAGAGCAGATAAACAGTGCCATACAGCAGCTGAACCAGGTAATACAGCAGAATGCATCCTCATCAGAAGAGATGGCATCAACAGCTGAAGAACTGACCGGGCAGGCAGAGCAGCTGCAGCAGATAATAGCATTCTTCAAGTTTGAACAGAGTGAAAGCAGTTTAACAAAGAATGCTGTTATAAAAACCAAAAGGGCTCAAAATAATATGCCAATAAAGAAATCAGTAACAATTGGCTCCGCTCATGCTAAAAACAATAATCATGGCGTTAATATTGAACTGAATAACAACGAAGATTTCGAACAATTTTAACAACAGCTTCTCTGATAAAAATCAGGAAGGTGGTTTTTGTTAAAATGATAGATATCTGGAAGAAATAAATTAACCCAATTCAGGGGAAGATGCTTCATTTTCCCCTGATAATTTATATTTCTAAAATTGGAGCAGGCTTTAATGGAAGAATTCATCAAATGGACTGAAAGTTACAGTGTGGGCAACTTAATTTTAGATAATCAACACAAGACACTCATCAGCCTGATTAACGAACTTCATTATTCAATGCAAAGCGGAAAAGGCAAACAGGTACTATCAAAAATTCTTGATGACCTGGTTCAATATACTATTGATCATTTTTGCCGGGAAGAACAATTAATGGTAAAATATTCCTACCCGGACTTTAAACAGCATAAAGCTGAACATGAGGAGCTGGCAAAAACAGCTATAAACCTGCAGGCAAACTATAAAAACGGAACATCCCCACTTACTATGGATGTATTAAACTTTTTACGCAGCTGGTTGTATAATCATATTGAAAAAAGTGACAAAAAGTATAAAGGACATCTGAAGTAAACAATTACTTACAATCCTTTAATGCTCATTTTTCTGATTTTCTGTGAATATCTTTGGCTTGACGTAATAATATCAGTACAACCTTTTGAACTAATAAGATAAGTACCTTTAGTTCCGGTTTCCATTTTTTCAATCAAATTCAGATTAATAATATAATTTCTGTGAACTTTTATAAAAATATCTCCAGGAATAAGTGTTTCCCACTTTTTAAGGGATCTTTTTATTACTGATTTTTTTCCGTTTGACAGAATTGCCTGAGAATATGCGCCCAGGGATTTTATTACAGAAATATTCTCAACAGTAGTGAAGAAACGTTCTTTACTGTTTTTTAGCATAATTTTTTCATCGGGGACAGATACTTTTTCCTCATTTTTACCTAAAATGCCGTATTTCAAGTTATTAATTCTGTTTATTCTGTTATTTACTATGCTAAGAAGATTTTCAACCTGTATTGGCTTAACAATATAATCATCCGCACCAAGGTCCATTGCCCTGCGCATAGATTCCAAATCAGCACTCGCCGTGAAAAAAATAAATGGTATATTAGCTGTAGCTGCAACCTCTGAAAGCTGTTTTTTCACTTCATATCCATTCAGAATAGGCATAGTTATGTCACAGATAATAAGATCAGGTATAATACTCATTGCTACCTGAATACCAACAGCACCATTATAGGATGTAAAAATATCAAATCCATTGTATTCAAATATCTCCTTAATATCTTCAGATATTTCAGGGTCATCTTCTATAATTAAAAGTTTTTTCCTATTGTCGGCCATAATAGTTTTATAATAATTTTACTGACTGCTCGTTTATAATTCGGATTTTATCGTAAAATTAACAGTAGTTCCTTTATTGATAGTACTGTTTATGTTTATACTTCCACCATGAATTTCCACACATCTTTTTACTATACTTAATCCAAGTCCGTTTCCTTTTATTGATTCAGTATTAGAACCTCTGAAAAATGGCTCAAATAACTTTGCCTTATCCGATTCTTCAATTCCAATTCCATTATCGCTTATTTGAAAACCAAGGGAATCATTACCTGCATTAACAATAAACATTATATTGCCGTTTGAAATTGTATACTTAATAGCATTAGAAATCAAGTTATTCAAAATATATCTTAATAAAGTAGTATCTATTTTAAACAATCCCTCTATTCCTGTATAACTGAATTCAATTTTATGAGTAGCATGTACCTGCAGAAGAAACTCCTCAATAACTCCATGACAAAACTGATGTAAATCGGTGTCGGTAGGATTTAATCCAATTTTGCCGCGCTCTCCACGGTTTATTAACAAAATATCATCGAGCATTTTTGTCATAAAATTAACAGAGTTCAGGATTTTTGTTACATGGTGCAAAACACGGTCATTATTCCACTTTATAAGGTTAAGTCTTATAAGGCCTGCAGATGCCATAATAGTAGTTAAAGGGGTTCTGAATTCATGAGAAACAGTAGATATAAAATTTGTCTTAATATCACTCAAATCACGTTCTGCTTCAAGAGCCTTCCATGTCTGGTCAACAAATTGCTTCTGGGAAGATATATCTGTAATAAGGCCGGTTATGCCTTCAGGGCTTTGCCCTTTAGGCCCAAACAAAGCATGATATACCATTACCTGAACGTTGGTACCATCTTTCTTAATAAAGGTATTTTCATAAGAAAATGATTTATATCCTTTTGAAAGTTTTCCTTTTTCAGGTACCAGTATATTAAGAAATTTAAGGCATGGTATTGTTCTGACACATTTCCCAATAATTTCTTCTTTTTCAAGCTGGCAAAATTCTTCAAAGGATTTGTTTATTTCAGTAAAAACCCCTTCCCTGTTTAGAACAAATACAGGATTTGGTATGGTTTCAATTAAAATTCTCAGGAATGTATTTTGCTTTTTTAATTGTTTTGTTCGTTTCTCTACCAGTTCTTCAAGCTGTTCCTGGTATTCCTTTAATTTCTTTTCAGTTTCTTTTTTTTCTGTAATATCTTCGCCAACTGCTATAAAATTGATTATTTCACCCAATTCGTTTTTCACTACAGAAACAGTAGATTTCATCCAAATTGTTTTACCAAATTTCGTAATTTCCTGATATTCAGAGCTATACTGGTTTTTCTCTTTTAATATATCATAAATTGGCCAGTAATCACGGCCTGTATTCCATATATCTCTGTGGTTTTTATTTATTACCTCATCATAAGTATACCCGGTAATTTCTGTAAACTTTGGATTGACATATTCAATATCTCCTTTGTGGTTAAAAATCACAATAGATACCTGACTCTGGTCTACAGCTTTCATCAATTTTAAAATATTTTCTTCAATTATTGTACGTTCCGTAATATCTTTAATTGTAACAACATACTTTACTTCATTACTATCCTCTGTTCTTGGAAGAAATATATCTGCAACATCAATTTCAACAATTAATTCATTTATATTTTTAGTTTCTAAAGGTACCAATAGTAGAATCCTGATAAATTGATTAAACAGTTTTAAAAAATAGACTTATTTTGGCGAAAGAGCCTAATTCACTCTCAAAGATAATTCTGCCGCCTATTTTTCTCGTTATTAACATTACAATATATAAACCAATCCCGCTGCCGGAATTAAAAATACCCTCGTGAAATTTATTGTATAGCCCAATTGTTTTCAGTTCATCTTTATTAAAACCAGTTCCATTGTTATAAAAGCTTAAGCAATACCTGTTTTTCTTTTTTTCACCGGTAACATCTACATTGGTTCCGGCTGGTGAATACTTAAATGAATTTTCTATTAATTCCTGGACACAATACACAAGCATTGTTTGGGGGAACACTATACACGCATCAGACAGGTTTATGCTCAGGTCACCCTGCCTTTTTTGACGGGAAGCTTCACTAAAAACTACCTGTTCAATACCTGCCTCTGTTATTTCAGTTACTTCGTTATGTAAATTCCTTAAATGGACTTTATCTTTTAGTTCTGCCTGAATTGATGAACAAAGAATAAATTTGTTAATTCTTTCGCGCAGTTTAATTGCATTATCTTTAATAATAGTAAAAAACTCTGCAATGTCTTTAGCAGTAAAGTCTTCAGGGTTATTTAAATACATGTCCGAATAACCCATTATTGGAATAAGTGGAGTTCTCAAATGATGAGGAACAGCCAGAGCAAAACTATCCCTTATGTTCTCCATTTCTTTTTTCCATAACTGGTTTTTCCTGATTTTTGTATTAACAATGTCGATTAAATCCTGAACTTCAAAAGGTTTTTTCAGATAATCATCTGCCCCGAGATTCATTCCCTTTCTTATGTCAGCATCTGCAATTTTGGCAGAAAGAAAGATAAAAGGAATTGAAGCTAATTCAGTTTTCTTTTGCAGATATTCTTTAAACTCATACCCATTAAGCTGAGGCATCATTATGTCTGAAATAATTAAATCCGGAGAAGATTTCTCCAGAAACTCCAGTGCTTTTTTCCCATTTGAAGCAGCAATTACGTTAAATCCTTCAATTTCCAGAATTTCTGTAATACTCTCAATAACTTCCGGCTGATCCTCAACAACAAGAATGCACTGTTCATTTTGCATAGATAATCCTGATATTTTTATTGTTTTTTGCTGCCAATTTTAATTTTTGCATTAGAACCTTCAGTTATTTTCTCGGAAATTTCGCGCAGTAAAACCTCTCTTAATTCAGCTTCTGTATAACCAAGTTTCCCGGCATATTTTTTTACAAGATTATCAAATGACTTATTTTGACTAAACAGGCTATAGTCTTGTTTAAATACCAGCATTCCTTCAGGAGTAAATCTGATAATATTCTCTATTGTATTTTTATAGCTTTCGTCCTTTCGTTTTATTTCTTCTTCAGCTTTTTTCAGGTCAGTAATATCAAGGACAGTAAAAGTAAAACCTTTTGAAATATCATTATGATCAAGAGTTACAATACTGAGCAAAAGATAAATTATGCTTTTGTTTTTGTGAATCCATGTTATTTCAAGATTCCCTACTCCCCTCTGGTTTGCCAGTTTTTGCTTTTCCACGCCTATTCTCTGATATTCATCTTCAGTCGGATATAATATACGTGTGCTATGATTTAATAATTCTTTACGGGTATAACCGGTAATTTTACACATTGTTTCATTTAGTTCAGTAATTACCCTGTTTGTAATTACCCCAATACCAACAGGAGCAGCTTCGAAAATATTCCTTAATCTTACCTGGTGTTCTTTAAGCCTGTTCTCAATATTAGTCCTTTCAGTTATATCATGAATAATATTAAATATTGAACTGGTCCTGTTAAAAATGATGAACCCGCAGTATACCTCAACATTATGAATCTGCCCATTTTTACTTTTATGATTTGTAAAAAAACAAGTTGTTTCGCCTGTTTTTATTTTTTTTGTATTTTCAACTGATTCATAAATATTATTGTTTATTTCATACATTTTTTTATTCAGCAGTTCATCATAACTCCAGCCATAAAAATTGCAGGCTGCTTTATTAGCATCTATAATCCGTCCATCTTCAGGATGTGTAATAAGCATTACAGCGTGATTATTATAAAAAAGTGTTTTAAATTTTTCTTCACTTTGTTTTAATAGTTCCTGGGCTTCCCGCCGTTCTGTAATATCCTGTATGGTTCCGATCATTCTAACAGGGTTCCCATTATCATCAAGGACTATTCTGCCCAGCCCATGCACCCATCTTTCTGTTCCATCATTAACTCTTACTATTCTATATTCTTTATCAAAGTCTTTTTTCCCTTTCAGCACATCATTCTGGTAATAATTATAAAGTTCATCATTATCTTCGGGATGTATCAGTGCAAGCCAGTTTGCAAGATCTCTTTTATAATTCTTATCGATACCTAAAATACTATCAAGTATATTTGAACTGCTCCATGATTCGCTGACAAGATCTTTCACATAAGTTCCAAGACCGGCTATTGTTTGAGATTCTCTCAAAGCTCTTTCGCTTTCCTGTATTGCTTTTCGGGCAATATACTGTTCAGTTACATCTGAAAATACAAGAACAGCTCCTTTTATACTTCCATTTTTTGTAAGAATTGGGGCTGCACTATCTGCAATTTGTCTTTCAGTACCATCTTTTGCAATTAATACTGTATGATTTGCCAGCCCTACAATAATACCTCTTTGCAAAACTTCATTTACAGGATTTAAGACAGGCTGTCTGGTATTGGCGTTAACAATATTGAAAATTTCAGTCAGTCTTTTCCCTTCGGCATCAGCAAAACCCCATCCTGTTAGCCGTTCAGCAGCAGGATTCATACTTGCAATGTTGCCTTCATTATCGGTTGATATTACTCCATCACCTATAGAATTAAGTGTTATAAATAAATTTTCCTGTTTTTCAAATAGTTCCTCCCTGGTACGGTTAAGTTCTGAAATAAGCCGTGCCTGTTGAACATTTTGATAAGCAAGAACTGAAATTTTTGAAGCAAGAATAAAAACAGACCTGGCTATTGTTTCAAATTTTTCAATTTCCATATAAGGAATTTCTTTAAGCGCTTTAAATAGTTCCAGTTTATCTACACCTATTTCATCCGCATATTTAGCTGCAGCTTCTTTGTTAACACTATTGTTTCTAACCTGTCCAATCATCCAACTGGCAATATGCTGGTCACCAATAGTTATGCTTGCTCCGGCATTATTTATTCCCAGTGCACATGTATAAAAGGTAGGTCCTTCAGTATTTGGTTTGCCTGCTTCAGCGTTTATATTAAAACAGTCTTTTCGCCCTTTAGTTGATTTTCTTATATTACTGCAAAGATGACAAAAATTACTGGGTTTTGTTAATGGCTTCCCATTTGGATATGTAATAAGTGATGCTACACCAAAAGCAGCAGAAATTGAGTCCTGCATTTTCTGAAGATCATCAATGTCAATAATTTCTGTAATATCAGTTATTCTTTCATTAATTGGAAGAGTCAGGCTGATAATCCTTTTTTTCAAAGCCTGTTTTGTATAAAACTCTTCGCTCACATCTGAAAATATAACAAGGCATCCTGTTCTATTATTTTTTGTATAATGAAGTGGAGATATTTTACAATGAATATACCTGCTTTTCTTTTTTCTATCAGTCAGGACCAGGTCATCCTTTATACTAATGCTCTTGTTACCCTTAATTGATTCCATGACAGGAAATAGAAAAGGAATTCCTGACTCCCAATATTTACACTTTAATACTTCAGTTAAAAATTTGCCTTTAGCTTCTTTACCGTTCCACCCTGTATATTTTTCAGCAGCAGCATTAATCTTAACAATTCTGGTATCCTGGTCAACAACAATTACTCCATCAAATATTGAATGTAAAATATCTTTAAGGTCACTTTCGCTTTCTGTAAGTTTTGTTTCATTTCGTATTTTATCTGTTATATCGGTTATAAAACCTTCAATTCTCAAAAGATGATTATTATCATCAAAAACGCCTCGTCCCTGTTCCCATACCCACTTTATTTTTTTGTCTTTGGTAATTATTCTGTATGTTATCCGGAAAGGTTTCCTTATCAAAAAGGATTTTTTAACAGCTTTTCTAACTTTGTCACGATCTTCCTTTAAGATCAATTCTTCGTAAGTTTTAATAATATTGTTTTCAAGTTCAGAGGAATGGTATCCTGTTAGATTAAATGCTCCGGAACTGATAAATTCCATGGTCCAGTTTCCGTCATTTTTACATTTATAAGCTATCCCATTCAGGTTTCCAATTAAGGTTGAAAGCTCTTTCTGGCTTTGCGCTATACGCTCATTAAGCAGGTAATCATTGGTTACGTCAGAAAAAACCAGAGCTATGCCACTAACTCTGTGAGATGAATCTTTAATAGGGGCAGCACTGTCAGCTATTTGCCTTCTTGTTCCATCCCGTGAGACAAGTATTGTATTGTTTGCCAGTCCAACACGAGTCCCTTTTGAGATGACTATACTTACAGGGTTTTTAACAGCTCTGTTCGTTTTACCGTTTAAAATTTTAAATACTTTTTGTAATGGCAGTCCTTTTGCATCAGAAAATTTCCAGCCGGTCATCAATTCTGCAGCTGGATTCATAATCTGAATGAGGCCTGATTTATCGGTTATTATTATGCCTTCAGCAATAAATTTAATGACTGAAGGCAGATAAGTAAATCTGTTTTCATCTATGTGTTTTGCATTCGGTACATCCGGTAGTTTTAATAAAAGTAAATGAAAACCCGGGAAGTAATCCGCATGAAAACCGACATCTGAACAAACAGAATCACTGGCAGTAGTTTTAAACTTCAGAGAAGCTTTTATATTGTTTTTTTTCTGAAGGTTTTTCCAGTTTTTCTCAGCCAGGCCCCATCCCGAAGTTAGTATTATTGAACCTAAATTCTGTCCAACGAGAGTCTTTTTATTTTTGTTGAGAATTTTACATGCAGCTTTATTAATCCCGACAATAATCTGATTACTGTCAATTAATATAGCCCCTTCAATTAAATCAGAGAAAACCTGGTTAAACCTTGACACCTGGATTTTATGTAAACTCATAGGTAAAACCAGTTTGATAATATTCGTCCCGTTTGCATGAGCCCCCTTATAAAAATAAAAGTACGATTTTGATAAAATAAGTATAAAAGAACAGCCATCAATTATCAGGAACTAATAATTCACATTACTCAATATTTCATCGATTTTTAAACACTTGAAAAATACTAATGTAATAATTAAGGCAAAATAGCAGCTTACCGGATATTTAAGTTTTATTTAAAACAAGCTCAAAAACAGGTTAATTGCCAATATTTTCGGATATACAACACTATATTATTAGTTTATTGTGCTAAAACAACTGAAGTTTTATCAGTGGCTGTTTTTTCGATCCTTTTCCTGACATATAATGTAATCAGGTAATTTACAATACATACCCCGCAAAGAGCAAAAATGAATAATGCCCAGCCAAAAGAATGCATTATTACGCCGGAGCCTGAACCAATAAGGCTTGATCCTAAATAATAGAAAAGAAAATAAAGTGATATTGACGCCGGTTTATCTGTTTTTGAAAGCTGGGCAACTATTTTACTTGCAATTGTATGAGCAGCAAAAAAACTTGCAGTAAAAATTCCAAGACCAATTATTATTAACAGAATACTTGTTGTAAGCATAAACAACAGACCCAGAAGTGATACTGCTACCATTACAGGCAATACCTTTTGTGATGTGAACTTATCCGAAAGAACACCGGCAGACATAGATCCGGCAGAACCGGCAAGATACATTAAATAAAGTAATGCCAGCAATTCATGGGGAAGAAAAAACGGCGCCCCCTGCATACGGAAAGCAAGATAATTATAAATACTTACAAAGCTTCCAAGAATAAGAGCCGCCAGTACATATAAAGAGATTAAAAGAGGATTACTAAGGTAAAACTTCATTACTTTTAATTTTTGGATAGTATCTGTTTTATAAGGTTTGAAGTTTTTACCTGCCGGGGCTTCCATTACAAAAAGCAGCCCAAAAACAAAGCAAAGGATTCCAATAAATCCGGCAGCCCACCTCCATGTAAGCCAGCCGGTAATTAGTGTTGCAACTATACGCCCGCTCATTCCTCCAATTGCGTTACCGGTTATGTACAGGCTTGTAGCTTTTCCTAATGCTGAAGGATGAATTTCTTCTGCAATATAAGTCATAGCAACTGATGCAGAACCGGAAAGTAAAAAACCCTTAAACATATTTATTGTTATTAATAAGGGATACCAGGTAACAAAAGATGAACTAACGGTAAGCACAGAGGAGCTTATAAGGGCAAAGCCAATCATTTTTTTCCGGGAAACTCTATCAGCAAACAAAGCCCCGGCAAACAGACCAAAAGCTATTCCAATAGTTGAAAATGATACGGTGAAACTGCTTTCTGCCGGATTTATGCCGAATTCTTTACCAATGGAGGGAAGTATAGGCTGGAATAAATATAACTGCATAAAACAGGAGAGCCCGGAAAGAAACATTCCCCTGGTAATTTTATTAAAATCTTTGCTGTTTTTTGTTACTCTGTTATCGCCGGAATAAGGATCATCCTTTACCAAAATCAATTAACCTTTCTAAACCTATCATCAAAAACTCAGGCACCGAATCAATCTTTTTATTAGTGCAGATTATTGTGGTTTTATATTTGCTTTATAAACTTATAGAATTTCAGGCATAAAATGAATATTTCTCTATCAATTTGTTTACCGAAAACAAATATTAAGAAGATCGAACTCTCTTGATTAGTATCAGCTTAAAAAATAAACTTTACAGAATATAGTCAGACTGCCGGAATTACTTTGTAATCCATCCTTCTTTATATTAAATGGAAGTACTTTTTAATCAGCAGCAATTTCTCCTCTAATATTTTTAACAAGTATTTTATGAAATAGTCCTCTTTTTTCAATGTTGGGCATGTGCGCCGATTTTTCAAACCAACAAATATGTTTTTCTGGTGCAGTTAAAAATGTATAATATCTCTCTGATAAAACCGAAGGGACTTCATAATCATACCTGCCAAGAATAAACCAGACAGGCACTTTTAGCTCCGGTACCTGCTCAAAAAAATTAATTTTGGCCATTTGCGGAAACAATAATTCAACAGAACGAAGCATCCCCCTGAAAAAATTCACTCGATCAATGAATGTATATTCAGTTGAAAAAATGAGGCTCTTCATCACAACACCCAGGGCGCCGGTTTTACTGCTATGATACTCACCGCCATATTTTCCGAGAAGTTGCCTCTGCACCATAGTCTTTTTCTTCCAATTACCTGTATATGGAGGTTTTCCAATTCCTGTTAAAGCATTGATATCATTTTTATTCCCGGCCATTTGCGCCTGCTTTAGTACCCATTCGTAAGATATTCTTTCTCCTTCATTCATATTGGCTACCTGCCCTATACCAATATACGCAGAAAATAAATCCGGCCGCCTTGTAACAGCCAGTGTACTTATAATTGTCCCCCATGAATGCCCGGCAAGTATGATGTTTTTTTTGTTCAGTCTTTTTATAAGATATTCTGCGACTTGAATCGTATCTGATACGAACTGGTCAATTTTCATATCATTTGTATTTTTGCCTGCATTATATGACTTAGCAGCACCCCGCTGATCCCAGCCAACAACAGTAAAATATTTTTCAAGATATTTTGTGTTATTTTTTATTAAGGTTAACTGTGATGTTCCCGGCCCGCCATGTACAAATAAAATAACAGGATTATTAATATTCTCTGACCTGATTAAAACCCATTGCTGCGAATTGCCAATATTTATTTTGGTTAATTCTGCTATACTTTGCTGCCCCTTTTCTGCCTTAATTGGGGATGTACTTCCCCGTCTTAATAAAATGTAAAGTATCAAACAAAAGAAAATTATTAATCCCGGTAACATTTCCCCTCTCTTTTTAATATGACAGATCTATTTGTACTGCAATTAATTTGGCAGTAACTGTTTAAAATTGAAAAAGGCACTTATAAATTCAAGTGCCTTTAAAAGAAGTCAGAGTTAAAACAGGCATATTAGCTGCCTGAAAACTGAATTATAAACCTTATTTTTCTCCCTGTATGTAGGCAGAGAGAGGTATTTCTCCCTGTTTGCCAACAAATTTAGCATCGGGAACTTCAAACCTGAAAGTATGAGAACCTTTTTGCAAATCGCCAAGTTCATAAACTCTTATAGGTATTGCATCACCGGGGCACCAGTTGCTGAAAGAAGCCCATTCAGCATCAGTCATTGCGCTATTGCCATATATACCATTCCTCTGGGTATTATACTGCCGGTAAGGCTCACAAGATTTTCCGCCCGGTATATAGGTATCAATTAACTTATTATCAAAATAGACATAATGGCTTCTTCTGTTATATTCTTCCCCGCCTGAATTTGCTCCATGATTGGAAGTTATTATATATATTTTTGCGTTTTTTAAATCCGTTGGAATATCATTGGTAAAAGACATTATAGTTTTACCGACTTCGTCAGTACAATTGTAATTATTCAGTTTTATATAATCAGCAACGGGCAAAAGATATTGCGAAGGTTTATCGCTGTTTTTAGCTCCGGGTGTAAGAGTTAATGATCCGTAAAAGACATCATTCCTTCCTGAACAGCCGGAAATCTGCTGGTTAGCAGCATAAGGAACTCCAAAAATATCCAGCTCCAGCCAAAAATCATACTTGGTGTTATAGTCAGAATCAGCAAGCAGCCTTGCAATATTATCAATAGTAAAATTATAGGGCACCTCATCAGGAGTCTTATTTTTATCCATAAATGGAGTAATAAACCGGGCAATTTCAATCTGGCCGACTATCTTTGATTTGTCATAATCTTCTCCCTTATTAATAAGAGAAAGAAACACATTGCCAATCCTGTCATAATTATCACAGGCAGCCTTAACAACAACTTTCATTTCAAGTTTATTGTTTATGCTTTTAATAAAACTTTCCGGAATTTTGGCAGCATACTGTGAATTAGACACCCTGATAGTACCTTCAGGTACCGGTTCACTTACGGTCTCTGCATAACCATCATAGTATAAAACCTTATCAAATATGGTTACAGGAGCAGCCTCTGTTTCAGGTTCGGTTTTATCTTCAGGATCGGTTGAGTTGCATTTTACCACTGTTAAAACTATAGCAACTAAAAATAACGGCAACAGTAAATACTTTTTCATTTGTTGGAAACCCCTCTCGTTTATTTTATAGCAAAATAAACAAACAATAATAAACTATCAATATTATCAGGTCAGAACGCCCGGCACTTAATATTCTTAATTTTTAACATTTTTATGAGTTATTACTTTCCCGAAACGATGTATATAGATGACGGGGCTTTAAGCAGATTAGCCAATATCGTATATATATTTTATTATCGAATATACCTATATCTGCTTTATTACCAATTATGCTTCCGGCTGCATATATCGGTATATTTCCACTTAATAATATTGGAATATATAGAAATTATTTATTCAATTTCAGGCCCGGAGAGTTCTAAATAACTACCCATGGTTTTATAAATACTCTGAATGATTAGGAATATATCTATTATGGTAAAAAAGACTATTTGTTTCGGCATAGCCGGATGTGGAATGATAAGTAAATTTCATGCAGAAGCATTAAAACAATTATCCGATGCAGTAATTGGGGCTTTTTGTAGTCGCAGGATAGAATCTGCTGAAAAACGGGCAGGAGAATATGGAGGAAAGGTTTATGCCAGTATTGAGGATATGGCAGCAGATCCTGAAATTGATGTTATTTCCATTTGTACACCATCCGGGACCCATATGGAAACGGCAGTTGCTGCCGCTAATGCAGGGAAACACCTGATAATTGAAAAGCCAATTGAAATTACTACTGAAAGAACAGATATAATTATAGATACATGTAAAGCAAACAATGTTAAACTTGGAGCAATTTTCCCGCGGCGGTTTATGGAAACAAGCCAAATATTAAAAGATGCCGTTCTGTGCAAACGATTCGGGAAAGTTGTACTTGCAGATGTATATATCAAGTGGTACCGCTCTCCCGAGTATTACAGCAATGGAGGATGGAAAGGCACAAAAAATTTAGACGGGGGCGGAGCCTTAATGAACCAGGGAATACACGGAATTGACCTTCTCCAGTGGGTAATGGGAGGGATAAAGAAAGTTAGTGCATTTACCGGAACGCTTGCTCACACGGATATTGAAGTTGAAGATACTGCTGTTGTATCAGTAGAGTTTAATAATGGAGCATTGGGTGTTATTGAAGGAACAACCGCTTCATGGCCGGGCGAAAGTATGCGTATTGAGATATCAGGAACTGATGGTATTGTTATAATGGAAGATGAAATTTTCACAAAGTGGCAATTTAAGAACGAAACAGATGCAGATAAACTGGTAAGAGAGAAATATGGAAAGAAATTATCTGCTGACAGCGGTGGGGCAACTGATCCGGGTTCTATAAATGTTGAATGGCATAAAAGACAATTTGCAGACTTTATTTCTGCAATTAAAAATAATCAGTCGCCTGCAATAGACGGCGCAGAAGCAAGAAAGGCTGTAGCAGTAATTACCTCTATTTATAAATCTGCCAGGGAACAGATACCTGTAATTATCAGGTAAATAAAAGTTGAGGCAGTAAAATCTTTTTTCAATTGTTATTTGTGTTCACAAACTGAACATCTCCGGGTCTTTTATTGCTCTACTGTAATGACAATTTCTTTATCTGTATCAGTGTTCTCTATTATAAAGCTGCTTTCGGTTTCATCCATAAAAACGGGCCTTTCCGAAATATTTTTTGTAATATATATTTTGTCCATGTCATAAGATACTGGGACTCGTATTGTAAGAAGGTTTTCCCCTTTATTGATTTCTTTTGCGGCAACTTCATACCACCTGAAATACCAGTGATGCTCTATATTTTTTTTGAGTTTAACCCATATTTTATAAAGAGCTTCTTTTTCAGTTACTACTCCGTATGTAAGATAGTTAAGAGTATCTTTTTGTTCCTGTTTTATTGTATGAGCTGAATTTATGATAATACTGCCGTTTTCAGGAAGGAAAAAAGCAGTTCGGCTTTCCGGTGTAATATGACATTCCTTTGTTTCATGTGATTTCCTGTTTCCCCTTACAGCCTGCAAAGTAAAGCTGCAGGTAATACCATTTTCAAGACTGTCCAGTATAAACGGGGAAGAGGTTATTTCATTTATTTCCTTTATAACATTATTATTTCCGGTACTATACTTAACAAAGTATGAATCAGCATCTTTTACAGGTTTAAAACAAATCTCAACTGATTTATTCCACCCGGTTACACGTGTAATTTCCGGTATATCAACAGAAGTATTACTCAGCTCAAGACGTACAGTTTGAACAGTATTATTTAACTTAACACTATAGTTTTTAGAATCTCCTGTTTCAACTTTCACAAATGTTTGTGCTGTCTGCTCATTATAATACCAGCCCTCATCAGACAGGCTAAATTCTGCACTGCTTTTTATGGGCAGTTCTTTTCCGTTAATCATAATGTTCTGCGGTTTAATGTCATCAATAATAAGTGCAAAGTTTTTGTTAATATTATCAAGAGTAATGAGCATACCGCCTGTTTGTTTTTCGCCTGTTATGCAAGTAGTATCTTCACCCCAAAATGTAAAACCGTATTTCTCACCATCAAAGAAACGGAATGTTAACAGTAAATTATTCTTTCGTTTATGCTCAAATACACCACCGGTTTCAAGTGCATTATTAAGTTTCAATGGTAATATAGTCCCCTGTCTTACAAACACCGGTATTTTGTTTAAGTCTGAAGTATACTTAATTTTCTGCCTGCCATCGTATATTGAGTTATTCCAGAAATCAATCCATTTCCCTTCAGGCAGATAAATATCGCGAATATCAGAATAATCAACTACCGGAGCTACAAGCAGATTATCACCAAGATAGTACTGGTCACCAATTGTATAAGTTTCCTTATCTTCCGGATTTTGGAGATAAAGAGCCCGCATTAAAGGTATCCCGGTTTTGTTTGATATTTTAATATAATGATACAAATAAGGAATAAGGTTATAACGCAGCCGCATATAAAAGCTGTAGTTATCCCTGCCATAAGCATCCTGTTCCCACGGAGCAGGGGCAGAACCATGATCATGGAATGAAGGACTGAAAGCAGCGTACTGAGCTCCTCGTATATAAACTTTACGTGCTTCAGGAGAGTTATCTCCCATGTAACCGCCAAGGTCATGCCCTATAAGTGAAACACCGCATATTGAAACAGAAAGTGATGCTTCAACGGTACCAAGCATCTGTTTAAATGTTCTGCCCCTGTCACCGCCCCATGCAAATCCTGCTGTTTGAAGCCCGAGGCCGCCGCCTCTTACCCATGTAACTGCGCCCTCCCACTTAACAGTCTGCATCCAGTTATATAATTGAGATGTAAACAAAACAGCATGCAGGTTATGAATTCCCTCGACATATTTATGCATAAGTATTTTTTTGTCATTCTTAGGGAACAGTTCACTAAAATCAATTTTGCTTCCATCAAGATTCCATGCGTCAAAGCCTGCCTTACCATTGTTACTTCTTAAACGCGGCAGGAAGAATTTTTCTTCACACCATTTCATTGATTCGGGATTTGTGGGATCAAGATAATAAGCATCACCATTAATCCCTCCCTCACACAATGAGCCATCAGGATTATGAAGAAAATATTTTTTTTCTTCCTCATTCAGGGTTATGTATGACTTTCGTATATGCCCTGTAACAGTCCATGTAACCTGCTTTATACCCATACTATGCCATTTGTCAGACAGGGCATACATTTTAAGACTATCCGGACCTGCAAACATTCTGTCAATCCCTTCCCACAGAATTACTCCTAAGGGAAATCCATTCTGAATCATTTTATCTACATCATATTCAGCCACAGCCGGTTCAGTCCACCCGGCATGGCGGCGGCGTGAAAGCCACGGCTCAAGTGACCATTCAGGAACTACCGGGGGCCTGCCGGTAATTTCAGTCTGCTGTGATATTATTTTAAGCGGATTTCTGTTGGTAAATATATAATACTCAATATCTTTACCTGGTATATTTATTACTGCCGTTGAAGAGTCTTCGGCTCCCATATCAAAGACTATCTGCCTGCCGGTATTAAACAACATACCATATCTTTGCGAAGAAAGATAAAATGGTATAGATTTATAAGTTGAATCATCATCTGACATAAAAGCATCATTCAATTCCATTCTTATCTTTTTACCCCGCTGGTCAAATCCATTGAACTTTTCACCAAAACCATAAAAATGCTCACCAGGAGAGATGCGGCTTACTATGACGACACTATCACCAAATGATACGCTGCCATTTTTTACAGGGAGAGTTTCATTATTACGGGTTATTGTATAAGAGAAAGGAGCTTTTTCTATTGAAATTCTTACAGAATCATTATAAAGTATAACAGAGCTTCCATTATCAGTAAATTTGCAGGAAGTAAGCAGCTTATCTGTTATGTACGGTTTACTATTGATATTAAACCTTATAACATCAAAAGCAGGAAATGATACTTCAATACTGCTGGTATCATTAAATTGCTTATATAAAATATCCAGGTGATTATCTGTAAATGCACATTTCAGAAAAACAGGTTTATTTTCCCCTGTATAGGCTGATTTAACACCATTTTGCACATAAGGCAGAACAGGAATTGTACTAAGAATTACAAATAAGAGCAGCAGGATTCTTTTTATGCAGGTATTCAAAATAAACTCTCTAAATTAATTATTGAAATTATTTATCATTCCTTATTCCGGTGAGAATGGCAGTTTCTTCAAAATTTTCTGAAACATTTATTCCTTTTACAGCGTTACATTTCAGCTATTAAGCAAATAACGTCTATATTTCAGTAAACCCAACAAAATGCAGTATAAAATAGTAATTGAGCTTTTATTACTCTGGTATTAAAATTTAGAAAACAGGTATTTACGTAAAACCGGGAAATAAATTGAAGGCCAAATATGATATGATTAAAGAATTAAACAGAAAGGAAATAGAAACGGCACATTACATGTACTTAAGTACCTGTAATGTGCCAAATTAATATTATTTACTATTCGGTAAGACCGCCACGCAATCTCCGTATGGTTTTGAGATTATACTGCTGCCGTTTTTATATACATCAAAGGATCTTTTATTAAGCTTAATATCATAAGAATTTCCGCGGAAAACGAAGTTTTTTAGTACAGTTGTTCCGGCTTCTTCACAAGTAGATGGCTTAATATACAGACTGTCTCCCTTAATTGAGATTCCAAAGGCACCAAAGATAATTGCTTCAATACCGGCTCCGGCGGAAATTTCAAGCGGCATGGAAGATCTGTCCTGTTCAGGAGTATCAGTTTTGGGATTTTGCGGCAGATAAGGGAAATAATCGATATATCTTATATGCCTTTTCAGAACATCCCAGCCAGTTTCACTAAAGCCCTGCTGAAACAGGTAACGTGCAAGCCTTCCGGGCATGCCGCAGTACTGCCCGCCGCCGCCCCAGTCAGAGTCAATCATATCCCAGTGAACTGTATCTTTTCTTGCAATAGAATACACTCCATATTTCCCAAGGAAAACGCCTTCTTTAATATGACTTACTAATTTATTTACCTGTTCAGAGGTCAGGTGATCAGTACCAAGCACATCATAAAGATGCAGGGTCCAAACTGATTCCCTTGTGCCATCAGGATAAAGGTTATCAAACCAGCCTTCATTCTTATTCCATAAATTTTTATTTGCAAGTTCTTTTAACTTTTCAGCATCTTTATAGTAAGTATCCCCCGTCTTATCTTTAAGTATACTGCCCCATTCTGACATACGATAAAGAAGGTTTGTTGTTAATATATTAAGTACAGGTACAACATGATTATATCCGTCAGTCCTTATTTCAATTATTTTTTGCGTATCATAACCAATGTCTATTAGTCCATTTTTATTTGTATAATTTGTTTTCAGCTCAGTTATCCACTGTTTCATCCATTCCCAAACAGTAAAGTCGCCGGCTTTTTCATTAAATACAGAATAATCATTTGTATGCCTGAGATAAGCTTCAATCATAATCTGAAGTGCAAAAGGTTCCTGAATATAAAGGTTATCCCAGAAAGCCCCTTTCCAGCTCACATAAGTTCTTTTCATTTTTACATAACGTAAATCTGTCAGAATTGCTTCTTTAAGGCTTTTTGCATCAAGCATTGCAATAACATCTGAGGAATATGAATTATCCCAGCTTATAGTAAAAGGCCATGTACCTACTGTCCAGAAAGGATTTGTTAAAAAATTTGGATTTTCATACCTGCACATTAAAACTGAAAGCAGGCATCTGTAATAATATTCCTCCAGTTTTTTATTTGAGCTTTCAAATTGAGGTAAAGTATTATAAGCCCATTTTAATTTATCGTGTGTAAATTGCTGCGCCTGCTGCATTCTTGTTTTAATATCTTTTTGAAAAAGAGCAGGAGTATTTTCTTTTGCCGGATAAAACTGAACAGCAAAATAGAGCGTATCTGTCTGTCCGGGTAAAAGTGTAAGTTCAAACCCTTTTGCACTGATAGTTTTTATATTTGATGATACGGTAACACAAAGAGGGCCTTTTGCCTGGGTAAAGGCATCCTGCTGTTTGGAGGAATCATCTACAACATCACCATCATACTCTAAACTGCCAATAAACTGCTGAGGAATTACTGTAAGATTTAAGGTATCAGATTTCCGGTTACACATGATAACCTGCAGATAAATTTCATCACTATTATGTGATACACTGGTTATAGTTTTCATCGAGAAACTTATCCATTTACCTTCCAGTTCCTTGTGAAAAGTACCCGATCTGAAATAGGAATTTGGCTGCCATTTTTCATCCTGGGTAACAAAAACAAATGGAGAATTTGGCCTGAAGTTAGCAGATAAGGGATCGTAACCTTGTCCGCCGGTATTTCTTCTTTCCCATGTCTGTGGAACATCATCCTGAATTATTTTACCGGTTCTGTTATCCATCATATTCAGATAAAATGAATAATGCGGAGCATTAACCGGCAGAAACTGAACATTTGTAAATCCTGTCATACTATACTGACGCGGACAGGCATATCCCCTTGAATTAAAAAGAAGTAACTGGTAATCATCAAACCTGATTTGCTGCCTGTCCATTGCATAATATTCAGGATCGGCAGGAGTATAAGACTGGGCATAACAGCTAATTGTAATACCGGCAGAAAAATATAACAAAAGAAGATGTAACCTTTTTAACATTATACAACCTTCCTGTTTCTTGATTCAAATGAATTATTTGTTCTTTACCCAAAGATTTTCTTTGATACGAATATCATCAGAAGCACTTCCAATCATAATTATAAATTTACCCGGTTCAACAATACGTTTCATATCTTCATTCCAGAGCGCAAGTTCCTCAAATCCAACCTCAAAATCCACAGTCCCGCTTTCACCGGGATTAAGTGTAATACGTTTAAAACCCTGGAGTGACATTACCGGAGTGGTAACACTGCTTACATCATCTCTAATATAAAGCTGAACAACTTCTGTCCCGGGTACTTTGCCGCTGTTTTTTACAGAGACAGTTACTTTGGCCTTGCCATCAGGCAGAATTTGCGCCGGACTGATGTTAAGATTTGAATATTCAAAAGTTGTGTAACTGAGCCCATGCCCGAATGCAAACAGTGGTGTGTCAGCACCATCAACATACCTGTGCCGTGAAGTGGGTTTGTGGTTATAGTAAAAAGGAAGCTGTCCAACTGAACGGGGAAACGTAATTGGCAGTTTACCGGAAGGATTCACATTGCCAAGTAACACATCTGCTACCGCAAGCCCGCCCTGTTCGCCCGCGAACCACGATTCAACAATTGCCGGTATATTTTCAGCAACCCAATTAATGCTTAATGGCCTGCCGTTAAACAATACAACTGCAACCGGTTTACCGGCTTTATAGACTGCCTGGATAAGCTCAAGCTGTTCATTATCAAGATCAAGGTTTGACCTGTCTTTTCCTTCACCCACAATTTGAGGTTTTTCGCCAAGCACTACTATAGCAATATCAGATTTTTTTACAAGCTCAACAGCTTTATTTCTGCACTCCTCAGAAGTTTTGGTTGAATCTTCTGCACAGCCGGATTCATAATTTACTTCAAATGAATTGCCTCCCCTTTGTTTCAACCCGTCAAGAACAGAGATTCCTTTGGCATCATCATTAGTATAGCCTCCCAGATACTGACTTGCTGCCAACGGCCCTATTACAGCAATTGATTTAACTTCTTTACTGATTGGCAGTACATTATTTACATTTTTAAGGAGAACCATACCTTCCTGCGCGGCCTGTAATGCAAGATTACTGTTTGCTTCTGTATGAAAAACTTTTTGTACTAATGTAGTATCAGTATATGGATTATCAAACAGACCTAAAAGAAATTTCACTCTTAATATATCTTTTACAGCCTTATCAATATCCTTTTCGGAAATCAGCTTTTTATCAAGAGCTTCAAGTATAGCTTTTTGAAAATCTTCATGTTCAAAATCATAAAACTGCATGTTTAATCCTGCTTTAATTGTACGCGCCAGGGCGTCACTTGTATCAGGAGAAGTAAAATGACTATTCGTTGTCATTCGGATAGCACCCAGATCGGATAGAACAAAACCTTTAAATCCCCATTCTTTTCTCAATAATTCAGTAAGAAGCCATTTGTTGTCAACGCTTGGGATCCCGTCAAGTTCATGATATGCCGCCATGACACTCATTGCCCCGCCATCGCGAATTGCTTTCTCAAAGACACGAAGAAAAGATGACCTTGCTTCCCGTTCTCCAATATATACAGGGGAAGTATTGGAACCGCCTTCAGGAGCGCTGTGAATGGCGAAATGTTTGGGCTCGGCTATAACAGAATTATTATCAGAAAGTGATTTACCCTGGAGCCCTTTAACCATAGCAACACCGTTTGAGGCATCAAGATAAGTATCTTCACCATAGGTCTCTTCAACTCTCCCCCATCTTGGATCCCGTGCCAGACCAAGTACAGGGCCAAGAATCATATTTACTCCATGTGCCCGCGTTTCTGAAGCAATTACTCTGCCCACATTAAATACTAATGATGTATCCCAGGCAGATGACAACTGCAGCGGAATAGGGAAAAAAGTACTTCCATAGCCGCAATACCCATGAAGCCCCTCTTCAATAAACAGGACAGGAATGCCAAGCCGGGTTTTCTCTACAGCATACTTCTGAATAGCATTTGTAATTGATGCAGTAACAGGATAAAAATCATGAATAGAACCTATACCAGATTCCCCAAGTATTTCTTTTACTTTATCTTCTGAAAAAGCAACTGCTTTTGCGCCTTCCATATTGGCGACTTCTTTACCCCAATACATATCCATTTGCCTGATTTTTTCATTCACAGTCATTCTCTTTAATAAATCATCTATTCTTTTTTCCACAGGCTGTTTGGCATCTTTGTAAGGATATTTGGACTGGCTAAAAACTGCTAAAAAAGGCAATAAAACAAGACAAAAAATATAATGTATATTCGTTTTCATTAAGGCACTTTATGTTTTGTTGAAAGATATAGTAATTACTCCATGAAATTCCATAGCCTCACTTTGGGGTCCGGGCGGACATACAAATCGAATAATATTTTATCTGACGGAAAAATTTACTAAAATATTTGCCGGTTTAATAATTAGTCTACGCTTAACTCATTAAACATATTGCGGGGTGCCACATGTATATTAATATTCTCCATGCAGTAACCATTAATATCCAAACATTTATTTTTAAGTATTTCTATTGAGTTATAATCTTAATTGTTTTTACTTCAAAAGCGGTAAATACTGTTTTGTTTGCCAACACACCAACTTCACTTTCTTTTCCATTGCTCAAATAAACTTTTGCTGAAGTTTTTTTCGGGTTAATTATAACTTCTGACTCAGAATTTGTTGGATTATATAGCCGCATAATAAAACCTTTACCATCAGCAGATGGTTTAATTGAAGTTATAACCACCGGGGATTTTTCATCCGGAATAAAAAAAGAATTCTGCCTGTATTCTTTTTGTGCCCCATAAGCTACCATTAATGGCTGAGACTGCTCAATGCCAAAACGACAGGCTTTACTGTAATTAAAATTATTATGGACAGAAAAAGCATACTCAAATGTTACTTTGCCTTCCTGGTCAGCTTTGTAATTGGTATTCCAGGAATTATTCATAATCCATGAAAATATTTCGGAAGATGGAGCCGTGTGTTCAGACCATGATTCGCGGGCAGGCATTTTCCATGCCTCTGCCGTCATTCCCCCCAGTTCAATAAAAGGAGCATCAACCGGCGCTATTGTAATTCCGTGATGTTCATTAGAAACATCAATCCATCTTTGAACCGTAAAATAGTTTTTGTTTGCAGCCGGAAGCTGATCGGTTTCCGGCTTAATAACTGACCATGCAATATCAATATGTGTTACAGGATTTGTAATATTAAATGGAAATACAAAACGAAGATTTTCTTTTTCTGTTATTTTCTTTTTATCAATTGTATTAATAACATTAATTTTATCCAGTCCGGAATAAGTTCTTATTTCACGGGTAAGACTATTACATCCCGGTGCCTGAGATTTATAAACATAAGAGTTAACCACAGGCCCCTTTTCATGTTGTTCCGGTATCCCCGGTAAAACTGTTAATGGATTTGCAGCATTTGTACCGGTATAAATATATTCATTAAAACTGTATTCTGAATCTGATGCAATTACAGATTTAAGTGTTTCAGGAATTACATCTGCCCGCCTGTTATTCGGATTAATGACTTTACTATCAGAATTTTCTTTTACGAAATGATATTGCCTTGAAGACAGTGGAGGAACACTGTTCGCAATAAAAACAAGGTCCCCATTAGTAAGCCTCTGCGTTGGTATCTGGCGTCCTGAATCATCGAAAAGACAGTCACTAATTAACGGCCTTGCTGCAGGAATAGTAACGACATCAGTTCTCGCCCATGAATTTGTATTCCATACAGTAACAAACTCTGTTTTACTTTCTGCCGAAACCTTCAGCATCAGTATATCCTCAGCAAGTTTATTTGTTATACTATCAGCTGTAAAAGCGAATGAACTTTTTATCTGCCACTGTTTTTTAACTATATCATTCTCCGGGTCAGATATACTATTCCATGCCCCCCAGGTATGTTCAGAATACAGCATTACATTATCCCAGGCTTTTTCAAAGTCTTTTACCGGGAAATTATTATTACCTGCAAGGCTGTATAATATCTCAAGCTGGTTAAGTTTCTCAGCAGTCCTTCTGTTCAGGGCTGTTTCTCTTGCTGATGAGGCAGCACCATCTTCCCAATAAGGAGTAAAATCTCCGGAATATTCCGGAATTTCAGCGCCATATTCATTTTCAAAGTCCCGGAACATTTCAAGGGTTGTAGCAATTTTAAATTTCGGGGTGATGTGTGTTTCATTCCATTGTTTTACAAAATCAGGAAGCAGAGAGTCGGGGCCTTTGTTATCGCCAATAGTATAGCGCATCTGAACCATATTATAAGGATAATTATCTATATGTAATTTTTCCAGATAATCAATTACAGGTGTTAGATTATCTTTCTCAAGACTATAGTGATGGAAGAAAGAATAACCTTTCCCGGCAAACCAAACAAGAATTTTATCTTTACCTGAAGGGGTTTTCCAGTAAAATGGTTTATCACCCCATTGAGGAAGAGTATTCCCCATTCTGTCTGAGGCATTTGTCCCAACTGAAAAATACTTAATACCATTATCTGCAAATGCCTGCATTAATCCCCATGTATAACCAGGAACATCAGATATCATTGCATCCTCAATATGGATGCCTGTTTCTCTTTCGAGTTTATTTGAAAATCGTAAGGATTCATATAATTCTTCCGGGCGGCACAATCCCGTTAATAAATTTGCATAAAGTGCGTCTAACCCAATCCAGCCTTTTTTAACTGCATCAATAAAAGCAGTACGTTTTTCCGGAAATGTCTCCAGGTAGCTTTTTACAGCCCACAATACCTCGACATTCCATTTAAAAACGCTTCCTTCAGGGTTTTGAGAAGAAATTCTGGAAAGCTTGATTGCCCTGTCAATATTCTGCCATTGTTTTTTTTCAACCTCCGGCTGTAAATCAGTGTAACCAATATCAACATGAGAGTGAGGGATGAGGTATAAAGTAATTTCTTTTACAGGTTCTAATGATACTTTGTATTTTTTGCTAAAACCGCCTGTTTTTATATCAACCACCTTTTCCTGGAACGAATTATTAGTTTCTGTATTTACAAAAAAATAATTCCTTCCAAGTTTCAGAGAATCAGATATACATTTCTTTCCATCCATTGACATTTCAACAGGAGTGTTATATGAATAATGATCTATCACAATTTTAATTCTACGAATCAGTTTTCCTGATTCTACCTTATTTATTATTCTCTCGGCATTTAATTTAACAATTGGTTGAAGGTTTAATTCCATTGTTCTAAGCCAATGCCTGCTTCCCGTCGCATCACCCATTATTTTAATTATAAGTGTCCCGGATGCGGTCAATTCACTTACTGGAACAGTTAAGATGAAGAATCCCCAAAAGTCTTTTTTATTTCCAGAGCGGTTATAAAATTTCATATTTCTAAAACTTAATTCAGATGAGCTGTTATTTAATGCCCAGTCCCCTTCTTCAGTATGCGAAGCTGTAACAAAGTTAAATAGTTGTTTGTTATTCACAAATAAGGAAAATGATGTGTTGTCGTCTTTCGTTCCGGTTGAGTATCCTGCACTCCACACAAAAGAAACTTTATCGCCACTAAAACCATCCGGAATTTTGCTTGTTTCCCATTCAATGAAATCTTTATCCTTTATACACCGGACAGTCATTGCAGTAACAGCATCTGGTGTACAGGAACAGTCTTCATCCTCTTCTGAACCGGAAATATATTTTTCAAAACCACTGATAATAAGCGGATTTTCATTCCCCCGGAGATTTACAGCAAAAAATTGGGATACAATTATCATTGAAACAATAAAGTTTTTCATACAAGTATTCCTCGAATTTCAGCAAATTGGTTTTTGCTTTTATTGCCAAAGATTATAAAACATGCCTGTTTCCTGTGCTGCCTGCTTAGGAATGGTTAAAATCATTTTAATAGTCAGTATTTAATGTAAAACCAGGGCATGAAGGATATTTTATACTTTTTAATAAAATAACAGATGGTAATGATAAGACTGTTGTATAAACAATACTTGTATATATGTTTAATTCTTTGGTAAGGATGTGACAAACTCCTGAAAATAATAATATACTAAAAATATACTCTGTTTCCCTGTTATGCAGTTATGTAAAGGACAGAAGAAATTTGCCTGCAAAACTATCTATAATAGTAGTTTTAAATTTCTTCAGATTTACTTGAAATGAAACACCTTAAATGCTTTTTTTGTAAAGAAAAATGGTTTAAATTCATATCAATAATTTGAATAAATACGCACATGGGAAAATCTTGTTTCGATTGCCCGTAAAGGAATCAGAATAATGCAGTTTGTTTTTGAAAATATTCCTGATGCTTTTTTGTTTCCCAGACTGATTAAAGTAAGGCCTAACCTGTTTTTAGCATGTTTTGATCTTATCAAATTGATACCTGCCAGATATATATTACAAAAAGCAGCAGAAAATGGAATAATTAAAAGTGGTTCGGTAATAATTGAGTCAAGTTCAGGAACCTTTGGACTGGCACTTGCTATGTACTGCCGGCTTAATGGCTATAAACTTATTCTTATAAGTGACCCTATAATTGATGAGTCATTTAAAAGAAGGCTTGAAGACCTCGGAACAACAGTAGAAATTGTAGATGGCAGTGCTACTAACGGAAATGTTCAAAAAGCACGGCTTGAAAGAATGGATAAGATTAAAAGCCAGTATCCTGAACATTTTTGCCCCGGGCAGTATATAAAACCGGAAAATATTGATTCTTATTCAATTCTGGCAGATTATCTATCTGAACAGCTTGGCAGTTTTGATTATCTTATAGGTACTGTTGGCACCGGCGGCTCAATGTGCGGAACAACCAAATATTTAAGGCAAACAAATCCCGGGCTTATAACAGTTGGAATTGATACTTTCAATTCTGTTTTGTTTGGAATGAAAGACGGCCCACGCGCTTTACGCGGCCTCGGAAATTGCCTGAGAGTCCCTAATGTAAACCACACTGTTTTTGACGATGTTCATTGGGTAAGCGCTGAACTTGCTTTTAAAGTAACAAGACAGCTTCATCAGAAGTATACCATCTTTCAGGGGCCTACAAGCGGCGCTGCTTACAATGTTGCGGACTGGTATGCAAAAAAAAATCCGGATGCCAAAATAATATGTCTCTGCCCTGACAGCGGACATCGTTACCTGGATACTATATACAACAATACCTGGCTAATACAGAATAACTTTGTAATTAATAATTCGCCTGCTGAACCAGTACAAGTTTGCTGCCCGGCAGAGGCTCATCCACATTGGTCATATCTAAAATGGAACAGGCGAACTTACGAGGAAGTAACCGGAGAAGTTTATATAAGTAAGGGTACCAAATGACAGATGTTGTTGTATTTATAGAATCAAATACCACAACTGCAAAGCTTTTTGTTCAGGCTGCCAGGGAAGAAAATCTTGAGCCTGTTATGATTGTCAGTTCTGCTGAAAGATATAATTTTATCAGCCAGATGAATATTGAATATTTTATTGCTGATACAAATTGTCTTTCAGATATAACAGCATGCATTGATAAAATTAAAGATAAATACAATGTAAAGGCTATTGGTTCAAGTTCAGAATATTATATTGAGATAGCAGCAAGGGCAGCACGAAAATTTGGACTACCGTCTGCCGATCCGGAAGCCGTGAAGAATTGCAGAGATAAAGCAGAACAACTAAAAAAATTAAGCTTGTGCAAAGGCCTGTATATCCCCGCTTATTCAGTTATAACAAATTCAGATGAGATTATTTCGCTTACCAGCCAGGTTAAGTTCCCGGTTATTGTTAAGCCCGCTTTTGGAAGCGGAAGTATAGGAGTAAAACTCTGTGCTGACTATAATGAAATGGAAAGTCAATGCAAACAGCTTCTGGCACAAAAAACTAATGAACGCGGTATGCCCTTAGATCAGAAGGTTGTTATAGAAGAGTACATCCCGGGACCAGAGTATTCTATGGAAAGTTTTAATGGAGAAGCTATTGGAATAACCCAAAAGCACGTAACTCAGCCTCCCTATTTTATTGAAACAGGGCATGATTTCCCCTGCACTACTATTGAAGATAAAGATGAAGGAAATATTAAACAATCAATATTAGATGCACTGCAAAGACTTAATTTGACTTATGGCCCTGTTCATACAGAATTTAAAATAGTTAATAATAAGCCGGCTATTATTGAAATAAACCCCCGGCTTGCCGGAGGTTTTATACCTGCTTTGATAAAGCTCTCTTATGGGACAGACCTTATCAAAGAAACCATCAGGCTTATGGCAGGGATGCCGGTAAATACCGGGACTCATAATAACAAATACGCATCAATTCGCTTCATTATACCTGAAAAGGAAGGTATATTTAAGAGACTTGATGAAAACTTGTCAAAGTTGCCGGATGAGAGTGTATATGAGGTAAGCCTATACAAGGAGCCGGGTATTTTTATTAAATTGAGCCATGATTTCAGAGACAGGCTAGGACATATAATTATGTATGGAGATAATGATATTGATGTAAAAATGCATATAGATAGGCAAAAAGAAAAACTTAAACCAGTTATCATATAAATCCAGGATTCATAATTGGAAAACACAGGCAGAATAGCACATGGAATATATACAGAGCTGCGGGAACTCCTTTACAGTTCAAAGCATATTGATCTGGCAGGTAATGAAATGTCTGTGGGAGCGGATGTAGATTCTGCACATATAATAATGCTTTATGAATGCGGTTATTTACCGGATATATCTGTGACAAAACTTCTTAACCTGATTAATGAATTAAGAACCAATAATTTTAAAGAACTGCAGGGAAGAGATAACTCCCGCGGAGCATATACACTTTACGAAGACTATTTAATTGAAAAACTTGGCATTGATACTGCCGGAAGCCTGCAGCTTGCACGTTCAAGAAATGACAGAAATGCTGCAATAACCAAGCTAAGGGCAAGAAACATCTATATAAAGTTAGTTAAAGAATTACTAAGCCTGCAAGGTGTCTTGTTAAATTCCGCAGAAAAATATGCGGCAGTTACTATGCCGGTTTATACTCATTACCAGGCAGCACAGCCAATTGTTCTGGGGCATTATCTTGCAGGTATTGCTCAATCTGTTGATTATAGTTTATCTATGCTGCTTCACATTGCGGAAGAACTTAACGAGTCGCCGCTGGGTGCGGGCGCAATAGCCGGAACATCAATTAAGATTGATACACTGCGGACGGCTGAATTATTAGGTTTCACAAAAGCCCCGCTAAACTCTATATATTCTATTGCTTCCCGTGATTATATTTTAAGAATACTATCTGTGCTGGCAGTAATGTGTCCAATGTTCAGCCGCTATGCAAGTGACCTGCTGATATGGTCTTCATCAGAATCAGGAATGATTTCATTTCCTGATGAACTGGTTGGAGCAAGTTCAATGATGCCGCAGAAAAGGAATGCTTTTATGCTTGAACACATACAGGGTGCTTCAGCTAAAGCTGCCGGAGCTCTTATAGCTGCCTTATCAGCCCAGCATTCTGTACCATACAGCAATTCTATAGCTGTTAATGCTGAATCACTTTCATATTTCTGGCAGGCTGCGGCTGATATGAATAAAGTAATTATTCTTACAAGGTATATGACAGACGGCATTATTCCAGATACAGCAAGAATGGTTGACTTATGCCGGAAGAATTATACAAGTGCAACAGCAGCAGCAGATTTTTTAACCATAAATGGAAATATTCCTTTTCGTGAAGCACATAAAGCTGTTGGTGCAATTATAAAGGAAATTGAAGAAAACAAAGAAGATACAGATAACGGCAAATTATTTACAGAAAAGCTTACTGAACAGTTCAGCGGGATAAGAGATGAAATGCTTGACCCGGCATATATTGCGTCTGTTTCTGAATATGGCGGCGGGCCCGGGAGAAACTCAGTAAAGAATTGCATAAATGAATTAAAAGATAAAACAAAGAATTACCAGTCTTTCTTTTCTGGAACAGAGAGAGCATGGGCTGAGTCAGCTTCTAAGCTGTCTCAAACAGTCCATAAATTTATTAAATAATAATTTTATAGATACTAAATTTACTTTTTACTGCCCTAAGGCAGAATAATTATGGCTACATTTTCCGAAAAATACCTGGATGATATAACAGGCAGAATAAAACTTTTTAAATTTCTTAAATCCAAAACAGGTTTTAAGCCTGACAGTTTTATTATTACCGGTGCAATAAGCGGCCTTGCCAATATATTGATACTTGTTTCGGTGTCTTCCGCTATTTATAATCTTTATAAAGGCGCATCAAACGCAAAGTTGTTCCTCCTGTTTATACTACTGCTTGTTTTATCAGTGTGCACCCAGCGCAAGCTTTATTACCACTGGATACAAAAACTAGAAAGCTCTGTAGACAAAGCAAGGTCTGAGCTTTGTGCAAAATTAGTATCAGCGGATACTTTTACTCTCGAAAAATATAATAAGGGAGAAATATATAACCGAATAACACAGGAACTAAATAATATTTCCCAGTTTGGAGTTTATATTATTAAAGGAGTACAGGCAATATTTACCGTAATATTTGCATCTATATACATTGCCAAAATTTTTTTCCCGGCAATTTTCCTTATAGGCGGGTTGATTGCTGCCGGAGCTTCAATATATTTATTAATAGTAAATAAAATATATGCCCGTTATGCTGAACTCAACAAATGGGAAGTTAAGTATTTCAACTGGCTGAACGATATATTATACGGACGCAAGGAAATTAAATTCAACAACAGGATAAGAGAAAATTTATTAAAAGATGCAGGTTATATCTCTGATGAGATGAAAAAATGCAAAAAAGATATTGGTTCGTCATATAACAAGAGTATTGTTTTAACAAATGGATTTTTCTACCTCTTATTTGGGGCAGTTGTTTTCTTAATGCCTATACTTTTTAATATTAAAATTGAAACTCTTGTTATTTTATCAACAGTAACTATTTATATGTCCGAACCTGTCAGTAATATTGTATCAGTGCTCCCTCTTTTTCAAAAAGCATCTCTTTCTGCTGAGTTTATCACAGGCCTTGAGACCACACTTGACAGTGCTGCTGAACCAACAGGTAACAACAGCTCAAAATTAAATGTACTTAATAAAATTGAAGTAAAAGATTTAAAATTCCGGTATACAGTTAATGACAGTGAATTTATGCTGGGGCCTCTTAACCTGGAAATAAACAAAGGAGAAATAGTTTTCTTAACAGGCGGGAATGGCAGCGGGAAAACCACACTCATGAAGTTGCTGGCTTCTTTTTACATGCCCGAAGAAGGCGTTATACTTATAAATGGTTTAGCCTTAAGTGATTCTGTTCAGACTTACAGAGAACTGACATCCGGTATTTTTTCCGATTTTCACCTGTTTGAGAAAGTTTACGGAATGAGTGAAGGTTCTGATGAGAGAATAAACTACAATCTTAAACTGTTAAATATTCATAACAAAGTTAAACTTAACGGAAATGTTTTTTCAACATTAAACTTATCTACAGGCCAAAAGAAAAGGCTGGCTATGGCTGCAGCATTGGCTGAAGATAAACAATTATACTTCTTTGATGAATGGGCTGCTGAACAGGATCCTGAATATCATGAATATTTTTACTGCAATTTACTGCCTGAACTTAAAAAAAACGGGAAGACTATTATAGCAGTAAGCCATGACGAAAGATATTTTACCAGCGCAGACAAAATAGTTAAAATGGAATACGGAAAAATAATTCCGGCATAAACAACTAATAGAATATAAATGCATTTTTTACAATTATTCAAAAACGAACTTGGAACAAATAAAAAGAGATTTATCCTTTTTTTATTATTATCCGCATTTTCTTCCATTGCAATAGTAGCTATAATTAATGCAGCTATTACAGCTTCAGGATCTGTAAAGATTATATTGAGCGCAGCCTTTATAATCCTTTTAGCTGCTTTTGTTTTTGGCGAGCTTAAATTACTGAATATAGGGTGGTTAACTGCAGAAAAGATAACAGAAGACTTCAGGGAGCGTCTTTCAGCAAAAATTCTTAACGCAGATGTATATGAACTGGAAAAAGCCGGTGACAAAGAAATATTTGAAAGGCTGACACAGGAGACATCAAACATATCCCAGTCAGCAGGATTTCTTGTTCCATCATTACAGACAATAGTATTTCTTGTTTTTATTCTTATTTACCTGGCAGTTATATATCCGGCAGGTTTTGCAGCGTATTTGGTATTAGTTATTGCTGGCTTATTCTTATATAAAAGGGCATCTTCAGGTATCATGATTTTGATAAAGCGTTCGGTTAAAAGTGAAATGAGATTCTATGGTTTTCTTAATGATATACTAAGGGGCTTAAAAGAGCTCAAACTTTCATCCGCAAAGAAAGATTCAATACTTGGTGATATTAATTCCGCCTCTGCATTCCTCAAAAAGACAAAACAGAAAAGCTTCAGCGGTTACTCGGATATAATTATATACTCGCAGTCATTCTTTTTCCTGATAATAGGTGTTATAGTATTTATTATTCCGCGCTATCAGCCCGATGAAGCAATGCTTGTAGTAAAACTTGTAACAACAGCATTTTTTGTTATGGGGCCTTCGCTTGGAATGTTGTTTATGCTGCCGGTTTTTGAAAAGACCGACCTTTCTATAGAATACCTTGCCGGTTTTGAGGAGAAGCTTGATGCAATCAGCGAAAAGCACAATATAAATGCTGCAATTGCAGAAACTAAAGATAACATAAACATAAAAATTGAAAATCTTGAATTTGAATACCAGGAACAATCCGGGGAAAGTTTCAAAGCAGGTCCGGTTAGCCTTGAATTAAAAAAAGGAGAAATAGTTTTCTTTACAGGCAGCAATGGTAGCGGCAAAACCACTTTACTAAAGGTAATATCAACTTTATATAAAAAAACCGGCGGGAAAATTTATCTGAACGATACCGAAATATATAATGAGAATCTGCTGAGTTACAGAAGTATTTTTTCAACTGTGTTTTCTGATTTTCACCTTTTTGCTAAATTATACGCATTGGAACAGCCTGATGCAGAAAAAGTAAGTGCAATGCTTAAAAAGATGGAGCTTGAAAATAAAACAAGTTATGAGGATAATGCATTTACCCGGCAGGATTTATCAACAGGACAGAGGAAAAGACTGGCCCTAATAATAGCGCTGTTAGAAGACCGGCCTGTTATGATTTTTGATGAATGGGCCGCAGAGCAGGATATCCATTTCCGTGAGTATTTCTATAGGGAAATACTGCCTGAGCTGAAAAACAAAGGGAAAGTACTGCTGGTAGTTTCACATGATGAAAGATATTTTAATGCTGCTGACAGAATTATAAAGATGGAATATGGGAAAATATCTGACATTGTAATTAATTAAACGGAATAATTTTAATGGGACTAAATAAAGTATGGGTTTTAGGCGCAGGTGTAATGGGTTGTGACCTTGCCCTTGACCTGGTAATACATAAGTACAAACCTGTTTTATATGATATTTCTGAAGCTCAGATTAAAACTGCAAAAAAGAAAATTGAGCAGCAGTTCAGGCTGTATAAAATGCTGAATCCGGCAATTACTGCGGCATGGGAAGAAATAGACGAAGGAATTAGCTGTACTGATTCGCTGAGAAATATTGCAGATGCTGACCTGGTAATAGAAAATATTACAGAGAACTTTATTGAAAAGAAAAACCTGTATTTAAGTTTCGCTCCGCTGATTAATGACAAAACAATTGTTGCTGCAAATACAAGCTGCATCCCCATAATGAAACTTGGTTCATTCCTCAAGCATCCGGGAAATATGGTCGGGACGCATTTTATGAATCCTGTATTTCTCAAAAAATTTGTCGAGGTAATAAAATCAACAGCAACTTCCGAAAATACTGTTTCTGAAATAATAACATTCCTTAAATCAATTGAGAAAAGGACTGTCACTGTAAATGATTCACCCGGGTTCGTGTCAAACCGTGTACTGATGCTTACAATTAATGAAAGTATACGTACTGTTGAAGAAGGTATTGCTAAACCGGCTGACGTAGATAAAATATTTAAACTCGGGTTTGCACATTCCATGGGCCCGCTTGCTACCGCTGATCTTATAGGGCTGGATACAATCATGTATTCCCTGCAGGTTCTGTATGATGAATTTACTGATGATAAGTTTAAGCCCTGTGGGCTGCTTATTAAAATGGTAGAAGAAGGGCAGCTTGGGAAGAAAACAGGAAAAGGTTTTTTTAATTATTAGTTATGGCTGATTATTATAATATAAAGAATATAAAGTGTGTGATCTGGGATCTTGATAATACAATATGGAGCGGAGTTCTTACTGAGGATATTTCTGTTTCCCTGAAAGATGGTATTACTCATATAATAAAGACACTTGATTCGCGCGGAATATTAAATTCTGTATGCAGCAGAAATGAATACGAGGATGCAGCAAAAAAGCTTAAAGATTTTGGCATACTTGATTATTTCCTCTATCCGCAGATTAACTGGGGTAATAAATCAGAATCAGTTAAAAGGATAGCAGAATTATTGAATATAAGTATTGACAGCATATTATTTATAGATGATCAGCAGTATGAACTTGATGAAGTTAAAAGTATACATCCCGGGATAAACTGCATTAACGCTTCGGACTATAAATTACTTCCGGAAATGCCTTGCGTTAACCCCAGGTTTATTACTGAAGATTCTGCCCGGCGCAGACAGATGTATATTGATGATGATAACAGGAAAAAAGATGAAGAAAGTTATTCCGGCCCAAAAGGGAAATTCCTTCAGTCCTTAAATATGAAGCTGATTGTAAAAAAAGCTGAAGAGAAGGATCTTCGCCGCCTGGAAGAGTTAACAATACGGACACACCAGTTAAACACAACAGGAAAGACTTACAGTTATAATGAACTTCTGAATCTGATGAAAACAGACAGATATATATTGCTTACCGCTGAATTAGATGACATATATGGCTCTTATGGGAAAATAGGGCTTGTACTTCTTGAAAAAACCGGGCAGGAAATCAAGATTAAATTATTTATACTTTCATGCCGCGTAATGAACAGGGGTATTGGCACTATAATCCTGAATGAAATAGTTAAAGCCGCCAAAGATGCAGCACTGAATTTATCAGCCGAATTCGTACATACTGACAGGAATAAAATCATGTATGTAACACTTAAATTTGCAAATTTTATTGAAGCCGATACCTTCGGCACAGAAGATGTTGTAATATTACATAACGATCTTTCAGTTGTAAACAACAATCCGCCTCATATAAATATTATCACGGAGAAAGAATGGATTTAACGAAAAAGATAAGAGATTTTATTAATGAAAACCTTATAGTATTTGATGATGACGCTGAATTTACAGATTCTGACAATATTTTTGCACTTGGTTTTGTTAACTCATTATTTGCAATGAAACTTGTTTCTTATGTAGAAAATAACTTTAATATAAAAGTAGCAAATGAAGACCTGCGTATTGATAATTTTAACAGCGTTAACAATATAGCCGCTTTTATAAACTCAAAAACTCAATTATAATATGCCATTCAGCATCGAAGAACTTAAAAATTATATTATGGCAGAAATTGCCTCTACAGTTGCGGAGACAGAAAGAACTTCAGTTTACCCTGCAGGATTAGTAAAAAAACTTGCTGCCCGGAATTACCTGCTTCCCAATATTCCACTAAACTACGGCGGATTGGGTTTAACTCCGGCAGAGTATGGTATTTTTACTTTCGAAGTGGGCAAGGTTTGCCAAGCAACCAGGGCTTTATATACAGTTAACAGTTCACTTGTTGCTGAATCTGTTTTACGCTGGGGGACAGAAGAACAGAAGCTGCATTATCTTGGTAAAATGGCAAAAGGTGAACTGGTCGGAGCTTTTGCATTAAGTGAACCTAAAACCGGCAGTGATGCAGGCAGTGTTAAAACCAGTTATGTTAAAACTGAACACGGCTACATTTTATCAGGGACAAAAAAATGGATATCCTTTGGAGGAATTGCAGGTTTTTTCCTGGTTATTGCTTCTGATAAAGGGAAAGTATTTGCCTTCCTGGTTAACAGAAATCTTCCGGGTATTTCAGTTGAAGAGATGAAGGGGCTACTTGCAGGACATGGCGCCCATATTGCAATGATAAACTTCGATAATGTTGAACTGCCTGCTGAATCATTATTAGGCCCGGAAGGAAATGGAATGGCTTATGTTGTTTCTACAGCGCTTGATCATGGCAGGTATAGCATTGCATGGGGCGCCGCCGCTATATGTTATGCTGCAATTGAAGCAATGGTAACATATTCAAGAAAAAGAGACCAGTTTGATAAAAAAATATATAAACATGAAGTAATCCAGCATATAATTGGAGAATCAACAGCAAAAATGCATTCTGTTATTGCTTTATGTGAAAAAGCCGGCACATTGAGGATGCAAAATCATCCTGATAGTGTTATGGAAACAAATGCGGCGAAGTACATTTCATCGCGTGCCGCAGTAGAAATTGCATCAGCTTCGCTGCAGGTACATGGCGGTAATGGATGCTGGAATATATTCCCGGCTGAAAGATTATTCAGGGAAGCAAGAATTCTGGAAATTATAGAAGGAACTTCACAGGTACAGGAAAAACTTCTGGCATCATTTGCTTTGAGGCGTTACTTTAATCCTGATTTATATAACAACATTGATATTTAAACATTCAAAAATCATTATGGCACAAATAGGTAATGTACCCGAAATACTGGCAGTCAAGAACCATTTAAACCGGCTAAAAACAGAAGGATTAATAAAAGAGTGGGAACTGCCTTATGAAAATCTTCTTACCAGGCTTACCGCCGCTGTTTTTTTCCTTACCCCTGCTGATGAAAAACATCTTAACAGGATATGGCAGGAACTGGAAATTCACACACGGCTCCGGTATAAACAAAATGAAGAGAAAAAACTTTCAAAACTGGATTGGCAGGTTGAATTTAATAAAGATTTTGAATTATAAGTACGGAAATTTTATATGGTAACATCGCTTTCAGGAGCAGTAATAATGGGCGTTAATAATGGCAAAGTAAGTTATTACCCAAAATGTAATTATTGCCAGGCATCAGAATTCAAAGTAAAACCGTATAAAGAGACTGAATGGCATGAAACCGGCATTTATGAGATTGGCGAGTTTGTATGTCCATCCTGCGGTAAAAAAAGTGAAATAAAACTAAGGTTTTACAAGTTAAACCAGTAACCAATAATTTATATCTGTTATAATAGTGAGTTTTAATAATGTACCGGGAGCTTCGAATCTTTTTGAAGCGCTTAAAAATAACAACACTAAAAATAAGGGTATTACTTTCATTGATGAAAATGGATGTAATTACCTTTCATACAATGACCTGATTAATAAGGCACGCTGTATTGCAGGATTTTTATGTCAAAAAACTGAGAGATTAAGAAGTGAAATAATTGCAGTTACTGAAAATAACCGGCAGTTTGTACCTGTTTTCTGGGCAAGCTTATATGCCGGTATAAAAATAGTCCCTGTTGCTTCAGGTATAAGTGATGAGCATAAACTCAAGATAATAAAAGTATTTACATCTTTAATTAAGCCCACACTTATAATAAGCCATAAATTTCACAAGAGCCTTTCTGAATATGCTGCTAATAATGGTTACAACGATATATTAAATGAAATTAATAATAATATAATTTATTATGAAGATATAACTGAGACTACACCATTTGAAGAATACAGTATTGCATCGAGTGATATAGCATTCATACAGTATTCATCTGGTTCAACCGGATTTCCCAAAGGAGTAGTATTAACACATAAAAACCTTTTATTAACAGTTAATGCTTTTCGTAATAAATCAGAAATAGATAATAATGATTCCTTTTTAAGCTGGTTTCCCCTATCCCATGATATGGGACTAATTGGCTGGCATATACTACCCGCTGTATATGGAATCAACCAGGTACTAATTGAGACAAGCCTTTTTGTTCGAAGGCCGTCATTGTGGATGGAAAAAGCATCAGAATACAAATCTACAATTTTATGTTCTCCTAACTTTGGCTTAAAACACTTACTTTCATTTTCAAAAAACCTTGGTTCACATTCATGGGACCTTTCACAGGTAAGGCTTTTGGCAATGGGAGCAGAGCCGATCTCTGCTTCATTATGCGAAGAATTCAATTTTGTACTTGCACAATATAATCTTTCTCCACAGGCTTTAACACCGGGTTACGGACTGGCTGAAGTCGGATTAATTGCCACTATCTCGTCATACAAAGAAAAATTCAAAACTGTAATAGCTGAAAGAGAAAGTTTAACAATCGGCAGAGAAGTAAAATTTACTGATTCAGTTTCAGGGGTGTCTTTTGTAAGTGAAGGAAGTTTTATTCCTGAAATGGAAGTGAAAATTACCGGTGATAATATGGATGAGCTGTCTGAATGTTATTCCGGGCATATACTTATCCGGGGCGAAAGTGTCACTTCAGGTTACTACAATAACAAAAAAGCTACAGACGAATTAAAGCTAAAGGATGGATGGTTAGATACAGGTGATATTGGTTTTTTTAACAATGGCGAACTTATAATTACAGGCAGGGCTAAAGAACTTATAATAATTAATGGCTTTAATTTTTATCCGCATGACATTGAACGCGTGTGCCTTTCTATAGATGGCATTGAACTGGGAAGAATTGTTGCAGCAGGTTACTATGACGAAACTTTAGGACAGGAAGCGCTGTTAATTTTTGTCTATATAAAAGGTGATGACAGGATAATTGCTGAGACAGCGCAGAGGATAAAAGAAACTGTACTACAAGCTATAGGTATAAATGTTTTTAAAGTATTATTTGCAAAGAAAATACCCAAAACAACCAGCGGCAAAGTTCAGAGATTTATTCTTATTGAAAACTATAAAAAAGGCCTTTACAGGGATATCTCTACAAAATTGGAACCAGTAAATACTGAAGAGTCTTTGCCGGTTTCGCGTGAACAAATAGCTGAAAAAATTATAAAACTTATTCAATCAGTTCTGCCTGCCTGGATAAACAATATTAACTATGACGATGCACTTATTGAATTTGGCATTGATTCAATCAGAGGGGCTGAATTATTAAGCAGGCTTCGTGAAGAGTTTCATTTGAAAAACTTTGAATACCTTTACCTCCCTGCTCTTTCCATAAAAGAAGCTGCATCTGAAATACTTCGTTTGTCTTCTTCAGAACTGAACTATGCTAAACCCGCTAAAAAGAAATATTCTTCTTTTAAACCCGGAAGCATGTTCCCGGCTTCATACGGACAGTTATCTATTTATTTTGAATACAAAAGCAACCCGTTGTCTTCTGCTTATAATATCTCATTTGCCTGCCAAATTAGAAACACCCTGGATTCCAACTTATTAAACAGGGCATATTTATATGTTATTAACAGGCATGGTATTTTACGGGCAGCATATAAGTTTACGGACAAATTGTATTATTCAATAAATAATACAAGCAATGACGGAATAGCCATACTTGAGATTCCTTCTGATGAAGAATCTGTGTTATCTGAATTTGTTAAAGTAAATGCTGACAAAGCATTTAACCTGGAAACAGGCCAGGTAATAAGGGCTTATCTGTATAATACCGGCAAAAACGGCAGTATATTTCATTTGAATATGCATCATATAGCCGGGGATGCGCATTCTCTGGCGATTATTATGAAAGAAATACTGCTCTGCTATAATGAACTGGCGAAGAATGGCAGCATTATTACTTTATCTCCGGAAGCTGACATTGAATATTTATCATTTGTCGAAAGCGAGACGGAATATCTTAGCAGTAATAAAGCAAAAGAAGCAGAAACTTTCTGGAAACGCGAACTCTCCGGAATCAGTGAAGACACCTCTTTGTTCAGAAGTCATGAAAATTCAGACATGCCTGCTTATAAATCAGTTGTTTTTGATATAAGCAAAAAAACAAATGCCAGGAAAAGAAATATATCCGGCTTTATATATTACCTGGCAGTTTATTCATATTTACTGCACAGGTATACCGGCAAAGAAGATATCGTAATTGGAATTCCTGTAATAGATAATGATGTTCTTTCTAACCGAATGATAAACGATGAACTGGTTGGTTATACTATTAACACAGTTCCGCTTGTAATTTCTGCCGGATACAAAACCGCAGATAAATATATAAACAATATTAAAGATAAATTTTCTTCTTCCCTGCCTTATAGCAAATATCCTTTTTTCAAAATTGCTGAAGATGGGAATTCCCGCAGAGGAATTATTTCAACAATGTTCACTTCTCTGCCGGTTACCTCTTCTAACCCGGTAATGGAGTTTGCGGCACAGATTAAGGGACAAGAAGAAATAACATTTGGAACATTAAAAATAAGCCCGTTCCATATACCACAGCAGGAAAACCTGTTTGACATTTCCATAGAAATGGCTGAGCAAAAAGAGACTACAGTTTTCAGGCTGTCATACAATTGTAATGTATTTAGTACTATACAGGTGAACAGGTTTATACAACACTTCAGAAATGTATCAGAATCTTTTATTTTACATAACGTTGAATTATCAAGCCTTCAGATATTGACAGAAGATGAAACCAGGCTGCTTAAACAATTTAACAGGACAGATACAACATTCAGAACAGATGAACCAATAATAAAACTGATAGAAGAACAGGCAAAACTTACACCGCACTCAACAGCTTACATTTATAATAATAAAAATTACAGTTATGAGTGGGTAAATAACTTTGCTAATGCCATAGCAGATAATATTATTAGGGCCGGTATTAAAGAAGGCAGTTATATTCCTTTATTTATGAAAAAAGGGATAGAATTGCCTGTTGCTATGATGGCGGTTATGAAATCCGGCTGTGCTTTTGTACCTGTTGATACCGATGCACCCGAAGAACGATTAAAAGTTATTTTTAATGACCTTGCATCCAAAATCGTATTAACAACAGAGAAATATAAAAGCAGAATCCCATCATTAGATAATACACAAGTATATGTAATACCGCCTGAAATAATTCAGGGCAGCTTTAAAAACCCTGGCACTGGTATAATGCCGGATGACCCTATATATGGGATATATACATCCGGTACAACCGGGATTCCCAAATGTGCAATTAATCTTCATAAAGGAATTACAAACCGTTTTCTTTTTATGAATGATTACTTTAACCCGGCTGATAGTTTAACCGTCTTTCACAGTGCAAACTATATATTTGATACTACTGTATACCAGTTATTCTGGCCGCTTACAGTTGGCGGAAAGACTGTAATCCCGGAGTCAAATGACGGGTTAAATCTTGATGAGGTACTAAACCTGGTTCAAAAATACAAAGTCACATATATAGACCTTGTACCATCAGTATTTAATGTACTGGTTGAATATTTTGAATCGGACAAAACAAGCAGAGAAAAGTTTGCTTCTGTAACTCATGTAAGTGTCGGCGGAGAAGCTGTAATGCCTGCATTTATAAAAAAATTCAGAAAACATTTCCCAGGTATTACATTAACTAATATATACGGCCCAACTGAAACTTCAATAGGGGTTACCTTCTATAATATAGGTAAAAATCCGGAGAATGAAATTCCAATCGGAAGGCCAATCAGTAATACAAAGCTGTACATACTGGATAAACATGTTAACCAGGTGCCCCCCGGAATTGAAGGGGAAATATATCTTGGCGGAGTCTGTGTTGGCAGCGGCTATCTCAATGACCCATATAAAACGGCTTCTGCTTTTTTGGAAAATAAAATTGACAGCAACGGCGGTTATTTATATAAAACAGGCGATATCGGAACGTTTGATAATAATGGCAATGTATTCTTCAGGGGACGGGCAGATGAGCAGGTTAAAATAAGAGGAGTAAGGATTGAGCCTGATGAAGTACGAATATACATGCTTAAATCTTCTTTAGTTAAAGATGCGGCCGTTGTTCCTGTTCAGATAACGCCGGGGGAATATGAACTTGCTGCTTATGTTGTATTACAGGACAACTGTAATTTAACAAATAAGGTAAGAGATGAATTAAAACAGCTTATTCCTTCGTCTATTGTTCCGGCTTATATTGTCCGGGTAGACCAATTGCCACTGACAGCAAACGGGAAACTGGATAAAAGAGCTTTACCGGTAATTGAAGAATATAAGTATACTGAAAAATTACCTGATAGCAGCAAATCAGGAAGTATGTTAAAAATATGGAAAGAATTATTCCCCGGGAAAGATATTAACCCGGATGACAGGTTCTTTGACTGCGGCGGAAACAGCTTAAAGGCATTACAATTAAAAATCCAGATACAAAAGCAATATAATATTGATATAGAACTCGGCAGTATTCTTGCAAATCCAACAGTACTACAGTTTGCACATTCGCTTGATGGAATTACAGATAGAAAGATTAGCTCTATTGTAAAAAGAGATAATGGTACTGTACAAAAACTGTCTCCACAGCAGATACGAATGTGGATACTCTCAAATAATGCTGATACAGCCGGGGCATATAATATTACCGGGTTTTTCAGGTTTAAGAAAGAAGTCGATATACATGCTCTAGCTAAATCAGTTGCCTTGCTGATTAAAAAACATGAAATACTGCGTACCTGTTTTTATGAGAAAAATGGAGAACCGTTTCAGGTTGTGAACGATACAGTTGAAGTAAATATCTCTGAGATACAAACTGATGATATAAGTTCCGCAGTAACTTTTGCTCTTGAGCAGGAAAAGAATTTTAGTTTTGATTTATCACAGTCACCCTTATTCAGGATTACAGTTATTAAAGATAATTCAGGGAATACTGTCCTGGTAATCAACTGCCACCATATAATTACAGATGGCTGGTCACTAAAAATAATGATGAATGAACTTTCATTATTTTATGATAAATTCTGCACCGGGGAAGAAATCAGTATTGAGGAACCTTTACTTCAGTATTCAGATTATTGTGCATGGCTGGATGATGAATCGCTGAAAGATGGATTCAAAGAAGCTGAAAATTACTGGAAAGAAATAATCGCATCAGATAATGATGCAACCAGTCTGCCACGTGATTTTAATAATACAGAAGAACAAAATCATGCCGGTGTGGAATACTTTGAATGCAGCGAAAAATTATACTCTAATGCTATTAAATTCTGCAATGCTAATGGCATAACATTATTTACCCTTCTGCTTGCTTCACTTGAAGGCGTATTACATAAATACACCGGCAGAGATATAATAACGCTGGGAACACCTGTACATGGCAGAGGACACACGGATTTAAGTGAAATGCCAGGATTGTTCGTAAATACTATAATCCTAAAAAACAAAATAAATACAAATGCTGCTTTCACAGACATTCTTCAACAGCTAAAAGATGATTTATATAAATCGTATAAATACCAGCAGTATCCATACGATAAACTGGTGGAAATGAATTCCAATAGTTCTAAATCCTTATTCAATATCTTTACAAGTTTTGAGAGTAAATCGGATGAGATAAAGCTAAGGCTAAATGAACAGGAAGCAGATTATGAACTGTGCGAAAACCGGAACAGTAAGTTTGACGCAAACATTATTTTCAGGGAATCCAATAACAAAATAAGCATTGTTATTGAATATAACAGCGCGCTTTTCCATCAAAAGCGAATAAAGCTGCTTGGCAGTGACATCCTCAGGATGCTTGAGCTGGTGCTTGAAGCACACGGTACAAAATTAAAAGACTATCCGCTTGTTGGTCTGTTACCAATAAAGCACAAATCATCATCAAAACAGCCGAATGAGTATAAAAATATTATAGAGCAGTTCGCTGAAACCGCAAAGCTTAACGCTGATACAAATGCAGTCTGCTGTAATGGTAAATGCATGAGTTACGCGGAACTTGACGAATACTCTGACAGAGTTGCATCCTGTCTTTTGAAAGAAGGAATCAGTAACGAGTGCATTACCGGACTGTTATTATCCAAATCTCCTGAAATGATTGGCTGTATTATAGGAATACTAAAAGCAGGTGCTGCCTATATGCCGCTTGACCCTGATTCGCCACCCGGAAGACTGGAAACAATAATTAGTGACAGCAGTTGCAGTATTATAATTTGTGAAGATAATGCAGTTTTGAATATCTCCGGCTGTAAACCAATATTTCTCAATGAAATAACAAAGAATATCAAGAGTAAATCTTTTAAAGACGTACCAGTTAGTCCTTCTCAGCTTGCCTATGTTATTTATACTTCAGGTTCTACCGGCACCCCTAAAGGAACAATGATTGAGCATCATTCGCTTGTGAACCTGGTAAATTCACTTCGTGAGGAAGTATATGACAGGCACAACAAAAAACTGAATGTTGCACTTCAGGCAAAGTATGTTTTTGATGCTTCAATTCAACAGATATTTCCGGCATTAGTGCGCGGCGATACTCTCCACCTGATTGATGATATGATGAAACTTAACGGGAGTAAAGTATCTGCGTATTTTGAAAAAGAATCAATTGATATTGCAGATGCAACACCAACTTTAACTGATATTCAGTTAAGGACCGGCTTCAGGCTTAATAACAGTAAGACTTTGCATTTCCTTATTGGCGGGGAAGCCCTGCCATACGAATTGTCAGACAGGTTATTTTCGGCCTGCCCGGGCAGGTATACTGCAATAACAAATATGTACGGGCCTACTGAATGCTGTGTGGATACAGTCTGTTATACATTTACAAAAGATGAATGCAGAAAAACCGGTATGGTTCCTATCGGAAAGCCAATGCTCAACACAGAAGCTTATATCCTTGATAAGAATATGCAACCTGTTCAGGATGGATACACCGGGGAATTATATCTTTCTGGGCCAAATACAGGACGTGGTTACCTGAATGACTCAGATAAAACCCATCGTAGTTTTATAAAACGAACTGGTTTAAACGGCCGGGTATTATACAAAACCGGTGACCTGTGCAGCATGTCCTGGAATGGCGACATAATTTACATGGGACGATCTGATGAACAGGTAAAAATGAGAGGCTACAGGATTGAATTAGGTGAAATAGAAAACACGCTTAATATATACATGGCCCCGGCAAAATGTATTGCCGCATTCGATAATGTTAACCGGGAAATACTGGCTTTTATTGAATTCAATGATGGGTATATAGATATTACTGCTGATGCCCTGAAAGATATAAAGAATAATCTTACAGATTATATGTTCCCTTCTGCATTTTTGCAGATTGATAATATACCTCTTCTTCCCAGCGGTAAACCAGACCGCAGCAAATTGGTTGAACTTAAAGATAGTTTTAACAGGATAGATATTCATCCGTTCTATGAAGCGCCGCAGGGTTATGTCGAGGACAGTATATCCCGAATATGGGAAAGTGTTACCGGCATTATTAAACCGGGACGAAATGACAGTTTCTTTGAACTTGGAGGCAATAGCCTTTCTGCATTAAAAATTATTGCCGCACTTTCAAAGCATTTTAATATTGAGCTTAATTATAGTGATATATTCCTGAACGAAACGATTAAAAAACTTGCGGTAATAATATCAGGTAAAAAAGAAAGAGAAATTAAAGAAATACCGGTTTATCCGCCGGCAGAGTATTACCCTCTTTCTCATGCACAAAAAAGGATACTTCTTGAATGTGAATCAGGTAAAAATGCTGCTTATATAATTACTGGCGGCATAATTATAGAAGGAAGCCTGAACATACGGGCACTTAATAAAAGTATTGAACTGCTGTTAAAAAAACATGAATCATTAAGGACCGGATTCAGAAAAGTAAACGGTATTACAGTGCAATATATTAAAACAGTAAATTCTGTAACTGCTGAATATATAGATTTTTCAGGATATGAAGACTCACATATAAGAGTTGAAGAAACAGTAAATAATTCAGTAACCAAGGAAATAGATTTATATACTAATGATGCAGTTTCTTTTTCGTTATACAAAATAGCACCTGATAGTTTTTATTTACTTGTACGCCTTCATCACATTATTGCTGATGGATGGTCAGTTAAAATTATACTTGAAGAACTATCCGATAGTTATAATAGTATTATTAATGGAATTGATCCGGTTCCCGAAACACTGCGGGTTCAATACCATGATTATGTTTTATGGTACGAGGATTTAATAAAATCGGGCGGATTAAATACATCCGAGGATTACTGGAAAGAAAAACTGGGAAATGATTTTCCCGATGTTAATATATTACCTCCGGATAAACACAACCACCTCCATGGGAAAGGACAAAGAGAACAGGTTACTGCTTTCATAGATGAACAGTTAACTTCACACATACGAAGATTTTCTTCAGAGAGGAAGTATACTTCATTTATGCTTTTACTGGCATCTACAGCATTAACTGCTTTTCAATATTCTGGTAACGATGACATAATCATTGCTTCGCCTGTTTCAGGAAGAATTCACCCTGAAACATTTAATCAAACCGGTGTTTATACAAATACAGTGATTTTCAGGAATAAAATTGATAAGAAAAGCAAAGTGTCAGAATTCCTGAGAGCACTCAGGGAAGAAGTCCTGGAGACATACAATCATCAGGATTACCCGTTTGACTTTATTCCTGCTTTATTAAAAAACAGAAAGGACAGCAAGTTGTTCAGTGTTTTTGTCAGCCATGAAAGTGAAGAAGATAAAATTCACCTTGACCTGGCCGGGCTTAACACCCGTTACAGTGAAATCAACATTCCATTTTCAAAGTTTGGATTAAGCCTGTTATTCAGAGAAAATAAAGATAACATTGCCATAATTGCTGAATACCAGCCTGAGTTATACAGCAGTGGTTATATTAACAAATTATGTAAAGATATTATTTCCAGTCTTGGCGTTATATTGTTTAATAATGATATACTTATAGATTCATTCTCCCGCAATATACAGGCACATTACCCCAAACTGGCAGAAGATAAAGGGACAAGGCGTAGTATCATAACGGCTACTGCCAGGGAAAAAGAAATTGCAGAAATATGGAAAACAATATTTAATAATAACATTGGCATTGATGATAATTTTTTCGAAGCAGGCGGGCACAGTATTAAAGCACTAAGCCTTATTTCACTTATTAAGCAAAAATATTTTGTAAATATAGACCTGAACTTTGTTTTTTCGTTTCCGACAATATCAATGCAGGCTGCTGAACTTGATAATCTAATATGGTTAAATAATAGGTCTGATACGGGAGATAACGGAGAGATTGTAATATGACCGTAAATGAGATATTGACAAAACTGCGAAGTCTTTCAGTTTACATTAAGGAAAAAGATGGAAATCTTATTCTTTCCGGTAAGAAAGAAAATATCAACAGCAGTCTGCTTAATGAAATTAAGAATAATAAAAATTCTATTATTACTTATATAAAAAGCAGTAAAAGTGCCGAAAGCATAGAAACATCCCATTTGGATAATACCGGTTTTCCTCTAACTCTTCAGCAGAAGTCAATCTGGCTTGCTTCAGGCAAACCGGAAACTGCATCATTGTACAATATGCCGTCCATGTTTATTACAGAAGGTGAACTTAACACCGATGCAGTTAAATATGCTGTTGATTCGATAATTAAAAAGCATGACAGTTTCAGAACAGCGTTTAATGAAAATAATGGCGAGATACTCCAGCGGGTTCATGACAATGCAGAGGCAGAATTTGAGGTTATAACTTCAGACAACGATAATACTATAGATAAAATATTTAATGAGTTCTCCTCTTATATATTTGACTTAACAAAACCACCGTTATTCAGGTATAAAATAGTCAAGGAAAAAGCCGATAGGTATTACCTGTTATTCAATATCCACCACCTCATAAGTGACGGATGGTCAGTGGATATATTCTTTAATGACCTGGCAGAATATTATAATGAATACCTAAACAACGGGAAAACAGTTAAAAAGCAAAACAGTCTTACGTTCAGAAATTATATTGAATACCAGGACAATTATTTACAGTCACCTTCAGCAAAATCAGATAAGGATTACTGGGTAAAAAAGATAAATGATGACTATCTGCCAACTTTACTTCCTGTAAAAACAAATCAGGATAAACACAGCTTTTATAAAGGGGAATCCTTCGGGAAGAATCTCAGCAGCGAAACTGTAAAGCAAATAAGCAGTTATTGTTCGTCGCATGGAATAACCCCATACCTGTTTTATTCTTCAGTTTTAACACTTCTGCTAAAGAAATATTGCGGACAGGAAATTGTTTCATTCGGGACGCCTTTCTCATGCAGAACTGATATGAATTTTTCCAAAACAACTGGCTGTTTTATAAACACTCTCCCCGTTATAACAGATACAACCAGCATTGAACATTTTAATGATTTGATTAAGGCTGTATCCAAAAGTTTCAGCGAAGTATTCCGCAGGCAGCATTACCCTGCAGGGAAAATTCTTGAAGATGTGCCTGCTTGTAATAATCTGCCTAATGGGCAACTGTTTAATGTTATTATTACTTACCAGAATTATACGCTTAATAAAACATTTCCGGATGGCCTGTCGTTGAAATATTGCAATACGAATTATTCCAGAAGCATAACCGGACTTGTATTAAGAATTTTCGAGAGTGAAGACGGTGCTATTCTAAATTATGAATTCAGTAAAAAGCTATATGACAGATGGTTTATTGAACAGTTTGCTTCTGATTTTTCAGATACTATCAATTTCACCCTTTCGGGAAAAGATACTGTTTCTGCATTTATAGATACAAGCAGTAAGATATATGGAAAATTAAACCAGACATCAGTTGGTTACCCTGAGAATAAAACTGTACTGGATTATTTATCCGGATGCTTTAATGAGCATAGCAGCCGTACTGCATTAACTGTCAATGGGAAGAATTATACATACAAAGAAATTGATGAGGCTTCTGACAAACTATCAGGCTATCTTATTAACGAGAAAAAAGTTATTGCAAACGAAATAATTGGGGTTATGACGGAGAAAAATGAAAACCTTATTATTTCAATGCTGGCAGTTCTTAAATGCGGTGCTGTTTATATGCCGGTAAACGCGGCATATCCGGAGAGAAGAAAAGATATAATGTTTAAAGACAGCGAATGCCGCATTGTGCTGTCTGAAGATAACAATAAAACACTGCTGACAGAGTTTATTAGTGTTAATGATATTCTTACAAATGCTGCCGTTACGTCAGGAAAGCCCTCAGTACGGGTTAATGGAAGTGATCCTGCATATATAATTTATACTTCGGGGTCCACAGGAATGCCCAAAGGAGTTATAATAACACATGCAAACCTGCTCAGGCTTTTCATAAATGATGAACCGTTATTTAATTTCAGCAGTAATGATGTATGGACGCTTTTTCATTCTCCCTGTTTTGATTTTTCCATCTGGGAGTTATTTGGGCCTCTGCTTTTTGGCGGAAGGCTTGTAATAGTTCCTGAAAGAACTGCAAAAGATCCGCATGCTTTTTATGAGTTGTTAAAAAATGAAAAAGTAACCATACTTAACCAGACTCCCGGGGCGCTTTACAGGCTTAACCCGGACAAAAAAGATAATCTTTCTCTAAGAATGATCATTCTTGGAGGAGAGGCGCTGCAGCCTGCAAAGTTAAAGCCCTGGCAGCAGCAATATCCAGATACTAAACTGATTAATATGTATGGTATTACTGAAACTACTGTTCATGTTACATACAAGGAAATTACCGACAGCGATATAAACAGCAGCATAAGTAATATTGGGATTCCAATTCCTTCGCTCGGCATTGTTATGGTTGATAAACATCTTAATCCTGTTCCACGGGGTGTGCCCGGGCAAATATGTGTCTACGGAGCGGGCCTTGCGGCTGGTTATCTTAACCAGTCATTACTGACTGAATTAAGGTTTTGTAATATACATCCATACGGAAGGTGTTATCTTTCCGGTGACCTTGGCAGAATACTTGAAAACGGAGATATAGAATACCTCGGAAGAATGGATAACCAGGTTCAAATCCGCGGATTCAGAGTAGAGTTAAATGAAATTGAAAATGCTCTGTTAAAAATAAAAAGAATAAAAGATGCGGTCGTTCTTGCCTCCGAAAAAGAAGCGGAAATAGCCCTTACTGCCTATTTTACAGCAGATACCGATATTTCAGGAAATGAAGTTTATAAAGAACTCTCATTTTTGCTTCCCGGCTATATGCTTCCATCATCTTTTATAAAGGTTAAAAATATTCCGTTAACTGTAAATGGGAAGACAGACAGGAAAGCATTGCTGCAGCTCACCTCTGCCGGAAGGAACCTGGTAAAACAGCCGGCTAATAAAACCGAAGAACTTATTCTTGAGGCATTCAGAAAAACACTTGGAAATATTGAAATCAGTACAGATGATAGTTTCTTTGTAATCGGCGGTGACTCTATTAAAGCTTTAAAGCTTGCGGGAGAAATAAACAAATCATTACATACCGGGATTACAATTGCCGCCATTTACGAGAATGATACTGTCAGCAGCCTGGCGAAACTTTGCACTGGCTCTGCCAATTTACAGTTCGTGGAAATGGCAGAAAAAGAAAAGAACCTTATTATTACAGAGTCAGCTTCTTTTATAGAAAACAATGGCCTGGCAGATATTGATTATGCTTTGCCCGTAAGCAGTATACAAAAAGGAATGCTTTATTACTCCTTATTAAATACCTCTGATTCAGTTTATCATGACCAGTTTGCCTATCAGCTTTATATTAAAGACTTTTCATTTGAGAGGTTCGCAAAAGCATTTGAACTGCTGGTTGAAAGGCACCTTATATTAAGGGCATCATTCAATGTAACAGATTACCCTGAAGACATTATGTTTATTCATAACAGGGTATCACAATTATTTGATTTTGAAGATTTATTAAAATCTGCTCCGGCTGAAGTAATTGATAAAGTCAGTTCCTATATATCAGCCGAGCGGGAAAAAGAATTCAATCTGTCAGTTCCCCCACTCTGGCGGTTAAAAGTATTTACATGCCCCGGCAGTATGGTTATACTATGCTGGTCTTTTCACCATGCTCTGCTTGATGGCTGGAGTAATTCTCTTTTAATAACAGAACTCCTTGGGATATATAATAATTATAACACTGGAATTAAGGCCAGCACGCTATTAACTTCAGACAGTTATATAAATTATCTTGCAGAACAGCAGATAATAATCCGTGATACCGAAGCACAGGAGTTCTGGAAAAAGGAACTTGATGATTATAAATTCCTTGAGCTGCCTGTTAATACGAATACAGCAGATAATATGCCGGTTGAAGAATATTATCTTAATCTTTCATCCGTTTTAACAGGTAAATTAAAAAATACTGCTGCTGAATTAAATACAGATTTGAAAGCTGTCTATTTTTCAGCTTTTATTTATACGTTAAGTATGCTTGCCGGTAATGATGATATCCTTGCAGGAATTGTAACAAATAATCGCCCTCTTACAGATGATGGAGACAGAATTGCAGGGTGTTTCCTGAATACTGTGCCATTCAGGACTAATACAAACTGCAGTACATGGAAAGAACTGATAGAGAATATATCTGCGGGATTAAAAAGAATTAAAAAATATGAAGCTTTCCCATTTGCTGAAATTGTTAAACTGGTAAAGGCTTCTGCCGGGACAGAGAACCCTCTGTTTGATGTTGCGTTTAACTTTATTGATTTCAATGAATATGAACAGGTTTATGACGATTTTTCCCCGGCAGCAAACGGAATTACGGAATACGATATTCGTGGATTTGAGAACACAAATACTGCACTGAACTTTACAGTATCAGCAACGCTTGGTAAACATACCCTGAAGATTTCGTACAATCCGCGTAAAATAGATGCTGCGCTGGTAAACCGGCTTGCCGGGTATTTTGAAAGAATTCTGATAAAAGAAGCTGATGAATTATCCGGGATTATAAACAATGCAGAGATTCTCAGTACAGATGATAAAGCGCTGCTTAACAGTATTAATGACACATATAAAGATTTTAACATTAACGAACCTTATCATACACTTTTTAGTCAGGCAGCTAAAAAGCATGCGAACAATACCGCTGTTGCTGCAGGAAATAAAAAGCTGACCTATTCAGAGCTTGATAAGTTATCAGATAGTTTTGCATTACATCTTGGAAATAATGGAGCAAAAAAAGGTACAGTAATAGCTCTTATTTCGGAACCAATAGCTGAGTTTTATGCGGCAATGATTGGTATATTAAAAACCGGCGGTATTATTCTTCCTGTTTCACTTAAAACACCCGGGGAGAGAATAATAACTATGCTCAAAGATGCTAATACCAGTATGGTTATAACTTCTGAGAATTACTTAGAAAGAACCGGGCTGAATACGGCCAGGATACAGGAAACTGGATGTAAAACAGTATTATATAAAGATATAAATTATTCCCGGGATAAACAGGCAGATTCATACGAAAATACGGAACCTTCTTCTCCTGAAGATCCGGCTTACATTGTTTTTACTTCAGGCACTACAGGCAGGCCCAAGGGCATAGTTTATGGACACAAATCAATTCTTAATTTGTGCTGCTGGTTTAATGATTACTATTCAATCAATGAAAAAGACCGCCTGACCAAATATGCTGAAATAAATTACGATGCCAATATATGGGAAATCTTTCCTGCATTATTAAAGGGAGCCGCTGTATACACAATACCTGATGAATTGAAACTTGATATGCCCGGGCTTAACAGGTATTTTGAAGATAACAAAATTACATCTGCATACCTCCCTACTCCCGTTGTGGTACAATTTTTACCGGAGAATAATAAATCCCTTAGGTCTCTTACAACAGGCGGGGAAAAACTTAAAAATGTAACAACACAGAACTTCAGAATTTATAATAACTATGGCCCGGCTGAAAATACTGTCTGCGCTACTGTTTATCCTGTTACGGGGAATGAAAAAAGTATTCCTATCGGCAAGCCAATAGCCAATAACCGTATTTATATTCTCAAATATAATTCAACACAGGTATTACCGCCCGGAACAACCGGGGAAATATGCATTGCCGGGGAAAGCCTTTCCCGGGGTTATATTAATGATCCAGATTTGAACAACAGCAGTTTTGTCAAGACCACTGACGAACAAAGGATTTACCGTACAGGCGACCTTGGCAGATTTCGCAGCGACGGCAATCTTGAATTTATCGGGCGCAAAGACAGGCAGGTAAAAATCCGGGGACAACGTCTTGAAGTTGAAGAAATCGAATCAGTCCTGCTGCAATACCCTGGAATAAAATCAGCAGTTGTGGCAGTTGATGAATCACGCGGCGAAGAAAATGTTTACTTAAAGGCTTTTATTACCGTTAAAGAAAGCTGGTTTGATAAAACCGGGCTTGATAAATACCTTGAAGCCAAACTGCCTGCATATATGATTCCATCTGAATATATTTATATTGAAAGTATTCCGCTTACAATAACAGGCAAAACAGATTATAAAGCTTTACTTGAATACAAAAGCCGGGGCTCCCGCAGCACAAAGCAGATTTTTAATGATACTTCAGGCAGAATTCTTAAAATATGGGCAGAGGTATTGAATAAAAATACTGCTGATATTGAGGAAGGAAAAAACTTTTTTGAACAGGGCGGCAATTCCTTAAATCTTATAAGGATTCAGAGAAAGATTAATACGGAGTTTAATTTAAGCCTGCCTATAGCTGACTTTCTTAAATATACATCACTCAACAAGTTATCTGAGTATATTGATTCTTTAAATACCAGGGGAAAGGGAAACTCTTTTTCAGTTCAGCCTGTTCCAATAAACAGTTCATTCAATAGCGATGACGACATTGCAGTAATAGGAATGGCGTGCAAATTTGCCGGAGCAAATGATATAAATGAGTTCTGGAAACTCCTTGCAGGTGGAACTGAAGCAATTACATTTTTTAGTAATGAAGAATTAAAGCAGGCAGGAGTTCCTGAAAATATAATAAAAAATAACTCCTATGTTAAAGCAGCCGGAGTAATAACTGACCCTGAGGCTATGGATGCACCATTATTTGGTTATACCGATAATGAAGCATTAATTATGGATCCCCAGGCAAGGCTGTTCCATGAATGTGTATGGTCTGCATTTGAAGACGCAGGTTATTTGCCCGCATCATATACAGGACGAGTGGGAGTATTTGCCGGCGCTTCAAAAAACAATAAATGGGAAGAATTTTCTGCAGGGTATGAAGGGACTGACTCTTTTACAGCTTCACTATTAAGCAGTAAAGATAACCTGGCATCACTTATATCATATAAGTTTAATCTCAGGGGCCCTTCTGTCAACATATATACTGCATGTTCTACTTCCCTTGCAGCAGTGCATGAAGCATGCAGCGCGCTAAAAGCAGGCAATTGCGAAATGGCTGTCTGCGGCGGCGTTAATCTTGCATTGCCCTTTATTGGCGGAAGTATATCAGGAGAAGGTTCTGTGTTCTCAAGTGACGGGCATTGCAGGCCTTTTAGTGCTGATGGAAACGGAACTGTAGTTGGGAAAGGAGCAGGTGTTGTAATACTAAAGCCTCTTAAAACAGCCATGGCTGATATGGATAACATTTATGCTGTAATTAAGAAAAGCGCCGTTAATAATGATGGTTATAATAAAGCTGGTTATACAGCCCCGGGCATTGACGGACAGACAGAACTATTTGAAAGCATCTATAATAACGGGGGAATCCGGCCTGAAAGCATTAGTTATATAGAGACTCATGGCACCGGCACTGAACTGGGGGATATGGTTGAGTTTGAATCCCTGAAAAAAACTTTTGTCAGTGCAGCTCCCGGAAGTATTGCTTTGGGTTCTGTTAAATCTAATATTGGCCATACAGATACTGCAGCAGGCATTGCTTCCCTTATTAAAACTGTTCTTATGCTGAAGAATAAAACTATTGTCCCAACACTGCATTATACAGAAGCCAACAAAAAGATAAACTTTTCCGGGACTTCATTTTATATTGAAAATAAAGTCCGGTTATGGGAACAATCTTCCGGCAAACGAAGAGCTGGAGTGAGTTCATTTGGCATTGGCGGAACAAATGCGCACGTTGTTCTTGAAGAGTATTCCAAACCGGATAAGACAATAGAGAATAATGGAAGCCTGCAGATTATACCTGTTTCTGCATTCTCTTCTTCTGCATTTACTGCAAACATTAAAGCTCTTAAAGACTTTGTTTCAGGACATAATTCAATAAATGTTAATGATATCGCCTTTACACTTCAAAACGGAAGGAAAGCATTTCAATACCGTAATGTATTTGTATGCTCTGATGTACATGATTTGCAGACAGCCCTGGATAATAATTCATATAATAAAGTTCAAAGCGGAACTAAAATTGGATTTATATTCCCCGGACAGGGAACACAGTATACAAATATGGGACGTGATTTATACAAGTCACAGCCTGAATTCAGGAAATGGTTTGATATATGTGATGAATTATTCCAAAAGTATGATCCCGCAATAAATATTCATTCAGTAATATACCCCGGAAATGAAGGCAAAACATTTATCCGGGAAACTGTATCAGCCCACTGCTCCCTTTTTGTATTTGAATTAGCGCTGGCCAAAATGTTTATAAGCTTTGGCATTGTTCCATCATTTGTAACCGGACACAGCCTTGGCGAATATACTGCTTCCTGTATTGCCGGAATATTATCACCTGAAGATGCCGTCCGGCTTGTAATTGCCCGGGGGAAACTATCCGGCAAAGTAAAGGGACGCATGCTTAGTGTGGTAAGTGATAAAGGAACCATTACTGAACTGGTGAACGATTTTAACAGCCATGGAAATGAAGTAAATATTGCTGCATTTAACAGTGATATACATTTTATTATTTCCGGAACCGAAGAATCAATAATAAAACTTCATTCCTTCCTTGAATCAAAAAATATCGAAAGCAGGATACTGCATATTGATTTTCCTTCACACTCACCCCTTATGAATAAAGCTGTTGATGATCTTGATACTGTTCTGGATTGTATCACTCATAATAAAGCTGAAATACCGGTGTTAAGGAATCTTGACTGCAGGTTTACAAATAAAGGAGAAGTACTTCCCAAATCGTACTGGAAAAAACATTTGCTAAACCCGGTTAGATTTTCCGAAGGAATATCAGGACTCGCGTCTGACAGTAATCCGTTATTACTCGTTGAAGCGGGGCCTGGTTCAGTACTTTCTACTTTTATAAAGAATATATCTGCTGTTGAAAATAGATTTAATGCAGTTAATGTTATTCCTCATCCAAAAGAAGAGACAGAGTTTAACAGGTATTTTTATGAAAAGATTGCTGTATTATGGTGCTTTGGCGCCCCGCTTAACTGGAATAGAATAAGAGAGAATGAATATGGCAAGCGTATTTCTCTTCCCGCTTACAGGTTTGATAAAACAATTTATTCCACTGACAGGCTGCATAAAAAGGATACAGGCATAAGGCCAGCCGGATGGTATTATATAAAACAGTGGAAACAATCCCCTGCCCCGGAAGTTACAATAAGAACAAATGATAAACTGCTGTTATTCACAGGTAACGATAAACTTGCATCGTTGATAAAGTCTAAATATGCCGATAATAACGTAAAGATAGTAAACGCAGGTGATAGTTTTTCTAAAACCCCGGATGGACAATATTGCATTAATCCCGCTGTTGAGGAAGATTATTTTTCATTATTTAAACAATTGGGCAAAGAAGGCTTTGTCCCGGATAAAATACTCCACACCTTTACATTAGTCCGTAATGAAAATACAACAGACTATGAGGAGTTAATTGGCAGGCAGTCATCCGGCTTTATGAGCCTCATATATATTGCAAAGGCCGCATCTGCTAATTCCATTGAGAATCTCTCTATTGTAGTTGTAACAGGAAGCCTGTCCGATATTACCGGCGCAGAAGAAATAAACACAACGGATTCCCCCCTATTATCTGCTGTTAAAGTAATCCCGCAGGAATATGCCGGGTTCAAAACAATATGCATTGAACTGGATTATGATATAAGACATAATGATCTGAATTATTATGCTGATGCTTTATACAGGGAATTAAATTCTGAATTAAGTAATGAGGCTGGTTCACAGCATATTGCTTACAGGAATAGAAAACGGTGGACTCCATGGCTTGAGAACAAAGAAATGTATGCTTCAAGCGGGACAAAACCAGTATTTAATAAAAATGGTGTTTATATAGTTACGGGCGGCGCGGGAAATGTTGGAAGTGTAATTTCTTCTTATCTTTCTGAAAAATATCAACCAATACTCATAATTACCGGAAGGACAAAATTACCCGGGAACTATAATCCTAAAGATGTTATACCCGGCAACAGCCAGGATAAAATACCAAGCAGGTTAAAGAAGTTTAAAAATGCCGGGGCTGCGATTCAATACATAAGTGCTGATGTATCTGAAATAAATGAGCTTGAAGAAGCTTTCAAATATGCTTTTGATAACTACGGCCACATTGATGGTATAATTCATAATGCCGCTGCAACAGATGACAGTTCTATTTCTGTCCCCTTAAACCATTTAACTGTTAACAGTCTTGACAGGCAGTTTTCTGTAAAAGTAAAAGGACTGCTTAACATTGCAGAACTTTCAAAGAAATATAACCCGGGGACAGTAATTGTTTCTTCCTCAGTTTCTTCCCTTCTTGGGGGTATTGGCTTTGCTGCATATTCAGCAGCAAATACATTTGTTGAATCATTTGCAGCACATAAGAATAAAGAAGGAAATGCAAGGTGGTTTGCATGGGTATGGGATGGCTGGTTCTTTGAAGATTACCTTTCTTCAATGCATGAAGGGCCGAGAAACACTGCCATCACTTCAGAAGATGGGACTAAAATTCTCTCTGAAACAGATTATGATTCCGGTTTTGATTCTGTTATTATTTCAAAAAGGAATCTGAACAGTGAAATTAAAAAGTGGCTTGGAAATCTGTATAAAGACACTCATACTGAAAAAGAAACAAATAAGCACTATAAAGACCGGCCATTCCTGCTAACTGCTTACAAAAAGCCATCAGGCATAATTCAGCAGACTGTATGTGAGATATGGGAAGAATTTTTCGGTATATCCGGAATAGGCATAAATGATCATTTCTTTGAACTAGGCGGAGATTCATTAAAAGCTACATCTGTTATTTCAGTTATTTATAAAAAACTGGGAGTAAAAATTCCGCTTGCTGAGTTTCTAAAAACCCCAACAATTGAAAACATATCTGCTTTAGTCGGGCAAAAATCAGTTGAAAAATATTCTGCAATTGTACCGGCAGCACCGGCAGCCTCCTATCCCCTGTCTTCAGCGCAGAAAAGGCTTTTCCTTTTATATAATATTGAAAAAGATAATCTTGCATATAATGTCCGTTCCGCTGTTATGCTTAAAGGAAACCCTGATATAAAAAGACTTGAAGAATCGTTTATAAAACTCATACACAGGCATGAATCACTTAGGACTTCATTCATTCTTGAAAAAGGAAAGCCCGTACAAAAAATAATTGACACCGGGGATATAAAATTTACTCTCGAAAAAGTTACTGATGAAAATGAATTTTACCGTCCTTTTGATCTTGGAAGCCCTCCTTTAATAAGAGCAGGCATAAAGCCTTCAGGAAATGACAATATATTATTTATTGATGTTCATCATATAGTATCAGATGCTGTTTCTATGAGTATTATCTTTAAGGAATTAAGCCTTTTATATAACGGCACAGAACTGACTCAGGCCCCGCTTCAATATAAGGATTATTCTGTTTGGCAAAATAACTCAGTTGCCGAAGATTCTCTTCCTAAACAAAAAGATTTCTGGTACAGCAGTTTATCCGGTGAGCGCCCTGTTTTAAATCTGCCTTATGATTATAAACGTCCTTCAGTACAAAGCTACGAAGGAGATGCCTTTACATCTGACATCAGTAAGAAGCAGCTTGATAAGCTAAAAAAACTTGCTGCTGATAACGAAACAACTCTGTTTGTTGTTCTTTTATCAGCATTTAATACCCTTTTGTCAAAGTATGGAGGACAGGAGGATATAACTGTAGGCACTCCCACTGCTGGTCGTAAATATGATGAACTGAAAGATATTGTTGGCATGTTTGCAAACACTGTAGTATTGCGAAACAAACCGGAACCAGGAATTTCTTTCAGGCAGTTTCTGAATAATGTAAAAAATAATTTCTTTTCAGCATTTGAAAACCAGGATTACCAGTTTGAAGACCTTGTCGAAGACCTTAAAATTGAACGGGATATAAGCAGGAACCCCCTCTTTGATGTAATGTTTGTTTATATAAATATTGATTTTTCTTCACAGGAAATGGAAGGACTGAAAGTTGAGCCTTATACACTTCATAACAGGATATCCCGGTTTGACCTGACTCTTCATTGCAATGAAGAAGCTGATAAGATAGACCTTACTTTCGAATACTGTTCACGGTTGTTCAGCCGAGAAACAATTGCGCGTATGGAAAAACATTTCCGGCTGCTTCTTAATATAATTACCAGTAGTCCTGATATTTTATTGAGGGATATAAATCTTGTTGATGATGCTGAAGCAGTTTTATTAAACAGTTTTAATGATACCTGCAAAAGATATGAAGAGAAAACACTCAATGTTATTTCTGAATTTGCTGAACGCACCAAAACCTTAAAAGACAAAACAGCAATAGTATTTACTGGCAAAACCAAACCTGCATTAACCTTTCAACAGATTAATGAAAATACAGACAAAATTGCACAGGCAATTATTAATTCCGGCTGTAAACCGGGCAGCCTTGCGGGTGTTGTTTCTGAACGAAATGAAAATATGATTACAGCCGTAATGTCAATAATTAAAGCAGGGTGCGGATATGTTCCTGCTGACCCTTATGCTCCTTTTGACAGGGCAAAATACATATTTGATGACAGCAACTGTTCTGTTGTTTTATGTGAAGCCAGGTTTACTGATTTTGTAAAGGAAGCATATTCAGGCAAAGTTATAGTGATTGATGATATGCCGGAAATGAATTTAACTGTAAAAAATATTTCTCTTCCCGAAGTTACAGGAAAAAGCCCGTTGTTTCTTCTGTATACCTCCGGCTCAACTGGAAGGCCAAAGGGAGTTCTGATGCCCCACCGCCCAATTATGACTCTTATAACATGGCTGCGGGAAAAGTACCCTGTAAAAGATGAAATGATACTATTCCTGAATCCTTATACTTTCGATATGTCAATATGGGGATTATATGCATGGGCGGTTAACGGCACATCAGTATGTGTACTAAAACATGGTGACGAGCGTGACCCTTCAAAAATCGTTAAGGCTCTTTCTGAATACACGGTTACTTCACTGCACCTTGTTCCGTCAATGCTTACAATGATTCTTGAATATATTGAAAGTAACCCGGACAGCATAAAAAATATTAATCTAAAATATGTATTCGTTAGCGGTGAGATATTAAATCTTAACATTGTTGAGAGATTTGAAAAATGCTTTGCTGGTTCAGATACTGAATTAATTAATTTTTATGGGCCCACGGAAGCTCATGTCGTTTCATACTTCAGAACAAAAGACTATAACAGCAGTCTGCATAATACTATCCCAATCGGCAAGCCGATTACCAACACCAGGCTTCTTGTTGTAGATAAAAACATGAACCCCGTGCCTGCAGGTATTACCGGGGAAATACTATTGGGCGGTGATTGTCTTGCAGACGGATACCTTAACAAAGTGGCTGTTACTTCTGAAAAATTCATTTATGTAAATAACAGGTTAACGCAGGGTAATGAAAGATATTACAGGACTGGCGATCTTGGCAGATGGCTTAAAGACGGTAATATTGAGTTCCAGGGTCGTAATGATTTCCAGATCAAAATACGCGGTTTCAGAGTTGAACCGGGAGAAGTACAATCAGTTATTAATAGAATTGAAGGAGTAAAGGAAAGTCTTGTACTGGTAAAAGAATCAACTGCCGGAAGTAAATACCTTGCGGCCTATATAGTTTTTACTGACATGAGTACATTTAACGAAACATACATAAGGCAGGAATTGAAAAACAGGCTGGCAGATTATATGATTCCTGCATGTATAATCGGGTTGGAAAAATTCCCGCTCAATCCTAATGGGAAAATTGAAAGGAAACTGCTTCCTGAAGCAAAGCCTTCCGGTTCAGGTGAAAAGGTTATTACCCCGCGGAATAAACTTGAAAAGAAAATTGCAGATATATGGAACAATATTTTAGAAGCTGATAATTTGGGAATAAATGATAATTTCTTTGATATTGGAGGGAATTCTCTCTCAATAATAAGAGTCCACGCTGAACTTGAAAAATTTGTGCCGGGCACGCTGGAAGTTGTTGACCTTTTCCGTTATCCAACAATATCACTTCTTGCAGAATATATAAAAAGTAAAGACGGATCTGAATCAGTGCATGAGGACAATTCCATAAAAACACGAACAGACGCACAGAAAAATGCCAGAAAAAGAAGGTCTGCAGGCGGAAGCAGAGGTAAAAATAATGAGTAATAAAAATATTAATAATATACAGGACGCAGTTGCTGTAATTGGAATGGCGTGCAGATTTCCGGGAGCAAAAAATATCAATGAGTTCTGGCATAATCTTAAAGATGGTGTGGAATCAATCAGTTTCTTTTCTGAAGCTGAAGCATTGGAACATGGCGTTAACCCGGATGATGTAAAAAATCCTTCACTTATAAGAGCATTTGGTGTGCTGGAAGATTCAGATAAGTTTGATGCTGAATTTTTCGGATTTTCTCCCCGTGAAGCAGAACTGCTTGACCCGCAAAGCAGAGTTTTTCTTGAATGTGCATGGCATGCAGTTGAAGACGCAGGCTATGATGTGGACAGAATTAATGGGCGGACAGGAGTTTATGCCAGCGCCAGTATAAGCACTTATCTTTTACGTAACCTGCTTAGAAACAGGGAGTTAATTGATTCTGTCGGAGGAATATCTGCCCTGCTGGGAAATGATAAAGACCATATCCCTTCACGTGTATCGTATGCAATGAATTTTCAGGGGCCTTCAATTGCTGTGGGAACTGCATGTTCTTCATCTCTTGTTGCAGTGCATCTTGCATGTCAGGGTTTACTGGACTACCACTGTGATATGGCTCTTGCCGGTGGAGTAACAATTCATTCAAACCAGGGCGAGGGATATTTCTATAACCCGGAGAGTATTGCTTCGCCTGACGGGCACTGCAGAACATTTGATTCTTCTTCAGCAGGTACAATCAGCGGCAGCGGTGCTGGTGTTGTTGTCCTGAAAAGACTTGAGGATGCAATAAATGATAAAGACAATATATCCGCAGTTATTCTTGCTTCCGCAGTTAACAACGATGGTTCAGTAAAAGTTGGATACACCGCTCCCGGCATTGATGGGCAAAGCATAGCTGTTTCAGAAGCGCTTCATCTTGCTGAAATTGAACCTGAAAGTATATCTTATATTGAAACACATGGAACGGCTACAAAGCTTGGCGATCCTATTGAAATTGCAGCTCTTAAAAAAGCTTTTTCCGGAAGCTCTGGAAAATCATTTTGCGCACTTGGCTCTGTTAAATCAAATTTTGGCCATCTTGACAGCGCTGCCGGTATTGCCGGGTTTATTAAAACAGTTCTTGCATTAAGAAATAAACAGATACCTCCTTCCCTGCATTTTGAAAGCGCCAATAAGACAATTAAAATAGAAGGCAGTCCTTTTTACATTAATACAAATCTGTCTTTCTGGGAAGCAAAACAATATCCCCGCAGGGCTGGCGTAAGTTCATTTGCAATGGGCGGAACAAATGCTCATGTTATTCTTCAGGAACCTGAGCCTGTTCAATCTGAACCTTGTGCTGTTCATCCATACATTATCCCTGTGTCAGCAAAAACACCTTCGGCGCTTGAAGACTATTGCTCTACTGTACTGGATGAAGTAAAAAAGAATAATCCTGGTACATCTGCTATTGCTTATACTTTTGCCGCTGGGAGAAAAGTATTTCCACACAGAAAAGCTCTGCTTATAGATGAGAATAACATTAATATCAGCAGTTTTTCCGGATATTCTGCCAATCCCAAAAATGAAACAGTATTTATGTTTTCCGGACTTGGTTCTCACTATGAAAATATGGCAGCAGGATTGCTCTCAAAGTGCAAAGTATTCAGAGAAAACCTTGAAAAATGTTCAGATATATTTAAAGAAATAACCGGAAAAAATCTTTTAGAAATTATTTACCCCAGGGGCATCAATCAAAGTGGGAATGCAGGGGAAACAGGAATAGATTTCTTCAGGATGGTAAAAGGCTCTGGCAGCGATGAAGATACACTGCTTAATAAAACTATTTATGCACATCCTGCAATATTTTCTATTGAATATGCCCTTGCACAGTTAATGCTGTCACTTGGGATTAAACCTGCCGCAGTTACAGGTCATTCAATCGGTGAATATACTGCTTTATGTATATCCGGAGCTTTAACTCTGCGGGATGCTTTAACATTCGTAACGAAACGAGCTGAAATTCTGGAAACCGCTCCTTCCGGCGAAATGCTTACAATCGATTGCAGTCTGAAACAAATTGAAAGTTTTTTAACTCCCGCATTATCTGTTTCTGCCGTTAACGATGCAGAATCCTGTGTTATTGCCGGCAGTATAGAAGATATTGACTTGCTCAAAGATATACTTAAAAAAGAAAGTATTTTGTTCAGGGCTGTAAAGTCCCCAAAAGCTTTTCATTCCAGACTGCTTTTATCAAAAAAGGATGCGCTGAAAAAAGCATGGCAAAGTATATCTGTTAACCAGCCTGAAATTCCGGTCATAACCAACCTTACCGGTAGCTGGCTTTCTTATGAAGAACTAACCGTAACAGAATATGCATCTTCTCATTCAACCGGAACAGTCAGATTTTATGATGGAATCAGGAAACTAATTGATGAGCAGTATAACAATTTTATAGAAATTGGCCCCGGGCAGAATCTTACAGGTTATGTATTAAGATCAGTAAACCGTGAAGAGAAGAAAAAGGTTATTGTCAGTTCAGTAATGAAGAATATATATGATACTGCGGATGATTATACCTTCTTTCTTGGCACCTTATCAAAACTATGGGTAAATGGTACTGCCGTAGAATTTAAGAATCTCTTTGAAGGCTGCAAACCCGGTAAAGTATCTCTGCCGGGATATCCTTTTGAACGCAAAAGATACTGGATTGATGAAAAGACCGGCAATACAGCCGGTGAAGAGACACCCGGTTTTCCCGCTGTATTAACATGGAAGAGAACTTATATCTCAGCGCCTGAAAACCTCAACTTTTCTGATTCATTATTTTTAATTATTTCTGATAATTCAGCGAATGACACCAGTGAAATCAGCGAGGCTATATCTTTAACAGGCGGTAAACACAAAATCCTCAGTATTCTTGGCAGTGCGGAAAATGTTGCAATGGATAATATATCAGGATGGGATTCTATTGCTAAGACTTTAAAAGAAATTAGTGCCGGGAGTATTAATATTATCTATCCTCTTGCCAGTGATGATAAGAATAATGAGAACGACTATATAATTCGCCATTGTTTAAATATTACCGCCATATTAAATCATATAGCTTTTGAAGATATAAAACTTAACCTGGCAGTCACTGCCGGAAATGTCTTTAGTATTACAGGACAAGAAAACATTTTGCCTGCAACTGCGGCAATATATGGCTTTGTTAAATCTATACCGGATGAGCTGAGTAATGTAAAAAGTTATTTCTATGATTATTCTGCACCAGGCAGTAAGACGCCAAAAGATTTTTATAATAAGGCTGTTTCATTAATGCTGTCGGGGAATAACAATAATACTACAGCAATAAGGAATAATTCTATATGGACTCCATACTTTGATAAGTTTGAAAGGTTCCCGGGAATAAAAGATATAAAAGAAGCCAATCATACAGAAAAGGTTAAACCAAATATTTCCGGTAAACCAGGACAAGGGAATAATAATGATTATGTATCTAACCTGCTGCAGAATATAAACGAACAGTTAAAAATAAAAGGTATCCCCGAATATGACGGCCTTCAAAATAAACTGGATGAGTTGTGCAGCAGTTTAATAGTACATTTCCTTGCAGGTAATATTCAGTGGGAAAAAGGCTCAGAATTCAGTCTCTCTTCCTTTTATAACGGAAATATCAGGCAGCTGGAATTATTCCATTATCTTCTTCATGTTGCGGAAAAAGACAACCTGGTTGAAAAGCATGATGATAGTTATAAAATTTTACGAGATATTATAAGTATACCTCATCCAAATGATTTGTCAGATAATATAAAGGGAAATTATCCATTTGTTTGCGGACTTGTTAATATGCTTATGTACTCTGTTTCATGTTATGATGATATTTTTTCTGGTAAAAAGGAAAATGTAGATGTTTTCTATAATGATGAGACAGGTATTTATAAAAATGAATACCAGGGTGACCCACTGAGATTTGAGAAACATGACATTTACAAATATGCTGCAGCCGGCCTGTTAAAGCTCATACTTGATTCCGCTGATGAAGGAAATATAAATATCCTTGAAGTGGGCGGAGGGACCGGGAAATTAACCAGCTTGCTGATACCGGAGCTCGACTGGCGCAGTAATGTCTCCTTCCATTTCACAGATATAAGCCGCGCTTTTATTTCTGAAGCTGCTGAACTTGGGAAAAAGCTTGGCCTCGGTTTTATGAAATATGATACCCTGGATATTACAACTGATGCTGTAAAACAGGGTTTTCAGGCTTCATCATACAACATAATAATTGCGTATGATGTTATTCATACATCTGTGAATATTAAAGACACTATTTCAAATTTAAATAGCCTGCTTGCCCCGGGCGGGATTATAATTATGGTTGAATCTGTTCATAATAAAAGATGGACAAATATGATATGGGGTTTGCAAACAGGATGGTGGAATTTTAAAGATGAACGGATAAAAACTAATTCGCCACTGCTTTCCCTGGATGAATGGGACGAATTATTAAAAGGTACTGACAGTAATTTTATTTCATCATATCCATTACAAGAACTGGAAAGAAATAATTCAGCATTTGGTATGATTGTAATGCAGAGGGCCTTAAATGAGCAGGGCTTAATTCCTGATTTAGACATTCTGTTAAGGATTGATCCCCTAACGCAAAATATTGCTGACAGCCCGCTTACACCTGTAAAGGATAACTCTGATAAAGTTTTTATTTTGAACAGTCCGGGGAAAAATAAACCTGTTCTTACTGCTGATTATGCTTACTATTCAGATAATTTCATACGCCCGGCGGGTGTCCTGTCAGATTTCCTGAAAGATATAAAGAATAACAAAGCCTCTGGTAAGGACGAAACGATATATATAAGAAATACCCCTTCATCCTTTCATGCGGCAGAATATATGCTTGAGGAATACTTGTCTGCCTTCGCTGTTAAATCAGGTACAGGTATAAACCTGGTTCATGCTGGTGATAAAGTTATAAATAATCTCAAAAATACCGAATCCGCTAATATGTTTTCCGGACTGTCATCTGCAAGGATATATTTGTCCGCTCCTGCCGGCAGAAAAAAATCTACGCAGATAGAAAAAGAAAAAAGACATAATGTATATGAACGCCCCGGGTTAACAACTGTTTATAACCCGCCTGTTAATGATACTGAAAAAGAAATATGTGAAATATGGCAGTTTATACTGGGTATAAATAAAATCGGGACAAATGATAACTTCTTTGAACTTGGAGGTGATTCATTAATTGCAACCAGGATAATCACCCGTATTAAAAAAGACTTTGGCATTGTTATTCCCCTGCCTGAGTTCTTTTCCGGGCCGACTGTTGGTTCATTATCTAAAATAGTTTTACATAACAAGCATATTATTGAAAAATTATCTGCTGATTCTGACAATAAGGGAATTGGAAGAGAAGAGGGTGAGATATGAGAAGTTTTGATGAATTAATTAAATATTTCCTTGATAACGATATTAAACTTCGCATTGAAGATGAAAAACTGAAGTATAATGCCCCTGCGGGCAGCATTACACCTGGTATACTTGCAGAAATGAAGTATTACAAAAATAATCTCATAGAGTATATTTCTTCAGGCAATCATGATGAGATTGTTCCATATACCGGTGAAGGCCCTGTTCCTCTTTCGTTTGCTCATTACAGGCTATGGTTTTTAAACAAACTTGAAGGTGATAACCACGCTTATAATCTCCCCTTCCCGGTAAAACTTGAAGGTGATCTTAATACTGTTGTATTGTTGAATGCTGTTAAGGAAGTATTGCTGCGGCATACCATTTTAAGAACATCCTTTCCTGAGTCTGATGGAAACCCTTTTCAGAAGGTAAATGATATAAGTGATAAATCCTTTGGCATGTTTACTGCAGGAGGTAATTCTGCAGAAGCAAAATGGTTATGGATTAACAGCTTTATTGCTGATAAAGTTAAGGTATCATTTAATCTTGAAAAAGGCCCGTTATTCAGCATTGATATTATTCATGTTGATGCTAATACAAATGTACTGGTTATGGTTTTCCATCACCTGCTGCTGGATGGGTGGTCTATAAATATAGTCCTTGATGAAATTGAAAAATATTATGATCTGCTCATAAACGGTAAAAATATATTACCTGCCCCGCATCTGCAGTATTCGGACTATACAATATGGCATAATAAATGGCTTGAAAGCGCCGGTGCAAAAAAACAGCTTGATTACTGGAAGAATGAACTTATGAATCTGCCGGGTATTTTACAGATGCCATTTACTTCATCAAGGCCGGCAGTTCAGACTCTTAACGGGGCAACAACTATTTTTGAAATAGATGAAATAACATACAACGGGCTGAAGAAAATTGCTTCTGCAAATGACGCAAGTTTATTCATGGTTCTGTATGCAGCTTTTTCTGTCTTGCTATACAGGTATACCGGCACAAAAGATATTATTCTTGGAACCACTATTGCTAACAGGAACCGCTCTGAGCTGGAAGAGCTTGTAGGCCTGCTTGCCAATACGATAGCCATCAGGACTAACCTTTCCGGAAATCCGTCATTTATTGAATATCTCGGAACTGTAAAGAAAAAAATGCTGTCTGCTTATGAGAACCAGGATATTCCTTTTGAGAAGGTCGTAGAAGAAGTTAATCCCAAAAGAAGTTTAAGCTTTACTCCTGTGTTTCAGATATTATTCGAACTACAGGAAATTCAAAAAACAAAAGCATCTATGCCCGGCATAAAAGTTACCCCCATTGAACCTGAAAACACGGCATCAAAATATGATATAAACCTTTTAATGCTTTTAAGAGATGGTATATTAACCGGCAACTTTGAATATAATACTGACCTGTTCAGTGAAGATTCAGTAAACAGGATAATTAACCATTTCCGACAGATTCTTTATAGTATTGTACAGAACCCGGATACTAAAATTGGGCATCTCAATTATATAACTGAAAAAGAAAAATCTGCTCTGCTTGCATGGAACAGCAATAAGCAGGAATTCCCTGTTAACGAATCATATTATAATTTATTTTCAGTAACGGCAGAGAAATACTACTCACACATTGCCGCCGCTGAAAACAGCAACCAGGTTACTTATTCTGAATTAAAACAAAAAGCCGACTTACTTTCATCTGTTTTACTTAACAATGGCATAAAGAATGGTGATGTGGTTGCCGTGCTTCATGAACGCGGGATCAATTACCTGGTTTCGATATTGGCAGTTTTGAAATGCGGGGCTGCATTTCTGCCGCTTAATCCACGCCATCCGTTACAAAGGCATATTCAGATTCTTAACCAGGCGAAGCCTTCTGCACTCATATCAGAAAAATCTTTTGCCGGTACAATAAATGAGCTTTTGGGCGCTGATGGAATACATGGATTACCGGTTATATATCCGGAGGATAAAAGCAATTCCGGCAGTGGCAAGAATTCATATCCTCTGCCAAATATATCACCTGATGATTCTGCTTATGTTATTTTCACCTCCGGTTCTACCGGGTCTCCGAAAGGAGCAATAGTAAAACAGGAAGGAATGATAAATCATCTTTATGCTAAGATTAAAGATCTTGAAATAACCGAAAATGATATCGTTGCTCAAAATGCCTCACAGTGTTTTGACATTTCTGTATGGCAGTACCTGGCTCCTCTGCTTAAAGGCGCTTGTGTGGAAATAATAAGTGATGAAATGGTACTGGATGCCGCGCAGTTTATAAATAAACTAAATAAGCAGGGAATTACAATACTTGAGGTTGTTCCTTCATTTATGTCTGTATTGCTTGAAACAATGAAGTCCCATAATATATCTTTGCTTGGTAAATTACGGTGGCTGATTCCAACAGGAGAAGCGCTTCCGCCTGAACTTGCAAAAGAATGGCTTACCAGGTTTCCCGGAATTCCCCTTATGAATGCTTATGGGCCTACAGAATGTTCTGATGATGTAACGCATTATAAAATGTTTAGCATTGATGATGTTAAGTTTCCTAATGTTCCTGTTGGTATGCCAATTCCAAATGTTAATATATATATACTGGACGAAAATCTTACTCCGGCAGCCCCGGGAGTAATCGGGGAAATATTCGTTGGTGGAATATGTGTCGGCAAAGGTTATCTGAATGATTCCGAAAAAACAAAGGCAGCATTTATAAACATTCCGTTTAACCAAAACAGGATATTATATAGAACCGGTGATATCGGCCGATTTCTGCCTGATGGCAGCATTGAATTTTGCGGCAGAAAAGATATGCAGGTTAAAATACGCGGTTTCAGAATTGAACCCGGTGAAATTGAAGCTGTTTTATCTTCACTTAATGAAATAAAAGAAGCTGTTGTAATTCCGGCTAAAGATGGAAATGAGTTATGGGCTTATGTTGTACCTGCCGGCAGCGAAACATTAGTACCTGAAAACATTAAGGCTCTGCTGAAAGAACAGCTTCCGGATTATATGATACCAGCATTTATAATTCAGCTGGATAAAATTCCTCTTACTGCAAATGGAAAGACAGATTTTTCCTCATTACCTGTACCTGCTTTCGATAGCAAAACTACATCACTACCTCAGACCGAAACCGAAAAAAGATTATCAGAAATATGGATAGGCCTTTTGAATATTCAAAATATTGGTATGGATGATGATTTCTTTGAATTGGGGGGACATTCTCTTTTGGCAATGAGAGTTCTAACAAAAATTAAAGAAGTGTTTAATTTAGAAATTTCACTTAAAAGTATCTTTGAAAAACCTAGCCTCCATATGTTGTCTCAGCATATTGATACCTTATTATGGTTAAGAGAAAGTCAGGTTGTTAGTAATACAGATGATACTGAAAGTTTTACTTTATAGGATTCTATAATGAATAATATTGGGTCTTTTTTAGCAGCACTCAAACAAAAAGGCATTAGCCTTACAGTGAAGGATGATAATCTGCAGGTAAATGCGCCGAAGGGGACAGTTACGCAGGATATTTTAACTGAACTCAAATTAAATAAACAGCAAATAATTGATTTGCTTAAACAGGCTTCGGATAGTCCCGGGCAAAACAGAATTTCCCAAACAGACAGAAGCGGCCTTCTGCCACTATCTTTTTCGCAGCAAAGGATGTGGTTCCTTACCCAGTTGGAGTCCGATAAAGCTGTCTATCATGTACCATTCGTCCTGAAAATTGAAGCATCTCTTGATATTGACAGGCTTGAATATGCAATCAACAAAATTGTTGAAAGGCATGAAACCCTTAGAACTGTTTTCCCTTCAAATGATGGAACTCCGTTTCAGAAAGTACTGGATAAGTACCAGGCAGTTATTGAAAGGATTGATTTAAGCGGCACACCTGAAAGTGAAGATCTGAACAAGATAAAAAGTATTCTTTCAAAGAAAGCGGCTGCACCTTTTAACCTGTCAGAAGGCCCTGTTTTTAGAACCACTATATATAAACTGACAGACAATATCCACATACTTCTCCTGGTAATTCATGGAATTGCCGCAGACGGATGGAGCGCCGGAATTCTTTTTGATGAATTAAATAAATTATATGAGTATAATAATTCAGGTTCCTATCCGTTATTACCTCTCGATATACAGTATGGTGACTTCTGCGTCTGGCAGCGACGGCAGTTTGAAGAAAATAAATTTGAATATCAATTGCAGTTCTGGAAAAAACAACTCGATAATCTGCCTCCGTTGATTAAATTCCCTTTTGAAACTGAAAATAAAATTACCGGAACAGGCAGCAGGGGCAGGCGTATACCCTTTATTGTTGATGCTGATACAACAAAAAAGCTGCATCAACTTGTTAACGATAATAGTATTTCTCCTTTTATGCTTTTATGGGGAGCTTATGCACTCCTGCTCCATAAATATACAGGAGAAACTGATATTGTCCTGGGAACACCTGTAGCTAACAGAACAAAAACAGAACTTGAAAAACTGATCGGTTTTTTTGCTAATACTCTTGTTATGAGAGTAAACATTGATACATCAGCTTCTGTTACGGAATATTTAAGCCTCGTCAGGGAAATATCACTTAATGCTCTTGATAACCAGGATATGCCTTTCGACCAGTTAATTGAGTCAATTGATCCTCAAAGAAATGCCTCACATTCTCCTATTTTCAGGACAATGTTTGTGCTGCAGAATGCACCGCGCAGCAGCGGCCAAAATTCCGCACTTAAGATTTCTTCCTTTGATATAGATCTTAATATTCTGCATTTTGATATCTCCATGATTGTTAATGAATTTGATGAAAATATATCCGGGTTCATTGAAGTAAATGAGGATGTTTTCAACGGAGGTTATGCAGAACAGATACTGGAGCACTATAAACAAATACTAAAACAAATAGCTGAAACTCCGGCAAAGACGATTGAAAATATTAGCCTGGTTACAGATGAAGAAAAGATAACAATATTAAACAAGTGGAATAATAATTCGCTCCATAGTAATTCAGGTATTTTTGAATTGCTTGAAAAAGCTGCCTTGTTAAACACTGATAAAGACTGCATATTATTTGATGGAGAAACACTTAAATATAATGACTTTCTAAAAAGAGTTAATTTTGCCGCTTTAAACCTTAAAAAGAAAGGGATAAAACCGGGAGTTGTTGTTGGAATTCTGTTAAAACGCTCTATCGATTTGATCGTAAATATAGTTGCTGTACTTAAATGCGGTGCTGCTTATCTGCCAATAGATTCTGAATACCCGGCTGAAAGAATAAGGGTTATATTAAATGAAAGTAAAATTCAACATATATTATGCAGCACTGAACTGATTGATAAATTTACCTTTATCTTTCTGCAAAACCTGAAAGTCCTAAACAAAGATGAATTTGTAAAAACAGGTACAAGGGCAGTTATCACTGAACTGGACAGTATTCCCTATCCTGACAGGGGCAGCGTGGATTATGAAAAATACAGCCGTTATATAGGAACAGGGCCGGTAAAGAATGATATTTCTATTCTTGCTTCAAGAGGATGCCCTTATAACTGTATGTATTGCCATAAAATATGGCCTAAAAAACAAATTATCCGCAGCTCCGAAAACATCTTTAACGAAGTAAAACAATACTATGACTGCGGAGTAAGAAGGTTTACTTTTCTTGATGATATTTTTAACCTTAAGAAAGATGTAAGCGGCCGTTTTTTTGAATATGCCATTGAAAAACTTCCCGGCTGCCAGTTCTTCTTTCCAAATGGTTTGCGTGCTGATATTTTAACTGAAGAGTTTATTGACCTGATGGTTAAAGCCGGTACTGTAGATGTTGCGCTTGCACTGGAATCAGGTTCGCCCCGTATCCAGAAACTTATTCGTAAAAATCTAAACCTGGATAAATTTTTACATAACATACAATATTTTGCAGAAAAACATCCTCATGTATTTCTGGAATTGCAGACTATGTTTGGCTTCCCTACTGAAACAGAAGAAGAAGCAAACATGACCCTTGAAATGATTAAAAAAGTAAAGTGGATTGACTTCCCCAACCTGCATGTGTTAAAAGTATTTCCAAACTCAGATATATACAGGCTTGCTATTGAAAACGGTGTAAGTGAAGAAGCTATTAGAATTTCTTCCAATTTACCTTACCATGCCCTGCCTGAAACTCTTCCATATTCAAAGGAATTTGCTCGCCAGTTTCAATCAAGATTTATGAATGAGTATTTCCTAAACAGGGAGCGCCTTCTTCATGTTCTGCCTCTTGAATTTAGTGTATTTACAGTCTCTGAAATGGTACAGAAGTATGATAGTTATCTGCCTTATTCCATAAACTCATTTGATGATATACTAAAGTATACCGGGATTAAAAGAGAAGAACTTGGACATATAGATTTTGTTCCTGAAAACAAGTATGAAGTAGCAGATATTAATGAAAAATTAAGGAAATACTTCCCTGCCGCTAAGCCGGCAAAGGATGCTTTAAAAATATTACTGCTTGATGTATCCAACCTTTTCACTTCAATGCACGAAACAATGCTTCATCACCAGATTGAAGAACCTATTGGCCAAATGTACCTTCTTGCTTCACTGGAAAAGAACTTTGGAAACTGTATAAATGGCAAAATTGCCAAGTCTCTGGTTGATTTTGATTCTTTTGATGAACTTAAAAATATACTGACTGAATTTCAGCCGCAGGTTGTTGGCTTTAGGACATTATCCATTTACAAAGACTTTTTTCATCACTGTATTAGCTTTACTAAGTCTATTCTGCCAAATGTTACTGTTATTACAGGTGGGCCCTATGCATCAAGCGAATATGATTCAATGCTTTCAGATACCAATATTGATGTAGCTATACTTGGAGAAGGTGAATCAACCATCAATGAATTTATTATGAAATACATTGAGAATGGTAAAGGGATGCTCTCTGAAGACAATCTTAAAAAGATTAATGGAGTTGCATTTTTACCAAAAGCAAATCATGAATCAATTATCAGGGAAGGTTATAACAGGCAGCTAATTATTCTGCCGCCATATTACACATCTATCTCTGAGAAAGAAGCAGCAAGTATTTCTGCGGATAATCCCGTATACATCCTATTTACTTCCGGATCAACCGGAAAACCAAAAGGTATTGTAATGGGAACAAAGGGAGCCTCCAATCTTATAAACTGGCATCTTGATGATCCCCTGTTATCTCAGCCTATGAGAACTCTTCAATTTGCCTCTGTTTCTTTTGATGTTTCTTTCCAGGAAATCTTTACAACACTGGCATCTGGCGGCACTTTATTTCCTGTAAATGAAGAATTAAGGAAAAATCCTTTTGAACTTTTAGTATTTATTGAAGAAAACAACATCGAAAGATTATTCCTGCCGGTTGTTGCCTTGCAGCAGATTGCTATTGCTGCTGCTGATAAAAATTTATATCCTGCTTCTCTCAAACAAATAATAACCGCCGGAGAACAGCTTAAAATAACTGCTGATATCAGGGCCTTTTTTACAAAACTCAACAATTGCAGGCTTATAAATCATTATGGGCCTACCGAGACCCATGTTATTACATCTTATGTACTTGATGGTAAGCCTGAGTTATGGCCGGACATACCTTCAATAGGCAAACCGGTTAAAAACTCCTGTGTTTACATTCTTAATAATAAAATGCAGATGGTACCTGCCGGAGTGAGGGGTGAACTTTATGCTGCGGGTGAAAGCCTTGCTGAAGGATATTATCTGCAGCCTGAGCTTACCCGGGAGCGCTTTATTGAAAATGGGTTTAACAACAAGCGCCTGTATAAAACCGGTGACCTTGGATTTTATCATCCCGATGGTAACATTCAATATTCCGGCAGAGCTGACGAACAGGTTAAAATAAGAGGATATAGAGTTGAACCCGGTGATATTGAAGCTGAAATAAATAAGATACATGGCGTCACAAATTCAGCAGTTATCATGGCAGCTTCTGACTCCTTCGGCAACTCACTTATGGCGTTTGTTGAATGCAGTGATGATTATATTAATGCCTCTGCCGGGTCGGAGAAAATTAAAACCATTCTTGAAAGCAGGCTGCCTGATTATATGATCCCTGCAAGGATTTATGTTGTTGAATCTTTACCTGTTAATTCAAACGGAAAAATTGACAAGAAACTGCTTATAAAAGGCCTTAAACCAGAGGAAATAAGCAGGCAACATGAAAACGTAACTGAACAGGAAGAAATCCTGCTGGGTATCTGGAAAGACCTGATTCATATTGAAAACCTGGGCGTGAACGATAATTTCTTCAGGGCAGGCGGGCATTCACTGCTTGCAACACAGGTAGTTTCAAGAGTAAGGAAACTGTTTAACGTTGAAATACAGTTAAAAGACATGTTTGAGTACCCAACAGTAAAATTATTTGCACATCGGCTCAATAATTTGCTTCAAGACAATACTGATGAGTCCTGCAGGCCTGTTCACTCTGCTAAAAACATCTTAGCTCCGCTTTCTTATAGCCAGGAATATTTTTATAATACAGATAAAATGTATCCCGGCAAGAATATTAATAATATTGCAGGTGCTTTTAAGATTTCAGGAGATTTTAGCAAGGAAAACTTCATCAACGCAATAAATCTGCTGGTAAAAAAACATGAAGTCCTTAGAACAATTATTGTTGAGAAAGATAATAAATTATATCAGCAGGTTGGGGAAACTGAACTATACAGTATTAAATATAAAGATATTTCTGAACTGGATGACCTTGAAAGGAACAGTTATATTGAGAAATTAAAAACCAATATATGCAGTAAACCTTTCAATCTTTCAGCTGAAGGAATTTCCAGATTTTTCCTGGCTAAAATTTTGCCTAATGAATATGTATTCCTATATGCTGTTCACCATACAGCAATGGATGGCTGGTCGCTTGGAATTTTAATGAACGAACTTACTGAGCTTTATTCTAATAAAAGTATTCAGGATTTTTCTGCTGATCCATCTGCACTAACATATAACGACTTTGCCATATACCAGCATAAACTTGTTGAGAATGGGCACCTTTCATCGCAGCAGGATTATTGGCTTAAAAGCTCAGTAAATTCAGTAAATAAATCCGGTTTCCCTTTTCCGAAAAACATACCTGTTAAAACTGAAACAATAACCGGCATTATTCCTTCACGTCAGCTTAAAGAGATAATGAACGTATGCAGAAGAAATGATATAAGCCTCTTTATGTTCATGCTTACTGCCTTTTCTGAAGTAATTAAGGAATATAAACAAACACCGGAAATAGCAGTTGGCACTTATGTATCAGGCAGGGAATATTCAGAATTTGAGTCTGTAGTTGGCTGCTTTGTTAACCTGCTTGCATTTAATATCCCTGCTTTTGATGTAGTTAGTATTTCTGAAAAGTTAAATACAGTTAAAAATATTTGCATAAATGGATTTAACAACCAGTCCTTCCCCTATTGCAGGCTAAGCAAAATGGATACTTCTTCCGATAATGCAATAATGAATATTCCTGAATTTATGTTTGTTATGCGTAATACTGCCGGAAACGATTTCAACTTACCAAATGTTAACATTGTGCAATTGCCTATTGATCATATTGACAGCCCTTACCCTCTCCAGTGCAGTATATATAATGAAGGAGATGCTATAGGTGCAGCATTTACTTATCAGGCAAGTTGTTTTGATGCTGCATCAGTGCAAAAATTATTGGATAATTTTAATAGAAAAGTATTATCTTTTATTAGGGAATTTGGCTTATAATGGCAGAAGAATTAAAACATTATATAATATATCAGCTATTTAATTCTGCACCGGCAGATTTAAGGGAGAACTGAATTGAAGCTTCAGGAAGCATATAAAAAATTCTTGGTAAACTTTGCTAAAGCTGACATTTGGCTTAAAAGGCATTATAAAAGACATAAGTTCCAGATAATTACCAGTTCACTGGTAATTTTAACACTATGTGTTTATTTCTGGAATAGTATGTTTATATCAATTCCTTCAGGCCATTCAGGAGTTTTGTGGCATAGATTTACCGGTACTGTGACAGATGAAATTTTTTCAGAGGGAATGGCTGTAATATTGCCAATTGATAAAATGTATATTTATGATTTACGTATACAGAATATTACTGATTCTATGAGTATTCTTACTTCAGAAGGGTTATATGTAAAACTTAAGTATTCCTTCCGTTATAAACCTTTGGCTGACTCAATCTCTGTTATTCATAAAACTATTGGCGTTGATTATGAAAAGATAATAATCAGGCCGGAAGTACAAGGTTCAGCTCTTTCAATTCTTGGTAATTATTCACCGGAAAAGCTGTATAAGATGTCTACCCTTTTTATTCAATCAACAATTAAGCATTTATTAACAAAGCAATTATCAAGATTTAATATTCAGGTAGAAGACTTTATTATTAGAAGCATACAACTTCCTGAAACAATAAAAGCTTCAATTGAAAGAAAACTGGCTGCAGAACAGTATGCAAAAGAGCTCGATTACAGAATTTTAGCAGAAGAAAAAGAAAAGAGCAGGAAAATAATTGAAGCACAGGGTATTCAACAGTTTGATCAGATTTCAGGTATACCCATCTTAAAGTGGAGAGGACTTGAAGTCACTTCTGAATTTGCCCGTTCCGGAAACAGCAAAATTATCATTATGGGAAATGGAAGCAATCAGCTTCCGCTATTACTAAATTCTGACGATAAAAAATGAAACCATTTTTATCCCTGCTCATTTTATTGCTGACTTATATCTCTGTTCCCGGACAGAATTCTGCAGTGATGAAAAAAGTAGTTTTAAATACTCCATGGTATCCACAGGCACAGTTTGCCGGGTATTATGTTGCTCAGGAAAAAGGCTTTTATGCTAAAAGAGGTATTAACGCAGAATTTATCTTCAGTACTTTCAATTCTGGTGTTACTGATAACCTTACAAACAGGAAAGCTGATTTTGGTGTTATGTGGCTGCATGAAGGAATAATTGCTCATAATAGAAATTCCGGAATTATAAATATTGCTCAGTTTATGGATAGTTCAAACGTACTTATTGTAGCCCGGTCAAAGCAAATAAAATCTATCGGAATATGGGCTCCTTATGTACAGTTTTTAAAAGCTTATATAAAATCTCATTTACCGGGAGATATTGAGGTTATACCGGTTCGAAACGGGAATGAAGCATTTATACACAAGGCAGTTGATGCAATTACAGTTATGAATTATAATGAGTATAATCAGCTTATAAACAGTGGTTTTGAACCTTCTGACTTATATACAATAAAACTATCTGTTATGGGTCTTCCTATGCCTGAAGATGGCCTTTATTGTATGAACGATTTTTACAATAACAACAAAAGTCTTTGCAGCAATTTTATTGAGGCAAGTATTGAGGGCTGGAAATACGCTTTAGAACACATTGATGAAGCAGCTGAAATCTGCATGAAATATATAGATGAAACAAATTATGATACCAATATTACCATGCAGCGCCTGATGCTTAAAACAATAAAAAAAACGTCTCTTAAAAATAAGTTGTATTCGGGATATCTGGCTCCGGATAAAACTATATTCAACAGGCTGGTTAAATTTCTTGTTAGTAAAAATCTGATATCATCGGGAATAGAATACGCCCAGTTTTACAGAGGGAATTGAATGTTTTCTTTAATAAATAAGATTATAATTGCACTTGCGTCACTTGTTGTGGTGATTTTTATTATCCTGCTGGTAACGCAAACACAATTAATGGGCCCTGATAAGCTTGAAAAGATATCAAATGTGGCCCAGTCAAAGGCAACGGCTATTGAGTCTTATTTAGTTTCATTACAGGATATCCCTGACTATATCTCTTTCCCTCTTGGCAATACCGTGTTCCGCGAAGAAGATCTTAAAGATATTTTAAGGCTTATTGTAAAAAATAACCCCGAGATTTATGGTTCTACATGTGCTTTTGAACCATATAAATTTTACCCGGATTCTGTTTATTTCGCTCCTTATTTTTTCAAAGATAATGACTCTGTCTGCTGCAAAAGCCTTGCTGGCAGTGACTATAACTATTTTTCCTGGAACTGGTATCTCATCCCCAAAAAGCTGGGAAAAGCTTTTTGGACTGAACCATATTTTGATGACGGCGGCGGAAGTATTAATCTTATTACCTATTCTGCCCCTATTATTAAATATAACGATGATAATGACAATGAATTTTTAGGTGTTGTTACCGTTGATATGACTCTCGACTGGTTGAATAAAATAGTTGGCACAATTGACGCCCCCGGTGGTTTTGCTGTTCTTGTTTCAAAAATGGGAACTGTTATTAGTTCAGACAGAAAAAATAAACAATGGCGATTGAAGCAAACAATTTTTACATTAGCCGAAGAGTTTAAATGGAATTTTAGGGAAATTGGAAAGAAAGCAATTAAAGGCTTAAAAGGAACAGGTAAGTTTACTGATAATAATGGTAATAAATTTATTGTTACATACTTACCTATTAAAAAAAGTGACTGGTCCCTTTTAATTGCGGTTAGTGATAATTAAAATATTTCATTTACTTAAAACAATATATAAAATGCTACTTCAAATCTGGATATTTCTAAGCCTCGTAGTGGGAATGCTTGGAAGAAGAACAGCCTTTGGTTTCTGGGGGACATTTATATTCTCATTATTTTTGAGCCCGGTAATAATAATGATATATGTCCTGATTTCTAAAAAATCAAAAGGAAGCATAAAAACTTAATTTTTCTTTAGTTAAAAAGGAGAACAATATGTCAGAACAAGTACTCGAAGCAAAAGAATTACTCACTGCTGAAGAGGATGCGAAAGCTCTTAAATTGGTAAACAAATATGTCCTCTGGTCTATGGGTGCCGGAGTTATTCCAATACCGTATATCGACATGGCTGCTGTTACTGGTGTCCAGTTAAAAATGATTAAAGAAGTCTCTGAAGTTTATGGACAGAATTTTTCTGAAGTAAAGGGAAAATCTATCATTACAGCTTTACTGGGCTCTATTATTCCAAATTCTTTGTCAGCTGGTTTTCTTGGCAGTACATTTAAATTACTTCCGGTAATTGGCTGGTATGCGGGTTCAGTCTCCATGTCTGTTTTTTCAGGAGCAGCTACCTATGCAATAGGAAAAGTGTTTGTACAGCATTTTGCTTCCGGCGGAACTTTTCTTAATTTCAACCCGGAAACTGTTAGAGAACACTTTAAAGCTGAATTTGAAAAAGGCAAAGAAAAAGTAAAAAACCTTGCTAAATAAGGTTATTATATAAGAGTTTATTCAGAGCAGGCATGTTATTTCATGCCTGCCATTTTAATTCCGGCCAAATAACCCCGGGCGTAATTATTTCTATGACCAGCAAAATCAAACTTTTTACCTTCCCATACGCAGGCGGCAGCGCTAATTTATTCAGGCCATGGAGAAGAACCTTAAATACTAATATTGACCTTTGCCCCGTTGAACTGCCGGGACGCGGTGTTTTGTACCCCCTCCCGATGTATCGTTCTATTGAGCAGGCAGTTAATGAAATTGGAAAAACATTTAAATATATTGATTCCGATTTTGCCCTCTTCGGACATAGTATGGGAGCTATCATTGTTTTTGAATTGCTTAAATATTTCAGAGAACAAAATATTAAAATGCCTCTTCGTGTGTTTTTTTCCGGAAGAAAAGCTCCGCATATGAATAATGAAAAAAAGAAGGACTATTATTCTATGGATGATGCCGGTTTCAGAAAAGAAGTTATTCTTCTCGGGGGAACACCACCTGAAGTTTTTCAAAATGAAGAACTGGCTTCTTTATTTCTGCCTGTATTAAAAAACGATTTTATCATGTGCGAAAATTATATCCCTTCTTTCGATGGCAACAAGTTTAATATAGATTTTTCTGTGTTAACCGGAACTACCGAAGGCTATACTTTGGATGAATTAAACGCCTATGGCATATACACTTCAAAACCAGTGGAAATAAAAACATTTGAAGGTGATCATTTCTTTATAAAAGATTCTCAAAGTGCTGTTATTGATTATATCAACCTTACGCTTTCAGGTTTAATTTCACAATGAATAACCCGGATATAAAACTCCCGGAAATACCCATTATTCTTGCATGCAATATCGATTTTAATATCCCGGAATCTGAAATCTCCTGGCTGCTAAGCCTTATCAGAACAGAGAAAAGAAACAGGCTCATCAGGTTCAAATATAAAGAAGATATTTTACGGGGTCTTTTGGGTGAATTGCTTGTTAAATATGCTTTTGAAAACCTGCTAAACATCCTATATCAGGATAAAGACTTTTACGAGAATGAATTTGGGAAACCATTTCTTCGTAATAATAATCTTTTTTTTAATATAACTCATTCCGGAAATTGGTGTGCTGCCGCTTTTCACAACTCCCCAATAGGAATTGATATTGAAGAGATGTTACTTCCCCCATACGAAATCATGCAGGATAATTTTTCACTTTCAGAAATCCAATATATTGAAAATGCTTTGCCTGCTGATAAAAAACAGGCATTTTATTCTATATGGACTCTTAAAGAGAGTTATATAAAAATGACAGGTAAAGGCCTGTCAAAAAATTTAAAATCCTTTTCATTTGAAATCACTAACGGGGAAATAATACCAAATCTTCCGGGAAATACCAGGGAAAAGCTGACACTGCATCTTTCATATCCTGACAACAACCATATTCTGGCAGCCTGTTTTAATGGTTATACTTCTGATACCGGTACAAAAAAACTTACTTCAAAAGAATTAATAGCAAATACACTTCACAAATAGTGTTTCTATCGTCATTAACTTGATTTATCCTGCTGTCTTTGCTATTCACCTTAAATGGGAGTAATTTTATAAAACTATCAAAGCGGAAATAGCTCAATTACAATTACCTTAAATAAATCATCTTCATATGAATTACAAAAGCTTTTTTTTAGTCCTATTATTCCTTCTTTTTGCCGGGAACAATTCATTCCCTAATAACAATATAGCATTTCTTTATGTGCTTGATATAAAACCCAATGTAATGCACGTTGAGTTGACCTATAATCCTGTTGTTCCTGACAGTACTACTTTTCAGTACGGAATTGAATTTATGGGCGGGATGAAGGATTTGTTGAACAGTATGGTAAATCTGCATTCCTCTTCCAAATTTACAGTTGATTCATTGAACAGGAATATTACTTTTTATTATTCCAGGTATACTCCGGTTCAAATATCTTATGATATTATAGATACTCACAAACCTGAACAAAAAGTAGTCGGGGAAATGTTTCGCCCTATTATAACTGATAAGTATTTCTTTTCCTTGTCACATACATTATTCCTTAATCCTGATATAGATGAAAAAATACAGGATAGTTCTTTAATGGCAGTTACTTTAAAAGATAATCCTGCATTCAAAATGTATTTCAGCTTTGCACCTGAAATGAAACCGGGAGAAACAGTTCAGTGCAAATTATCAGACGGAATGGACGCTTTAATAACAGGAGCTTCCGACCTTCACATAGAGAAAAGGGAGATGGCAGGGATTATTAATTACATTGTCCTTCGTATAAATAAAGACAATCAGGATAATCTATCCCGCTTTATGACGTATTTTGACACCTACCTGCCTGCAATGACAAGTTTCTGGGGAAACCTGAATGGAACTTATTATTCACTGATTGCTTCTCCTTTCCTTAACATTACTTACCATAATATTTCAGGAACGGCTTTCAAAAATGGATTTCACGTCAAATATTCAGGAGACACTATACTTGCAAACGATGAGGTTGTATACACAATATCACACGAAATAATGCACAGGTATATTGGTTCTGGCTGTGTTTCACTGGGAGAAAATAACCAGTGGTTTGATGAAGGCTTTACTGATTATACTACATGGTACCTGCTCTCTCAATGCGGTATTATGTCTCCCGGGAAGCTGAGTGAAACAGTAAAAGATACTTACAACAAGCTTTTATCCAACCCGGTCAGAGGCACTCCCAACGAAGAGATAATGAAACATTTTTGGGAAAATCATGATTATGAAAAATTGCCTTATAACCGCGGGGCTTTGTTTGCAGCCTATATCAATAACAGAATTATGAAATTAAGTAATGGCATTAAAACTTATCGCGATTTTATGCGGGATTTAAAATCAATTGCAGAAAACAAATCCGAACAGCTTTCATTAAAAGACTTTATTTCAGCAGCATCCAAATATATTCCTGAAGATGAAATTACAAATGCGGTTGAGTTATATATAATGAAAGGAGAAATGATTCCGGAAAAGTTTTTGTTTTAGAATAAATAATTATGATAATCATTCCCCTTCTGCCTGGCAGCAGGATTGGCTCCCAAACACTGTGCCTGTTGATTAAATCAATTATTAAAGATTGCTGTTGTATGGCAGGATTTCTTTAAAACACAAAAGCCTGATTGCTCAGGCTTTTGCATAGATAATATTTCTTTAATCTACCATGAACGTTTTTTATGCCCAACCAAAGAATAGTATAGAATAAATAAATAGCATGGTAAAAGAAGCAGGTATGAGCCCTGCGGAGAGAAACTGCTGGATAAAACTCCGTATATTGGAGGCAGAATAGCGCCGCCGGCAATACCCATAATTAGAATAGCAGAACCTTTTTTTGTGAATTTTCCAAGCCCTTCTAATGCCAGTGGCCATAATGTAGGCCATATCATAGCATTGGCAAAACCAAGCAAAGCGAGGAATAATATACTGTCAGGAATAACGGGAACACCAAGCCAGCCGAAAAGAACAGAGGCAAGTGCTGTACTTGTTACAGAAGATACCAAAAGTCCTGCAGTAAAAATTACGCCTAAAATGGCTGAAATTATTAGAGCTTTTTCCTGTTTAATTACTTTCGGGATAAGAATAATTCCAAGGATATAGCCTATAACCATAAAGGCCATAGTATAGGATGTAAGCTTTCCGAAAAATTCAACGCCAAGGTTCTTGCCGTACATACCAATAGTATCACCAGCCATAACCTCAACACCAACGTAAAAGAAAAGTGCAATGGCGCCAAGTATAAGCTGTGGAAATTGAAATATGCTTGTTTTGCTTTCAGCATCACTGTGTTGGCTGTCTTCTTCACCGGCTTCAATTTCCGGCAATGGAGCAAATCTTATCATTGCAGCAAGCAATATCAGAACTACAGCAATTGTTATATAAGGGGTAATTAAACGTGCTGCCAATTCGTTAAAAGCAGCATTTTTTTGTACTGCATCCATCATTTTTAAGCTTTCATCGCTGTATTTGTCCATTCCATGGAGCATTATAGCAGTAAAAACTAATGGGCTTAATATGCCGGCAAATTTGTTGGCTATTCCCATAAAACTGATTCTAACTGCAGCACTTTCTTTGGGCCCAAGAACAACTATATAAGGATTTGAAGCTGTCTGGAGAATTGTTAAGCCGCCGCCCATTATAAAAAGGCCAAGCAAAAATAAGGCATAAACTCTTGTCTGTGCTGCCGGAATAAATATCAGCGCACCAACTGCCATAAGAAGCAGCCCAAGCATCATACCATTTTTATAACCTGTTTTTTGCAAAACAGCTGACATTGGAAGTGCCATTAATGTATAAGAGATATAAAATGCCAGTGTTACAAAATAAGCTTCTATCTGGTTTAATTCACAAGCAATTTTAAGGAATGGGATTAATGAGCCATTCAGCCATGTTACAAAACCAAAGATGAAAAACAGAACGCCAATTATTGTAATCGGCACTATATAACTGTTTTTGGGAGTTTGACTATTATTCGTTGTTGTCATAGTGGTAAATAAAAAGTATGTTGAAAAAAAGAATAACTACATTTGTGTTTAAGAACAAACTGCAATCTGTTTAAAATTGCCCTCAAAAATAATAATAAATATTAACAACTGTTTGATTTTTTATTAATAGGATTTGGTTTTTATAGGTAAATTTCTGCCTCTAAGCGGTTAAAAAAATGACTCCTGTTCTTCACAATTATTAAAAATATTGGCAATTTCTTTCATTTTAGCTGTTTTATTCGGATCATATAAAGTATTATCCTTTGTCTTAATAGTTGAAGCCGGGCAGAATATACTCCACTTTTACATTCTGTTTATTAAGCATCCCTGAAAAGTTCCCTTATTCTTTTCAAACATGGACTCCGAAATTTTAACCTGTAATTACTCTAACTGCTCTTTATTTAATTACATTCATGTAACTAATTATGCACTGAAACTCCAGTAATACTCTCCTGCCAGAATAAGTATTGCATTATTTAATCGATTTATAGACCAATTCTCTGAATTCAGAAAAAACCGGATAGTAATAATTAGGTATAAATTGAGTCATAAATAATATGATAATATCCTTTGCAGGATCAACATAAAAATATGTGTTTGCTGAACCTGACCACCAGTATGAACCGGCAGACCCTGGAAAATTGAGATGGCTGCTTTTTACAACCGCAAAACCAAATCCAAATCCCATATCCTCCATTATTGAAGCAAAGAAATCATCAGAAGGCATAATCTCATTTGTTAACTGATCCGAAGTCATCAACTCAACACTGCTCTGTTTTAGTATCTTTTTACCGTTATACTCTCCTTTATTTAACAACATTTGAAGAAATTTCATATAATCATTAGCAGTTGAAATTAATCCTCCGTTTCCGGATAGGAACTTCACTTTCACTGAAACGTTGTTTATTTCCGGGTCAGAAAGAATAGTTATTTTGCCAGAGTCGGTAACTGAATATACTGAAGAAACCCTTCCTGATTTTTCAACAGGCACATAATACCCGGTATCTTCCATTTGCAGTGGAGTAAATATCCTTTCCCGTAAAAATTCATCGAATGGTTTACCTGAAATAACCTCAACAAGATAAGCAAGTACATCTGAAGATCTGCTGTAATTCCATCGGCTGCCGGGCTGATATAATAAAGGAATGTGAGATAATTTATTTATCATATCTTTCAAAGTACCGCCGGACAAATTTGCATTTCTATATACAGAATCAACCGGGGTTCTTTCAAATCCACTTGCAAGGCCCGATGTATGCATAAGCAGATTCCGTATAGTCATAGGTTTAATTTGTTCTGCAAAATGAAATCCATCTTTATCAACTGAAGACAACACCATTAAATCTTTAAATTCCGGTATGTAATAATAAACAGGATCATCAAGTTTGAACCTCCCTTCATCAAACAAGATCATTGCAGCAGCAGCAGTAATGGGTTTTGTCATTGAAGCTATTCTAAAAAGTGCATTAATCTGCATTGGTTTTTCATCCCCCATCAAACCATATTTTTTACTGCTTACAACTCTCCCATGCCGGGCTATCATCACAACCATACCCGGTAATTTATTCTCGTCCACATATTTCTGCATCAACGAATCTATTTGAGATAATCCCTCTGTAGACAATCCGGTTTCTTTGGGCTCTGCAACAGGCAATAACGTTTCTTGCTGCGGGAAACAATTCACGCTGAGACTAAGAAGAAGAAATGCAATTATATTTTTCATATTATTTTACTGGTATTTTCCCCCTGTTAGCTTAATCCGATATTCAGTTTAATATAATTTCCCTAAAAACCAGGAACTATTCAAGTTCTTTATTAAAGAATAAGTTTTGCCATTACACCTTTATTTTACAGCAACGAAATACTATAAATATGTATATTTAATAATCAGGTGAGATATTTTTCCAATTAACTTTTAGTCTTCATTACGAAAACCAGGTAAAGGTATATGAATTCAACAGACCTTATAGTGTTTTTTGTTTATATGATTGGAGTAACATTATTTGGGGTATCTTTTTACCGGAAGAATAAGTCTTCATCAGCATTTACCCTGGGAGATCATAACATTCCGGGCTGGGTAGTTGGAATGTCAATTTTTGCCACCTACATTAGCAGTATCAGCTTTCTTGCCCTGCCCGGCAATGCCTTCCAGGGAAACTGGAATGCTTTTGTTTTCAGTTTATCTATTCCGGTTGCCGCAATAATGGCAGTTAAATTTTTTGTGCCTCTCTACAGGAAAATCAACAGTCCTTCAGCATATACATTTCTGGAAAAAAGATATGGCATCTGGGCAAGAGTTTATGTTTCTACCTTTTACCTGCTGACACAATTAATGCGTATTGGTACAATTCTGTACCTGCTTGCCCTTACAATAAATGCCGTATTTGGCTGGGATATAACTGTGGTTATTATAATCACTGGTATTGTCGTTATGTTGTATTCAATGCTGGGAGGCATTCAGGCTGTAGTGTGGACAGATGCAATTCAGGGCATAATCCTTATAGGCGGCGCTCTTGCATGTGCATTATATATTCTTTTCAATATGCCTGATGGCCCGTCACAGCTCTTTGCAATTGCAGCTAAACATAATAAATTCAGCCTGGGAAGTTTTGCATTTAATCTGTCAGAACAAACTTTCTGGGTTGTGCTTGTCTATGGAATTTTTATTAACCTGCAGAACTATGGGATAGACCAGAATTATGTACAGAGGTATATAATTGCCAAAACAGACAGAGAAGCCAAACGTTCTGTTTTCTGGGGAGGAATGTTATATGTACCGGTTTCTTTCCTGTTTCTGTTTATAGGAACTGCATTATTTGCTTTTTATAATTCGTCAGCCGGTTCTCTACCGGTTGAGCTGCTGGCTTTAAATAAAAGTGACCGCGTTTTCCCATACTTCATAGTTCATGAATTACCTGCAGGATTAACCGGGCTTTTAATTTCTTCTGTTTTTGCCGCGGGTATGAGTACAATCTCAACAAGTTATAACAGTGCGGCAACCGTACTGCTTACTGATTATTACCAGCGTTTTACAAAACAAAACACCTCTGAAAAGGAGGCAATGAAGGTATTATATATTTCGTCTGTAATTATAAGTCTGATGGGAATTCTTATAGCAATTATAATGATCGATGTTAAAAGCGCTCTTGATACATGGTGGAAACTGGCATCAATTTTCAGCGGTGGAATGCTCGGTTTATTTTTGCTTGGAGCTTTTACAACAAGCAAAAGGTCAACAGGTGCTGTTATTGGTGTAATTACCGGGGTGCTTATAATTCTCTGGATGACTCTTTCCCCCTATATTTCAAAAGATATTATTGGAAGCGGGTTTCATAATTACCTGACAATAGTATTTGGAACAACTGCTATTTTTCTTGTAGGCTTTTTGTTTACCCTTATTGGAAATAAGGGTAAAAATATTTTTAATAATACAATATTTTCTAACGAGGATTAAATGACTGGTTTAAAATTGCCAAAACCGCTTAAAGGAATTATTACACCAATGGTTACTCCTCTGCACGATCATGATACTCTTGATGTTGCGGGGCTTGAAAAATTAATTGAACACATTCTGGACGGAGGAGTTCATGGCGTGTTTATTCTGGGAACAACCGGCGAATCCCCAAGCCTTAGTTATAATTTAAGATATGAACTGATTGAAAGAGTATGCGCACAGGTAAACCACCGGGTGCCGGTTCTTGTTGGAATTACTGATACTTCTTTTGTCGAGAGTATTAACACTGCTGAAAAAGCAGCTAAGTGTAATGCAGATGCTGTAGTTCTGGCCCCGCCATATTATTTTGCCTCTGCTCAGCCGGAACTGCTTGAATATCTTTCACATCTCGTAAAAAGGCTCCCGCTCCCAATGTTTCTTTATAATATGCCTACTCATACCAAAATTATGATTGAACCGGCTACTGTTGTGGCTGCCGCAGAAATACCTGGTATTGTTGGCATAAAAGATAGTTCATCAAACCTTGCATATCTTAGTTTTGTACAGCACATGTTAAGAAACAATCCTGATTTTACCCTTCTTGTAGGCCCTGAAGAAATTACTGCCCATTTTGTTTTGATGGGAGGGCATGGCGGGGTTAATGGCGGCTCAAATATGTTTCCGCGTCTTTATGTTGACCTCTACAATGCTGCTGTCGAAAAAAACTTTGACCGGGTTTTATTCCTTCAACAAAAAGTAATGGAAGTCTATAAATCATTCTATACTGTAGGTAAATATGGTTCAAGCCTGTTAAAAGGGATCAAATGTGTTTTGTCTTTAATGGGCATTTGTGATGATTTCCTTTCAGAACCGTTTCACCGGTTCAAACAGGAGGAGCGTAACAGGATACGTGAGAATTTAAAGAACATCGATCTTGGTATTTACCAGAAGTTTTGATAATTACAAAGGAACTTGTAAAAGTTTTGCATTTTTGCATAGGCTTTTTTAATTCAGATAAATATTTTGCTGCATAAAATAAAATATTGCTCTGCATTAATTTGTTACTTAATCTGAAACTGTTTTTCTCTTTATCAGCAGGTGTGCTGCTTTTTCAGATGGGATATACTCTGTACATTCATAGCCAAGTTCAGGTAAATTTACTCCATGCAATAAGCCCTCTCCTGTTCCAAGGAATACAGGGGATACAGCCAGGTGCATTTCATCTATTAGTTTGGCTTTAAGATACTGCCGGATTGTTTCTGCACCGCCCCCCAGCCGAATGTCTTTACCTTTTGCACTTTCCCTGGCCATTTCCAGTGCAGTTTCAATTCCTTCAGTAACAAAATGAAAAGTAGTACCACCTTCCATTTTTACATCCGGCCTAGAATGGTGCGTTAATACATATACCGGTACATGGTACGGCGGATTACTGCCCCACCAGCCATTCCAGGAATAGTCTTTCCATACACCTCTTACAGGACCAAACATATTTCTTCCAATTATCCATGCGCCTATATTCTCAAAGCCCTTTAAAGCAAAATCATTATCAACTCCCATAGTCCCTTCTGTTCTTCCGCCGCCTAACATTTCGCCATGCATCGAGTGAAACGTTCTTGTTGGTAAAAACCACGAATGCAGCGCCATACCACCTTTGCCCATAGGATGTTCCAAACTCTGTTCCGGGCCAGCACCAAAACCATCAATTGAAATTCCAAAACTCAGAACCTTTAGTTTGCTCAACTTAATTTCTCCTGTTTAGTTATATTAATCTATATAATTGAAAGTGCCTGCAATGTGCTGTCCTCCACCTGAAATTAAAGAATATTTTTATTGTCTGCACAGCTTCAACCTTTGATTGTTTTAATATTTTATTGGCATATTTTTCCATTTATACATCCTTTAATTTCGGGTTTTTACATTGATTGAATGCTTACCGACGTGTAAAAATGAGATTATCCTTAAGAACAGTTAATTAAATGATTATTTCAATTACACTGTTATATTCATATTATTATATGTTTTTTATTTGCCCTGTTTTGTAATTATTTTTATGTAAACCTTTAACAATGCATTTATGAAAAAAATAAAAAATATTGTAATAATAGTGCCTCCTATGGCTTCCATCCTTAATTTGGCAGGCCCGCTTGAGGTTTTTACCAGGACAATCACTTACTTAAAAGAGCATACACCTGCAACAGAAGAGACATACGCTGCTCATGTCCTCTCAGTAGATTCATCTACGGTTGTGAATACATCTGCAGGACTTCCAATTATTTGCGAAGGAGGTATTGAATCAATTAACTATGAAGTGGATACTGTCTTAATAGCCGGAAATACTTCTGAAATTACAGAAGTTGGTGTCAGGCAAAATTTAATTAAATGGCTGAACTCCAATAAATACACTTTTAGGCGTATTGGCTCCATTTGCGCAGGGGCCTTTATGCTTGCTGAAGCCGGGCTGCTTAACGGGCGCCGGGCTACTACACACTGGCAGGTATGCGATAAACTGGCCAGGCTGTATCCGGAAGTAAAGGTTGAAAAAGATCCTATATATGTTAAAGATGGAAATATTTACACTTCTGCCGGAATATCTTCAGGTATGGATTTATCGCTTGCTTTGGTAGAAGAAGACTTTGGGCGTGATATTGCTATCATGGTTGCGCGGTTTCTTGTCCTTTACCTTAAACGCCCCGGCAACCAGTCTCAGTTCAGCAGCGTATTGATGTACCAGGCAGTTGACTATAAACCGGTTAAACTTGTACAGGACTGGATTATTGATCATCTGTATGAAGAACTAACGGTAGATATACTCGCTGAAAAAGCTTCTATGAGCCCCAGAAATTTTTCCCGCGTGTTTCTTCGTGAAACAGGCATCACGCCTGCAAAATATATTGAAAAAGTCCGCCTTGAAGCAGCGCGCCGGCGGCTTGAAGAAACACGGCTTTCACTCGATGAAATTTCAAACGAATGTGGAATCGGCAGTGCTGACAGGCTTCGACGTTTGTTTTTACGTTACATGCAGACTACCCCCAGCAATTACAGGAAAAGCTTCAGCTCTGCATTAGTATAAATATTTTGGCCGGAATCTGTTTTAAGGCAGAACCCGGCCAGCAAATAAATTATAAGGCTCCAAAATACGCTGCTGTACGTACCATCTGTGAAACAAATGACATCTCGTTATCGTACCATGAAACAGTTTTTACCAACTGTTTCCCGCCGGCAGTAACAATTTTTGTCTGCGTTGCATCAAAAAGAGAACCATAATTCATTCCAATAACATCTGACGAAACTATTGGGTCTTCTGTATAACCATAAGATTCATTAGAAGCTTCACTCATTGCTTTATTAATTTCATCAACGCTTACTTCTTTTTCTAACAACGTAAACAATTCAACTACAGAACCTGAATGTACAGGAACACGCTGGGATGAGCCATCAAGTTTTCCCTTTAATTCAGGAATAACAAGTCCTATTGCCTTTGCCGCACCGGTTGTGTAAGGAACGATACTGTCAGCAGCAGCCCTTGATTTACGGTAATTTACTTTTGGATCAGGAGTATCCATCAGCGGCTGTGAATTTGTATATGCATGAATTGTGGTCATCTGCCCTGCAGTTATACCGAATTTATCATTCAGTACTTTTGCCATAGGAGCCAGACAGTTTGTAGTACATGAAGCACAGCTTATTAAGCTGTCTTCAGCATCCAACAGTTCATGATTAACATTGTATACAATTGTTTTTACGTCGCTGCCCGATGGAGCAGATATGATTACTTTCTTTGCCCCGGCTTTCAGGTGCGCTGAAGCTTTCTCTTTTGATTCAAAAATACCGGTACATTCAAGCACAAGATCAACCTGGTGTTTTGACCAAGGCAGTTTTGAAGGATCACGTTCTGCATATACTGCAATATTTTTCCCATCTACAACAAGGCTGTTATCAGTATGGGTTACTGCCTTTTTAAAGGTTCCCTGGACTGAATCATACTTCAACAGATATTCAAGCATTGAAGGAGCGCTTAAATCATTTATAGCAACCACTTCAAATTTATCGTTATTTGTCATCTCGCGGAAAGTAAGGCGCCCAATCCTGCCGAATCCATTAATTGCTACTTTTATCATAATTTCACTCTTTCGATTTGTTGTTTTTACACAAGAAACTTACACTAATATTTGCTTGTCTGAAATGACATTAATCCGTCATTATCTGCCATGCCGGTTAATAATCATAAAAGGATTGTTCTTTAGCGTTTTTGGGCGTTTATTTTATAATTAAATTGAAATTATGTTTACATTATGGTTATTGGTAAAGGCTTTACAGACTAAATAAAAACTCAGTATTGCCTTTATGGCAGAACAGGCATAACTACATCTACCTGACAAATAGAATTCAACATAAAATGAAGCGTAACTTATATTTATTATTTTTTACTATTGTTTTACAGGTCCAAATAACACCTCAGGTATATTCTATTCCGAACAATGTTAAGAAAATCATATTTCTCGGGAATAGTATAACATATATGGGACAGTATATAACATATATTGATGCTTTCTTAACTGCAAAATACCCTGACAGAAAGTTTGAGATTATAAATGTAGGGCTGCCCAGTGAAAATGTTTCCGGGCTTTCTGAGCCTAATCATGCTGAAGGGCGATTTCCCCGTCCTGATTTACATGAGCGTTTACACAGAGTACTTGATACGCTAAAGCCTGACCTGGTAATTGCATGTTATGGAATGAATGATGGTATTTACCTGCCTTTTGATGATAATCGTTTTCAAAAATTTAAAGACGGCATTGAATGGATGCATAATCAAATCGTAAAATCAGGGGCAGAAATAATTCATGTTACTCCACCATTATTTGATGAACAGAAAGGAAAAGCTTATGCAAATGTACTTGATATTTATTCTGACTGGCTTATAAGCTGCAGATATACCAAGAACTGGAATGTTATAGACATTCACTGGCCTATGAAAAAATTTCTTGAGGAACAACGCCTTGCCGATTCAACTTTTAAGCTTGCTGAAGATGGGGTACATCCCAGCGATACAGGGCATTTTATTATAACGAAACAAATCCTGCTGTCTTTAGGAGAAAAAGAATTTGCATACGCCGGAGATATAAAAACAGTTTTATCAAAGTATAATAATGGCAACGAGATACTAAAACTTGTCGAAGAACGTCAGAGAGTATTAAAAGATGCCTGGCTGACCTATATCGGACATAAAAGGCCTGATATGAACCAGGGCATCTCAGTAAAAGAAGCTCAATTAAAAAATGAAGAAATTAATTTAAAAATACAGGCACTCTTAAAAGAGCGTTAGATAATTTTCAACCAACAATTTACTAAAATAACTGGATGAGCTTTCCTTTCGACAAATAAAGCCTATCCTGTCTTTGTTTATCCTATTTACTGTTAAGTTTTAGGTTCTCATCCAGAGAATACAATTTGCCTTTTATTGTATTAAACTTAATTTTTTTGTCCTTATAAAAAAGGCAGCATTCTTTTCCTGTTTTTGATAAAACTCTAACTCCCTCTATGTTTCCATTTTTCCATTGTATCGATATTTCAAAACCACCGCGGGCACAAATGCCTTTAACTGAACCTGACTGCCATGCATCAGGCAATGCAGGAAGCAGATAAACGCCATCCTCATCTGATTGCAGCAGCATTTCTATTATACCGGCAGCCCCACCGAAATTTCCATCAATTTGAAACGGTGGATGTGCATCAAACAGGTTAGGATAAGTTCCGCCTTTATGTGCTGGATTTGCATTCTTACCATCCGGCTCAACATAAGATAACAGTTTTCTTAGTAGTTTGTATGCGTGATTGCCGTCTCTTAGTCTTGCCCAAAGATTTATCCGCCAGCCCATTGACCAGCCGGTAGTTTCATCACCGCGTATAAGTAAAGTTTTTCTGCAGGCATCTGCAAGTTGAGGAGTTTTATCAGGAGTAATCTGATGCCCGGGATACAATCCATACAAATGAGACTGGTGGCGATGTGTTGGTTCAGCATCATCCCAGTCGTAATACCATTCCTGCAAACTGCCCTTTTTGCCAACCTGGTATGGATACAACTGTTTTAATGCTTGCTGCAGGCTGTCACAGAAAGCGTCATCTATTTTCAATTGTTTTGAAGCTTCTATTGTTTGATTAAAACATTCTCTTATCATTGCTAAATCTGAAGTTGAACCGTAAAGGGTTGCCCCTTTAAATCCATCAGGAGTAATATATGAATTCTCCGGTGATGTTGAAGGAGATGTTACCAGATAGCCCTGCTTATCTTTTACTAACCAGCCAAGACAAAACTCTGCGGCGCCCTTCATTAATGGGTAGGCATAATCTGATAAATATTTTTTGTCGCCATTAAATATATAGTGTTCCCATAAATGAGTTACAGACCATGCCCCGCTCATATTCCAGCAAGCCCACATCGGATCCCCGTCCCCAAAGCCGCCAACAGGATTGCTCATTGCCCAGATATCTGAGTTATGACACGAAGCCCATCCCTTATCAACGCCATAAAAATCTTCAGCAGTAACCTGCCCTGTCTTTGAAAGATTACTGATAAAAGACAGGAAGGGTTTATGTAATTCAGAAAGATTTGCGATTTCTGCTAACCAGTAATTTTCTTCCGTATTAATATTCATTGTATAATTGCTGCTCCAGGGCGGCTGAAGATATGGGTTCCAAATACCCTGCAAATTGGATGGAACTCCTTCACTCCTTGAGCTGGCAATCATAAGATATCTGCCAAATTGCATATACAGCGCTTCAAGATTTTTATCTTCAGCTCCTTCCGAATATCTCTTAAGCCTTTCATCTGTTGGCAAATCAGGCGCCTTTTTTTCTTCCAGTTTAAGCTCCACCCGGTTAAACAATTTTTGATAATCCAGCAGGTGTCTTTTTAGCAGCTCCTTATCACTAAGGGCAAATGCTTCAGTTAATTGTTTTGCAGCCAGGGTTTTATTATTCAACCCGTTTTTTGCGGGATCTTTATCAAAACCATTAAAACTTGTAGCTGCAGAAATATACACTGCCGCTTCATCAGCATCTTCAACTATAATTGTACTGTCAGTTACAACTACATTTCCCCCTTTATTTTTAACCTTAATATAGGTTGAAAATCGTGTGCCCCGTTCTTTATCAAACCGGACAGGGTCAGGAATATTTCCGCGATAGTGCGGTTCTGCATGATATGGGGCATAACCTTCTGCTTTTAATATACATCCATCTGCAGTAACAGAATATTTTAACAAGCTGGAAAATTTTACAGTAAAACTTAAATGCTTCTTTTTACTGGCAGTATGTTTTATAATCATGACTTTATCTGGATTTGAAACAAAATATTCCCTTGTATATATAACACCATCACAATCAAATATTACTTTACTGACAGCTTTGCTTAGGTCCAGTTCCCTGCGATAATTTCCATACTCATCAATATTGTTGTATTCAATAGATAAGGTACCCAGTGGGGCGTATGATTCAGAGAACTTGCCCTGAATACTTTTATTTAGCTTTTCAGCCAGCCTGTAATCTTCATTTTCAAGCGCTTTCCTTATTTCCGGGATATATTGTGCTGCATTGTACTTTTGGGAAAGGTCAACAGGTTCTCCCGACCAGAGAGTTGCATCATTAAGATAAATCTTATCAAGCTTAACTCCTCCAAATACCGCCGCACCTGTCTTTCCATTGCCAAGCGGTATTGCCTCTTCAAAGTACTCAGCAGGCTGCTTATACCATAGAATATTCTTAGTCTGAGGGGAAATACTGTTAAATGCAATAATTATAGTTATCAATAAAAATTTTTGAAACATTATGATGTACTCTTTGTTTATAGTATCATGAGCCCAAAATACTAATTTTTTAAACATATAAATAAGAATACAAGCTATTTCCTTTTCGGTAAACCAGAATTTTCGTATTTTTTAACGCATTATTTGTTATTTCACTTTTTCCGGATCACCTCATTGTAATCTTTGGCCTTTCTTTAATATGTGTACTTTTATGCATTTTACTATTTAAGGTGGAAAACAGTTATTTCCCAATGTTTTTTAGAATCTAGTTACAACTTTATTAGATAAATAATTCCGGAGATATAAAATTATATGGCTCGTAAACCAGTTCCTGTCGTTTATTGTTGTCTTATGTTGTTGTTTATTGTAAAAGCAAATAATGCCCAACAAAATGAGCAAACAAACATTAATAAATATTCCGCTGCATCGAAAATAATAGTTGATAACACATTACAGAAGCCAGTATTTAAGGAAACTCAAAACACATCTTATGAAATAAAGGGTGTTACAGGAAATTATATTAAAGCCATCCAGAATAACTGGCTTATGAAAGCACCTGATAATAACCCGGCCATCCTTGATATGTTTGCCGTCAGGGACACTGAACCATATAAAAAATATTTACCGTGGTCTGGAGAGTTTGCAGGGAAATACCTGGCCGGAGCCTCAATGATATTTAAACTTACAGGTAATGAGCAGCTTAAATCTTATATTCAAAAATTTGTAAACCGCCTGATTTCATTACAGGATGATGATGGTTACCTTGGCCCATATAGAAAAAATGACCGGCTAACCGGATGGGATTCTGTATCAAATCAGTTAACCTGGGAAGAATGGAATCATGGTCATATTATAATTGGCCTTCTGAACTGGTATGAAATTACAGGAGATTCAAAAGTATTAAATTCCGCCTGTAAAATAGGCAATATGATGTGTGACAAATTTCTTCACACTAAAATAATCAGCACTACCTACCGTAATAGTACTGAAATGAACCATGGCCTTATTTATGCTATGACATTGCTTTATGAAAAAACAGGCAGCGTGAAATATCTTAACCTGGCAAATGAAATTGTAAACGAGTTTCAGTTATTCGACAGGGATACTTTACAGGCCGGCGATTACATACGCCAGGCTTTAGCCGGTAAAGAATTTTATCAGAATCCAAGGCCAAGATGGGAGAGTTTGTTTTCCTTATTAGGCATAGGAGAACTCTATTTTATAACCAGAAATGAAGATTATAAAACTGCATTTCAAAATTTTTGGTGGAGCATCGCTAAAACAGACCGCCACAATAACGGCGGATTCTCTTCAGGTGAAGGCGCAATGGGAAATCCTTACGACCCGGGCTATATTGAAACATGCTGTACTGTTGCATGGGCCGCTTTGTCTGTTGAGATGCTGGCAATGACAGGCAGCTCAATAGCTGCTGATGAGCTGGAAATGTCAACACTAAACCAGGTTATTGGTTACCAGTCACCGGATGGATTGTGGTGTACATATACTACTCCCATGGATGGTAATCGTATCTCCGGCTCTAAAGAGTTACTGCGTTTTCAAATACGCCCGGGCAGTGAAGAAATAAATTGCTGCAGTGCTAATGCCCCAGGTGGATTTGGATATATCAGCAAATGGGCGTTAATGTCTGACCAACAGGGGCTTGTACTAAACTGGTATGGCCCTTCAACTTTCAAAACAAATGTTAATGGTAATTATGTAACATTATTACAGGAAACAGAATACCCGCGTGAGGGAACAATAAGAATAGCTGTAAATCCGGACAAAGAAGAACAATTCTCATTAAAGCTCCGTATACCATATTGGTCACGTAATACAAATGTAGAAATTAACGGTACCGGCATAAGCTCTGTTAAAGCAGGGCAGTACCTTACGCTGAACCGTAAGTGGAAGAAAGGAGACGTTATTACAGTTAACCTGGATATGTCATTCCACTTCTGGAAAGGCGAACAGCAATGCGACGGAAAATCATCTGTATACCGCGGCCCATTGCTGCTTGTACACGAAGAATCTTCAGCAGGAAATAACACAGGTAATGAAATAATTCTTGATGCTAACACCATTAGTAAATCCGCAGTAGTTGTAACCGATACAAGCGCTGCAGGTGCCCAGCTTCTTATCAGCATTCCTGATGGTAATAATACAATATTACTTCGTGATTATGGAACAGCCGGCCGGAACCAGGTTCAGTATAAATCATGGCTTAAAGTTCTCAACACATCTGTAGTCCCTTTTTCAAAGGAAAATCCGGGCAGATACTGGTGGCAATAATTAAACTGCGGGCAATACATATTTAACTGCAAACCGTTATAAAATTACTTCTTAGAATTACGGTAACATTAGCTCAGGAACAGAAAGTTAAAGTCTGTTCCTGAAGGTTTAACTAAAGTGTGCCTATAGTGTAATTCTTTAAAGCAAATTCGTCTCAGAAAAATGATTAAATCAGGTAATTTTATTATTTTATATTAAAATATATTTATAAAATATTTAAACTTGCGTTGCAAAGGTTTGGCTGAATATAAACACCTGGCTGTTTCCCTGTTACAGTTAAAACCGCATATTGAATTTATCCGGAAAATCTTGTGAATTAGGCTGAAAAAGCCGCTTATTTGACCTTGAAACTGGCATAAATTTTGTTAAAGCTTAGCAAAATTACTTCTCAAAATTGAAAGGGATTAAAATGGAAGAGAAAGAAATCGCCTCAAAAAAACTTGTTAAAAATTATATGTGGTGGTCAATGGGAGCAGGACTTATCCCTGTACCATTTGTAGATTTGGCTGCTGTTTCAGGGGTACAGTTAAAAATGCTGAAAGAAATATCCGGAATATATGGTATTAATTTTTCTGAAAATAAGGGGAAATCCATTGTAAGTGCTCTTTTAGGCTCCATTATACCAAATTCATTATCTGCCGGCAATATGGGTAGTCTTTTAAAAATGATTCCCGTTGTTGGTTCAGTAGTTGGAGGAGCTTCAATGTCACTTTTTTCAGGTGCAGCAACTTATGCAATAGGCAAGATTTTCATTCAGCATTTTGAGGCTGGTGGAACTTTTCTTGATTTTAATCCTGTTACAGTTAAAGAATACTTTCATACACTGTATGAAGAAGGAAATAAAGTTGCAAAGGAGATAACCGAAGAAAAAGGGAAAACATCCGAAAAAGCCTGATAATTTTGCTGCTTTATAAAAGGACTGTGCATTCTGCTAAAGCAGCAAAAACTAATATTCCAATTAGAAATAATTTTTCCATACTAACCAACTTATTTTTTGTTGAGGTCATTCTTGAATTTTGCTTTTTTATTTCCCGGCCAGGGTTCGCAGTTTCCAGGCATGGGAGCAGAATATATCAGGAATTTTCCATTCATTACAGACTATTATACAGAAGCCAACGATATTCTTGGTTACAATATTCTTGAATTATCACAACATGGGCCGGAAGAAGAATTAAATCTTACTGCTAATGCACAGCCCGCTATTCTTATCCTTAGTTACTGTTCTTACCAGATACTCAATAAAGAAACGGGTATAAAACCATTTTTAATGGCAGGCCATAGCCTGGGCGAGATATCGGCTTTATGCTGCAGCGGGGCAATAAGTTTTCCGGATGCTGTAAAAATTGTAAGAAAACGGGGAGAACTGATGCAGCAGGCCGTAAACAATAATAATGGGGCTATGCTTGCAATAAATGGATTACAGCCAGAAGAAATAGAAAAACTCTGCAATAGCGATGAATTTACTGGAAAAGTAGTTATTTCAAATATAAATTCTAAAAGTCAGGTTGTTATTTCAGGTGAAAGAAACGGTGTTGAAATAATTGGCAATCATGCGAAGAATTTTGGGGCTGTCACTGTACCACTGAAGGTAAGTGCCCCATTCCATAGCCCGCTTATGCAGCCCGCTGCTGTTGAACTTGAATCAGAATTAACTAAATATTCTTATAAAGAACTTACATGCCCTGTTCTTTCTAATGTTACCTGTAAACCATATATGGATAAGAATGATATAATCCCGCTGTTAACTGAACAGGTAACAACCACTGTTAATTGGATTAAGATAATGGAATACATCCGGAAAACCCCAATTCAAACAACAATTGAAATGCTGCCTAAGAAAACATTAACCAGGTTTTTCCTGGGACAGAAGTACAATATTTCCAGCTTATCCTTTGAACAGGTGGAAGAGATAAGGAAATAAAATGGCCGTTTCTAAATCAGGGTTTTTCCTTTTAAATTCCCCAAAAAAAGTTATTTTTAGATACTTTATTCTTTTCTGCTTTATACCAGCAATCTTACATGCTCAGGCACCTGAAAAAATGCCGCCACCACTGAACTTCTGTTTTGCAGTTTCAGAAAAGCAGTTCTGTTTCCACTTTTATGGAAATAATATCTTTGTAAATTTGAAAAAAATAAAGGAAGCGGCTTCAAGCAGAAAACTAACGCTAATAGAATTGAACGAGTATTACTTCTTATAGCTTAAAATCTCAAAGGATATTTTGATGTTAATGCAAGTGTATATCTGTTTTTGCCTGAAGGAAACATTTAGTTTTAAAAACCTATTTAATATTTTATTGTGAACATAGAAAATAATTTATACCCGTTAACCTTACCACAGGAAGCCTTCTATTATGATTATCTGCTGAACGGTGACAATCATAAATATAATATGGGAGGAGCTTTCTTTGTTAATGGTGAGTTGAATATTGAACTTTACAGACAAGCTTATAATTACGCAGTTAAATATTTTGACGGTATGCGTGTCAGGTTTATAAAATCCGGTGAGTTTTTATACCAGCAATTCGATGAAGATGTAAACTATGAAATAAAATACTTCGATTTTAGGAATAGTAATAATGCTGTAGAAAATGCTCTTGAGTTTCTGCTGAAGGAATACAAAAAGCCACTCCCGCCTGTTGATTCTATGCTTTATTCAGAGATAATATTACGAACGGGCGATTTTCAATATATAATTGGCCCAAAATTTCATCATTTCGCTAATGATGCTATGGGAAGATCCATTTTTAATGAAGCAGTTTCCACAGCATACAATTCTTATCTGAAGAATGGTGTTTTCCCTGAACTAAAGCCCTTTTCCTATATTGACTTTATTAATGACGATCTGGAGTACAGAAACTCTGAAGCTTATAAAAATTCATTCGAATACTGGAAACAGAAATTTAGCAGCCTGCCGGAACCTTTCTTATTTACGTCAAAAAAAAGGAGCGTTAAAAATACTTCACAGCATACAGAAAGGCTGACACTGAATCTTCACCGGATTTGTTTTGAATCCGTTCATAACCTTGCAGATGAAACAGGAGCCACAACATACCAGGTAATTCTTGCCATCCTTTCAATAATCCTTTATAAATGTTATAATAATAATGAGTTTATTCTTGGCATGCCTGTACTAAACCGGAGTAATCATAAATTTAGAAATACTCCCGGTTTATTTATGAATATGATGGGACTCAGACTTGCAATTAAACCGGATGATACTTTTACTGAACTTATTAAATTAATAAAATCAGAAACCAGGGAAGGTTACAGGCATCAAAGATTCCCGCTCCGTGATATATTAAAACATTTAAGAAGTACTAATAATTTCACCGGAGATCTGTTTGATGTTACAGTAGTATATAGAAACGGCAGCTATTCCCAATACCTGGGCGATACAAAGCTGAAATCTGTTACATTTGATTCTGAAATGAGAGATGAAAGCCTTTCAATTGAAATTGATGAATATGATGTGGAAGGAAACGTAAATATTTTTTTCAATTATAACCCGCTTGTTATATCAAAGGAAGAGATTAATCAGTTTGTGCATGGGTTTGAAACAGTACTAATTGGGCTTGCACTTTCCCCCGAAAAAAAAATCAGAGATATAGTAATTCTGAATGATTTTGAAGCCTATAAAGTACTTCACGAGTTTAATAATTCTGCCATTGAAGTCAAAACAAAGAAGACCATTATTGAGCAATTTGAAGAAATTGTCATTAAAAAACCTGATTCTAACGCTGTTATCTGCAATGATGAATCAATCAGTTATCGCCTCCTTGATGAAAAATCAAACTGTATAGCAAATTATATCCTTGATAATTTCACCATACAGCAGGAAGATATTATCTGTCTTGCTGCTAACCGCTCAATCGATTCTATAGCTGCAATATTGGGCATCATGAAAACCGGAGCGGCTTATCTTCCAGTAGATACTGATTACCCTGACGAAAGGATAAAATATATAATTGATAACAGCGGGGCTCAGATTTTATTAACTGATACTCCACGGCTAAAAGGATTATGTAAAAATGTTATAGACCTCAATGACATCAAATACTCTAAAAATGATAAACCCAAGGTTAATCTTATACCGGGGAATCTGGCTTATATTATATACACATCCGGTTCTACAGGCCTGCCCAAAGGCGTAATGATAGAGCACACTCAATTTATGAACACTTTTGTTAATGTAATTGACAGATTCGGTATTAAAGAAACTGACCGTGTACTGCAGTTTGCTTCTTTTGGCTTTGATGCTTCTGTAATGGAAATATTTGAAGCATTATTAACCGGAGCAGCTCTTATAATTGCTGCAAAAGACACAATAAGAGATACAGATAACTTTATATCGTATGTAACTGATAAAGAAGTAACAGTGGCTACTTTGCCTCCCGTTTACCTAAATGTGCTTGATCACGCAGCACTGCCATATATCAGGACATTAATAACTGCCGGAGAACAGGCTATTTCTGAAGATGTTAATTATTATAAAGAAAATAAAATCTTTATAAATGCATACGGCCCCACTGAAAATTCGGTATGTACATCCTCATACTTAGCCGAAAAAGGAATAAAATATGAAAACTCAGTCCCAATCGGCAAGCCAGCAGGTAATTCAAAAGTTTATATTTTAAGCGACTCGCTTGAACCCCTGCCTATAGGATTTGAAGGAGAACTTTGTATCTCCGGTTCGGGTATTGCTCGCGGCTACTTAAACAATAAAGAGCTGACAGAGAAGAAGTTTGTAGATAATCCTTTTCAGGCAGGTACACGCTTATACCGCACAGGTGACCTGGCAAAGTGGCTCCCTGATGGTAATATTGAGTATCTTGGAAGAATAGACGACCAGGTTAAGATAAACGGCAACAGAATCGAGCCAGGAGAAATTGAAGCCCGGATTTCCAAATACAAAGGGATAAAGGAAGTTATTGTTCTGGACATACTTAATGACGGGCATAAGGAACTTGCTGCTTTTATAATAAGCAGTGAACAGGTTGATGTTAATAATATAAGACAATATCTGCGCCGGTATCTCCCGGAGTATATGATACCATCTCATTATATATTCCCTGATAATATACCGGTTACGTCAAACGGGAAAACCGACAAAAGAGTATTAAGAAAATTAGCCAAAGAAAATAGAAGCACTAAAACTATAGTCAGCCTGGATTTAACAAATACTGAAAAAAAACTTATTCCAATATTTGAAGATGTGCTTAATGTTCATCCTATGGGGCCGGACGATAATTTTTTTGAACTTGGAGGCGAAAGCCTTAAAATAACCAGGTTAATTTCCAGGATAAAAAAGGAACTTAAACAAAATATAGCTTTTAAAGTATTTTTTGATAATCCCACCATAAGGGGAATTGCAGCTGAGCTGGATCTGCAGGAAGTTGAAAACATTGAAGATATTACTTTAGCATCGGCAAAAGAGTATTATAACTTATCACATGCACAGAAAAGAATGTGGATACTGGCACAGAATAAGGATAATGCTTCTGCTTATCACATGCCGGTTTCGTTATTGCTCGAAGGCAGTTTAAATATAGCATTACTTGAAGAGTCATTGGACATCATAATAAAGCGGCATGAAGCTTTACATACTATATATAATGTAATTGGAGGGGTACCATACCAGAAAGTAGTTTATAATTATAGTTCTGTATTTGACTACGCAGATGTTAGCCTTAGTACTGATAGTGATAATGCTGCCCGTGAATTAATAAAAGATAAACTGATTAAGCCGTTCAATCTTGAAGCTGACATACCCGTCCGCACCGGATTAATTAAACTCGGAGATAATAAGCATATCCTTCTGCTGGTAATACACCACATTGCCGGCGATGGTATTTCAATAGGTATTATACTCAATGAGTTATCGGAGTTATACAATGGTAAATTTAACGGAAAACATCCCGAACTACCGCCGCTGCGTATCCAGTATAAAGACTATTGTGAATATGAAAAGTCAGTAATTGAAAACAATAAATATACAGCCGAAAAACAATACTGGCTTAATAAGTTGCAAGCTCCGCTTCCTGTACTTGAACTTCCATCTGACAGGCCGCGCCCTCCTTTAAAAACATATTCTGGCAGCTATTTATTCTATGATATTGATTCAGATATTTTTAATGATATAATTGTTTTCTGTAAGACACAAAACATAAGTGTATTTATTTTTTTCGTATCAGTGATTAATATCCTGCTGCACAAGTATTCATCACAGGAAGATATAATAGTAGGCTCGCCTGTTGCCGGAAGAAACCACCAGGAACTGGAAAACCAGGTCGGGCTTTATCTTAATACTGTTGCTGTCAGGAACGAAGTTAAAAGCGGTATATTGATTTCAGATTTCCTTAAACAGGTTAAAATCTGTACAACCGAAGCTGTAACAAACAGTAATTTCCCGTTTGACAAGCTTATTGAAATACTTTCTCCGGAAAGAGACACTTCAAGGACACCATTATTCGATGTGTTGGTTCAGCTGCAGGATACGCCCACATTAAGTTTAGACAATATCAAAACATCATTTTATGAAGCCGAATTCAAAGTAAACAAGTTTGATTTGACTTTTACATTTGCTGAATCAAAACAGGATATAAGCTTTACTATTGGTTATAATACTGATCTTTTCAATGAACTTCGTATTAATAATATAGCAAAGCATATAAATAATTTGTGTAAAAGTATTATAAGTAATCCTGAATCAGAGCTTGGGGATATAAACCTGCTTGACAATGATGAGAATGAATATCTTGAAAAGATAGCAACCGGCCTTAATATATCTTATAACAAAACAGCAAATATAGCTGCCCGGTTTGAAGAACAGGCCGAAAAGACACCCGAAAGTATTGCCCTTATAGTTAAAGATAAAAAGTTCACATTCAAAGAATTAAATGCTAAGGCTAATAAAATTTCATTAGAAATTAAAAGGTTGTACAATGTTCAGCCTGATGACGTAATTGGAATTATATCAGGCAGGTCTGAATTTATGATTATTGGAATGCTTGGCATATTAAAAGCCGGGGCGGCGTATCTTCCAATTGACCCTGACTATCCTGCGGAACGAATTGCCTTCATGCTTAATAACAGTAATGCGAAAGTTCTCCTTGTTGAGGATTGTTATTCCGGTATTGCCGGCAAAGCTGCAGATATAAACCAGCCTGCTCCCCTGCACATTTTGAATATAACAGCAATTGATGGATACATCAGTGAAAACCCGGTAAGCAATATTGAATCCGGCAATCTAGCTTATGTTATATATACATCGGGTTCAACAGGCAGGCCCAAAGGAGTAATGGTTGAACATCACTCACTATACAATCTTGTAATGAGTCTTGGCAATGTATATGGTGAACAACCTGTTCCGCTCAACATTGCACTGGTATCTCCTTTTGTATTTGATGCCTCTGTAAAACAGATATTTTATTCTTTGCTTAACGGGCACTGCCTTAACATTATACCAGATGAAATAAAAACAAGTGGCAGAAAATTACTTCAATATTATTACGACCATAAGATAGATGTCTCAGATGGAACGCCTGTTCATCTTGAAATAATACTTGAAGAATTGGAAAATAACAGGGAAGCATATCTTCCTTCCCGGTTTGTTATCGGCGGGCAGCAGTTGATGCACTCTACAATAAAGAAACTGTATAGCAGAATAAATGGCATGCCTCCGGTTATAACAAATGTTTATGGCCCTACTGAATGCTGTGATGTCTCTGCAGCTTTTAATATAACACCTGAGCTTTTTCCGGAAATAGAAGCTCCTTTTGGAATGCTGCCGGTTGGAAAACCTTTGAATAATGTTTGCATTTATATTCTTGATAATGACTACAAGAAAGTACCTGCGGGAGTAACAGGTGAATTATTTATTGCCGGAGAAGGAGTAGCCAGGGGTTATATAAATAACCCGGCACTCACCAAAGAAAAGTATATAAAGGTTAACGGACATACCAGAGAACGCTTATACAGAACCGGTGATACAGGCAGGTATCTTGAGGATGGGAATATAATCCTTTCAGGAAGGAATGATGACCAGATAAAACTTCGCGGCTTCAGAATAGAGCTTAGCGAAATAGAAAATACCATAATGAGTCACAGCTCAATAACTTCGGCTGCAGTTATTTCGTTTGGAAATGGAAATGACAAAGAAATTGCTGCTTATTATTGTTCCGGTACTGCAATAAGCGGGGAAGAACTTCGCCAATTCATGTCTGTTACTTTACCCGGGTATATGATTCCATCATATTTTATTCAATTGCAGGCACTTCCGTTAACTATAAATGGAAAAGTTAACAAAAACATACTGCCGCTTCCTGTTAAGAGTACATTAAAAACAAATAATGAAGAACCAACAGGTATTATTGAAGACAAGCTTTGTATCATTTGGCAGGAATTACTAAACGTTGAGAAAGTTTATCCATCTGATAATTTTTTTGCACTTGGCGGGCACAGCCTTATTGCAATAAGGTTAACTTCAAAAATACATAAACTGTTTAATGTTGAGTTGAATATATGGGAGGTATTCCAAAACCCTGACATAACCAGGCTGGCAGAAGTAATTAGAAGTAAAAATCCATCCTTATTTACTTCTATTGAAAATATTGAAGAGAGAGAGTATTATCCTCTTTCTCATTCGCAAAAGAGATTATGGCTTCTTTCCATGTTGGAGGGGCACAGTTCGCAATATAATTTACCTGGTGCTTTTTTATTAAAGGGCTATCTTAATATTGAGGCTCTTCAAAAAGCATTCAATATGATAATAGACAGACATGAAATACTTAGAACCAGTTTTATAGAGATAGATGGAGAACCATACCAGGTAATAACAGACAAAGCTGATACTGAAATAGAAGTTATTACTTATTCGGGCATAAACCGGACTAAAGATGTGTTAAGAGAAATGGCAACAGCATATTTCAATTATGAATTTAATCTGTCAACATTACCACTAATCCGGATGAGAATAGTGGTTTTATCCGAAGATGAACATCTTCTGCTTTTAAATATGCATCATATTATTAGTGATGGCTGGTCATTAGATGTAATGATAAACGAACTAAAGTATTTTTATAATGCTGCTATCAGTAATGACGAAAAATTTCTGCCTCCGCTAAAAATTCAATACAAAGATTATGCTGCATGGCAAAATAAAATTCTGGAAGATAAGTCAATTCTCCCGGTCAAAGACTACTGGCATAATAAACTTAAAAAGCCCTATACCCTGCTTGATTTACCTGTAGATTATAAAAGGCCTGAATTTTATTCTGATAATGGAAAATTGTTACGATATACACTTGATACTGAAACAGTAAGGCAACTGAATAAAATAAGCAGTTTACAAAATGTCAGTCTTTACATGACTCTGCTATCTGCTGTGTATATACTGTTATATAAATATTCAGGCGAAAAAGATATTATTATTGGTTCTCCTGTTGCCGGCAGGCAGCATGAAGATCTTAACGATCAGATAGGATTCTATATTAACACTCTGGCTTTAAGAAGTGAAATAAATCCTGAAAGTACTTTTAATGAGTATTTGCAAAAAGTAAAAACCACGCTGACTGAAGCACTTGATAACCAGATTTATCCTTTTGACAGGCTGGTTAATGAACTTGAAGTTGAGAGAATTCAAAACAGGAACCCCCTCTTTGATGTTATGGTTTCATGGATGGTAAACGATGGCATGGAAATGAAAGTAGACTTCAATGGCATTGAAGCAGTGGGTCTTGAGTTTAGCATAAACAGCAGTATGTTTGACCTGACTTTTCTTTTTTCAGAAATTGAAGGAAATGTTTTTGGCGCTATTGAATTTAATACATCTCTATTCAAAATTGAATCCATAAAAAGAATGGCAGATAATTTTTGCCAATTGCTCAAATCTATAACATTAAATGCCAGTGAAAAGATTAAAAATCTTGAAATCATTCCTGAAACAGAAAAGGAAAAAATCCTTCAGCAATCCCATGCCATTTCTGACCCATCACTCCATACAAATGTTATTGATATGTTTTATACACAGGCCAGAGAAAGTATAAATAATACGGCACTTAGATACGGGGAATCAAATATTTCATATATTGAACTTGATACTCTTTCAAACTGTATTGCAAATTTTATTATAAAACAGGTTAAGCCGCAGCAGGATGACATAATAACAGTAATCGTGGAAAATCCAATTTATACTGTTGCAGCTATGCTGGGTATAATGAAGTCCGGCGCTGCTTATCTTCCTGTTATGACTGATATTCCGGCTGAAAGAATCTCCTTCATAATCAACAACAGTTCATCCCGGGCGGTTATCAGTGATATTTTTATGAATGAAGATATCAGCAGTAAAATTAATGTCCCGGTTTTGGATATAAATGAAGCATTAAGAGAAGACACCTCAGCACCATCGGTTAAAATTAATCCGGACAGCCTGGCATACATTATATATACCTCCGGTTCCACGGGAGTTCCCAAAGGAGTAATGGTTGAACATTCTGCACTGGCTAACCTGATTGAAACAGTTAGTAAAAGCGTGTATTCTAATTATGATGCCGGGATGAACGAGTTAATGATAAATTCTTTTGCTTTTGATGTTTCTATAAAACAGATATTTGCTTCAATTTGTAACGGAAACATACTTCACATATTAGATAAAGAGAGAAGGCTTGATCCACGGGAAATCATCAAATATTTACTTAAAAATGAAATTAACGTAGCAGACCTGACCCCTTCACTTTTCTCCATTATGCTGGAAGAAGGGTTTGATAAGACAGATAAACCTTTTCTGAAAGAACTATTTCTTGGCTCTGAAGCTCTGCCATATAAACTGATAAAAATATTCTATAGCAATCCGGCTAACCACAAAATAAATGTAACTAACTTTTACGGCCCAACGGAATGCTGTGTTGAGTCTTCCTCTTACAAATTCAACCCTTCCGACTTAAATGAGAATTATGATATTGCCCCTATTGGCAAACCTATATTAAATGAACAAATATTCATTCTTGATGAGTACCTGAACATTTGTCCTGTTGGCGTTCCCGGCGAAATATGTATCTCTGGGAAAGGCCTGGCAAGAGGATATCTTAATGATCAGGGAAAAACAGAAGATAAATTTATTGTTCTTTCAAAGATGGGAAATACGCGCATCTATAAAACGGGAGATAAAGGGAAATTACTGCCTGATGGAAATATAGAATTTCTTGGAAGGTTTGATGACCAGGTAAAGGTAAGAGGATACAGAGTAGAATTACAGGAAGTCGAAAAATACTTCAGGGAGATAAACGAGATAAAAGAATGTGCTGTTATCCTTTATGAAAAAGAAGATATAAAAGAACTGGCAGTTTACTTTACTTCCGGCACTACATTAAATCCACAGGAACTGAAAAGCAGGCTGGGACATTTCCTCCCTGCTTATATGGTGCCCGCTTATTTTACGCAGCTTGACCATATCCCGCTTTCATCAAATGGCAAGGTTGACAAGAAAAAACTTCCTTCACCTGCCGGTATAATGAGAAATTCCGTAGTTATAGCTCCTAAAGATAATATAGATATTTCTGTTCTGAAGATTTGCTCGGAAGTATTGAAGAATGAATCAATAAGCCTTGCTGATAATTTTTTTGAAACAGGAGGAAACAGTCTTAGTGCAGTAAGAGTTATATCGCGCATTCAAAAAGAATTTAATGTTGAACTGCCGTTAAAAGAAATATTTTATAATCCTGTTCTGATCAGCATCGCTGATAACATACGAAATTTAATTGCCCCGGCGGAACAAATCTGTGAGACTAAAGGGGAAGATAATTTCATTGTACCTATGTCTGATGATGAATTAGAATTCTTATCCAACTTTCAGGATGATGATGAAGAATAATATTAAAGAATTAAAACAAAGAGCTTTAAGCGGCGATTTGGCTGCCCTGGATGAGTTGAGAAAACTTGGGGTACTTTCCGGTGATAAGACACGATATATAAAGGCACCTGTTTCGTATGCCCAGAGAAGGCTTTGGTTTATAAACAAAATGGAGCAATCGCCGGCATATAATCTACCGGCCGCTGTTATTCTTGAAGGAAATCTAAATACAGAAGCCCTCGAAAAAGCACTGCTGAATATAATTAACCGGCATGAAATATTACGCACAGTTTTTGTTGAAACGGATGGAATTCCATATCAAAAAATATTAAGTGAAATCCCTTTTAAACTTGAAATTGATGACCTAACCAAAACAGATAACAGGGATAAAGTAATTGTTGATTTGATAAACAAAGAATCAAACAGGTATTTTGATCTTTCAAAGGGACCGCTTATCAGCAGCAGCTTATATAAAACCGGCGCTGATAAATACCTGTTCCTCTTTAACATGCATCATATTATCAGCGATGGCTGGTCAATTAATGTACTTATATCTGAACTTACTTGTTTATACAACTCGTTTAATAAAGGAGGGGGTAATCCTCTTATTCCCCTAAAAATGCAATATAAAGATTATGTGCAATGGCATAATAGAATATTGCAAAATAATGAGTCTGCCGGGCACCGTGAATACTGGCTGAAAAAGTTTTCCGGTGAACTATCACTTACTGAAATGACACCTGATTTTAAAAGGCCAGTTTATAAAACATTTAATGGAAATGTTAGTGAAATTAATATACCAGAGGTACTTTATTCTGAGATAAAAAAACTTTGCCTGCAAAATGGTATTAGTTTATATATGTTTCTGCTTGCAGCAGTTAATGTATTTATTACAAGGTATACAGGGAAAAATGATATTATTGTTGGATCGCCGGTATCCGGCAGAGAACTGGGAGACCTTGAAGGGCAGATTGGGTTTTATGTTAACTCTATTCTATTAAGAAACGAAATAAAGCCGGAAGAACCCTTTAGTTCTTTTCTAGCGCAAGTAAAACATAACTGCATAGAGGCTTATGATCATCAGGTTTTTCCATTTGACCTGCTGATTGAAGATTTAAACATACCACGGGACACCAGCAGAAATCCCCTGTTTGAAATAATGGTTTCTCTGCAGGAAGATGGAACAGACAACATAAAATTTGACGGATTAACAACCTCCTTTTTGAAGCCGGAACAGGTATTCAGCAAATTTGATCTGCATTTTAATTTTGAAGAGTCTTCAGATAGTTTAAAACTTATATTATTATATAATACTGATTTGTATGAATATGCGACCATTAACAGGTATCTGAAGCATCTCATCAGGCTGATTGATAATCTTGTTAAAAATCCCGGCCTGGAAATAAGCAAAACCGGGATAATTACAGATGAAGAAAAAGAACAAATCATTTATTCATTCAATAATACATCTTCTGATTATCCGCGTAACAGTACAATTGTGGAACTGTTTGAGCACATTGCAGAACAATACCCTGATAAACAGGCAGTTGTATATAAGGGCATCCCTTTGTCATACAGCCAGTTGAATGAAAAGGCAAATCAACTTGCAGTATTTCTCAAAACAGAGATGAAACTGCAGCCGGAAGAACCAGTTGCTGTAGTCATGGATAGGTCGCAGGAAATAATAATCTCCATTATTGGCATACTTAAAGCCGGAGGAGCTTATGTGCCTGTTGAAGCTAAGATGCCCGCAGAGCGTGTTAATTTTATTCTTGAAGATGTTAAAGCGCGCATTGTTTTAACCGACAGGAATGAAATATCTTATAATCATCCGGCATCTGTTACATTAATCAATAATGATTTTTTTACAACTCATATTGATTCAGGGAATATCGCTTCCGGTAAAACATCGTCAGGACTGGCATATATTCTATATACATCGGGAACAACAGGCTCCCCCAAAGGGAGTATGATTGAAGACAGGTCTGTAATCAGGCTGGTGCGCAATACTAATTATAATTACTTCTGTGAAAGTGACAGGCTATTCACAACTTCTTCTGTTTCCTTTGATGCTTTCACAATGGATCTCTGGGGAATGCTGCTCAACGGCGGAACCATCTTCATAGAGGATTCCGAAGACTATCTTAATCCTGAAACACTTAAACACTATTTGCATGATTATAAAATAAATTTAATTTTAATGCCAACCGGCTTCTTTGTAAAGATCCTTGAAGCCGATCAAATGAATGGACTTAAAATTTTCAGTGGGTTAGGTAAAATATTTGTCGGTGGAGATGTACTTCCGGTTTCAGCAGCAAATTATTTTATCTCAGTATATCCGGAAACTCAATTGGTTAATGTGTACGGCCCTACTGAGAATACTACATTTACAACTACATACGATGTAAAGCAGCAGTTTACAGATGCTATCCCTATCGGGAAACCAATCTCAAATACTACAGTTTATGTTTTTGACCAGTTTATGAATTTGTGCCCTGTTGGAGTGCCGGGAGAATTGTATACCGGTGGAGACGGAGTTTCAAGAGGTTATTTTAACAAGCCCGAACTGAATAAAGAAAAGTTTATAAAAAATCCTTTTAATGAAAAAGATGCCTTATACCGTACAGGCGATATTGCAAAATGGGATAATCAGGGGAACCTTCATTTTTGCGGAAGGAATGACAGCCAGGTAAAAATACGCGGATATAGAATTGAACCGGGTGAAATAGAAAAAACTGCTGCAAAATTCCCCGGTATTACAAAAACAAAAGTAATTGTACTTCAGGAAACTCAGCAAAAAGAAATTGCCCTCTATTATACATCATCAACAGCAGCAGATAATAATGAATTAAAGAAATTCATTATGAAATCTCTTCCTGAATATATGGTTCCAAAGTATTTTGTTAAGCTGGAGGATTTTCCGCTTAATCAGAATGGTAAAGTTGACACAAAGGCTTTCCCTGAACCGGAAAGAGATAAAGGTAATTATAGTATTGATATAAAACCATCTAATAATACTGAAAGAATCCTTGCGGCCATTTTTGAAAATATACTAAATGTAAAAGGCATATCTGTCAACGATAATTTCTTTAATCTTGGCGGGCATAGTCTTAAAGCTATAAGGGCCGTATCCGCAATACAAAAAGAACTCTCTGTCAAAGTAACACTAAAAGAATTTTTCACTTATCCTGATATTAAGTCTCTGGAAGCAGTTATCAGGGATAAAAAGAGAGAAGAACTTGGCAGAATACCAGTTAGCGGCAAAGCAGAGTATTATGAATTGTCTCATGCTCAGAAAAGGCTTTGGGTTCTCGATAAAATTGAGAAATCAAAATCAGCGTATAATATACCACTTGCAGTTAAAATAAATGATGAAGTAAACCTTGCGGCTTTACAGTCAGCCTTCAACAGCCTGCTGGAAAGGCATGAAATTCTAAGAACTATATTTATAGAACTGGATGGGGAACCTTTTCAGAAAATAACAGAAGATAAAGACAATCCAATCATAATGAAGGATTTTAGCAGTGATAGTTCCCCTGATGAAGCTGCGTCCTCTTACATTTTTACTGAAGCTCATAGGGCATTTGCCCTTTCAGAATATCCGCTGGTAAAATTATACCTTATTAAAACGGCAGAAGAACAATATATATTGTTTTTAAACATTCATCATATAATATGCGATGGATGGTCATTAAACATTATTATTGATGAGCTTTTAAACAGCTACCGGTATTACTTAAACAATACCGGCAGCCTGCCTGAAAAGCCGGATATTCAGTACAAAGACTACTCGCGATGGTTAAATGAAAAGTTAATCAGCTCTGAAGATAACATAGACAGACAATACTGGCTTTCAAAACTTGCCGGGGATTTAACCCCGCCTGACTTACCATCTGATTTCAGGCGGCCCCCCGTAAAAACGTATGAAGGCAATTCTGTTTATTATTCTTTTTCAAGTGAATTAAGGCATAACCTGGAATCCTTCAACACCAACAAAAGAAGCAGCATGTTTATGACACTTGCCGCTGTATTGAAGGTGCTTTTATATAAATATACAGGGAAAGAAGATATTCTAATTGGGACACCAGTCGCCGCAAGAAATCATCCTGACCTGGAAAACCAGGTTGGATATTATGTTAATACTCTTGCACTGCGGGATATTGTAGAACCCAATAAATCTTTTGCTGAATTCCTGGAGAGTGTTAAAAGAACGGCAACAGACAGCTATTCACATCAAATGTATCCATTTGACAAGCTTATTGAAGAATTAAAGCCGGATAGAGATACAAGCCGCTCCCCCTTATTTGATGTAATGATTGTATTTCAGAATTTTGATTTCGCTTTTGGTAATACATTCAGGAAGATACAGGAATATAAAATTCCACTTAACATAAGCAAGTATGACCTTACTTTTAATTTTAGTGAGGCCGGTGATAAACTGAACCTTTTTATAGAGTATAACACAAAGATATTCAGACAGGAAAGAGTCAAACAGATTATTTCTCATTTTGAAATACTGTTAAATACTATAATAAGTGATCCTGCAAAATCTATAAATACAATCAAAATTTTAAACTCTGAAGAAGAGAAAAATCTTTTATATAAATTCAACAATACCGATGCCGTATATCCCGAAGATAAAACAATTATAAGCCTGTTTGAGGAAGCGGCTGGCAGATACCCCGGAAACACTGCCGTTGTATTTAAAGATAAAACCCTTACTTATTCAGAACTTAATCTAAGCTCAGGTAATATTGCAGCATATATTACACAGATGTATAATGTAACGCCCGGCGAACCTGTGGGTGTTTTAGTTTCACCATCAGAAAAAACAATTGAAATACTGCTGGCAATATTAAAAACCGGCGGTGCTTATGTACCTGTTGACCCGGAATACCCTGATGAGCGCATTAAGCATATACTGTCTGAAAGTAAAACACAAATTGTAATTACTGATGACGCAAACAAAGACAGGCTGCAAAGTATTATTAATGAATTAAATTCAGGATGCAGGATTATTATTCCCGGGGAATTATCTCCGGATGATTTAATTCCGGTTAAAAGGAATATTTCTCCGGATTCAACTGCTTATATTATTTTTACTTCCGGTTCAACCGGCAAACCAAAAGGCTGCCCTATAACTCACCGCAACCTGGTACGGTTGTTTATTAACGATAAGTCGCACTTTGACTTTAATTCTTCAGATGTTTGGATAATGGCGCACTCGTACTGTTTTGATTTTTCCGTTTGGGAAATGTATGGCGCTCTTCTGTTTGGCGGAAAATTAATAGTACCTGAAAGAAAAGATGTTAGAGATATTTCCGGTTTTGTAAAACTTGTAAACAACCATAAAGTTACCATACTAAACCAGACACCGGGAGCTTTTTATAAATTTATTGATACTGTCCTTGCACATCAGCATTATAACAGCCTTGGCCTGCGTTATGTGATATTTGGAGGTGATAAACTCAATCCTTCAAAATTATCCGGATGGATAAAAAAATACCCGGCAGATAAAGTCAGCCTGGTAAATATGTATGGCATTACCGAAACAACTATACATGTTACTTATCATAAGCTGACAAATGAAGAAATAAATTCATCTGATGGTATAAGTAATGTTGGTGTTCCCCTTCCTGAAACAAGAGTGTACATATTAGATAATAACCAGACACTTGTACCTGTTGGCATCTATGGAGAAATATATGTGGCGGGAACAGGTTTAAGCAAAGGGTACCTTAACCGCCCGGATTTAACTGCGGAAAGATTTATTCCAAATCCATATAAGCCGGATGAAATTCTTTATCGCAGCGGGGATATTGGCAGATGGTTGTTTGATGGTACTATTGAATATGCTGACCGCTGTGACAACCAGGTTCAGGTACGTGGTTTTAGAGTTGAAATTGCTGAAATAGAACTACAGCTCCGCCGGTATCCTGGCGTAACTGATGCAGTAGTAATTGCAGTTGACAGGGAGGGGACAAAAGAACTGGCAGCTTATATTGTTGCTGATGCCGACATAAAGGTCAGCCCTGTTAAAAACTTCCTTTCTGCTTCATTACCGGAATACATGGTTCCTTCCTATTTTATAAAAACTGAAAGGATCCCTTTAACAGCTAACGGAAAAATTGATAAGAAAATGCTCCCGCCTGTAATACAAAATATTGCAACAGGAGAAATATTTGAAACTCCCGCTAATAAACTTGAAGCAGAACTTCTTGAATTCTGGCAGGAAGTATTATCAACTGAATCAATAAGTATTCGCGATAATTTCTTCGATCTTGGCGGTAACTCCATTTTGCTTGTAAAGCTTCATGCAAAAATCAACGGCAGGTATCCTGGCATTATGGAATTAACCGACCTGTTTACCAAAAGCAGAATTTCAGAACAGGCTGAATTTATAGCAGCTAAGCTATCAGATAAGTCTGTACAATATGTAAAATCTCCTGAAAGCAAAACAGGCAGGCCTGCATTCAATGATATAGCAATCATCGGAATTGCATCCAGAATTGGCGATTGCAGCACCCCTGATGAATTCTGGAGTGACCTCGCCCTTGGTATTGATTTTATTGGCGATATGCCATCCTCAAGAATTCCCGATATAGAAGAATTAGCTTTAAGGTACAATATCAAAAGCGACTCACTTAAACTGCGTGAGCTATGCTATCTTAATGAGGTTGACAAATTTGATTACAGCTTTTTTAAGCTATCCCCCGGAGAAGCTTCACTGATTGATCCCGGGCAAAGACTGTTTATGGAAACTGCCTGTCATGCACTTGAAGATGCAGGCTATGGCGGCAGCAAACTCTGGGGAAGTAAAACTGGGGTTTTCATTGGAGCAAGTGATAATCTTAGCGAATATGCAAAATTTATTGAAGCTTCAGAAATAAATGATCCCAACCTGCTGCTTGCCGCACAAACGCCATCAATACTTGCAGCAAGACTTCCATATTTTTTAAATTTAAAAGGCCCTGCCCTTCTTGTTGATACGGCCTGTTCATCTTCTCTAGTAGCGTTGCACCTGGCGTGCCAGTCAATAAGGGAAGGTAAAATTGATTCTGCTTTAGTCGGTGGTATTAAACTGCACCTGCTCCCCATTGATACCGGCTCCCGTCTAGAAATTGATTCATCAGATAGCAGAGGGCATAGCTTTGACGACTCTGCTAACGGAACAGGAGGAGGAGAGGGTGTAATTGCTGTTTTCATTAAACCGCTTAAAAGTGCTTTACAAAACAATGATCACATTTATGCTGTTATTAAAGGAAGCGAAATAAACCAGGATGGAAACTCAATTGGAATTACTGCTCCTGATGCTGACGCACAGGCAGAAGCTATTGAAAAGGCATGGATTGATGCCGGAATTGAGCCGCGTACTGTTTCTTATATTGAAACTCATGGTACAGCAACCAGGCTGGGCGATCCGATTGAGATTGATGGTATAACCAAAGCTTTCAGGAAGTATACACCTGATAAAAATTTCTGTGCAATAGGCGCAGTAAAAGCAAACGTCGGGCATCTTGATACTGCTGCCGGTATGGCTGGTTTGCTTAAAGCAGTTTTAAGTCTTAAATATAAAAAGCTTGCCCCTTTAGCTCATTTTAATACTCCCAACCGGAATATTAAATTTGATGAAAGTCCCGTTTATATAAATAAAGGGCTTACCGAATGGAACAGTAACGGTACGCCGTTAAGATGCGGCATCAGTTCTTTCGGATTAAGTGGAACCAACTGCCATGTTATCCTTGAGGAAGCTCCTGCTGTAAAACCTGTTTCTGCTGAATCTAACGGGAAGTATTTATTTACAATTTCTTCAAGAACCAGGGCAGGACTCTTTTCTCAGGCAAAAAATATAAAAAGAGCTCTCTATCAACACCCTGAATACAGCCCTGAGAGTATTTGCTATACTCTTTCAACTGGAAGAGGGCATTATTCTCACAGGATGTCAATTATTTTTGAAAACATTGATGAGTTAAAACAAAAACTTCAAAAAGTATTGCTGGAGCAGTCACCCGGAGTATCAGAAGGAATTTACTATAACTATATAAAAGTAGTAGCCTCAAATAAAAAAATCCTCTCCGCAAATGAGATAGCTGAAAACCAGGTATCTGAAATTAGCAGTGAGATCAATTCATACATTAAGGAATACAGCAGCAGCCCGGACAAAACAATACGTACAGTAGAAGCTTACATTAAAGGGGCTGATATACTATGGGAAGATTTTTATGGCGTGGAAAAACCCCTTAAAGTTTCCTTACCCGGGTACCAGTTTGAAAAGAAAAGATGCTGGGTTACTCTATCACCATTTGAAGAAAGCAAAAAAACTGTCACTACAGGATATAGTAAAGAATACGAAAGTGTATTCCTGCATAACTGCATTGTTGATACGCCTTCAACTGCTGTATACTCAAATAGATTTACTGCATCTGACTGGCTTTTAAATGAACATAGGATATGGAATATTCCAACCCTTGTTGGCGTTTCTTACCTTGAATTTGCTTACGAAGCCGGGAAAAACCATCTAAATACTGAACATCTTCAATTTAATAATTTTTATCTGCTCCAGCCTCTTAATATTACAGAAGAAAGTGGCATAGAAATAATTACAGTCGTTAACAAGGAAGAAGATAACACCCTTCGCGCTGCTGTTTCATCTAAAACAGGGAGTAATGATTGGAAAAACTATGCCGGATTTAACGTTGCCAGGGCAGATGAGAGTACCCCGCGAATAATTAATATTAATGATTTTATAAAGCAGTCTTCAGGATGGCGTGATGTTTCCCCAGATAAGGAAACTAAGCAGGAAGTTGTAAGTGTAAGCAGTAAATGGAACTGCCTTAAAAAGATATACTGGAACAATAATGAATCTCTGGCCGAGCTGGTAATTCCTGAAGAAGATATAGAACTAGCAAAACAGTTTTATTTATATCCTCCATTAATTGATGCTGCACTTAGTTTTGCTGTTGATGAAGAAGGTTATCTGCCTTATTCATTTGGTACTGTTGAAATAATAAATAAGCCCTCCGGCAGGATATTCAGTCTTGTACATAAACTGGTTAATCAGTCTTCGGGAACCCGGAGTTATGATATAACTCTTACAGATGAAAAAGGACAAATTTTTGCTGTCTTTAATGGTTTTACTCTAAAAAAGATTTCTCAGGTTAAAGAAGATTCTGTTTTCCATGAATTAGTCTGGAAACAGTGGCCTCTGGCCAGCAGTCAAACTCACGGCAAAAGCAATATTGCTTTGCTCTACAGTCCAGATTGCCGGAAAGAATTAATAAACAGTTTTAACGCCGTTGAAGGAATTACAGCATTTGAAATAGTTAACGATAATTTCGACAATATTTTCAAGGATATATTCAGCCGTAAAATTGATAAAATCATTTTTATGCTCCCTGAAATGCAGATACTCAGGACAGGTGAGGTTGACAGCTATCTTACCAAAACATTATACAGCGTATTTAACCTGGCAAAATATTTGTCAGCTAACCTTCAATCAGATATTGATATACTTCTTACCGCTTCCAATGTACTGGAAATTTCAGGAAACGAATTTGTATTAAATCCAATAAACAACGCTGCTGCCGGACTCGGTCAGGTTTTGGAGAGAGAATGTCCGCAGGCAAAGTGCCGCTTCCTTGATACGGACAATACTGCTTCTGTTTATGATATAATAAACGAAGTTAATACAGGTTTTGAAGAATCATACTATTACAGGGCATTAAGAAAAGGAACAAGATATATAAGAGAAATTAAGCCTGTTAACATTGCAGATAAAGGACAAAGGAATTTACAGTTTAAAGAAGATGGCGTTTATATAATAACAGGCGGAACCAGCGGTATAGGCGCTGAACTTGCCCTCTTTCTTGCAAAGCTGTCAAATATAAAACTTGCACTAATAAGCAGGTCAGTATTTCCAGATGAAAGTGAATGGGATTCACTTCTTAAAGAGAATTCTGACAAAAAACTGTGCGCACGAATCTCAAAGCTGCAGCAGGTTAAGGCATCTGCTAAAGAACTTCGCCTTTATTCTGCTGATGTAAGCAGTTATGATGACATGCAAACAGTAATTAATAAAATCAGGACAGCCCAGGGGCATATTTGCGGGGTTATACACGCAGCAGGCGTTCCCGGCAATGGCTTCATATTTAATAAAGACTCAGAAACATTCCGTAATGTTATAAAATCGAAAATTCATGGTACAGTAAATCTGTATCACTTATTGAAGGATGATAAGCCTGATTTCTTTGTAATGACTTCCGCACTTACAGCCCTAATTCCAACTTCCGGGCAAAGTGATTATACTGCCGCCAACAGCTTTATGGATGCCTACGCTTCAGTAATAAACAGGACAGGTATTAATGCGGTAAGCATAAATCTTACAGCATGGAAAGAAACCGGTATGGCATTTGAGCTTGGGGTTGCTGATGATGGTGTATTTAAATCTATTACTACGGCTAAAGGAATAAATGCAGTTGGAGAGATTATGCAGCATAATCTCAATTCTGTTATACTGGGTGAAACTGATTTATCCTTACTTAATTTACAGGAAGGCCTGCCCTTCTATTTTAATACCCGGACGCCTGTTAAAGCTATAACAAAGGAAGACTCATATTTAAAGCTGAACAAGGTTAAACTTTCAGGAAAAGAAAACGCTGATTATACTGAACATGAAATAATTGTTGCAGGTATATGGGGTTTAGTACTCGGATATAAAGAATTAAACATTAATGATAATTATTATGACCTTGGCGGAGATTCAATTCATGCAATTAAGATAAAAAGCCTTCTGGAAAGCAGGCTCAATATTAAGTTTACAATAGCAGATTTATTTAATCACCTTACCATTGCTGAACTTGCAGAGTATCTGGAATCCAAAAGCAGCATTTCCGAGGATAAACACACCGGGGAAGTAAATTCTGAAATCATTCTTCCTGCTGTAAAGAAAGATTTTTACCCCGCTTCTTCCGCACAGCGCAGGTTATTCATTCTTGATAAACTGGCAAACGACAAACTGGCATATCACCTCCCATGTATTTGGAATATAAAAGGTAATTTAAATATAAGCTCACTTGAGACAGCTTTTAAAAAGGTTATTACGCGCCATGATATCCTGAGAACATCCTTTGGCCTTGTTCAGGATGAACCGGTACAAATTATATCAGATAACTCTGATTTTTCATTGCCTGTTTCGCAATTAAACGAAGAGGAAGCCCGCAGGTACATTCATAACTTCATTAAACCTTTTGATTTAAGTAAAGCTCCCCTGTTCAGGGCTGAAATAATTATCCTGTCTGAGGGAAATTCCCTATTGCTCTTTGATGCACACCATATAATTATGGATGCCTATGCTATAGAGATATTTAAAAAAGAGCTTTTCGATTATTATGAAGGAAAAGAACCTGAAACATTAAAAATACAATATAAAGATTATTCAGAATGGCAGGCTGGCTACTACAAAACAAAAGAAGCTGCTGATAAAAAGTTATACTGGCTCAATCAATTTCAGGGTGAAATACCTGTAATAAATTTACCGGTTGACTTCCCGCGTATATCCGGACAGTCATCTGAAGCAGGCATTTTTACTTTATGCCTTGACGAGAGACTTACCTCAGAAATAAAAAAAATGTCAGCCGCCAATGGAATTTCCACTTTTATGATTTTGCTTGGAGTATACAATATTGTACTTCACAAATACACTCAACAGGATGATATAATTACGGGTGTTTATTCTATGGGCAGGGATAATCGGGAACTTTCTTCTCTTATAGGCATGTTCATAAATAATCTCCCTGTCAGGTGCTTCCCCAACAGTGAGTTAAGTGTTTTGGACTTCCTGAATAATGTAAAAAATACAGTTATAAATGCTTATGCTAACCAGGATTATTCTTTCGATGAACTGATAGGAGAACTCAATATTTCAAGAGATTTGAACCGCTCGCCTCTTTTTGATGTTGTCTTTTCCTACATGAATTTCGAACTAACAGAAGTTAAAAATAACAGTCTGGAAATAAATGATTACCAGGCAGACGCAGTTTTGTCTTCAGAATATGACCTTATGCTTTATGGTATTGAGGCTAAGGATAAAATCTATATTACTATAAAATATAAAAAATCCCTTTTCAAAAAAGAAAGTATAGAAAGATTTGCCGGCCATTTTACAAAAACAGTTCAATCTGTTATTGTTGATAAAAATGTAAAGATCGGAGACATAGATATCCTGCTGCCGGAAGAACTGAAACAGCTGGAAGGCTATAATAAACAATATCCAAAAATCACTAAGAAAGATGATGTACTTAGCCTGGTAAAAAATTCGTCTGCTATAAACTCTGGTAAAAATGCTTTATTATATAAAGGCATAGGTGTTACATACAATGAGCTAAACAAAAGAAGCAACAGGATAGCAAATTACCTTCGGACGGTTTTTAAGATTAATCCCGGAGATATTGTCGGTATAATGACAGAACGGACAGAATTAATGCCGGTTATTATGCTTGGTGTAATTAAAAGCGGCGCAGCTTACGTAGGAATTGATTCAGCATACCCTCAGCAGCGCATTGAATACATATTGAAGGATAGTAAAATAAATATCCTGCTTACGGGAAACAATATTGTGGATAACCAGTTGTTTCATGTTAACAGTGGTATAAAACTGGTTAATGTTGAAGCTGAAGATTTAACTATCTATGATGATAATGAACCTGCTGCAATAAACAGTTTTAATGATCCGGCTTACATTATTTATACTTCAGGCTCTACCGGGCAGCCTAAGGGAGTTATAATAACCCGTCGTAACCTCTCTGTATTTTTGCAATGGTGCCTTGATGAATTTAAATCGACACTTCATGATGTTGTATATGCTGTAACATCCTATTGTTTTGATTTATCTGTATTTGAGATATTTTATTCATTATCTGCAGGTAAAACTATCAGAGTGTTAAAATCAGCACTGGAAATATCTGATTATCTTGAACACGATAAAAATATATTGATTAATACTGTTCCATCATTACTTTCTGCTATTCAGGATAATATCAGGCACGAAGATTTTAACAGGATAACTGCAATAAACCTTGCAGGTGAACAAATACCGCAGTCGTTGATAGACAGCCTGGACCGTGATAAAATTGAAGTTCGAAATCTCTACGGGCCTTCGGAGGATACCACTTATTCAACTGTATATAAATTCGATACAAATAGTAGTAAGGTCCTAATTGGTAAGCCTGTATCCAATACAAGCATTTATATTGTTGACAGCAGCCTTAAACTTGTACCACCCGGACACCCGGGAGAAATTTGCATTGCTGGTGATGGGCTTGCCAAAGGTTATCTTTACAGGAAAGAATTATCAAGCGAAAAGTTTATCAACAATCCTTTTGGTAAGGGACGCTTATACAGAACCGCTGACCTTGGCAGGTGGAATGCAGACGGAAATATTGAATACTTGGGAAGGATTGACAGGCAGGTTAAAATCCGCGGTTTCAGAATTGAACCGGGAGAAATTGAAACAAATATAAGATTATTCCCCGGTGTGGATAATGCAGTAGTTATTGCAGATAAAAATCATTCATCAATTATTGCGTATATAAGCACTAAAGAACCGGTAAATATAAATGACATTAAGAATCATTTAAGCAAAACTATGCCAGCTTATATGGTCCCTTCTTTCTTCGTCTTATTGGAGAGTATTCCGCTCACCCCAAATGGCAAAATTGATGTTGATGCACTTCCTGAACCCGGAATTGATAATGATTTAGAACCGGATAACTTCGGGCAGTTTTCTTTAACCGAAGAAATCCTTTCTGACTTGTGGAAGCAGGTACTGGAGGTAAAACATCCCGGACGACATGATAACTTCTTTGACCTTGGCGGGCACAGCCTAAAAGCATTAAGGCTTATTACACTGATCAACAGGGAATTTAACTGCAATTGTATGCTGTCAGATATTTTCGAAGCCCCTACGATTGCCCGTTTTGCGGAAATGCTGGATGCCAAAAAGAAAACAGTAATTGTGCCCTTATCCCCTCTGAATAAGTCCCAATATTATGATATATCACATGCCCAGCACAGGTTGTGGATATTAAACAGAATGGAGAAGAACTCTGCTGCGTATAATACCCCTGTTGTTTATCATATTACCTCGATACTTGATATAGACGCATTGCAGAATGCTTTTAAAGCACTGATAAATAAACATGAATCTTTCAGAACCAGTTTTATTGAAGTTGACGGCGAACCGAAACAGGTAATAACTGATGTAACCAAATTTGAAATGGAACAGGTTGATATTAACAACCCCGTTGATTTTGTTAATGATTCAGCAGAACTTATCACTAAATATATTTCTGTACCCTTTGACCTTTCCAGGGCGCCGCTTATCAAAGTAACTCTGTTAAATAATACAGCAGCAGATGAGTATATACTCATTATAAATGTACACCATATAATCCTTGATGAATGGTCAATTGATATAATGACTGATGATCTTTCAGCCTTCTATGGACACTTTTCCGGCAAGAAAGTGATAACTGATGAGAATAAATTTAAGCCTTCCCATATACAATACAAGGAATATTCTAAGTGGCACAATGCTCAGATCGATAATGATAACAACGCTGCTGAGTCACATAAAAGATACTGGCTTAATAAGTTCAGTGGGCAGGTACCTGTCCTCAATCTGCCTTCTGATTTTCAGCGTCCTAAAAAGCAAACATTTGAAGGAAAAACCGAAAGGTTCACTCTCCCGGTTAATCTTTCTGATGTATTGAAAAATCTTAGCACACAAAATAACAGTACGTTATTTATTACAACACTGGCTTTGCTTAATGTTTTATTTGCAAAATATTCAGGACAGAATGATATAGTTATTGGAACTCCTATTGCTAATCGTGCTCATCCTGATATAGAAAACCAGGTTGGCTTCTTTATAAACACTCTAGCCTTACGTAATGAGGCCGGGGAAACAGATACTTTCAGCTCATTTTTAAACAATGTAAAAGCAAATACCATAGAAGCATTTGCTCACCAGATGTATCCGTTTGATTTACTTGTAGACGATTTAAATCTGGCAAGGGACCTTTCCCGCTCTCCTTTGTTTGATGTCATGCTTATATCGCAAACTCCGGCAGGTAATGTTACAAAACCTTCAACCGGACTTGAGATGAAAGCAATGGAATTTGATTATTCAGTAAGCAAATTCGATTTATCTGTCAGTTTTTATGATGATAACAATACAATAAATTACTTTTTTGAATACAATACATCCCTGTTTAAGAAAGAAAGAATTGAAAGCATGTTCAGGCATTACTGTAGTTTGCTTGAACAGTTAGGTGCTGACAGCAGTATGCCTCTATCGGAATTAAATATTGTCTCTAAAAATGAAGCAGATGAGATATTAAGTATTTCTACCGGTAATGTTATACCACTGAAACACAACTCAATTGTCAGCCTTATCGAGAAACAGGCAGATATAAATAAAGATAAAATTGCCGTAGTTTATAAAAGGAATAAGCTTACTTATAGTGAATTAAACTCAAAAGCTAACCAGCTTGCACACCTGCTAATACAAAATGAAGGCATTAAGAATGGTGATTTTATCAGCATAATGCTTGACAGGTCAGAATGGTCAGTAATAGCAATGCTGGCAGTTCTTAAAACAGGCACAGTATATGTCCCGGTTGATTCATCCTATCCGCAAAGCAGAATTGATTATATAGTCAGCAACAGCGGCAGTAAACTGATTATTACTACAGATGAAAACCAATCAAAAGTACCTGACAGTATAAATACTCTTACAATCCCGCAGCTTGAAGAAAAGCTAACTGGAATGAATGACAGCAACACCGGTTTTATAATAAGCTCCTATGAAAACTGTCCTGCCTATGTTATATATACATCAGGCTCAACAGGTGAACCCAAAGGAGTGTTGGGGACGCATAAATGCCTTCTTAACCTTGTTGAATGGCAGACAGAAACTATTGAAGGTGAATTGAGAACACTCCAGTATGCGCCGCATAGTTTTGATGTTTCCGTACAGGAAATGTTATTTTCACTTGGTTCAGGCGGCACTTTATACATGATTGACAATGATACCCGCTACAAGATGAGCCTTATAGCTGATATTATTGAAAAAGAGCAAATTGAACTTTTAACAATGCCTTACAGCGCTTTAAACCTGTTTATAAGCGAACTTGAAGATTTCAATAAGTTAAAATCAATCAGGCATATAATTACTTCAGGTGAACAGCCATATATTAGCGATTCAATGGAAATGTTATTCAAAACATTTCCCGATATAATGTTTCATAACCAGTACGGGCCTTCTGAAACCCATGTTGTAACTTCTTTCATGTTTTCAGGCAAAGAAGGAGTTGCAAAAGATAAGGTACCAACCGGCAGGCCGATAAACAATACACAAATTTATCTTTTGGACAAGCAGATAAAACCGGTACCGGTTGGTATAGCAGGAGAAATTTATATTGGGGGATATAACCTGGCAGATGGCTATATAGGCAGTCCGGAATTGACAAATAAGGCCTTTATTAAAAATCCTTTTGGCGAAGGAAAACTGTATAAAACAGGTGATCTTGCCAGGTGGGATTATTCAAACCAGCTTGATTTTCTCGGCCGTGAAGATGGGCAGGTAAAAGTACGCGGCTACAGAGTTGAAACCGGAGAAATTGAGACATGTATATTACGCTATCCCGGCATTAAAGAAACTGCTGTTAGAGTTTTTGAAAATGGTGATACAAAAGAAATTACTGCTTATATAACCTGCAGCGAAGAAGTTGATATTATCAAACTAAAAGAATATTTAAATTCTGCTTTGCCATCATATATGATTCCTGCCTTTTTTGTTAAGCCGGAGAATATACCTCATACATCAAGCGGTAAAATTAATTATCGTGCCCTTCCTGCCCCGGATATAACAGCAGCAGTTAAAACATCTGTGTATGTTCAGCCTGAAGGAGAGATCGAAATATCAATTGCTGAAGTATGGCAGGATATTCTGAATATAAAAAATATCAGCTCAACTGATGACTTCTTTGAAATTGGCGGGAACTCAATTAAAGCAATCAGGATTATGTCCAAAATTCAGAAAAAACTTGGTAGAAAAACATTCCTGAATCTTATTTTCCAGCAGCCGACTATAAAGAAAATGGCGGCAGTAATAACTGACATGGATGAAAAAGTAAAAGGATTCAGTACTGATATAAGCCGCCTTAATTCAGGCAGCGGCCCAACTGTATTCTTCCTCCCTCCCGGCATCGGTTATTCATTTGCTTACACTGAATTTGCCAGGTACTTTGGAAACTATAATATATTCGGGCTTAATTTTATTGAATCCGATACTCCGGCAAAAACTGCTGCCGCTATAATGATTAAACAACAGCAGGAAGGCAATTTTTATTTGTTTGGCCATTCTGCAGGCGGCAATATGGCTTATGATGTTGCCCTTGAGCTTACAAAACAGGGACGAACTGTTGGCGGCATAATATTGCTTGACAGCTACAGGCAAATGGAAATAGTAAACTGGAGCCCCGAAGAATATAAAAACGATGCTGTATTGTATATTGAACAAAATCATGCTGAATTTCTTGATGAAGAAATAAAAGAAGCTTCACTGAAAAAAATAGTAGCTTACAGGGCATACCTAAATGCAAGAACTGAAAATGAATGTTTAAACTGCCCTATCATACAGATAGAAGCAAATGATGAAATACGAAATTTCACACATAAAATAAGCAGGTCAGCCTGGGTTGAATTGACAAATAATTTTGAAGTTCATCCGGGATTTGGCGGACACATGGATATGCTTAAACAACCATACCTTGAAAAGAACGGAGCGCTGGCAGAAAAACTACTGGCAAAAATAATCAGCAAGGCATAACACAACTTAATCCAATAAGACTTTGCCTGATATTCTTTGTGCTCCTGGAAAAAGAATATAGTAATATTTATTTATTTTTTATAACAAGACAGCCATGAACCATTTCATGGCTGAAGATAACATTCCAAATGTTTTGTCAGGTGATAATGTTAATATTATTCCGGATTTATATAAACAACTTTAAAAAGCCTGCTGATTCTATCAGGGCTTTGCAATTATTACAAGAGTATTCTTTTAACTGCAGGTACGCTTCGTATAATTAACACTTCCATTTTTTAGTTTTCCTGTATTCGATATATATATGCTTTCCAGGTATATTGAAAATATTTCCAAACTTGTTTTTATGAATATTAACATTCTATATATTTGAATACATTAAAAACTGATTTATTGCCTAATAAAGAAGGATTAAAATTTATTTTTAATCCTTATAAGTCAAATAAAATACCGGAAGGAAATTGGAAACATCAAAATCAGAACGCGTTGCCTCTATTGATGCTTTAAGAGGCTTTGATATGTTATGGATAATCGGGGGAGACGAGATTATTCATGCTTTAAGCAATTATACCGGATGGGGTGTTTTTGTCTGGCTGTCAAACCAGCTTACCCATGTTGAGTGGAACGGTTTTCATTTTTATGATTTAATATTCCCGCTGTTCCTGTTCCTTTCCGGGTGCGCTATGCCTTATTCAATAAAGGTACAACTTGACAAAGGTGTTCCAAAAGCTAAGATATATAGAAAAATCATTATCAGGGGATTAATGCTTGTCTTCCTGGGAGTTATAAATAACGGGCTGGGTGACTGGAAAGTTCAGGACATCAGGTTTGCAAGTGTGCTCGGGCAAATAGGTATTGCTTATTGTTTTGCTGCATTTATATTTTTAAATACATCATGGAAAAAGCAAATTTACTGGGTAGCCGGAATACTTATTGGCTATTGGGGAATTCAAACCTTAATCCCCTATCCCGGCTCTGAAGCAGGGCACTTCACAATACAGGGGAGCATAAATGCCTTTCTTGACAGGATGTTTGTCCCCGGCAGGTTATATCTTGGTATACATGACCCTGAAGGGCTGCTTGTTAAAATACCTGCAACTGCCACAGCATTACTGGGAGCACTTACAGGTTCATTCATTAAAGATGGAAAGTTTACTCCTAAAATAAAATCAGCTTATCTTCTGGGAGCGGGAATCTTGTTTGTGGCATTTTCCGGTCTTTGGGGATTTGTGCTGCCAATAAATAAGAATTTATGGACAAGCTCTTTTACAATTCATACAGCAGGATGGTCACTTATATTTTTAAGTATTTTCTATTTCTTAGTTGACGCTGTAAGCTATAAAAAATATGCTTTCTTTTTTATTGTTATTGGAATGAACCCTATAACCATTTACCTTGCCAGCAGCCTGGTAGACTTTAAATATACAACAAATTATGTCTTTGGCGGATTTATAGCATTTTTCAGTACTGCATGGCAGCCTGTCTTACTGGGTTGCTTTATTGTAGCTATAAAATGGATTGCACTGCACTTCATGTATAAGAGGAAAATATTTTTGAAAATATAATATAACCTAAAACCACACCCCATTCTAAAATGAAGGAAGCCTGACTTAATTAAGGCTTCCTTCAAAGACTCCAGGACATAATAAATAAACGACTACCTTATTTTAATAATACAAACTTCTTTGTTTCAGAAAACTCACCCGCCTTAAGCCGGTAGAAATACACACCACTTGCAAAATTACTTCCATTAAAGGTTACCTCATATTTCCCGGGTGATTTTATTTCATTCACAACAGTTGCAATTTCCCGGCCAAGCATATCAAACACCTTTAATTCAACAAATAATTGTTCCGCGATGTAATAACTAATTTTTGTATCCGGATTGAACGGATTAGGATAATTCTGAAATAATTTTAAATCTTTTATCACTTCAGGTTTATCACTTACACCGGTTGGAATTGAGTTATTATGATATCTGACAATACTTCCGTAAAATCCCATAAACCAGGCGGTGGATGGATCAGTCATACTTATACTGGTTATATTACCAAAAGGAAGTAACTCTTTCTGCTGCCATGTTTTCCCAAGATCAACTGAGATAAAAAGCGAATCATACCTGTAACACATTAATACTGAGCTGTTTCCGTTTTTCTTGATATCGTAACCCTGGACTGATTCAATATGCTCGCAATTATTCCACGTATTTCCACCATCTGTTGTATATGCAAATGGATTGGAAAAAATTGTTTCAATTCCATTAAGGTTATCGATAAATTTTACATTTCCTCTGAATGGTTCTTTAAATAAGTACCAGTCTTTACCACCATTTGATGTTTTATATAACTGCTCACTTGCTGTAAAATATCCGGTTACAGAATCTAAAAAACTAACAGATGAAATGTGCATTTGAGAAGTATCTCCAAAAATTCTGTTAGTCCATGAATTGCCACCATCTGAGGATATCCTCATTACATTCCAGCCACATCCTGCTATCCAGTTAACTGAATCGCGGAAGCAAATATCAAGCGGAATTTGGGTATTAGGCTGGCCATAAGTAGATACCTTCCAGCTTTCCCCTCCATCTTTGGTTGAGAATATAGAAATATCAGAACTAACCGCAGCAATTTTATCTGAAAAACCGTATGCTGTACCCATAATTTCAGGAAATTCAGGTGGAGTTATATTTGTAAAACTTTTGCAACCATCCCGGGTTTTAAATATGTTACCAACATTGATGTATCCATTATTGGAATCAACCATAGAAATATTACCAAAATACACCTGATTTGCAGGTACCAAGTTGGAAGTTGAGAAATTGGTAAATGATTTACAGCCATCAAAGGAAGCTAATAGTACATCAGCATAACCGGATAAATAAAGGATGTCGTTTCCCACAGGATAAAATGTATTATATGGATTTTTGGGAATGCTTAAGGAATCCCATGAATTGCCAAAGTCTGTTGTTGTGAAAATCATAGAGCTGGAAAATTCAACAAATTGCCCATTATAAAATGCAATTTTATTTATTGACCTGCTTGAATTATTCTGAGGCATTATTTCCCAATTCATTCCACCATCGGTTGTAATAAATAATTTAGAAAGGGTTCCAAGAAGAAACCCAACAGGGATTGAATCCTTATTGCCCCATACCATATCGTAATAACTCTGATAACCCGGAATGTCAGGCATCTTTTTCCAGGAGGCACCATTATCAGAAGACTTATATAAGACATGATTACCTCCTGTATAAAGTATTGAATCACCGGCATGTGAAATAAATCTTAAATTGGAATTATTGTCGACTGTATCAGTAATCCAGGAATCACCTCCATCGGTAGTACGTTTTACAAAAGAATTTCCTACTGCCCAGCCATTTAAAGGGTCTTTAAAATAAAAATCCCAGTTTGCAAACTCAAGAACATTTCCCCTGTCAATCCAGCTAATTCCGCCATCTGTTGTTTGAAAACTTGAGCCGCCTGATGCAACCCAGCCATTATTTTGATCGATGAATACTGCCTTGCTTATATTCATGTACTTGTCTGGATAACGATATTTCCATGTTTTTCCTCTGTCGGAGGAAATAACAATAGTACCTCTTTCAGTTAATACACTGCAATAAGTTGAATCAGCATATACAACAAACGATTTATCTGCAAGAAGAGAAGGATTCATCACTTCCCATTGTGAAAAAACACTAATAGATGTTATGACTAATATTAAATTTAAAAGCCAGATAAATTTCATTGAATTCCCCTAAGACATGTTGTTAGTTTTTCAAATAGGTTTATAGCAAATTAAAAGCTATACTAAGTATTAAAACTTAATTTAGCATTTTTTTTAAATAAGACATAATAATTTTCAAACTATCAAAAAACAAATAAACCACATTTTATTTTCTCCCTGCTTTTTCTTCCCCCAACGCATTATTTTTTAAAAAAATAATTCCGGACTTTTCCGTAAATTGTATACTTGTATTTAATCATTAACAAAATAATAATATTATTATCATGGATGAGCAAATTTTATTTATTGCAGAAAGAATAAAAGGCTTAAGGGAAATATCCGGTACCTCTGCCGAAACGCTGGCAAAGGAACTTGAGCTTTCAGTTGAATTACTCCTTCAATATGAAAGCGGCAGTTCTGATATACCCATTGGATTCCTTTCCAAACTGGCAAGAAAATACGGGGTTGAACTATCCGCCCTGCTCAGCGGTGAAAATCCGCGCCTTCATGTTTATTGCGTAGTTAGAAAAGACAAAGGGCTTGGTATCGAACGCAGGAAACAGTATAAACATGAAAGCCTTGCTTTCAACTTTGCTGATAAAAAAGCGGAACCCTTTATGGTTACTATTGAACCGCGCCCTGATGATGTACCTATGGATTTTAATTTTCACCCGGGACAGGAGTTCAATTACGTTATTGAAGGAACCATGAAAATAATTATAGACAGCCATGAAATCATTTTAAACGAGGGGGACTCTGTCTATTATGATTCCGGCTATAAGCATGCAATGAAAGCTTTAAACAATAAGGCTGTAAAAATGCTTGCAGTGATAATTTAACAGCTAAAATTAATGAGGCTTTAATGTTCGAAAAATATCTTCCTCAAACGGATTTTAATTCTTATCAGGAATTTATTGATAAATTTGAAATCCGCGTTCCTGATAACTTTAATTTTGCTTACGATGTTGTTGACGAAATTGCTCTTAATGACCCTGACAGAACAGCTATGGTTTGGTGTGATGACAAAGGCAATGAAGAAACTTTTACTTTTGCAAAGATGAAACTCTACAGCGATAAAGCTGCAAATTTTTTCACCTCAATAGGAATTAGAAAAGGGGATCACGTAATGCTGATCCTGAAAAGAAGATTTGAATTCTGGTATTGTATACTTGCACTAAATAAAATTGGTGCTGTTACAATTCCCGCAACCCATCTTCTAACCACTAAAGATATTATCTTCAGGAATAACGCCGCCGGTATAAAAATGATTGTATGCGTCCCGGAACCTGAAGTTATTCAACATGTGGAAAACTCTCTTGCAGAATCACCCGGGCTGGTTCACAAAGTACTCGTCTGCTCTTCACGGGAAGGATGGCTGAATTTTACAGAAGAAACAGAAAAGGCTTCCCCTGTTTTTAATAAAACCCCGGAAATGTCAGCAAAGAATGACGATACTATGCTGCTTTATTTTACTTCCGGCACTACCGGGATGCCAAAGATGGTAAGTCATAATTTTGCTTATCCGCTCGGGCATATATTAACCGCAAAGTATTGGCAAAACGTTCAGCCCGGGGGACTTCATCTTACTGTAGCTGATACCGGCTGGGCAAAATCTGCATGGGGTAAAATCTACGGACAATGGCTGTCCGGTTCAGCTGTAATGACCTATGATTTTGATAAGTTCATCCCGGCACATCTGCTGGCTGTTATTGAAAAATATAAAGTAACAACCTTTTGCGCCCCTCCAACTGTTTACAGGTTCCTTATCAAAGAGGATTTATCAAAATATAACTTCTCTGCTTTAAAATACTGCGTGGTTGCCGGTGAACCGTTAAACCCGGAAGTTTTTAAAAAATTTCTTAAAGCTACCGGGATAAAACTGATGGAAGGATATGGCCAAACAGAGTGTACTGTAGCAATTGCAACATATCCATGGATGGAACCAAAACCGGGTTCTATAGGGAAACCATCTCCCTGTTATGAAATTGACCTGCTTGATGCTGAAGGGAAATCATGTGAAGTTGGAGAAACCGGGCAGATTGTAATCCATATGGGAAATAAAAAACCGGTAGGCATATTTACTGGCTATTACAAGGATGATGAACTTACACATAAAGTGCTGCAGAATGATATATATTACACCGGCGATACTGCGTGGCGGGATGAAGACGGGTATTACTGGTTTGTTGGGCGTACTGATGATATAATTAAAAGTTCCGGGTACCGTATAGGGCCATTTGAAGTTGAAAGCGCTTTAATGGAACATCCGGCAGTTCTGGAATGCGCTATTACCGCCGTGCCTGATCCGGAACGCGGACAAATTGTAAAAGCTACAATAATACTGTCACAGGGTTACAGGCCCAGCCAGGAACTGGCGCAGGAGCTTCAGGCACATGTTAAAAAAGTAACCGCACCATATAAATATCCACGTATTGTTGAGTTTGTAGATGAGCTTCCTAAAACAATAAGCGGGAAAATAAGGCGCGTTGAAATAAGAGAAAATGATACGGAAAGCAAATAAGTACATACTTATGTGGAATATATGATCCGGATATATAAAGATATTTAATCAATAAAAAAGAGGCTGTTCTAATGAGCAGCCTCTTTTTATATATAGTAACTTTCCCTGGTTATGATATTTTAATCTTTATTAAGATCAGAGGTGGAATAATAAAACCAGATTTAATTTTTAAGTTTTTTGAGTGCGTATGTTGTATACATGCTGTTAAAAATAAGCGAAGTATTATTGTAAATAATTCAAGCTTTTTCCCGGATATGAAGAGATAACAAGTTTTTCATATAAATGTTTATACATAGGATGCCTTATAGCTATATGAGATAATATTACAGGGCAGTTCACAACGAATGATAAATAAAAAAGGTTAGAATAAAACAGGATAATGCCTTTGAACCCGGATGCGGGTACTCTATACGAGACAGGATTTATTTGCAAAGCGCCAGACCATTAAGCATAGACAACGTGGTTTATAGTGGAAATAATCTAAAAATTTTTATATGCTTTCAATGCCCGTTAATATATAATAGCAGGGATTAAATAATTAACTGTAGAATTACCAGAGCAAATAACTGCATCAGAACTCACTGCAAAACCCGGATGTAAAAATACCTGGCCGGAAGAAGCGGCTGTAAAAATGGATGCAAATTGTAAAAATACTTGTTAAATTTAAAAACAATGCATTAAATAATTCTGAGGCAGATACCGAAACTACAGACCCTAATAAAGGCCTGTAAACCGGATTCAGCTTTCATAAAGGACCAAATCATATTTTATTCCTTCAGAAGCATGTGCATTTTGTTAAAAATAAATTAATCGGAGAAATATCGAATATGTCACTGTTAACAAAAGAAATGAAAGAAATGATTGAATCTCAACAATGTTTTCACGCTACAACAAGCAAAGACGGGATTCCTAATAACGCACCAAAACGTTCCACTCGTGTATTTAATGATGAGACTTTGATTTTTACTGAAGGTACCGGCGGTAAAACATATCAGAATATTCTGGATGGTTCAAAGGTTGCCGTTGCAGTTGTAAACCGTGAAATAATAGATGGATACAGGTTCATAGGCACACCAAAAGTTTTAACCAGCGGAGAAATATATGATAAATCAGCAGAAATGTCTCTAAAAGCTGGCATGCCGAAACCTAAGGCTGTTGTTTTGATCAGTATTGATGAAATACACAGCCTTAAGCCCGGGCCAATGGCCGGGAAAAAAATCGGATAATCAAAGTTTTACTTGCGAATTAAATCCGTAAACTGAAATTCCGGGTAACCCGAATTCAAATTTTGGAGCCAGCTAAAAAAAGAACTCCTGTTTTTAAAATATTTCCTCACATCATCAGTTCATGATCTGGTTTTTAAATTCTTTTGGAGTTACCCCGACTTCTTTCTTAAATAATCTTGAAAAATAAGGTGGATTTTCAAAGCCTAGTTTATAGGCAATTTCCGATATGCTGTTATTTCCTTCAATAAGCATATTTTTTGCTTCGGAGACTACATACAAGTGTATTAACTCTAAAGCTGTTTTTCCTGTCTCCTGTTTTAATAAGTCACTTAAATATTTCGGTGAAAGCCTAAGCTTAGATGCCAATTCGCTAACAGTTGGCAGCCCCTTAATTTGAGACTCTCCTTTTTCAAAGTACTCATTAATTATAGCATTAAATTTAGATACGGTTATCCCTGACAATTGCTTCCTGTCAATAAATTGCCTTTTGTAAAAACGCTGTGCATATTTCAGCATTGAATCAAGATGAGATAAAATTATTGACTTACTATATTCGTCCTGGTTATTATGATACTCGGTTTCTATTTTGTTGAATAAAGACCACATAGTTTTCTTTTCCTTCGGAGTAAGGTGTAAAGCTTCATTCATTTCATAATCAAAATAGCCGTACTTTTTTAACTCAGAAAATAATGGATGGCCTGCTAAATAATCCTCGTGTAAATAAATTGAAAAACCAACCTCTTTTATTACAACATCATGTATTACAAGCTTTTGTCTTGGCTTAAAAAAATACATAAAACCAGTATTGCTGTCGTATTTCGTTTTTCCATACCAGAATTCACCACTTTCAATTTTTTTCAAACAAATAGTATAAAAATCGTATGATACTTCTTTATTGGCAAGTATACTGCTGCTGCAGTCGAATTTTATTATTCCTAACATCGGGTTTTCCGGTGCAGGAGCACCCATATATTCAAACAAATCACTTATTTTTTTAAAGTGCATTTTACAAACTCCTTACTGGTTAGATAAACTAAAAATATTCATCACTTATTTCAACACTTTTAGCAATTTTCATTGGCGTTCAAACTAATTACTACCTGTTAGAAAAATGATTCTAATGTTATATAATAATTGAAGCATTTTTCGGACTCTTTGTTAACCACCATGTCATTTTAATAATTTTCATAATAGTTCCTTTTTACTAGAATGTTGACGCATCAATTACATATCTGTATCTTGCTTCCTTATTAATAACCTTCTTCCAGGCATTATTTATTTCTTCAGCCTTAATTATTTCAATTTTTGGCAATATTCCATTGTCAGCACAATAATGAACCATTTCCTGTGTCTCTGGTATGCCGCCAATCAATGAGGCATTATAGTTCACACGAGTATTGGCTAATCCAATATTACTAATCATAAACTGAAATTTATCGGGCATTCCCACTTGAGTAAAAAATCCATAAGGTTTTACTACAGACGAATAAGCCGCAATATCAAACTCTACAGGAATAGTGGAAATCATATAATCGAGTTTTGCTTTATAAGGTCTCAGCTTACTTAAGTCATCAACTACCACAGCCTCTTTAGCACCAAAAGCTAGTATGTCCTTCACCTTATCCTGAGTAGTAGTAAATGCATAAACTTCAGCACCCTTTGAAACTGCCAGTTTAATAGCCATGTGGCCGAGGCCTCCAATACCGGCAACACCAACCTTGTCGCCTATTTTAAAATTAGCGTGAATCAATGGTGAGTATGTAGTAATTCCGGCACAAAGTAACGGAGCAGCTTCTTGAAAACTAATATTCCCGGGAATATGAACAGCAAAGTGCTCTTTAACAACAATATTATCTGAATATCCGCCCTGTGTTATTCCGCTTGGGGAACTTTTATCCGGATAGCCATAAGTCCAAACTGTTTTACCTTTTTCACAATAATGTTCTTCACCATGATTACAGCTATCGCATTCCATACAGCTATCAACCATACAACCAACACCGGCTCTATCTCCAACTTTAAATTTTGTCACATTTTTACCAACAGCTGCAACAACACCAACAATTTCATGTCCGGGCACCTGGGGATATTGCTGCGGCCCCCAATCACCTTTCATTTGATGGATATCTGAATGACAAATACTTGCATATTTTGTTTCTATTAATATATCAAAATCTCCAATTGCTCTGCGTTCAAAGCTCCAGGGGCTTAATATACCAGATGTATCCGTTGCGGCATATCCTTTTGTTTTTATATTTCCTGACATCATTTCTCTTCCTTTCATTTCTATCGCGTTCAATGTGGAACCGCTTGCCATTAAAACCCCGGTTCCCAATACAGCAGATTGTTGAATAAACTTTCTTCTAGAGATATTATCTGAAATCATTTTTTCTCCTTTAGTTGTTATTTGCCTTTAGGTATTACTTTTATCGTTGCAGAACGAGCGCGATTACTTATCATGGAACTTAAATACGGACTATCGCTATATTTTTTGCGATAAGCATCATCTATCCTTTTATTTATATTTTCATCTGCATCTGCCTGTTCAAATATTACTTCAATTGTCATACCGGCTGCTATTATTTGACCAGCTTTCTGTTTAATAGCAGAATTATACCACCGGGAACTTCTTCCGTTGTAAGCACGAACAAACAGTTCTTTGTCAACCACAACTGACCATATCCATGTTGGAGTTCCATAAGTTTCTCCATCCGCACGAAATGGTGCTATGTGCAAATCGTCAGTTGCGGCTATTTTATTTAATTTATCTTCAATCCACCTGTCGGACATTTAAATCTCCTTTCTTATAAACCAGAGTATTCTTCATCAGTTACAGGGCCAAACCATACAGCAGGGCCGAGATGAACCTGAGTGCTCATTCCAATGTGAACAAATTCACTTTTCGGGGCTGCTCCATGCCAATGAACTACATTGGGAGCAATAGAAATAACATCACCAGGTTTTAATTGTTGCGCCGGTTTGCCCTTTTCCTGATAATAACCTTCCCCGCTTGTAACTAAAAGTATCTATCCACCGGGATGGGAATGCCAAAATGTTCTGGCAGCAGGTTCAAATGTTACATTGTAAACTTGTGTATCAAAGTTCTTTTCCTGGTCAGTTTCCAGCATTTGCACCCATACCTTATTAGTAAAATATTTATTCCCTGCGGGAAGTCCTTTTGGGAATATTTCGCTTCCTCTTTTTGCAGTAGTTTCGGTTGCTGGCAATTGAAAAGCATAACTTAAAACAGTGATAATTATCAATGTTATAACAAATGATATTCTCTTGTTATTCATTTTTTCCTCTTCTATTCCTGAACAAGTTCTATTCTTACTTTTACTGAACCGGATACTTTAAGCAGATCGATTCCGTTTGTTATTTCTCCCAGTTTAATAAGTGAGCTGGCATATCCAAAGTCTTTATAAAATATTGCCAGGTTGCCCCAGGGTGCGTAATAAGTTATATCACCAACATTTGCCCTGGTTCCGGAAGGAGCGCTTTGTGTTGATAATTTTCTTTCAAAATAACTTATCTTTTCTGTTCCCGCATAATCTTCTAATTTTAAATCCAACGGCAGTAATGAAATGAAATCCCGCGCAGTTGGGTTATCTTCAAGAACAGCTTTAATAACATTACCCCCAGTAATTATTCTTATATTGTATTTTTTCAAATCCTTCATGGTATTTCCTTCAACTATTTGCTTATTTATACAGTAGAGGCTGAGAAATACTGTTAAGCAAAGCGTTGCAATAAATTTTATCTTTTTAGTGGTCGTCTTCTTTTTCAATTATTGTTAATTATAATAGCCGGATCATCCTGAATAAGATTTGATTTCATAATTCTCGTCTGCGTAGTAACCAAATAAACTCCTGCCAGCACCAGGAATACTGCAATAGGCTTATCCCAGGTAAATAAATCCTGTCCAACAACAATAGCTACTACAGAAGCAACTATTGGCTGTAAATTCATAAATATACTTACAGTACTTGCTTCAAGTCTGTTTAGTGCAACAGGCAGCAGGAAAAAAGCAATTAAAGTTGAAAACATCAAAGCGAACCCTAATAATATAAAACCCATCATGGCAGTGTTACTGCTGTAAACATATTGATTAGGAAGTTCTGAATAACCAAATGGTGTAATTGCCAAAGCTGAAACAAGAAACATCCATTTTACAATAGTAACAGGCTGATATTTTTTTGATACTTCTCTTGTTAAGATCAAATAAACCGAGTAACAAACAACACATAACAGCGAGTATAATATTCCCAATAAATTGTCAGAGCCCATACTGCCCCCTTGCGTTTGCAGTATAATTAACGAGGCGCCTGAAATACTAAGAATAACACCAAACACTTTTCTCCTTTGAATTACTTCTTTAAGGAATACCGCAGATATCAATAATACAATAACAGGCGTTAATGCCATCAGCAAAGAAAATATTACAGGTGAGGTAAGCTGTAATGACTGTGAAAATAAATATTGGGTCCCAACATATCCTAAAAGTCCACCAATCAAAATAATTCCTATATCTTTTCGGGTTACTTTCTCTTTTTTTGTAAAAATACTAATACCCCAGAAAACAATCGCACCAAATAGCATTCTGGAAAAAGTATAACCAGAAGGAGTCATCCACCTTGCCATCAAAGCTTTTGTAACCGGTATATTCAAACCAAAAATTATATTGGCTGAAACTATAGCTAAAACTCCTTTATATTTTTCATTCATTACAGTTATTTCTTTTCTTATTCATCTTTCAACATTTGTATTTTAATTCCAGCCAATAGATAAATCAATCTTTACTTATTATTTACCGCTGTAAACAGGGAATATACTTGCATCTCCATAATTCCTTATCTGTTCCAGGTTTTTAAGAATTTCCATATCATCTTTAGAAATTTTAAAATCCACCTCAGCATTATTTCTCATATGGTCAGGATTTGCAGTTTTAGGTAATGGAAGAAGTCCCAGCTCCAGGCAATACCTAATAGATAACTGAGGAACAGATACACCATATTTTTCGGCAATTTTTAATACTTCTTTGTTCTTCATTAATTCACCATGTGCAACCGGTGAATACGCTTCAACAAGAATACCTTCTCGTTCACAATACTCAATAAGTTCTTTTGGAGTATTGCTTATGTGCACAAGAATCTGGTTTACCATTGGTTTTATTGTACAGGTTGCAAGAATATTTTCGATATCTTCTTTTTTGAAGTTTGAAACACCAATAGCACGAAGTTTACCTGCCTTATATGCTTCTTCCAGAGCTCTCCAGGCTTCGCGGTTTCCTTCAAAATACGAATCATCACCACGAAATTCATTCCATGGCTGTGGGCTATGAATAATCATCATGTCAATATATTCAAGTCCAAGGGCTTTGAGTGAGCTTTCAATAGAATCAACTGCTTTTTCATATGATTTCACTTCTGCGGCAAGTTTTGTTGTTACAAATATTTCTTCTCTTTTAACCCCACACTCTCTAACTCCGGTTCCAACTCCGTTCTCATTTTGATATGCCTGGGCTGTATCTATATGCCGATACCCTATCTGGACAGCATCCTTAACCGCTTGTACAGAATCTTCATTATTTATGAACCAGGTACCTAAACCTAATTTGGGAATTTCAACTCCATTTACCAGCACATACTTTTCGTGTAATATCATAATTTTTATCTCCTTGTTTTATTTTCAAGAACACTTTCTACAGATAACCATATTTCTTATAAATATTTTTTCTTTCAATTTTAGTATTCTAATTTAATAATTCACTTACCACCTTTCGTATACAAAAGGAGAAAATACTTATACATTTTTCGGATTTAGCAACATCTGGAATTTATGTCCAATTCAGTTCTGGAATCACTTTATTTGATGTTTTAGTTTGCCAGAGCAGATTAAATCGCTTAGAAAGAATAATTAATGAATATGGTGGGCTTAAACAAGCACAGTTTATTTCAATACTTGCAGGTAAATTCTTGTTTTTGTTAAAAAATATGGTGCTTTTTCTTTATACAAAGCCAGAAATTCTTCCTTATTTCAATAATACTAATTTCTTCGTTTCTGTATAATTGCCTGTTTCTATTCTGTAGAAATATACACCTGATGATAATTGACTTCCATCGAAGTTAACCTTATAAATACCGGCGGTTTTTGGCTCATTTACAATAGTGCTAATTTCTTTCCCAAGCACATTAAATACTTTTAACCGAACGTCCTGAAAATCGCTCTGTCCAATTTTGGGAATTGAATACTGAATTGTTGTAACGGGGTTAAATGGATTAGGATAATTTTGCCCAAGGTTATAATTTATAGGAGTTTCATCTTCAGTACCAACACTTGTATTTGAAACCGCTTCAATTGTAACCGATACTTCACCTGAACCAACAGCTTCTTCAAGCAGGGTTGGATCATCAATTTGTCCAATTTTTATAAAACTGTAAGATGTGTTAAATGTTTTATAATAAATCACAAAACATCTGGAGCTCCATATCATCAGGTCTCCGGTTGTTATCAGCCCCGGGTTTACTGACGTTCCTGGAAAGTCAGTTGTTAACCAACAAAATTTTTCGTTGTTGTTAAGATCAGTCATATTAACTGTCATTGGCAGCAGAGTGTTAAATACCCCTGCCGCCTGACTATTATTAAGTGTTGCAGAAAAAGTGTAGTTGCCAATAATAACATTCACTTTTGTTTCATTTACTGAATACAAATTATTTGCTTTAAGCCATTTAACAACATCATCATGTGCTTCATCTATTTGATATGCTTTAATCCACAGTGGACTAGTGAACTCAGCTCCCGGACAAAGCCGCTTTGCGTCCTCAACTGTACCGGAAATACCGCTGCTTGCACTTGTACAAAAAAGGGCAACTCTTTTACCGGCTAATTTATTTCCGTATTTATTAAGGAATGACTGCATTGGAGTTGCCATTCGTGAATGCCAGAGCGGGTAACAAATAAATATTGTATCATATTTATCAAGGCTGTCTATTTCAGTGGATATCTCCGGATAGATGCCATTATTATCAATTGCATTTATTTCTTGTGTTGCAATTGGATAAAGTTCCTGATCTGTTTTTGCCTTATACGGTACAGCAACTTCAACTTTTAATAAGTCACCACCAACAATTGTATGTATCTCGTTTGCAATTTTCTCTGTATTACCGCTCCAGGAGTAATATACTATTAATATTTTATCAGGAGCAGCATAAAGAAATGAACTTATTAAGAGCAATAAAACAGTAATATTTATTTTCATATCACATCCTTTTTGTTAGAGTTTATGTACTTGCGATACAAAGTTACATTGACAGAGCATCAAGAATTCACGGCGCACAGGGCATCGCCGTGAATTATATTACCGCAAACTATTTTGCATTTTCTAATACCGCAGTAATCATTGCTTTGGTGTATAACTTTTCTGCACCCCACATTTTACCAAGTGGAAGCAGTTTTTCAACAAGCATAGGAATATCTTCATTTGGAATTTTACCTTTCGTTAATGTTACAGGAGTACCTATACTTTTATACCATTTAATTAATGCATCAATTCCTTCATTTGAACCAGTTACATTAAATACTTTTCCGGCAAATCTTTCAAATCTTTCAGGAAGATTATCTTTTTGCCATTTCATCCAGGCAGGAACAATTATTGATAATCCGGCTCCGTGAGCAATGTTGTATTCTGCTGACAATGTATGTTCAATAAAATGCGTATCAAATCTGTTCTTTTCAACACCACAGAAAGTGGAAAAATTTAACGCCTGTGTAGCCGCCCAGGCAAATTCCGCCCGTGCTTCATAATTCTTATTGTCTTTTAATAAAATATTTGTAGTCCGGACTACTGTATTTAATATGTTTTCTGCATGAGCCAAAATAAATTCAGGGATATAAGTGGCTGAGAAATACATATCCAAAGTATGAGCAAAGATATCAGCCGCTGAATAAACCAAATAGTCTTTTGTTACTGAAGCCTGCAATTCCGGATTGATTACTGATACTGTTGGAAATGTTGCTGAACCACCAAGACTGAATTTCTCTTTAGTATCTTCTTTGGTAACAACAGCGTAATTATTCATTTCACTTCCGGTTGCCGCAAGTGTCATTATATCAAATATTCTCAATGCTTTGTTTGCAAATGCTTTGAATGTAAAAAAATCCCAAACATCACCTTCATATACTGCTCCTGCCGCAATAGCTTTTGAAGAGTCAAGAACCGAACCTCCTCCAATTGCCAGTACCGCCTCTGCTTTTGATGATTTTGCAAGTTGAACACCTTCATAAACCTTGCTCAATACCGGATTACTTACAACACCTCCAAGTGCTTCATAGTTAATTCCTTTGTCAGAAAGCGATTTTGTAACTCTATCAAACAAGCCATTTTTTCTAATTCTTTCAGAGCCATAAACTATTAAGACTTTTGATACGCCATATTCTGATATGTATTGTCCTATGTTGTTTTCTTTTCCTTTACCAAATTCAATTCTGGTTGGATTATAATATGTGAAATCTCTCATGTATTTTCTCCTTCTTATTTTTACTTGTCAATATTTTCCACTGCTAATTTAATTTACTAAAGCTAAAAATAAGGATACAAACGCTGTAACTGCATATAAGTATTTCAGACTATTATTCTAAAACTAATTAATCAAGACTGACAGTTACTTCTATTTGTTGCCCTAATCCTTTTACTATATTTAAGTCATCTTTAATATGTCCAATTGTTATCATATTGGAATAATCTTGCGATTGTTCTTCACCATCAAAAAGAATGGAAAAATAATTTCCCGCATATGCAATTTCTCCATTTATCCATCCATTGTGTTTATCTTTTTCATCAAACTGCAATGGCTCACTTAAAATTCCACCATAATCATATTCAAAACGGCTTAGTTTTATTGTATACGGTAACTTTGAAATCAGGTCGTGAGCCGTTTTCGAATTATTGAGTGCTGCCCTAAATTTAACATCACCAACTGTTAATGTTATTTCATTTTCTTTTGTTTCCATTATTTACTCCTGTCTAAAAGCCGCTGTAAATTTATAACCCAAGATTAATTCTGTAATTAAATCCAAGCTTAACGCTATTCATCGAAAATTCATGTTTACCTCCCAAAGGGAAATATGCCTCTGCCCTCTTTAGACTTACAAATGCAAAACTTACCGCAGACCGGGCAATGAAATCATAAATTGGAAACAGTTCTGAATCTCCAAATAAATAGTAAACTCCTCTTGAAACACCATAAACAAAAGTATATTCAATAGTATCACTGCCCAGGCTCGGCAGCATTGAGGTTCTTTTAGAATAAAGATTATTATTAAGCGCCAGGCTGACTCCAAAACCATTGGAAAATTGAACCATAACTCCAGCTTCACGATGTGTTCCGGCATAAAGCTTTTCTTCGGGAGTATAAGTAGAATTATAATCTACAGACAATTCATTTTTATTAATATCAAAATGTTGCTGGTCTATTCCACGGACAAAATACGGGATTACGAAAGTGTTATTAAAATTATATCCTATTCCGCGTATTAGCCTAAAACCAAATCTAAATCCTTCAATTGAAAGCAAATTAGTTTCTTGTGGCTTGTGCGAAAATCCTCCGTAAAGTTGAGCTCCAAAATAATTCACAAAATTATGAGGATTATTATTATAAAGTGAATATATATCTTCGTACCCTAATTTTAGTTCACACAAATTAGTTCTATTCTCAAATTTACTCACGTTAAATATGTTTATACTGGAATAACCCATTTGAAATCCAAATGTCAGTTCTTTATTTCTAAATGTCATTGAGTCTTTAATTCCCATTATCCATTCCAGGGAAGTATGCTCAACTGCATGTTGAGCAAATATTGTCCCGTTGATAATAAACAGAATGATTGCCATTTTAAGTATTCTTTGCAAAACAACTTCCTATATCCTTTCTAAATAAATCAACAGCTAATCATTATTTGACAACTCATCAGTATTAAGTTTTTTAGGTACTAATTTTTCCCACCATCGTTTAGTTTTAAGGGAGTCCGAAACTGTAATTGTTTCGCCTACAACAGGGGTAGACAATTTAATACCAAGACTATCCGCAGTTCTGGCTGCTCTAACCATAGGATCATACCATGAATGTAAAGCCTGATCAAATGTTCCCCAATGCATAGGCTGTAAGATTTTCCCTTTTAGATCGAGATGAGCCTGAATAGTTTCTTCAGGGAGCATATGTACGTATAGCCATCTTTCATTATAAGCACCACATTCAATTAAAGTATAGTCAAAAGGGCCATATTTATCGCCTATTTGCTTAAAACCTTCAAAATAGCCAGAATCCCCGCTAAAGTATATCTTATGATGTGGACCTTTTATTACATAAGATCCCCAAAGAGTTGCATCCCCATCTCCCAAACCACGCCCGGTGTAATGTTGAGCCGGAGTAAGAACAAACAAGAAATCCTCGAACAAATTAATTTCTTCCCACCAATCCAATTCTATAATTTTACTTCTAGGAACTCCAGCAGCCTCTAACTCAGCGCCAACCATTAATGGAGTAATAAAATACTTCACCTTATTATTAATTTTCTCTATCGTAGGTATATTTAAATGATCAAAATGATTATGAGAAATAATTACAATGTCTATATCCGGTAAATCGGCTATCTCCATCGGGACATCTCCATTGTATCTGGAAGGGCCCATAAACACAACTCTATTCTCAAATACCGGATCTGTTAAAATTATTTTGCCATCAATATTTATAATCTGAGAAGAATGACCAACCCATGTTATTTTTAATTCATCATTTTTGGCATTTTTAATTTTATCTAAATCAACCTTTTCTGACGGTAATTCCACATCCGGTTTTCTGTCATTATCTGTTATAATCATCTCCCACATTATTGATAATCTGTCCCAAAATTCTATCTCAAATTTTCCTTTGTAATTCAGGAACTTTCCATCTTTATAGTGAGATGATTTTTCTATCTTTTGCATTTTTATATCCTCTGTATCATATAGTGACGATGAACATGCCTGGCAGAATAAGGGTATGATAACAATAGCTATAATTATAGGGGCACTAACTTTCATATTACTTTTTATACAGTCCTTTATAAGTTACTTTTTATGTTTTAATACTATGGAAATAATACCTGTTTCTGATAACACCAAGCATTAACAGAGCGAGTTCAGGATTCTTATACAACAATATTAGTCCTTACACAATATGCTGGTTATTTAAGACCTGCTTGTTTCCATAATATTGTGTGGAACATTTTTACTATTTCAGAATCCATATAGGGCTTGACAGAACTGGTATAATCAATATGCATACTTTCACGCCCTTCTTTTGAGTAGGCAGGCCACTGTGGCAATCCCTCAGAGGCAGGTTTTCCGGTACGGGCAAACTCAATCCAGGCATTGGAAACTTTTTTAGCAAGTACTGCAACTTTCTCTCCACCCCCGGTCATTACAATCCCAGCTTTTGTATTAACATTATTAAAAACAAATGGAATCTCAATTGTGTGAGGAGAATAAAGTTTTCCATCAAAGTTACGTGTCTGCCAGTCAAAACGATAAGAATAAGTAGGAGCTGAACCAGTAACAGAACGAACATCCATAATTTCTGAACTTAGTGTACCCATAGCATAATCAGAAAAAATTCTAAAATAAAGCCCGGAGAAATCATAGTCCGGAAATTCCTTTGTATATAATGCTATAATTTTAGAGGCAGCCTCAGCACCAAAAATACGAGTGATACGCTCCTTCAGTCCATTATAGTCAAGCGAATAAGCGGCCTTATCCCGAAGCATGAAAAGAGTAAACTCAGTACCATTCTGGCCAATAAGTAATGGTACATCTGCGCCACAAGGTGCCGCAACTGAATCATAAACATGAGATGGAATAATATCTCCATCAATCACAGGCCAAAAACCTGTTGGGAAACCGGGGGCGTTGAATGACATAGGAGTTTTTGCCAAAACTGCAGCTTCAGCATCAAGTACATCCCGGTATGAAATTTCATACAGCTTTTCAGAAGTTTCTGGTGTAACGCCCAACTCTTTTAAAACTTCATTAGCTATTTTGTCAGCTTCTTCAGGACTCATAAAACGAGTTAACGGACCGCTTTCGACAATCGCACGGTGGAATAAACCTTTGGCTGAGGGAACACCAAGCATAGTGTTTACTTTCCAACCGCCTCCAGACTCACCAAAAATAGTCACAAGTTCCGGATCACCACCAAACGCTTTAATATTATCACGAACCCATTCCAGCGCGGCAATAATATCCCGAATACCCAGATTGGAGGATTTAGAAAATTCACCACCAAGAACCCGCGAGAAATCAGTTAATCCGGAAGCTCCCAGCCGATGATTAATAGTTACTACAACTGCCTTTCCGGACGCTGCAAGATTCTCGCCATCATAAATTAAACAGGAGCCGCTTCCACTTGTCCACCCGCCGCCGTGCAGCCAAACCATAACAGGAAGTGTACCATCTGCACCCTGGGGTGTCCAAATATTTAGAGCAAGACAACTGTCACCCATTTTTACATAGTCTGGTTCCGCAAAAGCCGGAGTAACCGGCGAAGAACTTGTTGGATCAGATACCTGTTGTGGAGATGAATTTGCAAATCTTATAGTCTGCAAAATATTATCCCATGGTTCTACTGGCTTTGGGGGAGCAAAACGGTTTCTCCCGGCGATACTTTGCGCATAAGGAACTCCCAGAAAACGAATAACTCCATTCAGGCGTTCTCCCTGAATGCGTCCGGATTGTGTTTTCACAACTTCAGCAACACCATTTCTTTTCATATATACATCTTCCTTCTCAATAGCGGCAATATTAACTGCAGGCAAAAGCAATAGTATTAAAACAAGCATTTGGCTCATCGCATTTGGCTTCATCAATATTCTCCTTAAATAAATAATCTGTTTTATATAAACTAATGTCTAATTAACCATTTCTATGAAAGATCATTGATAAAATAGATTTCACATTTAGTTTACCACCATACACTGGCATAACACTGGCATTTCCATAATCTTTTATTTGTTCTAAATTTTTTAAGAATTCCATATCTTCATTAGAAATTTTGTAATCAACATTTGCATTGTTTTTCATATGTTCAGAATTTGCAGTTTTAGGTAGTGGAAGAAGCCCCAATTGAATGTCATAACGTATTGATAATTGCGGCACCGAAACGCTATACCTTTCTGCCATTCTTATAACATCTTGGTTTTTCATCAGCTCCCCGTGTGCAACCGGTGAATAGGCTTCTACTAGTATATCCATTGCCTGGCAGTATTTAATAAGTTCAAAAGGAGTATTGCTTATATGGGCTAAAATCTGATTTACCATTGGTTTTACAGAACAGCAGTCAAGTATGTTATCAATATCAGTTTTTTCAAAGTTTGAAAGGCCAATTGCACGAAGTTTACCGGCTTTATAGGCTTCTTCAAGTGCTTTCCACACTTCACGGTTTCCTTCTAAATAAGGATCATCTCCACGAAATTTTGCCCATGGCTGTGGACTATGAATAATCATCATGTCGATATAATCGAGCCCCATCTTTAGAAGAGATTTATCTATTGAAGCAACAGCTTTTTTATACGATTTTACTCCAGCAGCAAGTTTTGTAGTAACAAACATATTTTCTCTTTTTATACCGCATTTTCTTATTCCCTTTCCAACTCCTTTTTCATTTCGATATGCCTGTGCTGTATCAATATGGCGATATCCAATTTTTGCGGCATCTATCACTGCCTGCACAACATTTTTATCATTAATGAACCAGGTCCCAAGTCCTATTTTGGGTATTTCAACCCCGTTTGATAAAGTATATCTCTCTTCTAAAAGCATATTTAATATTCCTAAACCATAAACTAATTACAATATCACTTATTTTGTTTTTAACATTACCAGTTTATTTGTTTTACAATTGAAATCATTTTTCAAGCTTTGAATACTCTTCGTCACCTACTTCTTCTAACCATTCGTTTGAAGTACTCTCTCCAGGCAATTCAAAGGCAATATGTGAAAACCAGCTATTAGATTTTGCACCATGCCAGTGTTTTACTCCTGCGGGAATGTAAATCACAGAACCTTCTTTTAAACTTACTGCATCTTTCCCTTCCTCTTGATACCATCCCTCGCCAGCTGTACAAACAAGCATCTGTCCACCGCCGCTTACAGCACGGTGTATATGCCAATTATTCCTGCAGCCTGGTTCAAACGTTACATTTGCCAGAAATACCGGCGTTTCGCCAGGTTTTGTTAATGGATTTAGAAATGAATTCCCTTTAAAATATTTTGCAAACATTACATTAGGAACTCCGGTACCAAACATATTTACTTTTTCAAATTCTGCTTTATTCTCATATTTCATGGCTATTACCTCTTTTTACTTTTATTTGTTATTTATTTTCAGGCACTACTTCGTTGATACAAGCAATTGCATTTAGTGTTCTTGGAAACCCTATATACGGCAGACTTTGTGTAACAGCTTCCAGTAAAATATCTTTATTGTTGCCAGCATTTAGATTTCCGAACACATGAGATTTTACCTGGCTTTCACAGCCACCCAATGCACTAAGAATGCACAAGGTTAATAACTCTCTGGTTTTTATATCCAATCCACTTCTTGTATAAATATCGCCAAAACAAAATGCTGATAAATAGTTTTGAATATGTATTTGATTTTTTGGTGCATTTTTGTGCATTTGATCAATTATTTCGCCAAATATAGATTTTTGTACTTTTAAGCCTTCATCAAACCGGGTATCTTCAGTAACTTGTTTTTGGCTCTCAACAGGAAGCTCAATATTCTTTTCTCTAAATACCTCATTAGCTATTTCAATAGAATTTAGAGTTTTAGGAAAGCCAACGTAAGGAGCACATTGATAAATTGCTTCTTTTATTTCTACCGGGGTTACTCCCATTTTTAATGCAGCCCCAACATGTACTTTCACTTCCTCCAAGGTTTGATTGGTAGTAAGCACTACTAATATTATTAGCTCTCTTAACTTATTATCCAAATTACCATGGAAATAAACTTCTCCAAAAATGAAATTATTCAGAATATCTAAAAATTCCGGATCAGTTTTTATTGTTAAAAACTCTGTGTCACCAAATAATTCCTTAAATTTTTTCTCGCTTTTTTCTATCCTGTTCATAATGAATTACCTCTTTTGAAATAACTATTTTTTTACTAATTCTTTCTGATCAATTATCACAATACTATTTCAGCAACTACGTTAAGTTTATTATTAGCATGTAATTAATGTATTTTGAGCCTTCTCACTTTCAATTTTACATGAAGAAACAACTTCCATTATAATTTCCTCAATTGAATCAGCTTTTATATATCCGCTGGTTGGATTTTTTACACTATCTATTGAGCCTAAAACCGTTGCCTGGACACTACTTTTTTCAAACGCCAAATCACAATCAATCATTTCACACTCCTCTAAAACCAAACCCTTTGCATAACAGAGCGGCTGGGTACCAATAATTTTGCACCGAATTAGTTTTAAATTTTCAGAATACCAGCCAAGATATTCACCTCTTACAATACTATCTGAAATAATAACATTTTCAGCATGCCAGAAAGCATCCTTTGTATCAAGTCTGGAATTCCGGATTTCTACATTTTTAACATATTGAAATGAGTATTTTCCGCTCAGAGTAAAATTATCCAGCTGCAAATTTGAACTGTTTAGAAATGAATATTCTGAAATCAGTTTAGTATCCTTTATTCTAATCCCTTTAGAATACCATCCAAACTCTTCAGACTGAATGCTGCAATTATCGATAATGATATTTTCACATTCCCTCACTGCTTTTATGCCTGATATAGTACATGATTCTAATTGAAGGTTCTTGTCATACCATAAAGCGGCGCGGCAGCCCTCTGTCATCCTGGAATTTCCAATTACTGCATTAGTAACATGCCACAAAGGATAACGAAGCCGCAGATCACAGTCTAAAACAGAAATATCATGACATTCTTTTAATGCCGATTCTCCATCAGCGGGACCATCGAAGATACACTTATAGATTGAAGCATTATTAATACCATACAATGCACGTTCTTCATCAAGTATTAAATCATTATATTGAATATATTCTTTTGTTTCGTTGTTGTTGCTTTTCATTTTTAATCTGCTTATTCATCCAGTTTTATGATCGTAATTTAACCAAAGAGTTTCCATAGAACGTATACAAAAGGCGGTAGTTCTTATACATTTTGCTGTTACATTTTTCTTTTCAGATTCAGAGAATTCGTCCATTATCACCTGCACTGCTCTCTATATTTTCAATCAATTTATGTAATTCCAAACCGTCAGCAAAACAAGGGGCTTTTCGAGAACCACTTCTTATATCCTTTGCAATCATTTTATATATTTGCCCTACATTTCTTGCTCCGGGAAATTCAGGCCAACCTTTGTATACCTCTGCTGGTGGAATCAGAGGTTGCATATTATTGTCATTCCTTTTAGCACCGGTAATAGATAGTTGAGCCATTTGTCCATGTCCACTATTTCCAACAACCTGGATATCACCTTCGGTTCCATTAATTTCCCAAAGTAAATTGACCCCCTTAGATACACCTCCGCGGTAATGTAATGACAAAGCAGCACCGCTTTTTAATTTACCTTGTATCATAATCTGGTCTTCTGCGGTTTTAGGTTTTATTTCATTTGTATCCGTTACTTTAACTGTTAAAAAATTATTAAACATGAGCCCGGATATCTTATCAACCTTTCCTAAAACTTCTATGAGTCCAGCGAGTGTGTGTGCTACCGGAATGGTTAACATAGTTGCCCCATTTCCTTTATCGAATAAATAGTAGTATTCGTTTATTGTTTCATCACCCCAGTTACCGCCTGTTCCTATAAGTGTAGTGGATAATACTTTCCCCACATAACCTTTTTCAATAAGTTCTTTCAAATAGGTTACCTCCGGGGCATAACGCATTTGAGTACCAATGGCAGCTACTACACCTTTTTCCTTCGCAATAGACTCTAACTCCTGGGCTTCTTTCAATCCGTTACCCAACGGCCATTCGCAAAAAACATGTTTATTTGCCTGTAAGGCAGCTTTTACCATTTCATAATGATACGGCACTTTAACAGTTACAACCACTAAATCTACATCCGGTGATTTTACAAGCTCCTGGTAGTTTTTAAAAGCGTATTTTAGATTAAGAGCTTTAGCTGTCCTTTCAGCGCTATTCAAACTGCTATTTGCCACACCTACAACTTCATAGTCTTCACTTAAAGATTGTAAAGCTGGAAGATGTGCAGTTGCAGCCCAATGACTATCCGGATTCAATCCAATAAATCCAACTTTTATTTTTTTATTATTCATTGTAATTCCATTTCCCGTATTTAATTATCAAAACAATAAGCTTGTACAATTGTTTGTTTACCTGTACTATTCGTATTATCTGGAAATCTTATTCTGCTCTTTTAAAAAATCGACGGCAATATTAGCGGCATAAATCATTTTCTTGCTAAACAAATGGTTTTCACCTTCTATTAAATTCAATTTACTGTTTTTATAAACCTTGTTGTATTTTTCACTGTATGTATATGGTACAACTTCATCCATACTCCCATGAATCAAGCAGACCGGGCCTTCATAATCATCTGCCTTATCATAAATATTTAAAGCTTGTGCTGCTTTGAAGTATTCTCTTCCTACCTTATGGTTAAATACATTTACATATTCAGGTATATTATTAGGATCGAATGTTGTTCCCATTACATTCCCTCTTCTCGAATCATCAACCAGAACAGCAGCAGGAGCCAAAAGGACAATGCTCTTTATTAAATCTTTAAGTTCGCCGCCCAGTAAAGAAGCTACCACCCCGCCTTGTGAATGCCCTGCCAGACTTATATCAGAAACGAAGTTAAGATTTCTACAATATTCATATACAGCACGTGCATCTTCAACTTCTAAAGGCACCGTCATATTAATAAACTCACCATCACTTTCACCATGGCCGTCAAAATCAAATCGAATTGAAGCTATACCGTTTTCCTGCAGTCTGTTAGCAATTTCGGTTATCAACGGGTAATTTTTGTCCGACATAAAACCATGCATTAAAATTACCAGTGGACATTTTGTGTCTTGTTTTAATGCTGGTATTTGAAGTTCAGCCTTTAATTGGCCAACAGCTCCTTTTATCGATAATTTTTGCAGCGCAGGTTCTGAATAGCCCTCCTGTTGAACATCACTTTTAACATTAGTACCAAACACTGTAATTGAAATTAAACTTAGAAAAACAAAAATTTTTATTGTTGTTTTCATATTATTTATACTTAATTAATGATTAGTCTATTCTCTTTTTTAATACCAAACGCCTTATCGGATTGAGGCATTTGGATATTTTTTATTATCATACTTAAACTGCTTCAATAAATTATTTTAAATTTTCCTTAAAGAACGATTCTAATTTATCGAAGGGTATCATATCTGCTCTATCATATAAATCTATATGTCTTGCACCTGGTACTATTACTAATTCTTTTGGTTCACCTGCACGTTTGTATGCTTCCTCTGTAAAGTAGCGGGAATGTGCATTTTCTCCCATAATGAATAATATTGGACGCGGTGATATATCCTCGATATGACTTAATAACTGGAAGTTCATAAATGGAATTGCACTTGTAAGAGTAAAGTTAGCAAGAGTATTTGGATGCCATCCTCTCTTCATCCCATAATATTCGAAGAATTCAGATAAAACAGAAGGCAGTCCTTCCGGGACAACATTTGCAGGTTGCTGCGGCCATCCGCCTTTCGGCATTGCCTGAGTCCCATTTTCAAAGTCTTTCCAACGTTGTTCACCCAATTGATCTATCATTTTGCTGCGCTGTTCATCTGTCATAGAATTACCTAATCCGTTACGGATAAAGCTGCTAATATCATACATACTTGCAGTAGCAACAGCTTTGATACGGTGATCAACTTGAGCTGCCGTTAAAGAAAATCCGCCGCTTCCGCAAATACCGATAACACCTATTTTCTCACGATCAACAAAATCACGAGTACCTAAATAATCCACTCCGGCACTAAAATCTTCAACAAATATTTCTGGAGAAGCCAAATCTCTTGGTTCACCACCGCTTTCTCCATTATATGATTCGTCAAATGCCATTGCAACAAATCCGCGTTCTGCCATAGTCATTGCATAAATACCAGCTCCTTGTTCTTTAACGCCGCCATAAGGTGTACCTACAAGAATGGCCGGGTATTTTTTCCCCTTATCAATATCTTTAGGAAGATATAGATGTGCGGCTATGCTTATTCCAAATCTGTTTTTGTATTGCACAGGTTCCATTGTTACCTTATCGCTCAACTTGAATGTTAAGTATATATCTTTTCCTTGTGCCAATTTTAACTGTTCCTTGTTTGCCTGTCCAAATATTAATTCAGACATTACAGCTATTACAATTACTAAGAACATTAAATTTTTCATTCCGTTTCTCCACAAATATTTGTTCAATTTTACATTGCTAATTTAAGTGAGAGATTTCCACAGAACGTATACAAAAGGCTGAAATACTTATACATTTTTCAGTAATTGGGAATTATTTAATCAGCATAAAGAAAGGGATTAACGAAAATAAAAGTATTTTCACCGTAAATATTTTAATTAAATATAATACCGATAAATCATGTAACAGACCTGATTTGTGCGTCTTCAAAAAGCAGAACAACGGTACATTAGTATTTCAATCCGGTTATTCCTGAGCCCTGGCCATGCTCTAAGTGAGTTTTTTTTCAATGGCTTTCATTAACAAAAACTTAGCCCATTGACTTTGTATTTGCAGAACAATCCGGGTTTATAGCATCTCTGCCGGATATTCACACACATTTTTCATATTTAGCTAAGTAATTAAATCTATTAATTTGTATTTACTGGTTCAGCCGAAAATAAATAGCTTCTTCTTTCAGTTATTATTAATCGAATGTATTTGCTATTCTACTATGAGATGGCCTTTGAAGACATGTTTTTCTAATAAATTTCTTGGAAATAAGTCATTTTAATGAAAAATTATACATAATAGAATTATTGAGTAGAGAATTGGGGGTTTTTGTGAATTTTACATTTGACATTGAAAAATTTATTGCAAACTTTTATATGACCCATCCAAATATTCATGCCTGTTTTCCTGCTGATTTCCTTATTCGTAAAAAAGGATGAAAATAATTTTCATATAGTTATTCCATAAAAAAGATCACCTGGCTTTTTGGTTAACTCACAACATTCATAAAATAAGGGATAATATGAGAAAAGCTATAAAATACTTTCTGTTATTAGCTTTCCTTCCCTGTGTTATATTGGCACAGGAGTCTACAATAATAACCGGGATTGTCACTGATAATAATAATGAACCTCTTCCGGGGGCAAATGTTACAATATCAGGACAAACCTTTGGAGATGCAACAGACAATAATGGCAGATATTCTATTACAGTGCCTGCTGCAGAGTCTCAGGGGCAGGAGGTTGATTTAATTATCCGCTACATCGGATACAAACCTCAGACATTCAGGATAAAACTTTCCGGCGGATCTGTTAAGCAAAATGCTGCTCTTCAGCCTGATATTTTCCAGAGTGAAGATGTTGTGGTTACAGGCATAGCATCAAGAACTTCAAAGTCCGTTGCTGAAGTATCTGTATCAAGGGTTGAGGCTTCCAGCCTGACTGAGAGAACTACATACCAGTCATTATCGCAGCTCGTATCGGGAAAAATATCAGGTGTTCAGATGCTGCCTGCTACCGGAAATATAGGCGGAGGTTATGCTTTTTTTATGCGCGGCGGCGGCGGTATAAATGGAGACGAACAGCCTCTTATTTATATTGATGGAGTAAGAGTAGATAATAGTGAGATTCTTCCCCGTTACGATGTTGGAGGTCAGGGCTACAGCGCACTTCAGTCACTCGACCCGGAAAATATTTCCAATATTGAAATTCTTAAAGGGCCCGCAGCGGCGGCTATGTATGGAACTTCCGCATCAAACGGCGTAGTTCTTATTACAACTAAATCCGGGCATGTTTCCGGCGGCCAGCCTGTTCCACTATCGGTTGATTACAAATATGCTTATGGCTATAACACACAATCATATAAATATTCTGCAAGTGATTTTCTCTCTGCCGATGCTGCTAATTCTATTTTCCAGGATGGTATTATAAGGCAGCATACAGTAAATTTTTCAGGTGGCAGCGGGCTGTTAAGATATTATGCCTCTTATGATGACCGTTCTGAACAGGGTATTATACCTAACAATCCGTTTAACAGGAAAGCGCTGCTTGCAAATATAACTGCATTTACAGCCTCAAACTTTACAACAAAAGTGAACGCCTCATATACTTTTTCTGACCTGTCGCGTCCGGTAAATGACAATAACATCATGGGCTTCCTGGGAAATACTCTCCTGTTCCCTGTATCATGGCAGTTCACAGACAGTGCATCTGTATATGCGATAAAAGACAGAATGAATATGACCTCTTTTGTCGGAAGTGTACAGTTTACTTATAGCCCTGTTGAAAAACTTGAATTTTATGCTAATGCGGGGGTAGACAATTATAATGCACGTACTGACCAGACTTACCCGCAGAACCTGCAGTATCCTACAGTATCAAACGGACAAAGGGGAATTGAGAACAGGAATAACAGGCAGTTTACTTATGATATAAATGGCCGTTATACATATTCTCCTATTGATGAACTATCTGTTACTTCAATTATAGGGGCACAACTTGTAAACCGTTTTGAGTATGTGAACTTTTTACAGACTACTAACTTTTCGAGTGACCTGATAACTGATATAGGCGGCGGCGCTAATGTAACTGATTATGGCGAATTTTTCAGGAACCGTAAGGAAGCAGGAATATTTACTGAGCACAACCTAATATACCAGGACAGGTACTTCTTAACCCTGGGATTACGAAATGATTATTCAAGTGCTTTAAGCAAAAGCATCCCTGCAGTATTATATCCTAAAGCAAGCTTTGCTGTAAGGCTTGATCAGTTCAGTTTCTTCCCTTCAGAAATATTCAGCCTGTTTAAGGTTCGTGCTGCCTACGGTGAAAGCGGGCAGATACGGCAGGCAGAAGACCCGATCCCGTTATTGTGGCAGGCTATTTCAGGCGCTTACGGTGGAGGTGCCGCTCTTGTTACAATTGGAAACCCTGACCTTAAACCAGAAAGAATAAGAGAGTTTGAAGCCGGTTTTGAAGTTGAATTGCTTACAAATTATTCGCTTGAATTTACATATTGGCACCAGGCCGCTTCACAGTCTATTGTTGGCCGCAGACTGGCTCCTTCAACAGGGCTTACTGCTTCTACAGTGCCGTATAATGTAGGTGCTGTTAAAAGTTCCGGGTTTGAATCATTACTGCAGGCAAGCCTGCTTAGAACACCTGATTACGGACTGGATCTGAGTTTTATCTGGAATTATCAGACTAACGAAGTAACCGATCTTGGTTCTAAAAATGAAGCAATTTATGATGGCATAAGCCTCAATGTAATTAAGGCAGGCTTACCCAAGCATGAGTTCTATACATGGAAAGTAAATGGAGCAAGGTTTAACAGCGACGGCACTTATGCCGGGGTTGATGTAACTGATGAAAGATTCTCATTCGGTAATCCTATACCAACCCATACAGGTTCATTTACTGTTAGTTTTAAATTCCTTAAAAACTTTAACCTTTATGTGCTTACTGACTGGGCACTGGATAAAAAAATGTGTAATCAAACCAAACAGTTTGCTGTTAAATTTGGCAACAGCCCCGCTTATAATACTCTTGAAGCACAACTTGCATTAACTGATGCTATGCCTGAAGTAGCCAGGCTGACACCCGGCACACAGGCTTATATTGATGCTGCTAATAAATATGCAAAATCAAATCCTGACTGGGATGCCAACTTTATTGAAGATGCTGATTATCTCAAGATAAGGGAAATAAGCTTAAGCTACAGCTTTAGAGACATTATCAGTTCTACACAGGCAGCCAGCCATATGAAAGATCTTGTAGTAGGATTTTCAGGAATCAACCTCTTTACTACTACAAAATACAGTGGCGCTGACGTAGAAGTAAATGCTGTTGGGGCACGTGACCTTAGCAGAGGACAGGATTTTCTAACATTACAACACCCGCGTACCTACAACATGTGGGTGAGAGTAGCATTTTAAGCAGGAGAAAACAAAATGAAAAAATTCTACAATATTATATTATTATGCATCGTTTCTGCTGTCTTCTTTTCCTGCTCAGATTGGGTTGATAATATTGATCCCCTCGTAACGCAGACTGAAGACCAAAACCTTCAGAACGAAAAACAACTTCCTTTTCTTATAAATGGTGTTGAAACCAGCTTTGCAAATACAACCGGGCAGCTTCTTGTTTGTGCCGATGGCCTTTCAGATGCATTTATCTTCGAACAGGCAGTACCAAATGCTACCTATCCCGATTTTGACGAAATAGACAGGGGTGAAATTCAACTTGATAACACTTCATGTGATAATATCCTTGACCCGCTTGGCGAGCTGAGGTTTTATTCTGATGATCTTGTCCGGCGGACTAATGAGATTAGTGTTTCGAATACTGAAGTAAAAAACAGGGCATTATTTACAGGATATTTTTACGGCGGTTATGCCCGCTACTATTATGGCATATACTTCGGACTTACTCCAACCAGGGGCGGCGGTACAATAAATGCCGGGCCCTTTATCCCCTCTGACCAGATGCTGGATGATGCTATTGCTAAATTTAAAGCTGCACTCCCTTATGCTGCCGATGAATCACAGACAAGGATTGTCAATTCTGTAATTGCAAGGGCGTACCTGTATAAAGCTGATTATGTAAATGCAGCACTTTTTGCAGCCGGTGGAATGAAGCAGGGAGACAGTCCCTTTCTTGCACTGCATAATTCAATACAGCCTAATTACTGGTGGGAACAGGCTGGTGCTTTACGCCCGCAGTTTACAGTTAATTTCCGGTTCCTTGATTTTATTCAGGAAGACCCGAATGAAGCAAACAGAATCAAGCTTGCCCCGGTGGAAGGCGTTGATGGTGTTACTTACTATTACCAGGTTATAAGTCCTGAAGATGTTTCACCGCAGGTATGTATGAGCTGGCAGGAGAACAACCTTATGCTTGCCGAGCTTGCCCTTCGAGGAAATTCTGCCGGCGCTCCTTTAACACTTGTTAATGAAGTAAGGGCATCACATAACATAGACCCGCTTGCACAGGTGGATATGCCAGGCCTTATTGTTGAAAGAGACAAAGAATTATTAACACAGGGAGCCAGGCTGCCCGACGAGAGAAGATTTGGTATATGGCATCTTCCTTCAGACAGATGGCAGTATCTGCCCCTTACACTTAGTGAAAGAAATGCAAATCCCTATATTGATTGATGGTTAATCATACATAAGGAAAAAGGAAAGCAGGCGAAAGCCTGCTTTTCTGGTTTAAATAGTTTGCGTGAATATCGGTAGTTCCAACATAACCATGAATATTATTCAAGCTTTTTCTTAAGTGCGGAAAACCAGGGATTCTCTGAAATACTCAATCATTATTTATATTAAAAACTTTTTGAGGGTTGGTGCCCGGAAGATTTATTTATCAGGCAAATCAGGAAGTTTTTCCTTTATTAATAGCTCAACCGCCTTAATAAATTCAAGCATTCTTAAACGATATTCGTTTATCTGAGTTTTAGTTAAAGTTACAAAATCATGGTAATCGGCAGCAACCCTGCGGTCGTATGCAATTGTTAAAATCTTTCCGACCTCAGGATTAATCTTCCCTGTTTTAATATACTCTTTATTGATGTATCCAATTAGTTGTTTATGTTTTGCCGTTGAAAACCCATCAATTACAGCAAGTGCACTAATAATGTAAAACCCTGCGTAATAAATTCTATTCATGGCTGTACTTAAAAAACCATTTCCCAGGTGACTTTCAGTTTCCTTTATAGCCGCATATGAAGATTCAATTCTATAAGCAACAATACTATGTAGTTCATCCGGCTGCATCAGATTGCAATCCCGTAGCTTTTCACTTCGGTAATGAATGGCATGTGTTTATATTTATTTTCAATTTCATTTAATGAGAAGTATCTGACATCAAAAAGGATATCATGCTTAAGGCCATAATAGTATATAATTTCAGTAATTTTATCTTCTGTCCGCCAATCAATTTTCTCAGATGTAATAATCATCAGGTCAAAATCAGTATCCTGCTTTTGTTCCAACACCCGCGATCCGTAACAGTATATCTGAAATATTAAGTCACCATATTTTTCTATCAAGGACATCTTAATATTTTGAACGTGCTGATAGTCAGTATTTGTAAGTGATTTCATATTATACCTTAATTGTACATACGGAATATAGCAAAAACCATTCAATTTGGTAAGATAGCATTGATTAAATTGATTTAGGCACTGTTATATTGTACTTTTTTATTAAGAGTCCCACTCTGAACTATTATTCGTTTACCGGAGCCAAGGTTTATTATTTCTGTATTCAGTTTGCTTAACCAACCATGTCCTGCCTTTTCTGCTATTTAAAGAAAAAGACGCTTTACCTTTATAGTCTAATGATACCAGGACCTGCACGTAAGGAGCCACTTCCTTACGGAAGATAACTATATAAATATTCGTCCGGGGACAGTGTTAGTAGTACCCCTTGTTATATTAACAGCTTAAAATAACTTGTTCCGCTATCCCGGCTTTGTGATTATTTGCAGTAAAATAAATGCAGGATAGTTGGATTAAAAAAAACAAAGAGCGGACCCTTTGGCCCGCTCTTGTTTGAAATCTGTTTATTTTTATTTAAAACTTATTTACTATAACGACATTTGTCGCTATTTCAGGAGCATCATTTTACGCAGTTGTGTATAGTCTCCTGCTGTTAGCCTGATTATATATAACCCGCTTGAAAGCTCGTTGGCGTTAAAATTCACTTCATAAGTTCCGGCATTAAAATAACCTCTTACAAGTTCAGATACTTCTTCGCCAAGTGCTGTGTATACCTTCAGACTAACTTCGCCTGCTTCCGGTATGCTGTACCTTATCTTAGTAGATGGATTAAACGGATTGGGGTAATTCTGACTTAATGCAAATACTGCCGGCATTCCATCAAGCATTTTTACTCCGCTTATAAGCGATACTATTACTTTTATTTTTGCGCTGTTTTCTCCGCCATCATTATCTTTTACTTTAATAGTCAGTTCACATTCACCTGAATATCCTGTCTCAGAGCTTAATTGAATTATTTGTGTTTCATTGCTATAGCTGTATTTCAGCCATTCAGCATCAGCAGATAGTTCAACTGTTAGTCCGCTGACAGGTGTTTCAGCATCCAGTATTTTTCCGCCCAGGTTAATTTCTGTTCCTTCGCCTTCATTATATTTCACGGTATCAGGCATATCAACAAATTCCGGATTCCTATTAATGTGGGTAACTGTAACTCTGATTCTGCCTTCTGCAGTTAAACTGCCATCGCTGATAATTACTTTTATTGTATCAGTACCGTACCAGTCTTTTACAGGAGAGAATACATATTTTAATCCGGCTTTATGAGTTATTATTACCTGGCCGGTTAAAGATGTAAGTGTCCCTGTTAACTGATCTATTGAATTATCAGCATCCTCAACATAAGACGAAAGGTCTGTTTCAATGCTTTCATTTTCTTTTAATGAAATGTTTGGAATTGCTGATAATACCGGCCTGTCGTTAACAGGAATTACGGCTATAACAAAGCTGAACTCACCGCTGGTTTCAGAGGGGTCTTTAAGTGTGAACTTAAATATATCAGAAGTTGTTTCGCTGCTGTCATGTATATAAACAACTTTGTTATTATCAACAAAATTTTGCGTAAATGTACTGTTTGGTTTTGCTTCAGTTCCATTAATACTTAATCTTCCATGTTCAGGAAGAGCCGTTACTGTATACGTTATCTCAGAAGCAGAATTATCTGCATCTTCTGCAAGCAGAACTGAATTGGATATAACAACACTCTCTCCTTCCATTACATTTATGCCTGTATTCTTTGCCAGAACCGGAGGATTATTGGTTATAAGTATCTGTATTGACCTTGTTACAACACTACTCTGTTCTTCCTCATCTTTCACAGTAAAAGATACAGTTCTTATTTCCGTTGATGGATTGGATGACTTGTTTACATATTTTATCCTGCGCAGGGCATACTGGTACTCTTCTACAGTTGCCTTGCCTGAAAGATTTAATTTACCCTCAGCAGTCAACCAGGTTACAGATATTGCAGGACTTCCGGCAAGTGCCAAAGAATCTTCGGCTGGATGATATCCTTTTGTTACCTGAACTGCAGCACTGTATAAATACGTACTATTGATATCATTTATAGTTAAGGTGCTTGTTACAGCCGATGTATCTGTACCTTCATAATAATTAAGAGTTGTTGATTCTATGCCGGTAAGAACCGGGGCGCCTTCAACAGCTGAAATAGTTATTATTCTGCTTAAAGTATTACTTGTTCCGGTACCATCACTTACAACAATACTTATTGTCCGTTCATCAACTGATGGTGTAACCGATGTATTATAATATTTTACATCCCTCAGAGCTTTTTCATATGCAGCAAGGGAAACGGTTCCGCTTAAATTCATTGTTCCCGTTTCAGCATTCCAGTTTCCGGCAATACCATAATTATTAACAAAACTTAAAACGTCCTCACCTTTTGCATAATTCCCTGATATCTTTACTAAAGCACCGGTAAGAACAGAATCTTCTTCATCAGAAATAGTTATAGTTCCGGAAACCTGTACTGCGGGATCTTTTTCAGTATATGCAATTACACCGGTTTCTATTCCTGCTAAAACAGGCGCGCCATTAATGCTTATTACCTTAATCCTTCTTGTAATAGTATTACTATTAATCGTACCATCATTTATAATAAAGCTGATGGTTCTTAATACAGTATCCGGATTTGCTGATTTATTTGTATAGGTTACACTCCTTAATGCTGACTGGTACTCTGCAAGAGTTGCACTCCCGGAAAAACTTATTCTGCCGGAAGTTTCATCCCATGCTCCTGTTATCCTATCCTGGTTGGTAAAACCTAACACGTCCTCATCAAGCCTGTAGTTGCCGGTAACTTCAGCAACAGCACCCGCCATGTTTGTGTAATCTTTATCATCTGCGAATAAAGAGGCTGTAACAGGCTTCGCACCTTCTCCTTCAGTATAAATCATAATTTCTGTTTCAACCTGGCTGAGTTCAGGTGCATAATTAACAGCAGATATAGTTATAACTCTGCTTACGGGAATACTTCTGGACGCGCCATCGTTAACAACAAAACTTACCGTTCTTTGGACTGTATCAGGATTGGCAGACATATTAGTATATCTGACACTTCTCAGTGCAGAAAGGTAATTCGGGAACGGGGCTGCACCGCTAAGGCTAAGTATACCTGAACTTCCATCCCAGTTGCCTGTAATACCATTCTGATCTTCAAACTTCAGCCGGTCCTCTCCGGTTCTGTAATTACCGCTTACCGATACTTCAGCCCCATAAAGAACAGTATTATCCGGGTCGCTGATTATAATAGTATCCAGAAGGCTAACAGCATTACCTCCATCGGTGTAATGCACTGTGGTTGTGTCAATGTTGTTTACAACGGGCGCATTATTAACCGGAACAACAATTATTTTTCTTTCTGCAATATTGCTGCTGCTGTTTCCGTCATTTACAGTAAAACTTACTGTCCTCTGAACAGTATCCGGGTCAGCAGAAGTATTCAGGTACTTAATGTTTCTTAAAGCAGTTAGGTAGTTTGCAACTGTGGAATTTCCTGACAGGCTCAATATGCCTACAGATGAATCCCATGTACTTTTTATTTCATTTTGATTCTCAAAACTGAGCTGATCTTCACCCGGCCTGTAGTTACCGGATATTTCAATAACAGCACCTGCAAAACTTGTATTGTCAACATCATTTGCATTAAGTAACTCTGCAACAACTTTAGCTCCCGATCCTTCGGTGTACTGAAGAACGGCAGTATTTATGCTAAGCTCCGGGCTATTATTTACCGGCAGAATACTGATTGTTCTGGTTATTGTATTGCTGTTATCTTCTCCGTCATTTACAGTATAGCTAATTGTTCTTGCCAGTCCGGCTGGATTTGAACTTGAGTTAGTATATTTTATACTTCTTAATGCAGCCTGGTAATTTGCAAGTGTGGCAGTACCAGAAAGTGTAAGTGTTCCGGTACCAGTATTCCAGGAACCGGTAATTCCATTCTGATATACAAAGCTTAATATATCTTCTGCTGACTGGTAATTTCCTGCAATTTGTACTACCGCTCCTTCAATATCTGTGTCATTACCATCTGTTACTGTTAATGATGAAGTTATATTTACAGCGCCGGCCCCTTCAGTATAATTTAATCCGGCGTTTTCTATTGCCGCAAGTACAGGAGCTTCGTTTGTTGCATCTACTAAAACGGCAGCAGTGCTTCCTACACTATTAAGTGTTAGCACCATGCTATTTCCGGCTAAATCTTTAATTGTTCCACTGTTTAATGTTAATGCTCCTACTGTTATACCATTTGCATCAACTTCTCCGGGTATAATTGTATACCTGAATACCACTGAATCATTCCCGCTGCCGGAGTAATAATAAGCGTACCGGGTTGCTGCACCAATTGCAACTGCAATTCGCGGCTTGCCTGCTGTTGTATCAACAGCTATATTCTCACTTGCTATAACAGTAAAATCCAGGTTTTGGTTTGATTTGTATGTACCATTTGCCGGAACGCTTACTGACTGAACTACAGGCAGAACGCCATCAACTAAAACTAAAGAAGTTACTCCTACACTGTTAAGAGTCAGAACTGCATTATTCCCGGCAGCATCTTTAATTGTTCCGCCGTTTAATGTTGCTGATGCTCCAACTGCTATGCCATCATTATCAGTGTCGTTTTCAGGAACTGTATATCTGAATACAATTTCATTTGTTCCCGAGCCTGATGTATATGCAGCAGTACGGCCTGTTCCACCAATTGTAACAAGAATATAAGGAGTTCCTCCGCCAGTATTAATTATAACATTTTCTCCAAAATTAACAGTAAAATCAAGAACCCCATCTTTGGGATAAATTCCGTTTGAAGGAACGCTTACAGAAGTAACTGCCGGTGCAACCGCATCAACAAGTACACTGGCCGTGGAAGCTACACTGTTTAAAGTTGTATTCAGGTTATTTCCTGCAGCATCTTTTATTGTGCCTGTTCCGGTATTTAATGATGAACCAATACCTATACCATCTGTATCAAGATCATTTGCAGCCACAGTATACCTGTAAACAACTGCATTTGTACCGCTGCCGGAGATATAACCGGCATTTTTTGAGACTGCGCCAATTGTTAATGCCAGGTATGAAGAATTATCGCTTAATGTAACAGCTTCATTAAAGTTCACTGTAAAATCAAGATTTTGCCCGGTAATGTACGTTCCGTTAGAAGGTACGGAAACAGAAGTAATATAAGGAGCAACGCCGTCTACAACAATTGCTTTCTGGCCCCCAAGTGAATTAGCGCTTCCTACAGCAGGCAGCGTAAGATTTGCATCAATATTTCCCTGGTTTTTAATAGTACCTCCGTTTAATGCAAGCGCTGTTGTGCTTTTGTAATCAAGGTCGCTGCTAAGTTCACCTGCCAGCACAGTATAACTGAAATGCAGGTTGGAAGATCCTGATCCTGAAACATAATTTATAACTCTGTCAGTTGTGCCTGTTTCAAGGGTTAGCTGCGGAGTACCGGCAACAATAAGTGCCTGGTTAAATTCAACCATAACGTCTATAACATCACTGGTTTTATAGGTACCGTTGGCAGTGGAAGAAGTTACCCTGTTAACTGCCGGCAATGGCGGCGTAACAGAAATTGCAATACTATCAGTATCAGATTTAGCGCCCCCTGTACCAATATTACCCTGGTCATCTGTTGTAATAATTAATAATGAATTTCCATAAAAACCAGTTGTTGGCACATAAGTAATTGCTCCAACAGCAGACATCAAATCAGCAAGGCCGCCTGAAAACTTCATTGATGCATCACTTGTTCCGTCGCCTGTAGTAAAAGTTAATCCGGTGGTGCTGCCAAGCGTTAGTGCTCCGTTTGTTACTGAAAGAGTAATTTCAAATGTATTCATGTAGTCATCAGTAAAGGTTATTTGATTTCCGTTTAATGATGAGAAAACCAGGTTATGGTCCATGTCAACAGTTTGGGCCCCGGGCACATTATTTACAGGTGCATCATTTACCCGTGTAACATTAATAGTTCTTGTTACTATATTGCTGGTCAGACTACTGTCGTTAACAGTTATGCTTACAGTTCTTGCAAGTTCTGAAGGGTTTTCACTTGTGTTATTATAGGTTATACTGCGCAATGCCGCCTGGTAATTTGCTATTGCGGATGTTCCGGTAAGCGTTAAAGTTCCTGTTCCTGCATCCCAGCTTCCTGTAATACCATTCTGAGCAGTAAAACCAATTACATCCTGGCCGTTTTGATAATTGGCGCTTATTTGTATAATGGCGCCTTCCAGGTTTGTATTATCAGCGTCAGAAACTGTTAAAGCACCTGTAACAGCAGTTGCCGCATCATTTTCTGTATATGCAATCGCAGTACCTTCAATATTAGCAAGCACCGGCGGTGCAAGTGTGGTAAATGATACATCATCTCCATATACAGTACCGGAAGTGTTTGTAGCAAATGCCCTTATATGATAGGTTGTATTTTCAGAAAGCCCTGCCAAAGCACTGGTAAATGTACCGGTTGTACCGGCTGCCCCTTTATCAATTACATTGTTGGCTGTTGTTGGATTTAATGCTGTTCCCCACACAAAACCATAAGCTGTAGGATTGGGATAGCCCAAAGAAGTAATATTGCCGTTAGCAGTAGATGCATCTGTTCCAATAGCTGATGCAGCCTGGGTTGTTACAGTTGGGAGGCTTATTCCTGTTCCCACTATGTTGAAGGTATACGGGTTTTCATTCGGGTCATTTGATGCGATGCTTATAGTAGCTGTGCGCACCCCGTCAGCTGAAGGATCAAACAGTATCCCAAATGTTGATGTTGCACCGGGTGCCAGTGATGCCGCCGGTGCAACTGAAACAGAAAAATCTGCAGCATTTGCTCCTGATATAGTAACATAAGGAGAAGCATCACTGAATGTTAGTGCCGCTGTTCCGTTGTTTACAATAGTAAAGGCCCTTACAACAGATCCGGCTGCTGTGCTCTTACTGGCAAAATCTGTAAAATTGGCTGCTGAGGTAGAAACTGACCCATCAGCAATAAGGTTGCCGTTGCCGAGAACCGCCATATCAGGAGTAGCTGGTAAGCCCTGTGCAAAAACCGGATAACCGTTATTATAGGTATCTTCTATTCTCCAGGTATCATTGTTTCCGTTTGCTGATTCATTTACAAAATCCCACCCGGCATTTGTAAAAGTTCCAACGGTTTTCATTTCCTCTGTGGTTTTTCCTGTACCGCCGCCGGGACCTGCAGCCTGCCCGGAAGTTTCTGTATCCCAGAAACTGTTTGTAACATTAACTGCAGGGGTTCCTGTATTATAGCCAACAAGACCGCCCGTATTAGTGGTGCCTGTTACAGCCCCAACGCTGTAACTATTATTTACAGTACCGGAATTGGTATTGCCGCCAACCAAACCCCCAACTTTTGGCCCGGTGCTGTTTACAAAACCTGTAGAATAACAATTGCTGATTATCCCGGAATTCTCTCCAATTAAACCGCCAATATTCTCTCCGGTACCGGCAGTAACAGGCGATGAAGAATAACAGTTATTTACTGTGCTGGAACTAGTTCCCATTAAACCACCAACATAAGTACACGCTCCCTGCGCTGTAACTGTACCGGTAGAATAGCAGTTTGTAATTGTATCATTTCTGGATTCAGAAATCAATCCGCCGCCAACCCAGTAGGATGAGGTAACATTACATTGAGAATAGCTGTTTTTAATTATATTGGGTGTGTTTCCGTCTTCTCCGGATGAAGCAATTAGTCCGCCAACCTGCCATCTGCCGTTAACCGATCCGGTTGCATAGCAGTTATCAATTGTGCAGCCAACATAAACAAAAGCTGCAAGCCCGCCCAGGTATTGGTCATTATTACCAGTGGCAGTTATAGAAATGTTTGTTACACCCAGGTTTTCAATTGTTGAATTGTTTATAAATCCAAACAGCCCATAACATGCTATTCCGGTACGATTTATTGTGATACCGGAAATAGTATGATTCTGTCCGTTATAATTACCCTTAAATTCGTAATAAGTGGTAAAACCGCCGTCTGAAGCATAGCCGATAGGCATCCAGCCCTTTCCGACGTACCAGGTAGATGTTGATGAGGCATCTATATCTGCAGTTTGAATGAAGTATTTACCATCAAATGCATTACCTGCATTTACCTGGTTTGCCAGCCATGTAAGATTTTCCAGAGAAGCAATCTGGTAAGGGCTTCCCACGCTTCCATCCCCCAATGCAGGAGCAGTTGCTGTTGGTGCGGCGGTAATATTAGTCAGGTAAATATTATCTAAAATCAGTTGCATATTTGCATTATTGGCATATACATCAAAATATGTTATACCTTTAAAGCCATTTACTGCAGATACATCCACCTGAAGTCCGCCATAATCAGGAGTGTAAGTAATATTGGCACCCACATCATAAACTGTCCCGTCACTGGACACCAGTGTGATAGAATTACCGGAATGTGAGTTCAACATATAATCATAAATAGATATTGTATTTAAATTGAATATATTTCCGGATACCAGCGAAATTCTTATTCGGGTAGAATTTGGTGATACAGCATAATCAAACCCCGCCATGGTTCCATCCAGGTAACCAACATCAGATCCAATCATATTAATCTCTGTATCATATAAAAATGCCCCGCCTGTTGAAGCAATTTGTAGTGTTTCACCATCCTTTAACTGGTAAACGGTAGCGGCTGCAGAGCCATCGTTGGGAGTTAAGTTATTTTCGAAATCAAAAGTAATATTGGTCTGTGCCTGTACAGTCATATAAAATAATAGAAACAGTAATAGTTTTTTCATTTTAACCCTGCAAGTATTTTTTTATAAATTTTTTAAATCAGGTGTGATTCTACAAAACCATTTATTTGGCATTTTAAAACATCTATCATTATCGGAAAAAACAGAAAATTATAAAGGGAATATTTAGTTATCCCGGGATTGTAAATTTTGGATATGATTCCCTTATTGGAAGGTTAAACAACCAGATAAAGAAGCAGTTCCTGAAGCTTTATCCAACCCTTATGAATATTTACAGCATCGTATCATAATTTGCAACATACAACAATTGCAAATTAAAAAACAATTAACTAAGTAATCTTTATCGCTGTCTTTGAATCAAGCATTTACTCTAAACAAATATTAACCAATAGCCAATATTCTTGACGTGTTAAACCAGGTCTGTTGCTGCTATATGTGCCGCTGTTTAATATGTTGAAAGACTAACACTAAAATAAAAATATTTTACAAAGGGTCTTTTCAACTACAAATTGAAAGGCCTTCTTTTTGAATTAATTCCAAAAAGATAATGATGGAAAGAATCAAAAGATGTTTATAAATACTTCATGTTTTATGGAATGTAAAATGTATGGTTCCAGGGAAGGTTTTGCCGGCAGCCAGATTTATTATTTCTTTTTGCAGTGTAACGGCCTTTAATTGGAACCAGAAGAGCAGACTGCGTCAAGGATGTCTATTATGATTTCAGATGCAGGAATAAAAGCCTTTATAAAAAAGATGTTATGTACATACTATTTAAAATGGAAAAAGCCTGAATGTTATTCAAGCTTTTTCTTAAGTGCGGAGAGTCAGGGATTCCTCCGAAGGAGTCACTTTGTGAGAACCCGGCGGCATAGCCGTCCCTTTGGGAAAGGACTTGCATAGAATATATTACTTCTTGCTTTATTTCTGTCGGATAGTATGCATCCCAGGACGAGTCTTCATCTAAATTTATACAAGGACTAGATATTCTACTTGTGTCGCATACATCATTTGCTTTAGCAGTTGTACAATTAATGAGCAGTATTATTATGTTTAATATAGCGTATTTCACACTTATAATATATAATATCTTGTTATTCACATTACTTCCTGTCATTCATGCTTTATAGATTTTATTGGGCTCGATAATGTTACTTTAAATATATTATAAGATATAGTTGCTAGAGATATTATAATAATAAGTATAAATGGAAGGCCTACTATATCATAATTTATCTTTATCTTATATGGGTATTTACTTAGCCATTCCGTCATAATCTTAAAAACAACAGGTATTGATAACATTACGGATATAGTAACTATTAATATATATTCCTTTGCCAGAGATACGAATATACTTATATTAGACGCTCCCAGTACTTTTCTTATAGCCATTTCCTTATTCCGTTTATTAGTAACTAACTGAGATATACTAAATAAACCATATAAAGATATAATTACAGCAACAGCCGAAAATATAAGTGTTACATAATACATGTTGTTTTCCGGCTTATATAAGTGGGTGTATATATCATCTAATACCTTATATTCGAAAGGTGTTTGAAATTCTTGTTTATCCCATAAATTTTTTACCTGGCCAATATTCTTTTTCACATTATTATCACTAAATGCAATACTAATATATTTCGAATATCTATGATTGGGATCATTTACCAGTACTAATGGCATTATTTTATTTTGAGGTGACTCATAATGATAATCCTCAGTCACTCCAATAACTTCCATTTTATACCCGTTATACTTAAATGCAATATTACTGCCGGCTGGTTCGCTCTCTTTCCAGCCAAAAGCTTTTTCTGCTGCCCGATTTATAATTACATATTCATAGCTATCGCCATCAGGCTGCTCATTGAAATTTCTACCTTTTATCATTTTTATATTATATAAATTGATATAATTATCATCAACATATGATACATATGCCCTGGGTGCATTATTTATGTCAGTCCATGAATCAGGAATTACTTCAAAATTATTTTTATAATGTTCTCCGGGAGCCGATTCAGACAGACTAATATCTTTTACACCTGGTATTTGCTTTAATTTATTTATATAATCATTATATATATTATAATTAGTCTCATCATCTAATATTATATGAATAATATTATTTGTTTTCAGGCCCAAATTCATATATTTCATATACACTGTCTGGCGATATATTATTAACAATGACATCAGCATAATGCTAACTGCGGTAAACTGTATAATTAAAACACTGCGATTAAAAAGGGTTTTACTTTTCCCATATCTCTTCTGTAATAATATTATTGCACCTGATTTTACCAAATGAAAAGCGGGATATATTCCACAACCAATACCCGTAATGATACTAAATACTATAATTTCAATAATAGTGTAATAGTTTATAAGATCACCAGTTACATACTTACCAATAATATCGTTTAATACAGGCTTCATGCATATAATCACGAATATAGCCAATAACATCGCCATAACACTTAGAATAATTGATTCAATTAATATTTGATATACTATGCCTGCTTTGCTAATACCAATTATTTTCTTTACTGCTATTTCTTTATAACGTTTATGAGCATTTGCCGTTGTTAAATTGATACAATTTATTATTGTAATAATAAGGATAGCTGTTCCGGCAGATGCTAACAGTATTAGTATATCTTTTGTATTGTTTTCTTCTTTATCTAATTTAAGAGGATTAAGGTGCACATCTGAAAGTGATTGTAATCCAAAAGACATCCTAATACTTTTCATATTTTCCGGGATATAATTAGCCTCTATTTTTTTAAAATATTTACTTATCTGTTGTTTTGTATTATTATCAGCTTTAATATATATTTTAGTGCTCCAATCATACCAGTGATTTATATATCCCGGAGATGTAAATGATTCTATATTGCTGAATGGTATCAATATCTTATAATCGAGCGTGGTATTTGATGGACATTTGTGTAATATCCCGGTAATAAGATAGTCCTTTTTATTTATAGTCATTATCTTACCAATAGGATCAGTATTACCATAATATTTATTTGCGATATCAGATGATATTATAACTGATTGCCCCTGAAATGTATTTGGTTTATGTCCATCCAGAAGTGTGAAATTGAATATTTTAAAATACCCGTCATCTATCAAAGTTACTTCATCCTTTAATTTTTTGGAGTTGCTTTCAATCCATGTTTCAAAGGACGCAGTTCTCGTAATTTGAGCCTTCTTTTCAAATTGCATATTTAATATATCTGCTAATGGCGGAGGGCATCTGGCATATGAATCTTCAGCTATATCTGACCTACTACTTGTAAATACTCTATAGATGTCATTATAGCGATAATAAAAATGGTCATAGGTTAGTTCATAGGTTATATATGTTGTTATAATAATAAAACACAACATCCCAACTGATAAGCCAAGCATACATGTTATAGAGTAAGCCTTTGCTTTTACAAGGTACTTTAGGCTATTACGCAAATAATATACTAACATTTTCTCCTCTTTTTATCCTATTCTTCATTAATCAAATAATATCTTACGATCTATGATAAATTTGTATTGTATGATTAAATATGATATGCATCTATCATACATAATATGTATAATTTTATTACATAGTCATACTAAATACTAAACGGTAAAATAGCAGGTAACAAAGATAAAAAAAACTCGAAATTGCTTTATTTTAGCATATTCGAGCTTTTTAATTTTATCTGCGTAGAGTCAGGGATTCCTCCGAAGGAGTCACTTTGTGAGAACCCGGCGGCAAAGCTATCCCTTTGGGAAAGGACTTGCATCCTTTCATCCTATGAACACTATGTGAAACGGTTTTTCCCAAAGGGATCCCGAAAAAGGTGGGACCAGATGCTGCATTCAACACTCAGCATGAAGTAAAATTTAGAACTAATAAAAAGCAGGCCAAAAGAACCTACTTTTTATTATGTGTAGAGTAGAGAATTTTCAAATAGAATGATTAGATCTTCCTTATTTAATTAAAATCATCTTTTGAGTTGAAATAAACTCACCGGAAGAAAGGGTGTATAAATATATACCTGATGAAAATCCGGAAGCATTAAAAATAATATTATGGTTTCCTGCCGTTAATTCTTCATTAACTAAGGTTGCAGCTTCTCTTCCAAGTACATCATAAACTTTAAGTGTAACAAATCCCTGTTCGGCAATGCTGAACGAGATACTTGTAGATGGATTAAATGGATTTGGATAATTTTGCAATAAAGAATAATCAACAGGGGTACCACTATCTCTGGTATTTATACTTGCAAATATAATTTGAGCGCCTGTCGAAAAACCGCTTTCATTACCTGAAAAATCAGTTGCAGTAACAGCGTATACATAAGTTATACCGGGTTCTAAATCAGTATCAAGGAAAGTTGAATCTATTGTTGTACCAATTTCCTGGTATTTTCCTTCAGAGGCGCCGCGGTAAATTGTATAATATCTAAAATCAGCATCTTTGCCAGAATTCCAGACCAGCCTGATGCCCCCACCCTGAACAGATGCCTGCAGGCCGGATGGAATTGAGGGGAAAAGATTATCTATTGAATATCCCTGTACTATATTGCCTGCAAAATTTCCTTCATCCATGGCAGCAATTACGCGGAAGTTTAATACTCCGTCCGAACTATCTGTAGAATCCATAGTTGTTGGAACAAGTACAGAATATAAAGGCTTGCCATAAGCAGCAGTTACCGCTGCTGCCATCCAGCCTGATCCATCATCAATTTCAACTGAATAAAATTGAGCAGATGAAACCTTTCCAATAATCAGAGTATCGGTGTCATATATACTTTTGCTGAAATCCAGCTTAACCCATCTGCCCTGGTCATTCGGAACATCTGAAACTTTGAGAATAAGGGGAGCCCCCGGGTAATCACATACTCCTGTTAGAGGTATTGTAAAAATACTTTCATCTTCATCATTTGAAAGGATGGACAACTCTGCATTAAATATACCAACAATATCCGGTTTGAATACTACTTTAATATTAATACTGTCATTTGGCAGAATAAAATCCTGTTCATCAGTAATCAAACTGAATTTATTTGAGGATACAGATACAGATTTAATTATAAGACGTGTTAACCCAGTATTAGAAACCCATACTTCTGCCGTATCTGTTTGGCCTGTAGTTAACGTATCCAAATATATATCGCCGGATAACGTTATCTCAGGATTTGATATCTGTGCTTTGTCTGTATTTCCATAAGCGCCTAAATTTATTCTTCCGCCATTATAGTTAGGTTCAAAGTCATAGTCTGAGAAAGGGTCGCCCGCATCAATACAGGGAGAATTGGGGCTTAACCGGTAAGTTAATGTGTCAGTAAATAACGGGTCATAGGAGATATCATGATCTCCTTTAGGAATTCCATAATTAACTCTATTGCCGAAAATATTGTTGTAATCACCAATAGTTCCGGAAGAATAATCTGATATCCCTGTCCCGTTAAAACAGCTTATGTTATTTCTTATTAGCATTTTATTATGCGTAATATAAATACCAGCTTCACCATTATAAACCAATGTGTTGTTTAATATTTTAGCATTCCCGGCGCTAACATAAATACCGTTGGTTTTTGACCTGGCCACAACATTATTTATTATAACCGGATTTGAGTAAGTTTCCAGTGTCAAACCGGTATAACACCCATAAATAAAATTATTGCTTATTACTACTGACTGGTCCGCCCTGCCTGTATAAACTGCTGAGTAGCAGTTTCTGAATATATTATTATCAACAATGGCTTTATTACTATAAGAGTTCCAGTACATGATTACAGCGTAATTACTCATATTCCCGATATTATTATTTCTTATTGCGATACTAATATTTCCCTTAAAAGCGCCCGCGTTATAGTAATAATGTATCGCAGAATAACAGTTGACAATTTTGAAATTTTCAATATAGACTCCTTCAGCGTCATCACCTGTAAAGGCATTTCCAATTCCATTCCCATCAATTATAGTATTTTGGTTATCCTGGCCTATGATAGAAATAAAAGATTTTAACTGAATTTCAGTATAATTATATACCCCGTTAAGCACATAAACAGTATCTCCTTTTCCGGCAGCATCAATAGCTTTTTGTATAGTAGGATATTCTGACGGAACAGTTAAAATATTTCCATAAGTAATATTTATAATAAGGCAGCAGGAAATGAATAGGTATTTAAACAATAGCTTATTTGTCAGCCAGATTATTTTTTTCATAAGTTAAATATTCTCCATTAGATATTATTTTCACAAAAATGAGTTTATGCTTTTAACCTCGGGGAGGATCTTCCTTATTTCAACAAAAGCATTTTAACTGTTTTGATATAGTCACCGGCTGTTATCCTGTAAAAGTACACTCCATTACTTTCGCCGGCTGCATTCCATCTCACTTCATGGTAACCTGCAGTTTTATCAGAATCAACCAGCTTATTAACCAATTCACCAAGCAAATTAAAAACTTCAATTTTTACATGAGAAGCAAAAGGCAGAGCATATTTAATTGTTGTTTTAGGATTGAAAGGATTGGGGTAATTCTGCATTAATTCGAAATCTGATGGCAACCCGTTTTCATTTTTTACTGAAACAGGAGTTCCTTCAAAACATATTACATAACCATCAGTTGTGCCCAGATACAACCGGCCGTTAGCTGTAACCACTTCACCGCTTTCAGGGTATGCCCAGGTTTCAAGATGAGTATTATTATTCACTGCAACAACCTGGGTTGATGTAGTCAGAAAAATGTTATTATTGGAAATTACAGGAGGCCTGATAATTTCACTGTTTGCTTTAAATGTCCATAATGCCACGCCGCTTAATTCATCCAGAACATACATGCTGTCTTTATTTATAATATATACATTGCCGTTTGCTGCAGCTGGCATGGACCCGGGTTTTGTCCAAAGTATATTATTATTATCCAGGTTAATTGCTGAAACAGGGGAGGTAGTATAAATAGTGTTATTGTTTATTACCGGGGTATTTCCCATTATTGATGTTCCGGCTGAATAAATTACATTGCCGGAGTCAGCGCTAAATATACCATAAGAACTGTTTCCACCGCAGGTATAAACTTTTCCTTCCGAATATGCAGGAGTCCAATCATATGTTGGCGAATAGATAGAAGATCTCCATAAAAATCCAAGTTCTATTGCATTGATTGCATGAATATTCCCATGCTGGTGTGTAACAAACAATTTATCATCTGCAATAGTTACATTCGGGCCTACTTTAAAACCCGGATTATAATTGCTCAAATACTCACCTGTTGATGCATCTAAAATATAAACATGACCATAATACGGATTAAAGATGATAGGTATATACAGCCTGCCTTTGTAGTAAGCAGGAGCCTTCACATAGCAGTAAGCACCGGTATTGTATGTCCATATAGTATCACCAGTCTCAGTATTTAAAGACAATACTTTTGACGAAGTTTGATTATTCTTTTCAGAAACAAAAACCATATCATCTGCAACAGCTAACGGATTGATAGGATTGTTAAATAGTTTTTTATTCCACTTAATTATAAGCGGCAATTTTATCAGGTCATTTTTATTAAAATTAGTATGTTGTGGATTCTGGCCATACATAGTCCAGTTTGCATCCATTTTATCCCGGGAAAGAATATTAATAGGAATAGTATATACACTTGTATTTCCTTCAATATCCCGGGCAACAAAGTATAAATAATGTATACCTGCTTTCCAGTTTTTTGTTTGGATAGTAAGTTCTATTTCCTCTTCAGGCGAATTATACAGCCCATCTTTGGGAATAAATTGTCTGCCGGCACCGGTAGTAGTAATACTGTCAATAAAGCATTCAACAAATTCTATATTAGAAGAAACATTGGAAGAATCTGAAACTGCAGCCTCAATTTTTATATCAAAGCCAGGCCATAGTTCTTTCTTATTTATGCTGACTTCAGAAAATGCCGGAGAGATTGTATCGCGGCCTGAACCTGTTGTAAAACAGAGAACATAATCATCAGCGGGTGAACCCTCTGAAATACCATTTTTATTTCCATCCAATCCGATCAGGGCTTTATCTGTTATATTACCAGATAACAGAACTTTTATGGAGGCGTTTGCAGGCAGCAGGCTTTCCGGTAAAATTGTAATAGTCCTTGTTAGCGGGGAATAATTAAAAGTAAAAGGTACTTTTATTGTATCATTACCAGATAAGTGAATATTTTCTGATGTTAAATCAGCTTCATTTATATCTTCTGAAAAAATAAGCTTTATACTGGTACTGGTAGTTACCTGTGCCGTATTCATTTTAGGGACAGTTGATGTAATATACGGCGGATTTATATCAGTTGTAACTTCCGAACATCTGAAATGAAAAACTCCCGAATTATTGCTTGCGAAAATATCCATGTGACGGTCATTCTCTGCATCAGTTATAACTAAATTGTTTCCAAAACCTGTAGAGCCCCCAAGCAATTCTGATTCATATTTTTTTGATTTATCAGAAGCATTAAAAACATAAAGCCTCTCAGCCCCCGCAATAATTTCAGGAGATGAATCTGCATCAATATTTTCAACTTTCAGGCTTGAAATACTTTCACCAATATTTTCCAATGTATCAGTTATTGCTTTGGTTGAAATGTCAATTGAAAGGATTTGCCCGTTTTCATTTCCTGCTAATAATTCTTTTACTCCGTCTCCGTTTATATCTGCAATATCAACAGCAGTAACTTTTGTTGTCAGATTATTCTGCCATTCTATATCATATGTCAAACCGTCATATATGGTTATATAACCCCAGCTGTCCAGCGCTAAAATTTCTTTTGATCCATCCGAATCAAAATCATCAAGAATAATTTCTTCTACAGAACCGTTCCCCCTGACACTAAGCCCTTTCTGCTCTAAAGTTTCGGAATTCATTATATGAATATAGCCATATTCATCTCCTAATATTATTTCGACATTTCCATCATTATCAAGGTCTGATAATTCCATCGCAGTAATTGAATAATACCAGTTATCACCGGATACTGTTGTTTGAGTATATTTATGAGATTCCGAATCAAATATAAGAAGGGTATTTCCTGCTGTTATAATAATCTCTTTCTGCCTGCTGCTATCAATATTTGCAACCTTTAATGATGAAAAACGCCAATGATACGGATCCAGATCACCGCTATTCCATTCCATTTTATGAGAGGAGGAGTTGTAAACAGAAATTTTACCTGCATCATACTGATTATTGGTTGTAGCACTTGCTTCTATAATTTCTTTAAAACCGTCCTCATTTAAATCAGAAACCCCCACATAAAAAGGCCCGTCCATATTTATACTTGTCCACTCAAGCTTCTCCTTTTCAATATCTCCTATATGCAGAAAATCAGGGCCGGAAGTGCTTTCTCCGGCAGACCAGATAACTTCATTATGCCCGTCATTATCGGGATCACCAAGTACAATATTAGTGCTGCCGTGAGTGGGATTATTAACTTCCCATTTTAAACTTTTTGTAAAAGAATCATAACAACTTATTTGCCCCCATTGATTATTCCCAACAATAATATCAGCATAACCATCTTTTCCCGTATCAGTTACATATAATGTACTTAAATCCTCGGGTGACCTGACAGACCACAAAGCTGATTTATTCATAGCATCAAAAGTATTGATGTTATAATAGTCAGATAATCCAATAATTTCTTTTACATTGTCCCCATCAATATCGCCAAGTTCAATTTTATTCCCGAATCCCTGTACGTAGTTCCAGTCTGCATTATGACTAACACCATCAATTACTAATCCATTAGAAAATACTATCTCATTCCTGGAATCATTATCAACATCGCCGATTTCAATATCAGGAGCGCTTGTGAAAATATTTGTTAAACTCCACTCCGTATCGAGTGTTGAACTATTTAGTACAGACACAGAAAGACCGCTATAATAATTACCCCAGCCTATGATAAACTCAGCTGACCCGTCATTATCAATATCTGCAATTTCAAAATCATAAGACCCGGATATTTTTGTGTTTAAAGTGCTCTTTAATTCCATAGATTTTGCATCGAAGACATCAATAATGCCTGAATAATGAAGCACATAAATTTCCAGGTTGGAATCTTTATTTATATCAAAAACTTTTATTGCATTAATTTTATCATCCTGGTATAAAGGGCTTGTCCATTTAAAGCGGTAATCATTGTCAAGATATTCCATTACGCCGAAGTATCTGCCATTATTAAAGTCAAGCAATATCTCATTCCTGCCATCATTATTTATATCATTGCAAATTAACGCGGCTTTCCCGGGAATATAGTTAAACCCTACATTTTTCCATTTTAGTTCCATGTATGGACTTTGAGAATATGAAGGCTTATTAACAATGATAAAGAGAACCAAAAAAATGAATAAATATTTGCAGCCGGAATTTGCTGTCATAAACTACTCCAATATTATCTGAACTGAATTGATTTGTAAAAAAAAGACAAGATTATCATTTCCCCTTAGAATGCTTAATTAATAATACTAATAATTCTATTTTTTTAGAATAGTATATATCTGTATATATAAAAATTTATTTGATATACAAAGAAGGATTAATAACACTTTAATTCAGTTTACATTTGAACTATATATCTATAACAATGATTTATTATTAACATTAAAAAGCCTTGAAATATACTTAATTTTAACATACTCAAGGCTTTAATAATCTGGGCGGAGAGACAGGGATTCGAACCCCGGAAAAGGACTTGCATCCTTTCATCCTATGAACACTATGTGAAACGGTTTTTCCCAAAGGGATCCCGAAAAAGGCGGAACCAGACCGCCGCATTCTCTTCAGATCCCGCTCAGCGGGAAATCACTCTGCCAACTTTCATAAATTATTTGATGCTCTCTTAAATAATTGTATCCATCAATAGATTTTAAAAACATTTCTCTTTGTATTGCTTCTGTCTTAGTCTCAAATTCTTCTTTATAATAGACAATCCACGGCATTTTCCTTTTAGTGTATCTGGATTTTCCGGAGTTATGATATTTTAATCTTTTAGCAAAATCAGAAGTGGAATCATAATAATACGTTCCTTCTTTGAGGCTTTTTAGAATATATGTTGTGTACATACTATTTAAAATGGAAAAAGCCTGAATGTTATTCAAGCTTTTTCTTAAGTGCGGAGAGTCAGGGATTCGAACCCCGGAAGGACTTGCATCCTTAACGGTTTTCAAGACCGCCGCATTCAACCACTCTGCCAACTCTCCGTGTATATTTTTTCAGGCATCCTTAATGGTTTCTTTACTGCCGCGTTCTCTTCAGATCCCGCTCAGCGGGAAACCATTCTGCCATCTTTCAAAACTTACTAAATCTGCCGTTTTTGCCGGAAAATTCAACTAAATAAATTTTGAGCTACAAATATAATAATTGTTCTTTTTTCTACAAACTTTATACGGGTATTTTCACCACTTTTTAAATATAAAAAATACCGCCCCTATAATAAGTACAAAACCGACTGCATAATTCCACTTAAACTCTTCCTTCAGGTACAGTACTGAAAAAACAGAAAAAACTATAAGTGTTATTACTTCCTGTATGGTTTTAAGCTGTGCAGCATTAAACTGTCCATAACCCAGCCTGTTTGCCGGTACCTGGAAGATGTACTCAAATAGTGCTATTCCCCAGCTTACAAGAATAACTATCCACAATGGTAAGTTTTTATATTTCAGGTGGCCGTACCAGGCAAATGTCATAAAAATGTTGGAAATTGTTAAGAGCGCTATAGTCCGCATCTGGTCTCCGGATTCTGCTTTATATAATGTCATTATAAATTCAATTTACGGCTGTAAATTTACAAATTATTTTTAATCCTTCTCTTGCGCCCCCTTTTCCCCGCATGAACATGCGGTATATTTATAAAATCAGTACAAAAACCGCATTTCCATGCCATTTCGGGGCGCCTGCTTATTATTTATTTATGCAGTGGAAATAAAATAAAGAACGGCAGGAGGTTAAAATGAAAACCAGCACAGCTTATACACTTCAGTTTGAAGAAATTCTGTTCTCAGGCAGGAACAGAAATTATGGCGCTTTTGTTCTTCGCAGAAACTATAAACGTAATCTTATGATTGCCTGCGTTGCATCAGTACTTATAATTACAGGAATTGTTTCTACGCAAAAACATGAGCCGATAAATATTGAAATAACTAAAAAACCATTGGGCGGTATTACAATTGATTTGCCTCCTGCACAGGTTGACGAGAACCCGGTCATTCCGGAAACCCCTAAAGTTATTCCTCTTCAAAATACAGTAAAGTTTACACCACCTGTAGTAGTTGAAGATTCAAAAGCTCTCAATGAAGTGCTGCCTACTATAGAAGACCTGAAAGAAGCAACTCCATGGACAGAAACCATGAAGGGACAGGAAGGCGGAACAGACGTAACATATATTGAACCGGTACTGCCGCCGGTTACAGCGCCGAAAGAAAAAGAAGTTGAGCAGCCCATAATGTTTGCAGAAGAAATGCCCGCTTATGCAGAAGGCACAGATGCCCTGTTAAAATTTTTCGCAGCAAAAATAAAATACCCTGAACTTGCCCGTAAAGCAGGCATTGAAGGCAAGGTTTATATAAGCTTTATTGTAAACAGGGATGGTTCTGTTTCAAATCCTGAAATAATAAAAGGCATTGGCGCCGGATGCGATGAAGAAGCACTGAGAGTAGTAAGCCTGCTTGGCAAATGGATACCCGGCAAGCAAAATGGTAAAGCAGTAAGAGTAAAAATGTCAATTCCAATAGTATTTAAATTACAGTAGGCACAGGGGAGATATCATTTAAGATACTACGTCTACAGACAGCCGGTGTTTTTCACCGGCTTTTTATTATGCAGGATATAAAAGAACTAACAATTGTCTTATGTAGAGGACGCACATTGTGCGTCCCCTTTAAACAAAAGTTCCTCTTTAGCAAAGAGGGTACGGCTTCAGCCGGGGGAGATTTGCGTTTACATATAACAAAATGTTACATTATGTATAACGTAGCGCCCCTGCAGGTTATGGATATATTTTTGGGTATCTCTGCTATTAATGTCTCGCTCCCGGCGGCGTGAAAATAAAACATGTCTTCACTTCGGAGAAGTGAGATATTAATAGAAGATGTATCTTCCAAACAAACATGCACCCTGCATGGGCACTGCATTAGTTAATTATTGTTTTTACTGTGCCATAACAACAAAACCAGATTGTCATGAACCATTGCGGGTATCTTCATTCCTCAATCCGGTAGGATTGAAATATGGGTAGCAAATGCTTCCACAATTGTTTAAAGAACTCCGGAGGATTTCAACATTTCTTTTGATGATAACACATACTATATACATTCTTTCTGGTTAAGACAACAAAACCAGCCTGTCATGAACCATTTCATGACAGAGGATAACACCATAAATGCTTTGCCCGGTGACGATGTAAAATGTATGCTTATATATATCCGGAATACCCGGGCTTGTTTGCAATGCCAGACATCTTTTAACACCTTATAATCATTACAGGCATCATCATTTAGAAGCTTTAAACAGGTATAAATTTTATACAATAACAATGTTAAATATTACCCTAACTTTTTATAACTTCATACAACTGATTATCTCTTATTATATTAAGATTAATAGTCCTATGAAAATAAAAACTTTCCTGCTTTGCCTGCTGCTTATTCCTGCTGTTACAGCGCAGATATCAGCCCCCTATGTTGAACATCTGTCAATCGAACAGGGACTTTTCCGCAGTTCAGTTAACTGCATAATGCAGGACAGCCGTGGTTTCATCTGGTTCGGTACAACTGATGGACTTGCACGGTATGATGGATATTCATTTAAAATGATTTCCCCTGATAAACAAAACAGTCTCCCGCTCCCGGATAATAACATCACAGCAATAGCTGAAGACAAAAATGGTGATATATGGATTGGAACAGCAGAAGGATATTTATGCAGATACTCCCCGTTGTTAATGAAAATAACCACGGTAGAAATTAAATATAACCCTGTATTTACATCTCAGAATGAACCTCCGTTCGATGCAGCCCCTGTTTATACGCAATACAGCAGCAGGAGCATAACCTCGATCTTATGCAGCAGGTCCGGAGATATCTGGGCAGGAACATTTGGCAGCGGATTGTTCAGGTATTTCCCCGGCGAGAAAAGATCGATTCATTATTTCTATACAAAAGGAGATAATTCACTCTCTTCTGATTATATACTCTCTCTTGCTGAAGATAAAAACCGTAATATATGGATAGGCACTTATGGCGGCGGCGTAAATAAACTAACCGGCAAATATAAGAATGGCTGGGAAACAGGAGTACGGTTCACCTGTTTTTTAAACAGCAGTATAGATTTCAACAAGAATATAATCACTTCCCTGCTTATTGATGACAATAAACTGTGGATAGGTTCTTATGGCGCTGGCTTGTTTTCATGTCTCCCTGATGCAAACCCGGATTCTACAAAGCTTGTCCCAGTTGATTTTCTCTCATTAAAAAAACAACCATACAGTATACTATTTATTACTTCTGTTCAGAAAGGTAAAGACAGCAGTATCTGGATTTCTGAATATGGACGCGGTTTATTCTCCTGCAATACAGCCGGCAAAAGTATTATATCTTATACTCATGATCCTCTTAACCAAAACTCTCTTGATAACAATAATATTTCCAGGGTATTTGTGGATAAATCGGGACTTGTATGGGCATCATCTCTTAACGGGTACAGTATAAATAAACTAAATCCCGGGATGCCTTACTTTTACAAAGATACTCCCGGCAGTATAAATACAGAAGAACCTGCAGATAATACCGTCACAGCTTTTGCTGAAAACAATTCGGGTGAAGTTTGGATTGGAACATTACATGGGTTGAGCCGGATTGATAAATCAGGAAAAGTAATTGCAGCTTATAATAATGAACCGGGTAACAATAAAAGTTTATCCGGTAATAATATATCATCACTCTTCTATAGCACAGGCGGTCAGTTATGGATTGGTACCGCAAACAGCGGGCTTAACCTGTATAATCCTGTAACAAAATCATTTACACGTTTTAAATATAACACGGGCAGCAAATCCGGTATCAGCAGCAACAGGATAACTTCAATTACTAAAGATAAAAACGGAACTACCTGGGTCGGTACTTCAAATGAAGGCCTGAACAGGGTAAACATTAAAAACAACAGCGTTGAATTTATCAACTATAAATCAAGTGAATTATACCCGGGTACTTTGCCCGAAAACAGTATAAGGCTTTTGTTTACAGATTCTGGCGGAAACTTAAAAGTAATTACACGCAATGGTTTTATGTGCTCTTACGATTACGTTAATGATGATTTCTATGCAATAAATCTTAAAGATAAAGGAATTAAAGCTGACATAATTTCAGTTTATGCAGAAAAAGATTTTATCCTCTTTGGTACTTCAGGTAAAGGAATATATAAATTAAATATTAATACCAATAAAATAATCAAACATTATTTACCGCCGCAGCTTAATAACAAAATCATTGTTTCAATACTTGCAGATGGAAATAATTTGTGGCTCGGGACCAATTCTGGTATCACCAGGTTTAATATGATAGATAATTCATTTACTGCCTATAATACCAACAACAATCTCCAGGGAATGAAATTTTATCCGGGAGCCTGTTTAAAAAGCACCGATGGTAAGTTTTTCTTTGGAGGTATAAACGGGTATAATTTCTTTAGTCCGGCATCTATAAGCAAAGGGCAGAATAATAATTCAGTATTTATTACATTATTTAAAGCATCAGATAAAGAATTTCCGGTTAATGGAAATACCATAAATCTTTCAGAATACCAAAATTCTATACAGGCTTCTTTTTCGCTTACAGATTATTCTGACCCGCTGAAGAATATTTATTTATATAAGCTTTCAGGGTATGATAAAGCCTGGAGGTATGCTGTAGACGGGACACACAGTATTTCATATACAGATATTCCTCCGGGCAGGTATACACTATATATCAAAGGCATAAACAGTAATGGCATCTTATGCAGTAACACAGCCTCTGTTGGTTTTGCAATTTATCCTGCCTTCTGGAAAACGTGGTGGTTTATTTTACTTGCAGTTTTATTGATTGCAGGAGGTACAATTTACTTTATTTATCTTCGTATTCATAATTATCTTGAAGTTGAAAAGCTTAAATCAAAATTATCAGCCGACCTGCACGATACTATTGGCTCAGGGCTGACTGAAATTGCCCTGTTATCCGATATCTCTCAAATGGAACATGTTAAAAACACCGGCATTGAAAGCCAGCCGCTTCAGAACATCTCATCGCGCTCCCGTGAGCTTATTGATAATATGAGTGATATAGTTTGGCTTGTTAATCCCCGTCCGCGCAGCATGTATGAACTTTTAGTAAGACTGAAAGAAATATATCTGCCTGTATTGTCAGGAAAAGAAATAAAATTTAATTTTGATCTGCCGGCTGCATTTATGAATCTAAAACTTGGCATGGAAGAACGGCAGAATATTTATCTTATATTTAAAGAAGCATTAAATAACAGCATAAAATACAGCGGCGCTGATTATATTTCACTTGCCGCTGAAGCAGAAGATAAATACATTGTAATTACCTTAAAGGATAACGGCACAGGTTTTAACCCTGATGTTATTAAAGGAAACGGGGTAACAAATATGCGGGAAAGGGCTGCTGAACTAAAAGGGAGATTTCAGATTACTTCTGCCGCTGGTGAAGGCACTTCAGTTTCACTGGAAATTAAATTATGATAACAGTATTAATTGTAGAAGATAATAAAATTATCAGCAGCAGTCTTGCTGCTCTTATAAACGGGACAGAAGGCTTTTCATGCCCGGCCGTTTACGGTGATTGTGAATCATTATTTCGTGATAACAAACTACCGGGAGCTGATGTAGTTTTAATGGATATTGCCCTCCCCGGGATGAACGGAATTGAAGGTGTTAAAATCATAAAAGAAAAGCATCCTGAAGTTAATGTTGTAATGCTTACAATATATGAAGAAAACCAGCATATCTTTGATGCATTGTGTGCAGGTGCATGCGGTTATCTCGTAAAAAAGACTCCCCCCGCACAGCTTATTGAAGCAATTAAAGATGTATGTGCAGGCGGCTCGCCAATGAGCTCTGGAATTGCCAGGAAAGTTACAACATTATTTTATAATAATAATTTTATTAAAAATATAACTAAAGAATCCATTTTAAGCAGCCGCGAAAAAGATGTACTGTCAGCCTTATCTGCCGGTAAAAGCTACCAGGAAATTGCCGACTCACTTTACATAAGTATTGATACAGTACGCCATCACATCAGGAACATATATTCAAAACTGCATGTTCATTCACAGTCAGAAGCAGTGGCAAAAGCCATAAGAAAAGGATTAATATAGATTTGAAAACAGCCATAAAATCTATTCTGTTCTCATTAATAATTATTCTTACACTATCAGGCTGCAAACCAAAACGGTCTCAACTAATTGTTGATGAAATTTATTTGTCAAAACACGTAGTTGGCCCGCCATTTAGAGGTACAATTAGGTTTAATCCTCCAATACAAGGCCGAAATCAAGCTGCTAGCATTGACACAACTACAGAAATACCTTTTTGCTTTAGGGCGATTAAAATATCTCACTCTGCTTATTCACCAAAATTAATTATAAAAGTAAATAAAGAAGGGAAGCTGCAGGGGTATTATAAAAACTGCTTATCCGAAACCGAGGGGTATTATGAAACAATGCTTCCGGATTCAATGATTACATATTTTAACAGCCAGATATATAAGATGAATCATAAAAAATTTAAAATATCAGTTTTTAATAAATCTTATGCTTTTGAAGGATTTTATGATGGTCCTGAATATTTTGTATACTTTAAAAAAGATAACAAAATCAGAATGGATTTTTGTTTTATAAATAGTAAATCTCCTCAAAATACTATCTCTTTTATTGATTCTTTATATAACTATATGGGGAAAGTTAAACTTAAAGATAAGCCTTCAGAATATTTCCGCATGGATACACTTATAGTATTAAAAACAGAAGAATTAAGAGGAAAAAATTATTAATATTTTCCTTACAGCCTTTTAAGAAAGTCCCTCTTTAGCAAAGAGGGTACGGCTTCAGCCGGGGGAGATTTGCGTTCACCTATAACAAAATGTCACACTATTTATAATGTAGCACCCCGGCAGGGTGCGAATACATTTTTTGTTACACCTGCTATTAATATCTCACTCCCGGTGGAGTGAAAACAAAAAATGCCTTCCCTTGGGAGAAGTGAAACATTAATAGAAATTATATCTCCCAAATAAACGTCCTGCATAGCTGCTGCATTAGTTACATTATTTGCCCACAAAATATTTATATATATATCAAAAGTATATGAGCCTGTTTCTTTCAGCCCAATATCATTCAATTTATATTTTTTCAATACCAGGTATAACCAACCCGCCTGTTCGTATATTGAAGGTATGTTGTTTCTATTAATGTTTCCCCACTTTTGGGCAATAATAGTATTTCTCTTCATTTTACGGCGGGTTTTAATCCACAGCATACATTATTAAAACGATACCCCATTAATTATTAACTTAATAATATTTCTTAACTCCATGTATATTTCACCCTGTTTTTACACCATTTTGCATACCATGTACCCCCCTTTTCTGGCTTTAAAATTGCTGTTTTATAGTATTGTTCTTTCGCTTCATGGATATAATGCTGCACTTTGCAGCAATCCCGCTTAAAGCTGAAGCTGCTAACAAAAACTAACAATTCTCTAACAGCAGGGATATTTAATGAAAATTAAACAACCAATAAACCACTTAACACTGTTTCTTCTTATATCTATGATTATTGGCATTATTATGCCTGTAAAAGCACAGGTTTATAAGGATTCAACAGCAAAAATCGAAGACAGAATTGAAGACCTTCTTGCCAGGATGACTCTTGATGAAAAAGTCGGACAAATGGCTCAGGCAGAAAGGGCTGCTTTCAGCGATGTAACTGAAATTAAAAACTATTTCCTTGGTTCACTCCTTAGCGGAGGCGGTTCTGCACCGGCAAGCAACACAGGCAAAGGCTGGGCAGATATGTTTGATTTATACCAAAAACAGGCAATGAATACAAGACTGGGTATTCCTCTTATCTATGGCATTGATGCGGTTCATGGCCATAATAATGTTAAAGATGCTACCATATTCCCTCACAACATTGGCCTTGGCTGTACCCGTAACCCTGAACTTGTTAAAGCAGCAGCCCATATAACCGCTCTCGAAATTATGGGAACCGGGCTTAACTGGGATTTTGCCCCTTGTATTGCTGTCGCTCGTAATGAACGCTGGGGCAGAACTTACGAGGCATTTGGCGAAACTCCTGAACTTGTAACTGAGCTTGGCAAAGCCGCAGTGCTTGGGTACCAGGGGGACAGTCTTATGGGCAAATCCAGCATTGTAGCCTGCGCAAAACACTACATGGGAGATGGCGGCACAAAGGATGGAGATGACCAGGGCAATACAGTAATAGATGAAGCCACATTGCGCAGTATACACCTTCCTGCATATATAGAGGCTATTAAAGCAAAAGTCGGTACTGTTATGGCATCTTACAGCTCATGGAATGGGGTTAAAATGCACGGCAATAAATACCTGCTGACCGATGTATTAAAAACTGAACTTGGCTTCGATGGCTTTGTAGTATCAGATTATGCCGCTATTGACCAGCTTTCCGGCTCATACAGTGATCAGGTTGAAGCTTCCATAAATGCAGGTGTTGATATGGTTATGCTTCCCAATAACTACGTTGAATTTACAACTACACTAAAGTCACTTGTAAACAGCGGCAGGGTGCCTCTCTCCCGTGTTGATGATGCTGTCCGCCGCATACTAAGGATCAAATTCAGAAATGGGCTTTTCGAACATCCTTATGCTGACAGAACATATATCAACGATATAGGTTCAGATGCACACAGGGAGGTTGCACGGCAGTGTGTTAGAGAATCTCTTGTGTTACTAAAGAAGAAAGACAATGTACTTCCGCTCAGCAAAGACGGGTACAGAATTATGGTTGCTGGTAAAAATGCAGATGATATAGGCAATCAATGCGGCGGGTGGACAATTAGCTGGCAGGGCTCAAGCGGTGATATAACTAAGGGGACAAGCGTTCTGGATGCAATTGAATCAGCAGTTGGTACAAGTATGATAATGTACTCTGCAGACGGTACAGGTGCACCTGCTGCTGATGTGGCTGTTGCTGTTATCGGTGAAACTCCCTATGCAGAAGGACAGGGAGACAGGGATGACCTGAACCTTTCTACAGAAGATATTGAACTTGTCAGAACTCTTAAAAAAGCAGGCATCCCTGTTATAGTAGTACTAATCTCCGGCAGGCCTATGCTGTTAAACCCCATACTACCCTTCTGCGACGCTGTAATTGCCGCATGGCTTCCCGGCACAGAAGGCAAAGGTATATCTGATGTACTGTTTGGTGACTACCAGCCTAAAGGCCTTCTTTCTAACAGCTGGCCAAACAGCATGTCACAGATTCCTGTAAACTTTGGTGACACTAATTATAATCCCCTTTTTGATTATGGCTACGGAATTACCAGCCTGGCCAACTCAGCGGCAGGTTCTTCACCGGAATTTTATGCTGCATCAACTACTTCCGATGGTACTGCAGTTGAAGTATCATTTAACAAGACAATAGATGCCTCCAGCGTTTCAACTGATGGTTTTGTAGTTTATGTTAACTCTATGCCTGTTAACCTAACAGGTGCAGCATTGAAGAGCAGCGATAACACAATACTTGTACTTACTCCTGAAACCGCTGTTGATAAAGGAGATGCAGTCCGGATTAGTTACAGCGGCTCAGCTATAAAGTCTGCTGATGGAGGAATATTAAATGAGTTTTCATATAATGAAGTATATAATCTTTCTAATGATTACAACTACTTAACCATACCTGGTAAAATAGAAGCAGAAGATTACAGTAATATGGCTGGTGTGCAGACTGAAAACACCTCTGATACAGGCGGTGGACTGAATGTTGGCTATATAGATACCGGCGACTGGATGGATTACCTCGTCAATGTTCCTTCTGACGGCAGTTATGAATTTAAGTTCCGTGTAGCAAGCCAGTCAACAGCAGGGAAAATTACACTTAAACTTGATGGAACAACTGTTTCTTCATTTACACTGCCGGTTACAGGCGGATGGCAAAACTGGCAGACTGTTTCAAACACATGCAATCTTACTGCCGGGCAAAAAACTCTGCGCGTTGCTGCAACCATAGGAGGTTTCAACCTGAACTGGTTTATGGTTAGTGTTATAACCTCTGTTAATGACGATAAGTCAGTACCGTCATCATACAGCCTTAAACAAAACTTTCCCAACCCATTTAATCCTGTTACAACAATAGAGTACAGTATTCCTGAAGCAGGAGATGTTAAGCTTGCAATTTATGATATACTTGGAAGTGAAATTGCTGTATTGGTAAACAAAGAACAGTCAACCGGTACTTATACAGTAAAGTTTGATGCAAGCTCTATGGGTTTAAGCAGTGGAATGTATATATACAAACTGCAGGCTGGCTCTTATACCGAGATAAAAAAACTGATGCTTTTAAAATAGTTATTCTTTGTCCGGCAGGGCATTTTGTTCTGCCGGATTCAGCTCTGTTACCCCAATTATTGCCGACCCACACATTTATTTCATCCTTTTATAACAATACATTACCTGCTGCACCAATTAACTGTCAGTATATGAAAACACATTGTATTTTTATATTGGTTATTAAATAAAACAGGATTGAATATGGCATCTTATGGAAAAAGCACAATTGCTGCACCAGTTTTAATTTTAAGCAAATTATCACTTCTGGCATGCTGGGTTTACTTTTTTTTAAGTGTTATCGGTGTTATTACAATGAACAGTAATATATACTTCTGCATTCTGGCATTTTTATTAGGAGCCGCCGGAATTATTCTGATGGTGTTTGGAATTACCGGGCTTGGAAAAACAGTATCAATTGGCCTGCCGGATGAAAAAACGACATTGAAAACAGCCGGAGTATTTAGCTTAACCCGCAACCCTATATATACAGGAAGCCATCTTTTGTGTATTGGTTCTTTTATACTTACAATTAATTATATTAATTTTATTCTTCTTTTACTTGCTGTTATTATTCATCATTTTATTATACTTAGGGAAGAAAAATTCCTTGAGTCTTCATTTTCTAATGAATGGGAAATATACAGGAACAAAACTCCAAGATATTTATTAATTAAATAATTATATCAAATAAAATGAATGTCAATCAATATAACAGGACAGGGCTCTTAAAAATTGCCGGGTACCTGACAGTTGCCCTTGCAATATTTCAGGCTGTAATAACAACGGTACCTTCCTGGGCACTTTATTTTGGCGCCGGGGAAGAAGTAACAAAAAGGCTCTGGCTCCTTTATACATCTGGTTACTCTGTTGCTGTAATGTTTTTCCTTTTTGCACTTTATGCATTTTCTGCAGCCAGTATGATAAAACCTCTTAAAGCCATTAAACCAATACTAATAATGATCAGCAGTATTTTCTTATTAAGAGGCTTCGCCCTGTTTCCTGAACTGCTTGCCAATGCAGAAGTAATTAACCTGGGTGGTAACATTCCTGTACAGGCAATAATATCTTCAATAGTATCATTACTGTTTGGAGTTATATATATTATCGGTACTTTAATTGCATGGGGGAATATTCCTCACAGATAGTTTCTTTTAGTCAATCGTTCATATACCGCATTAAAGCTTAATTATTTGTTCTAAAACCCGATAATAATCATGGGAATCTGAACTAACAAAGATTCTCACATATACCTATATCATTATCGGGGGCCCTTATGAAAATTATTTCATCAACAGTTCTTTTCCTTTTATTAACAATTAATTTGTTCCCATAAAGTTTTTATATAAAAGCTACGGAGGTTATGGTATAAAAACCTCTATTGATTATTTTAACTCAAAGGAAGATATTAATACAACTGCACGAAAAATCACAACCGAAGAATCAGTACCATATTCATTTGGTGAAGGATTAAATTTAAACATTTCAACAGGTTATAAAATCACTCCCAACTTTGGTGCCGAACTTGAATTTGGTTATTTAAAGAGTTCTCCTGTTGAAATTTATTCAAATAACATAACCGATAATGGAGCTGAGTTATATAATTTAAAGTACAAGGCACATTCATACAGCATAACACCCTCAGTATTTGTAACAACTGATTTTTGCGGTGTTAAACCATTTGCAAAATTTGGAGTAATATTTGCTTTCCCTAAAGTAAATCTTGACTGGAATGGTTCTTATAACTATACATCCAATCAAACACGAGTTAGTGACAAAGCTGAAGAGGAATATACAGGCAATATTGCTGTGGGAATAAGCTCCTCTTTTGGGATAACGTATAACATATATGACAGGTATAACCTTGTTTTTGAGATCAGCAGCAGAAATTTATCTTATTCGCCAAAAGAATTTAGAATAAAGGATGTTAAAATTAATAATGTATCACAGTTCAGTGAAAGCGATAAAAATAATATGGTATGGAAATTTGCTGATAAGAAAAGCTATGGTGAAGATTCTGAGGATGGCACTAATAAAATGTTAAATATGAGTTATGCCTTTAGCAGCCTCTCTTTTTCACTTGGGGTTATGATAGAACTTTAATATTATTATCATATAATAATAAATGGATAATACTATGCAAAATGTTGTATCAGACCTGCAAAAGACAATAGATGTTTTTTTTCCTGTTATGAAAGCAATGCCCGCAGAACAATGGGAAATAAGTTCTGCCCCGGAGAAATGGACAAGGAAACAAATACTTGGCCACCTGATAGATTCTGCAGCCAACAATCATCAAAGATTTGTACGAATGCAGTTTGAAGATAATCCATTAATCAGATATGACCAGAACAACTGGGCTGCTGTACAGAACAGCAAAAAAGAACCTGTTGAAATACTGTTAGGCCTGTGGCTGCAATACAACAGACACCTTGCTTTTATTCTGGAAAATATACCTGCTGAAAAGTATAATAATTTGTGCAATGTTGGTAAACCAGAATCATTTACGCTGCAATGGATAGCGGAAGACTATATCAGGCACATGAAACATCATCTTGAGCAAATTACAACTAAATAATTAAACAAGGTTTTTCAAAACTCCTGGTTTTTAAAGGTGCCACAAAAGTTCCATTTGCCATTTTACCGTAAACTCCCCTAAGTTATTATTATGTAATAATTTAGGGGAGTTTTTTTATGTAAAACCCGCATCTTGTGGCACCTTTTCAGAGGATACCAGCGCATGCCCCTATGGCCTTAACCTACTGTAAATAAAGAAGTTAGCATATTGCCAGCCCATCTGGCATTCTAATTGATACATATTAAGTGTCAATTTGATGGAAGAAGAATAATAGGTGAAGATATGCTAAGATTAAAAAATGTTCATGGTTACAAGGTTGAAGCCAGTGATGGAATAGCCGGAAGTATATATGAAATACTGTACGATGCAAAAACTTTAAACACTAAGTATATAGTTGTTAATACCGAGACTGCATTAAATAAAAAGCTATTTCTGCTGGAACCTGAACATATATCGAATATCTACCCTGGTACACGTATGATTGAGACAAAGTTAACGACTAACAGTGTAAGAAATAGCCTTCCACTTGAAAGGATAAGAGATGAATACGAAACGTCAGATGCTTATGCATGGCCTTATTACTGGCTTGGTACCGCAGGTGGGTTTCCGGGTGTTACACCAAGCAGGGTTTTTAATCTCCCTGAAGTAATAAGAACCGGAAAGTCAAACAGTAGTATTGTAAGCAGTCGCGAATTGGTTGATTATAAAACAAGAACGAGTGATGGCTATAAGTTTAATGTTCGGAATTTGTTACTTGATGAATCTACATTTAATATTAAGTACCTTGATTTATCGACTCTGTTAAGTTTATCTTCTGCCGGCAGAATGCTCATTTCAGTAAACAGCATTCTGGGTTTCTTCTTAGACAATGAATTGATACACCTTGCTAATACATTGGCGGAGGTAAGGAACAGCAATGGTTATGCGCGAAAAGTAAGTTATCGGTTCGCTTTTAACTTCAAAAGCATATTTTAATATTCCATTGCTGCATGTAGACAGTTAATATTTTTTAGACTTAGTTACGAAGTTATCCCGGGCTCCCACCCGGGATTTTTATTTTAAACTTATTTATATTTTAGTATTCAATCCGGCTTAAGTTCTGGCTTAATTTTATATTCATATTAATTCCGGAAATAATTAAAAATCCATTGCACACTACTTCAGAGAATAAATTATTATGAGAGTACTAAAACACCTGTTTGAACAAAATAAAAAATGGGCTGAAAAAGTTAAAGATAACGAGCCGGATTTTTTTTCAAAGCTGGCAAAACAGCAAAGCCCACAGTATTTATGGATAGGCTGTTCGGACAGCCGTGTTCCGGCAAACCAGATTGTTGACCTGCCCCCGGGTGAAATATTTGTGCACAGAAATATAGCAAATGTTGTTGTACATACAGATTTAAACTGCCTTTCCGTTATTCATTATGCAGTTGAAGTATTAAAAGTAAAGCATATTATTGTCAGCGGCCATTATGGATGCGGCGGTGTTGCGGCTGCCCTTGAAAACAAGGACCACGGGCTTATTGATAACTGGCTGCAAAATATTAAAGATGTTTACCGGCACTATCAAGAAGAAATTGATAACATAACAGTTGAGAAAGAAAAACTTAACAGGATGTGCGAACTAAACGTTATTGAACAGGTTAAAAATGTTTGTCGTACCACTATTGTTCAAAATGCATGGAAATCAGGACAGGAACTTTCCATTCATGGCTGGATATATAATATTGAAGACGGTTTAATACGTGACATGGATGTTTGTATAACCAGCAATACCGAAGCTGCAGCTCTGTCGCAGAGGTAATTTCTTACAGTTTATTTTAACCTGTGACTTAACATAAACTTAATTTGACCATCCTGCCAAATATGGATAAATTCATTCCTGATATTATTGATATCCTGTTTTGATGAAGCAATTTAATTGCTGTATGTAAGAATAAATAGCGGATGTGTCTATGCTTGATAAGCTTTTTAATACTATAAATGCACCTTCAGTGCAGTATATGATATTTAACAAAGACAGCATCATTTATTATCATGTAAGTGGTTATGCAAAAACCGGGATTCAAAAAGCAGATAACAATACATCATATAACCTGCATTCATTATCTGAAACATTCACTGCACTGGCAGTATTACAACTGGCTGCTGATGATAAATTACAGTTGAATGAGCCGATAATAAAATATTTCCCGGATTTTTCATTTGATAATCATATTACCATATATGATTTATTAGCCCATTCTTCTGGCATAAAAGATCCTGAAGGAATAGATTGGTATCATTCAGCAGAAATACACCGATTATTTGACGAAAAGAATTTTTGCAGCGAAATAATAAACGAAATTCCTGCCAGGGTACCAAAGCGTGAAAAGAAATACTGCCGCTCAAATACCGGGTATTTACTACTCGGGAAGCTTATTGAGAGAGTATCCTTTTATAGTTACGAAGAATACATTTCAAAAAATATTCTTCAAAAGCTGCAGCCATACGGAATTTTATTTCCCCACACTAATACTCTGCCTGCTGCAACCGGTTATCAGAAAACATTTAGCCTGTCAACTCTTTCGCCTGATTACCTGTTTGATAAAGAAAGAACCCGTGGAGAGTTAAAAAGCTACTGGAAACCAATTGATATTTATTATACCAACAATCCTTCTGTTAACAGTCTTGCCGCTACTGCTCACGGCCTCGCAGCTTATCTGAAAGAATTTATTAAAAAGGACAGCAAACTTATCCCGGGTAATTATAAATCACTCTTCCTTGAAAGCAGCCGGTTAAACAGCAAAAAGAACACTTATGGAAATATTGGCTGGATTAAAGGAAAACTGCGGGACTTTGATTATTTCTCATACGCAGGAACCGGAGAAGGTTATTATTCTGAAGCAAGGATTTATCCTGAAGCCGGGCTGGGCAGCCTTATCTTACTTAACCGGACAGGCTTGAAAGAAGAAAAACTTCTGGACAGAACGGATTTATATTTTCTTAAAACATATAACCCGCATATAGAACCAGATATTTATGCTGAAGCTAATATAATGGCATAAATAAGAGTCTGGATTAAAAATCATTCAATCCATCAGGTTTAAAAATTTTAAATTATCTGCTCCTGAGATTTTCCCGCAATTTCATTAATTTTTGGCTTAATCCAACTTTATAGGTATGCGGAAATTCAAACCTTTTGTGTTCTGCAGGAAGATGAGATAAATTTTCCAGCACTCTTTCCCTGATTACATCAACTGGTTCACCTTTTATTTTTAACTCACCATTTATCATAAAATGTTTTGTAATTTCACAACTCTCAAATCCATCTAACTCAATATGCTTTTCTTTTTCGAATGGATGATACATCATTTCCGGAACGGGCTCATCTTTAAGAGCTACTGCATCTGCCCTGTAAAATCCTTTATTATCTGTAAACCGTATTACTCTTTTTACTCCCGGCAGCGAAAGTTTTTTAATGTTATCCGAAATTTTAATGCGGGGAATATTATTATACATCGATAACTTATATACTCCATCAAGAGCGGAATCCGGATGACCGGTAACAAGATTGGTACCAATACCAAATATATCAACCGGGGCTTTCTGTTCCAGGAGGCTTTTAATCACAATTTCATCAATCTGGTTAGAAAGGACAATTTTAACGTATTCCAGGTTATTATCATCAAGTATTTTCCGCGCCTGTATAGAAAGATAAGCAAGGTCTCCGCTGTCAAGCCTTATTCCGTTCAATCTGTAACCTTTTTGTTCAAGTTCTTTGGCAACAATTACTGCGTTTGGCATGCCGGAATTTATAGTATCATAAGTATCAACAAGTAATATGCAGTTCTCAGGATTTAATTCAGCATATTTACGAAAGGCGGCAAGTTCATCATCAAAACTTTGAATAAATGAATGCGCCATTGTTCCCTGGGGAATAAGATTATAATGTTTTGCAGCCAGTACGTTGGATGTTGAGTTAAAGCCTCCAATAACTGCGGCACGTGCAGCCTGCATTCCGCCAAACCCCTGCGCCCGCCTTAAACCGAATTCGCTTAAAACCCTGCTGCCTGCAACAAGTCTCATCCTTGAAGCTTTTGTTGCAATAAGTGAACTGAAATTAAGAATGTTAAGAAGCAGAGTTTCTATAACCTGTACTTCTGCAAGAGTACCCTCCGTAACAACCACAGGTTCATAAGGAAATATTATTGAGCCTTCTTCAACAGAACGGATTGTCCCTTTAAAAGAAAATGATTTAAGATAATCCAGAAAAGTGTCATTCATTTTTAGTGAATGCAGATAATCAATATCCTCATCAGAAAAATGAAAATCCGAAAGAATTTCAAGCAGTTCACCAAGTCCTGCATAGACTACGTAACCACCGTTATATGGATTTGTTCTGAAGAAGTAATCAAAGGAAGCAGGCTGAGTATGTTTGCCATCAAGGAAATAAGACTGCAGCATTGAGAGTTCATACATATCAGTATAAAGGCCGGAAGAAAAATCAAATAGTTTCATAATAACCAGTAAAGTTTTATACAAACTTAATGTTTATATAAATAATGTGCAGTGGATAAAAGAATAATATAGCGAATGCTGCGGAACCTGCAGCATAAGCTGCAGATTCCGGTAAAAGAAGAATATTAATAAACGAGAGTCTGAATTGCGTGCGCAGGTATAAATATTTGTGCAGCACCGTTGCCGGCATATATACTGTAAGTAACAGAAGAATCTCCCTGGTTCATTACAACAGTAGCAATTTTGCCATCTTTATTTATAAAAGAAGTGCTTAATAACTGGCTTCTGCTTGCAGAGGTCGCAATCATTTTAGCTCCCGGCCTTATAAATTTAGAGAAATGGCCAAGATAATAAAAAGAAGGTGTAAATATTAAATCACCGGTTTTAGTATCAGCATGAACAGGAGCAAAACAGAAATTATTAGCATGATTAGGGCCGCCGTTTTCATCAAGCAGCAAATTCCAGTCAGTCCAGCCTGAGGTACCATTGTTAAAATCATTAATTATACTTCTGCCATAACGTTCAGCATTTGGCCAATACTGATACCTGGAAGCATCAAACTTTTCAACGCACCCTTCTGTAAAGAGGAGATTTTTATCCGGGAAACTTTTTTTAATACTGCCAACATTTTCAAACATGGGCTGTCCACCGGTCCATGTTTCATACCAATGGAAACCAACACCCCATACATATTTGGCAGCTTTAGGGTCAGAAAGAATAACATTAGCCCTGTGATTTATAAGATCGCGGTTATGATCCCATACAACAATTTTTTTATCGCCAAAGCCTGATTTTGCCATAGTTGGCCCGAGGTAATTTTTCAGGAAATCTCTTTCTTCTTCTGCAGTATATATACATGATTCCCAGGTTTGAGTAGCCATAGGTTCATTCTGTACTGTAATACCCCAAACATTTATACCTTCAGCTTCATAAGCTTTAATAAACTTTGTAAAGTAATTAGCCCATGACTGGAAATATTCAGGGAGAAGTTTACCGCCTTTAAGCATATTGTTGTTGCTCTTCATAAATGCAGGCGGACTCCAGGGGCTAGCAAAAAACATCATTTTTCCCCCGGCTTTTGCAATAGCCTTTTTTATAAAAGGAAGTTTAAATTGCCTGTCATGATCTATACTAAAAGTTTTTAGGTCTTTATCCCCTTCCTGAATATAAGTATAACTGCCGCTGCTGAAGTCACAGCTATGAATATTAGTACGGAGTATAGAATAGCCTATGCCTTTTTCTTTGTCAAAATATGCAGTTAAGAATTCTTCCTGCTTTTCAGGGGAGAGTTTTGCAAATACTTCGGCTGCTGCGTCAGTAGCAGCGCCGCCAACACCTATAAACTCCTGAAATTTCTTATCAGGATTTACAAATACCAGCACTTCTGTTTCCAGAGGCTGCCGTGCGGCAGAAAACTGAACATCCCCTGTTTTGGTAAGCCTTAGATTTGCACTATCTGCTGTGGTATAAACAGTAATACTTTTACCTTCTGAAGTAAATTTCTTCTGCGAAAATGAATTACTGCTTATAATTAGTAAGAACAATAATATGAGTACCGAAGCTTTAATGTATCTCATTAGTGTTTCCTTTTTGTTAATAAAAGTGTTACTGCATTTTTCCGGGATGAGTAATACCTTTAACAAAACACTGTTGAAATATAAGAGTTGCATATTTAATATTCACGCAAGCCGGATAAAAAACGGTATTATTTTAAGCTAATACCAGTTATAAACTTATAGAACATATAAATCCGGAATTATTATCTTCCTTAAAAAGTATTACCTGCTTATTTTTAACTTATAACTATTATTAATAACAAATATTTTAGAGAGAAATGGCAGTCTCAGAATTTTGGTTTTTCTGGCTTTTCCCGGTTGCATTTGCACTTCATAATATTGAGGAAGCAATATGGATGCCTTCATTTTCAAAAACAGCAGGAAGATTTGCCCGGCCGGTTAATTCTTTTGAGTTCATATTTGCAGTAATTATTTTAACTATTTTATCTGCAATAATTACAGAGTTATTCTTTCTAAATGGGAAAGAAAGCTTTTTTTGCAATTTATATTTTGCCTTCAACCTGGCAATGCTGCTGAATGTTTTCTTCCCCCACATTTCTGCAACAATTGCCCTTAAAAAGTATTGCCCCGGACTTTTAACAGGGCTTACATTCTTAGCCCCTGTAACAATTTATGTACTGTATTATGGGTATACAAATGGCTTCATAAAGTTTCCCGGGTTCTTGTTCATTGCTATAATATTCTCCCTATTATTAATTGCTTCTATTCCCTTTCTTTTTAACACAGGGAAACTTCTTAAAAAACAATTACTTATGAAAAAACAACCCAATGTCTCATAATGGACACAGTTTCAATGTGAGATGTTTTAATCATTTTGCCTTCCTAAAAAGACCATAATTCTGCTGTTTTTCGCAGTTTTTAGATTGGTATGCCCTTTGCAGTAATGCCCCCATTAGTTGTAAATCCCGATAAATAAAAAATTATTAACACTGAGGGCAATTTTAATGAAAAAAAGTATTACCGTAATGCTTACAATAATGATGATGGTGTGGTTAACTCCATTATCATACGGCACTGTTAACGCTGCAGATGCTAATACAATACTAAGCAGATGGAATGCAATAATAGTAAAAGATGTTACCAATATTGGAGAAATAGAAGGCCGTATATTTATCGGCGGAAACTACAACGTCTCCAATTCACATCAATTTGGTTTTAGGTTAACAGACAACTCCACAAGCGATATAGTTTATGCAGTGGGTGGAAGCGTAACAACAAATGGACAAGCAAATATAAAAGTTTTTTACGGAAGCGCTGCGGTTGCAACATCGGTAAGCAGCACAAACTGGTTTCAGTTTATGCAAAACGGAGGTACTTTAGCAGCTTCAAGTTCATGGCCTTCAAACAATTCTCCAATCAGCGATATTAAAAGTGCTTCGGATTACTGGAAAACACTAACTGCAAACAGCACAGTTTCTACTCCTTCTTCACAGCCCGGGCCACTTAGATTTGACTGTGCCAGTGGACAGTCAGTTGCAGTTTTTTCTGTTACAGATACAGAGACTTTTGAAAATTCAAGAGTTCAGCAAATAGAATTAAATCCAAGTTCATCAACTGAGACAGTAATTATTAATGTAAAATCAATTGATGGAAATGTAAACTGGTCATACGGCAATATGGTTGGCCAGCTTAACAGTAATACCTGGAGATCAAGAGTAATATGGAATTTTTATACTGACGCCAACGGCGGAGATATGGGCAACTTAAATTTTAATGCCGGTTTTGATGGCGCACTTATAGCCCCCACCGCAAAATTAAACACAAATTCAAATGTTGATGGAAACGTGGTAGTTGAGTATTTAAATACAAGTGCAGAAATCCACCTTCCGGGATGGAACGGGAACGCACCCGGCGCAAGCAGTACATGCTACAATACCATTGGAAGTTATGTTTATCATGATTCAAATGTAAACGGAACAAAAGACTCAGGAGAAAATGGAATTGCCAACGTAACTGTTGAACTGCTCCAGGGTTCATCAACCATAGCTACTTCTGTTACAGCTGCTGACGGAAGCTATAGCTTTACAAATATTGTTAACGGAACATATAAAGTTCAGATTGCATCATCTAATTTTGCTGCCGGTGGAGTTTTTTATAATACGAGCAGTACCAAATGGTATACCCGTGGAAACAAAACACAGAGTATAACTCTTAATTGCAATGATAATCTTTCTGTAAATTTTGGCTACTTTAAAACAAATGTTAAAATCACTAAAACAGCCGACAAAGCAACAGTAAAGCCCGGCGAAAATATAACCTATACCTTTACTCTTGATAATGGCGGTGATGTGGTATTGCATGGTGGAGTTGATGTTAAAGACCCGCTGGTAAGCCTTGATACAAATTTTGTTCAGCAGCCCGGAACCAGTTCAACTTTTACAAGGACATATAAAGTAAAAGATAGCGATTGTGGAAGCCTGGTGAATATCGTATATGCAGAAGGGCATCCGGTTTTGAATTATGGTACCTCTTCAGCTCAAAGTCTTGATAATATAACAGATTATGATACTGTTACAGTAACAGTTAACTGCAGCGCTTCCTTAGGTGATAAAGTATGGCTGGATACAAATAAAAATGGTATACAGGATAACGGTGAAAACGGATTCAGTAATATAACCGTAAAGTTATACACCTGTGCAGGTGCACTTAGCGCTTCAACAACAACTGATGCCAATGGTAATTATTTATTTACCAACCTGGCTCCAGGCAGCTATTACGTGGAATTTACAAAACCAAACGGTTATGTATTTACAACAAAAGATGCCAATTCAGGCAACAGTGACAATACTGATTCTGATGTTGATGATGCAACAGGTAAAACAATTTGCGTTGATTTAACAGCCGGTGAAACCGACTTAACATGGGATGCCGGTTTATATGCTGAACAGGTTATACAGAAGGCTGACCTTAAGATTGAAAAATCATCAAACAACCCTAATCCAAACTGCGGCGATAATGTTGTATACACAATAAAAGTTACAAATCTTGGCCCGAATGCAGCAACAAATGTTGTTTCAGGTGACGTTCTGCCAGCAGGGTTAGTCTATGTTTCAAGCAGTGCTACTGTTGGAACATATGACAATACTACAGGTGTCTGGAATATCGGATCACTTGCAGATAACGATGAAGCTACACTTACAATTACAGCAAAGGTTGACTGCTCAAGCCTTAACAGTACCTCATTTGACCTTGGCATAGCACAGGGTTACAACCTGTTTATATTTGGCGACTTGAATCAGCCTTCATGCGATACGCAGGGCAAAGTAGCAGTTGGTAACGATGCTAATCTTTCCAATTACAGTGTTGGCGACCAGTTAACTGCGGCAAATGAAGATGTACTTGTTGTTGGCAATAATCTTACTTACACCAGCGGCAGAGTTTATAATGGTAACGTTGTTTACGGAAACTCAACCAATCTGCCGCAAACATCTGTTTCTATAGACGGAACACTTTCACAGGGCAGCCCGATAGATTTTGCTTCTGCAAAAGTTTATCTTGAAGGTTTAACTGCTTCATTAAGCAATTATACAGTAAGCGGTACAACGACATTTGAATGGGGCGGGCTCAAACTGACCGGAAATGATCCATTCCTTAATGTATTCAATGTTAAAGGAAGCGACTTAAATAGTGCAAATGATTTCCAGATCAGTGTTCCCAACGGCTCTGTAGTGCTTGTAAACATTGATGGTACAAACGTATCATGGAGCGGCGGACTTGTAGTAAACGGGACTGCAATCAGTAACGTTTTATTCAACTTCCCGCAGGCTATAAGCTTAACAATTTCAGGTATTGATATAAGAGGAACAATACTTGCCCCGTTTGCTTCACTTAATTTCTCTTCAGGCGTGATAAACGGACAGGTAATTGCCAAATCAATGACCGGAGGCGGACAGTTTAACCTTAGTATGTTCAAAGGTAATATCCCGGTTGACAGAGTTATTACAAATATAGCTTCTGTTACTTCAACAACAACTGATGAAGTTAATACAAACAATGCGTCATCTGCAACAATAACTATCGGCAGCACAGCCAGCAGCAGTGACACTACAAGTTCATCTTCAGGCAGCGGCAGTTCATCATCTGATACAACTGGGACCTGGAAGAATGTATGTTCATTTGATGACGGGCAGATTGTATATGCAATGCTTTATGATGGAGCAGTTATTTATGCAGGCACAATGGGCGGAAAAATATACAAATCTGATGATAACGGTACAACATGGACTTTAATAAATAATGGAATGGGCGTAAGCTTTATATGGTCTCTCGTAAAGAAAGACAACTGCTTATATGCCGGTACAGAAAATGGTGTTTACGCATTTGACGGTTCATCATGGAAAACAACTTCACTCTGCGGTAAAGACGTTCATTCACTTGTTACAAAAGGCAATGACATTTACGCAGGTACATGGGGCTGCGGTATCTATAAATCATCCAATAAAGGTGCTGACTGGACAGAAGCAAATGACGGACTTGACTGGGCATTAACAATTCAGTCTTTAACAGTTCATAACGGGACAATATATGCCGGCACAGTTGGCGGCGGATTATTCAAATCAAACGGTTCAGGCTGGACAAAAGCAGGATGCGGCAACCAGGTTATCTGGTCAATGGGTTCAACATCTTCATGCTTATATGCAGGAACCTATGGCGATGGTTTATATAAATCAAATGACGGCGCTTCATTTACAAAAGTAAATACATTATCAGTACCTTATATATACAATATAATGACAGATGCTTCTGACAGGGTATTCGTCAGCTCATTAACTAACGGTATCTTTGTTTCATCTGATAATGGCAGCACCTGGTCAGCACTTGGCATGAAGGGCTTCAATATAAGTTCTTTAATGGTTAACAAGAGCACAAGCGAAGTATATGCCGGTACAAAATCAGGTACAGTTTATAAAATGAACAGTGTTGAAAACACTACATCTGTTAATGATGAAGCATCAGCACCAAAAGAATTCAATCTTGCACAGAATTACCCGAATCCGTTTAACCCCTCAACAATAATCGGATTCTCAGTTCCGGCATCAGGAAGATACACCCTTAAAGTATATGATATACTTGGACAGGAAGTAGCTACTCTTATTGACCAGGAAATGAATGAAGGTAATTATAAAGTAACATTTAACGCAGCTAATATAGCAGGCGGCGTATATGTTTACAGGTTAAGCGGCAACAATGTAAACATTGCAAAGAAAATGATGTTAGTTAAGTAATTAGAACCCGATAATTACTCTTACTTGTTCCGGCCCGCCAGTTTTTGGCGGGCTTTTTTTATTTTCTCTCCTGCTCCATGTTTATTAAATTTGCAGTTAGAATTTATTGTAACAATTAAGCAAACTAATGAAAAAAATATATGTCCTTTTAATTTCAGCTTTGTTCATAGCAGGATGTGCCGGTTCGTCCGGAGTTAATAGCTCAGGGCAGTTCACAGAGATGCAAAGAAGCCTGGTAATGACCGGTGAAACAGGCTCAATTATGAAAGTCGTAACAATAAACAATAAGCCGGATTCGCTTTTACTCAGATCAAAAAGTGAAAATGTTATTCCTGATACAAATGATGTTGTATTAAACAACCTTATCGACAGATTGTATGCAACTGTAAATGATACTTCAAACCCGGGAGTTGGTATAGCTGCTCCACAGGTTGGAATCCTGAAAAAAATTATCTGGGTTCAGCGTTATGATAAGGCAGGAGAACCGTTTGAAGTTTATTTAAATCCAAAAATTCTGCAGTACAGTAAGCAAAAGCTGCCATGGGTTGAAGGATGCCTCTCGATTCCGGGAATGAGGGATACAACCAGAACACGTTCTTATACTATCCTGTTGGATTATGACAGGCCGGATAATACACATAACACAGAAATGGTTGAAGGTTTTACAGCTATAATATTCCAGCATGAGATAGACCATCTTAGCGGAATATTATACATAGACAGGTTAAGGTAAGCAGAATTATTAATTTATATTTTCCATATAAATCAATCCGTCATCCTTTATGCTTACTTTTTGCAGCCCGTTATCTGAAATCAGCGATATTTTAAACATATCCCCGGCAGTCTCAAAAACCGGGGATATTTTATATCCTGTAATTTTCTCTGCTTTAAAATCAAGTAGCTGCAAATCTGCAGTATAACATTTATTTATATCGAAAAATGCTTTCTCGGAATAGTACAACCGCCGGAGATACCATTTTGCATTTTCTTCTTTATTCTCTGTAAACTTATCTTTCCCGCAGCCCGGTTCTGTAAACTGTACATATCCCCACATTTCAGGATAATGCAGATTAACAAGTCCCTGCGGCGACCATGAACTAAAACTTTTTAACTGTTTACCGGTAACAGGATCAACTTCCTTAACATAAGTATTATCAGATACTTTAACTTTCCATTCAGCCCGGGCAAAATTTACCCGCCACTGGTCACCGCAGGACGGAGGAACTGAAGCAGAGGTAATTTCTTTAAGGCTGTTCCATGGAAATGCAGCTTCCACACTCCATCCGCTGTCTCTGTCACCGGGTTTGTTTAAAGTACCATTTACTTTTACACAGGTTTTCAGCCCTTTCATTTCCCAGCCGCTCAAAGAAGCTATTTTTGTATCCCGGTATGGTTTTATCATAACCAAATCCCAGACAGCATTAAGTGCATTCATCTCAAGCTCAAAATAATTATGGGTATCTCCATCCGGGTCAATAAAAACTTCAAAATTATTATTATAATACATAGTATCATCATGAGTTGTAAGAGTACCCCACACATCAGGTTCTTCAAGTTCAGCGTAGACATAAAAATAGCAGGAATCCCACAACATTTTAACTCTTGTACTAAACTGAGGTTTTGTTGCCTGCTTTCCTTTTATATTTACAAAATCTTCAGTCCAATCCACATCCGCCCAGTCCTTTTCGCCAGCTAAACCATCAATTGTCAGCGGCTCTTTGGTATAATGGCAAACATATTTTTCAGGGTTAAAATCTATCTCCGGAATTTTTACAGACTGCGGCATACAAACAGGACACAGCAGCAGAAAAGGAATCAGCTTTTTCAGCATAATAAATTCACTTATAGATTATTATCAATGTAGTTAATAACTGCTTTGCAGAATGTTTCTATTGATTTTATATCAACATATTCATTGGCTGCATGATGGTTTGCACCATGCGGGGCATAATTCAGGCAGGGAATTCCCTTTTCTGAAAAGAAACGCAGATCACTTGCGCCTGCACTGGAATAAATACTCAGCGGCTGTTCTTCAACACAGTCTGCAGCTCTCTTAAAACTTTGAATGAAGACAGAGTCAGAAGGTGTATAGCATACCGGGCCAATACTATGAAGTTCCATTGAATTGTTTTCACCATACTCAGATACAATACTCAGAATATTATTTATAATATTAACAGGATTTTCTTTTTCAGTGAATCGTATGTCTCCACGACAATATGCTGCGGCTGGTATTGCAATTGAATTATCAGCAGAGATGGTGCCGTTTTCATTTACTGTAACTTTTTTAATATCGGTAATTGAAGAGCTTGGCTTCCAGTCATCTTCTGATTGTGCAAGGTTATATTTTTCACTTATTTTTTCCCAGATCTTAAGTGCTTTTTCAACTGCGTTATCTCCGAGCCATGGACGCGAAGGATGCCCGTTTTTTCCATATACAAGATAAGAAAACCAGACAAATCCTTTTTCGCGGTTTATAATACAGTGCCTTTCGCCAGGGTCAGGTGATATAACACTTCTTGGCCGGTAATTCATTTCATTAACAATCATATTGGCACCGTTATAGCCGCCGGTTTCTTCGTCACTTACAAAAGCAAGCGCAATATTTGGTTTAATTTTATATGAAGCATAGTGATTCATAATTGCAATCATAGCTGCAACTCCGGCTTTCATATCCTTAGCACCGCGGCCGTATATTTTACCTTCTTTTTCATAAGGCTGAAACTGGCTTTCTTCTCCATCCACAACATCTATATGGCCAATAATCATTAATGCGGGTTCCATAGTATCATAAAATTTTGCAATTAAAACAGGAGAGGTTATATCTTTTATATACTCCTCGCCAATATCAATTATAACCGGCGAAAATATCTCCCGCGTTATAAAATTGATTGTCTTTGTAATTTCGCGTATAAAATCATTTTCTGCCTTATTGGCTGAGGTTATTCCATCAGGCCTTACAGTTTTAAATGAGATTAGTTTTTTTGTTATTCTTCTTAATTCATTAACATCTATCATAAATAAATCCGGATATAATAAAGGACACCATTATGGTGCCCTGTGTTTTTTTAATTAATAGATCAGGACAAATATGTATTTTTATTTTAAAAGAGTCATCTTTCTAACAACAGAAAATGTTCCTGCTGACAGTCTGTAAAAGTATACTCCACTGGGGATATTTGAAGCATTAAAGATTACTTTGTGGCTGCCGCTGTTTAATTCCTCATTTATAAGTGAGGCAATTTCTCTCCCCAGAACATCAAACACTTTTAATGAAACCATACCAGCTTCAGGTACAGTGAATTCTATAGTAGTTACAGGATTAAAAGGATTTGGATAATTCTGCTGAAGCAAATAATTTTTAACATTTGTTATTCTGTCGGTATTATCATTTACTGATACAACATCATCACCGTAAGTCCATATATCAGGCCCGGAACAAACTTTTACAGTAGCGTAATTTGGCATAGAACCATTGTTTTTAAGCCAGTTTAAAGTTCGTGCATAAACCCAAAACATAGCCGGAGGGTCATATTTTACAGTATCAGTGTCAACACAATCAGGCATCACCATAGTTGAATCAATATAATCTGCGTCTCTTTTTGCAAAAGAAAATATATCAGCAAGCATAATCTGGTTTGTATTTTGTGTCCCTTCAATATTAGCGGGACCTGAAATATTTCTAAAAATTGCCCTTGATGATGGTAAAGTGCTGTCATTTTCTGTAAAGTACCTTAGATAATCAGTCATCAGGTAATAAAAATCAGCAGCCGATACAAACGCAGTATTTGTACTATCAGTATATATTGAATCAGGAACCTTAGAGGTTGAAGTCATTGACAGGCAAACATTACTGCACATTGTCAGCATTTGTTCTGATGTTAACGGATGAGGGCTCATGTCATATATTTTTTTGTAATAATCCTTTATCACCGTCCATTGCGCATCACTTGTAGTACCATACCTGAAATTAACTGCTCCATAAGCACCACCTTCCAGGGAAAACTGTAATTGGTACTTCACCTGGTCAGCAGTAACGTTATCGAACGTCTGGTAACCGGTTGTAATTTTACAATTTGAAGTTACCTGTTTTATAGCACCGCTGGTGATGGTTTTAAGCCATGATGTTGATTCACCATAGCTGTTAAAATATGCCATAGGACTAATTTCATCGAGGATAGGAGAATTAAGTGAATAACTTTGGGCATAGTATACGTCTGCGTAAGAAGGGTCAACAGCTCCTTCAGGCATAAAGGCGGCACTGAGTTCAATACCGGGTTTTATTTCATTAATTAAATCCTTTACTGAAGATATGTAATCATAAATAATATTCTTTCTCATCGTCACCCATTTTACAATATCAGGATCACCTGATTTATATAAGCTTACAAAGCCATTCCCGGACATGTTGGTGTAATCATTTCTGAAAAGGTTAAGTACTTTTGCAGTATCGCAGCCCATAGAATCAGCTTTTGCCAGTTGATATTTATCAAAAGAATAAACAAGATGAGAATACCTGATAACGTCAAGATGAATACCATCACAGTCAAAGTTTTGAAGAAAATATTTAATATTATTCATCACATAGTCTTTGTATCCCGGATACAGCAGATTTACTTTTGAATCACTGCCTATATAAGGATCATTATTAACTCCGGGCTTTGGAGAATGATAAACAGCAGCATCGGGATGAGATGTAATATAAAGCATGTCCTCTGCTACAATATACCACAGATGCACCTGAATACCTGCATTATGAGCTTCAGTTATAAAATCACTTAATACTGAAGCAGAGGTTTTAGTTCCGGCAGTTCCTTTAATAAGCAGAAAAACCTTGTTTACATAATTTGTCTTCAAATTGCCCGCCAGCGTTTTACTATCTGCTGAACCGAGTGTACTCCCCCACATCCATACTCCCCTTGTCATTTCAACTTCTTTCTGAGCATATAATGAACAGAAAGTAAGAGACAGCATTATAACTATAATATATTTTTTCATATATATTTCCCGAAATATTATTTCAGTTTATTATTATTAAAGTATTTATTAAGGGGCATTTACTCTCTTCATGAAAGTAAAATACAGTTTCAGATTATTTTAGCAGTAACATCTTTTTATTCTGCCTGAAATCTCCTGCCTGTATGCAATACATATACACACCACTTGGCAGGCCCGAAGCATTAAAACTGATATTATGAGTTCCAGCTTCAATAAATTCGTTATTAATAAGTGTAGCGACATTTTCTCCAAGAACATTAAATACTTTTAATGTAACCCTTGATTCAAGAGGAATTGTATATTTAATTGAAGTAACAGGATTAAAAGGATTAGGATAGTTCTGTTCTACTCTGAATTTCACTGCCGCATTCAGTATTGCTTCTGTTTCCTGCGAATATGAAAAGGTACCATCATAGTCTACCTGCTTCAGTCTGTAATTATAATTGCCTGCAGGTAAATCCTTGTCGCAATATGTATAATGCTGCGATTCAGTAGTTGTACCTTTCCCGTTTACAAAGCCAATAGTCTGATACTCAAGACCTTCCTTTTTTCTTTGTATTTCAAAACCCATATTGTTTTTTTCGGTTGCTGTAGACCATGAAAGATTGACACAGCCTGACACTAAATTCACAGTAAAGGAAGTCATTTCTACCGGTACGGAAGCTTCATAAAGTTTTTGATAAAAATCTTTTATTACAGCCCACTGCGCATCTGAAGTTGTTTCATACCTGAAATTAACTGCACCAAAGGATCCTCCTTCAAGTGAGTACTGAATCTGGTATTTTACCTGGTCAGCAGTTACATTATCAAATGTCTGATATCCATTTGATATTTTGCAGTTTTCTGATACTTTGCTTATGGCTGAAGAAGCCACTGTTTTTAACCATGATGGTGATTCGCCATAACTATTAAAATATGCCATAGGACTAATTTCATCCAGAACAGCAGAATGCTGGGCATAGTTTTGAGCATAATAAACATCGGACAGATTGGCATCATAAGCACCTTCAGGCATGAATGCTGCGCTCAGTTCAATACCAGATTTTACCTGGCCAATAAGTTCTTTAACTGAATTGATATAATCGTAAATTATATTCTTCCTCATAGTTATCCATTTTACTACATCAGGATCGCCGGAAGTATAAAGACTTTGAAATCCCGAACCAGTCATATTTGTATAATCATTTCTGAAAAGATTAAGTACTCTTGCTGTATCACAGCCCATAGAATAAGCCTGTGCAAGCTGATAGGAGTCAAATGAGTATACAAGATGTGTATATCGTATAACATCCAGGTGAATACCGTCGCAATCGAAATTTTGCAGGAAGTATTTTATATTATCAAGAACGTATTGTTTATATCCCGGGTACAAAAGGTTTACCTTGGTATCGGTATTTTTATATGGATTGAGATTAACCCCGGGTTTTGGGCAATGATATATATGAGCGTCAGTATGAGAAGTAAGATACAGATCATCATCACCAACAATATACCAGAAATGTACTTCAATGCCAGCATTATGAGCAGCAGTAACAAAGTCTGCTAATGCTGTAGAAGATGTTTTGGCTCCGCTGCTTCCCTTCACAAGCAAAAATACTTTATTAACATAATTATCTGAAAGTTTGCTCACAATTGTCTTTGAATCAACAGAACCCAGGGTACTCCCCCACATCCATACGCCGCGTGTTTTTACATCCGGTGTACCGGCATAATTCTGTATACCAAACATTAAAAGGAACAAAATTGTACAGATTACTGCGGGAAGCTTTGTTATATGCATTTTAAATTTCCTGTGGTTAGACTTTTTTTACAGAAAGGCTTCTGCCTTCCGGCAGCAAACCGAAAGGCAGATAAACCTGCATAATTATTTCATAAGGAGCATTTTTTTACTTTGTATGTTATTGCCTGCCTGTATGCTGTACATGTATACACCACTTGGCAGGTTTGAGGCGTCAAAACTAATATTATGTATACCGGCTTCCTGGGTTGTATTATTCAGTAATGTTACAACATTTTCACCAAGTGCATTATATATTTTTAATGTAACTACTGCCTGTGAAGGAAGACTGTATTTTATTGTAGTAACCGGATTAAACGGATTTGGATAGTTTTGCTCAAGACTAAATGATTTAACAGTACTTAAACTGGCTTCAACTTCCTGTGAATATGTGTATGTACCATCATAATCAACCTGTTTCAGTCTGTATGTATAAGTTCCGTTTGAAAGATTCTTATCAACAAATGAATAATTTTGGACCTCAGTTGTTGTTCCTTTCCCACTTATAAAACCAACAGCCTGAAAATCACCTGACCCGGTTTTTCTTTGAATTTCAAATCCACGGTTGTTTTTTTCTGTTGCTGTTGACCATGCAAGATTAACATTGTTTGAATTTACATTAGCAGTGAAAGAAGACAGCTCAACCGGAAGAGTTGATAAATAAAAATCTTTTATAATTGCATACTGTGCAGGAGTTACGAGACTGTAGCGGCTGACAACTATTCCCTTTGAACCGCCGGTAACAGCACCGGATAATTCCATTGAAAGCTGTACATCAGTCACAGCACTTGTAACCTGGCAGCCAGTGGTTAGCTTACAATTACCTGCAGTTAATGCTGCGGCGGTTTCAGTTACAGTTTGAACCCAGCTTGCACCTTTTGAATAGTCGATATAAAAAGCTGTTGGCATAACTCTGTCGAGCAATGGAGTACAAAGAGTATAGTCCTGCGAATAATGCGTCATTGCATCATTATTTATTTCGGGAGTAAATGAAGCACTTAATTCAATATTTGGCTTTATTTCCTTTACTGCAGTTTTAATTGAATTTATAAAATCATATATAACTGCTTTTCTCATATTAACCCATTTAACTACATTAGTATCACCTCCAACGAATAAATTAATCCATCCAATAGATGACATACTCGTGTAATCATTTCTCCACAAATTCAGGATATAGGCAGTATCAATACCAGCTTCCACAGCTTTTTGAAGGTGATACTTATCGAAAGAGTATACCATGTGATGATACCTTATATTATCCAGGTGGACACCATCACAATTAAAATTAGTAACAAGTTTTTTGATGTTATTTACCACATAGTCTTTGTACCCGGGATAAAGAAAATTCAAGCGCGCATTACCATCGTTTGTCATTGGATATGGATCACTGTTGTTTGTTCCCGGTTTAGGACTATGGTATATAACAGCATCAGGATTTGCAGCCATAAATACAGCATCCTGCGATACACCATACCAGAAATGTACTTCAATTCCTTTGCTGTGAGCAGCAGTAATAAAATTGGCAAGCAGTGTTGAATCTGTAATTACTCCATTTGTCCCCTTAACAAGAAGATACACCTGTTCAATATCATTAGTATAAAAAGTATCAACAATAGCATCAATATTTGTACCTGATAAAGAAGTACTATAAAGCCAAATACCCTTAACCCTGTCCGGGGTAGAATAAGCGCTTGTTGAAAACGATAAAGCAATCATAACAACAAGCAAAGCATGCAGTAAAATGTTTTTCTTCATTTATATTTCTCCGATTAAATAATCCGGCGTTTAATTAAAGTTTTGCAGGAGGAAAACAGCTGCCCCTGCTTCTATGGCAGGGGCAATAAAATTATTTCATAAGAATGAGTTTCTTTGTAGCTGTGAAGGAATCTGAATCAAGTCTGTATAGATAAATACCACTGGCAACTTTAAAGCCAAGGTTATCAGTACCATCCCATTTTGTTGAGTAGCTGCCGGCATTTAATTCAGAGTTAACAAGTTCTTTAACTTTCTGTCCAAGTATATTATAAATTGTCAGCTTTACTTTTGCAGACTTTGCAAGTGCAAATTTGATATTGGTTTCCGGGTTAAACGGATTAGGATAAGCATTAGAAAGTGTAAAGTCAGAAGGAATAACACCCGGTTCTTCATTCTTAACACCTGTTACAAGCCACAGTTCTTTCTGATCAGGGAACCAGTTCAAATCACCCAAAGCAAATCCGTCTGAGCCGGCACTTTGCAGAGTTGTATTTGTATAAGAAAGATCTTCAGGTATAGGCCAGCGGCAAGGGAAAATGCTGCCTCCCTGCGGGTTATAGAAATAAGCTTTTGCACTTCCCTGTTTTCTGAATAACTGAACATAAGCCATAACACTGTCTACCATTGACATTACGCTGCTGTTAAAACCAGGATCAACTTCAACATTATTCTCATCAGTAAGGTTTGGATAACGGCTATCATTACCAAAGAAATTAGCTGTTCTGTCATTCATCCACATAGGAGCATCAACAGTATCATTTGCAGCCCAGTAATCTTTTAGTACCTGCGGCCAGAAATATGCATTATTAGAGAAATTGATTCTTCTGTTTTCATCAGTAATACCATTGTTAGTTGCTAAATCAGTTGGTATTGTATCAATACTGAAAACAGCAAGATGTTCACCATTCCAGTCATAATATCCACCTTCGCGCTCTGTAGCAGTTTCGCCAACAGCAGCGGGGCAGAAGAAGATGTTATTCTTTATATCAGCATTACTTAAATATGGAGAATAGAAAGGATTGGTATGGTTAATAAATAATGTATTATGTTCAAACTGTACATACTTTGCAAAAGTCCTGTTTGTACAGAGGAAGTATGAAGAGCCGCAGAAGAAAGTATTATTAACAATAGATACTGTATCAAGTGTGGCGGTAGCTGAATTAAAGAAAAACTGTCCAGTAAAAACACCGGTCCAGTTATTATTTCTCCACAAACAATCTTTAATATAAATTGAAGCATGTGTTGCAGAGTTATATACACCGGCTGCTTTAAAACCTTCTACAATACAGTTTTCCATTGTAAGCTTTATGTTATCAACAGCTGAAATTGATATAGGACGGTCAGCGCTGTTGCGCATATCATTAGGAGCACATCCCTGTATATAAAGGTTTTTGAAATAAGCGTCTTTATAAACTATAATTGTAATTCTTGGAATACTTCCATCAGCAAGAGGAAAAGGAGCTATAACAGGCGGCTGAGTTGCATCATCATCATCCGCAATAAGTGTTAATGGAAAATCTTCGCAGTATAACTGTCCCTGAAGCAAATATATACCGCCGCGCTGAAGTTTATAGACACGATTTATATTTACTCTTTCTCCGGTAGCAGTAGTATCACCCAGAATAAACCGGGCCATAGCACCTGCCTGTCCCTGTGAATCTTCAGTTGGTACTACTACAGTATCTGCTACCTGGGCCGATAACGAAAACTGCATTAAAAGAACGAACAGAACCGAAAAAATTGTTAATTTTTCTTTCATCGTAAGTTTCTCCCGTAGGTTATTTGTTTTGTTGCTCTAAAGAATTATCCTTCATTATTTGCAAGTATTCTTATATACTGTGCTATTACTTTATTCTGTAACGAATACCAAGGTCAATACCTGTTCCATAAGACTGCTCGGAAGATGAGAATCCGTTTCCGGCAATTATATTTCTGTCAAGTTCCCCGGAGATATTTGTAACATTCATATAAACCTGCAGATTATACCATGGCAGTTCCTGCTTAACAGAAAGATCCCACCGCAGAAAATCATCAGTATTTGAACGTAACTCAGGCCAGAAACTGGTTGCCATAAAAATATCTGACTGGTAGAGCATGGAACCTCTTATAGACAAACCTTTAATATCATAGCCAAGAGAAATATTTACTATGTCATTAGGCTGAGAAATCATTCTTGCAGTATAAAAGGTGTCTGTTTCTGTTTGTACAATCCACGGAGCCTGGCTTATAAACTTGCTGTTTACTATTGATCGCGGATATTTAACTTCAGAGTTAATGTGAGTGTAGTTTATATCCAGTACAAATCCTTTCAGAAGGCCGGGCAGGTACCAAAACTGAGTCTGCCAGCTGAATTCAAGTCCCCATAAGTCAACCGGGTTTTCATTATTAAGGTATGTGTATAAATCTTTCAGCTTATTATCTGAAGAGAGGCCATATTCATCCGGATCAAGTATAACTTTGCCGTTTGATGCAAAAATCATATCCTTAATTTTTTTCTTAAATACACCGGTTGTAAATAAACCAAGTGTATTTTCATGGAATGATGCGTAAAGGTCAAAGTTTTCTGAATGTGCCGGTTTCAGACTATAATTATTCATTGTAACTGATTCAGAACCAATATTGATTTTTGGAGTTATAGTTGTAAAATCAGGACGTGATAGTGTATTTGTATAGGCAAATCTTATGTCAAACCATTCAACCGGTTTGTATTTGATATGAACCATTGGGAGAAGGTTTGAATGAGTAACTGTTGTTGTTGAATCCTGGTGTGTATAATGAACCTGCGCAATTCCAATTGTTGAATTACCGGCACATGCAGTATATACTCTTCTTACTTCTTCATACCTGACACCTGTAATTACTTTAAGATAATTTCCTAACTGGAAATCTCCCATAGCAAACAATGCATTATAATATTCATTACCGGAATAGTCTGAAATGTTTGAAGAATAATCATAATATCTGTAAGCTTCTGAATTTCCGCCAAGTCCTTCAAGCACATCAATAACTCTATGCAGCAGGCCAACATTTGCACCTTTACCGAAATTATACTTGCCGTCAAGGAATTTATCAGGGGTATAATTATTATCTATAAATAATGCATACGGTAAATTCTGAGAACCGCTGGCAACTGCTTCCTGCATCCAGGGGAAGGTATTTATTATAGCATTACGTGCATCCTGGCCGCTTCCTGAATTTACAAAGCCGCCTTTTGACTCATAATCATATGACCTGTCTTTGTAATTAAATTTATAGCCAGCCTTGAACAGGGCTGAAAGTTGTTCAAGCAGGTTTACATCTCTTGAAAAGTTAACTGCACCTGCAAGTTCTCTATCCTTTGATAAAGAATTGGAGCGCGCTATATCTGTAAGATAAGTATTGCTGATATTATTTTTGGCATATTTAGGTAAATCATAGGGAGACGTTTGGCGGTTTACATTATCAAGTGCATTAGCTTCTTCAAAAGTAAAGGATATATTATCAGGAGTTTTTGCCTCTGAATATGAATGTGAAACCATAGCCTCAACCTTGAACAATGAAAAGTCCTGTGTATATTCCAGGGAATTAACCAGTACATTCAGTTTGTTTTCATAATCATAAGTATCATAATCTTTTGTATTATCATCTATATTGTATGATTCACTCCTGTTTAGTACATTAGTGTTGCTGAGACTCATAAAGTTGTTCATAATTAAACTGCCTGCAGGGATACGGTAATCAAGTACAAGAGTTGCTCCATACCTGTCCTTTGTCCTGTTTATATCGCTTAATCCAAGGCTGTTTATATAAACAACATTTTTCTGATATAACTGAGGCGAATTAAGCACATAGCCCGAACTCATATTATTAGCACTGCGGTTACGGCGTTCAACATCTACCTGCGCAAATACGCCAAGCATATCATCATAAAGGCGGGTACTGCCACTGGCAACGAACTTATAATCATTATAAGTTTCCTTTAAATCATTATAACTTCCCTGTGCAAGCAAATCATATTTTAATCCGGGCTGTGCTTCTTTTAATTTGAAGTTTACAGTACCTCCAATAGCATCAGCATCCATATCAGGCGTAATTGCTTTTGTAACTTCAATTCCTTCAAGCATATAAGGCGAAATCATACTAAGGTCAACGCTGCGGTCATCTGCATCAGTTGATGCCATTTTGACACCACCGACCTGAACATTGTTAAACTTAGGAGCAAGCCCCCTTATCACTACTTTATTCCCTTCGCCGCCGCTTCTCAATATTGAAACTCCGGGCAGCCGTCCAACTGATTCTGCTGCATTTGCATCCGGAATCTCCTGAATCCTTGCCGAAGATACTACGTTTACTATAGCATTTGAAGACAACTGCTGGTTAATAGCTTCGGTTTGGCCTTTTGCCTGCGCTGTAACAATAACTTCTTCCCCCTCAATAGACATATAGTTCAGCTTAAAATCAGCAACCGTAGTTTTACCCGGAGAAGTCTTTATTTTGGATTCAATTGTTTTATACCCGATATAACTTATTTTTATTGTTATTTCCCCAGCCGGAACATTCTTTAAAGTATAATTACCATATATATCCGCAGCATCTCCTATTGCAGTTCCTGAAACTACAATATTCGCTCCGGGTAGAGCATCGCCCGTAACAGCATCCGTAACTTTACCTTTAAGGGAAGCATTATTCTGGGCATTCAGGTTTATTGCTAAAAAAAGCACGAATAGAAAAATCGAAAACTTAAATTTCATAGGGCCTCTTATAGTTTGACTCAGTTTACCTGATAGATTATATTTTAATCCTGCACGATCCTTTACTCAGGATTACCACATTGAGCGAACCAGGTTACGTTTATTACCTGGTTGAATCTAATATATCCCATTGCCAGTCAGCAACAGGATAATGTGAAAGAACAATACCGGATGCTCCGTTAGCCGCTGCATTTTGAATACACTGTTTCATTTCAAGCGAAGCCATAAAGTTATTATCATTATCCAGGGTCTGGATTGCCGGCCATACAAAACAGTTTCCAGCCAGAGCTTTTTTTAATATGGAAGTATTTGCGCCAACCCAGGCGGGATTTTCATTGTTATCATGCGTAAATAATATAGGTATTATATAATCGGGGGTATATAAGTAGGTTCGTGCTTTTTTTGACGGCTTCACTTCCTTTGTTAAAACCGAAGGCTGAACAATAGCACCAATTTTAAATTCTGCTTTGCAATATTTTCCAGAACAGTTTTTAATATCTGAAATAAACTGGTTTATATTATTGTTTGGACAGGCTGTAAACAGGTTCTCAAAACACAGTCCATCAATTCCGGCCATACACAGAGGCACGACAATCTGCCTTATAAATTCTGAATTGCTTTGAGATGGTAATTCAATACTTCCCTGTATATTAAACTTTCTTTTAACCTTAACTTTGCCTGCTGTTTGAGGTATCTTAACAATTGCATGTAATTTTATATTATTTGCATGTGCGGCTGATGCAAATTCATCTAACCCTGATAACAAAATGCCATTAGGGGTTTCAGCATAAATAAATAAATCAGTAACCTGGTGACTGCTGATTATATCTATTAATGACTTTAAATTTCCCGGTGTATTATCCTGTTTTATTATCAGTCCTTTGTTCTTAAGCCCTGCAGTGGAAGGAACAGAAACAGCCGGCAAAAATCTTATAGCCGGAAGTGAACTATCGCCCACCTGATCTTTGAATATCTTGTTAAACCCCTCAGAAGTAACTTTATAGGTGTTTACCAGTTGAGCAGAACCCATATCAGATTTGTTGCCGGCTATTTCAGAGGTATATGTATATGAATTACTGTCTAAATCCAGAGTAAGTTTCCAACTGTCCCATATATAATAATTGTTGCGTCCGGGCATGGATGAATCAGGCTCCCATCCGCCAACCAGGACATAATGACCGCCCCCCTGGTTGGTATTCATTATCATCAAATAACCTTTGTCCAGATAATCCGGAATCTGCTTTTTATTGATCCATTCAAAGTCCATTCTGTAATCCGGAATTTCTGAACTAATACTTTTAAACATCGCTTCAATCTCTCTGTAGCTGACGCCGGTTTTTGTTACGTGCCTGTTAATGTACCTGTGTCCCAGAAAATCCTGAAAATTATATGTATATGCAGAATTATAAATTTCAGGATCAGAAGATTTCAAACCACCACGACTATCATCATGAAAATCCACAGGACCATATTTTTGATAAAGGATATAATGTATGTTTGGTATATAATACTGAAGCAGCATTTCTGAAGCCGCCAGCCCGCAAAATCCTTCAAACCCATCTTTGCCGCCATAAAACGGTCCTGTATCACTTACTAAAGTCGGCTGCTGATGGTACCACAGGCCTTTTTGCACTGTTTGAGCTGTACCTGAAAAAGGCAGAGATATGAACAATATGAATGATAAACAGCTTCCTATTTGAAATAATTGTTTCATTTCGCCCAAACAATGAAAGAATCTTCAAACTATTTTGGTCTAAATTTTTCAATTCAGCCAAACAATGAATTATTTCACTAACCAGTGCCAAAATAATCCGTGTATATTTAAATGTCAATGGAAAATGAAATATTTTTTTCAAAATATTTTATAATTAGGGAATTTTGTTTCATTATTGTGCGAAAATAAGCTAAAAACGCACTTTTGGGTACTTCTTTTTTTAGTGCTGCCGGGTATAACTTTACTGTTATTTAGGCAAAGAGGAGATATTCTTTAAGATTATAAGGAAAAAATGTTCTTTTTATTTATTATTTAAAAAATTCTGTATGTATATCGAAACCATATTCGGATTCAATTTTCTCAAGAAGCGACAGAGAGGTTAATGATGTTGTTCTGTCACTAAGGCCAATACCAGTAGCTATTACATAAATTATTGTAAGTATTGAGCTGACTGTGTTCACAAAAACAATATTGTTTGTGCTGCTAACAAAAACCACATCTGAAAACTGAGATATAGGAGAAGTTATTTGATCAGTAATAGAAACTATCTTAATGCCCTTATAACGTGCTAATTCTGCAGCTTCAAGCGTAGACATAGTATAGGGCGGCAGAGAAATAAAAAGGATTGCATCATTCTTCTTCAATGATACTATTTGTTCTTCAAAACTGACACTCCCATGCGTGAAAGCTTTTGTTTTCATATTCATCCGATTGAAGTAATATGCCGCAATTTCAGCTAAAAAAGAAGATACTCCTGAACCTAAAGTATAGATTTCACCTGCTGTGATGAATATTTTAATTGCCTTATCAAACATTGAACGGTCAATTTTATGTATAGTCTCCTGGATATTATTTATTTCATTATTAGAAATAATAGAAACAAAATCTGCCCGTGTTGGAAGAGTTTTTAAGGTATCAGTAAATTTCTTTGTCTGGCTTAAATCGTCCCTCAGCATATTTGAAAGTTCAACTTTCAGCTCCAGAAAACCCTCATAACCAAGCGTTTTAGCCAGCCTGACTATAGTTGACTTACCAACTTCAAGCTTACTTGCTAATTGTTCTATAGATGAAAATGCAAATTCTTCAGGATGGTCAATAAAGTATTGCGCTATCTTTTTTTGATTCTTGGTCAGGCGGTTAAAATTTTCAATTATTAACTGCTTATACTGGAAAAGGTCTGCCATTTGAAATACTGCTCAATAAATAATTACATAAAAGTATTATTATACAAAACCAATTTCAATCATTTTTTTTCAAAAATGCAATCAGATAGCCATTTTGAAACTTTTTTTTCAAATATTCATTTTCTCGGGACAAATGGGTTCACTTTTCTCTTGTATTAATAAAATTTTTGTATTAAATATGCCCTGAAGATTAAATGAAATATTAATCCCACGAACAAAGGCATTTGGAAACAAAATTTCCAATACCAAAAACTTTGTTTCATTATTCTATCACTGTTACTATTATTTTAAGGGAAAAAGTAATGAAATGGCTGTATAAAAGTTTTATCTTGTTTTTTTTCCTCCTTTCTTTATCAGTTGCTGCTCAAACTAACAGAGGAGTATATATCTGGCCTTCTGCATTTTATGAAAAAGGCGGAATAGACAGCGTTTTTGATCAGCTTCAAAAAAATGGGATATCAGACATTTTCCTGCTGGTAAAAGGAGAAGCAGGTTATTCGTTTTTTCCCTCTGACTATACAATAAAAGATTTCTATCAGGCCCTGGCCGATACGACCAATAACAGTGATGATAAAGCAAAATATCAGAGACAGGCAGATTTTTATGCAGATAAAAACTTACTCCCCGGAATAATAAACAAAGCTCATCAGCTTAAGATGAAAATACATGCATGGTTTATTATTTCAGGCGACAAACGATATGTTGAAACTCACCCTGGTTCAGAGGTAGTAAGGATTCCAAACCAAAAACCGGATAAATATCAGCTTCCGGCAACAGACAAAGGACATGTTAATCTCGCTTACCCATTATATAAAAGCTATATATTCTCACTAATAAACAAAGCCCTTGAATTGCCATTTGACGGGCTAATGCTGGATAAAATTCGTTATACAAGTGTAGTTTACACATGGGATGAAATCCACCTTTCCAAAGCAATACGGAACGGATTAGACGTTAATAAAATAATAGAGTGTGCAGTAAAATCTTCTTATGGCTCTGAAGATGATAAAGATGAATTTATAAATAAATACAGAAACAATGACAAAGATATAACAGGCTGGATAAAACTGAAGAAAGAAGATATTGAAGACTATGTTAAAGAATCATATAGAATAACAAGAGCTAAAAATATAGTACTTTCTGCATCATTTATGCCGGAAGGCGCTTATGATGAGGGTTTTGCTGATGTTAATTATACACAGAATTACAGTGAATTATCGCATTACCTTGACTATATAGTTATAATGGCATATCCAAAAAGCTTCAGCATGCCTGAAAGCTGGATTAAAATGGTAACAGCCAATGCAAAAGCTAAAAGCTCCTGCAAAATATGGACAGCTATACAGGGATACGATACACTTTCCACAGAGTTTATTTATAACCAGGTTAAAGATGCAAGAATAGTTAAGTCTGATGGAATTGCTGTTTTCAGGTTTGGAGGTATGTCTGGTGAAATGTGGAAGGCCTTCAGAGACGGAATGGATTTAAATATTGAACCTCTTCAGAAGAAACAGCTTTCCGGAATAATATACACCGGTGCAGGAACAATAAGGAACTGCTTCTTAAAATCTGCTGAAGCTACGTTTAAATGTGATGACATTATTCCTTATATGTATAATGAAAATTTTCTGCCTGATTACAACAGCTTTACCGATAAAAAGTTCATCCTTATACCCGGTGGAGGCGGAAGCGATATTGCAAAAGCTATTAACACAACAGGACTAAGCAATATTGATAAGTTTGTTAAAAACGGCGGCGGATATATAGGCATTTGTGCAGGAGCATACCTGCCGGTAAAGGGATACAATAATAATCTAACCGGTAATCTGCAGATTGTTAATGCTGAAGCAGGCGATATTCAACACTGGAACAGAGGAACAGGAAAAGTAACAATTGAAACTTCAGCAAAACATAAAATTTTCTCTGGCATTGATTCCAAAGAATTTGAGATGAGTTATTTTAACGGCCCTGTTTTGCTGCCATCAGATATGCCTCTGCCGGCATATAAATCACTGGCAGTATTTAAAACAGACCTGCATGAAAATAATGCTGTTCCTGGCTTTATGTTAAATAAAACTGCTATTCTTGAAGCTAAGTATAATAAAGGTAAAATAATCCTCTTCAGTCCCCATCCTGAATTAACTCCGGGGAAAGAGTCATTACTTTTTAATGCAATTAAATACGTTTCAGGGGAAAAATAGTGCAGTTTACTTTACGGGGTTTGAAAAATAAAACTGAATATGAGAAGCTTTATGCACTCTATTCAAAAGCTTTTATAAAAACTCCATTGAACTATTTTAAAACAAGAATAGAGAATGATCCGTACCTGAATCCTGAAGACATAAGGATTGCTGAAGAAAACAAAGAGTTTATAAGCTCCATAGCAGTATTAAGGCGTAAAATGAATTGGGGAAATAAGACGGTAAATTTCACAGGCATAGGAAACGTATCAACCCTGCCTGAAAAAAGAGGCAATAACCTGGCAACATTTGTTATGAAGGATGCACTGAGTCATTCAAGGGCTTTAGCTCCCCATTCTGTTATACTATTTACCGGAATTAATTCATTTTATGAAAGATTTGGGTTCTTTACAATTCCTGCTTGTCATATTGTCTTCAAAGCAATAAAAACAAATCGAAGTAATTACCTTGTAAGAAATTTTAATTTATCTGACTTGCAGTCAGTCTCAGGGCTTTATAATTCATTCAACAAAAACCTGTATGGAACTCTTGAAAGAAAAGCAATTTATTGGAAGAGTAACCTGGCGTTCGCAGAACCTGGGGAAATATTTTTACTTGCAGAAAATTCACATACCCATGCTATAGAATCATATATAAGGTTAGTAAAAGGCAGTCCCCGTAATGAAATATGGGAGTTTGCCTTTTCAGCCAGAGAGGCATTTGATGCTTTACTGTTAACAGCATGTGAGATATGTAACAAGGATATAATTAAGTCTGCATCACTTCATCCTAATGTAATGCTGAATGATTCAGACATAGTAAAAATTGATTATGAACCATGCAGCCTGGCTATGGCATATACAGATATTACTGCTGATATACCAGGCTTAAAACAAAGTTTTAATAATTATAGTTTTTGGTGGACAGATAATTTTTAAGGAGATTTATTATGCCCCTTGCCGGAGCTTATAGCATTGACATAACACCGGATCACCAGGTTGACCTTAACGGATATATACTTCGTTTTGGAAAATCTGAAGGCATCCATGATCCATTAACAGCAAACTTCCTGTATATTGAATCTGAAGGAAAGAAAATGCTGCTGGTCAGCCTTGACTTATTAACAATAAGTCATGAAACATCTGATAAGTTAAGAGACCAGATATCAGAACTTTTGGGAATTGAAAGAGAAGGGATATTACTTGCAGCAATACATACACATGCCTCTGTTGGAAGCCCTTATTTACGGAATGTGGGGAAAGAAAGCCCTGAATGGCTGAAATATTTTGAAAAACAAATTATTGAAGGAAGCAAAGCCGCTGTAAATAATGCAGCAAACAGTTCATTCAGTGTTTATGAAGCTTATTCACATGCTGGCATTAACAGGCGGAAAAACACACGCGGCATTGATCCTAATACTCCATTTATCATTGTTAAGTCAAACAACAAAATAGCTGCTGTAATTATCAACTATAACTGCCATGCTGTCTGCCTGACTGAAAACAACCAGCAAATATCTGCTGATTATGTTTACTACATGAGACAATACCTGTATGAACAATTGGGCGAACAGTTTCCGGTTTTATTTTTTAATGGTGGTTCAGGTGATGTTGATCCGGTAAAACGTGGCTCCTTCAGTGAAGCTGAATTTGTGGGAAGAAGCCTTGCAGAAGAAATAATTCTAAATTATAAAGTTTACGATGGCGAAACACTTAACCCTGTTTTGTCATATACTGAAACTCCGCTTGTGATACCATATAACTGGCTGCCTTCTATAAAAGAAGCAGAAGAGAATCTTGCCTTATATACACAGCGTTATGAATCAGCAAAGACAAAAGCAGATATTAAAATAGCCGGAGCATTTTTAATATGGGCAAAAGATGTTCTTGAAGAAACAAAAGCAGGCACACTGCCTGCAAAGCTTGATTTGAAAATATCGTCCTTAAAAATTGGCAAAGCTTTGTTTATTTCTGTGCCACTTGAAATTTTCTCCTCTATATCCTTAAAACTGAGGAAGTATTTTGCTGATTATTATCCTTTTATAGTAAGCTATGGCAATGGCTATTCCGGTTATCTATCGGATAAAGCAGCGCATTTTGAAGGCGGATATGAAACAGATGACTGGCATAAATATGCCGGTATCCTTCCAAAGGTACCTGATGTTGAAGATATCTTCTGGAAAAGCTTAAAAAAATTAAAATAAACTAACAGGTAAAAAATGTCTGAATTAGCAATTAAAGGCGGTTCTCCGGTAAGGAAACAGCCAATCTCTTACTGGCCGGTTTTTGATAAAGCCGAAGAAAAGTATCTCCTTGATGTTCTACACAGCCGTGAATGGGGAAAAACTTCGGGAAGAATGAATGAAAGATTTGAAAAAGAGTTTTCAAAATTTCAGCAGTCAAAATATACAGTTACAGTCTGCAACGGAACAGTTGCATTAAGAATAGCCCTTTATGCCGCCGGTGTAGGCCCCGGTGATGAAGTTATTATTCCCTCATATACTTTCGTTGCTACGGCAACAGCCGTTATTGAGTCAAATGCCATACCTGTATTTGCAGATATGGAAGAAGATACGTTTAACATATCACCGGAAAGTATTGAACAGCATATTACAGAAAAAACAAAGGCTATTATTCCTGTACATTTTGCAGGCGCCCCGGCAAATATGGATAGAGTAATGGAAATTGCAAAGAAATATAATCTTGCTGTAATTGAGGATGCTGCGCAAGCCCAGGGCAGTTCATGGGATGGAAGAAGAATCGGATCCTTTGGAGATGCAGGCACATTCAGTTTTCAGCTCAGCAAGAATATGACTGCCGGCGAAGGCGGCGCTATTGTAACTGATAAAGATAATATTGAAGAAAAGGTTCGTTCATTTCACAATTGCGGACGCAAAGTAGGCTCTGCATGGTATTATCACTATGATATAGGCGGTAACTACAGGTTATCAGAATTTCAGGCTGCTGTTTTAATGGCACAACTTGAAAGAGAAGAAGATAATCTTAGACTAAGACGCAAAAACGCAGCGGCTCTTACAAATCTTCTTAATAATATAGAGGGGATAGAACCGGCTGTGTACCCGGCTAAAGCAGAAAGTTCATTCTATCTTTATGCTGCCAGGTATAATAAAAAAGCGTTCAACGGACTCTCAAAGAAAAAGTTTGTAGAGGCTATGAACGCCGAAGGTATTGCCACACTGGAAGGATATCCATTCCCTCTTTATAAACAGCCTTTATTTATCGAGAAAAATTTCTGGCCTAAAGACTGCCCCTGCGGCTGTCCAATGTATAACAAACAGGTCAGCTATACCGGGATAAAACATCCTGTATCTGAAAAACTGTGTGAAATTGGATTTTGGTTCCCGAACCTTGTATTACACGGTAATGAGGAAGATACTGCCGATATAGCTGCAGCTATAAAGAAGATACAAAAATTTTCAACTGAACTGGCAGGTGAATAAGTTATGAAAGTTGGAATTGCCGGTACCGGACTTATGGGTGAAACTCATGCAGGATGTTATACCAAACTTGAAGATGTTGAATTATATGCTGTCGCTGAACAAAATCCTGAAAAACAAAATAAATTCAGGGAGTTATATCCTTCTATAAAGATATACAATGATTTTTCAGAAATGGTTGATGATAGAAATATTGATATTATTGATATATGCCTCCCTACTCCGCTGCATAAAACGGCAGCAATAATGGCATTATCTAAAAATAAAAATGTGCTGCTGGAAAAGCCCATTGCTTTAACTATTGAAGAGGCTGAAGAAATAAAACAAGCTGCTGATAAAAGTAAAGGCAGGTTCATGATTGCTCATGTACTCAGGTTTTGGCCTGAATATACAGCTATAAGGGACACTTTAAGAAATGAGATGAAAGATGAACAGGTAAAATCTGTTTATGCAGCCCGATTTAATGAATTACCGCTTTGGAGTGAAAACACCTGGATAATGAATGAAGAAAAAAGCGGCGGTATAATATTGGACCTGATGATTCATGATATTGATTTTATATGCTGGAGCTTTGGAAGAGTAAAAAAAGTATATGCACACAGTATCTTAAACAAAAGCAATTATGCTGTTCAGGTTATGGCTGTACTGGAAATGGAAAACGGAGTAAAAGCATATATCGACGGGGGATATCTTAACCCTGCCGGTGCAGGCCTGATAACTCAGTTAAGAGTTTACACCAGTAATTCGCTTATTGAAATGTATCCTGATAACATAATAACAATAAAAGCTAAAGATACTAAGGCTAAAGAACTGCCTGTTGCTAAAGGAGATGGCTATCTTGAAGAGATAAAGTATTTCATAAATTGTATAAGAAACAATAATGATATTGCTACAATTACTACTGAAGATGCAATTCAAAGCCTGAAAGTGTGCCTGGCCCTGCGTACATCTTTTAAGGAGCAGAGGTTAGTAACAGTTAATTAATTAAATTTGGAATATAGATGAATCCCAATAATGTATTCTCAATAAACCGTTACAACTCACTGGCTGAAAACTCGGGCAGCGAGTTAATAACTGCAGGCCTTTCTGAAAAAGGAAGGGAAATTACTGCATTAAAGAAAGGGAACGGTAAATTAAAGATTTTATTTATTGCCAGAATTCACGGAAATGAACCTGCAACATCAGAAGCTTTATTAAATTTTTTCAGTGATAATTCATTTGATGAGACTGAGATGTATGGTATCTACCTGGCTAATCCTGACGGAGCGTCACTCTATGAAGAGTTGTGGAATAAAAATCCCGAGCCGTCATGGGAAAACAGTTTTAACGATGCAAGGTTAAACTCAAACAAAGTTGACTTAAATCGTGACTGGTTAAATCTTACTCAAAAAGAAACCCGGGTACTGCAAAAATTTGTTGCTGAATTAAAGCCGGATCTTGCAGTTGATTTTCACGAATATTACTGGTCTGACAAAGGATATCCGCCCAAATACCCAAGTGATGATGAGGACGGATTTATGGCAACAATGACTGATGCACCATTTTATGGCGCTGATAGTAAAGTTAAAGATATTTCAGAAAACCTGATGAATGTACTTATAGACAAGCTTGGGAAAGAATTTAACTGGACAATTAAGCCAAGGCATTTTATTGGAAGCCCTGGTAATACTTATACTAATCCCGATTTTTTAGGTGCATATCTCGCACTTAGAGGAATTCCAAAACTATTGGTTGAGACATGGGGCGTTGGCTGTTCTACTCTTTTTTTAGATAAAAGAATTTCTTTCCATGAAAAAGCAATGGGATATATAGTCAACTGGGTAAAACAAAACAAAAATCTATTTCCGCTTAACGGTGAGGATGCTGTTTTACAATATAACCTTAATGGTTCTGAACCGGGAAAAGTTAAGAATTTTAAAAATATACTTGATTTACACGGCATTAAATACCATTCAAAGAATAATAAATTAACTGTTTATTGTTCATCGCTGGAAATCGGGTTCATAAAAACTATTTATTATCTAATATTTGAAAAGGAAAGCATTAAAAAATGAAACAACATGAAATTACCCTTGCTGAACTATCCCTAGAGGAAAAAATAGGCCAAATGTTCATGATCGGTTTCAAAGAAGAGTATTTAACGCCTGAATTTCTGCGTTTTGTAAATGATTGTAACATAGGGTTCATTGATATATTTGCGAGAAATATAGTTACTGTTGAACAGGCTACTAATCTTATGAATCAGCTTCATCAGCAATCAAAAATCACACCTATGATTTTTGCTGACCAGGAAGGCGGAGTTGTCTGCCAGTTTGCCGAATTAACTTCAACTTTTTCCAGCCACATGGGGCTGGCTGCTACCGGAAACCCTGCATTTATTGAACTTGCCGCAGAAGTTATGGCAGAAGACCTTAACCTGATTGGAATGGATGGATTTATCGCTCCAACAATAGACGTTAACCATGAACCTAATAATCCGATTATTGGACTTAGATCCTTCTCTGATGACCCACAGACTGTTATTGATGCAGGAAAAGCTTTTATGAAAGGACTAGGGCAGAAGAACATGGTTGCAATACCAAAGCACTTCCCCGGGCATGGAGGCAGTAAAATGGACTCTCACCTGGTTCTTCCAACAATGGATTTTAGTGAAGAGTTTTTTGAATCATGTGATATGAGGCCTTTTAAAGAAGTTGCACGTGATGCAGATTTTATGATGACTGCTCATATTGCTGTTCCAAGTATAGACCCCGAAGGACTCCCTGCTACATTTTCTCCATTATTTATGACTGACATACTAAGAGGAAAACTTGGATTTAAGGGTGTGCTTATTTCAGACTGCCTTGAAATGGATGTAATAAAAAACAATTATTCTCCAGAAGAGATTATAGACCACTGTCTTGCTGCCGGTATTGATGTCATGCTGTTAAGTCATAGTCTTGGCCTTCAGCAAAAGCTATATGAGGTACTTCTGGACAGAGTAAAAACAGGAGTGATATCTGAAGAACGAATTAATGACTCAGTAAAAAGGATACTTGCAGCAAAAGAAAAATTTGGAATGCTGCTGAACAAGAAACACCGTGATGTTTCACTTGCTGTTAAACTTGTAAGAAGCAGGCGCGAAATTGAAGACTATATATGCAGACACACGATAGTAATGCTGCGTAATAAGCTTAATAAAATTCCACTAAAAAAAGAGCAGCACATAGGAATAATTGAATGGGATAAAACAAGGTCTACAGTTCAGTTAAATGAGCCTGCACATACAAGTTATCTCGAAAAGTTTGCCAGGGAATATTTCAGTGAGGTTGATGTATTGCTTCTGCCTCTTAAAAAAACTGATTCAACTGTAATTAAAAACTTCCTTGAATCTCATGACAATGTACTTGTTGCTCCTTTTTCAAGGACACCTGAAGTTGAGATGCTCCAGGCTGATATGGTAAGAGAGATTATCAAAATCCGCGAAGATGCAGTAGTTATTGCAACCGGAAACCCATATGATATAAAGAACTTCCATGATGTAAAAACATACCTGGTTACTTTTGGATTCAGGGATACCCAAATGCGTGCTTTGTTTGATAACTTAACCGGCGAATTCCAGCCTGTAGGCAAATTACCTGTTGAGATTAAGGGCATCTTCCCAAGGTGGTATAACTATAACACAAGCACTTTATAAAAGTATTTTGCATAACAATCAGAAGATAAAATGAATTCAGATTTCTTTAACAGCAGCTTAACAGGACTGGCAAATATAAAAGAAGGGATAAAAAGTAAAAGGATAAGCAGCTATGACAGGACAGGCGGAAACAGGGATTCAATTCCGATTGCAGCGAAAGAGAAAAAAATAATTTGTGAAGCAGGCGGAGCTGGTATTATAAATCATATCTGGATGACTGTATCCCCTTCGCCTGATATACTCAGCAGAAACGATTTAGTGCTTAGAATTTACTGGGATGGGAATGATTTCCCATCCGTTGAATCTCCGTTAGGGGCTTTTTTCGGACAGGGATGGAATGAATCATATGAGTTCTGCAGCCTTCCGCTTGCAGCCGGCCCGTTAAACGGCAGAGGGCTTGTATCGTATTTTGCAATGCCTTTTTCTGAAGGTTTCAAAATAGAGATTGAAAACGAATCCTCTATTGATATAAAAGCTTTCTTCTTCTATGTAGACTATGTTCAGTTGGCAGACATTCCAGATAATACCGGAAGATTTAATGCATGGTTTAATCATCAGCTTACAGAGGCTTTACCTGAAGGAGAAAACGAATGGGATATGCTTGGAACCGGTGGCTGTAATCTTTCAGGCAAAGACAATTATGTGGTTGTTGATATAAAAGGGAAAGGCCACTTTGCAGGAATAAATTATTTCGTCCACTCCCCTACACCAATGTGGTATGGTGAAGGTGATGATATGATCTTTATTGACGGCGACAGATTCCCGACTTTGAATGGAACAGGGACAGAAGATTATTTTAACACTGCGTGGTGTCCAAAATCTTTATTTACTCATCCTTATTATGGATATGCACGTGTTAATGACGACATAGGCTGGTTAGGCAGAACACATGTTTACCGATTCCATATAGCTGATCCTATATACTTTGATAAGTCTTTTAAATTTACAATTGAGCACGGGCATAATAACTGCCTGACACTTGATCTGGCAAGTGTTGCGTATTGGTACCAGGCACTTCCACTTACGAAGATGCATCCAATACCAGAGAAAACATCCAGGTTGTCAAAAGAATTTATTACGCTTAGCCATATCCATGCATGGCGGCATGAATGGCGTAAAGCAAAGGGTAATAACAGAAGGTTGTGGGGCACAGAGAAATAATCAGGCTATGTTATACCATTGGGGCGTTCACAGTTGCATTAACAGGCAGAAGAATAATAACCGTATAATTATTATCTATTGCATATATAAATATGCCTGTATCAGGCCCGCTTAAACGCTGCACAGTTAATGCTTTTATATTCTGTTTACAGAACCATTTTACCGGTTATTACTGGTCTATTCAATTGATCATTGAGCAGATCATTTTTCCGGGCGGGCCCCAAAAAAGGCCTGCCCGGTTAGTAGTCTAATTCTTTTGAATTATAAACAGCCGGCAAACTATAAGCAGTAAAAACATCAGATAATTTCATCTTTCTATTACCGGAGTTTAAATGAATCTTACAATCATTGACTGGTTAATCGTTGTTGTTACAATTTTGATACTTTTCTTTAGTGTACGGTTGAGTAAACGGCTTGTTAAAAGTGTAGCCGACTATTTGTCTGCCGGAAGATCAGCCGGAAGATACCTGCTTACTGTATCACACGGAATGGCTTATGTAGGCGCTATAACTATTATAATGCAATGGGAGATGAATTACATTGCCGGGTTCACATTAAGGTGGTGGGAATTCACAATGGCACTTGTGCTGCTTATTATTGCGGCAAGCGGATGGGTTGTTTACAGGTTCAGAGAAACAAGGGCATTAACCATAGCCCAGTTTCTTGAAATGAGGTACAGTAAGAATTTCAGAATATTCAGCGGTATACTGGCATTCTTTTCAGGCCTTCTGAACTTTGGAATCTTCCCGGCAGTAAGCGCTCATTTTCTGATTTATTTTTGCGGCCTTCCTCAAGACTTCAGTGTTCTGGGTTTAAGTATATCAACATTTCCTGTTGTAATGATTTCTTTCCTTCTGCTGTCGTATTATTTTGTTTCAGTTGGCGGCCAGATTGCCATTATCATTACTGAATTTTTACAGGGTGTTTTTGCAAATCTGACTTATATAATCATTGTTATCTTCTGTTTAATATTTGTTAACTGGGACCAGATTTACCAGGCAATTATTACAGCACCCAAAGATGCTTCACTTGTTAACCCTTACCACACCAGCAAAATGGCAGATTTCAATTTCTGGTTTTATGTGATAAATGTAATCGGGGTTATATATACAAAACTGTCATGGCAGGGCTCCTCCGGCTATAATTCAGCTGCTCTCAATGCCCATGAAGCAAAGATGGCCGAAGTGTTAAACAATTTTCTTGTACTTATTAAATGGAGCTTTTTTATCCTGATACCTGTTGTTGCCTTTACAGTATTAAATAACAAAGAGTTTTCAGGAATAAGTGCTACCGTTAAAAGCATAATTGATACTGTAAGTAATGAAAAGATAAGAAGCCAGATAAGAATTCCTCTTGTCCTTTCGCAAATACTGCCTACCGGCGTTAAAGGTGCATTAGTTACATTAATGTTAATGGCTACTGTTGCAACACATAATTCATATATGCACTCATGGGGAAGTATTTTTATACAGGATGTAATTATGCCTTTCAGGAAAGAGCCGTTTCCTCCGCAGCAGCATTTAAAAGTATTAAGGCTTTCGATTCTTGGCGTAAGCATTTTTATTTTCATTTTCAGTTTATTATTCCCAATGACGGATTACATTGCTTTATATTTTGCAATTACAGCCGCAATCTTTACCGGGGGTTCAGGAGCAGTTATCATAGGCGGCCTCTACTGGAAAAAAGGCACTACAGCCGCTGCATGGTGTTCCCTTATTATTGGGGCAATAATTTCCGTTACCGGAATTCTCCTGCAGCAGATATATCCCGGTTTTCCTATAAACGGACAATATTTCTGGGGTATCGCTATGGGTGTATCTACAGGAGTTTATATTACTGTCTCACTGCTAAATAAAAAATCAGACTTCAATATGGACAAACTTCTGCATCGTGGTATATACGGAGTAAAAGAAGATTCAGTCGCTGTAAATAAACAGCCTGTTAAAAAGTTTAAACTTTTTGGTATTACCAAAGAATTCACAAAACTTGATAAAATAATATATTATGCAGCCTACAGCTGGACGTTTTTATGGGTATTTGTTTTTATCATAGGGACAATTATTAACTTAACCACAGAAGTATCTGACCATGCATGGCTCACCTTTTGGGAATACTATATATTTATAAACCTGGCAATATCAATAGTTATTGTTACATGGTTTATAGTAGGCGGTTCACGTGACCTGAAAAGAATGTTCAACAGGTTAAAAACAATGACCAGGGATGATTCTGATAACGGAATGGTAAATAACGAAACTTCAAAATAATCCTTCCTTCTACATATATGGGTAAGAGCTGTCAAGTGTTCCGGCAGCTCTTTCTATAACAGTACACAATATTATTTCGTGGTATTCAACCTGCCTTATTTGCTGATAATATTATATCAGACTATCTGCAGCTTTCTCTCCTTATTTTGTTTCAGAAGTTCAGCGGGGGGATAGCCAAATTGTTTTTTAAACACATAAGAAAAATGAGACAAATCCTCAAAACCAAGTTCAAGATATATGCTGCCGGGTTTTTTACCCTGTTCATTTATCTGGAAATAAGCTTCATTTAATCTTTTTTTTATTAACCAATTACCGGGGGTTGTATTAAAAACTTTCCTAAAGTCCCTTTTGAAAGTAGATAGGCTTCGCCCTGTTAAAAATGCAAATCTGTCTAAACTGATATTAAATTTATAATTATGATTCATAAATTTTTCAAGGTCTATTTTTTGCGGAATACCAAAATCAAAAAAAACATTTTTAAGCTCAGGATTATTTTTTAACAATATAAGCAGCAATTCTTCTCTTTTTATATCAGAGAAAGCCTTATCAATTTCTGTGCTGTTATTATAATAAGGCTCCAGTGAACGGATAAAGTTAGGTATCAGTTCATCTTTTTTAAGCCCTATAAATGCTCCTGTCAAATAAGGAACGGCTGTTAACGTAATATTGTTTTTTTCTTTAAATGAGTAAAGAAACTGCTCATCAAATACAATAACAACTTTTTCAAATTTACCATTATCTTTTTCCTTACTGTACCTTGCAAGATGATTCTTTCTTAAAAGACAATAACCACCGGCAGGCAGGATATATCCTTTATTACCATCAAAGCCGGTAATACTTCCTTTTGCAAGAAACAGGAAAATATGCTCCGGGATAAATTGTTCGGGCGATAAGTCGGGGCCAATATGGCAGGATTTAATTTCTGTTATCTTCATATTATTTACCATGTAATAATTATTTTACGTTTTTCCACCATTCTCTAAAGACTTGCTTTTCGTTATTTAATTCAACTACTTCGCCAATAACCGGTGTAACAAGCGGGATATGCATTTTATTCAGCCTTGCCAGCTCATTTAACGGCTCATCCCAGGAATGCCGTGCAAGTGCAAACTTTGAACTATGCACAGGTAAAATGCGTTTCGTGTTTAAATCTGAAGCTGCTTTAAGTGTTTCCCCTGGTGACATATGTATATATGGCCATGCTTTGTTATATTGTCCGTTTTCAAGTATCGCCAGGTCAACAAAACCATACTTTTCTCCTATTGACTTAAAATGCACATCATATCCACTGTCACCGCCTATATAAATCGTCTTTCCTCCGGCTTTGAGAATATAAGAAAGCCATAAGGTATTATTTCTTTTAAGACCTCTGCCTGACTGGTGACGCGCAGATTCAGTATATATTGCATCCTTACTGTTAATCTCCTCTTTTTCATACCAGTCTTTTTCAAAAATTCTTGATGCCGGGTAGCCCCAGCGTTCAAAATGAGCACCTGTACCAAGTCCGCATATAACCTTTTTTATCCTACTCTTCAAAGCCTTAACTGTTTCATAATCAAGATGATCATAGTGATCGTGCGTAATTAATAGGTAATCAATCTCAGGAATATCTGCGGGCTTATATTTATTAGTGCCGCTAAATGGTTTTACGGTACCCGGAACAGGAGAGGCATTATTGCTAAAAACCGGGTCAACAAGATACCTGACACCATTAATTTGCATATAATATGAAGAGTGGCCAAACCAAATTAGTACATTCTTGTCTTTAGGCAGGGAAAACAAATCAGTTTTTACCAATGGTATTTCTCCTTCAGGCTTTTTCCGGGGAATACTTTCAAATAACTGTTTCATCATTTCACCGGCAATGCTGTACCCTTCCCCAAGAGTAGGAGTATAACTTATATTTTGAAATGAACCATCCTTATAATGTGGAGATGCTTCTGCCCGGCTTAAACGTCTACCGGTGGAAGACTCACCAAAAATCGGCTGGTTCAAATATACATTAACAGATACTGTTAATATTGCAATGAATAATAATATCAACATAGCTGTATATCTTAAATACTTCCTTTCATTTTTAACCATTGGCTCTCTTAATAACGATAAACAGCAAGCTGGTTGATATCTTTTACTTCCAGGATATTTTTTTCATAACCTCCGGCAGCAGTATTTATCATAGCCCTGCCAATATTTTGGAGTGTACAGGAAGGTAAAAACAGACTCAGAACCGGATATAATATCCGTGCATAGCGGTTATACCCTTTCAGATTTTTTTGTCCCTTCACAGGTTTCATAAGGCCAGGGCGAAAGTTATATTCTCTGCCTGCAAATAACTCCTTTAAATGATTTTCTGTTTTTCCTTTTACCCTGGCCCACATTATTTTCCCTGTTTCAGAACTGTCTGTATGACTTCCGCTGACAAAATTAAAAATAATATTTTTATTTACTTCAGAGATTGTTCGGGCAAAAGCCATTGTAACTTCATAAGTTATGTGGTGGTATGTTTGTTCATCCATCCCTAATGAACTTATACCGGCACAGTAAAAACAGGCATCATAACCTGAAAGCTTTTCTTTTATGGAACCTGCTTTCAGGAAATCGGGGAGAATAATTTCTTCAAGTTTTGGATGCCTGTGATCAAAATGCTGCCTGTTCACCATTAGAACTTTGCTCACCACAGGATTTTCAAGGCACTCCATAAGTACACCTTCGCCCACCATTCCGGTAGCTCCTGTTATTATTACTTTTATTTTATTCATATAACCTGTTTCATATTATTATAAATAATTATTACCTCTGGCTTCTGCCCAAAATTTTACACCTGCAAAACCCCTGTTTGTTTCATAGCTATTGGCTGAAACCGGCCAGCACTTTTATGTGAATTCCAAACCAGTTGCTTATATTTTAATATGGTCATATTTAACAAGACTTTTTGCAGATGCCAGTATTGCTTCGTTATTGCTGCCAGGCTGCCATCCCAGTAATCGGCGGGCCTTTTCATTACTTGCATTACGATAAATACCAACAAGCGGCAAAATTGCTTTTGCATCCTTATTAAACATTGCTGCTATCCGGACTGCCCAGTCAGAAATAGTTTTTACAGAAGCTTTGCGGGCAGCTTCGGGCATTTCTTTTTTCAACAGCCGGGATATCTCCAACAGAGATATGTTCCCTCCGGCAAGAGCAAGGAAGCGTTCGCCTTTTGCCGATGGATTTGTCATTGCCCTAATGTGAAGATCAGCAACATCCCGAACATCAACAACGCCAAGATTTATATTAGGGATATACTTCATTGATCCATCCATAACTTTAAGCAGCAGCCCGAATCCGCTTGAAAGTACCGGGCTGAGTGAAGGCCCAAAAATCGCCATGGGATTTATTACTGCTAATTCAAGCCCGCCTCCCTCCTTTTTTATAAATTCCCAGGCAGCTTTTTCAGCCAGCACTTTAGATTTATTATAAACAGAAAGTCCCTTTTCATTGGGATCAGTCCAGCTTTCTTCAGTAATAATTGAGTGTTTATCTTTGTGGCTGTAACCAACAGCTCCAAAGTTTGAAGTCATAACTACTCTTTTTACACCGGCATCCCTGGCAGCTTTTAAAACACGCAGAGTCCCTTGCACAGCAGGACGAATCATTTCATCTTCATGTTCGGGTAAATGAAGAAAGATTGGAGAGGCAACATGCATAACAAAATCACAATCTTTTACAGCTTCTCTCCAGTTCTCATCTTTTAATAAATCCGCCTCAATACACTCAATATTTTCAAATGAATTTATCCCCCCGGTTTTAAGCATATTTATTACGTCATCTTTTCTATTCAATGACCTGATTGTTGTTTTAATATCATATCCCAATTTCATTAACTGTAGAATAATGTGTATGCCAAGAAAACCCGTTCCACCGGTAACCAGTACTTTCATAAAATCCCTCACTTATTAAATACAACTATAAAAATAATAACCGGGAAGGACATTTACTTTGTTGTAAGGTTCAATTTATTTTGTTGTTAAGTCCACTTCCGGGATACCGAATGAATTAGCTGTCATATAAAATGTAAACTTTTTAGGCAGACTTACAGTATATTTGGGACTTATTTTTATGTTAAATATTCAGGAACTCTGCTTTGAATACGAATGACGCCTATGCGGCGATGCGGATTAGAGATTTTCGTTTTTTTGTTTTTGCCCGTTTCCTCCTAACCTTTGCTATCCAGATGCAGTCAGTTATTGTCGGCTGGCAAATTTATCACCTTACTCATGATGCATTTTCTCTTGGACTGATTGGGCTTACAGAAGCAATTCCGTTTTTATCAGTTGCATTATTTGCAGGGCATGCAGCAGATAACATAAACAGGAAAAAAATAATTTTAGTATCATACATTATATATTTTGTCTGTGCTTTTATATTATTTACAGTAGCATCTGATTTTCTCCCGGCAGTAACAAAACTTGGAATAATCCCAATATATACAACTATATTTATTTCCGGTTTAACACGTGCTTTTATCTTTCCTGCACAAGCTGCATTTGCTGCACAAATAGTACCTAAAGAGCTGTTTGGGAATGCCTCCACCTGGAATTCTGTCTTCTGGCAGTTTGCTGCCGTTTCCGGCCCGGCCGCAGGAGGATTGCTTGTTGGCTTTATGGGTTTCAGCCCTGCATATTTCTGTGTCGTGTGCTTAACAGTGGTTTCAACAGTTTTCGTAATTTTTGTTAAAAGCCGCCCTCTTCCTGAAAGAGCTGAAAAAGAGTCAATGATAAAAAGCCTAAAAACCGGGCTTAAATTCGTTTTCAGCAACCAGATTATTCTAAGTGCTGTAAGCCTTGATATGTTTGCTGTTTTTTTTGGTGGTGCTGTTACAATGCTTCCTTTATTCGCTGACCAGGTACTTCATACCGGAGCCAAAGGACTTGGATTTTTACGGGCGGCTCCTGCTGTTGGAGCAATAATTATGTCTCTGATACAGGCATATTATCCGCCATTCAAAAAAGCAGGCCGAAACCTTCTTATCGCCGTAGCCCTTTATGGAATTTCTATTATTTGTTTTGCCATATCCCAGAGTTTTTACCTGTCACTGATTCTGCTTGCGATAGGTGGTATGTTTGATAATATAAGCGTAATTGTAAGAGGAACACTTATACAGGTCTATACCCCCGATGAACTAAGAGGAAGAGTATCGGCTGTTAATGGAATATTTATTGGCTCGTCTAATGAACTGGGTTCTTTCGAATCTGGTGTGGCAGCAAAGCTTCTCGGACTTATTCCTTCTGTAATTTTTGGCGGAACTATGACAATACTGGTGGTATCCGGAATTACTAAATTTGCACCCAAACTCAGAAAACTCAGCCTGATATCCTGAAATAATACTATTCTTATTTAATCACAGCAGGAAAATTCAACATAATTTTTCCTGCTGATGTTTTATTAAATTACCTGAAGTATAAATTATGCCTGTGCATTGCTTTAAACAAATCACTGATTTTATTAGATTAGCAGCGCCATTTTTCATACGATAGTTATATAATAACTATTAGCCTGATTGTTCAGGAAATACTGTACCACTCAAAGGGTGTCGGATTATAGTACTGTAATCTGATAACTCCAGCCTGACATTAATAAAAACATGCCTTCCGGCAATTACTATAACATGCGTATTTGTGGAATTACTATGAAAAAAATACACCTGCTTACTCTTTTTGTCTTATTTACTTGTATATATAATTCTTATCCCCAGGATTTAACAAAATATGTAGACCCTTTCATTGGCACTGCGGGGCATGGGCATACTTATCCCGGAGCTGTATTGCCCTTTGGGATGGTTCAGGTCAGTCCTGATACTCGTACCGGAGACTGGGATGCCTGCAGCGGCTATTATTACAGCGATAATTCTATTATGGGGTTTTCACATACTCATTTAAGCGGGACAGGTTCAATGGACTATGGGGATATACTTTTTATGCCAACTACCGGCCAAATAAGGTTAAATCCAGGCAATAAAGATGGTACAGAACCGGGATACCGCAGCAGGTTTAGCCATTCATCAGAAACAACAGAGCCCGGTTACTATTCGGTAATGCTTTCTGATTATTCTATAAAAGCAGAGCTTACAGCAACTACACGGGCAGCATTCCACAGGTACACATATCCTGCGGGTGTTGAAGCAAATCTTATAATTGACCTTATGCACCAGCTTGAAAATGGAGAAGTAACAAAAGAAGTTAAGTTTCGGATTATTGACAAAAATAAAATTGAAGGCATGAGAAGGTCAGAAGGCTGGGCTCAAAACCAGGTGATTTATTTTACCGCTGAGTTCTCTGAACCAATTATTGATTATGGAATTGAAAAGAACGGAAAAATGCTGACAGGCACTGTAAGCGCCGAAGGAAATAATATAAAAGCATTCCTGAAATTTAAGCCGGGCAGTTCCAGCCAATTAATGATAAAGGTTGGCATCTCTGCTGTTGATAATGAGGGCTCCGACCTGAATCTGAGAACTGAAATCCCATCATGGGATTTTGATACTGTAAGGTTTAATGCAAAAACGGCATGGAATAAAGAACTGTCAAGAGTAGTTATAAATGATGAGTCTGATTATAAAAAGAGAATTTTTTATACTTCACTATATCATGCTTTTGTTGTCCCGAATATATTCTTTGATGTTGACAGAAGATACATGGGGAATGATCAAAAAATTCATACCTGCAGTAGTTTTGATAATTATACTATTTTTTCATTATGGGATACATTCAGGGCAACTCATCCATTATATGTACTGCTTGACCCTGAACGCGCAGGCAATATGGTAAAAACACTGCTTGCAAAATATGATGAGGGAGGAATGCTTCCCAAATGGGAATTGGCTGCAAATGAGACAAATGCCATGATTGGATACCATTCTGTACCTGTTATAGTTGATGCTTACATAAAAGGGATACATGATTTTGATACTGACAAAGCTTTAAAGGCAATGCTTAATTCCGCATATAACAGCGACCCGGAAATGAAATATTACAAGGAACTTGGCTTTGTTCCTGCCGACTTGACAAGAAGTTCAGTATCAAAAACTCTTGAGTATTCTTATGATGACTGGTGCATATATAAAATGGCACAGGCAGTGGGAAATAAAAATATTGAAAATGAGTTTCTTAAAAGGGCGCAGTATTATACAAACTTATTTGATGGATCTACAGGTTTCTTCAGAGCGAGAAATAGTGATGGAAGCTGGTGCAGAGATTTTAATCCTTTTGAGTTCTCTACTCATTATACCGAGGGCAATGCATGGCAGTACAGCATGTTTGTACCACAGGATATAAATGGGCTTATACAGCAGTTTGGCGGAATAAGTAATACAGAAGAACACTTAAATAAATTGTTTTCATCAAAACTGCCCTCAAATATTAACGCCACACTTGATGTTACAGGTTTAATCGGGCAGTATGCACACGGTAATGAACCAAGCCACCACATAGCCTATATTTATAATTTTCTTGGGCAGCCATGGAAAACACAGGAAATGATTCACAGGATTATAAATGTAATGTACACAGATAAACCGGACGGCCTTGCCGGGAATGAAGACTGCGGGCAAATGTCTTCATGGTTTAATTTTTCTTCAATGGGATTTTATCCATTCTGCCCCGGAACCGATGAATACCAGATAGGAACACCGTCTTTCAAAGAAGTTAAATTAAATCTGCCCGGAGGCAAAACATTTACTGTTAAAGCAGAAAATCTGTCTGAAAATAATTTCTATATTCAAAGCGCCAAGCTTAACGGTAAACCACTTACTGTTTCATATATAAAACATTCTGATATTGTTTCAGGAGGCGAGTTAATACTGGTTATGGGTTCTGCTCCATGTAAGAACCAGATAGCCGGAAATAATGAAAGCGCATACTCGCTAAGTAAAGGAAACATTGTAAGCATGCCATTCTTAAAAAAGGACATTTCCTCTTTCAGAGATAAAGCGACAGTTGATGCAGGATGTATTACACCCGGGGCAGAGATTCGTTATACACTTGATAGAAGTGAGCCAAATGAAAAGTCTGCGTTGTATAAGAGCCCGTTTAATATAGAGAGTAATACAAGTGTAACACTTAAAGCATTTAAAAATGGATATACTCCAAGTGCGCCGGCTTTATATAATGCCGCAAAAATAAAGCTGGTAAAAGCAGAAACATTAAACACAACAGCATTATCCACAGGGATAAACTACTCTTATTTTGAAGGAGGAATAGATTCGCTTAAACAGATGCCCTCATTACCTCCGGTAAAAAAAGGAACTGTTAAAAACTTTATATTATCCCCGGCTGTTAAGCAGGGTGGTTATGGCTTTGTATATCAAGGTTATATTAAAGTTCCAGAAAACGGCATATACATATTTGCAGTAAACTCTAACAGCGGCAGTATACTTACCGTAGATAATATTGAAGCAGCTAATTCTAATGGCGATTTCCTGGAGAACAAATACATATATGGCCACTATATGGGATTATCAAAAGGATTTCACCCAATAAAATTATATTATTATAACTATGGCGGTGAAGGCTCGCTGGAGGTTGTATGGGGCAGGATAAATAAACCCCGCGGGGTTATCAATCAAAGTTCATTATTTCATAAGAAATAAAATTACTGAGACACAGAAAAGCTGCTAATATTTAGCAGCTTTTTTATTACTTTTTTCAGAATTATGGAATAGAGAACCAACTACTGCGGCAGCAAGAATAAACAGTATTACTCCAAGCAGATAGAAATTAAAATATTCACCAAGCTGTGCTTTTAACCATCCGGCAAAAAGCATTTTCATGCCAACAATAAAAAGTATTAACGCAAGTGCTGGTTTCAAATACCTGAACTTATCAAGCATACCGGCAAGAGCAAAATACAGCGATCTTAAACCAAGTATGGCAAAAACATTACTGCTGAATACAATAAACGGATCTGCAGTTATTGCAAAAATTGCGGGTATAGAATCAACAGCAAATATTACATCAGTTGTTTCAACCATAACCAGAGATAGCATTAGCGGGGTAACCATCAGCCTGCCGGATTTTGTCCTGTCAACAGACTCATCTGCAAGTTCAGGCGCACCCGGCACCTCACTCTCATGCGATTCTTTTGAACCTGCTTTTACCAGGAAATGTTCACCATGATAATGTGATGTAACCGGGAAAAGTTTTCTTGTTAACCTGACTACGATATTCTGATTTGGATTGCTCTCTTCTGATTTAATAAAAAACATTTTTAAAGCTGTTATTATAAGAAAAGCTCCAAAAAGATATAATATCCAGTGAAATTCTGCTATCAGGGCGGCACCTACAGTAATCATCACTGCCCTCATAACCAGGGCTCCTAATATACCCCAGAAAAGCACTCTGTGCTGATACATTGCAGGTACAGCAAAAAAGTTAAAAATCATGGCTATTACAAAAATGTTATCTACACTAAGCGATTTTTCAACCACATAACCGGTAAGGTATTTTATTACTGCACTTCTGCCATTGTTAATAACATTATCAACTGAGTCAATTGAGTTCCCAAGTCCCATCCAGTGATATTCATATCCATAATACACAAGAACAGTAAATGCCAGCCCAAGTGTAATCCAGACGGCCGACATTACCAGGGCTTCTTTCATTTGAACAATATGCGCCTTACGGTGAAGCAGCCCAAGGTCAAGCGCAAGCAATAATAGAATAAAAGTTATAAATATGCCCCAAATAAGTATCATGTATTATCCTGTATTGTTTGTGAAATAAAACCAAAGAATGGACGCTCTATAAAGCAAAAAGCACAAAAAGGTTATTGACAATAATAAATCTGCACACATATAAAGGCAAACAGATGACTGCTTTTTAATAAAAAGAATAATGTCGCAGTCAGGATTTTTATAGAACCAGCCAAATAAACATTTCTGACAGAAAATGTTTATTTTGAACTAAGTGGGATTTAAAAAGTTCCCCTTATCTATCCCCCGATAAGTGATCTGATAAGAAAATTCATATTTTTTGAACTCTCTCCAACTCTTCTTACAGCATAGGGCCACCAGTCAATTCCAAAAGGAAGGTATAAGCGGAGCTGCTCTCCATTATTTACCAACTGGTTCTGCAGTTCTTTGCGTACGCCATAAAGCATTTCGAATTCATATTCACCTTTTTGCCAGTTATTTTTATCAGCTTTTTCGAGTATATAATAAATCATTTTTTCATCGTGCGTTGCAAATATTGGGTAGAATTTATTCTTTTTTGCCTCTGAAGAAAGCATAGAATTAACAAGCTTCATATAGTTTTGGTCAATTAATTTCTTGTCAGTAAACGCTTTTTCACGGCCTTCAGCCATTGCTCCTTTAACCAGCCTTACTTTCCCTCCTTTAGCAATAATTTGCAGCAAATCTCTTTGAGTTCTGTAAAGATAAGCCTGCAATGTTACAGCAGCAGGATACTCTTTTTCCACCAGTCTGTTATATATTCTCAATGTGGCATCGGTAACTGAGGAATCCTCCATATCAATCATCAGAAAATCAGTTGAATCATTTTGTCTTGAAACTGAAGCTGATTTAACTGCATCTGCAATATATAAGGCATTATCTGTACAAACTTCTTCACTTATCAGGTATCCCGCCTGAGTTGGGTCAAATGATATGTGTATATCAAGGTCAGTTTTTTTTAGCAGTCCGCAGACATGGTTTAGCTCAGTTAAAGTTTTATCAATCTTTTCAGGGTCAGTCACATATTCTCCCAGATAGAAAAAAGATACTTTTATACCCCGGCTTTTAAGATAAATTGCTGTTTCCAAGACATCATTAGCATTTCTACCACCAACAAACCTTGTGGCCAGTTCAGATACAGATGCCCTGTTCTGCATAAAATTCTTTAACGCATTATTCTTTGCCAGAAAAATCATGCTCTGCTGCCATACTCTCATACAAGCCCCGCTTTTATGTTATACATAGATAAAACATACCAATAGCAGACTGTTTTTGAAAACCGTTAATCCTTCAGTGAGGCTTATTTATCATATTATTAATTTAGGAAATAACCTCATTCTTTTACCAGTACCTTTTCAAGCTCTTCCAGGGATTTCCCTTTTGTTTCAGGCATTATCTTCCAGACAAAAAAGAAAAAAGGAACCATCATTACAGCAAAAAACATAAAAATCATCCCCCCGCCAAATTCAGCAAGAGTTATAGGGAACACTAATCCAATAACAGCATTCATTATCCAGTGTACAAATGAACCCAAAGCCTGTCCCTTTGCACGAACTTTATTTGGAAATACTTCAGCAAGAAAGACCCATATTACAGCCCCCTGTGAAAATGCGAAGAAAGCAATAAAGCTGATTATAAACACCAATATCCAAACCTGTGTAAAAATATTTTCATAATAATAATGCAGACCTGCGCCGGCAAGAGAAAGGCTCATGCCAACAGCACCTATAAGCAAAAGTGTTTTCCTTCCAAATTTGTCAATGAAGAACATTGCTATTATTGTAAACAGGAGATTAGTAACACCTACAAATATTGCCTGCATTAATGCAGCATCTATTGAGGCACCTGCTTTTTCAAATATCATTGGAGCATAATACATAATAACATTTATGCCTGAAAGCTGATTAAATACTGCAAGTAATACTGCACATATAATTGAAAAGCTGTATTTCTTCTGAAATAATTTCAAAGCATTTCCTCCTTTTTCTTCATCCAGGGAGGCCACTATTGCATTCAACTCCATGCCTGATTTTTCAGAACCCAGCTTACTCAATACTGAATCAGCCTCATTCATTCGGCCTTTTTTAACAAGCCACCTTGGGCTTTCAGGAACAATAAACAGGAAAGCAAAAAATAATAATGAAGGGACTGACATAATACCAAACATCCATCTCCAGCTATACTCACCAAGCCCGGATAACAGGTAATTAGAAAAAAAAGCTGCAAGTATACCAACCACTATATTAAACTGTGCTACTGCAACCAACCTGCCTCTTAATCTGCCTGGAGCAATTTCTGCAATATACATTGGAGACATAACTGATGCTGCTCCTATTGCAATTCCCCCAATAAACCGCGAAACCAAGAGCACCGTCCAGTCTCCGGCAAGAGCGCATCCAAACGATGATACCAGGTACATCAGGCTGCAGACAAACAGGATTTTTTTCCTTCCAAAAATATCACCGGGTTTACCAACAGAAATAGAACCAATTACTGTTCCCCATAAAGCTATTGATACTGTAAAGCCAAGACTGGCTTCGGTAAGGTTGAAATACCCGGTGATATACTTTGTTGTTCCTGAAATAACAGCAGTATCAAAACCAAACAGAAAACTTCCAAGAGCAGAAACCACGGTAGCAAATAAAAGATTTTTATTCATATGAACCCCGGTTATAGAGAATCAGCCAATTAATATAACTGGTTGATATACATGAATGGATTATATATTAATTAGTATAAAAGTATCCTGATGTTATTTGTTTAACCATTTTTTCATACAGGTTTCTTAGCAAGTATCTTTATGTTTGATTTATTGTATTAAAATATACCCAGACAGTTATCACAGGATTTTGTCCGGTTTATCTTACTTTTTTCAGATATTATAGTTAGCAGGACATGCTGTTTCCATCATATGCGTCGGCAAATACTTTAGATTAGGCTTTCAGTATATTTTAATAATATGACTATGAAATATAAATGCCTGGATTTATTCAGGCAAAAACAATTTTTTGCAGAGTGGTATAAAATGAAGGTTGATCGCAGTAAAATTAATAAATATACAGCGTGGGAAATGTCTTATACTTAAGGGATAGTGGTACAGGGCCTTAGGTGCGCCCCGAAAATGCTAAAGCCCTGTACCTGTTCTTATATCTGATACAAAAATTCGAATCTTGCCCAGTTACTTACATTTGCACCATCGAAATAGTAATTACCCGGAATGAAGTGCTCAAAAATAACATGCCCTGACATACGTTTATTTATATTATAGAACAACTTTGCTACAAACAAGTCACCGCGTACATTGCCGGTGCCAATGATGCCTTTATTTATTCCATCCTGGGCCGAAAACAGATGATGATAATCAAACACTAAATTTGTCTGGTCATCAGGGTTAAATTTCAATGAGGCATACACAGAGCCTAAGTTTGACCAGTAAGCAGGGCCGCCAAATTCTTTTATCTGTGTATAAATTAGCGACTCGCTCCATTTAGGCCACCTTGAAAATATTGGATCCCATCCTTCATCCTTATCAGTATTTGGATCATTTCCACTTAAATAAATGGTTCCAACTGTAAAAGACTTTGGAAGGTATCTTTCTGATAAAGGCATATAGTCAACATAGGCATATCCGCCATAAGCACTTTTATCATTATCGCCTGTTTTACCAAGCTGATAAGCCGCCTCGATTGTTGAGGCAAAGTTTTTACTCAGAACTGTATTCAGTCTGCCGCCAAAAGTATTTACACTCGATTTTGTCTGGCCTATTTTTCTGTCTGGATCGACATAGTCTTTCCTGATAAAGTATCCCTGAACATTCATATCAGTCATTTGCGAGGTGTAATATACGCCAATACCGGTTTCAGACTGCGGAACCAGCCGCCATGTTGCATCACCTAAAAATGAGGCATCTATATCGTGGCCGTTTATTACAGGAAGCTGATCATCCTTGTTATCATATATTCCCATAAATGTAAGAGTGTTATTCTTATCTATGCTCCAGTCAAACCTTAATGCATTAAAATAGTTACAGCGAGACCCATCCAACGGAGTGCCATCCATAACAACAAACCCTTCTCCCAGTGTTATATTCTGCCTGCCTACTGTAAGCATACCATCCAGAATGGATTTGGTATTTACCTTAATGTATAGCTGATCTATAAACACCTCATTCATGTGAAAAGTGTTAGTAGTAGGAGCAAAATAATTTCTGAACTCATTAGTAAGCCTTAATGCTGCCTCAACATTTTCCGAAGGGAACCATTGTCCCATAAGGCTGGTTTTAACTCTGAGATAAGAATTAGCTGCCTTAGCATCGCGGGATAAAGTTACAGAATTATCAAAAGTTTCAATTCTTAATCGTTCTAAAAAACTCAACTTAAACTTTTCACCGGATTGTGCAAAAGTATAATCTAATAGACACAGATTCAGTAGTTGCAGTACAATAAATATTTTAGTGAATAATTTCATATAGTTCCTGTTATGTGATAGTATTCCATTCGTTGTTAATTAAGTACTTCTGCACCAATATTATGATGTATACCTGCAGAATGTTGATAATTCTTTTTATAATTATCATCAGATTCGCTTACTTTAAACCTTGAGACCATGTTGCTCAAATTATTAGTAAGACGATTAAGATCTTCAGCAGCCCTGGCGATTTGTTCAACACCAGAAGCACTTTCGTGTGTAACACTGCTTATTGCTTCAATATTCTTGCTTATTTCGCTTGCAGCACTTGATTGTTCATGACTTGCTACAGCTACCTGAGATACTATTGAAACAACTTCTTCAGCACCGGTTATAATTTCTTTAAGAGCTTCACCAGCCATATCTGCCAGGTGCTTCCCTTTTTCTACTTCCGCAGTACCAACCTGCATAGATTCCACTGCACCAGTAGTATCTTTTTGGATTTGCTTAATCATCTGGGCGATTTCTTTAGTAGCTTTGGTAGTTCTTTCAGCAAGTTTCCTAACCTCGTCTGCAACAACTGCAAACCCTCTTCCCTGTTCTCCGGCGCGGGCAGCTTCAATAGCGGCATTAAGCGCTAGTAAATTTGTTTGGTCAGCAATGTCATCAATTACCTGTACAATTTCTCCAATCTGGTCGCTGCTTTTTCCAAGTGCTTCAACTGTTGCAGCAGACTGTTTAACAACCTCGGCTATCCTAACCATACCTTCAACTGTTTGATGTACTACATTTCCTCCCTCTTTGGCAGCATCTCCTGCTTTCTGAGCAGTTTTAGTAGCCTCTTCTGCATTATGTGATGTTTCAAAAATTGTTTTTGTCATTTCTTCTACGGCTGAAGCAACTTCTGAAGCCTGAGCACTCTGCTCCTGGGCCCCGGCAGCCATTTCTTCACTTGATGAAGATATCTGGCTGCTTGCACTAGCTGTTGCATTTACCGAATCTTTAACCTGTTTAACAATATTTTCAAGTGATTCACCAACAAAGTTTATTTGTTTCTGGTAACCGGCATAATTGTTCTTATATTCACCAACCATGCGTGCTGTTAAATCCCCCTTGGCAATTCTTTCCAGTGTTAAAGTACCTTCTCTTACAACCCCTATTACTGTAAATACAGACTTATTAAATCCTTCTATAATTGTTCTGTAACCGCCTTTAAACTTGCTCTCATCGCCTTTATAATCCGTAAAGCCATCCTGGTATTTTTGGATCATTACATCGGTTTCACTTTTCAGTTCAGTTAATGTGGACACAATTTTCTCAAGAGCCGGAGCTATTTCATTCTTGCTGTCATTAATCTTTTTTACATAAGAAAAGTCACCATCTGCTACATGATAGATAGATTGAACAAAAGATGAAAGACTTTCGGTAAATCCATTTATCTTTTTTGTCATCTCTCCAAACTCATCCTTTGTATTCCATGTCATACGATGCTGCAAGCTGCCTTGTGTTAACTCTGAGATTACAGCAAAGGCTTCTTTCAAAGGTTTTACAATTAGTCTGGAGATGTAAAGCCCGATAGCAATTGCTATAACAAAGCCTGCAATACTGAACATTATCATAAATAATAATGCTGAACTCTCAATACTATTTGTTTCTTTATTTCCGGCACTAATCTGATTCCAATTCTCATTTATTAATTCTCTAAGCGCTCCGTCTGCTTTAACAAAGAATGGACGCTCATCAAGGTAAGTATTTAGAAGCTGATTATTCAAAGCCTGCATTTGAGGGCTCTCAATGGCTATCCCCTGTGCAAGCAGATTGTCTTTTTCTTTACTAAGCTGTAAAAACTGTTCCCCAATATTTCTCCATTGAGAATAAGCAGTCTGGTATTCGTTCCATTTTGTTTGTTCAATATCGCTATGCTCAAAAGCATTGTATCGTTGTGCTTCTGTTTTTATTATTTCTAATCTTTCCGCAAGTACTTTATATTGAGCAGTACGTAAATTTCTCCTGGTAAATTCATCATTTAGCAAACCTCGTTCGCATACTCCCACTGCATTTAAGGCTGAGCTCATATTACCCAGGTACATAATTCCCGGGGCCTGTTTATTAGCCATTTCATCGCCTAAATCAGTTATTTCCGACGTTTTTATGATACTGAATACACCAATAATAAGGGTAATTACTGAAACAAAGATAAAACCGGACAATAGTTTTACCTGAACTTTCAAATCTCTAAATTTTTGCATTATGGTCTCTGAATTAATATTAAATAAATCTTATCTCATTATCGCAGAAAACCCATTATAATTAAATAGTTTTCGTGTCGATAATTCAACAAAAGGTTTACAATTACGATTATTTGACAAAATGCAGCAAAGAATGCCCGGAGTGAAATATTCCCTTTACAAAGGGAAGTGGAGTCAATATATTATTTCCGGTCAACTGAATCAGTAACCGGAAATAATACAGATAGTATATTCAGTTTATTTATTTCGTATAACTGAGGCAAATGCTCTTATATGTTCCGGAGTGGTTCCGCAGCAGCCCCCTATAATATTTGAACCGGCATCAATCAACTGTTGTAATTTAGCACTCATTATTTCCGGTGTTTGCGGGAAAATTGTCTTCCCATCTATAACTTCAGGAAGTCCTGCATTGGCATGTACTAACACAGGGGTGGTTTTATCTGTTTCTCTTATTGCCTGAACAACTTCTATCATTTGCTCAATTCCGAGCCCGCAATTTGCCCCTATTATATCTGCACCTGCTTCTTTTACAGCTCCTATCATATCTTCGGGTGATACTCCCATCATTGTCCTGTAATATCCCTGCATAGTTTTATCAAATGTAAAAGTGCAGATTACTTCAAGAGGAGTGGACTCTTTGGCAGCTTTGATAGCAAGAGAAGCCTCATCAATTGCAGTCATGGTTTCAACACATATTGCATCTGCACCCCCTTCATATAATGCTTTCGCCTGAACTGCAAAACCGTTAAAAACTTCTTCTTCACTTTTCTCCTGCATCATCAAAATAAATCCGCATGGGCCCATCGATCCAAGTACGAAATGATTATCCCCGGCAGCTTCTCTTGATATTTCAGCAGCGGCTTTATTAATTTCGAAAGCCTTTTCTTTAAAGCCAAAGTGCTCAAGCCTTAACGGATGCCCCCCAAAACTATTTGTTAATATCATATCTGAACCTGCATCAATGTAGCTTCTTGCAATGCTAAGTACCTTGTCCCTGTTGGTCAGGTTCCAAATTTCAGGACATTCTCCAACGCCAAGGCCCAGTTGATGAAGAAATGTTCCCCAGGCACCATCAGAGATAAGTATATTCCCGCTTTGAAGCCTCTTTAATATTGACCTCATGTTATCCCCGCTATTTTTTACTTATTAAGTTAAAAAACAGATCAACTGCACTGCCGGCATCAGCACTGTAGCCATCTGCACCTATTTCATCTGCATACACCTGGCTTACAGGTGCGCCTCCAACAGCCATTTTTATATGGCCCATCCCCCTTTCTTTAAATCCTTCAACAACTGTTTTCATATAAGTCATTGTAGTTGTTAGTAAAGCGCTCATCCCCACAATATCAGCTTTATACATCTCAGCCGCTGCAATAAACTTATCAACACTCTGGTCAACACCAATATCATGTACTTCAAATCCCGCTCCTTCTGCCATCATACAAACAAGATTCTTTCCAATATCATGTAAATCACCTTTTACTGTACCTATCACCAACACACCTGCGGGTTCTACTCCTGAAGAAGCTGCTGAAAGTAATGGCTTTAATATATCCAGCCCGGCCTTCATTGCCCGGGCAGCCATAAGCACTTCAGGAACATAAAGTATGTTGTTTTTAAAATCTTCTGCCACAACATTCATTCCGGCTATCAGCCCTTCATTAAGAATATCTTTTAGCAAACAGCCCTCTTCAAGAGCCTCTTTTGTCATACGTTCAATTTCTTTAGCTTTTCCTTCAAAAAGGAATTGATTCATTAAAGCATAATCCGGCATACGCAGTTATATCCTTAAACTTTTAATAATCTATTATTGAATTCATTAAGTGCTTTTTGCATCGCCCGTATATTTTCTCCTGGCATTCCCGGGCTTACACCACCGCCTACTGAAAGTATTATTCCTTTACCATTACTTTTTTCAAGTACATCCATAGTTGCACTATAAACTTCTTCCGGTGTCCCGCGTACCCCAATTTCAAGAGGATTAACATTTCCCATCAGGCATATACGTCCTCCAACCCGGTTGATAACATCTTCAATATCTGATTGTTTTCCCCAGTTAAGTAGATTAAACCCCGCGTCAGGCAGATGTTCAAGACATGCTTCAACATTTGCATCGTTATGATATATTTTAACCCAGTCTTTTGGAAAAGCATCACATATTTTTTTAAGATATGGATGGGCAAATTCTTCATAATGCTCTTCATTTATAAAACCAACAATGTCATCAAGGATAAAAATACCTTCAACAGTATCACCCATAACTTCAGCCTGTGCTTTCAGCCAGTCAATTATAAGGCTGGTACAGTGGCTAATTAATTTATGAGCCCATTCAGGTTTTTCAACAAGATCCATCATTAGTTCTGTTGTCCCGCGGACAAATCCCGCAGTGCAAAGCGGGCCTCTGGAAGTAACTATAGGCAATATGTAACCAGCATCAAGAATACGCTGCTTGTGCATCTTAATCCTGTAAAGAGTCATTCCCATAAAAGCATCACTATATACATCGTATTCCGGGAAATGCTCAATATCTTCTATGTTTAGAAGAGTTCTGTATTCACTGGGCGTATTATCATGCCAGAATTTAATTTTCACACCAAGGGCAGAAGGTTCTGCCGCCATACCATATTCCATCCACCATGAAGGGACAAATATTATATCTTCATACTCCTTCATAATTTTTAAGTTAGACTGGAACCACAATTCAGGATCAAGATAATAGTCCATGTGGCTTATTCCCAGGTAACCAGGAATCCAGGGACTATCGATTATCAGCGCCATTGGAACTTTATCAGGATTTTCAAGTTTTGCAGCTTGCTTAAATATTTTCCATTGCTCAGGCCTCATATATACCCCTGTATATAATTTAGGAAATGAAGTATTTTATAATGAAATCATTATTTCATTGTTTGTAATTTGAAGTTCGATACCGGCAGATACGGCAGCTTCATCTAAAGCAGAGTTCAGCATTTTCACAGGATCACTGCTTACCTGCAGGCGGCGCATCAGCCCCTCGCCCTTTTTTGCCCCTGCTGACAAAATAATTTTAAGTCCCTTCCTTTTACATGTTACCCTTGTCCCATCTTCAAGCGTTTTATTCATAGGTTTTATATAAGCATCTGTATAATGCACACCAATACCGGACTTGTCATTAAAAACAGGTGGCAGCTTTTCTATGGCTGAAATGTTAACATCACAGAGTTTTATCATATCTTCCAATTATACTTTTAAAACGGTTCAATAAAATAAAAACTTTAATTATTAAAATCAGGTTTAATTTTTACTGTTTAAGAATGGTGAAATAAAAGAGAGGTATCATTTCGGGATATTTACAATACCGTATAACCTCCAAGGACAAAAGGAATACAACTATATCGCCTGCATGTCCTTATCATCTGTAGTTAAACACATTTTGGGTATCGTATTAACCCAATTATTCCTTTTATTCATGTTTATAAGTTTTGAACGACTATAAATAAATCAGATATTAGGGTCACTCTTTCTTATAAGAACACTCAGGCAGACTGCAATTATTACAACCACTGACTGTTACTTCTCCAGTTAATTCACAGCAATCAGTAACCCCATAAATTACAAGCATGGATTTTACCGGTTTAAGCATTCCACTTTCAGTTATTCCAAGCTTATCTTTAAACCCGGTAAACCTGGCAAATAATTCCCACAACAAATATTGCTGTTCCAAACTCCAGCCGGTATATCCCGGCCCATAATGCGGCAGAACTGTTTTGCCGGGTCCTACACTTTCACTGACTTTATCTGAGGCAGCTTGTGTTAAATTATTAATTACAGCGGAAGTATAAGCATCCAGAAAATATTGTTCCTGCAAAAGGCCATTTTTTTTCAGCTCTCCCAATTTCTCCTCACAATAACTACCGGCACTTAATGCGGCAGCATAAACAGAACTAACCCCGGCATCTGTATATATGTTTGCCAGTTTATCAGAATTAAAAACCTGTCCGTCAAGAGAAACGCTGTTTTTCCTGATAATAATCTCTGTAAAAGAAAATAAAAACACCCATGGACTGTCATTTTCTTTGTACCACTTAGCAGCTTCATCCATTAACTTTTCGGTTTCAGTATCAGGTATATAATGTGAAGGACAGCCAAGAGAACGTATATACTCGTCCTTTGTTATTTTAATTTTTGGATAGATTATTATTGGTTCCATTATAATCTTACGATATAGTTAATGGCTTAAACTGACAGCCTTCTGTAAAATAGCTTAGAAATTCTGAATCCGATTCAAGTCTGCAATGCTCAATTATTTTAACAAATTCTTCTGCTTCTTTCCTTTTTCCTTCATCCAGTAAGACAATTGAAGCACCTTCCAGAGAAGCGTTTCCAATGGGTTTAAATTTATGACAACCGATATCCGGAAGCAGGCCAATATTCACGGCGGATTCAATATTTATATAATTGCCAAATCCACCCGCAAGATAAATTATATCAATATCATCAAATACAATGTTTAACGTCCGGCAAAGAATACTGAGCCCCGCTGCATTTGCTCCTTTAGCTTTAGCAAGTTCGCTTATATCTTTTTCTGTTATATAAACAGGGCATTCAGCATCCGTGCAGAGGTATAAAGCATTATCTTTAAAACCAGGTAAGTTTTCAGCAGATTCAGTAAACCGCCCATTTTGATTTATAAAACTATTTTTAACCAAAATGCCAAGCAAATCAATAAGACCTGAACCGCAGATTCCTTCAGGCTGTAAATCATCAATAACAGTCAGGCTAAATGAACCATCAGGGTTAAGCCTGACCCTTTCAATTGCCCCTGAAAAAGCAGGCATGCCACACGAAATCCCGCCCCCTTCAAAGGCAGGCCCGGCAGGGCATGATGAAGCAACCAGCCTATGACTGTTCCCCATTACAATTTCAGTATTTGTACCTATATCGATAAGGACAACCATTTTTTCTTCATGATGTATACCTGTATATAGTAAAGATGCAGTTGTATCTGCACCAACGTGACTTCCTATCAAAGGAATTCCATATACTCTGCAATGTGCATTCAGAGGAAGCAGAATTTCACTGGGTTTAGTTGTTATGGAGGTAGTATTTTTCTTACCGCTGAGGTAATCTGCTTCTGTAACAGACTTGTATGGAGAAACCCCAAGCGAAGACACATTAAGTCCAAAAAACAAATCGCGCATCACAGGATTGGCAGCAACCACTACTTCAAAAACATCATTCGGACTTATTGAGAAGCTTCTAATTGCACTGAGAATATACCCTGCAAGAATTTTCTGAAGCTGCCTGCCAGGCTCAACCGAATCATAAAATATTCTTGAGGTTATATCAGTCCCCCCGATTTTCTGCGGATTCTCAAATGAGAATTCATTCAGGCATTCTCCAGTTTCTATGTTAAATAACCTGAGAGAAACTGTTGTAGTGCCAATATCCAAAGCTATTCCATATAGAATATTCTTACCGTCAGCAATAAGTTCTCCATTGTAAAAAGTTTGATTTCCTTTCCTTGTATACGGCAAATCTGTTTTAAGTGATACAGTTAATGCATAATTACCGCCTGATATCTTCATTCTGCCATGATGCAGAGTATTACATCTTACTGTACCTGTTAATGCTTCTACACGGCACCTGCATGCAAGCCTGAATTTTTCAGGCAAATGTTTCTCTTCCAAAGTCCGCATTGAAAGCAATTTATCACCTTCAATAATCTCCACAATACATTCTTTGCAGGAGCCATTCTGAGAACAGGAAGATGGGATATTAACCTCTCCACCAAAATAGAAAGCATAATAAAAAAGTGAGCTGCCTCCTTTTACTTCTTTCAGGATATTATTAAAATAAAGTTTAACACACATTTAATGTTATCATTAAAATTCTTATTGAGTTATATGAACTGCGTGAGTCAATTTAAGAAGTAATAAAAACAGATAAAAGAAGAATATATGAATAGTTTGCAGGAAATGAATATTTGGTTTGCAACAGATATAAAACAAAAAAGCAGGTGTAACCCTGCTTTTTTGTTTATAATAAAACCAATATAATGGTTTATTACTTTAAGAGCATCATTTTTCTTTCTTTAATAAAGCTGCCGGCTTCAATACGGTAGATATAAACACCTGAAGCAAGCTTGCTGCCATCAAATTCAACTTCATGATGTCCGGCGTCCATAGTAGTATTTAATACATCAGCAACTACTTCTCCGGTAATAGAGTATACTTTTATTCTAACCTGTGAACTTACAGGCAGTCCAAAAGATATTTTAGTTGATGGGTTAAAAGGATTAGGATAATTCTGCTCAAGTGAGTATTCAGCAGGAACAGTTTTATTTTCATCAACTGAAGTTGAAGTTTTAGAAATATCAAAACTATCCAGAGTTCTTCCGTTTAAGTCAATCGCTTTAAAAGCCAATTCCTTACCGTTAATCTCTACTTTAGAATAATGATAAGCAGCAACTGATTTAGTTATATGCGGCCAGTCACGTCCGAAGGTATCAAGTCCGCCGCCGCCGCCGCCGGTAATTACATAGTTAACACCATTTAATGCGCCATGTTCATAAGCATGTGTATGACCGTTAAGTACCAGGTCAACACCATTACTTTCAAATAGCGGTAAAAGATAAGTCCTTTCATCTTCTTCGCCGCCGTATGTATCCCAGAATTCACAGTAAGGAGGGCGATGGAATACCATTATAGTCCAGTCAGCAGATTTCTTTCTTTCAGACTGTAATTGATCTACCAGGAATTTATACTGTGGAGAAGATGGAGAATAGTCTATTTCTGAATCAAGGAAAATAAAGAATGCATTAGCCCACCTGAATGAGTAATATTTTTCTGTATTTGCAGCATTGTTGTGAGGCAGGTAAAAAGCATCAAGATATACTGCACCGTTATTGGTATAAGTATCATGGTTACCCATGGTAGTATAAACACATTTATTTGTTACAATATCTTTATATGGCTTAAAAAATGTTAAATCATATTCCTCGCCAACATTTTGATTTACATCTCCTACATGCACACAAAAATCGGCGGTATCTTTTGCCATCATACCAGCAATTTTATATTGTACATCTGTATTTACACCACTGTCTCCCCATGCAAGGAAACTAACCTGGTTTACGTTATCAGGTTTTGCAGTATAAAAATATCCGTTATCATAAAAAAGAGTGCTGCCGTTATATACGCGGTAGTAATATTTTGTATTAGGTTCAAGATTATTGAGAGTAACAAAATGTTTGCTTACTGCACTGTCTTCTGTTATTGAATTGCCGTAGCTGGTAGTAGTTCCGTATTCAACTTTACCTAAAAATTTATCTGTTGTTCTCCAGGCTATGCTGACTGAAGCAGTATCAGGTAATTGAACATAAGGCAGCCTTTCAGGAACAACTTCTTCTACCGGTTCATGGTAACCGCCAATATTCTTAACTTCATCAGCGGTTAATGCCCTGTTATATATTGCAATGCGTGCAAAATGAATAGGAGCATCTTCCCCATCGTCATCACCGGATATTAATAAAGCATTGTCTCCATCAACAGGAGCTAATGCAAATCTTCCGTCCTTTTCCTGCGCTCCGCCTTCTGTAACCAGTTCGCCATCAAGGTAATAGTTATAAAAGTTCCCAAGGTCAGCAGTAATAACCAGTCTGTACCATTCATTTTTAGTTACTGCCTGTCCTGTATATCCTGTAAGGGCGGTACCTATATGATTAGATGTATTTATAAAACAATCTCCATCATCAGAAGTTACATTGGTATTAGTACAGAAGAAATTACTCCAGGTACCAATATCCGGTTTATTAAAATCAAACACCAGGGTATACTGGTTAACTTTTGTTCCGCCTCCATTGGCTGCTATTCCATGGTGTAACCTGTAATATACTCCCACAGGAAGAGCTACAGCTCCGTTACCTGCTTCCGGGCCCGCAACAACTGATTGTGTGGGTGTTTTGCCGGATTTTGCCTCAAGCACGAGATCACTGCCTGTTGTAGCTTTTACAAGATTTGTCGTGTCATTAAAATCCCATTGCCCGACAAGGCCATCCTGTGGCAATTGCGCAAATGACATACTGCACGATAACATCAGCAGTAATACCATAATACAAGTTTTTTTCATCTAACCTCCTGTTTGTTTATTATAACCACCGGACAGCAACAAACATCTGCCCGGTTCTGCGTTAATTAGTGAACTCTTTAATTGATTCTTCCTCAATCAATAGCAGTACACTAATTTTTAGTGATAAAATTCGGGAAAATTAACAGGGATGAGTTTTTCATCATCCCTGTATGTAGAATTACTTTAAGAGCATAACTTTCTTAGACTGGCTGAAGGTTTTACCATCAGCGCTCTGAGCAGTAAGTCTGTAGAAGTAAACACCACTTGAAACTGAACCGTTAAGATTGTTTGTAGTGTTCCACTGTACCTGGTGAGAACCAGCTTCAAGATTCCCATTAATAAGTGTAGCAACTTCAGCACCCTGTAAATTATATACAGTAAGTTTTACGTTGGCTGAAACAGGCAATGCAAACCTGATATTTGTTACCGGGTTGAATGGATTTGGATAGGCATTTTCAAGGCTAAAGCTGTTAGGAACCATTTGAGAAGGAGCTTCAACAGCAGTACTTGTACCGCTAACTCCGCCCATCTGAGCAATTTCGTCTGCAGTTAAGGCTCTGTCATAAATTGCAATCTGTGCAACATCAATTGGATCATCATCGCCATCATTATCACCAAGGAATAATATCTGGTTATCCAGTGCAAACCTGTCATCAAATACCTGCGCTCCGCCATTGTGGAATAACTTTCCGTCCAGATAATAATCGTAAGAATGGCCAAGATCAACAGCAATTGCCAAACGATACCAAACATCAGTTTGAATAGGATCGGTAGAATAACCGGTTATGTAAACACCAATATTATTTGTGGTATTAATAAAGCAGTCACCGTCATCAGCAGTTACGTCAGTATTTGTACAGAAGAATGTACTCCATGTATTGCTAACAGGCTTTTTAAAATCGAAAACAAGTGTATATTGATTAACCTTTGTTCCACCGCCATTAGCAGCAATACCATGATTACATCTATAATATACACCTTTAGGAACGCTAACAGCTCCGTTATTATCTGCAGGACCAGCAACAGCTTCCTGAGAGGCTGTTACACCAGACATAGCTTCAAGTATAAGATCTGTACCTACAGTAGCTTTGGTAAGGCTGGTTGAATCATCAAAGGTCCATTGCCCCTTTAATCCACTCTGTGGCAATTGAGCAAAAACTATAGTACTTGTTAAGATAAACAGGAATATAGTAGTACAAGCTCTTTTCATTTTATCTCCGTTTTGTTTTATTATTTACACCATGCGGTAATAAGCCAACCGAAGGTGCTGCAATTATTTAAGAAAACCGCCTATTTGATTCTTCCTCAATCAATAGCAGATTACTCAAACTTTAGCAACAAATCTTTTTACAGATTTGCAGTAATAATAACATCTGTTCCTTTTACAGGAATAATGAAAGTACTACCAGTTTTTACTGAATTTTATTTATTTATAAATTTCTATTTGCCTGTTTTAATGCAACCTTATATTTATAAATGATATTCTTTTGTAAATATAACAATTGATAAATAATTTACCATCATTATTAAATAAATATTAATTTATTTTTTCCACTTGACTATTAGAGCTTTTTTTACTAAATACTTTCATATAGCCTCATAAGTATTTATTAAAAAATAACTTAGCCTGCAGCATATATCCTTGTTTTAAGATTTCTATTAATAATAATTGTTCTTTCAGTATACAATTATTATTTTTCAATAATTTACAAGAGTCAACCTTGAACGAGAGTAAAAGCAAACACGCTTCTATAATAAACCGAAGTGCGAAAACAGAAAACCCGGCTAAGAAAAAAAATAATTTCAGTATATACCGGGAAAAGTTCTCATCAATATTCCTTGGCTTGCCTTATGGAGCTATCATCTTTGATTTTTCCGGGAAAATAGTTGCGGTAAATCCTTCTGCATGCAAAATACTACGACAAAAAAAAACATACTTACTAAAGAAAAATCTAAGCGATATTATAAAGTCTACCGGCTGGACGGCCAGGGGAAATAAATGGAAAAGCTTTAATCTCCGGAAATCATTTGCCGGAAGTATAACTTTTATTTCCGGGGACAATAAGTCTATACCTCTTGCAATAAAGGCACAAAAAGATTTTTTCGACGAATTCAGCCTCTTTCTTATTGAGCCTGATGTTCAGGAAAAACAGCCAACTCAACGCCTGCGTAAAACCTCTGCTCCCGATAATACAGACAAATACTCTGTGATTGATAATTTTTCCGAAGGTATAATCAGGACGAATGAGGATAAAATAATAACCGAAATAAATCCCGCTGCCTGCAAAATAACCGGATGGAACCAACAGGAAGCAACCGGGCTGCATTTAAATAAAGTTTTTCGTTTACTTAACACTAATAATAACAAATTTGGAAACAGATGTTTCACCAAGGTTTTAAAAAAAGGAATTCCGGTAAAACCTTCAAATAAACTAATACTTTCCTCAAAGGATAGAAAACCCAAACAGATTATTTGCAAAGCGTTCCCTCAAAAAGATAAAAAGAACAATATAACCGGTATTATTATTTTATTTGATGATATTTCCAAAGAGTTAGTATTAAAAGAACAAGTTGATGAAAGACAACGGGAGTATTTAACTCTTATAGGTAATCTTAATGGTATTGCTTACAAGTGCGACTATGATGAACAGTGGACTATGTCCTTTATCAGTTCGGGAGCTTATGAGTTAACAGGTTATACTCCTGAAGAATTGCAGCTTAATAATGTCCTTTCATTTGCTGATATAATTCATCCTGATGACAAAAAATACGTATATGATAAAATTACCCTGGCAATATCAAAAAAAGAACGTTTCCAAATAACTTACCGCATAATTACAAGAGATAATAATGTAAAGTGGGTCTGGGAACAAGGAACTGCCATTTTTGATAACGATGGAACCACTATACGGCTTGAAGGCTTTATAACAGATATTACCAGCAGAATTAAAAATGAACTGGAACTGAATGAAAGAGAAAAAAATCTCGAAACAATTCTAAACTCTATTACTGATGGAGTTATTGTCTTAGACAAAAATGGAATAATATTAAAACTAAATCCTGTAGCCAGTCAATTAACCGGAAGAAGTTATTTTGAAGCCATCGGGCAAAATTTCACCGATGTTTTCAAATGCACATATTGGAACTCTAATAAAAAATTGGATATCCCTGTTGACAGAATTATTAATGAGGCGATGACATTCGCTCCGGATGGGGATATAATTTTACATTCATCTGAAAATAAAATTTTCAATATAAAGATAAATGTATCTCACATAAATGTACCTGATACAAATCTTAGCGGCTGTATAATTGTTTTTTCTGACATAACTGAAGAGTTTTCAATAAAACAGGCATTAAAAAGAAGAATAATAAGTCTTACAATGCCTCTGGAAACTGAAGACATAGAGTTTAGCGAGCTTTTCGATATTGATGAGCTGCAAAGGATACAGGATTCTTTTTGTGAAGCAACAGGTGTAGCTTCACTTATTACTACACCAGATGGGGTTCCAATAACAAAACCAAGTAATTTTCACAGGTTATGTAATGATATTATAAGAGGCTCCGAAAAAGGCCGTATGAATTGTAAAAAATCGGATACTTTTCTCGGGAAATCTAATCCTGATGGGCCTTTAGTTAATCATTGCTTAAGTGGAGGGCTGTTTGATGCCGGTGCAAGTATTACCATTGGGAAAAAACATATTGCCAGCTGGCTTATTGGACAGGTACGTGACCCTGAATTGCCTGATAGTGAAATAATAAAATATGCCGACGAAATTGGTGTTAATAAGGATGCTTTTTCCTGTGCTCTCCGGGAAGTTCCAATCATGAGCAAAGAACAGTTTAGCAAACTAGCTAATGTTATTTTCCTTATGGCAAAAGAACTATCAACAAAAGCTTATCAAAATGTTCAGCAGGCAAGGCTTATTACTGATCTTAACAGGACAAAAACTGAGCTTTTTGAAAGGGAAAAGAATCTGGCTATTACTCTTAATTCAATTGGCGATGGCGTTATTTCTACTGACAAGAATGGTTTTATTACAGGAATAAATCCTGTTGCTGAGAAACTAACCGGCTGGACACTTGAAGAGGCTCTCGGCCATAAGCTAATGGATGTTTTTAGAATAATAAATGCTGAAACCCGTGATAAGATTATTGATCCCGTTCAAATTGTTCTTGAAAAAGGAATTATTGTAGGGCTTGCCAATCATACAGTTTTAATTGACAAATTTGGAAATGAACGGCAGATTGCCGACAGTGCGGCACCTATTGTAAATAATGAAGGAATAATCACGGGTGTTGTTCTCGTTTTTTCTGACGTTACTGCCCAGTACGCTTCGCAGGCTGCTTTGAAAGAAAGTGAGAAAGCTTTACGTGACTCCCAAAGGATAGCAGAATTAGGTAGCTATATTTTGTATATTGATGAAAATATATGGACGTGTTCTGATATTCTTGATGATATCTTTGGCATTGATAAGAATTATACTAAATCGGTTGAAGGATGGCTTGCCTTAATACATCCCGAATGGAGAGAGGTAATGACAGCCCACCTCTTAAATAATGTATTAAGAGACAAAGGAATTTTTAATAAAGAATATAAAATTATCCGATATGATAATGGAACCGAAAGATGGGTTCATGGCCGTGGCGAACTTATCCTGAATGCTGAAGGGAAACCAGTTAAAATGGTTGGCACAGTTCAGGATATAACTGAACGAAAAAGAGCGCTTGACGAGCTTCGGAAACTCTCTCTTGCAGTTGAAAACAGCCCGGCCCTTGTTGTTATAACTGACAAAAACGGGGACATTGAGTACGTTAATAAAAAAGTACTGGAAATGACGGGATATACAAAAGAAGAAGTTGTAGGTAAAAACCCCCGTATCTGGTCTTCTGGTTATCATAATGGAGATTTTTATAAAGAAATGTGGGAAACAATCGCACAAGGTAGGATTTTCAAATCTGAATTATTAAACAAAAAGAAAAATGGCGAATTGTATTGGGAATCAGCACTGATATCTTCACTTGTAGACAATAATGGCAATATTACTCATTATGTCTCAGTGAATGAAGATGTAACTGCTAAAAAAGAGATAATTGAAGAATTAATTATTGCCAGGGATAGGGCAGAACAGTCTGCAAAACTTAAATCTGAATTTCTTGCACAAATGTCTCATGAAATAAGAACCCCGCTAAATGCAATTCTTGGTATTGTTAGTTTTCTAAAAGATTTATTCGGTGATAAAGTAAATAGTGATACCAGTCGTTGGTTTGAAAGTCTTGATATAGCATCTGACCGTATAATCAGAACCGTTGAGCTTATTTTGCGCGCTGCAGAGCTCCAGACCTCCGGATATAAAACACATCCTGTAAGTATTGATTTGGATTCAGAGGTTCTGGCAAAACTAATTAAAGAGTTTTCGCATTCAGCTGATCAAAAGGGGCTTGACTTAACATATAAATGCAATGTTAAAAACACAATGGTTATTGCTGATGAATACTGCCTCACACAGATTTTTGCCAATCTTATAGGGAACGCAATTAAGTACACCGGAACCGGTAAAGTTGAAATTGTAATTAATAATAATACAAATAAAGGATTGGTTGTTGAAGTCAGGGATACCGGCATTGGAATAGAAAATGAGTTTTTATCCAGGATATTTGAACCATTTACCCAGGAAGAGCAGGGCTACAGCCGAAGCTATGAAGGAAACGGCCTCGGCCTTGCACTGGTTAAAAAATACTGTGATTTAAATAACCTTTCAATTGAAATAGAAAGCAAAAAACATGTAGGTTCTGTTTTTAAAGTATTTTTCCCAAATCTTCTGAATATGAATTAATTAAACAGCCATGATTCCGGAATAATCATCTTTTTTATGTTTTCTGTTTCAATGTATACTTTTAGATTACTCCCACCGGAGCCCTGTAAATATTTAAGTATAATTTTATGAAAGCCTGCTGCCAAAGCTGTACTCCCGCTTACTTCCCTGTCGGAGTGAAGCCCATCATTATTGACTAATAATGTATCATCAAGATATAGTAAACTGCCATCATCTGAATTAAGACAGAAAGTATAAATCGCATCTACTGGTACCTTAATATAACCACTGTATTCAACTGTAAAATGTTCTTGTTTTTTATCCTTCAGGTTTAAAGTAAACTCAGAAACATTCCCGCTTCTATCAATATTTAATTTTGTATAATCCGGCACTTTATCCCACTCTCCCTCGTAATAATTATACTTAATGCCTGGTTGAGGGTTCCCAACCTTTTCTGCAGGTGCAGGCACTGCCTTTGTAAAGACAATTCTTGTAGTATCAGAAACAGGTTTTTCGTTTTCAAAAAACCGGGCTGTAAGAACAGAACTGTTTTTAATTACAATTTTATCTTTAAATGTGTTGGATTTGCCTCCGGGAACTGTTCCATCAAGTGTATATTTAATCTCTGCATTTTTGTACTCATTATTAAAACCAACATAAAGAGAATCAACGAAAACAGATGATTGTTTTTTTACTTCCGGAGCGTTAATTACTTCCGGTTTGCCTTCAATATCCAGCACCACTATGTTATAATAGTCTTTTTGTTTTTCCGGGAGGGAAATATTTATAGCTCCGTCAATTTCTTCAACATATAAATCTTTTTCTGTTTTATCTGAAAGCAGGTAAGTTCTTTTTGCTTTATTTAATAGTCCGGACAACTTTAGTGTATTTTCACCTGGATAATCAAATATATGTAAATACAATCTTGTGCCTCCGGGTATTTCTTTTTGAGTGCAGCGTCCCCATGATAATTTTTTAAAGGGAGAAGCTTTAGTGCCATAAATTGACTCGCTGTTTATTGTCATCCAATTGCCAATATCCTGTAATGCGTTTACTGAAGCTTCCGGAAATATTCCTTCTGCAGTAGGCCCAACATTTAACAGAAAATTTCCTCCTTTTGAAGCTATATCAATAAGATTATAGATAAGTAGAGAAGAGGATTTCCAGTTATTGTCATCTTTACGGTATCCCCAGGTATCATTCATAGTCATACAGGTTTCCCAGTCAAGGCCCGGAATTCCGGTTGAAGGAATTTCCTGTTCAGGTGTACCATAATCACCAAGGGGTTTAAAATTTGGATCATTAAGCCCCTGCATTCCGCTTCGCGCTTTTCCAACACGGTTATTAATAATAATGTCAGGCTGCAGTTTCATAATATATTTAACCAGGTCTTCCGCACGTTCTTCAGTCCATGACTTTTCCCATTCACCATCAAACCACAAAATTCCTATTGGCCCATAGTTATCAATCAATTCTTTAATTTGGTCTTTCATATAACGGACATATATATCCATATTCGGAGCTGCAGCAGCTTTATCATTCCACAAACGTGGTTCAGAATAATATGGATGATGCCAATCCATAATTGAATAATAAAAACACAATTTAAGTCCATACTCTTTGCAGGCTTCAGCAAGTTCCTTTAATGGGTCTCTCTTAAACGGTGTTGATTTTATTGACCATTCTGTGTATTTGGAAGGCCACAGGCAAAAGCCGTCATGATGTTTTGTTGTAATTACAATGTATTTCATACCCGCATTTTTAGCCATTCGTACCCACTCCCTGGCATCAAACCTTATCGGGTTAAACTGCCCGGCAAATTTTTCGTATTCTGGGACAGGGATTTTAAGACCGTCCATAATCCATTCACCGGTAGTTTTTGTATAAGTACCATTCCATTCACCGGCTGGTATTGCATAAAGCCCCCAGTGGATAAACATTCCAAACCTGGCATCCCGCCACCATTCCATCCTTGCATCTCTTGCTTCAGTGGCTTCCTTTAAAATATCCTGTGCAAAAATTGAGCTGGTAACAAATAATAATGCAAAGAAGAATTTCATAAAAACCTCAAATTCATTTATTATTAAATTATAATATCCATTTCTAACATCACAGATTAAAATAGCTGCTGTCTGTTTTTACTTAAAAAAATTATTATGCAATGCAGGCATATATGCTCTTTTTACATAAAATATTTAAACGATTCAATATATTTTAAACCGTTTTGCTAAATATAGTGGTAATACTTATTTTTAATATAAATTTTACCTATAAGCTTAGTAATAAAACTTTCCATAGGAGGCACAATAATGAAGTTGATTATTCGCAGCCTGGTTAATATTATTTATTCTTTCCTTGTTATATCCCCGGTTATTTTGGCGCAGCCTTCCGGCGGGCCATACGGGCCTGTACAACAGGATTATGAATTGCCGGAAATTACAGGCAGTATTTATTATGCCTCCCCTGACGGTAAAACCGAGGCAGATGGGAAAACAGTTAATAACCCCACCACTATTGAAGCAGCTTTTAGTAAAGTTAAAACCGGCGATGCTGTAATTTTACGCGGAGGCATTTACCGCACAGGCAATCTTATCTTAAACAAGGGTATTACCATACAGCCTTTCAGAGATGAAAAACCTGTTCTTAAAGGAGTCCTGATAGCTTCTGATTGGAAAGACCAGGGCAATAACCTCTGGACAACACACTGGGATTATTTATTCCCCTCAAAACCGGATGATTGGTGGCAGCGAAACCGGGAAGGTAAAAAAACTCCTTTGTATAAGTTTAACAACGATATGGTATTTGCTGATGGGAAATTTCTGCAGGCAAAAGGCTGGGAAGGTGAAGTTGATGAGAATTCATATTACATAGATTATGATAAAAAACTGGTATACATAGGGATCAATCCCAAAGACAAGCTTATTGAAATTACTGCATACAATTCCGCCCTGGTAAGAACAACCAAAGATATAAACGGAAGTAAATCAGACGGCAAGGGGCCGGTAATAAAAGGGATAACATTTACTCAATATGCTTACCGTGCACTTGAAATAGAAGGAAAAGACCCGGAAGGATTATCCCCTGAAGCTGAACATGGCAAAGAAGTAACCGGAACGATTTTAGAAAACTGCGAAATATCATTCTGTTCCCGCGTTGCCGGTTATCTTAGGGGTGATAAAATGACAATCAAAAACTGCAAAGTAAGTGATACCAGCACTGAAGGTATATACATTATTGGTTCATCAGATGTACTGCTGGAAAAAAATATTTTTACCCGGAATAATATAGAAGAAATAACCGGGTATTATCCTGCTGCAGTGAAAATATTTAATCAGTGCTATCGTGTAACATGCAATGACAATCTTATAATTAATCTTCCTTCCTCAAATGGCATTTGGTATGATGTAGGAAATGTTGATGGTGTTTTTACAAACAATTGGGTTGAAAATGTAGGCAGTATTTGCGAAACACCAAATTACGATCAGCCGTGGCCAAGCCAGAACGGATTCTTTTTTGAAATATCAAAAGGAGCTGTATGTGCAGGCAACCTGTTTATAAATTGTGACCATGGCGTATGGGCACTAAACAGCTGCAACGTTAAATTTTATAATAATACATTCATTAATAGTATGGCTGTAATTGCACGCAATGGCCGCAGTGCCGCAGGAGATCATTTTGGATGGCACCCATCTACCGGCCCGGATGTAAATGAAAGAAACGGGCATGTATTTGTAAATAACCTGTTATATGCCGGGGGAAATTTCAACAGGCCATTGTTATTCCTTCAACAGCCTGATTCAATGTGTGATAAAATATCCGGCCAGCAGCTAAAACAGATTGATAATAACGTATATATAAATAATTCTGATAAACCGTTTTCAATTATTGTTTGGAGTCCTGCAGAAGGGACAAACTGCAGGCAGTTTCTTAATAACCCTGCTGAAATAAATAAAATTCATAAAGAATTTTCTGCCAGCAGCAAAGCGTTGTTTAATTACACAGCTCCGTTGTTTAAAAGCACACTTCTGCATAACTTTAAATTACTGGCAGATTTTAAAGGAGCTGCTGCCTTAGAACCGCCCGCCGAAATAAAAAAACTGGCAGGAAGTACAATGCAATATATTGGCGCTTACCCGGTTGGAAATTAATTTCTAAATGGTACCTGCATTCAGCAACAGTGGCTGCAGGTACTTTTTATTTTTTTGCAAAACAGCTATTCCTTCTTTCTGTCCTTTTTTATAGAGCTGCAATAATTTCCTCTGCGCCTTTATTCTTCTATTTTAGTTAGGGTCGATTTTCAGAACCCCTGAATCTATTTTGTTTACACTACATCATATTGACAGTAAACAAAATTAATGAAGGAACTGACATGCTTAAGACAAATCTAACCCACCTGCTTTCAGCAGAAGATCACAAAAAAGCTTTGGAAAACAATGATAATGTAATGGTATGCTGCGGCAGAATGGGGCCAATGTGTATACCTGTATATGAAAGTATGGAAGAACTTGAAAGCGAATATAAGAATGTGAAATTTGCTGACATGGAATTTGATTCACCTGATGCGCGTGTGATTAGAAGTCTGCCGGAATGCAGCAGCTTCGCAGGCTTGCCATTTGTTGTATACTATAAAAACGGAAAAGTTGTAAAAGCAACAAGCAGCATTCAATCAAAAGAACAAATAACTGCAATACTGGATGCAAACTTTGCATCGCCTGTTAATAGTTAAAAAACCGGAGTGTCAAGATGAATTCAGTTGAGGTTGGAAAACATTCTGATAATTATTACGATGTAATTGTTATAGGGGCCGGTGCCGCAGGTCTAAGCGCCGGTATTTATCTATCACGCGCTAAGCTTAAAACCCTTATTGTTAATGAAGGTGTTGCAGGCGGACAAATGGTATTAACTCATGCAATTGCAAATTATCCGGGACTTGAGGATATAAGTGGTTATGAACTTGCCCGTAATATGAAAATGCAGGCACAAAAATTCGGCTGCGCAATAAAAAGCAATGTTAAAGTATCTGCTATGACGCTGGATTCACAAATTAAAACCGTTACTGTTAACGGGAAAGACACTTTCTATTCTTCTGCTGTTATTCTGGCTACAGGAGGCAAACCAAGAATGCTTAATGTGCCGGGAGAAACAGATTTCAAAGGGAAAGGCATTTCATATTGTGCAACATGTGATGGTGATTTTTTCCAGGATAAAAACATAATTGTTGTCGGCGGCGGAAATTCTTCCCTCGAAGAAGCAGTGTCTTTAACGAAATATGCGGCAAAAGTCACAATAGTTCATCAGTTTGATCATTTTCAGGCACTTCCCCACTATATTGAAGCAGCAAAAGGAAATAATAAAATATCTTTTATGATGGAATCAGTTATAACTGAGTTTTCCGGTAACGACAAACTTGAAAAGGTTAAAATAAAGAACCTTGCAAATGGCAGTATATCTGAGATGAATATAGATGGGGCTTTTATTTTTATAGGATATGAACCAAATACAGATTATGTAAAAGATATTGTCACCTTAAATAACAGAAAAGAAATAATAACGGACAGTAATATGGCAACAAATATTCCCGGCATATACGCCGCCGGAGATTCAATTGCAAAAAAGTACAGGCAGGTAACTACAGCTGTAGCTGATGGAACAATTGCTGCATTGAGTGTATCAGAATATATTTCTAATTTAGTTAAGGAAAATAATTCCGTGGCGGCAATATGACGGGCTTTTCTTGTCAGTGCGATAACAATGGGAAATCAAGGAAGGAAAAGAATATGGACTCAACTTCTGAAGTAGTAATGAGGCTTGTCCGCGGAATTGTTGGACTCGTAATAGTAATATCCGGTATTCTTAATCAAAACTGGATTGGCATACTTGGAGTATTCCTCTTAATGAGCGCTATTACCGGCAAATGCGGGTTTGGCGGAAACAGTTGCTCTGTAAAAAAGGATGAGTAAAAATGAACGAAAGGGTGTATAATCAAAAAGCTGAAAAACTGCGTTCTGCTGAAAGAAAGGAACGCCTTCAGGTTGATAAAGTAATTGCATTAATTACAAAAGCTGGTAACCTTAAATCTCTTGTTGACATTGGTACCGGCAGCGGGTTATTTGCAGAAGCTTTCGCAGGAAAAGATATAACTGTAACCGGTGTGGATATAAACCCTGAAATGATAGAAGCCGCTAAAACTTATCTGCCTGACAGTGAATTTAAATTAGCCCCGGCAGAAAAGCTTCCATTCCCGGACAAGTCATTTGATGCTGCTTTTCTTGGAATGGTTTTACATGAAGCAGACGATCACTTAAAAGCTCTAAAAGAAGCAAAACGTGTCAGCCGGTCAGCAGTATGGATACTCGAGTGGTGTTATAAACCCGAAGATTACGGTCCCCCGCTTGAACACCGTCTTTCACAGGAATTTATTAAAGGCCTTGCAAAGGAAGCCGGGTACACAGAAACGGAGATTTATGAAATGGCAAACCTTATTCTATATAAACTTGTTGTTTAGCCATTAAAACTCTTTAGAGTTAATAAAAATAGACGGAGACTAAATATTGTTTAATCTCCGTTTTTTATTTTAACACTATTAGCTTTTTTATAAAAGTTTTAAATGCATCAAGTTTATAGATATATACTCCTGAAGCCAGGTCAGAAGCATCCAGTTCAACTTCGTAAAAACCTTTTTCCTGGAATTCATCCACCAGTACTTTTATTTCCTGTCCAAGTATATTATAAAGTACCAGTTTAACCCGATGCGGGGACAATAGTTTGTATGGGATAATAGTTTTACCATTAAATGGATTTGGATAATTGTTATACAGATAATCGTCATTAATCATTTTGTAGATATTCTTTAGCTTCCCCTAAAAATAAAAATTCAGCCCTAATCCAATGCGGGTAATAAAATCAGATTGGGTCAATATCCGCCGGTATTCATTGGATGTCCCTTGGCTTACAGTTCTGGAATTATATTCCGCATGGATTCTGGAATAATAAAACCTTATTACTGAATAAACTGACAATGACTGATTAAACATATATTCAGCACCAAAGCCAAAATAAGCACTGAATGGCGAGTTCATCTCCTCCGTAAATTCATCCTGGTTATCTTCATTTATATAGGCTGAAGGAGCAACATACAACTGCTCATATTTTGAAGTGGCAAACGCCAGTTTTTTTCCAACTCCACCAAGAATATAGGCATTTACTTTTTCATCAAAATAATTTGTAAAGTAATATTTCAAACCAATATGAAAATCAAGTATTTTCAGATCATCTGAGTCTTTATGTCCTTCATCATACCCCGAACCGGCCGTTTGCCTGTTATGAGATTCATAGTTATAATCCACAGAACCTGATGTGTAGCCCACATCTAATGTAAGGCTCAAACGGTTGTTTATACGAAGGGCAAACTGCCCTTCCATATTAATCTCATTATTTATAGTAGTAGTGATATATCCCTGGTCATAATTTGAGTTTTTCACATAGGCATATAACTTGCCTGATGAATAGGGTATAAATAAAATTCCAAATGACCATCTGTTCACATCTATTTGAAATGGCCTTTGCTTGCTTATATAAGAAACATCTGCCGGGGAAACTGTGATCTGATTTATCGATGAATCCATGACAATCGAATCTTCTGACCTGATAAGATTTTCCTTTTCAGTCTGCTTCTTAAGCAGCCGTCCTTTTTCTTCTTCTTTTTTCCATCTTTGCTCTTCAAAATACTGCTTTACTTCCTGACGTTCGGCCACCAACATTTCAAGCTCCTCAACAGCATAAAGGTATTTCTTATCCTGTTCAAATACTTTTCCCTTCCCTGAAATAAACAGGCGGGAGATTGCATTAGTTACCAGCATGGACTCACCATAGCCTGGATAGTTAAACTTAACATCTGATTCGCTGATAGAAGTTACCAGGCATGGATAAACTTTATTATCAAGCGTGTATATAGTATCCGGGCAGGCAGTCTGCGCATTGACAATAAATGGAAAAATCAGAAATAAAAGATATTTCATAATAACCCCTTTAATTATTTTTTTTAATCAGGATAGTGTTTTGGCCGGTTCCCCCTGATTTTTGTTATTTAAATGAAAGCATTCTGCCTGTAACCTGCAAGGTACTTTTGAATACCATTAAGATATATAGCTAAGTATTATCATATTTTTTAGACAGCCTGTTTTATTAAATATTATTATTTTTGAACGTTTGAGAATATTAATAAAACATACAAACTACAGTTATTGAAAGTACTTATGAAAACAAAAATATTTCTGCTTCTTACCCTTTTTTGCTTTTCAGCTCTGTTTCCTCAAAACACCAGGAGATGGGGCATTAATAATGACCAAAGCATTTCCTGGAACGTAAATAAACCTTCAGCTCATGAAGACCATATTGAAATGAGCGGCCTTCAGATTTCTTCTGTCATTCATTATGGAATAAACGATAATGGCGAATACCTCATTCAGCGTAAGCTTGTATTCCCTTTACTCAGAACTATTCCAAATGATACTCATGCTAGCCTTATTATTGACTTTAACGGAAACGATGATACAGGCATTACTGTCGATGGAAAAAAGCTGCAGGAATATCCCCTTAGTTTTAATCTCAAAGGAATCCTTACTGTAAAAAGTAAAACCAATACAAGTCTTGGTATAGAAAGAAAAATATTTCCTTCTGCTGATAAGCCCGCTCTTATCGAAATTATTAAGCTGATAAATAAAGGGAACACTTCCTGTTCTGTTGATATTAGGAATAATTCTGTACCTGTTGAAACAGATCCCGCAAAAGGTGTTTACGGAAAGTACATCATTCAGATGGATATGAATAAAACCGGAAGCTTTAACATTGCCCCCGGAGATTATATTACTATTGGAGTTACTTACTCGGGACGTAAAGCATACGAAGATGCTTATGCTTATTCATCAAGTTATGAGCTGAATAAAAGAGAGAACTTTATAAACAGCATATTTAACAACCTTATACTCGAAACTCCTAATGACACTATTAATCGTGAGTTTGCATTTGCCAAAATAAGAACCACTGAAAGCATATATGATACTAAGGGAGGACTGATGCATGGCCCGGGGGGAGAAGCATATTATGCGGCTATCTGGGCAAATGATCAGGCTGAATATGCAAATCCGTTTTTCCCGTTTCTCGGCAACATAAATGCAAATGAATCAGCAATAAACAGTTTCAGATTGTTTGCAAAGTTCATGAACCCGGAATACAAACCAATTCCAAGTTCAATTATTGCTGAAGGAACTGATATATGGAACGGTGTAGGTGACCGCGGCGACCAGGCAATGATTGCTTACGGAGCATCCCGTTTCGCTTTGGAGTCAGGAAGCGTTGAAACCTCGAAAGAATTGTGGCCGCTGATTAAATGGTGTCTGGAGTATCTTGAATTAAAGAAAACCCCTGATGGTGTTATTTCTTCTGATACCGATGAACTGGAGAACAGGTTTTCTTCAGGAAAGATAAATCTGTCAACAAACTCTTTGACTTATGGAGCCTATATAAGCGCGGCATATCTCGCTGATGGACTAAATGAAAAATCTTTAGCTGAGACTTATAGGAAGAAGGCGGCAGAATTAAGAAAGTCTGTAGAAAAATATTTCGGAGCAAAAGTACAGGGCTTTAATACATACCGCTATCATGAAGGAAATGAAAAACTTCGTGCCTGGATTTGTATGCCTCTTGTAATGGGTATTACTGAAAGAAAAGACGAAACAATAAATGCACTTCTTTCAGACTACCTTTGGACAACCAATGGTATCTTAACCGAATCAGGAAGTACAACTTTCTGGGACAGGTCCACTCTATATGCTTTCAGGGGCTTATTTGCATGCGGAGCCACCAACAGATGTATGAGTTATTTTAATTATTATTCGGCAGCCCGCCTGCTTGGGGAACATGTTCCGTACCCTGTTGAAGCATGGCCGGAAGGAAACCAGAGGCATCTTGCTGCAGAAAGCGCCCTTTATTGCAGAGCTGTAACTGAAGGATTGTTTGGATTTACTCCTACCGGGCTTAATAAATTCACAGTCTCTCCATGGCTGCCTGATGGATGGAATTACATGAGACTAAGAAATATAAGGGCTTTTGGCAGTTGCTTTGACCTTGAAGTTCAAAAAAATGGTAAATACGAAACAATTATTCTAATCCCTGAAAACGGAAAGAAAATTATAAAACGCTGGGATAAAAAATCACCCGTTGGCTTTACATTGCCATAAAACTGAATTCGGATAACACATAACTCATTATTTTATAACCCGGTTTAATTAGCCGGGTTTTTTATTTTAAAAACTTAAATAATTGAGGCAATTACATATCACATCCTAATTATATAATTAATATAAGATATTTGACAAAATATTATTACAATAAAACATAATTATTCATTTAATATTTCCCTCTTATATTATTTCTTTGTAATTTTGGGATGTTAAAGTTCTTTATTAAATAAATATCGGCCGCTGGGTATTCTGATACTGCGGGAATTGATCAATCTGTGATTATTACGCACTATCAAATTAACTCAAATTTTCAGGAAACAAAACTGTGCAGTAAAACCGCGGATAGTTCAAATTCTGCATTATCATGGTGGTAATGCTTATAGTTTTTACATCAGATTAAGCACTGTTTCATCCCTTACGGGAAATCTCAGATTTTACTTAACCACACAAAAATATTATAAGACTAAACCATGTAAACTCTGTGGCATTCAGGTTTGCCCTGTGTTTAACTTATAGCTTCTGTTGTTCGATAATTAATTTTAAGAATCTTGTAACTTTTTACAAAAAGCAATTATTGCTTAATTATCAATGGCTTATATTAAACTACATTATAAACAATCAATCCGCTTAAATAAACATCTAAGAGAAAAACAATATATATGAACTGGATAATAGATCTGTTATGGGGCAACGGAGTTGCTCACACTGTTCTTCTGCTGTCCTTCGTTATAGCCATGGGAATTGCGCTTGGCAAGATTAAAATTGCCGGCATTTCTTTGGGAATGACTATGGTTCTTTTCGTTGGTATAGCTATGGCTCACTTCGGCTTTAAAATGAACGTCGAAGTTCTTCACTTCGTTAGAGAATTTGGACTTATCCTTTTTGTTTATGCAGTTGGTCTGCAGGTTGGTCCGGGTTTCATTTCTTCCTTTAAAAAAGGAGGAATTCAGCTAAACATCCTTGCTACACTTAATGTAACGTTGGGTGTTGTTATCACATTATTTATTCACTTTGCTTCCCAGATACCTATTTCTACAATGGTTGGTATCCTTTCGGGTGCTGTAACAAACACTCCCGGTTTAGGTGCTGCACAGGAAGCATTTAATACAATTCACAAAGGTTATAATAATCCCACTATTGCTCTTGGTTATGCTGTAGCATATCCTCTCGGCGTATTGGGTATTATTTTTTCAATTATTTTCCTTCGTTCAGTTTTTCGTGTTAGTTTCAAAAAAGAACTGGAACAAATTGAAACTCAGAATGCTTCTAAAATAGATGCGGCAAGTACACTAACTGTTGAAGTAAATAATCCTGCTTTATATGGAAAAACTATCCAGTGGATCATGACCCTTGTTGAAAGGAAGTTTGTTATTTCAAGAGTTATGTTTGGCAATGGGTCTATGGAGATTGCTTCTTCTGATACAATACTAAATGAAGGAGATAAAGTATTTGTAATTACTACTCCTCAGGAAATGGAAGCTATTACTGCTTTCATTGGCAAAAAACTCGATATGACTATTGAAGACTGGAACAAGCCCGGGCAGGATCTTATTTCCCGCCGTATTCTTGTTACCCAATCTGATATTAACGGCAAATCATTACAGCAGGTTAATTTAAGAAATAAGTTCGGCGTAAATGTTACCAGGATTAATCGTTCAGGTATTGACCTTGTTGCACAGCCAGAATTACTGCTCCAGATTGGTGACCGTGTAACAATTGTTGGAACAAAATCTGCTATCGCAGGCGCTGAAAAAGTACTTGGAAACGAATTAAAACGACTTAATGAACCAAAACTTATTCCTATATTCCTTGGTATTTTATTTGGCGTTATCCTTGGCAGCATACCAGTTGCATTCCCGGGGATTCCACAGCCGGTAAAATTAGGACTTGCAGGCGGCCCACTCGTTGTTGCCATCCTGATGAGTATATTTGGAAATAAATTTAAACTGGTTACTTACACCACTGCAAGCGCCAACCTTATCATTCGTGAAATTGGTATATGCCTTTTCCTTGCATGTGTTGGTATAAATGCAGGTGGTACTTTTGTTGAGACCCTTGTAAGCGGGCCTGGTTTAAATTGGATGGGACTTGGAGCTATTATTACAATTGTTCCTCTAATAGTTGTTGGTTTTATTGGCCGCTATTTTATGAAGATTAACTTCTTCACTCTAATGGGTATGATGGCAGGAAGTATGACCGATCCACCGGCACTGTCTTATTCAGTTTCTGCTGCTGGAAATGATCATCCTTCTGTTGGATACGCTACTGTTTACCCGTTAACAATGTTTTTACGTGTATTAACAGCCCAGCTTTTGATTCTGTTTTTTGCACACTAAAAATTTCCTCTCATTACAAAGCAGGCTTTCAGCCTGCTTTTTTTATTTTAAATTCACCTCAAAACACTCTTACTTTCCTTATATTAATAACAGTATTTACAAACAAATATATCTGGTATGATAAAAAAAGTATTTGGCACTTACGCCATACTGTCAACTGCTGCAGCAGAGATGATTTCGGAAATTGTTTCTGGTAAGCCTGATGCGCTTCTTTGCTTTCCCGCCGGTGAAACTTCCCTGAGAACATTTAAAGAATTGGTTAAAATACAGAATTCAGGGAAGGTTGATTTCAGCAAATGCAGGATTGTTGGGCTTGATGAATGGATAAATATCGGGGAGATGCATACTGAAAACTGCTATAATTTTTTATCAAAGAATTTATTCCGGCCATTGGGTATTAAAGAGACACAGTTGTGTTTCTTCAACGGTGAATCAGATGACCTGCAAAAAGAAATCATAAAAACTGATTCATTTATTGAGGCATACGGCCCTGTTGACATGATGCTTCTCGGCGTCGGAATGAACGGACATCTGGGAGTAAATGAGCCCGGTACCAATCCTGACAGCTATTCAATTATTGTTGAACTTGATGAGGTAACAAAAAGAGTTGGTCAAAAATACTTTTCAAAGCCTGTAATGGTAACTAAAGGAATTACTCTTGGGATGAAACATATCATGCAGTCCAAAACAATTATTGTTCAGCTAAGCGGGACAAAGAAAGCTCCAATTGTAAAAAAGCTTTTGGAAGAGGAACCATCAATGAATTTTCCTGCCTCAATGATAAAAAAACATACAAATAGTTTTTTGCTAATTGACAGGGATGCAGAAGGATAAAATATTCTTCTGATTAATTGTTAACTTTACAGTACATAAAAAATTTATTCGGATTAGTTATAATGAAAGTACTTGCTATTAACGGTAGTCCTAATAAGGACGGCAACACCTGGCATGCTCTTAATATGGTAGGTGAAGAATTAAAAAATAATGGAATCGATTTTGAAATACTCCATATAGGCAATAAACATATACATGGCTGCCTTGGCTGCAAAAAATGTGCTGAGCACAAAGACGAAAAGTGTTCAATAAAAAAAGATGATTTGAACAAATGGCTTCAGATGGCTAAAGCTGCTGACGGGCTGCTTATAGGCTCACCCGTTTATTATTCAGGTATTGCCGGCACATTGAAAAGTTTTCTTGACAGGCTGTTTTATGTATCCGGCTCTAACGGAAATCTTTTCAGGCATAAAGTTGGCGCCGCTGTAATTGCAGTAAGAAGAACCGGGGGTTCTTCAACACTTGACGCATTAAATCATTACTTCACTGTTACCGAAATGCTGATTCCGGGCTCCAGTTACTGGAATATAATACATGGAAGAACTTCTGGAGAAGTTGAGCAGGATTCAGAAGGGAAACAGGCATTGAGAGTACTTGCAAAGAACATGGCATGGCTTCTTAAAATGAAGGAAGCAACTAAAGACATAATTACTCCGCCATTACAGGAAAAGAAAGAAATGATGAGCTTTATAAGATAGTTTTAAGCAGGAATAACATCCTGCTTTTTTATTATTTAATTTTTAGTTTTAGTGAAATTAATTCTTTAACAGTTTCCAGGTCTGATTTATTTTTAAAATATATTGTAATATTCCGGAGTTTACCACCCGTTTTAACAAAGGGGGTATAATAAAATAGATATATAACTACAACAAACTAACCCCTTTTTACATAATAAAATATAGACATTAAACTACTACAACTACTGTTTGAAAAGACTTGACGCGCTTTGAAATCTATTGACGATTTATCGGCATACCATCACTGAACCATACCGAGCGGTCGTCTCATTCTCCTGGACTAAAATCTTGCCATCACTATCCACAAGCGAAAGCCTTAAATAACCTTCTGCGGTGGTTTTCTGGAGGCTGTAGCACCTGTCCCCATATGCCTGAACCTGGAGGTCCCGGTTGCCAGTGCCATCTACGGTACGATTATCTATGAAGCCGGACCATTCCGTGTCTGATTCTATGCGCAGAATGTTCGGAGGATCTTGTTTCTCTGGTTCATTGTACTTATCCGGATGATTCTGCATATCTATATTTGTAAATGTTATTAGTAGTATTATGATAACAGGTGGGGCAACCCATGCTAATATCCTATAGTTGCGCCTGCTTCTTTTAGCAGCGGCAAGAGCTTGTTTGTATTTTTCTTCATCCATAATGTTACTATCTCCTTATAACTGGATGTTCGCGGTTGCAGTGAGGGCAAAATAGGGCTTTTTTATCGACATACTCCTGGCACCAGATGCATTTTACCCGGTTGCCTTTAGATAAAATAACCACTATAAGCCAAATAGGACCAAGAAAAAAGCAACCAATAAAGCTTAAACAGCCTTCATTTTTCTTGGAGCCAATGATTACACCGGCAATTATAGAACCAATCCAGAGCAAAGCAATGAACGTATCCATATTTTCCCCATTATTTTTTTATTAAAAAGGATTTGGTTCCCATATATCACAACAATCCCAGCCCCCACCAAATAATATAGGTGGATTAAGAACATGGTTATCCATTTCCATTATTTTATTTATATGATAATTCTTCCCAATTTTATTTTTACAAAACTTACAGTTAGGCCCATGGGCCAAACCTTCAAGACTATAATAATGAATATCGGCAAGTATAGCTTCATTGTATTTTGTTGCTCTATAAAAAGCGTGATTAAGTGTAAAACAAAATATATCTAAAGGAACTGGTAAATTTAATCTTAATGATTCAAATATTGTTATAGAATCCCGAAAATTCTTTCCATTCTCTATACAAGAATAGAAATAAGGTGATATCTGATCCAGATATTTATCCTCTATATACCTACCCAGGGCTTCAATAACCCATATTGCACATGTTTTTTGCTGTGATTTGGTAAGCATATTTTATATTTATTTTTATTTTGGTAAATGTTTTATAGGAACGTTAATTTCTGATTCTTTGTCAGCTGTTTCAACCTGAATTTTTATTGCACTCAATACTCCACGCAAAAATTTTATTTCATTTTGCATCTTTTCAATCTGATTATTCAGATAAGCAACTTCGTTGGTTATATATTCAGAACCGCTCTCATTAATAGCTAATCCTTTAGCTAAATCATCATGAAGGAGCCAATTAATATCACAACCTGCATTTAGTAATTTGGCTATAAAAGAGGACCGTGGTTCACTCTTATCATTTATATAATCACTAAGATTTGGCTGATGGATACCAAGTTCTTTAGCTGCTTCTTTAAGGCTGCCCCATCTATTAATACAAAATTCTCTGAGTTTTTCTCCAAAAGTCATAATTACAACAAATAAATTATCCAAAAGACTAAATTTCTCTTGACAAAACTTAGCCAATTGGCTATATTAGAAGCGTTAAAATTATCGCTCTTTAATTAAATAAAAACAGGCTATACCCATGAACATCATTAAAATTCTGGACATTGAGTTTGACCTTAGTCTGATAAATATCTCCAAAGTTGCAAAGAAAGCAGGCATTAGCCAAAACTATGCAAGTGAGCTGCTGGACATGAGCAACAGAAAAAAGAACCAGAGAAGCCTGGCTAAGCTTAGGACCGCAATTATTGAACTGTACGGGAACCTGGTTAAATATAATAAAAATAAAAAAGTAAGGGCAGCAGCATGACAACAGAACAGTATATTAGTTTTCTAAACAGTTCAGAAGTACCTGACCTTAAAAAGGTAACGGAGAAATTCAATAATATACTTATTAGAAGAGGGATAATACCTTTTCGTAATAATGGACATACACCTTTCAATTTATTTAATAAATTACTTTCTATTTTTAAGATTAAAGTTGTTTCTACCCGTAAGTACAGCAAGTTTCAACTTCCTTTTGTAAACCGGCGCCGCCTTAATCATTGGCTGAATAGCCTTCTCGACGGAAAGGAGACCTTCCTGGAAGAGTCCAATAAAGTTTTTTACCCGGTAAACCGCGATGGAAAACTAATCCTAAAGCATAAATTAACTCCAAATCAAATCTGTTTGTCTGCTGATTTAAGGTCTTCCTGGAATCAAGAATCTCTTCAATCCTATAGAAAAAATTTAAAAGGATTAATATGAATCTCGGTGCATCGTCGGAAGGCATACTTTTAACAAACTTTTTACGGGATTCAGTATCACCGGCGAAAATATATGCAGGTATTTCTTCATCCAAAAAGATATCAATTAGTTCATCCATTGTCTTTATAGAAAAGTCCTGGGATTCAATCCATTTCCTAAGGATATCCGGTTCATCTAAAGTTAAAAAAGTTTTTGTTTCTGCAATCAGTTGCTTAATGGTTGTCTTATATAATTCCAACATTGCTGCACTTATGTTTATTGTTTGTTCAAATATAATACCTCAAAAGTTTTAAGTCTATTAAAAAAATGAGGAAAATTTTTAGATGGATTTTGTAACTGAATTAAAAAAAGAGCTTAGAATTTTAATATACGGGAATAAGCTTGACCAGGCAGATGTAACCGCAAAAGCTTCGGCAGATATGCTGGGTAAAACGCTGGGTTATCTTTCACAACTATGCAATGAGAACGGTACTTATCCAACTCCGCTTGAGGTACTGCTGCCGCTTATGAAAAAGCGTAGACGGTTTAAGGCTCTTGAGCGTATTGCATGGGAGTGCGGGTTTTTGCTGGTAAAGTTTCCTCAGCCCAGGAAGAATAAGGCGGAAGAGTTAGAGATGGTAAGGGACCTGCAGGCGCAGATGAACAAGACTTCCGCCTTACTTCTTGAGTTTATGAAACAATATGCGCCGGAAGCATACAATAAATTTTCGGCAGCTAATAAGGAGATGATTTCAACGGCCATATATGCTGATAATTACGCAAAGAGAAAATCAACAGGACAGGAGGAATTGTTTTGAGACATATTATAGCAGCTATTGTTAACCAGGAAGGCAATGAAAAAAAGTTTTACTGGACCGGAGCAGGTATTAGCCAGGATCCCGATATGGCTTATGAATTTTTAAGCAGGTATAGTGCAAAAAACTCTCTTGCACGCATTCAGCAATTGCATCTTGCCGGCAGTGTTATTGTCGACGGGAAAGAGGAGTTCCTGAATTTTAATATTGAAAAGAGGCAATAGGATGGATGATATACTTAGGGATTTTTATAGGATATGCCTGAAACGGGGTTATATGCCGGTTCCTTTATGGCTTGGGCGCAAAACTACTATGGTTAAGATATGCCTAAACTGATTGACAAAGATAAATTTTTTGCAATGAAACTTATGGGTTTTACCAATACTGAGATAGCGCGCAGGCTTGGATGCAGTACAAGGCAGATTACCAGATTGTGCAAAGGGCTTGTTATGGATAAGGCCGGGTTAAAGATAAAAGACGGAGATGTTGAATCAGCATTGAGAGAGTTTTTCAAGAGTTTTGAAAGTGGTGAAAAGGCTGGTGCAAGATTCGGCCTTACCAGGCAAGCCGTACTTAAGTAATTGGTCCCCACCCCTAACCCCTCCCCGTGAGGGGAGGGGAAATAGAAGAAATATAAGGAGATGTTATGAACTATCTTGGAATAATTGTTCTGGCTGTTGTTTTGGTTGTGATTATTGCAGGGGTGGTTTTATTAAAGTTTCACGGCATATCCAGAGAGTCTTATTATGATGATTTTAATAATTAACGGAGAATTAAAATGAGTAATAAAGTTTCCAAGCCTGTTAAGCAGGCGCCAGGTACATTGACGGTCTTTGATGAAGAGCTTAATGATTTTATTGAAGTAGACTATGAGACACAAAGGTTAGCCGCATACGTCCACCAACATGTTGTACTCGGGGCTTTTACGAGCGCTATTGGTATAAAGAAAATTTTTGATGAGAAATTATATCGAGGGCTTGGCTGCTCAAGTCGTGAAAATTATATCTATACCATGACTGATTATAGTAAGAGTCAGGCATATAAATTATATGCTATTGCAAGTAAACTTGACGAAGTTGGCAAGAGTATAAATGGAGGAGAAAGCCCATTATTGATTACAGAGGGTGGCATAAACGTCCAGTCGACTGGACTAACTGAAGTGATGGGTATGGGTATTGAAAAACTTTATAAACTTGTACGCGGAGATGATGAAGAATTAAAAAGTCTTGTTAAGACCGGTAAGATGAACCTGGATGGCAATGAAATTACTATTGAAGAAATTAAAGAAATGTCCGCCCGGGAAGTTTCGAAGCTGGTATCGGAGCAGAAGAAAAAGTTTACTGCCAAGATTACGCAGCTTGATGAAAAGGTTAAGAAATTATCATTAGAACAAAAGGAAAACGAAAAGTTAATTAAGGAACTGACGGAAGAGAATGAGCACGCCCAAAAGATAGAAAAAACCTTAGGGCCTGTTGCTGCCCGCATTAAGGATAAAGCCGAACGTCTGGCTGAGGCAAGGAAGCTGCTTGATGAGTTTGTTGCTACGTTTGTTAGATGTGGTGTTACAGATGAAGATCCGGAGGAATTACAGTCAGACGTTACGGCTCTTATAAAGAAGATTGATGAAACTGCTGTAAAAATGCGCGGCAATTTTTCTGAGGTTATAAGAGATGAGTTTTAATCCCTCAACCCGATTAGTACAGCGGGTAAACATGCCAGTAAGCCTGAAAACAGGACAGCCCGTGGTAACAGGCGGGCGCAAAAGAAGCTGCTCTGATTTCTTCTACGTAAGCCGTGAGAGCGTTTGCGGAACCCCCGCTATCCACGGTAATAGAACATATTTTACTCCGGTGGCAGGATGCAGGACACATCCTGCCTCTATTAAAGGAGGTTTAGATGCCTGATATGATTACAAAGAAGCAGCTATCAGCAATTAAAACGCTTGTAAGCAGGCTTGGAATTGATGCTGACACAGAGCAGGGGTTATACCAGGAATATGGACACGGGCATGCTAAGAAACTTGAAAAATGGCAGGCAGGAACAATTATAACTGCCTTATCAAAGGAAGCAAGGAAAAGGAAAATTGTTTTTGCTCCTAAGAGTTTTTACGGCAAGGGAGAGCGCGGCAGCCAGCAGCATATTACAAATCCGCAGGCATTGCGGATCGGAATATTAAAGGAGCTGCTTGGCTGGGGTGACAGCGGGTTAAGCAATTTCATTACAAAACAAACCGGTAAAATTACGGCAGTACAAATGTTAATGAATTATGAAGGAGTTAAGGTTATTACAGGGATGACAAGGGCAATGGCCTGGAAGTTAATGCTTGAAAAAACACCGGTAAAGTCAGAAGGGTTTGAAGGACAGAACAGACTTGTTTATTTGGAGTGTTATAAACAGTTAAATGATTCAACTAATGAAGTATTGAAAGAGTTTTATGAAGGAAGAAAAGGGAACAATAACGTTAAAGTCGGGACTGGAAGTTGCTGACAACATTGTCTGGAAGGCTGCAACAAGCAGTTTGTTAACAATAGATAAAAAGAAAGTTAAAAGGGCTATGTCAACAATAAGGGTTGACAGGCATGGAAACAAGAATCGGATTTATTGCTGAGGTTATTATGAACGGCTTTATGCTTGATAAGAAGATTGAAGATAGAAAATGTATCTGGATGGCGGACCTTGCTGTAATATGCCGCAATCATGGGCTTAATCTTGCAAGCTTTAATAATGAAGTTATAGATAATCTTTTTGCTGAGGGTTATGATGAGATTGATGCTTTTACTGAGCTGCTTAGTGAGCCGGAAGAGAAAGAAGATATTGAGCCGTGGTTAGTTAGTTAGTTGTGGTTGTTCCCCACCCCCTGCCCCCTCCCCACAGGGGGAGGGGGAAATTAAGGTGTGCAGTTTTATTAACGTGCAAAATATAGTTGTAAAATGAAAATAAATGCTGATGAAATAAAACGTGAAATTGCCGCTTCACCAAAAGGAGCCAAGGGAGCTATTGTGAAAAAGTGGGCTGATTTTTATAAAACCTCTACAGACACAATTTACAGGGAAATAAGAAAAGCTCACGGTGCAAGTAAAAAGGTACATCGCGATGTTAAGACTGATATGTCACTTATTGATTATGTGGGTAAAATGAAGATTGAAGCGGCAGGGCTTGGTAATGGCAGCCGAGAAATGGCAACTGATTTATGCCTGCAAATCATGGTTGACAGCGGGGTACCGGGAGCTGAAAAACTAACGGTATCAACAGTAAATAGATTGCTGGTTATGCGTGGTTTCCGTAACCCTGAAAAAATTGTAAGAGTTGAAGCGGCATACAGCAATCAAATGCACCAGGTGGATTTTTCACGCAGTAAATACTTTCAGGTTAAGAATTATGACAGCAAAGCGCATCAATACCTGCTTGTTGCTAATGGCCGCGTACTTGAATATAAAGAGTTTGAGCATAAGATGCGGCTTTGGCTTTTTGGCGTGATTGATGCTTACAGCAGAGTTGGCATAGCACGTGCAGGGGTGATGGCCGGTGAAAGTGTTCTTGCAGGCATACAGTTTTTTAATGAGATATACGGACGTGAAGAAGATGGAAATAATTTATTATACCTGCCTTCAATATTGAAAATTGATAATGGTTCACTTGGCAAGAATAAGGATTTTATGGGAATGCTTGAACGGCTTGATATAAGAAGGGAACTTGTTAAGCCTAATAAAAAACGCGGGATTCAAAAGGCAGAGGCTCAATGGAAAAACTTGTGGCAACGATATGAGATGCCTTTGTCTTACAGGTTAACTAAAAAAGGGATTACAACTATATACCTACGTGAATATAATGAGGAGCTTCATCAATTCTTTTTAGAAAAAAATGAAAGCAAACATCCGGTTTACGCTGAGACAAGAAATCATGTTTATATGAGCAGGCTTAATGTACAGGTTAGCAGAAAATTGAATGATGAAGCTCCATTTTCCCGCTCTGTTGAAAGAAAGATTGATAATACATGCTGCATCTCTATTGACAGCCAGAAATATGAATGCAGTAATGATTTATACATTGGCAAGTGGGTTACTGCATATCTTAAACCTGATGGCACCTGCGTTGCAGAGTTAAGGGATGAATACAGCAAGCCGTTTACAATGAAGCCGGTTGATGGTTTTGTTGAACTGGGAGATTATGAAGGAAGGCAGAAACAAACTTATAAACAGAGTCTTGAAGAGCAGATTAAAATTTCAGCTGAAGCAGCAAAACAGCCAGCGCCTGATGAGAGCAGAATCTCTTACATAAAACCACGCATTGAGAGTATTGAGCCTGACACTGTTTTTGCCCAGGCAGCCGATGCTGAAGAGAGATATTTCAAAGATAAATATGAGGCAAAGAAGTATATAGGCAGTTTAATATTTATGCATGACAGGACGGAGACTTATGAAAATTATGCAAGTGTTTTTGATGTTTTGCTTGAAGAAAACGGGCTTGATAAAGAATACATTAACCAGGTCTGGGACCTGATAACAAACAAAGCCAATGTTGGCTGAAAAAACGGAGGTAATAATGTTTAATGAAAAGCTTATTGCAGAAGCACGTGAAAAACATCCTGAGGCAGAGAACGATATTGTGGCTCTTGATCTGCTCGCACAGGACATATATAACGGCGCAGTTGATGCATCTGCAAGTGAAGCTGAATATAATGCCCTTGCAAGCAAGTATCACGCTCTTGTAGGATTAAGAGCAGACATATTAAATGCAGCAATTGAAAATGAATCAGAGATTATAAGAGAGGCCAGCAATGTCGAAGGTTAAAAAAACTAAAAAGAAAAAGAAAGAATTCAGCGGCGCCACGATGGTTAATGCACGCGGCAAAGAAGTGCCTGTTGAAATGGTCCGCCGTGATACGCTGAGGGAAGATAAAACTGTTAAGAAAATCTTCCGCATGGTAGGTAATATGAGTAATAAAATGACCTGCACAAAGCAGGGCGTTTTTACCGAGGTAAACAGGTTTATGGATTACTGGAAAAAGGTTAATAAAGCAGAAGGGGTTGAGGTTAATAATCTTACTCTATCCACTTATGATGGGCTGATGAAGGTATCAATAAAATCATCTGACATAATTAAGTTGAATGATACCCGCCAGCTTGCAGAGGCAAAGATTAAAAACTGCCTTAACCGCTGGGGCGCTGATGCACATCCATGGCTAAAGACAATTGTTGAAGAGCTCTTTAAGACTAATAAGGAAGGGCTTGTTAACGTACAGGAACTACGCGCACTAAAACAGTATGACATTCAAGATTCAGAATGGAAGGAAGCAATGGAGTTGCTTACCAGGGCAGAAGAAATTGTTGGCAAAAGGCAGTATATAAACTTCCAAATCAGAGAAGATATTAATAGTAAATGGCAGACTGTTGATTTGAATTTCAGCAGCATGGAGGCAAATAATGCCTGACTTTATTACTGATAATGTTATTGAATATAATGCAGCCAGTTTTGTCCTATTATATAGGAAGTGGCGGCAGGGAATTTATACAACATCAATTGAGCCGCTGGATAGATTATTTTCAGCATGGCATCAATGCAACAGATGTATGAGTAAAGCAGAACAGGATAAAATACAGCAGGTTTTTGAAAGAGCATTTTTAAGAATTATTAAATAATAATAAATCATTGAGGTGCATAAAATGAGACGAGAAATTGACGGGCGGTTATTAAGGTACTTCGGCATAGATAAAATGAATTATTACTTTTCTAAAAATTCACAGTCTTTTTGTGAAGACATTGAAGATTCAATGTTAAATAAACAAATGACGGCCATAGTTGGCCAGGTAGGAGCCGGTAAAAGTGAGTTATTTGAGGCAGCATGTGAAAGGCAGCAAGGCATCATACAGGTAATATACGTGAAGAACCTTTTTAAGGAAAAGCTGAATATTGCTTCTGTAATAAATGCAATTATTACAGGACTTGATCCTTCAGCACCAATACGCAGGGATCTTGAAGCACGCACAATTCAGCTTGAAAGAATGGTTAAGGAAAAACTTATCAATGACGAAAAAACCGTTGTTGTTGTTATTGAAGAAGCGCACCGTTTGCATCCGGATCTATTTCGCGCATTGAAAGAGCTGCGTGAAATGACCTACACAAAAAAAGGAAACCTGTTCAGCATAGTTTTAATCGGGCATGGCAATCTTGAAACATCTGTTAAAAGCCGGCGTGAAGCTTACTGGCGTTGTAATCTTATATATCTGAATGAGTCAAACGGCTGGATGACTGAATCTGAGAGAAGGAATTATATTAAAGTAGTATTTGGCCCTGCTATTACACCAGATGCGGCAAAGACAATTGCTACACTCTGCAAGGTGCCTTTAGAGATTGTTGATTTTGTTGAGAAAAAAATGATTGAAGCACGTAAGGCCGGGAAAAAGGTGCTGGATAGTGAAGTTGTAAAACCTTCTCTTAAAGAACTTAAAGAGGCATATAACTTATCATTGCAGGACATAGCTGAGGAAGTCTCCAGCACCGGTGCCCGTATGGGTAAAACAACAGTACATGATATACTTGAAAATCCTTCTCACAAGCTCTCTGGCAAAGTTGCTGATGCTATAAACAGATTAAAAAACAATAAGGCATCACAGGAGAAAGCAGCGTAATGATTTGCCCGCGCTGCCATAACGTTGATTTCAGAGAGACTGATGATGTGAAGTCACCTGTGAAAAATATCGGCAATAAAGAAAGTACATCTAAGGTTGACTTCCGCAGTTACGTCTGCCTGCAGTGCGGATATGCCTGGAAGACAGAAGAGAGGTTTTATGGTGAAATCGAGATACGCGGCGCTAAATTATTACAAGAGTTATATGACCATATGGTACTTGAAATTAAGAGGTACCGGCCTCACGCTAAGGTACCAACGTTGAATGAATTTATAACAAATATACGCAGTGCGAAGCCGGGTTTTCCTAAATCATTGTTTGAATAAATTTAAGGTACAAGATGCCTGATATAAATAAATATCCAAGAGCTTCATTTGAAGATGTGAAATATTACCTTGATGGTGAACCGACTGCAATTATAGAATGGTATATGAATGTTGATCATTCAAGAAAAATTGTTAATAAAACTCACCAGGCCGTATATATTAAAAGATTTGTCAAAGATAGAGATGGAAATAAAGTCATACCTGTTCAGGATGAATTTATTAAATGCGCAATACACAGAATAGCCATCGTAGGTGATAATTTAGAAATATCTTTTACTACATCTGAAGAATAATGGATATAAAACGCTTAAAAGAATTTCAGCAGGAGATGCTGAGGATTAAGAAGGAACTATCTGCTGATGAATTTTTCGCAACACTCAATACTAAATTGCTGGATTTTGCAAGCAAAAATCCTGATGCCCCCCTGTCAGAGATTGAGCAGGCAGTCAGGGAGATTTTTCCGCCGCAGGTTACGAGCTATGAAAAAGAGCTTTTTATAAAATTTAAGGATACCCTTAATGTAGTTAATGACCTTTACTCTGACTTATCCGGCAATATTGACAAAGACCTGCTCCAGCTACAACGCGTTGAGAAAGTAAGCAAAACTTACCTGGGTGCATTCGAGCAGAAAGAGTCTGCAAAAATAGTTAAGACTATACAGCAAGGACTTGCAGACAAACTGAGCCGTGAGGAGCTGGCAAAAAATATAGCTGCTGCGGGAGACCGTGCATCTGCTTACGCAGATGTAATAGCGCAAACTCAAATTAAAGGTTACGCCAACGAGGCAAAACATCAAAAGGCCCAGCTCGGCGAAGTTTATTATTATAGGTATGCGGGTATTATAAGGGCAAACAGCAGGCTCTTTTGCATAAACGAGATGGAATATGCCCAGAAAAAAAGCAGGCATATAAATGAAATAAATGCTCTTGATAATGGCCCTAAGCAGCCAAAGCCGGTAATAATTTATCGTGGCGGCTGGGGATGTTATCACGATTGGGAACCGGACCCGTTTTATGAGGAATAGGCCATAAAGGCAAGTTGGCAGTATGCAGTCGGCAGTTAAAACAAAAAAAAGGATTAAATGAATAACAAAGAGTTATTAGAAGCAGCTAAAAAAGCAATTGATGATTTGTTCGCAGATAAGTCTGTAAGCATAGAGCAATGTATTGAAAATTTAGAGGAATTACATTCTGAAATTGAATCATTGCTGGATTGCCTAAATCCCAATAATTATTAAGAGAAATAAAATGGCAACAAATAGTGAGTTAAAAGCTTTAGCATTATTTGCAATTGCTTATGATCTTGAAAGAGAAATTACCAGATTGAATCCTGAGATGAAAGGTTTTATTGCTTATTTATGTAATAAAAATGGTTTTGGGAAAGAGAATATTGGGTTAATCAAAAAATATTCGGTTATATATGAAGACACACGAAAGGAACTTATAAATTTGTTTGAAAAAGATATGCCCATGGAAGTAGTTGAAAAATTTAATAAGGTGCCAAAGTTATGAAATTATACCATTTCTGCCCCGGTCATTCACTGGCAGGCATAAAAAAAGAAGGGCTAACTATTGGGGCAATGACTTCAATAATAAACGGGAAAATTAAAATAGTACGAGGATATCAATGGCTTACAGTTAATCCTTCCTTTAGCCAGGATTGGAATACGCATTATACCCTTCCATACAACAGGACAGATTACAGAATTACTGTAAAAATACCTAAAGGTAACCCCTGCATATGGCACTGGAAGGAAATGTGCAAAAATCCACTGCTTAAGGAAGCAGCAGAAACATTGAATTCTTTCGGTGACTGGGAAAGCTGGTATGTGTATTGCGGGCATGTTAAGCCGGGCTGGTTTAGGGAAATAGTTATGAACCCGGTGCTTGCAAAAAAAATAATAGAGAAAAATAAATTATGATGCCATTTACAAAAATACAAAATGTTGATTCCTTCTGCGGGTTTGGCGGCGAAGGGCTGGGAATTAAAAAAGCTATGTATATGATGCAGAGAATAGCCGAGTCAATAGCTGCTATTAATCACGACCATGTTGCAATGAAATGCCATAAAGCCAACATACCCGAAGCTATGCACATGATTGAAGATTTCCGGAGAGTATTTTTAAGAAAGCTTCCCCGCTTTGCTGCTGATGCCCTCCGCACTTTTTGGGCTTCGCTCGAATGCACTAATTTCAGCATAGCCAAAGGCGGATTAAGCCGGGACCCGGACAGCCGCACCCTTGCTAAAGATGTACTCCGTTACGTTGATTACCAGAGATATATTAACCAGGAATATCACTACATATATATCGAAAATGTAAAAGAGTTTCTGGAATGGGGGCCGCTGAAACATAAGCAGGATAAGGATGGCAACTTTGTTTATGATAAAAAAGGTAAGCCTGTTCTTGTTCCTGACCCAACTAAAAAAGGTATTTATTTCAGACAGTGGGTAAAAGAATTACGCTCCCGAGGGTACAGAATGGAATACAGGATATTAAATGCTGCTGATTTTGGCGTACCCACAAATAGGCGCAGGCTCTTTATAATTTTTGCTTATGGTAATATGCCTATTTACTGGCCTCAGCCAACTCATGGTAAAGGCCTGAAGAAATACAAAACTGTAAAGAAGTGCCTGGACTTAAATAATAAAGGCCAGAATATATTTATGCGCGTTGACAGTAAAGGCACCCCGGATGAATTATGTGAAAATTCTTTACGCAGAATTTTAACAGGGCTGGAAAAATATACACCAAAGAAAAAAGCTTTTGTTACACAGTATAATGGCGATTCTGATTACTGCAGGTCAATCCCTATGGATAAGCCATGCAATACAGTCCCGACTGCCAACAGGTTTTCTTTAATACAAACTACATTTGTAACCAAGTATTACGGCAATGGCGAAAATGTTTGCAGTGTGAATGAACCTGCCTCGACTCTTACAACTAAAGACAGGCTTACAAAGATTGATGTGCAGTTCCTTGACCAGCAGTACGGACAGAGTAATCCTGCATCTTTGAATAAGCCTGCTGGCGCATTGACGGCTAATCCAAAGTTTAACCTGGTAACAGCAGAGCATTTTCTTTATAACCCGCAATGGGGCGGGCAATATTCTTCAGTTGATAAACCATGCTTTACTTTAATTGCAAAGATGGAAAAGGCGCCGCCTTACCTGGTAACTCTTGAAACCGGCCAGCTTGCTATTGAGGTATATGAAACAGATTCATTCTATACCCGGAAGATTAAGGAGTTTATGGCTGAGCATGGTATAATAGCAATATACATGCGCATGCTTACGGTTGAAGAGCTCTTGAAGATTCAGGGCTTCCCAAAAAGTTATAAGATGTATGGCTCATTAACTGACAGAAAAAAGTTTATCGGCAATGCTGTTTGTCCGGCTGTAGCTAAGGCTTTATTTGAAGCTCTATGGGTAGGGCTGGTTGAGCGGTACGAAATGAGGAGGGCGGCATAAAATGCAAGTAGGCAGTACGCAGTTCATAAAAGTGTTCCAAATAACTTAGTCCAATTCATTTAATAAAAAAGGTGCAATATGAAAAAGGCAATTTTTTCTTTGTTGGCAATGTTGTTATTAACAGTTTGTTTATACCCGCAGACATGTACGCGTGACGAAAAAGGTGATTCTTACAGATTAAGAACCTGGGTGAATAATGATAACCCGGAGAGCAAATGCATTGAAATATTTTTTGTTAACCCTGCTGATAAAGCGGAGCTTCAGAATGCAGTTAAAGATGTGCCCGGCGTGGACACTGTTTATAATGAAAACAATAAATATTACTTCAGTATGAGAGTATCTTTAATGTTTGAACTGGATCAGGTATTTGACAATGTAAACAATGCCGTTAAAGCTTTTTACGAGGCCAGGGATGAAGTACAAAAATAAAATTGTGCTTTGCTGGGTTGCATTAGCTTTTGCGCTCCATATAATTATATGGAGCTCTATTATATTAGCAATTATATGGGTTAAGTAAAAAGGTTAACTTATGGATGTATTAAAAATTCAAAAAGAAATTCTTGAAAAAGAATTTAATAAAAAACTGGATGAGCTGACGAAAGAAAATAATAGTTTACGCAAGGAAATAGCTGAATTAAAGTACGAGATATCTTATCTGAAGGATATTTATGAACCGGCAAACAGGCTGATTATGTTATCAAAAATAAATGTTGCAGTTGAATATATGAAAGAGTTAACACAGAAAGTTAACAATTACTCAGTGTTTATAGCGGAGAAAGCGGGAGACCTTGAATGAAATGCCCCAAATGCGGTTATGATTTTAATCAGACGGATGATGTTACAAGGCTGTATCTTGACAACTGGGGCTTTCGCCCTGGTACTCCCGCTGAGACGCGTCTGGCGAAAGAACTAATAGACAAATACAGTTATGGTAAAGTTGAAAAAGCATTTGCCATTGCCGCTTCACAAAAAAACTTTAAACTTGCTTATGTGACAGGAATCTTAAAAAAAATTGAGGAAAAAGAATATATAAGCAGATCAAGGGCTGAAGCGGAAAAAAAGAAAGAGGATATAGATAAAGCAATTGGCGGGTTTGATTTTAGTGAGATATTAAGAAAAGATAATACTGTAGTAAAAAATGAAGAAAAAACACAGGAAGAAAAACAGCAACAGATTGATAAAGAAAAATTGTTTGAAGCAAAACTATTGGAGGAAAATCCTGCTGCTTATAAAGAGTATATCAATAATAAGAAAAGAAAATAATCCCCTCCCTGGCAGGAGGGGGTAATATTTAAGATAAATTACTTATAAAAAGATTTATAACTTTAACATCAAATCTATTATCACTCATCAATGTTGTGCATTTAAGCTGCTCCCTGTCAACCAGATAGGGCATATTGTTATACTGCCAGCCAGGATTATCCGCAAATAATTTAATAATACCATTAGCTAAATCCAGGTTACTCTCATTGTTGGTAGTTCTGTTAAAAATCTTTGTTTCAGTCATTGTCAGTAAATCAAACTGAAATTTAGGCTCTTCTGATGCAGGTAAACCGTCAACAAACATTATATAAATAGCAGGCAGTTTGTCAGTTAGTTTAACGATGCTGTTATTTTTAAGTGCCTCAGATAACTGCCCGGCATATTCTTTAATAGTTTTGATTTGGTTGAAATATTCAGGGGCGTTGTTGTTAAGATAATATTCAATTGCTTTAAGTGTATTTTTCATAAATTACCTGTTATAAATAAGATAAAATATTATTCCCTGAATTAGCATAAGTAATGGGGCATAAATTATATTTCCGGCAAGCAATGATATAATTCCCATATATGAAAATATTTGTACAAATTTACATAAATGCCAGCCATCCAGTAAAAAAGTAAACACATTTTTAATAAACCAGTTACGCCCTTGCCATAAGTTATTAAGCCAAAAGGGAGAATGAAACAATGCAAGGTGTGGTTTATTTTGAATTCTGTCCATTTCTGTATTCGCAAAAACTGCAAGAATAAATAGCAAAAAAGCAATTATGAATTTAAGCATATAATATCCTTTATTTTATTATCAAATCTTTTAGCAGAACAATGTTTTGTCAGACCCTTAAGACTGGCAAGGCTCATATTTATTTTATCCGCCGGCGCGCCTGATGCAATAAACTTTTTGAACTTGCGGATATTTTTAATCATTACCCTTTTACGTAGTATGCGCACATCCTTAAACTGGCGGTATCCCAGGAAGTCAATACCCCTGCTAACATTAAACACACTGGTTTTATTATTGAAATTTAGTTTAAGATTGCTTTCAGTAAAGTTTTTTATTAACCTGTAAAGCTCCCAGAGGTAAGCTTTGTCATGGTGAAGGATGACCATATCATCCATATATCTTACATAGCTTTTAACCTGTAACTCTTCTTTAATATAATGGTCAAGCGCACCCAAGTAAATGTTGGCAAAAAGCTGGCTGGTTAAATTACCTATTGCAATGCCGGGATTATCTGTGCTGTCTATAATAATATCAAGCAGCTTTAATGTCCGGGTACATCTTATTTTTTTTCTTATAAGGTTCTTTATTACCTGATGGTCAATTGAATAAAAGTATTTTCTTATGTCCATCTTGAGGCAATAAAGGTTATCGGATTTGCTTAGTTCTTTCTGCAGGAAATAATAAAGCCTGTTTACCCCGGCTAACGCCCCCTTGCCAATCCTGCAGGCGTAAGTATCATGAATAAAGGTCCATTCAAAAATGGGTGCTATTATATGGCAAATTGCCTGGTGAATTACGCGGTCCTTCAAAGGCAGACAGAGTATCAATCTTTTCTTTGGCTCAGTAACATAAAATTCGCGGTACCTGGAAGGGATATAAGTTTCATTTACAAGTTCATTATGTATATTAAAAAGATTTTCTTCAAGGTTATATTCAAAGCTGAGGGTTTCTTTTTTGTATCTCTTACCTCTGCGGGCGCGGTAATATGCCATGTGTATGTTTGAAAATTCGTATATCAGGGGATAAAGATTATTATATGTTCTCATTTAGGCCTCCTAAAATAGTATAGCCGTGATACGATATTACTTTAGGTTACTAACCATATCACGGCAGAATTTATTTTTGCCGCTGATTTATCGGCAGGGCTAATGTCTCCTTTTGTTAAGGCACGCTTATAAACCCATAGGTTTATAACACTGGCAATAACACTGTAATAAAAGCTGCGCGCGAACCAATATTCGTACCGGCATTAGACCGCAGGTTGTTCAGGTTCAGGTTGAAGACCCCAGCATTGGCACCATTGGCCCAATTCCCGCCACGGTTAGGCAGACGCGTCAGACATTGCCTTTAATAATTATTTGTAACATGATTTAATCCAGCCCCCAAGCATTCGTCCCAATTCAAGAAGAATAGACATAAGCCTTTCATAAGTATTTAGTTTTAGTATCTGCAAATCCTTTGCAATCCTTAAACGAAACCTTAACACTTCCAGCTTCTTATCTGCTTCATAAAGATGCGGTGCTTTGTTGGCTGACTTATTTGCTACAATAAGTAATTCATAAAATTCAAAGAACGTTTTATTTGTTTCTGCCCCTATGCTATACCTGTCAGATCTCGGGTACTGCTTAAGCGCGGGATAAAGAGCGAGATAAAAGTCATAAGACTTTTGCATTATAACTAAATCCATAATAGTATTTCTACCCCTTTTAAAAACAGATTAACAAAGAACAAATAACAGAAACACAAAAGACAAAGAAACAGAGAACAAAGAACAGAGCTACAAATAGAAAGCTGCGCGCGAACCAATAGACGTACCGGCATTAGACCGCAGGCTGTACAGGGACAGGTAGAAGCCCCCAGCATAGGCACCATTGGCCCAATACCCGCCACGGAGAGGCAGACGCTCACCATTATTACGTATCTGCATATAATCACTGCCCAGACCAGTTGTGTAGGGATAAATACAAAGCGACTTTAATAAGTCAGGGACTGTAATACCTGATTGAGCCGAGGTCGACTCAAATGTATTGCCGGCATAAGCAGTATCGCCGGTATTATTCGTAACAGTAGTATTAACTTTGATATCGCCAACATCACCCGAAGCACCTGTGCCTGTTGAATCCATTTTTAATGTTAATGCCGTACTAGGTACAACGAGGCTTTCATCCTGCAAGATTGCCTTCCACTCCGTTGAAGATCCGGCAACGCTCTTATTATAGTCAGCTGCGTTATTGTTAGCAAGTATTTGTATTTCCCCATCCACCGATCTAAAGCCCCTGACCCATTCATATACATTACCGTTAAGGTCATAAATGCCCGTGGCCATACGGTCATGTGCAGTTAAAGGCCCGCCGCTGCCTGAGAGCCATCTGGCATCGCCGCTGCTGCCAGCAAAGTTACCTTTAAGCGCAGCTTCCAATTCACCGGTAATGCTCTTATCGTCAATGTCGCGGCCATATGCGTTATTACCATAAGGCATTAAACCACGTGCCTTACATAACAGGGCAACAAGCGCCCACTCAGCATTTGTAATCATGTGGAAGCCATTAACATTACTGTTATCGTTTAGGGCGTTAATTGCAGTATCGAACTGGTCAAAGGTTAAGCTTGTCTTAATAGCCTGGTTAGCCCAGGTAACATACCTGCTTGAGCCTTGTACTGAGATTTGACTAAGCTGGTACTTGCCAATAAAAATTCTCTTCTGTGTCCCATTAACTATATAGGCTGGATGAATTATAGTTGAAGCAAATGTATTAGTTGGGTCCCAGTTTTTACGCGGGATTTCCACCATCCAGTGAGGCACGCCATATTTGTCAATAATCAGAAAATTATTAGGCAGCAACTGGTTAGGGATAAGCAGATCGGAGTCTGAGTAAATAAACCCCCACGCATTGCAGAGATTTTTAATAAAGCTTGTTAGCTTTAGATAAGAAACAGAACCATCATTTGGGTTGCCAGTTCCGCCCAAATCATTGGTAAACTGAGAAAGCTTTGTTTTGTTTATTGATATACCGCCCATATCAAAAGCCCTCCACTATAATTCTTACAGTTGCGTTGCTCGAACCATACCTGCTATAATATACTGCTGGGATATCTGCGACTGACAATCGTTCAGAGGTGAAAGTCTCTCCTTCTCTTAAATAAGTTGTAACCTCATTAAAAGATTGTGAATAAGACAACTGAACTGAATTGCTAATTGCTGTAATAGTAACCCGGTACCAGACCTTGCAGCTCGTTGGTGTTATTGTTGTAACAACCTGCGTGGCAGTAAACTCTCTAAACTGCCCGTTTCTTGCTAAGCTTGTAGCATCCATAAGACCTCCTTTTAATCACCTTTATAATTAAACCATTTATCAAATTTTCTGGGCTTGCTTGTTATAGATAATGTCTGTCCGGTTGATGGCACTGTTCCATCCACTGCAAGCTCTCCGGATTTTATTGATGCAAGCTTCTTTATCGTATTTTGATAATCAATCATTATCATTGGGCGCGTTGTTGGTTCAAAAACTGTATCTCCATGCCTTCTGCTAAAGCCGCGGTACTTAACTATGTTCAATAGATCAAGCTTAAGACTATCTGTTATGCTGCTGCTATCAACATTAATATATGACAGGAATTCATTCTCTGCCTGAATAATTTCGTTGGATAAGACGGTCTCGCTTGCATCCTGATTATCATCAAGAAAATAGTTGCTCCATAAGGGGAAATATGTTTTTACATATTCATCACTAATTAAACTCATATGGCACCTATAATTTTTTAAGTATATCTACCAAAGCTTTATAACCTATATTAGCAAGCTGCTTAATCTCAACAGCTCTTTCAATACCCCAGAACTTTCTGATAACTTTTCCTTTCCCAGCCCCTTGTATGTTATGATAAACTGCAATCTGCTCTTTTATTGGATCTTTTATTAAAACAGCCACAGAATTAAGGTCGTTAGCTACGACATGTCCTATTTTATTCATCATTCCCCCGGTCCCTCTGCCAAATAAATCTGAAAATCTCATATTAACAGGGTGTGTATTTATTCCCTTGCTCTCTCTTAATTTTGCATAAGGATCTGAATATGATTCAAAAGTTTTCCCATAGACATCTTTGCCTTTGGATGTCCTGTCTTTTATAATCCTTATTGCAGCCAGTCCAAGCTTGTTATAAAATGCCTGGGAATGCAAAGCATTTAGAAGTTGAGCTGCACGACTTTTATATTCAGCCATTTATGCCTCGGTGAGTAACCACGCTATTACTAATAAATATGTTCGGAAAGCGTTCGTAATGCCGTACATTAAAGCTTAACGCCCACCTGCCAGCAATCGGATGGCTGGCAGAAATTAAATGGCTTAAAAACGATTTACATATTTTTATAAAAATCATATTAACTGATCTCCCGGGAACATTGGAGTATGTTCAAGTGGCTTTGTTTTGTCAACAAGAGGAACGCCGAGCTGTTCGATAAACCATGGTTCGATTTGTGCCCCTGCGTTTATTGCGAAATTAGCCGCCTGAATTTTTTCAGCAACGGAGAGCTGGTCTGTCTTGTCAAGATTTATATAAGGATATAAAGAAACATCTGGATAATTTCTATCGACCAGCATTTTAATAAGCGGCCTCAACTTTTCCTCAATAAAGCCCATGTTCCTTTTTGCCCGGGAACGCACAGCTTTATATGCGGCTGTATTTTCACCAATTTGCATGCTTGCATCAACACCAGCAGCTTTCTCATGACCAAGCAGGACAAATGATATACCGTCTTTGCAGTCCTGTTTGTAATCTTTGTGATCCCCTGTGTTGCGTGCAGTTTCTTCAATTTGTATTTCAGCGCCCAGAGGAACTATACCTCTGCCGCCTGATCCCAGTTCCTGTACTCCTTGTTTGAGGGCTTCTCTTTCCTTATCACCAAGGCCAGGAGGATATTTCCCAACGATAATAGGTTCGCCAAAGGTTTCCAAAAAAGAAGACCAGCTTTCCTCCCCAAACTCTTTTCTTATATAAGACTTTAGAACAGACAGCATAATCATTTTATAACGTGCCCTCACAATAAAGGCGCTGTCTTCAGGTATATCCCGTAACTGGCTTCCCCAGTCAATTTTAATTTTACCATCATTTGTATCTATGCGGAAATATCTCTGCTCAATTTTTTTGAAATCCTCAATAACCTGTTTATTATTCCGAATGCCCCATGTTAAATCTATAATAGAATACTCTTTTAACTGAGCATCATCTACATCCCTGAATAAATCAAACATTGATATCTGGCTAAAGGTATCTTCTACAAATTTGGCAATCTCAATATCGCGGGGTGAATCTGTCGCGGGGGAGACAGTCCAGCTTACCTGGTAACCTGTTGCTCTTGTTTCAAGACAGCCGGATATAAAATCATCTTCTTCAGCTCTTTCTATTAATGCGAAGACATCCTGATAATTTCCAAGCTCATAGTTCCTGCGCGCGCGTTTATAAAAAGCAGGAGTAAAACTAACGCCGAGAGTTGTGAGTGATTTATTTATTATTATCATAATATCCTCTTATTATCTGTTATGAAGCCAGCTGTCTTCATGATTTTTATAGCCCCGTGTACGTTGCTTAATTGTTTCAATCTGCCCGGGGTTACTATAACCTGGTATCATTATAAATGCACTTGCCTCTGCATCGAGAGCGTCAAGTTTTTCCCCGCTCTTACCAAATGCCAAATATTGGAACTTCCATTCCTTATAATCCTGTGTGCCTTCAAGCATCTCATTGGTATATATTTTACCAGCATTATAAGGATAAACAAGGTTCATAATTCTGCCAGTTTTATCTGCGCCATAATATAAAGTAGCTGACTGGCTGCTCAAAAATGGAATTATTGGCAGGCTTTTGCCGGTTTGTTTTTTCCAGTCATCATAATATTTGGAAGCTAGATTCCATTGTGCAAAATCGTTTTCCCAGAGTATTGCCCTTACAGCCGGATAAGAATGATAACCCTCATATAGCCAATCAAATAATAACGAAAACTCTCCAAGACGATTATAGACATCAAGCATAATGTAGCGGTCTTTATTTATATCCATGCCCATAAAAACAGCTCCTTTTTTACAAGCCGATGGAGACTTGCCAAAAGAAGGATCCACAACTGCGATGGTAACCCCAATATTTATATTACTAACATTAATTGTTCGCAGCCAATCTTCCTTAAAGATCTCCCCTAAAATAAAAGCCTGGCACATCCAGTCCCCCATCCATACATCATAAGGCAGCGACTTCTTTTTTTCTTCGAGGGCTTTATTATCCCACCTGCTTCCCGGCCAGTTAGTATTACCATGTTCATCAACTGCAGGCAAGCTATAGCAGCTATCCGGTTTTTCCTTCGCCCATCTGTCACCCGGAGAGTTAGCGGTAATAATATTATAGAACCATAGAAGCAGACCACCCGGCTCAAGCTGGCCTGCGCATTCCGTTGTAACAAAGCTGTAAACTTTTTTGTTATCCTTTTCGGATATTGTTTGGGCATTATACAAGTCATCACAAATTAAAAGGCTAAAGCGTTTCATATTTTTATCTGACCAGTTACGCAATCCTTCACGCATACCAAGTCCAACAAAGGTTGTATTATTTATTATATAATGCCCCTTAATTTTTTGTTGAACCCGGATTGAATAATCATAGCAAAGCTTTTTGTTTTGAGCAATCTGCTGATATATAACGAATGTTCGTTCTTTAGCATCATCCTTATCCCTCATTGCATAACCAATTAGCCCGCCATCTCCAAGAGCTATTTTCTTTACAATTTTCGCAAAAATTGTATAGGCAGTTTTACCAAAGAAACGAGCTGCCGTAATGCCCCACTCTCCTGATGTTAATGAGCTAATAAAATAATGAACCTTGTTAAAGGGCTCATAAAATATTTCAGGATAGTATTCCTTACAAAATTCAAACTCATCATTATCACAGCGTGACCTGCGTTCTGCTCTTTTCTCCTCTGTTAAATCAGTCTCTTTAGTGCGGGTTTTTGCCCGTTTAAGATACTCTTCAAATTGCTCATCAAGCTGCCTTATATACTGCTTCATTTTACAGGCCTCTTAACAAGATGATGCAGACTGCCTGTAAATGACTCACTTTCAGAACGTTCAAGTAATTCATTCTTAAAATGCTTAATAATCTCAATAAAAGATTCATTCTGTTGCATAAATTCGGGATAGTTTTTATTGATGAATTCAATCAGGTCAGCCAATACCTGGTACATCATGGGCAGCTGAAAATCCTTATTAAGCAGTTCTTTCATCGATTTAATAAATTTGATAATAGAGTCAGCATCCTTAGTATTAAGTTCGGATAAATCTTTATTGAGCACATAATTTATTTTCTGTAAAAGCTTATGTTGTATGCTTTGCGGTGTCAAAGCCTCATAAGCCTTTACTTCCAAATCCTGCCGGTCCTTATACCAGCCGAATCTTTCTGCCCAATTAAGCACTGTTTGTGTACTCGGATGCCCGTCAAATAATTTGCTTATCTCGTAAGCAGGAAGGCCATCATCAACAAATAGCTTTTTTATTTCAGCTCTTAACTGCGGCTTATAGACTTTCATGTTTAATCCTTAAATGAATGCACACAAAGATAAATTGCTTATCTGTCATAAAGATTATAATAATCCGCATATATGTATATGCGGAAGAAACCCTTCACTATTGAAAGTTATGCGTGTAGTTTTACGGCAACGATTTAATAAGCCAATTATAAGGGCAAAATGAAGACAGCAACAGTTTATATATACGACGTTATTGGAGAAGGCGCATTAACTGCAAATGATTTCAGGCTTGCACTTGAAGAGGCAGAGGCCCAGGGCGCTAAGGAGTTTGAAATACATATAAACAGTTTCGGCGGAGATGTTTTCCAGGGCATCGCAATTTATAATCTGCTTAAGAAGAAAAATGTTGTATGTATTGTTGACGGCGTGGCTGCTTCTATTGCAAGTGTTATAGCAATGGCCGGTACAACTAAGATGTACAAAAACACGATGCTCATGGTTCATAATGTATGGACTTTTGCCGCCGGGGACAGCAAAGAGATGGAACAGACAGCAGCCCAGTTAAAGGTTGTTAATGAGTTAATTGTGCAGATATATGTTGATAAAACGGGCATGACACGTGAAGAAATTACTGCTATGATGGACAGCAATTCCTTTATGACTGCTGAAGAAGCGCTTGCTAAAAAATTTGCAAATGAAATACTTGAAATTACAATGCAGGCAAAACAGTATGTTGGCTTTTTCTATAACGTAATTGATGATTCAATAATTCCAAAGGATGGTACAATGAATAAAGCATTATTAAAATTTCTCGGGCTTGCAGATAATGCAAGTGATGCTGACATACAGGCTTCGTTAAAAACTGCTGCTGCCAAATATGGCCTTGCTGAAACAGCAACGCTAAATGAAATACTTGCAAAAGTTCAGGGCTCCGTCCCTGCTGATTATGAAGCACTTAAAACTGAGAACGCTGCTTTTAAGGCTGCTGAGTCTGCAAGAATTAAAGCTGATGCCGAAACTCTTGTTAATGATGCAGTTGCAAAAGGGAAAATACTGCCTGCACTTAAAGACCAGATGATTGCCGATGCGATTAAAAATTTTGCGGCAGTAAAAGAAGATCTTGATAAAAGGCTTGAAAATTCTGCTTTGCCTGCAAAAACTAAGGTTCCGACTAATGATAAAAATGTTGACGGACAGGACCCGCAGGCAATTGCCAATGCAGCCCGCGCCTTTATGGCCGAACAAAAGAAGATTGGCATTGATATTAGCTATACACAGGCTGTGAATGAAGTGCTGAAAAAAAAGGCTTAATAGATTTTTGTTTTGAGATTAATTAAAAAATGAGGTGTGAAATGGGATTTAGCCATCCTGGTTTGATATTTAACAAAGTTGCTGAGGGTGCAATTAACCCTTACCGTATAGTTAAGGCCGGCAGCAGTGATGCTCAGGTCGCACAGGCTTCAGGTAATACTGACTCTCTCGTAGGTGTGATAAACTATTGCGGTGACAATGCATTTGCATCCGGTGAAAGAGCTGACATTATTTATTCAGGAGTCGCAGAAGTTGAATATGGCGGCGTGGTAACCCGCGGTGATTTATTAACAGCTGACAGTAACGGCAAAGCTGTTAAACTTACAGATGCAATGCTTCAGTCCGGTGCTTGCGAATCAATAGGCTTTGCTTTTGAATCTGGCGTCTCTGGCGATATTGGATCTATTTTTGTACTAAGACAAAAGGTATCAAAGTTTGATGCTGTAACATCGTCCGCAGATGAATTAAATCTGCTTGACGGTTCAGTTATTGGCAACACTGTTGCAAGTAAAGCTGCTCTTCTTGATGCTAATAAGAAAATCAGGACTAACGCTAATGTTGGTTCTGTGAATACAGGAACTACTGCAGTTGAATATGGCGATGGGCATAATCATACTACAGTATTAACAATTAATACAACCCTGCCCGCAATCGCCGGGGGTGCAAACTTAGCAGTAGGTAAACTCCTTTACACCTTACCTGCAGGTGCTGTTGTTATACGGTCTGCCTATATGAGTCTTGCAATAACAAAATCAGGCAGCGCAATTGCTGCTAATACTCCTGATGCCGGTTTGGGTACTGTTATTGGCTCAGGCGCAGTTGCTACTCTTGACGGAACAGGAACATTCGAAAATATTTTAACCGGCCAGACATTTGCTGACTGTAACGGAACTGCAAAAGTTAAAACTGTAGCTGACCAGGTGCTTGTTATTGAAGCTGCTTCAGTTCATACAATACACTTTAATGCTGCTGCAAACTGGGCTGCCGGTGGTGATGCTGCTGCAGTATTAACCGGTACTGTTGTAATTAACTGGAATTTCATGGCTTAGAAAAACCCAATAATAAGGGGAATCAGACCTGAAATTATTCTGCACTGATTCCCCGTTGCTTAATTATGAAACAGAACTATAACTCAAAAAATTGTCTGGCAATAGTTGCTGCAATGGCCTTTGAAGAAATGGTTGAATATGTACAGCTATTTTTTCGCAGCGATGAAGTAACTGAAGCTTCTGTTTCAGATTTTATTGAATATGCTAAAAGCAAAGGCAGGTACGTTGGGCATATTTTCAGCAGGCCAAAAGTATATTTTAACAAAATTATACAGGCCTATGATATAAATAATAACCCGGCGCTTGTGATAGTTACAAGCAGATATAATGCAGAAAATCAACATGCACTGTACTGGAACGGCTCAAAAATAATGGATCCAGATCCGGGAGTTCCGGATGGTAAAAGTTTTAGTGAATATAATATACTGGCCTGGTTGCCAATAAATTAATGTGAGGATAAAATGAAACTTATAAAAAATTTCTTCTGGTATTTAGTCACTTTGTTTGCAATAATTACTTATTTCTGCGAACGCAACAAGAGTTTGTTCACCAGGCAAATCATAGTCTTAAGACCGGGTGATGCCGCTCCGTTTCCCCTTGATCCAAGATTAACAGGGATTGTTATTGCATACAGCAATCCTGCAATGATAGCTGACCAGGTCTTGCCCCGTGTACCTGTGGCAAAAAAAGAATTCAAATGGCTTAAGCATAAACTTACTGACGGATTTTCAATACCCGACACAAAAGTTGGAAGGAAAGCTGGAAGAAACCAGGTAGAGTTTTCAGCCAGCGAAGAGACTAGTTCGACAGAAGATTTTGGACTGGATGATATAGTACCGCAGGATGATATTGCAAACGCACCAGATGGTTACGATCCCCTTGGATACGCATCTGAAGGTATAGCTAACCTACTAATGCTTGACAGAGAAAAACGAGCTGCTGATGTGGTCTTTAATGCTGATAATTACGCAGCTGCGAATAAAGCAACACTAAGCGGAGATGACAGGTTCAGTTCAACTGCTTCAACTCCAATATCTACTATACTTACCGCAATGGATGCAATGGTTATGAGGCCGAATGTGCTTGTTTTTGGCCAGGCCGTATGGACAAAGTTCCGCCAGCATCCTGAAATAGTTTCTGCTATTCTCGGCAATAGTGGGACAAAAGGCATTGTCACTCGCGAACAGGTTGCAGCATTGTTTGAAGTTCAGCAAATTTTAGTCGGGCAGAGTTTCTTAAATACAGCTAAGAAAGGCCAGGCCGCAAGTCTTGCAAGAGTCTGGGGCAAGTATCTTGCTATGCTTAACATTGATAACCTTGCAAATGCCACAAATAGGGTCACCTACGGCATAACAGCTCAGTTTGGAACTAAAGTTGCCCGTTCAGAATTTACCAGCAAATATGGCCTGAATGGCGCCACTGTTGTTACTGCAGGCGAATCAGTTAAAGAGCTTGTCATGGCTAACGATCTCGGTTATCTCTTTAGCAACGCTGTTGCTTAGTGAGTAATAATTTACGGCCCCTGTTTATGCAGGGGCAATCTTAAAAATAAATGCAGGCATTATGTATAAAGTTTTATCAAGAATATTGCACGATAAAAAAGAGTTTCTTCCAGGAGACTATATTAACCCGGAGGCTGATTGTTTTAGTGATGAGCAAATTAAAGCTCTTAATGAAACAAATTCAATTACTGTTGTAAGTGATAAAGAAATTGAATCAGAATCTGCTGCTGAAAAAATTACGGGTTTGCTTGAAGAGCTAAAGGCCAAGCAGGCACAGGTTGAAGAGCTTCAAAATGCCTTTACTTTAGCACGCGAACATGCAAAAAAATGTGAAGAAGAAATTAGTAAGCTTGATAAAGAGCTTGAGATGTTCAGAGAGCATTGTGCACTCGATATTCACTCCGGGAAAATACGTTTGCTTGACGATAAAGATTCCATAATAGTAAAACCTGCCGGGAAACCGGGAGAGAGCAAAGGCAAGAAATAGTCGGGAGGCCTGCATGGAGATGCTGCTAATTGCACTAAGCGGCATCTCCTCCCGCTTTAATCACAAATACGCAGTTGGCAGTATGCAGTCGGCAGTCAAGACAGAAAACATACAGAACAAAAAAGAAGGCAGAAATGAAATTTACTCTTGAGCAGATAAAGAAAGTCCTAACAAAAAAAGGTTATGAGATATTCTCTAAAGCCAGGCCTTATAATCTTAATATTGTTGGAGTGCGCTCAACTGATAAGACTTCAAATTTATTTAATGATGCAATAACCTGTTTTTATAATGATAAACAGGGGAACGAAGCTTTCCATGTATGGCCTGCAACAACAGACCCGGGTTTATTTTACCTCAAAAATCCCGTTAATGTAGAAGGTACTGCAATACTTTGTGAAGGACAATACAAAGGTGTTTACTCGCTGGCACTTCACCAGGGTAAGTATAGAGCCTTATGCCAGAGAAACGGAAATGTAAAGGTTGTTCGTGATTGTGATAGGGATAGCGAACTTGATTATAATTCAGGCAAAATTGAAGCGGGTATGTTTGGCATTAATATACACCGTGCAAACCTGCACGCAATTACTGATAAAGTGGATAAATGGTCAGCCGGTTGCCAGGTATTTCAGAACGATTCTGATTTTGATGAACTTATCGCGCTTGCTGAAATATCAGCAGGCCTTTATGGCAATAAGTTTACATATACATTGATAAACGAAAAAGATTTATCAGGCCTGATGGATAAGGAAATTCCCAAACCTTCAAAAATGACGAAGGATTAACTAAATAAAAGAGGTGCTAAATGAGAAATGTTTTATGTGCAGCTTTAATTTTCGTTTTGTCTTTTGCGGCGATAGAAGTACCAGCACAGGAGCAGGATATTTCTTCACAGCAGAATGTGCTGGCAATAAATTACCAGGGCTTTGATTCAAATGATTATGTTTTCACGGCGGATAATGCCCCGGGCGCAGCTTTGATTCTGCCGATAAACATGCCTGACCAGCCAACGCTGCCTATTGGAGTAAGTGAGCTGAAGGATGTTGCAGAATTTTATTTCGCCACATTTGAAGCATACATTAACGCTTCGAGCGATGGCAATATAGGCACTGCAGATTTACAATACTTATTAAAACCGGCAATGCTTTTAATACCAGCGTTTTCAGGCGCATCCACAATACCAAATGAACTTGCAAACTTAACCGATGATCAGATAAATGTTTTGCTGCTGACCGCCAATGAATATCAGTTAGGCGGCTATGCTCAAAGAGCTAAGCAAACATTTAAGGCAATCCTGGTACTGGCGCAGACTTACTTTATATATGCGAACGCGGCAAGCCAGTAACAGTTAAATATTCATTAACCTTAATTAACAGGTGAAAGATGCCCGAAGAAAAAAAGAAATGGTACGAAAAAGCTTATGACTCAGTAGCAGGTTTTGTAAGTTTTTTTGACGGCAAAAAAAATAAGATTGGTAATGCAGCCCTCGCTGTATATGGAGTGCTTGAAACAGCAGTTCAGATGGGAGTTTTCCCGGAACATACAGCAGTGGCACAGGGAGTCTTATATGCAGGTATAGCTTTTAAGGTAATTGGCTTAAGCCATAAAGCGGCAAAGGGAGAACTTTCTCTCCCGTCAGGTTTATCAAAATAACGGGCAGTAAAATGGCAGCAGAAAAAATGAACAGGACAGAAATTATAAGAATCGCTATTGAGATTGTATCTGTAATAGCTGCTGCCATACTTGCTTATGGTGCAATGAGCACCAGGGTTGCGGTTATTGAAACGCGTATGGAAAATAAAGTTGATAAGGAAGTATTATTCAACCGGCTTGACGATATGCGGGAAAAAATTGAGCTTAAGATAGAGACCGAAGTAAAAAAAATTAAAGAGCAGGAGCATTAAATGTCATTACCATCAAAAAAATCAGGGAAATCCGGGAGGATTAAACTTGGAGCAAAAAAAACAATAACAGCAGCAGCAATAGCTGCGGGAGTCTGTACTGTTACTGTCACAGCTCATGGTTTTATACCTGGACAGTTTGTTTTAATATCTGGTGTAGCAGGGCTAACTGACCTCAATAATAGCGGTAAAGGGCATCTCGTTGTTGCCGCTCCTACTGCAGATACATTTACAGTGAGTTTGACTTCTTCACAAACTTACTCCGGCAGTGGCGCCACAGCGCAAAGAATTATACCTATTTCTGAATGGAACCTGAACATTAACTCTGAATATGCTGAAGTAACTGATTCTGAGTCAGGTGATTGGAAGGAAAAAATAGTTAGTGGCCATAAGGATTGGGATGGAGATTTCAATGGTTTTGAATATGAAGGAGCTGAACTACCGCCAATTAGTGAAGCTCTGGATGTTGAGCTTGATATAAGTTCAGCGATGTATTATTCGGGGAATGCAATATTTAACAGTGTTAAAACTGGTGTTAAAGTTGCCGGTTCTGACGCTGTTACAGTAAGTGGGACATTCCAGGGTAACGGAGCATTAATAAAAACAAAAGCAGCAGTATAATGAGAAATCAATGCGATGCCAGTATTGGTAAATCAAAGTTTATATTATCTGAAAGAAATGCTTTCGATGTAAGAGAGCTGGAGGATTATGTCTTACGCCTAAATGGCAAAAGTACAATGAGAATCAATACCGGCATCGCATGCCTTAGAATCAGTGACTCACTAAAATATGCTTATAAAGAAATTAGTATCATTCATATAATCAAAAAACTTAATTACCTGAGAGCCATGAAAATTAAATGGCTTATGAAAAATCTTTCTCAATCTGAAATAATACAATTGAATGAGAAAATTGATGAACTGGAAGGGGTTGAAAAAAAAAAGATGCCTCAGAAGGACAATCAATTGGAAGAAGAAAAGCAGCAATCTTAATTTTACATTATTATTCTATCCCATTATATCAGGTCGAATTGCTGCCTATAACCATGTACAGGCTATTATTATCTGAGGTTTTTAATATTACTTCTATGAAATTTACTGGAGAATATGAAGGAGAGGAAGAAAAAGATAAGCTTAAAAGGCTTTCTAATGATTATTATAGCAGAATAAACTCAGGGAAATGGTAACATGGCCGATAAACAATTAGCAAAATTAGTTATTGATATTGAAGCCAGGACTAATAAACTTGAGCAGCAGCTTAAATCTATTGAATCTCAGGGGCTTTCTTCCGGTAAAAAAATTGAAGGAATGTTTTCTTCTTTTGGAAGCAAAATAACAGCTGCAATAGGCGGAGTGCTTGCGTTTCAAAAAGTATTAGATTTTGCAATTGAGGCTAAAAATGCCGCTCGTGACGCTGATGAAATAAGAAGTAAATTTGATACTGTCTTTTCATCATTAAAAAATAATGCCAATGAAGTTGCCGAAAACTTTTCCCGCAATTTTGGGCTTGCAGGTACTACCACAAGAGAACTCCTGGCCAATACCGGTGATTTATTAGTTGGCTTTGGTTTCAGTGAGCAGGCAGCTCTTGACCTTTCCAATAAAGTAAATTCCTTAGCGCAGGATTTAACATCTTTTTCAAACTTTGCCGGCGGAGCAAAAGGAGCCAGTGAAGCTCTTACAAAGGCATTATTAGGTGAAACTGATTCAGCCAAATCTTTAGGCATTGTAATTCGCCAGGGGACAAAAGAGTTTGATAACCAGGTTGCTTCAACAATGAAATCCCAGCACTTAACAGAAACTCAGGCCCGTGCAGTTGTTATTCTGAATGAAGCTTACAAACAATCAGGTAAAGCGATAGGTGATTACCAAAGAACAAAAGACAGCCTGGCTAATACAGAACGCAGAATAAATGAGGAATTAAAAAATCAAAAAGAACTAATAGGTAGAGAAATTAATAATACTTATAGGTCTTTTTTAGAGTTAGCAGTATTGATGTCAAAGAACTTTGGGCAAATGCAAGGCTCTATTAGTGCCTTTGGAATAGTTCTTAAATCTTTAGCCACACCTCTTGTAATGGTAGCTACATGGTTGAAAATTGTGGGTACAGCGTGGGGCACCCTTGCTGCTACATTTTTGGCTTTTTCAAAGCAGGACTACGCAGGCGCAGCAAATATAGCTAAAAATGGTTTTGGATTGGTTGTCCAGGATGTGAAGAACGCCGGGCAGGTTATCATGCAGATGTGGAAAAAAACAGAAGAGGAAGTGTCAAAGGTTAACCTCACACCTCAAAGTACCTCTGCTAATGGAACTTCAGGAACTAAATCTAAAGAAGAATTGGATAAGCAAAAAGATATTATCAAATCCTTTTATTCTGAAATGAAATTGATGACACTTGCTTATTATAAATTTCAAATGGATGAAATAAAAAAATCATCCGATGAATTTAAAAAAGCAGGAATAAAAGACGTTGAGATTGAAGCCTGGAAACAGCAAAAACTTATGTCAATTTATATGGACAGGCCGGTACCTGCAAAAACAAAACTTGAAAAAACAGGTTTCAAAACACTTACCGAGCAGGTGCAGGAAGGAAAAGCTCAGTTCATAATGACTCCTGTAGCAGTTCCACAAAACCCTGCTTTTACCCCTGAGAAAAGAGAAGAAGTTCAGAGAGAATGGGAACAGCAAAATGAATTTTTAGTTAGTTCTATGCAAGGTGCACTTAATATAATAGGTAGTGGATTTAGTGATTTATGGAATGGTATTTTTGGCCAGGCTAACAGCATATTTGAAAAAATTGCCGCAATGATGGCAGAAAAATTAGCAGTTAAAGGCCTTGTTTCGCTAATATCTTTAATACCTGGAGTTGGCCCGTGGCTTGGTACTGCGCTTGGCGGCCATACTGGTGGATATTTTTCAAATTCTGGAGGCGGTGTTCACAGAATACCTTCTTTCGCGGCAGGCACCAATAGCTTTATAGTCCCTCCAGGGTTTTCAAATGACCGCTTTCCCTTAATGGTTGAATCTGGTGAGAGAGTAAGAGTTACCTCATCTCAAAAAACCAGAACAGAACAATCAGAATTAACATCACAGGGCACAACGATGCGCCAGGTACTAAGCAGGCTTGATGTTATGAATATGAATCTGTTAACTTCAGGCCAGCGCACAAGCTGCATGCAGGTAGATATTGAAGGCCGCACTGATGGCAGAGATATTTATTATACTAATAAACGCGCAGAAAAAAAATATAAAATTAAAAGATGAGTAAACTTTCTATCATATTTCCGGTGACAAAATATGCCCTGCCATTTAATGATGACACTATTCAGATAATTATTGAGTTTACAACTACTGCAGAATCAGAACAGACATATTACGCAGTTAATGAAGGCCTCAGAATAAATCCTTATGGCAAAAGGGGAACCAGTTATGACCTTGAAGAAGCCTTTTTAACTCCAGGCATATACAGGCTTGAGATATATGATGAAAAAGGTTTTCTTGATGATTTGTTGTTCGAACCCGGCGTAAAAGCAGCTTCTGTAATTGATATACGCGGCAAACTTATTGTTTATAAAAATGGTGTAGAAGAATTTTCCGGCAACCTGGATGAAGATTCGATTCAGTACGATGTTGAAACAGGCAAATTAAAAATTACAACATCGCCTGAAACTGAGAAAATAAACAAGAGAATGGTTTATGATTCCTCAACTGAAGACAATGAATATACCGTGACAAATGCTGTATACAGCGAAGGAGTAGTAACTGTTACCTTTTCAATACCCCATAGTTTTGCAATTGGTAAAAGAGTTGTTTTCTGGGACATTACCGGGATGACTGATCTTAACACTGATTTCAGGGTGCAGGCAGTTGATGAATATACTATTAGTGTTTATTTAACAACCTCACAGACTTATTCAGGCGGCGGCAAGGCAAAACAGACTGCAAATCTTAATCCATTTGAATATCCTAAAAGCTCTTTTGTTTCACCAATATATATTGTTCATCGCCCAATAAAAAATATTATAAGAGATATATACAGGCTTGTTAATCCTGATATAGATTATCCCGATGGACTGGATATTATTCACGATTGGCAATTCAAAGGAGAAAGACTTGATGGGACAACAACATATCTAAACAATATTAGCTTTGTTGAATTAAACCAGGTAGTAGACAGACTTTATTTTGATAATTCTTACGGTATATCAAACTGTGGAGATGTGTTAAGAAGTCTTGCCCAGGATTGGGCATCATTCACTGGGTTAATGAGTTATAATAAAGCATTTTTCAAACGCCTGTTTCAGTATAACCAAAACAATTTGCAGGCAGTTGAGGTTTTGGAGTGGAAAAAAAATTACAAATATTCTCTTCTTGATTATATTACTGTTGAAACGGAAGCAAATGCGCCAAATGAGCCATACCATGAGGGAGTTTTTACGGAGTATGAAGACAGGTCATTAACAAGAAAATCACTTACTTTTTATTATTACGTCTCAGGCTCTATAAGAGATAGTAATATATATGCCAACATACAGCGTTTAAATCATTTTACTTTTAATCATGGTTCCAATATAGGGCTTAGTGACTTTCCTGCTGAGGGAACAATTTACAGTAACAATGGCTCAACATTCCAGGTTTGCGGAACGCCTTTTTATGACAGCCCGGCCAGCCAGTATGTTACTATGAAACGAATAACAGGGACTAATGACCCGGAAACTTACGGCCTATTAACAAAAATAAGCGGCGCCGGGTTAAGCAATATATCTTATAATAATTACGATGATGGAAATGGGCTTTACCAGGTATTCCAGGCAAGAGCTGCGGATTTGTTTGATAATGAATTCAAAGATCATGGTGCTCTGCTGAGTAAGTTTCTTTATCAATACAGGGGCAATCTTAACAGATGCCGCGTAGATGAGTTTACATTAAAAGGCAGTAATTATAATTATCTTAAAGATTTTAATTACGCCGGGCTTAAATATCAAATTATATCAATGACAGCCGATGAAGGTACAAACACAACTGAATGTGAAGCTATCTGTTTGGGAGCTTTATAATGCCGCAGTTTGAATCAATATATGGCAAGCTTAGGCCCCAGTTTATTTATGATAAAGGCGGCGCCAGTGAAGCGACTGTTACATTAAATTATTTTACCCCTGATAAAGATTCAGAAGAAGAAGACCGGTCAATTGTGCAGGAGAATAAGCTGCAGGCAGACCGCATGATTCTATGCCACGGGGGAAATTTTTGGGAATTCTCCGGGATAGTTAATCTATTCCGCTGGGGTAGCCTGGTGACAGTTAAGGAAAAGATGCTTGAGATATATCAATATAATAATCAGCTTGTTGTGCTTCATAAATATTCCGATGGCCCGGCATATAAAGATTCTGAAGGTAATGATATACTTTGGTTTTTTCATTGTTATCCCAAAAACAGAGAGGCTCTTGATTACAGAGATATTATGATTGTTAACTTCAGGAGCTGCAAGGCTCCGGATTTTTCAAAAATGCTGGAGTAATAATGGCAGTATTTAATAAATTCAACTCTTTTATTGAAGCTCTTTCAGAAAAAGTACATGATCTTGGCAGTGACCAATTAACAATAGCTTTGACTAATACTGCTCCGTCTGCAGGTAATACAGTCCTTGCCAATATTACTGAAATATCTTATACATATTGCAGCAGCAGAAATGTTACAACTGTTTCAAGCGCGCAGACAAGCGGCTTATATAAGCTAATATGTAACGATTTAATATTAACAGCTTCAGGCGGCGCCATAGGCCCATTTCGATATATTGTTTTATATAACAATACTGCGGCAAATGATGAGCTTATTGGATATTATGATTATGGTTCATCTGTAACGATCAATAATGGTGAAACTTTTACTGTGGATTTTGATGGAACGAATGGAGTAGTAAATCTGCAATGAATTTAGATATCGCTAAAAATTTTGTCCGTGCTGATGTTTCAACAGGTTATGATGCCAGTGCAACAAGTATTACTCTTGCAGCTGGCAAAGGAAGCATTTTCCCGGATCCTGCTACTGCAGGCAGCTATAATCTTGTTTGGAAGCGTAAAGATCTTGCGGTTGATGAGGACAATAATATTGAAATTGTACGTGTTACTGCCAGAAGCAGTGACAATTTAACATTTACCAGGGGACAGGAAGGTACTGTCCCCTCAACAAAAAATGATTCAGGTAAGACCTATGAAGTTTTTCTTTCACCAACTGCCAAAATGTTTACAGATATTAATACAGAACTTGCAGGAAAAGCGAAAATACTTGGGGTTTATAAAACGGCAAATGAGACTATTAATAACAGCACAACCTACCAGGATGATGACCATTTAAGTTTAACAATTGAAGCTAATGCGGTTTATCAATATGAATTGGTCTGCATGGTTCAGCAGTCTGGTGGTGCAACAGCCGGTTTTAAGGCGCAATTTACTGCACCATCCGGAGCAACTGCTTATTCACATGTCTTTAGAAATGCAAGCAGTAATTATTCATTTTATCTTATAAATCAGATTGATACACTTGTAATTAATAGCGATTCAGGTGTTGTTACTGGTTCCGGTGATTACAATGTACTAAAATCAAACGGAATTATTATAAACGGAGCCTCAGATGGCAATTTAGTATTGCAATGGGCACAAGCCTCAGCGCAGGCAGGAATAAATACAATATTACTTAAAGGTTCTTACCTTATATTAACCAGGATTGCCTGATGTTTGGCGGCAGCACATATGGCGCTGGTTCTTATGGCTCATTTACAGAAAAATCAGGTTACAGGATTATAGCTGAAACAGGCTCTTTTAGTTTAACAGGCAATAATGCAAACTTATTAGCGAATAGGATTTTATCAGCTCAAACCGGCAATTTTATATTGACCGGAAATCCATCTAACCTGTTAAAAGGTTATAAAATTACAACTGCAACTGGTTCTTTTATCTTAACAGGCAGCAATGTTCAATTAAGTTACAACCGGGGAATAAAAGCAGAAACAGGCTCATTTATACTTACCGGCAATGATATTAGTATAAAATGGACTCATATCTTAAGGGCAGAAACAGGCTCATTTATATTAACCGGCGGCCAGATCTATTTTAGAAAGGGATTAATAAAGGTTAACTATGAAGGCTTGTTTGGGGCCGATTGCCCTGTTTTAATTGTTGATAATATTGAGATACCTTTATCATTCTGGTCCCCGGTAACAGATAATCAGGATGAAAATGAAGCAATAATTCAGGCAGACCAGTTTAGGGCCGAACGAAGTTTTAAACAATATGGTAATGATTATTCTGAATTTACGGGCTTTATAAATCTTTATAAATATGAAGATAGATTGACGATTATAGCAAAACTTGCAGAAATAATGCAATATAACAATAAGCTTGTTAGTCTTAAAAGGCATGCTGACGGGCCTGTTATGAAAACCAATTCAGGGACTGCCACTTATTTAATGCAATGTTATCCTAAAAATCTGCAAACTCTTGACTATAGAGATTTACTTTATATCCGTTTTCGATCAATAAATGATATATATTATGTAATTGGCCAGACCATAATTGATGATGATTCACAAACAATAATAGATGATTCAGGAGAAGCATTTATTCTGGGAGGTTTAACTTTATGAAAAAGCTTATTTATTTACTATTGGTAATTTTTCTGCAGGCGTCAATAATATTACCACAAACAGAATTGAGTAAAACAGACTCTGTCCTTCAATATGATTCACAGGCTCTTTTACCAATTGGCGTAAAGAGCGGAGGCAAATATTTGTGGAAGTCTGTCCGTGTTGAAAACCTGCAAAAAATGTTAAATTTAGATGCTGTTTACCCGGAGATGTATTATATTAATAACTGGAGAGATGCAATTATTAAAGCATTTCAGGTCGCACGGGACTCAGGAAGGGCAATTGTTTTTACAAAAACTTATACTATATCACAACTAATTGATTTACCATTGAATGGCAAAACCATAACTGTGCAAGCAGTCAATGGAGGCGGAATTTATACGACTGCAGCTACTGATACCAACGACTATTATAAACCCAGGGGAGCTTTGCATTTCAGTAAAGGTAATGTTATTATGGATGGTTTTAATATTAGAAATGCGGCGCCGCTTAATCCTGCTACCAATTATTTCAATAATCTACTATTTACCCAATGCGATACAGTAATTTTAAGAAATGTAGTTTCAAGATATGCCACTTATGCAGGTATACAGGTTGTTGCATGTAATTATCTTACTGCTGACGCATGTGTGACAGAATATAATAACTACGCAGGTTTTCTTGTGAGAGGAACAACCTCAGGCTATTATGACGGAGGATTGTCTGCATTTAATGGTTATATTGCCCCGGATAATGGATATGGATTCTCTTTATCAGGGCGTTTTCCTTACCCTTATGGCTCTGGTTCAGCAATTGATAATAAGGACTTTAAGATTATTAATTGTACTTTAAAATATAACCTTAGAAAGGCTATAGATGTTCATGGTAATCAAAGAGTAATAATTTCAAATAATACCATATACGGATATGGCAACGGCGGAATTTATGCCGTAAATGAGGACGGAGATGCCAATTATGAAAAATGGGTAAGGGATGTAACTATTGAGCATAATATTGTTGATCAGGATTCAGTTTGGTGGAATGGATTGGGTATTACTGAGCCTATTATTCCAATCCAGGTTGGAACATATGGATTTACAGATGCTGATAAAGGCGGCGGTGTATTTAATGTAATTGGCAATTTGGTAAGAAATACGGCTGTAAATCATGCAAGATCTTCCATCTTTGTTTTTGTAAATTCCTCCGGCGCAAGAATGGATAACATAAATATTATGAGTAACACGCTCCTTAATGTTAAAGTTTCATCGGTTTATAATGACGATGGTGCAATCAGCCTTAATGCCGGTTCTATGGATCCGACTTATGTACATATTGGTGATAATTATATATATGGAGACTGCGAAAACGCTATAAAGGTGCTTGCTGGTGTATTTTGTTTGGTTAATAATAACGTAATTGATGGAGATTTTAGCACAAAAATCTATATTGACCCGGGAACATTATACAAATTATCAGGTAATGTTTTTGATAAAATACCTTTATTAGATATAAATTCAAATATATATGAAACAAAGATTGGCAATTTATTCATTACCCAGGATAGAGTTGAAGAATATGCGACAGCCTCTGATAACGGGACTGTCAATGTTAATTTTAAAAACGGAAGCGATTCAACAAATTGGTTTAAGAACTTTATTGTTTGGAATGGCAAGGGAGAACAAGTAGCATTTTTCAGAGGTTCAGATAAACTTATATCATTCACACATGATGTTAATATATTAAATGATCTTTATGTTACTGACCATATTCAGGCAAATTCAATAAAAGCGGGCAATTATTACAGCTCTGACAGTACGCTTGGTGCTACAACAACCGTCTCCGGGCTGATTTTTAAAAATGGATTATTTACCGGCGGCGCTGTTTCTTTTGATTGGGCTAATATTACAAATATGCCAGAAAGAATAAGTAATTATGCCGGGAGTAGTATGCAGCTAAGAAGCAATATTATTGAAGAAAATGCCACTGCAGGGACTGCTGAGCTTGCTTTTAATTATACCGGGTATTTATCAGCAACTACTTATTGGCGTAATGCCAATTTCTATGATGGCAAGCATGGGCTTGTGGCCAGTTTCGCAGGAGAAACAAAAGCTGCAAATTTATATGGTAACCTTAACTTAAATGGCAATGATATTACTGCAGATGATTTTGCTTTTGATGATGGTTCTGCTGACGCTGTAACTTTTAACTCAGCTACAATTGGCAATATAATATCTAATGGGACAATCTCTTCTTATTCCGGCACTGACCTTGATTTTCGGCCTGCATCCGGCCGCAATGCTGCTTTTAATTATGGTAATACGGGGGGGCTTTATAATTATTATAATACTTCCGTTAATTTTTCTGTCAGCTCTTCTGCTGGCAATATTTACTCCGGAGGCACAATCAATGCCGTAAGTGGCTTCCTCGTGAATGGAGCTGCTCTTGCAACATCTCACCTGGTTGATTTTCCAACACAATCAGGTAATTCGGGTAAAATTTTGTCCACAAATGGCAGCTCTTTATCATGGATTAATGCGGCAAGCGGGACAGTAACAAGCGTGGGATTAACTGTTCCAACTGGCCTGACAGTCAGTGGCTCTCCCGTGACAAGTTCAGGCACTCTTGCTATAAGCCTTGCATCCGGATTTACAATCCCCACACAAGCCACTCTTGATGCTAAGGCAACAAGCGCTAACCCGAGTTTCTCCGGGGTCACAACATATTCGGGCGATATTGACGCCCGTGCTGGTTCTGGAGGATCTGTTAATTTTAACTATAATGCAGGCGGCTCAAGCTTTTACTTTTGGGGGGGCGATGCCACAGTTGATTTTAGCAGCACATCTGGCAATTTATATGCTGCCGGGTATATAAACGCAGTTTCAGGTTTTAAGGTTAATGGTACTGCTTATAACCTTGCCAACTGGGGCAGTCCTTCAGCTACATCAATTACAAGTTTTTCAAACGTAAAAAAGAGAACCATGACACTTAGCGATGGTTCAACGATAAACGTATTAACGGAGAATTGATATGAAAATATTTATCGGAATTATTATATGCAGTTCATTTGCTCTTGCCCAGGTTAAAGACGTGAAAGAGCTAAACCAAATATTAACGCAAAGGATAGCTATAGAGGACAGCATTTTGAATGTTACTTCTGGCCAGATATTGAATTTGCCTGATGCCGCAATAATGAAACAAATTGCTTCGCAAGCCAGGGATTCTTATACCAGGCGTCAGGTTTACCTGGATATCTTAAGCGTAATAAGAGATGCAAAGCAAGATAGTACATATACCAGGCAAAAGAAGCTAAATAAGGAATAATAGCTATTAGCTTATAAAACAGGCCTTTGGGAGGCTCGTAGTGCCACGATCGCAACTCTGCCAATATATTTACATGCCCCTTAGCCGGGGCATTTTTGTTGAAAACCAGGCAGTTAAATTATATCTTTAAGCAGTTAAAAATTAAGCCAAAACAAGCATGAAAAAGTGTCAACCCGGAAGAAATAGGGTGAGGTCATTTGTTGCAGGTTAGGCGGTTATTTATTTTGCGCCGGTTGTTTATTTTCAAGAAAAGTTTGTTTTACCTTATCGGGTAGTGTACTGCTTATGATAGCCTCTTCCGCCTTTGCGGTTAAATAAAAAGTAGTTCTGAATGTCTTTTCATATAAAGACAGCCAGAATATAGTTTTTGTTTTCCTGGTTACTTTCATCAGCCAGCTTTTACCATCGTTATAATACCGCCACTGAGTTTCTATTTCAGGATAACTTTTATGTATAAATTCGAAAACAGCTTTCCAGAGGGTTGAAAGTTTTCCTATATGAGAAAAAATAATTTCATCAGTTGGAAACTGATCTTTATTATTTAGTATTGCTATCTCCATTTGTTACCAATTATTATAGGTTAAATTACCCGGCATCTTCCAAATTGAGTAAAAGACTGAACTTCGTCCCAAACTTTTCGTCACTATAAAAAGTAATATCGCCATTAAGATATCTTTCGGCAAGCATTTTCATACTATAAGTACCGAGACCCCGTCCATTACCTTTAGTTGAAAAGGAACGGTGAAATATTTGCAGTTGTATATCTCTGCCCATATACCCGGGATTGTGAACCCATATTTCCAGCTTTCCTGTCTCAGGTAAATTCACACCAACTGTTACTGTCTCCCCGGACTTTACTTCTTCAACAGCATTTTTTATCATATTCCCCATCACACGTTTTAAAATATGAATATCAGCATTTACAAATATATCCTGAAAATCATCTATTAATAAAACTATTTTGTTTCTTGCCATTTTAAAAGAAGAATAAAATTCAACTTTTTCGAGCAAAAACGCTTTTAGATTAATTTTTTCAGGTCTTATTGATATTTCATCATTCTCGGCAGAAACAAGTAATTTTTGTGCCTGTAATTCATCAATTATTTCAGCAGATACCTGGCTTAACAATGTTGTAAGCCTTGTACTTTCTTCAGGTGAATTACTGTTCTTCAACAGCTCACATAAACCGTCCATTCCAAGAGCCTTGTTCATTACATCATGAAAAAATATTTTTTCAAGTGCCCGTCGTCTTTTTTCATGAGTAATATCAGTGAGAATCAGCATAATATAATTCTTTGAATTAAAAATAAAAGAAGAGGATGTAACTCTAACCTCAATTACATCTTTTTGATGCCTCCTTATAATTGATGCTTCATTAATTTCATCAGGAATATCAATATTAGCCAGTGAAGAAGTGAATCCACATAATGCACAGGCTTCGTGAGTCCCGCAAACAGTTGGCGGCTTAAATGCATTAACACAATCGAGCACTTCACCAATATGTTTGCCCGATATTTCCTCAGAGGCAGAAATACCGGCAAGTTCCTGGAACCTTTTATTATATAGAATTACCCTCCTGTCTTCATCAGCAAAAACTACAGCATCCTGCATATTATCAATAATGATTTTCATTAATGAGGAGTTATGAATAAAAGAAGGATTAAACTCGTTTGATTTGGTTATTAGTCTTGCTTCTTCAGCCGGCTTTTTTCCCATTTCGGTCTCGCTTAATTCTTTATTGGGGAACTCAAATAAAATTCAAATCCGAAGTGCAATATTTAACATTTATTAATAATAAATACAAATACCATTTTTAGGTTCTGTACTTTATATCCTGTTATATTACTATTCATTTAGAAGTTCGTAGAAATACGCCGAAAGTTTAAACAAAAAAACCGCTTTTACAGCGGTTTTTAACTTACTCACGGCTGCAATTTTTATTGCTATATCCGGGAATAATGAGGAATTACTTTGAAAGAATCAGTTTCTTTGCCTGGCTGAATGCCTGCTTGCCGCCATTATTGCCTGTAACAATAACACGATATATATATACTCCACTGGCTAATGCTGCCGCATTCCAGGTATAGCTGTATTTACCGGCATCCAGTTGATTATTTACTAGTGTAGCAACTTCTTCACCAATTGAATTATATATTTTCAATGTAACAAAACCATTTCGCGGCAGGCTAAAACTGATATTAGTTGTTGGATTAAATGGGTTGGGATAATTCTGGGCGAGAGCATAATCCGTAATTACAGATGATTCTGCTTCTCCCACAGATGTTGATCCTTCAGGCAATAAGTAGCCGCCATTAACCAGGGAATATGTAAGTCCACCCAGTGAACTGTTACCCGAAAGTGATGCATCATAATAAACATTGTACCCATTGCCATTAACATTTGCAACCGATGTACCGGAAATACCATCTACATCAGAAAAGACATCAAGATATGAGTTGCCTGTCAAAGTCCATGTACTGTTTCCATCCATTGTCAACGATGCGGAACTGGCAGTATTGCTGTTATTGATGGCGCCTGTATACGTAGTTGAGTTCAGAGTCCCGCTAAAGCTGCTATAGGAATCCATAACTATACTGCCGCTTATAGTCTCTTCGTTTGCGGATAACACTATATGCCCCCCGTTTTTACCGGAAGTGCCCCATTTATTTGATCCAGCCTGAATAAGAGTATCAGAAGCTGTACTGATTTCAGCATTATTAAGGGTAATTATACCAGTTGAATTTGTTACATAAAATAAAGGCCCCGTAGCAGCAGTATTGGATAAAGAACCACCTGTCATAGTAAAAGTACCATCGGTACCTTCAGCATCACCTGACATACTTTGATAAATCAGTACGCCCCATTTATTTGCTTTACTTGATGTAATAGATGTATTGTTAAGGACAATTGAATTAGCACCTTCAATAACTGCAGATTCAGAACCGCTTGCAGAAATAGTAGCATCAGAAACGGTTATTAAACCCGTAGAATATATCCCGGGTGAATCCTGGCCGGTTGTAATAACTGTTCCGCCTGTTACTGTAATTGTACCACTTCCTCTATCGGTAGCAATAGCTCCAGAATTTGTTCCTGATGTTGTCATATCAACATCCTCGGCAGCCATTACCCCGCCGCCCGTCGCCATTATTGCATGCCCGCCCTGTTCAGTGCATGTAATTGTTAGACGTTTCATATTAACAGTAGTGCCGGCACCATAAGCAAATACTCCGTTAGCTCCCCGGCCGGTAGTATTTACGGTACAATCTTCAAGATTTATAGTACTGGCAGTTGTTGCCAGAATACCGGCATTTTGTCCATAAAAACTGCTGTTATCATCTGAAGAAGTAGTGCCACTTTTAGTTATTGTTGAATTTGTCAGAGTAAACACACCGCTGTTTGTAACTTTTACTGCTGATTCGTCTGCTGTAACAGAGGAATAAGATTGATTTGTTAACGCAGCAGTTCCACCGCTTTGTGAATACACCTGCGAATAAGCAGAACTCTGAATCATCATTAATATAATAGGTAACGCTAATATTATGTTTTTAGAATTCTTTATTATAAAACCGCCAAATTTCATATAATCCTCCCTTTAATTAAAATTCTCCCGATTATTCCTGCTAATTAAACCTGGCGCTTTAATTGTTTTAATTAAAACACTTATCAGTATAGACGCTATTTATGGCAGTTTCTTTTGGGTAGTTATTTTAAATTAGTCAGAAAGCTATTAAGGCAGCCTCATTTGAATAAACGGAAAGAGACAAACTATTTCAAATTAGCATTAATACCCCCCAAGACAAGGTTTATTTCGAATTTTTCAGTTTTATTTGCCTCAGCAGGTTATCTACATCATAATAGTTCAATACACACGGAACAATATTGCCAAGCTGATTTGCTGTATATTCTGACGCTGCAATTTCCTCCCATGTTTTATAATCATCACGAATTTCAAGTTCACTTAAATTGTTATCCAGAAATGCTGCATGTATAGCAGCAGGAATTGTCAGCCCCCCGGCAGATAAACTTACATTCTTAAATTTCAACTCTGCTCGTAAAAATCTTACAGCCGTTATTATATCTTCTGTTCTATAGGCAAGTAATGTTTTACCCTCATATAACGGAAGTTTAGCCGCAAAAAATTCTTCGTTATCATAGCGCTGTTTCCCCATGTCTTTCAATTCACCGGTATTGCAAACATCAAGAACTAATACTGTATTACCTTTTGCAAGTTCAAATTTAATCTCCGGATAGTTTGCAAGATTTCCTTTATTAACATAATCGCCTGTTACTAATACAACTTTTTCCGGCATCCTTTCTAAAGGTTTTATCAGTATAGCAGGTAAAGAATATCCTGTCACTGAATCTCTCTCAATTAAATACTTGTTAACTGTATAACCTTCAGAGTTATATGTGCCAGTATTAATGTATTTTGGTATAGCTGGTGGATTTTTATAACCGGTAAGTTTTGTAACTTTTGCTGCAAGCTTGTCATATGTTGATTCAGCCAAAAACTTTTTCCTGTTTTCCCGGCATACATTAAGCCGTTCCCTTGTTAAATCAGAAACAGATTTACTGTTTTTATACTCTGTAAGTACCTGCCCGGTTTTTGTAACAAGGCATTCTTCATTTGTAAAGAGGCCAATATCATCAGGCTCATTAACTGCATTATCATCATTCATAAGCCATTGTTTACACCATTGGACAGCAGCTTCTCTTAATGGTTTGTGCCAGCCATGTTCTCCTTCTGCAGTCACATGGGAAATTTTCTCCGGCATCCCGAGAAGTTCATATACTGACTTTAATTCAGAATAAGCTTTATTCGCCCCCTGTATTCTAAAAAAATCGTCTGATGCCGAAGATATCAATATTGGCTTGGGAGCAGCAAGAGAAAGGAAATCCTGTTCTTCAATTCCTTCTTCTGCTTCTCCCCATAATTGCTGGCATCCATCCTGTGAACCAATAGTGTTTAGTTTATCTTGTGTGGTTGATAAATAACATGACACAACTGCAGCTTTTATTCGTTCATCAAATGCAGTAAGATATGCTGTCTGTGTTCCACCACCTGAATTTCCGGCAACTGCAATTTTATTTTTATCAATTTCCGTCTGCTGCTGCAGAAAGTCAATACACCGCATATTATCCCATAATTCTATCATCAGAGTATTTGACCCTGTTAGCATAAGATGCTCACCCAGTATTTCATGCATCAGCATTCTTTCTTCTGTAATTGGTTTGCCATCTTTTCCCAGGTACTGCATCCTTTCACCCTGTGAAACAGGATCCGCTGAAAGGACAGCAAAGCCGTTCATTGCAAACAGCCGCGCAGCTTTCTGATATGTTTCACCAGCCTTACCGGCAGCTGAATGTCCGCATGGTATGTATACGGCAGGAAAAGGAGGCTTAACATTCACAGGGATATAATACATGCCTGTCACATAAAAGCCGGGCCTGCTTTCAAAGCTGATCCATTTTATTGTATAAGATGGCATTTGCCTTTCTTTTGTAACAGTAATGTTAAGATTTGTTTTCTCAGGCAGTTCGCCGACTATAGTCTTATACCAGTTTCTTAATTTAGCCCTTCTTTCATTAAGCTTTTGTACTGACTGCAGACTCTCTTTAAAATCCTTATCTCTTTTATCAAATTTTACATCAAGGCGTTTAAGAAAATATTTATATTGCAGCGAATCTTGTTTGTTTGTTAACACATAAGCACTTTTACTTTGTGCGTTTAACAAAGTCTGGAACATGATGGCAGCTATTAATAAACTGATAAATACTTTATAATATCTCATTTCAATTCCTGGTAGTTAGTTTATTCAGAATGATAATATGCATGACAGGAAGACGGCAGTAAATAACCAGGTAAATTTTCCGCCGGCTGTTAACCGGCGGAGACATGAACAGCTATTTAATATCAATATTTGAAGTAAGTTTAATATCTCTTGAGGAACTGCCTATACATATCTTATATATCCCAGGGTTAATTTTCCACTCAGAAAATTGTTCACTATAATAAGCAAAGGCATCTTTATTAATTTTTATACTAACATTTTTAATCTCACCGGGATTCAGAGCAGTTTTACTGAATCCTTTCAGTTCTTTTACAGGCCTGTCAATACTTTTATCAGAAGAAGCAACATACAACTGTGCCGTTTCTTCCCCTTTTATTTTGCCTGTATTTTTAATAGAAAAAGACACATTGTATCCATCACCGTCAGGAGCAACTTTTATATCTGAATACTCAAAGGTTGTATATGACAAACCATAACCAAACGGAAACAGCGGCTCAATTCCGTATTTATCAAAGTGGCGGTAACCTACATATATATCATCTGAATAATATGTTCTTTCATTAATCTTATTATATGTTGGATATGCAGAACAATCTTCCCACTTATGCGGGAATGAAACCGGCAGTTTTCCAGAAGGATTATAATTTCCCAGAAGTACATCTGCAACAGCATTGCCGCCTTCACTCCCCGGGAACCATACATCAACAACAGCTTTTACTTTATTTATCCATTTTTCCATTGAAACCGGTGAGCCTGCATTAATCAATACAATAACATTTTTATTAGCTTCTGCAAGAACCTGTATTAGGCTGTCCTGTTCATTTGGAAGAAACAAATCCGGCCTGTCCCTGCCTTCAGTTTCATATGCAGGCATTGTTCCTACAGTAACAATCACATAATCGGCATTTTTTGCAGTCTCAACAGCATCTTTACGTAATTCATCCCGCTTCATATTCCAGGCAAGCTTTGCTACAGCGCCGCCGCCTTTTTCAAAAAGTTCAAATTGTATTTTATAGTATTTATTTTTTTGCAAATCAATATAAGAGTTCCTGAACAATGTCCCATGAGGATACCATTGATTTTGTACAAGACTATCGTTTATGTACAACCGGCTTCCATCATCGCTAAGAGTGCTTATTATATATCTGCCTGACTTAGCTACTTTTATATAGCCGCTCCATCTTACTGAATACAGATTAGCGGGGACACCATTACCCGGGCCGGTTGTGTCCCATGAAAAATCGACAGTTTGATCAACTCTCTCAAAAACAGGTTTTCCGGCAAGGTCAATATTATTAAAAAATTCAGCTTTAAGTCCTGTGGTCTTACCGGCTGCATCTGTAAAAAGGTTTTCAGAATTCATTGCAACCAAACCGGCTTCTTCATTATCCAGTTCAACCCCTTTTGAATAGTTTATGTTAACTGCACTGCCAAGTTTATTTTTCAATCCGTCTAATATTGAAACAGAAGCTATCACAGGCACTTCAGAACTTCCGCCGCCACCTGCTTTTGTATTCAATGAATTCTGCCCTATAACAGCAATTGTTTTAATTTTTTCTTTTTGAAGAGGAAGGATGTTCTTTTCATTTTTTAGCAAAACGATGGAAGCAAGGGCTGCATCATAAGCAGTTTTTTTACTCTGCTCACTATATATAAGTGATTTATCAATTTTATCTGCTTCCCTGTCAAATAAGCCAAGTTTAAACATAAGTGTTAATATGTGAGTAACTTTTTTATCTATTACAGAAACAGGAACAATGCCTTTTTCAATTGGCTCTTTCAGGTTTTTCATATTCAGAAAGTCTCCAAAGGGCATTTCAATATCCATTTCTCCCAATGCAAGCGGGACTATTGAATGCACAGACCACCAGTCACTCATTATCAAGCCATCATATTTCCATTCTTTTCGTAAAGTTTCTCTCAGGTTATAGTCATTTTCGCAGGCAAACTGCCCGTTAATCTTATTATATGCGCTCATAACGCAAAGAGTTTTTGCTTCCTGAACTGCTGCTTTAAATGCCGGGAAATATATTTCATTTAATGCGCGGCGACTTACAATTGCGTTAACGAACATTCTGTCAATTTCTTCGTTATTAACAGCAAAATGTTTTACAGTAGCAGCAACACCTTCTTTCTGAACACCTTCTATATAGTTAACCCCAAGCCTGGCAGCCAGGAAAGGATCTTCGCCATAACTTTCAAAATTTCTTCCCCCAAGTGTCATACGCGCAATATTAACACATGGGCCAAGTATTATATGCCTTCCATATCCCTTTGTCTCTTTTCCTATAGCGCTGCCTGTGCTGTATAATAAACCGGTATCCCAGGTTGCAGCGAGTGCAATTGGGGCAGGAAATGCCGTAGCTTTATTGGTGTCAAGATGAACACCGGCAGGGCCATCGGTCATTCTTAATTCTGGGATACCCAGCCTTTCATTAATTTTGGTAGCTACACCGGTACCTCCAAGCAGATCAATTTTTTCGTCAAGAGTCATTCTTCCAAGCAGGTCATTAACTCTTTTTTCAACAGGAGCGGAAGTATCTTTATAGATAACTTTTTCCTGTGCATTAAGAATGGATATAGCCATAACAGCAAAAAATACAAGGAATACTTTTTTCATAAGCCTTTTGGTATATATTTTAAATAATGTTAATTAATAGCAGCACTGTTAATTTGAACCGCAGGCATTTGTGAATGCCTGCGGATAAATCATTTTTTTATGCGGGGAAACAGCCTCATTATTGCCCATATTATCAGTCTTACCAACAGTAATAAGAGATAAACAACAAACGATATTATGAATACAACATGAAGCTCTGAAAATAACTCAGACCATGGAGAGTTATACTTTACTATAGCGTGTATATTAAGTATAACAGCAATACAGAAACTTATTATATAAAATATAATCTCTGTTTTTATCCGTTTACCTGTAATTGTAATATCTTTCATTTCTAAATCCTGAATTTTTCATCTAATGATACACGCTGACCTGAATCAGCAGCCTTTTCAGCAAGGAGCGACCATGCTGTAGCATAGTACCCCTGTTTCAGAATCTCCTGCGGAGCTTCACCTTTTCTTATAAAACGGACAAAAGCTTCAAGCTGAAGTTTTGTCTCATCCATTTTATAATTATCGCTGATATATTCACCCTTGTCCTGCGATGCAGTTTCAGGTACCCAGCTTGCACCTCCTATAGGTATGGTCTCAAATACATCTTTCTCAATATTATTTATCAACTGCATAATAGCAGGAGGTGCCGGTGGATTTTCCGAATACACTTTATTCAGTTCAAGTTCCATGGTCCCTTTGGGGCCAAGTATCTGCTCTTCACAACCATAATGTTTGTTGCTGTTTATTGAATCATACATAAACTGGCTTCCGTCAGGATAATAATAAAGACATGACATATGGTCATATACTTCGCGGTTTTTAGTCCAGTAGATAAGGCTTCCGTTTGCAGTAACAGAAGTTGGGAAAGACTTTTTAACCCAGTTTGCCACCTGCATCTGGTGCGTAAGCAATTCTGTAAACATTCCGGCAGATAAGTCTTTATATAACCGCCAGTTAATTTTTCTGTCAAGTTCAGGATGCCCCGCCGGGACAGGCCTGCGCCAGTCACCGTTTCTGTGCCAATACGCTTTTATATGAGTAATCTGCCCTAAATCACCGCGGTGAATTTTTTCAAGCGCTGATAAATATACAGGGCTGAATAATCTCTGGTGCCCTATCTGAAGAATTTTCTTTGTACGAATATGTTCGTCATACATTCTTTTGGCATCTTCAAGATTCCTTGCCATTGCTTTTTCACAAAACACATTATGCCCTGAATCAAGAGCATCAAGTACAATATGGCAATGCTCAGTAAGAGGTGTTGCAATTACCACACCATCCAGATCCTTCATTTCAAGAAGCTTCCTGTGATCATAAAAGGCTTTTGCTTTGCCGCCTGTAAACTTTATAGCACGTTTATAATTGGGTTCATAGTTATCACAAATTGCCGCTATCTCAACATTCAGGATTTTTTCAAACGCCTGAACATTTTTAAGCAGTGCACTGCCGCGGTCTCCAATACCGATAAAACCAAGCCTTACTTTATCACTGGCTGACTTTGCATAAGTTTCATCTGTAAATATTTTCATCCATGGCATTGACGCAAGTACAACAGAAGAACCGGCAAAGACGGAGATTTTCTTCAAAAACTCCCTGCGGTTCATTAAAAATATATCTTCCATTTTTATTGTTCCCGAATATATTTCTTTACTTCCGGTCCACTATCTGTAAAGTTCATCTTCACAACTTCAACACCAGATAAACCGGATACTACTTTTTTAATTTCATCATCAGTCATTACAAAAAAAGCTGTAGAGAGTATTTCTGCCAATACAGGAGATGAAGACTTAACACTTACTACAACAAAATCATCTGCAGGCTTTAAAGTAAAAGGATTTATAATATTAACTTTTTTATTAAGCTGCCCTGCATCATCATAATAGTAATTTGATGATGTTGAAACAGAGGCATCGGACAAATCAAAGGTATAAGCAGGGCTCTTTGTATCTGACAATCCTTTTATGCCCACCTGCCAGTCAAGCCCATTTGGATGTTTTCCTTTTACCAAAACAGAACTCTCCCCAAAACTTATAAAAGCATGTTTCAACGGGGAACCTGAGAGTATTTTCTTTATGCTATCAAGCGCATACCCTTTGCCATAACTCCCAAAATCTATCTTCACATTATCATTCTTAAAACTGATTGTTCTTTTATCAGCATCTTTTATAATATTATTTATATGAGTCTGCCTTATTACTTTATTATCTTCACCCTTTAAAACAGCTTCAATAACAGGCCTCATGGTAATATCATAGGCGCCGCCTGTAATCATGGAATAATTCATACATTCCTTAATTATACCAAACAATTCATCATCAACTCCTATCGGCTTTTTAGCGGCTTCCCGGTTTATTCTGCTTACTTCACTCATCGGGTCAAAATAGCTCAACTTTCTTTCAACTCTCATTACTTCAGCTTTAACTGAATTAAATACCCTTTCGCACACCTCTTCATCATCATGCGGAAAAACGGCATTAAACCTGCTTCCCATTCCATAAAAAGAATTATGATATACTTTCATATTCAGACTGTTATCTCTTCATTTTAGTATCGTACTATAAAAAATAACACAATTATTATTTAATTAACATCATTATTCTGTATCTCAATTTGTTCAGCCGGATACAGCTTAACAGGCCCCAATAAACCGGAATCGGCAAGCTGCCATTTCGAGGCATCAAATTTTTTGTATTTTATATTAACAATATTTATATCGTAAAATTTCTTCCAGTTAACTTCTCTTTCATCCATATCTTTTATTCTGTTGGCAGGCATATTAGTCACTTCAATTTCAAGGGTATTCTCACTTTGCAGATTATCTGCGGCTATTGAATATGGATATGACCATAAAGTACCAAGGTATTTCCCGTTTAGTTTTACTCTGGCACTTTCACATACTTTGCCTAAATCAATATACCAGTACTTCACTAATGAATCCGGATTACTAAATTTAATACTGTACCTGGCTGTACCGGCAAATCGTTTAGCTTCTTTATCGTTAAATAAAGTCCATGATTTCAAAGTGTCTGTTTCTTCAGCGGAAGGAAGTACCGGGCATCCTTTAATAAATTCAATGTCCCATGTACCCTTAACCTGTACTGCAGATTTTTTTTCCTCAAGATACACCCACAAATCATCATTAAAGGGTTTATCAGTTAAAGTCAATATTAAAGATTTTCCCTGTTCAACCTGGATATACACATCAATAGTGCCTTTACTATTATTTCTTATTTCAGCTTTACCTTTTTTACCGGTTAATGGATCTGTTATAACAACTGTTTGGGCTTTGCGTGAAAGACTGATCCATCCTGTAAAAGAATCCGGGTGCATATTTACAACAAAATAATTAGTACCCTTCTGCGTCTTTCTTCTTATATAGTCAAGATTGTATCGCTTCAATTCTTCACTCTTAATACCAGTTTTAATCATAGTATTAACTATTCCGGCAGAATCAACGGGACTGATAATACAGTTATTCGAAGTTAATATTTCCTTAGAAAGTTCTTTTAATTCATTCTGCCTTTCTCTGTAATTATAATAACCCGGTACATCAGTTGGAATTTTGCCGGTAAAGATTACCCTGCCGCCGTTATTAATTATTTGCTTTAATTTTTCCAGTGTTGCTGCAGGTATAAACCTGCAAGCCGGAATTATTATTGTTTTGTAACTGCTGCCGGAACTTAAAATATTTCCAGCCTTAACCTGGATAGTGGATAATTGTTTATCTGATATATAATCAAAGCTAAAGCCAGATGAATAGAGTATTTTTGCTGCTTTATAAAATTCACTTCCGAACAACCATTTTTCAGGATTGTGCATTTCACATTTAATAAGGCCGTTTTCAGATGAATGCCATGTATCCCAGACCGGGTAATAAAGCACTACATCATTGTCTGGCACACCTTCACTTAAAACTGACTGGCAATTTTCAATATACTTATTCATTGCTGGTATGTCCTGCCATAATGAATTTGTCGGGCCAAAATTTGAAGCAGCATAAAACTGCCAGCCCGGCCATTCTTCACCTTTTGGTGAATAAGCTATACCATGGTAGAACACATGATTTATGCCTGACAGAAAGAGTAAATCTACTTCCGGTTTTACACGGGCAAGAGTCTCCCTGAAATGCTCTGTAAGCCATGTACCCGTTTCTGATGAAACGAGATTCTTCCCGCTTACATGAGCCGCTGATGATGCAAACTTAATAATCAGGGGGTCAACATACTCCTTTCTTACAAAGTTAGTATCATCAGCAAAAACAGGATATTCAACAGCGGGACTGCCAAAGACCTCTGTTTCAGGTATATCTGCAGCAGCATAAGTATCTAACAAATTAGTTGGGGAGCCATGAGCCTGGTCTCTGAACAAAACCCCATGCTGATGCGCCCAATCAGCAACGGTTTTAACATATACCTCATGTAGCTCTGCAATAGTGCTGCGGTAGTCCGCTCTTGTTCTTGATATAATATCGCTGCTGTCAGAAGAAAAGAATTCCGGCAGCATATCCTGTAATTTATAGCCATGTTGTTTTTCAAAAATTTCAAAAAAATCAGGGGTCCAGTCAGCGCCGTAATATTCATATGAATCATGATAAAATGCTTCCGGCATATTGCCTTTATATGTTTTAAATGCTTCATCAAATACTGAAAGGTAATCCTTAACTGAACCGGCTGAAAACGGGTCAACAACAAAACCTTTACCGCCCGGTGCAGCTCTTTTAACCATTTGAATACCGGATGCTGAAACAACAGCAATAATAATACAGTTATTTGCCGGTGACTTCCAAAATATATTTCCTGCAGTATCAACCTGCGAGGTTATATCAATCCGCCTTCCGCCATAAAAAGCATTTACAGAAACAACTGATAGTTTAGAGCCTTCTTCTGTTTTTCCCTTTACAGCACTTTTAAGATTAGTATTAATCGCCTCACCTGCTTTAAGAGTATCTTTATAATTTAGCATCTGCATAGAAGAGTTTTCTACTGATACCCAGGGGCCGCCAAACGGCCAGCCTGTACCGGCAGTCATGTCTAATCCCATTCCAAGCCTTTTACACTCGGCAGATGTATAATCCAGCATTTCCATCCATTTGGGTGAAAGGAAATCAATAAACTTATCATCATATCCTTTCACACCATATATAGGAATTATATGAACTCCTCCGATTCCCGCCGAAGCAAATTCTTCAAGATTGTATGTTATCCCTTCCTTATCAACAGCGCTCCCCATCCACCACCAGTATGTCCATGGTTTACTGTTATTAACCTGCGCCAATATACTGCCGGAAAGCGAAACTGCTACTAATAATATGTTGAGATATTTTTGCATCTATAGTATTATTTATTGTATTATCTTGATTTATAATGAAACTGCTGCAAAATTTCCTTTTTCTGTGTCCTGTCATTTAACACATAAATATCATATTCATCACCATGAGGTTTTACTCTTATAACAATATGCCCTGACACTGCTTTAAAACTGCCAATGCCTCTTTTACCTAAAACAAGGTTGTTTGCAGGGCTAAGAAAATTTGTGAATAAGTCTCTTTCTCCGGGATATATATCCGGACTTGTTATTCTGCGCAACACTTCTTCTCCCGGATGATTTGATGTCCAGCTTTGTCCAATCCATACACGAGGCCTTATTGTGCGTACATAATATTCACTTTGCGAATCCCTGTTCCCATGGTGATTAAGTGTAGCAACATCAACAGGCCCTATAACCGGAGCTGCAAGCGCATCCATACTCTGGAAATCACTGCTGCCTGTATAGCCAATACCGGGTATATCTCCGCCGGTATAAAAATCAAATTTACCATAAGACAACCTGAACCCGCAGCAAAGGTTATTCTCATCAATAAATTCGCCGGCTTTAAATTTTCTGTAGCCTATACTGTCATCCCATGAATTTGCAATTTCACCGTTGGCAAAAAGATTTCTTATTTTGAAATCAGGAAATTCAGCAGCATTTTTTAATCTTATCTGTTCTGAAGAACCAACCTTAAACTTGGCGTTTTTAAGTCCGTTAACTTTTCCCTGGTAAGCAATAAACTTCCAGTAATTTTCCATATCATTCAAAAAGCCACCGCCTTCGTTGCTTGCCCTGAACATTTTCTGTGTTTCTGTATCCTTAAAATTATAAGGGAAATCAAATCCGCGGTCAATCAGGATTCTTATAGGAATAATTGTTCCAACTTCTGTTATACCTGACAGTTTATAATCTCCGTCAGCAAATGTTTTTACTGAATTATCAAAATGCCCAAAGTGATCATCATGATAATGTGTTACAAGTGCGTAATCAAGAACCGGCTTTTCTCCTGCCGGGAAGAACTGCTTAATGTACTCTGCTATCCATTCTCCGGGAGTTTTACTGTTATCCGGAACAGCAGCAGAACGCCTCAGTGAGTCTGACGACGGAAGATCTCCTGCATCAACCAGCAGAGTTGTTCCGTCAGGAAGTATATAAAATGCAGCGTTGCCTCTTCCTGTATTAATAAAATGAATATCAAGTTCCCCTTTTTCCCATTTCGGTAATTCTTTTACCTGTGCATACATACATGATATAAAAATAAGGCTGAAAGTAAGAAGCAGTAACTTTTTCATATTCAACTCTCGTTTATTATTTTTTAATTTCCTCAACCTCCGGAACAATAACTCTAACCGGCCCAAGCAGTCCCGATATTCTTAATAAATCATTTGCTTTAAATTTCTGTACGTTTGTCTTTGTATACCTTTTTTCAGGAGGCAGATTCTGATCACCAATTAATCTGTTAGGCCACAGATTAGCTGTCTTAATAGAAATTTTATTTCTTCCTTTTTTAACAAAAGAGGATATATCAACTATATATGGCGGAGTCCAGCAGGAACCTGCCAGTTTGCCATTTATATAAACCTCGCCAATTTCCTGAATATTCCCTGCATCCAGGTATATTTTACCATTTTTTATTTTTTCAGGACTTAAAACAAACTCATTAAAATATTCTGCTGTACCCGAGTAATATTTAATTCCGGGGTCTGCTGATTCAGTCCATGAAAAAAGACTGTCAAATTTTACTTTTTCCGGGGCGCCCCAGCCAGGTGTAAAATGGAGATCCCATTGCCCTTTAATTATACTTTCTGAAGCGTCTTTCTTTATTGTATAATTTTGAGTTTTTCCATCAGTAAAAGATATACTGTATTTGCCTGCCTTAAATGACTCAAGAATTAATTTATCATTATCATTTGAAATTTTTGCGGGGGGAAATAAATCCGGTTTTCCTGCTGATAACGGGAATATACTTCTATCATTACACTTTAATGCTGTAATATGTGTCACTGATTCCGGTTGCCTGAATACTATAAATTTTGAACCCTCCGGCTCAAACTGAAGCGGAATTATTGTACAGCCGTTTTCTTCCCTGTATACAGCAGCTTTTTCTATAGCTCCTGTTTTTGCATCCCATATTTCCGGAACTTTTCCTGTTACTCTAAACCTGCAGTCAACCTGTTCATAGCGGTCAGGTAAGTCAGTAAAGTAGCGGTATTTTGTATCATATATGCCGTAACGCGCAAGCCTGTTTACCACAAAATAAATATCTGTGCTGTCTGCTTTCCTGTGCACATAATCAAGCTGAGTACTATCCTGGCTGCTTGTAAAGTCAAAGTCAGGATTAACGCCCTTTTCTTTTAGGATATCTTTAAGGGCCTTTCCCCAGTAGACTTTCCCTTTTCCGTAATTATTGCTCGTAATAACTTTACCATCTGCTTTCCCCCATAACCTGTCAGCAATTTCTTTAACTCTTAAATCTGAGACTGGATAATCTTTTAACCCTGTTGCCTTTTCCGGTTTTTGCCCGACAATTGTAGCTCCATCCCTAACAAGTTCTTCAATTTTTTGAAGAACCTCTAAAGTTATAGCCTCCCTGTCCGGCAGCCTTAGTATATAATAACTCATTCCGTCAGGCAGAACAATCTTCCCATCCTTTACAGACATCCTGGTTAAAATAACTTCAGCATTACATTCATCATAATCATATCCAAAACCAAGTTCCGGATTTATTTTCTTTCTCTTAACAAAATTGGGTACATCATCTCCATAATAAAAACACACATCAGCACTGGATAAACCCTGACTTAACATAAATGATAAACGTGAAAGGTAATTAATAAACCCGCCTGACATATTCCACCATGTAACATTTGGGTTCAAATGTGTACCGGCAAAGTATTCATTGCCGGGCAGGCCAAACTCTTTTGGTGAACTTGTAAAACAATGCCAGAAAAACCTGTTAATACCTTCACAAAGGTTTCTGTCAAAATCGCTCTTTAAATCTTTGGGCGATCTCTCCCACTGAGGACCAATACTTGTAGGTCCTTCACCTGCAACAAATCTTTTGCCATAAATATGCGCTGCCGATGAACTTTGCTTCAGAAAAAATCTGTGATCTTCTGTATACCTGTGTGTATTTGATCTTGCCCAAAATTCACCCATTGGAAAATCATTTCTGCCGAGGCATTTCAGGCCGTCAATAGGAGCTGCATGCGGGCCGCCTGATTCAGGATGTATTAACAAGCTCCTGTTATGGGCGGTTTTTGCAAATTCAGAGTACATTCTGTCTGCAATACAATCCCCTACAGTTTTTCTGAAATCATACAGAAATCTGTCTGATACTTCCCTGTCTTCAACAATCTGCCCGGTAACAGTTGAAAGATATGGTAAAGGACTGTAACCGCGCCTTTCAGTAAACTCTTTAATAAAATCATCTGTCCAGTTTACTGTTCCCATTTCCCAACTGTCAGTCATAAGATACTTTAATGATTTTACACCTGCAGAATCAGCCTTGTCCAGGATTGGGGCAACTGACTCACTGAAAAATTTATTAAATGCAGATGCACTTAGATGGTCAAAAGAAAGCCCGTAGTAATTATCACTTGGAGTGCTTACCTCCGCCCCGGTAATACAGGAACCAATTCTTAATATCTTCCATTTCCCGGCGGGAACCTTCCAGGTAAGTCTGCCGTCTTTATCAACTTTGGCTGTTATATCAATAACCTCTGATATCTTCAAATCAAAATCTGAATTTGTTGTATCAGTTTCTTGTCTTAGTTTATAAAGCGGGTATTCATCAAATCCTTTAAACCTGTCATTCAGGCTTTTTAATTCCCAGTCTGACAAATACTTTTTCTCAGTTAGTTCATTTAATGGGAACGCCTGTATACAAACATCTTTATAATAATTTCCTGCAGGCATTTGCAGTTGAATTGTGGAATCACAAGGCCCTTCTACAATTTGTTCAGACCAGGTAATTTTCTTTAGTGCATCAGCGGGGGTAACAGTTGGCCCGCCCGGATTCCAGCCGCTGACTATATTAAAGCTCATTTCAAGCCCAAGCCTGTCAGCTTCTTTTAATGCATGAATGAAGAGATCAACCCATGCCGGACTGCCAAAATCAGGCCCATGCTCAGTCTTTTTTGCTACATCATAACTTGATGACCCTGCATCAAATATTAAAGCACCTCCAAAGCCCTTTGCCTTCAGCTCTTCAAGGTCACGGGTAATACTTTCTTTGGTTATCATCGAATTAAGCCACCACCAGAAAACCCTTGGTTTTGCAAACATTGGAGGTTCTTTAAAACCCTGTTCAAGGTTACCGGTTAAAGATGAGCAGCTATTTAAATAGTCCTGGGCAAAGGTTTCATCTTTGCCCGGATAAACTGAAGATAAGATCAGTAATAAAGAAAATAATTTTATTTTTGTCTTAAACTGCAATAAGCGCTTCCATTATTATATCCTGTAATAGATCATTTATAAATCCACTTCGCTGGAAGATTTCCTTCGGGTGTGTTTTTTAATACCTTTTCACCAATCATTTTTACTAATTCAGCATTATTCACAGGCCTCCAGCCATGCCCTTTAAGCGGCCTTCCATATTCAAATGAACCTTCATAGTAAGGGTCTTTTGTATTGGACAGGAACTCTTCCATTTTATAAACTCCCAGGTTCAGGAACAGATTATCCATGTCACCGCAGAAAAATCTTAATTTACCTTTTAGCTTTGGGCCTAATTCTTTCCAGTTACGCTCCATATATTCGCGCAGGTCATAATTATGCTCTTTCATATATTGCGCTACAGAGTGATCTATAACTCCTGTCGTTGGGCTCCATAGAGGGGCGGGATATCCCTCTTTATCAGTTGGCCCGTAAACAGCTTCCCATATATTTAGTTGTTCACATGACCTGCCTTTGCTTCCCAAAACACTTTCAACATAACTTTGGTTTCTTAATGTACCATAAGTTTGCCCGTTATTTGCCCTGTAATAAGGCCGCTCTTCTGTACCCCATTCGCTTGTAGGTATGGAGAATGCATTTCCATCGTTATATATATCAACAATTCCATAACACCTGAAATCAACAGGATCGGGATAAAACACAAAAGAACCGCCAAAAAAATCAGGATGGTAAACCTGCAGGGCAAGCGCTTCCCAGCCTCCGGTTGAGCCTCCTGAAAGTATGCGTGCGTATGGTTCTTTTATTATTCTGAAATGATCTTCTATATATGGTATCAGTTCAGTCATTATTGCATCGCCGAAAGGGCCGTTGTTGGCAGAATTAACTGCGTATGAATCATCATAGTATGGTGTAGGATGCTGAAAATTAATGCATATCATCCGCGGAAAATCATCAGATACCCACTGGTTATAAAACTCATATCCTGTCTCGTCACTGTTTCTTAACCTGCGTGCACGTTCCGCTTCAGTTTCATGTTCTTCTACTGGATTAAAGCCATGGGAGGGTTCAAGTGTAAAATGTGTCTGCTCATATTCAACCGGGTAATAAACATCAGGGTGTTCATCATAGCCTTTGGGCAAAAGTATTGTTGCTCCCAGGTAGAAAGGATATCCCCAGAATTTAGTCAGCAGTTCACTTTTAATTTTTATATGCTTAACCCATTTGGTATCTTCAGGCAGTTTTATCTGCGGGATAGTATCATTAAGCAGCATCTTTACCGGTGAAGAAAAAGCAGGGCCGAGTTTAACCTTATATACCCTGCTTACGAGGTTACCTGGTGAGATATTAAATTTTTGCCCTTCCCACTGATCCATATGAACCCAGATTGTGTGCCCATCAGCTCTGTGTACCTGGGTATACACATTTAATACTGCCTGAACATAATATTCACCAGCAGTAAAATCACTAAGGCTTTTTGCAGGATAGCCCGGGGTTGAACTATTAATTTCAACTGTTTCACCTGGTTTAAAATTACTTACATCAACTCCAAAAAGAGGTGGTGAAGGCCTTCTTTGAAGACGAGGTTCCGGTAAACTATCTTTTGAAACCAGTAAAAACAATCTTCCTGTTATTGGCTTATCTTTAAGTCCCTCAGCACATGAAATTTCAAATTTTATACTGTTATTTTTCTGCTGTGCAGTAACACCCTGGCTGAGTATAAAAATAATACTTATAATTAATAATGTTATCGCACGGTATTTTTCATTATTGAAAAAGCTTTTTCCACTTTGAAACATCCGGTTTTCTATATCCTTTCTGTAATTTCCCTACTTCCTGCTAATCTCAAGCTTTCCTTTTTTATTTTTATCCAGGGGTATATCAATACTAAGTGCGCCATTTACCGGTGTTTTATATGTTAAAACTTTACCATTCCATTTAACATTATACTGGTAATCAGGGTTCATACAAGCCACAACTGAAGTAATTTTATTATTTCCTTCAATTGTTAAATCAGCAGCAAAGCTGGTATTGGTTTTATCAAATTTTTTATTTTCTATCCATACATCCAGGCCTGCATTAAAATTGCCTGGACTGAAATAAGCTGCATACCACATAATTACAGGAGACGATAACCCGCTGAACTCGTGCCATCCGGCACCCCTGGCTGTTTCAATCAAGAAATGCTCCATGCAGTTGTATGACGCTTCTGTTTCTGTCTTCCAAACATCCAAAGCTCTTTTGGCAATTGCAAATGCAAAATCAGATTCACCAAGATCTAACATAGTTTTCCAGAAAAACCATTGATGCGGCATCCAAACTGTACCATTCCAGTAACCATCTATTCTGTAATACGGAGCTGACTGGTCTACTGCTGACAAACCAGCTTTTGACCACATATGCTTGTCTGACTCAAGGTATTCTATTAAATCTTTTTTCTGTTCATCTGTGCATATACCTGCTATTAATGGATAGGCACCGTCAAACCCCATATTATAGTTAACTTTATCTTTATATTTTAATATACCTGTCGGATTTCCGCTTTTATCGTGAACCACATAGCCAAAGTATCCTGATTCCTTATCCCAGGAATACTTCTGCAATGCATTGGTAAAAAGTTTAATATCATCATCATATTCTTTAATGTCTTCTTTTTTGCCAAGATATTCAGCAGCCATTTTCAATATTTTTGCGGTTCTTATTGCCTGTGCTGTTGTTATAACAGGTGCCATTATACTTTCAAGCTGATTATCATGCATATATTTCTGCGGCGGATAGTCATCCCATCCTCCTGAATTATAGAAATAATCCCATGTTTTCAGCACATTGGATTTAAAATCTTTTGTTGTTGTACTCCCAAGCCTGCCTGCTAAAAATTCATGATACTGTTTTAACCGGGGATAAAAATATTCAAGTACAGGTTTGGACTGAGTTGAATTCCATAACTCTGAAAACAGGTAATGCTGAACCGGTACAGGTGAACCATGATGCAGAAATGCTGACTGTGCCCCCGGCTCCTGAGTATAGGTATTAAGGCTTTCAATAGCTCTCATAGTATCAAGGCGAAGCATACCTAACCCAATAAAACCTGAATCCCATGTATAAAGGCAGTCCCACCATCTGCCGGGAGCGCTGTGCCTTATATACTGTTTTTGCGTGTATACAGGATACACAACATTGCTTGCCATAGTTGCCTGCATACGTTCAATACCAAACGTATATTTTTGCCCGTCGGGGTTAACAGGTAAATGTACTAGCTTTTTACGTGCATTGTTATAGACATCTTCAAATGTACTATTTTGTGATACTATGGATGAAAGACTTTTTTCAACTTCTTCTTTTGTTCCGCTGCATACCATTCCATATATTATTTTTTTCGATTTTGGCTGCATCTCTATAGGTTTCATAAATACATTTGTATAATGCCCTTTCCCTTCACCCGGAAATACCTTCATTACATGTTCATTAACCATCTGCTTAAAATAATCTGAAAGGTCACGGCCATACCACTCCCTTATTTCAAATAAATCATACTGCCAGTATATACCATAATACTGATTAACATCTTCATACTTAAGTATTAATGAATTAGCATTAGGCCCGGCTATTATTTGTGGTACAGGATTCCAGTCTTTTACTGTGATTTTAATGTCATTAACTTTTGTTGCCTCGGTAATTATAAAGCCATCTATCATCACAGGACTGTTCCCAAGTGATTCAAGCAGCAGTTCTTTTACCCCGGCTTTTAAGCTGCCAATATGCAATGTATCAATCAGGAATTGTTCTCCGCCTTTAAATTGTACATCAGCATTAACCATTCCCGAAAGCTTAAAATCAGCCTCGTCAGTACTGTCAGGTTTATACCTTATCAAAAGTAAAGCATCAGAATAATCACTCTTAATATCAAATTTGTATTTAACTATATCTCCCTTATCCTGCCCAAAGTTTTCGCCAATTCCTGATCCGTTTATAAATCCATCAGCACGTATTTCACCGCGCATTTTTCCATCTGCAACAAGATTATCCGTAGGCCTTGTTACAGCATATTTCAGGTCATCATAATTAAGGGCGTCAAAATATTCTGCTCCTGCGGGCATTTTTAGTACACCGGGATAAATTGGAGTATAAGGGCTGTATTCTTTTATTGGCGGAAAATTAATTGATGCCATAAAATGAAGTGCAAGATTTTCACTGTCATCTGTATTATTAACGCACTCAACTCTTATAAGCCGGGAGGATGAAGTCAGGTATGAATAAGATATGTCAGTATAAACCTGGTCTTTCCAAGCAAGTTCATGCCTGAAACTGAAGTATTCTAAATTAGGTGATGCTTCCCATGGATGATAATCATTTTCATAAAGAACATTTGGTACCATTACTTTTCTTCTGTAAAAACCAGGGAATACACTCAGGTCAAATCTTAATCCGCTGTTTTTATCAGGTATATTAGAAACACCAATGTATCTTTTGGAATATGGCCCCCAATCCGGCAGGCTGAGATCGTGAGTTTTTTCTATTTTCCCGAAAATTGCCGGATCAAGTGCAAATTGAGCAAAGCTTTTGCCTGTTGACAAAAACAGGATTATAACCAGCAACAGAATAAGACTTTTACTATATATCATTATTAACGTTCTCCCGATCTCCAGTATTTAATTTACCCGGACGTTTACTTTCCGGGCAAGTACATATTACTTACTTGTTTAATTCATTCACTTTTAAGGCAACACATAGAGCCGCATAATCTCCTGTACTTTCACCAAGTTCTGCGGCTGCTATATCACAGACACTATTGGCACCGGCAAGCGCTTCTTCAGCCATCACCCTGCGGGCAGGTTCAAACAATAAATCGCCCAGCCTTACACCCATACTTCCAATTATTATCAATTCAGGGTTCAGTATATCAACCAGTATTGATAAGCCTTTACCCAGGTATGTTCCTGATTTTTCAACAACCTTTAATGCAAGTGCATCCCCGCTTTTAGCCCATTCAACTACATCTCTGCCGGTAACACTGCCCGGTTCTTTATAGCGTTTAAGCATCTCCTCTTTTCCTGTTTCTTCTGCAAGGCATAAAAGTTCAAAGCCCATCATTTGTGAGAGGCCGGTGCCACTGCAATAACCTTCAAACGAACCGCGCTTATGGTATCCTACCGGGCCGTCATCTGCCAGCCTAATATGCCCGGCTTCACCGCCATTGTCATTAGTACCTGAATACAGTTTGCCATTAAGTATAAGCCCTGCCCCCAGGCCGGTGCCGAAAGTCAAAAAGATTATATTTTCTTTCCCTTTACCGGCACCATATTTCCATTCAGCCAGAGCGCCTGCATTTGCATCATTTTCCAAAAAGGCAGGCAGGCTAAATGCTTGCCTAAACTCATCAACTATAGGGATATTAACCCAACCAGGAAGATTGGGAGGGCCTATTATAAATCCTGTTTTGCTGTTAAGCGGGCCGCCGCAGCTTATTCCAATTGATTCAATCTTATATTTTTTTATAAAACCGGTAATAGCTGTCTTCATCCTGTTAAAATTTTCAGGCCATGAATTTTCACCGGTTACAGTAGAATACTGGATCCTGTCAATGCGGTAGCCCTCTTCATTCATCACAATAATGGCTGTTGTTGTACCGCCAATATCAACACCTATGTAGTTCCTGTTTTTATCCATATTATTTTCCCGGAATAGAATTATGCTTCTGCTTTTTTCATTGCGCGTGATTTATAACCATCAATGCCGTAATACATAATAAAAAGATAGCAGAGAAGAGGAAGCATGTATGAATAATGAATACCAATAAAAGGAATGTCAGCCAAAACACCCTGGAGCAGTGGAAGTATGGCACCTCCAACCGGGGCCATTACCAGTATACCTGAAGCTTTTATAGTCAGGTCGCCAAGCCCGTCAATTGAAAGAGCGAAAATGTTTGACCACATAATTGAGTTAAAAAGGCCAACCATAAGCATAGCCCACATTGAAACAGCGCCCTGGGTTAATATGGTTATGGCTACGAAGAATAACGCAGCAACTGCGGCTATTGCCAATACTTTTTGAGCACTGAATTTTTGCAGAATAGCAGAACCGGCAAACCGCCCTATCATAAGCCCTCCCCAATACAGGGGAATGTATTTAGCTGCTGCCTGTTCCGGAAGGCCTGCCACGTAAGGCTGGCCAAGGTAACTAACAATAAAACTCCCTATTGAAACTTCAGCGCCTACATACAAAGTAAGAGCAATTACACCCAAACGAAGCTGCCTGAATTTAAGAACATTTCCTTCAGTCTGTCCTGAAGGAGAAGATGTGTTTTTTATTATCGGAAGTTTAATAACTGCAAATACTGCTGCTATTATAAAAACAAATACTGCAAGGCCAAGGTACGGCCCCTGAACAGAAGCAGCATGTGCCGCACTGCTTTCAAATTTTCCCAGAATTAAATAAGCACCGGCAAGCGGAGCAAGAGTCGTGGCAAGTGAGTTAATTCCCTGGGCCAGGTTTAAACGGCTTGAAGCAGTTTCCGGGGCGCCAAGAATTGACACATAAGGATTTCCGACCACCTGCAAAAAGACATTCCCGGTTGCCATAATAAAAAGGCCAAACAGAAACAGGCCGTAAGATATAAGGTATGCTGCCGGAAGAAATACCAGGCACCCGATACCAACTACACAGAGTCCAAGTACGATGCCTTTTTTGTAACCTATTTTACCAATAACCATGCTGGCAGGAACTGCCATTGTAAAATATGCACCGAAATAACAAAACTGTATAAGCATTGTTTCGGTATAGTTCATGTGAAATAAACTTTTTAAATGAGGTATCAGAATATCATTTAATGAAACGATTGCGCCCCATACAAAAAAGAGCGTACTCATTAACATGAATGCGGCTTTATATCCAGTCTTTTTCTGTGGAGGAATTTCAGTTGCCGAAGAAGTTGAAACGGTCATAAGCGTAGTATGTATTAAGTAAATAAAAATGTGACTTTACGGCAATAAAAATAGATTTCCACTTTGGGGTATGCTTGTCTTGAGGTTTAATTCTTCGGTTTGTGGGTAAAAACAGCAGAAATGAGGTTTATTCAGGTAAAACTGACTAAAATTGAAGCTTTATAAAAATTCTTTCTGCCGGTTATTATTCACCCTGCAGTAAAAACCTGCAATGAATTTACCGGGGGAAAATTTATATAAATAATCTGTTTATGATAGCTCAATAATAATAATTAACAACACATAAGTATTATTATAATACAAATCAGGAATTACATTTCATATAAAAATATGTTTACATGCATATTATTCCTGGTCGTTTTCACCTGGCTTAGAGGTTGAATCAGTATTTCCTGTTCCTTCCTTTATATATGCTTTGGGCGAAACACCGAACTGCTTTTTGAATAACTTACTAAAATGTGACGGATCTTTAAACCCGACAGAATAGGCAATTTCAGTAACCGTCATGCCTGATTCTTTTAAAAGCTGGGCTGCACGTTTAAGCCTGATAACAAATATAAATTCCTGTACGGAGTGGTTGGTAAGCGATTTCAATTTATTATAAAGGCTAACCCTGCTCATACCAACAAGTTTGCTGTAAGTTTCCACACTGAATTCTGAATCATCTATATGCTCTTCAATTATCTCTATAGCCCGTTTTAAGAATTTTTGATCAACTGATGTAATTTCTATACTATTTGGTTCAATATTCAAAGACTTCCCGAATTTTTCTCTTAGTTTTCGTCTTGTTTCAAGAATATTATGTATTCTTAATAAAAGTTCCTTACCGTCAAATGGTTTAACAAGATAATCATCTGCCCCGGTTTCAAAACCTTCCATTTTATTTTCCTGTGATGAACGCGCAGTAAGCAGAATAACAGAAATATGGCTTGTACGTTCATCTGTTTTAATTTTTTTGCAGAACTCAAGCCCATCCATCAAGGGCATCATTATATCACTTATAATCAAATCCGGATTATGCTTCATGGCTTTATTAAGCCCATCCTCACCATTTACAGCCTCAAATATTTCATATTCGCCTTCAAGTTCCTGCTTCAGGTAATGCCTCATGTCAGCATGGTCTTCAACAATAAGTATCTTATTTTTTCCTGGTGTTGATTGAGCATCTTCTTCAGATAAGGCATCTAAACCTTCATTTTCATCCTCATCACCGGGATATTTCATTTTAATAAAATCTGCCTGGTTAGTAAGTTTATTTTCAGGCGAAATTACTGCCAGGTCTTCATCCGGTATTGGAATACTTATAAAGAATGAAGTCCCAATACCTTCAGAACTTTCAACCCGTATTCTGCCTCCATGAATTTCAACCATCTCTTTTGCTACTGAAAGGCCTATCCCGGTACCACCAACTGCCGTTTTGGCCGGATCCTGAACCTGGTAAAAATTATCAAAAACTTTCCCAAGGTTTGCTTTTGAAATACCAACCCCAGAATCTTTAACAGTTATATCCAGCCAGTTTGAAAACTTAACAAGATGTTTTAACCCAAGGTCGCGGGAATGAGTTTTACCGGCTTTTCGTTCAGAAACTGTTATAGAAACAGAACCGCAATGCGGAGTAAATTTCATTGCATTTGATAAAAGATTAAACATAATCTTTTCAATTTTATCAGTGTCAAACCATGTCGGCAGAGTATCTATTCCTGAATTAAAACTTAAAATAATCTTTTTAGATTGTGCATATTCTTCAAAGACAGAGACTTCTTCTTTTAAGAAAGCAATAATGTCTCCTTTTTGCGGTTTAAACCTTAACTGCCCAGCTTCCATTTTCCGGAAATCCAGCACCTGGTTTATAAGCCTTAACAGCCTGTGACAATTTTTATTAACAAGGTTTAATGTTTTTCTGACATCTTCATTAAGTGACGGGGACTCCAGCACTTTAACAAGTGGTCCTATAATTAATGTTAAAGGAGTACGTAATTCATGAGAGATATTAGCAAACAGCCTTACTTTAGTTTCAGACATCTCTTCAATAATTTTATTCCTTTTATATAAGTGTATAATAAAGAATGCTATAATTGAGAGGAATGTTAGTATAAGTACTATAAACCATGCCTGTGCCCAGATAGGATGAACCACATAAAACTCAACCCTTGCCGGAGTAGGGTCAACGTTCATATCCCCGTCACGGGCTCTTACTTCAAAAGTGTGATAACCGGATGACTGTGAAAGAAAAATATCGCTTGTTTTATATGTATAAGGAGACCATTCATTATCATCAATACGATATGAATATTGAATCTGTTCAACGGGTGTTGATTTCCATGGATCATTGGCAGTCCAGGATAATATAACATTCCCGGGCTGGGCAATTTTTTCCTGGGCAAAAGTTATAATTGTTTCCGGGGGAAGTTTATCCGGAAAGTATCTGGTAGTAGTATATTCATCATAAGAACTGCCCAGAAAATTATCTTTATACAAAGCCTTCCTGTACCATGCAGGAAGATTTTGACTAACCCAAATACCGCCATCCTTTACTGCATGTATAGAAGTACCATCCATCTTGGGTTTAAGATAGTTATGGTAAGAGTTTTTAGTCCAGTTTTTTCCGTCAAAATGAGAAATGCTTCTGTTAGTAACAACCCAAACATCATTGTTTGATTTAACATATATGTTTACAATGGTATTACTTGAAAGCCCTTCATCCACGCCGTAGTGTTTCCATTTGCGTGTTTTGCCATTATAAAAATAAACACCATTAGTACGGGTACCAACCCATAGATCGCCTTTGGAAGAAGATTGAATACAATCAATAAAGCTGGCATTTAACCCAACAGGATTCAGGACTCTTACCCACTTATCAGCTTTTGGAGGCAGTTTATAAAAACCAAGCTGGCCAACCCAGATAGTACCATCGGCAGACTGCCCTATACCATAAACTGCGGTAAGCCTGAAATTATCATTAGAATAGTAATACTCAAATTTAAGGTTATCGGGATCTGATGTATTTGTATATTTAACAAGCCCGCCTTTTTGCCCTATATCAAATAAAACGTCAGAAGCAGAACCAAACCAAAGAGAGCCATCAGAAGCTTCAAAAACTGCACGCCTGTCAATTCCCCATCCAAGTTTTGGATGAACCTGTTTTGTCCACCTGTGCCCGTCAAAACATGCTGTTGCAGCAATTTGTTTTTCACTTCCGGCAACCCATATATTACCATTACGTGAAACAAATACTACAACCGGTACATCGATTACACCATCAGCCGATGTATAACGTACCCAGTTTTTCATGCCTTTATCGCTTTTTACAACTGCGCCGTCAACAGTAATAAACCACTTATTTCCTGATTTGTCTTCAGTCTGGAAATTAAGCCCTTTAAAAGTTGCCCACCTGTCTGTAGAAAGGTCAATCCTCCAAACTTCGTTACCAAGCCCGATGATGTATAGATTCCTGTTGCGTGTTTCATAAAGTACAAGCCTGTTTGAAGCAAATGGCAGATTGGTACTTTCATACAGTTCCCATTTACCGGCTTTTAGTTTGAATATCCTGCCTACTCCTGAAGCACAAATTGAACCATCCTTTAATTCAATAATGTCTGAGTATAGATCGTCTATACCAAATGAATGCTTTGACCTGAACAAATTCCATTTTTTACCATCTCTTATGTTTATTCCGCCATCATTCTGGCTGCTTGCAATAAACACTTTGCCTGAATATGTAATTTTTACGATAGGATATTTTGTTTTTGTATAACCGGGTTCAGAATCAACACTATGCCATGCGGGATTATAATTAAAATCGCTGTTAAACTGGCACTGAAACACTCTGCCGTCTATAAGCCCTGCCCATAAACTGCCGTTTCGGTCTTTAAATATGCTATAGACTGAAAAATTTTGCTGCGAGTGAAGTTTTTTAAATTCTTTTGGGTTTGAATATATAACATCATCCCTGTAAATTGCTGCATTAGTGCCTTTTACTCTTAACAAACCCTGGTGAGTACCAATCCATATACTACCGTCTGAGGTTTCAACAATAGGAATTTTATTATACGGATGTTCCAGGTGATCGCCTAAGTCAACATCGTACGGCAAAGGTTTCCATTTATTATTTCTCAGGACAGAAATACCCTTTATGGATGCTGCATAAACGGCCCCGTCATTTGCGGCACATATAGAAACGACAGGAGTATCAGCAGAATCCTTAAAAACTGAATAGTATTTCCAGTTCATGCCATCATAACGGAAAACCCCTCCGTTAACACCAAACCATAAAACACCGTCTCTGTCTTCAACCATACAGCGGCAGCCTTTTCCAACCAGCTCAGGAAAACCCTGCCAGCGCCACTGCTCGGTAAAAGGATCAGCATATTCAGGAGTGAATGAATTAACCTGTGAAAATGTATTCCCCGGAAAGGATATAAATAGCTGGAAGATAAGAAAGACGGGTAAAACCGACGTGTATTTAAGTAATAACTGTTTAATTCTGCTATAAAGAGAAATAAATACTGTGTTTATCAAGATAACTGCCCCGGATTAAAAACTTTGCCTGGAATTTCTGTTTATTCCCCCGCTCTTATTGTGTACCTGCAGACCTTTATTTTTAACACACCAACATGCTGATTATGCTTACAATTACTAATTTTAGTAATTGCCAAAATAAGAAATTATTGATGGGTTTACAATTTGTTAAAATAACGGGTTTTTATGCTAAAATTCAGAGATAAAAAGTTTAAAATAAGATACATATTCTTCATAATATTTTTCCTGATTCTGGTTCTCTTTACTGCCGATTATATCAGAATATCCGGTTATAAAACTTTTCCGTCGCTTCCCATAAGAGAAAGACATGCTGAAATTGACCGTTTGTATTATGAACTTGTTAACGGCAAAAAAGATATTAATTGGGATAAAATAAATTCTTCGCTGGATTATATTAACAAACAATATGATGTCTCTGATTTCAGGATGGCAACACTAATGAGAATATTATATGAATTCAGAGATAAAATCCCTGATGTAAAAAAGTCCGAAATAAAAAAGACTGTCTTAAGTTTCCGGTACTGGATGGATGAACCGGGTGGAAACGGAATGTGCTACTGGAGTGAAAACCACCAGATTCTTTTTGCCTCTGCTGAATACCTTGCCGGGCAGTTATACCCTGATGAAAAATTTTATAACAGCGGCTTAACCGGCAGGCAGCATACTGCCAAAGCCGGAAAAAGAATACTTAACTGGCTTGAAATGAGATGGAAATTTGGCTTTTCAGAATACTATTCCACAGTATATTACAATGAAGATATAGCCGGTATTATCAACCTGATTGATTACGCACAGGATGAGGAAATTGTTAAAAAATCAGAAATAATTATGGACATGCTTATTTATGATATTGCAGCACAGAAATACGGAAATACATTTGTTTCGGTAAGCGGAAGGGCTTATGAAAATGCGCGTAAAGGGGGGGATAAATTATCCTCCGGTTATATAACAAATTATATATGGAATAATAAAACAGAAGTGAGAAAGCCGCACCTTAATTATTCTTTTATAACCAGCAAGAAATACAAAGTACCTTCTGTATTAAAAGAAATAGGGAATGATACATCCACAGTAATTATAAAACAGGGAAACGGATTAAATATATCTTCGCTTGCTTCTGAGGGATATGGCGGTTCAGATGACAGAAGCATTATGATGCAATGGGGAATGGAAGCCTTCTCAAATCCTGAAGTAATCAGAAATACTATGGATTATATAAGGCGTAACAATATGCTTTCAAATGAGTTCCTGGTTGACCTTCGCCCTCTTGATTATACTTTAGTAAAGTTATTAAAACTTGAACCAGCTATACTTAAAGCTGTTGACCCGCAGGAAAACGGGGCAGCAATTCAGCGCGCTTACACCTATACCTATAAAACCAAAGATTATTCTGTTTATACTACACAAAATTATCATCCCGGTTATTATTCAAACCAGGATCATGTAACTGGAATGAATGTTGGCACCTCATTCAGTGTATTTCACACTCACCCTGCCCTGCCTAAAAATACTGACAGGCCATCTCCAAATTACTGGGTTGGATATGGCAGGCTGCCTCACGCTACACAGTACAAAAATATTAGTATGTCTATTTACAACCTGCCTGAAAAAGCAAACTGCTATGAGCTTTCTATGCTGCACTTCACCCATGCTTATTTTCCAAAAGAAAAGTTTGATACTGTTATTGTTTCCGGTAATTATGCTTTTGGTAAAAAAGGAACTGTTTATTGTGCGCTTATTTCAGCCAGTAGACTGTATTATAAAAAAGGCTCTGATGAAGATTTAATACAACAAGGACAAAAAGCCTGCTGGATAATTCAGGCAGGTTCAGAAAAGGAAGATGGTTCATTCAGCGCTTTTTGCAGCAGGATAAAGCAAAATAAGCTGACCTTTGATAAAACAAATCTTGTTTTAACTTATAATGATAAAGGGAGTACACTCAGGCTAAAATATAAATCCGGTTTATATGTTAATGGAGCATATCAAAATACAAATTATGGGCGTTATGATTCTCCATATATAAAATCCGGCTTTAAACCTGACTCACTCATATTTAACTTTAAGCAGAAATACCTTAAACTAAATTTTCACCGGGCAGAGAGAATTTTTAATTAGTTAATATTTAAGATACTACCCGGAATATTTCGATTTTAATGTAAAACATATTTTACATTATCCCATATTAATGTAAAATATGCTTTACATTATGGAATAGCCTGCTCCTAAAAATGAATTATTTACTGCATTTTGCACAGGTTCCGCTAACAATTACTTCTGCTTTCTCGGCCTTAAAGCCTTTGGGGACTTTTATTTCCAGGGGAACTGTATCTTCAAAGCAGAAAATATTTCCGCATTTATTACATAAAAAGTGGCTGTGATTATCATGATGTGCGTGAACTTCGCATTTATCGGAACAAAGTGAATATACAACGAAATCAGTTGAGGTTGGGATGGAATGAATTATACCTTTTTCCACAAATGAATTTATAGTCCTGAAAACAGAAACCCTGTCATACTTTCCTGAAGCAGACTCAAGAATCTGGTGGCTGCTTAAAGCCTTCCCTGCTTTACAGAGTATATCCAGCACCTCAAGCCTTACAGGAGTAATTTTAAGTCCGGCTTTTTTTAGTTTTTCTGATAAATTCATATTTAAAGATAAATATAATCTTACTAAATATTAATTGCAACTTAGTTGCATTTAGAAAATTATTTTATGTATATTACTCCCCTTAAAATTCATTAAATACTGATAAAACGATATGACAACTATATTTCAACCTCTTTTTGCAGGCCTCCTGGTGGCTATATTCTCATTTTCAGGCGCTTTCAGCCTGTTTCTTAAAGACAGCCAGATAAAAAAGGCAAGCGGCATCTGGTTAAGTCTTGCAGTGGGGGTTATGCTTTCAGCCACATTTTACCACATGATTCCCGAATCAATAGAAAAGCTGAATTCTGTTAACAATGCGCTATCCTTTATTATGCTGGGTATTCTGTTGTTTTTTCTCCTGGAAAAAGTTATACGCTGGCAGCATAATTCGGCAGAACATTATGGCAGTGCTTCAAGCCCTATTGTTCAAATGAACCTCTATGGTGATGCTGTTCATAATTTTACTGACGGAATAATTGTAGCTGCTGCATTTATGCACAGCGCTGAAACAGGCTGGGTTACAACGCTTGCAATAATAATGCACGAGATACCACAGGAATTGGGCGATATAGGGGCATTAATCTACGGCGGACTGAAACCTGCAAAAGCATTAATATTAAACTTCATCTGCTCATTAACAATACTTGCAGGTATATTAGCAGCATATATTTTACAAAACTTCTTTTCTTCAATGCTTAGCATTATGCTGCCCATTGCTGCAGGAGGATTTATTTACATAGCCATGGTAAATATAATTCCTGAACTGCATAAGGAAAGATCATTCAAATTAGGTTCTACCCAGTTTTTTGCTCTTGTAACAGGACTTTTATTTTTTCAACTGGTTACTTTAATAAGCCATAGTCATTGATTAAGTAAAATATCCAGGCATAAAAAAAGGCAGATAATTTTTTATCTGCCTCCCACTAACACAAAAAAAGAAAATACGGAGTACTTATTTCTTCTTTGCGAATTTTAAATATTCTACTTCAATTTTTGCTTTATCAGGCTTGCCGTCAAGAATAAGTACACGGTAATTAAATGTTACTGATTTGCCTGCTTTCAAAGAATAATTTAAAGCTACTTTGCCGTTTGAAAATATACTTTGCCCAAGCGGGTTAGCTGCAAACAAGCCGTAATCCCTTGCATGCCAGTATGTAGGATAGCCGACATTCTTAGGATTATCAAAAATAATTATTGTAACATCTTTACCATCTATAGTACCGGAGAGAGCAGTCCACCTTGCACGTTTTCCCCATACGTCATTATCAGTGATCCCTTCGCTGTTCAGATAACTTCCGGTTACACCAGTGTTATCCATTACAGGAACTTCTGTCTTATTACCATGAGCATCACTTAAAACTACAGCTTCTTTTGAAGGAAGTTCAAGCTGACGTGCTACACGCATTCCGAACACGCCTTCTTTATTATCAGCAAGAGATACATCTCCGTTTGCAGCAGTTAATGTTGTAACCCTGTCAATATAACGTGCCCCGTCTTCTGCATGGAAATAATACTTTGTTGCTTCTTTGAGCAGTACACCGCCTTTTGAATTTACCCAGTCAGCAGTAACGTCAAGTTCACCATTCCCGTTTTTTGTTTTAATTGCAGTTATCCCGGTAGGTTTAATAGTACCCATGCTATCAGCTCTTTCAGCAGGAATAGCATCTGAGTTATTCCAGAAATCAAGTCCGTTAACATTACCGTAATTAAACCACATACCAATATGATGAGGATGATCGACCCGTTCGCCCTGCCGGGGCTGAAGCGGGTAACCCCTGGTTACAGTTACGCCGCTTGCAGCTACAACAGGATATAAAACCGGTTTTCTTAAAACAGGTATTGTATCTGAGTATATATACGAGGTAAATAATTTACCGTCAACCAAAACATCAACACATTTACCCGAATCATTTTTTCTTAATTCAACTTTGTTTCTGTCTTTTGCAATACCTGTTACTGCAAAGGCGACCGTTACAAAAAGTATAAATATTATTGATAATGTTTTGTTATGCATTTACTATTTCCTGTTTCTTTTCATCAAATATTACTTTTCTGCCTCTGTGCAAAGATTCAGTTACCATCATGCTTGCAACAGAATGGTTAAAACCGGCTTCTATAGGTGCATGAGGATCTTTCCTGCTGCGGATACATTCCATCCAGTTTTTCATGTGCAGTGTTGTCATTAAATCAGAACCCTGGTTGGCATCAGTAACGGTTTTCATTGTGTCATCAGCAAGGGTAGATTCAGGAAGCAGGTTTTCATGCAGCCCAAACTCGGGTATTGCTTCAGCATGATCTTTAGTAAGGCCGCCGTTAGGAGTTACTTTATTTGTATCAAGATTCAGTTCGCCGCCATTGGAGTAGTATATTTCTTTTGTACCACCGGCAGAGTTAGAAAAGCGTGAGGTATAATTAACCTGGAATCTCTTTGTGGTATCCGGGTCACCGGCAGGGCCGTATTCAAGAACTGCAGTAAGTGTATCAGCATTTTTTCTGCCGTCATTCCACATATAAATGCCGCCGTTTGCAATTACACTAAGCGGATGGTTAAAGCCTGTAAACCAGTGTACTGTATCAATCTGGTGGCACATCCACTGGCCAGGTATACCGGATGAATAAGGCCAGAACAGGCGGTATTCAAGATAAAAGCGGGGATTAAATTTAACTGACTCCCTGTTAATAAGGAATCTTTTCCAGTCAATGTCACTTTCTTTAAGCGCTTTAACCTGGGCAGGACGGCGCCAGCGTTCTGGCTGGTTAACATTCCAGCACATTTCAGCAAACTTAATAGCGCCGAACTTCCCTGATTTTATATATTTTTCAGCAGTCTGGTAGTTTGGGCCGCTTCTGCGCTGCGAGCCAATCTGAACTATTTTTTTATTTTCCCTAACTGCCTTAACAACCATCTTGTTGTCTTCCATTGATTCAGCAAGCGGTTTTTCAACATAAGCATCTCTGCCAGCCTTTACAGCTTCAGTTGCATGGTAAGCGTGCTGGAAGTCAGCGGTACTAATAATTACGGCATCAACCTTTGATTTTTCATAAAGCTCTTCATTATTTCTGTAAGGGGTAACAGAACTGCCTTGCAGGCCATTCAGGTATTCAATACCTTCAGCTCTCCTCTGGTTCCAGATATCAGAAAGAGCTGTAATTTCCATATTAAGTTCTTTTGCATTGGCCATAAAAGCCTTGCTCAACGTATCCTGAAACCTGTTAGAAAAGCCGATTACACCAACCTGTACACGGTCATTTGCTCCTATTATCCTGCTGTAATGCATGGCATCAGTAGCAATAACTTTAGACCCGGTTTTTGCGCCGGCAGCCATTTCAGCTTTAAGAATAGAGGTTCCCACAGCAACAGCTGCGGTACTCATGCCTAACTTTTTTATAAACTCTCTTCTGTTAGTACCCATTTTTAGACTCCTTTACTTTGAAAGAACAATGTTTATAAGAACAGGATAATGATCAGATGCGTAACGCACATCCTGCACCTCTGTAAGTACAGCATATTTTTTTACAGTAATATTTCCTTTACTGGTAAAAATATAATCAATTCTTTTTTCAGGTTTTTCACATACCTTAAAATTATTAAAAGTTTCCACCGGCCCGAAAGGTTTTGTTAAACAAACGCTTCTTGAATCATTAAGCTCTGCAGATAAAATTTTAACCGCTTCCTGGTCAGGAGTAATATTTAAATCCCCTGAAAAAACGAAGGGATAATTCTGTTTATTAATACTTTTAATTTTTTTCAAAATTAGTTTAGCAGATTCAATCCTGGCTATATCGCCGCGGTGGTCAAAGTGTGTATTAAACACCCAGAATTTTTTACCTCCCTTAACCGGCTGAAAAAGCCCATAAGAACAAATCCTGTTTTGTGCAGCATCCCAGCCTTTACCGGGTTTGGACGGATTTTCAGAAAGCCAGAATGTCCCTGATTCAAGCACTTTAAACTTTTTGATATTATAAAATATTGCAGCAAATTCACCTGTTCCGCTGCCTGTATCTTCATCCCTGCCAATACCTATGTATTTGTAATCTTTAAGGTTATCATCCATGTACTTTAACTGGCTCGCTACCCCTTCCTGAGTACCAAATATTTCCGGTTCATAATAATTTATCTGGCTTAATAAAAAATCTCTTCTGTTAGGCCAGTTATTTTCGCCGTCAATGTCATTTTCATAACGAAGGTTATAGGTCATAATTTTGATTTCCTGGGCATGAATAAATGTACTAACAGCCAGGAAAAGAAAAGCAGTAAAAACAAACTTTTTCATTTTATTTATTCCTTAAATATCACCGGTAAAAAATTACTCCCTTACGTGGTAAATTTCTTGTATCTGCGTTTAGATATTGGGTACTGTTGTAAAAATGTGCCACAAGCGGGTATTTTACAGGGGTCTTGTTAAGAGGAATTAAAATATGGGTAAGATAACAATAAATTGCATTTTAAGAGGATAAGCCAACATAATAGCGCCTCTCCCGTTAATGGGAGAGGCGTAAAAAAATCTATGGCACTAACTTGTAATGGTCCTCTCCTGAGTCACCAAGCTTAAGTGTCTTTTCTTCAGGAACCCATACTCCTTTATTTTCATCTCTTCCCTGTAAAACAACCCTGACAGCACCGGTTTGTTTGCCATCAAGCTGTTCTGCAGCAATTTTGCAAATTTTACCAATATTTCCGCCTTTAACCCTGTTCAGCACAAGAATAAGCTGAACCGGCGGATAACTATTCTTAATTTTTACTCCATCTAAACCGGAAAGTTCAGTAATCATGTAATAATCGCCATCACTGTCACCGCCAATCATAACCGGGTTTGATTTATATTTTGCGGCAAGTATATTATTAATGTTTATAGTTTTGCCGTCCATGCTGTTAATTGTATAATTTCCTGAGAAATCATATTCCGGCAAAAACTTACCGTTTGCATCTTTTTTCAGCCTGAGTCCATATACATGATTGTTTGTCAGGCTGTAACCATACTTAGGTGTTGTAGCAACAACGTCCACTATTTCCTGAAAAGAAGCAGTACTTATGTAAACATTAATGCCATTTTTCATAAGCAGTTTAAAAAGCGAGCTCATCTCAGGAGTCATCCTGATTGTGTTGATAAAATAATTACCAACAGCTTTATTGCTTACTGCGCCTGCTTCTGATTTTATTCCGGCAGGGCTTTCATAATATACTTTTTTACTTTCACGTTTAACTCCCCAGTCAATACCGCGCTGAACCATTTTGTGGAATTCAGAGGTTGTATAGCCCGGAGCTGTAATGTACATTACCCAGGTATAAGCAGCATTAACAGAGAATGATTTATAAATTGCAGCATAGGTAAACCACATTTTGGCAATAAAATCTTTGTATTCATCTGTTTTTTGAAGCTGTGCAAGTGATATATTCCCCTTTGCAGCAGGATTCATTTTGCGGTAGTTATTATAAAAATACCTGTAATAACCGGCGCAGTCTTTTTTCATAATCTCAATATTTAACGGTTTGCCATCTGTATTAGCATAGGACTTATCAAAGTTATCAGAGGGAATCTCAAGGTTTTTATCATGCCCTGTTTCACCATAATGAGTAAATGAATATTCGAACTGTTCAGGAGTCATTTTAAATTCAAGATTTTCAAGCTGGTAAATAAGAAGCGTTTCCTGAACATCACCATAAACAGAAGTATTATCCCAGTCAAAAACAGCATAGGCGTTTTTATTACCGGCATTATTTTTTATTAAATTTTCAACAGCAGACTGAAGGGAGGGAGAGGGATTTCCTTTTATCTTCATATCTTTTGCCTGCAGGCATCTTCCTGAAGATAAAACTATAATTAACGTAATAAGTAAACAAAAAGAACTGGATTTGAACATTTATTTTCCTGTAAAATACTGGTAAAATTTTTATCCCGGCAAAAACCGGGATAATTTAATTACTGCCAGCAAAATTAATTACTCAAAAAGCATCTCCTGTAAATATTGCCGCTGTGACAGGTCAGGGATAAGAATATGAGCACCGGCTTTTATCAGCCTGGTTCTTTTTTCAGCATTAAGGCCATGCCTTCTTATTTCATCACTTGCAATACCAACAGCAATACCGCCAACTTTCCGGCATTCTCTCATTTCAACCGGGCCATCGCCAAAAGTAATTAATTCTGCTCCACTAAGATTGTTATCTTTTATTATTTTTTCCATTACCATTTTTTTGGAATATTTACTAATATCACCAATAGCGCCGTAAATTCCGCCATTAAATAAATCAGCATATCCCATAGCTTTCGCTTCGGCAATTACATCATCGCGGTCTGTTCCGCTGGCAAGATACATAATAATTCCCTTTTGAGAAAGATAATGCAGGAATTCAATTGAACCTTTTACAGCAAAGTCATTAATATCAAGTTCTTTCCTGTTAAGTTTATAAACACGTTTCCTTACCATTTCCATAAGCGAGTCATTATAAATTTCTTTATAACCAAACTTATCCAAAATTTTATCTTCAGGGACTATATTAAATTCATGTATTATTTCGATCAGGCCAGCCATTTGTTCTATTGTTTGAATACCGGTAGACTTATCAATATAATCACGGACCCTGTTAACAACCCTGTTATATAAAAGCTCATCGGCAGAATTATATTTGTCTCCCAGTATGGCTTTAATCATCATAGGCTCCATAACAAGTTCCCAGCCTTCACGCAAAACACTTATAGTGCCGTCATGGTCAAATACGGCATGCTTGATTTTCCCTTTATTAATTAAGCTTAAATCCTCATAACATAATTCAATTTCAGTATTACTGAAATATTTGGCTGAACGAATATTTTCAGCCAGCTCCGGCTGATATATATAGTTAGGATCAGTACTGACGGAAATTATTTCTTCAGGGCTTGCCGTTCCGGTCTGAAACAATTTCTGAACTGTAACCCCCGCTGCAAAATTGGCAAATTCAATTGCATCCTGTGTTTTAACTCCTGAAGCAAGTGCACATGATATAGCGCTTAAAGCAGTGTCACCAGCTCCAACAGTATCCAGTTTTTTCAGGAACTGAAGCCCGGGTACTTCATGTAGGCCATCCTTATCATAAGCAAGTATGCCGCATTTCCCCCTGCTGATAAAGCATGGCTTATTATGTTTCTTGTATAAGCCTTCAGCAAACTTTTTTACATCATTAACGTTAAATACATCGGTGTAATTTGCCTTAATGCCATTAAGAAGTGCAGCTTCAACCTCGTTTGTTTTAAGTGAAACATTTTTAAAATCACCTGAATGATGCCTTGAATCTACAATAAATATCTTATCTGGATTTTCGCTTATTATTTCGTTAAGTCCGTCAATAAATCCCATGTTTGTTATACCGCCAGGAATCTGCTGATTAAGTATAATTACATCAGCTTCTTTTACATTGTTTCTTAAAAACTCAAGAATTTTGTTGTCAGTTTCAGTTGTCCTTTTATTATAAACGCCAAAATCTATCCTTGGCTGTTCAATACCGCCGAGAATACGTTTAATAAACACATAAGTATCAAAGTTTTCTTCCTGAATAATAAGCCCTGATGTGTCAATGCCTATTGCTTTCAGGCGTGATATCATTTCCCTGCCAAAGATATCATCGCCGGCAACTCCTGTAATTTTTATTTGTGCCGGTTTTAATGCTGAAAGATTAGCGACTACATTTGAAGCGCCGCCAAGTGAGTATTTCTGGCTGCCGACTGCAAGTGCCTGCAGCCCTGTTTCAACAGATATTTCAGAACCGCGCGGGTCAAGCATCCAGTAAGCATCAAGGCAAAAATCGCCATAGAGTAGGATTTTAACATTTTTAATTTTATTTAATATTTCCCTGGTTTCATTTATTCCGATATTCATACACTGCCTTTTTAAATATTTTGCAGAGTTACTCTGCTTAAGTTAGTAGTTTTTAACTCTCCCTAAAACATTAATCAGTACCGTTTAGCGACTGATAAAGAGCCAGAAGGAAGTCCCTGTTGTCAGCCGTAAGATATTTCATTGTACCACCCATTCGGCTGAATGTTTTAAGATACCTCAAATAATAACCCGGATCTGTTGGCGGTGGTTCGCCGTTTTTCTGCCAGTCCCATGAACTTTCTGCAAGGTCAACAATAAGCATATAATGGTTATCAATATGGCTTCCATTTTGTATATGCAGATTTTGCGACATCGAAAGGGATTTTTCAAAAATCATTGGAGACATAACCGCTGAACCGACTGACATATAAACTCCCCCTTCCAGCCTGTTTACAGATTCAGCAAAAGTTAAAAAGTCACGTAAAGCTGTTCTGCCAAGTGCTGCTCCATGATTCATTGGATGAGTATATATTATATCATGCCCAATCATAGGATGCCCGGTAAATGGTATTCCCAGACGGTAAGCCGCTGCCTGCACACAGTACCTTTTAAATGGAAAGTCTATTTTCAGCCAGCCCGGGGGAATATTAAACTTTTTTATTGTATCAAGCAGATCAACAGATGCTGCAATTGTTTCAAGATCAGAGAAATGCTTCGATACGAAGAAGTCCAGCAGTTCGTCATCTGAAGGAATATTTAACCCGCCATTCTCAATCATACTGCCAACAGACTCACCATAGCCTTTACCTTCATAAGCTCCGACAATAATTGCAAGGTTTATATACTTCCCTGTTTCTTCCCATATTCCAAACTGTCCCTCTTTAACATTTGCTTTAACATCCTCACTGCTTTTCCCCTGGAATGAAAATTCCCAGTCATGTATAATACCAGCGCCATTGGTGGCAAGATGAGTAAGCCATCCCTCTTCCATAAGTTTTATAAGAGTCGGCCCCATCCCGTTTTTTATTGTATGCGCCCCGAACGTCAACATTCTTGGAGCGTCATTCTTTCTGGCAGTTTTTATTTTTTCACTTACTTCTTTCACAATAGCTGTAAAACGTTCGCCTGTATTTACAGGATTTTGAGTTACAGGAATATGATCTTTTTCAATCAGTACTTTGTTTTTTCTCTCTGACAGCGATTTAACTTTCAAATTCATTCTATCAAGTTTTTTATAAGGCACAACTATCTCCAATTATAATGGTTATCTATCTGTTTAATCTATATTTCATTATCAATTGCCTGGCAAAGTATATGCCCAATCATAATATGCATTTCCTGTACCCTGGCAGTAATATCTGACGGAACCACAATATTCAAATCGCAATTGCCATTCATTTTTCCGCCGCCTTTACCGCTGAGGCCAAGTGTTTTGCAGCCCATTATTTTGCCAAGAGCAAAAGCCCGTAAAACATTCCCGCTGTTGCCGGTTGATGAAATACCAATTAATAAATCTCCTTTGTTTGCAATAGCTTCTACCTGACGTTCAAAAATGTAGTCGTATTTATAATCATTGCCTATAGCTGTAATAGCAGATGTATCAGTTGTAAGAGCAATACCCGGGAGGCCTTTTCTTTCTTTCTTGTATCTGCCGGAAAGTTCTGCAGCCAGGTGCTGTGCATCAGCCGCACTTCCGCCGTTGCCAAAAAATAATATTTTCTTACCCTGCTTTATTGTTTCAACACAAAGCCCGCAGGCACGCTCTATGTCAGGCTGAAGCTGTGATATTACTTTCAACAGGGTTTCATGGTGTGAAGTTAATTCAGCTTTAATCATCTCCGTCATTTATCTGTTCCTTTTAGTTATTAAAAATCCCGAATGTTTTTGTATCATGGTTTAATTCTGAAATTATTTTTTCCTGTACAATTTTCAGGGGCAGGTTTTCTTTTTTTGCAATTAAAACGCAGTCCTCATACTCCGGTGTTATTCTTTTACTGCCATCAGGAAGAAATATTTCTTTCACTTTAACTTCGCCGTAAGAAGTTGCAACTGTATACACATTTCGTTTTAACCGCACGCCATCTGTTTTTCTTTTCTTAACGCCGATTGTTGTTGATTCCATATATATGGTTTTTAAAACCTGTTCTTCTTTAAGTGAACTGCAGGTAACTGTAACCAGGAATCCCGGCCTCCCTTTTTTCATGATAATTTGGGTAACAAATGCATCGGCAGCGCCGGAGTCCAATAATCTTTCTATCAGATATGGAATTTGCTGGGGATTCATATCATCCACATTAAATTCAATAATAAGTGAATGCGTATTTATCTCTTCGTTTTTTGTTTCACCGGTTAGAACTCTTACTGATGATATAACTTTACCGCTATCGTTTATTTCCATGCCATACCCTGAAGCAGCAAGTATATAATCCGGAACTTTTTCCACTGCGCTTTCAGTTAATTCAGCTATCATGGCAGCACCTGCCAGGTTTAGGCTGCATGCATTGTTGTTTCCGGCTTTAATCCTGTGATTTTTCAGCATATTAATTGCTGGCCGCGGAATTGCGGTAATTTCCAGCCCGCCGGGAATAATTATATCACTCAGATAAACTTTGTCAATTTGCATCATATTCAGCACTTTACAGACAACAACTATCTCAATAAACTCTTTCAGCGAAACAATGTTTTTTTTAGCAGCCTCTTCTTCTGATATATGAAACGATATAGAATACTCACTAATAATTCTGTTAAGTATACAATGTACTTTTTCTTTCACCTCTGTTTCAAGTTCTGAATTCCAAAGTATATTATTAAGATACCTGAAGTTTGTAATCAGCGACTCTTTATTATCTGTAACAGAAATAAAAACTGATAGTATATCTTTATCAGTCATAAAACCGGAATCTATTTTAAAATCTTTGAGAAGCAGTTTTTCAGGAAGGGAAAGAATTTCCTGTCTATTACTGCAGATATCCATCATAGCTGATGCAAGAGCACCGCCTGTTATTCCGTTATAGCAATCAACATATATTATCTTCATAAATAAAATTCTCTAATCATTTGCTCTTGCATTCCATACAAGACTGGTAAGAAATACTGATATAACAGCAGAAGAAATCCAGAAAACTTTCACATAAGTATAATCATACATGCTAACCCCGTTAACAACCGTGTGGTATGTATTAAGCAGCTTTCCGCTTACAACATCCTGAACACCTGCCCCAATATAACTTGCAATACCAACCACACCCACTGCTGCCCCCGCAGCTTTTTTTGAAACTATATCAATTGCCATCAGCCCGCCGAGGTACGTTATAAGTGCGCCTGTAGCAAAACCAAACATTGCAATGCTTAATGAATCCACAAGGCTGCTGCGCCCGGGATAAAACAGCAAAAGGGCGAGTCCTGCTACATTAAGCAGTCCGTAAAACAACGCAGGAACGTTACGGCTGCTGTTAAAAAACTTATCAGATATAAACCCGCACAGGATTGTACTTATTATTCCCATTGAGGCATATATCGAAAGAATTGAACTTGCCCCAAGATTGGAATAGCCCTTTGCAGTTTCAAGATATAAAATTCCCCAGCTTTCAATTGCATAGCGGCTTACATACATAAATGCACTTGCCAGCGCCAGTATCCAGATGTATTTGTTTTTTAGCACCCCCATCTGCAAGGCAGAGACCCGTTCTTCTTTGTCATCAGCAGTTGTGCCTGTTACTGCAGGAAGCCCTTCACTTTCGGGACTGTCATGCAAAAAAACAACAAGAACAATAAACCCGATAAAACCTGCTATTGAAGCACCTGTAAAACCCCAGCGCCATCCAAAAAGCCCAACAATAAACGAAGTAAGCAGATAAGTAAGTGCATTGCCGCTGCTGTGGCTGGTACTCCATATACCATAATAAGTACCGCGCTCATTATTGCTGAACCATCGGGATAAAGCTACAATACTTGGGGCAGCACCCATTGACTGAAACCAGCCATTTAATCCCCATAATATAACAAATAGTATAAATGCCGAATTAAATCCCAGTGCCAGATTAATTATTGACGATAACAATATACCTGTAGCCATAAACCTTTTTATATTGCTTCTGTCTGCCAGAAAACCATTTGTAAAACGCCCAAAGGCATAAGAAAAAAACAACGCTGAACCGATTATACCAAGTTGAGTTTCATCCAGCATGCCTGAACTTAATATTGGCTTTTTTACAACACTTATACTAAGCCTGCATACATAAAACAGGCTATAGCCTATTGTAATTGAAAGAAAAACTGACCATCTCTGTTTCTTGTATTTACCCTTTGGATTTTCACTCTCAGGCAGTAATGCTGCCGGAGGTAGTTTTTTGTAAAAATTCAGCAATGATTGAAACATGACCATCCATCTTTTTGGTTTTTCCGGTGCAGTATGCAAAGGAAGTCGGAATTGACACAATAATATTAAAGCATCAGAAATAAGCAGGCAGGTCTTTAGGTTTATTTTTCCGGCATCTTGGTAAATTCCTTTTTTCGCTTTCTTATCTGCATGTAAAAGCTTTTTTCTCATGAAAAAAGGAGCTTAAAATTCATTAACAATGTTAATAAAAAGCAAAATTTGGCAGTTAAACACTGCTCAAACATGAGCACTAAATAAATGAACGCAGAAACAAGCATAACTATGTTTAATAGTTTAATTTTGTTTCTTGAAAAACTCTGTTTATAAGTTCTATGTAATTGTAATTAACTATTAACCTGTATAAATCATTAATCAGAAGGTTGAAATGGAAAAATACATCCTGGCAATTGACCAGGGAACAACCAGTTCCCGGGCAATAATTTTTGATAAAAATGGGGATATTAAATCAATTGCCCAAAAAGAGTTTAAACAGATTTTCCCTCAAACAGGCTGGGTTGAGCATGATCCCCAGGAAATATGGTCTTCACAGGCCGGGGTAATTGCGGAGGCGGTTACCGGTATAGGGCTGAACGGGAAATCTATTGCTGCTATCGGTATTACCAATCAGCGCGAAACTACAATTATCTGGGACCGCGAAACCGGTATACCTGTTTATAATGCCATCGTCTGGCAGGACCGCAGGACTTCAGAGTTTTGCAATGAACTTAAAGCTAATAATTACGGCAGCCTGATTAAACAAAAAACCGGGCTTGTTATTGATTCCTATTTTTCAGGAACTAAAATAAAATGGATTCTTGATAATGTTAAAGGTGCCAGGGAAAAAGCAGAAGCAGGTAAACTTGCTTTTGGTACAGTTGACTCATGGTTAGTATGGAATCTTACAAGAGGCAGTAAACATATTACTGATATAACCAATGCAAGCCGTACTATGCTGTTTAACATTCATACCCAGGAGTGGGACGATGAAATTCTTAAACTGCTGAACATACCCCGCTCACTGCTGCCGGAAGTAAAATCATCCAGCGAAGTTTATGCTGAAACCGGTACTACTTTGTTTGCTACAAAAATTCCTATTGCCGGCATTGCCGGTGATCAGCAGGCTGCCCTTTTCGGCCAGATGTGCGTTCAGCCCGGTATGCTTAAAAATACTTATGGGACCGGCGGCTTCCTGATGTTTAATACCGGTGATAAGCCAATTAATTCAACAAATAACCTGCTTACCACTGTTGCATGGAAAATTGACGGAAAAGTTACTTATGCACTTGAAGGCAGTATTTTTATTGCGGGCGCGCTGGTACAGTGGCTTCGCGATGAACTGCAAATAATTGACTCAGCCCCTGAAATTGAAAAACTGGCACTCAGCGTTCCTGATAATGGCGGTATTTACATTGTACCGGCTTTTGCCGGGCTTGGCGCTCCTTACTGGGATCAGTTTGCACGCGGCACTATCCTGGGAATTACAAGAGGTACCTCACGCGGCCACATTGCCAGGGCAGCCCTTGAAGCTATTGCCTTCCAGACCATGGACGTACTTAAAGCTATGGAATCTGATTCAGGCATTAAGGTAAAAGAACTGCGTGTTGACGGCGGAGCTACTGCAAACAACCTGCTTATGCAGTTTCAGTCAGACCTTCTCGAAATACCTATTGCGCGGCCAAAGATTGCAGAAACAACCGCTCTTGGTGTTGCTTACCTTGCAGGGCTTGCAGTTGGTTACTGGAACGGAATAGATGAGATTTCCGGTCAGTGGAAAGTTGATAAACGATTTGAACCCGTTCCGGATAATAAAAATATTGAGAAGATGAAGTTCTTCTGGCATAAAGCAGTTAACAGTTCAAAAAATTGGTTAAGGGAGGATTAGATAAGGGATGGACAGATGTAATTTGATTAGCAGAATTGAAGAAAGTAACACTCTTTGGGATGTAATTATTATTGGAGGCGGAGCCACAGGGCTTGGCGCTGCAGTTGAAGCTTCTTCCCGCGGATATAAAACACTGCTTATTGAACAGCACGACTTTGCAAAAGCTACTTCAAGCCGAAGCACAAAACTTGTTCATGGCGGAGTAAGGTATCTGCAGCAGGGAAATGTTTCACTTGTTTTTGAAGCCCTGCATGAAAGAGGGCTCCTTAAACAAAATGCACCTCATCTTGTTTTTAACCAGGCATTTGTTGTACCTGTATATGACTGGTGGGGCGGCCCGTTTTATGGCATCGGCCTAAAAATGTATGACCTGCTTGCGGGCAAACTGGGACTGGGCCCTTCTAAAATTATTTCCCGTGAAGAAACCATAAGCCTTATCCCAAACGTAGAGCCGGAAGGACTAAGAAGCGGGGTTATTTATTATGACGGGCAGTTTGATGATTCACGGCTTGCAATAGACCTTGCTAAAACTGCGCTTGACCTTGACGGTGTAGTTATAAACTATATGAAAGCGGTCGGCCTGCTGAAAACAAACGGCTTAATAAGCGGTGTTGCTGCTGTGGATGAAGAAACAGGAAAAGAATATACGCTTAATGCAAGAGTTGTTGTTAATGCTACCGGTGTTTTTACAGATACAATCCTTAAAATGGATGATCCTTCAGCAAGGGACATTGTTGCAATCAGCCAGGGAGTCCATCTTGTACTTGACAGGAAATTCCTCCCGGGTGATTCAGCAATTATGGTTCCGCAGACGGATGACGGCAGAGTTTTATTTGCTGTTCCCTGGCATAACAAGGTTGTTGTCGGCACTACTGATACTGAACTTGAATCAGCAAGCCTTGAACCTGTAGCGCTTGAAGAAGAAATAAATTTTATTCTTACTCATGCACAAAGGTACATGGAAAATAATCCAACACGTGCCGATGTTAAAAGCGCCTTTGCGGGGCTTCGCCCTCTTGTAAGGCCGGCAGAAGGGAAAAATACTGCAGCTATTTCACGCGATCATTTCCTTACTGTTTCTGATTCCGGGCTTATCACCATTACAGGCGGTAAGTGGACTACCTACCGCAGGATGGGAGAAGATACCATAAATAAAGCAGAAGCAATTGCCGGTTTTGACCCGCGTCCGTGTATAACCAAATCCATGAGAATTCATGGATGGCTGAAAAATGTAAGCAAAGAAGATCCTTTGTATTTCTATGGCTCAGACTCCATTGCAGTAAAAAACATTGCGGAAACTGATACAACGCTTTCAGAGAAAATACACGACGCTCTGCCTTACATTAAAGCTGAAGTTATATGGCATGTTAGAAATGAAATGGCAAGAACTGTTGAGGACGTGCTGGCAAGGCGTACCCGTTCACTTTTACTTGATGCAAAAGCAAGTATCAGCATGGCGCCTGCAGTAGCTTCCATTATGGCCAAAGAATTAAACAAACCCCTTGACTGGGAGAAACAACAGGTTGAGCAGTATACTCAACTGGCAAAAAATTACATTATAAATTAATCAGGAGATTCTTAATGGTTCCATTTGTTGGTGAAATTGTAGGAACAATGCTCCTTGTTTTGCTTGGTGGAGGAGTTTGTGCTAACGTTTCTTTAAAAAATACAAAAGGCAATAATGCAGGGTTGATTGTTGTAACATTCGGCTGGGCAATGGGTGTTTTTGTCGGTGTATTTTGTACTGCTTCAGTAAGCGGGGCACATCTTAATCCCGCTGTAACCATTGGCCTTGCAATAGCCGGTAAATTTGCATGGAATCTTGTACCGGGATATATACTGGCGCAAATGATTGGTGCAATGATTGGTGCATTTTTAGTATGGCTTTTCTACAGGCAGCATTTTGCAATTACAGAAGACCACGCGGCAAAATTAGGTGTATTCAGCACCGGCCCGGCAATAAGATCATTTGCTGATAATCTTATTTCTGAAATCATAGGCACATTTGTTCTTGTATTCGGAGTATTATATATAGCCGCTCCTGAAGTTGGGCTGGGAGCAATTAACGCTTTGCCTGTCGCATTGCTTGTACTTGCAATTGGTGTTTCACTTGGAGGAACAACAGGGTATGCAATAAACCCTGCAAGAGATCTTGGCCCCAGAATAATGCATGCTCTTTTGCCAATTCCTAATAAAGGCAGCAGTGACTGGAGTTATGCAATTATTCCTGTTATTGGCCCTGTTATTGGAGCAGCTATTGCAGCGTGGCTTTATTTATTTTTGCATTAACCTCCTTAATGCTATGTTCCCCCTGCGGAAGATTTTATCTTCCGCGGGAGAAACTCTTAGTATTTCCCTGTCTTATAAATATTACCAATAAATATCAGCAATTTTTATGATGCAAACCAATAATTTAATTTCAGCATAAATATATTCTCAGGAGGCAAATTGAATATATTTCCTAATCCCCTGAAAGAATTAAGTGAACCAGACTTTTCAAAAGCAGTTCTTTCCTGAGACCATACAAAATAAAGTATTGAACCAGCTTTATATTCCCAGCGTAACACAAAATTACTGCGCAGCTGCCTGTAATTAAAATCAGGATTAGTAATACTAAAATCTGAGAAGCCATCATTATAAAAACAATATGCATCACCATTTTTTACCGGATACAAAGAGATAAATCTATTTGTATAATTCGAATCATTTGGTTTGCTTATTTCCTTAAATGAGTTATACTTATTTACTGATACAAATGGGCTGTTGTAATATTGAAGGGTCAATTCAGGAGTAATTGCATAATCTATCCTCAGGGTGCAGCTTAAATTCCTGGTATCAACTTTCCCTAAAAGATAATCTTTCATGTGCAAAGAATCCTTAATTTGCCCAATGTATTGAAGCTCATTAATGTTTTCGACATAGCCTGAATTAATTGATACAATTAAATTTGGGAGAAAACGATAGCTAAGCTCAGAAGAAACATTAAAATAATTCAGGCTTTTCTGCATACCTACATTATAATTCCCTGATAATGAGAAATATAAATCATTCGAACTGCTGGTGCTGACTGATAATGTGTATTCAAATCTATCGGGAACTTTCATTGAGGGGCCTCCTCTTAGAAGACGTTCATCTATTGTCCTGAACTTGTATAATATTTTAAAAGAAGCAGAATATCCATTCATAAATTCACTTTCTGCATCAAGGGAGAACGAGGAATATAAACTCTTTCCTGTAGTATTCCATGCATTCTGATTAACAAAACTAAATGAATAAGTTTTAAGGATTTTTGTATTTTCCTTTTCATAATATGCTAAAGTAACATTATTCTTTATAATATCTGAAATAGTCATATAACCTAGATCATTCAACTCCAATCCTGGTGAACGAACAGTAAATTCATTCTTGTAACGCCAATGTCCTTTGCTCCATTTGCCCGCATTAACAGAAAAACCATAACCAGTTAATGCGACTCTTGTTGAGTCAAAAGTTGAAGCTGAATTATCCGGACGCTGATAGTAGCGTGCTGAAGATGATTGCAACCTGGTAATAGAATTCGTACTTCCATTTATATTACTGCCAACTGCCTTTACTTCAAGAAAAAACTCTCTATCATTCCAATAGGTTATAAAATCCATGCCACCGGTCATGGCATTTGCTGAAAGGAAATTCAGGTAGTCCTTATTAATAAAACGATGTGTCTGTGTAAATATCCCTCCAACAATTGTATTACCAAGATTAAATTCCTTTTGAAAACGGCCAATAAAATAATTAGACACTGGTTCAGTTTCTTGTTTGAAAGCTGTATTATTATGATGAATTTCTGCTGTTTCCCTAAGTGTAACAGATTCAATTACGCCAATTGACAGCCCATTAGCAGTTTTCCCTGATAGTTTAAAAGCTCCCCCAATAGTACTAAATTCAGACATACTTACAGAATCAAACGCGGGAGTATATGATGGAGCGTGCCCTATACGGCGTGAATAAAACAGATAATCATCATCAAATGAAAACTCAAAAATATTTTTCCCCTCAACAAAGAATGGGCGTTTTTCCTCAAAGAAGGTTTCAAAAGCAGAAAGATTCATATCTGACGGGTCTGCTTCAACTTGTCCAAAATCCGGATTTATAGAAGCATCCAGAGTAAAGTTATTTGTAATACCTATTTTGGCATCAAGTCCGCCTTGCAGATTATAATCTATCTTGTTTGGCAAAAAGCTTGTTCCTTTATTGGTTGTAATATTACCTGAGATATAAGGAGCTAATTCTATTTTCCTATTCTGTTTCAGTCCATTTAATCCATGTAATTCCCCAAAGGTATAAACCAGACCGGTACCATCATTTGCAACAAGATTCCAATGGTCCTCCTCATGCAATCTATCTATTTTCCGCCATGCATTGAGTCCCCAGACCTGATTGTCTGAAGGACTATATCGTAACTGGGTCAAAGGTATTTCGAATTCAGCGGTCCATGCTGAGTCTTCATAAGCTACTTTAGCTTCCCATACAGCATTCCAGTTAGTATCCCAGCCATCATTTCCAACCCAAACATCAATTTTTTGCCCTGCTGATGTAACATCAAATTCATATGCAGTTCTGTGGTCAAAATAGCTGTCAAAATGCAATCCAACAATATCGCCGGAAAAATTATCCCGGCGTTCAAGCCTACAGGTTATTTCAGTAATATTATCATAAGCTCGTATAGCAGCATAAACATATTTATCATTATATAGAATTTTTAATTCGGTTTTATGAGAGGCTTTCGCTTTATAGGAGGGAGAGTATTGTGTAAAATCAGTTTGCCATTCTCCTTCATTCCAACAGCTGTCATTAAGCTTTCCATCGATAACCGGGGGAGAATTTATATAATAAGTTTTATATACTCTTTTTACCCTGGCTGTAGTATCTGCCAGACTGTTATCTTCAATACTGTTATTTCTTACAGAGTTTTCATGTTTTTCAAAAGGAAAACCAGATGCACAAAAAAAGATAAGGAGTATAGTAAATAATTTTATATATCTGAAAAACTTTGTCATATTATTTCTGTTTACTAACCCCTGGCATAAACCTCCCGGTAAGCCACTTCCTTACAGGTTCATCAAAAAATTTAACACATATAAATGCGATATTTACTGTTAGCAGTAAAACAATAAATGCAACAGGCAGTGCTTCTGTAAGCGAGATATGGTTTTTTGATGTCCATCTCATGAAAACATAGATAAACGGATAATGAATTATATATAACGGAAATGAGATGTCCCCTAGGAACTTGCAAATTCCCAGCGAAAAAACTCCTTCAACTTTACCCGAGGCACCCAGATATACGATTAACGGAAAAACAAAAATAATAATTACAGCATCATAAAGACCGTTTAACCATAAGTGTTCACTACCTCCAATCCTTGGAATCGAAAGTACAATAACCAATAAAAGGCTGCACCAGAGAAAAGCATGTTTTACATTTCCGGGCTTACTTATACGGGCAAGCAATAAACCTGCTAAAAACGGGAAAAGCAGCCGGGTAAAACCTATACGTAATTGTGCCGGCTCAATTGACCAGCCGCCAATTATGTCTCCATGTGGGCTTGTAACAGCAAGGTGCAGCAATAATGCTCCTGCCAGAAATACCAGAACTGCAAGTATTTTATTTGATAATTTACGCAGTATAAGTGCATAAAGTATGTTTGCTACATATTCAAGAAATAATGACCAGGCAGGGCCATTTAACGGATGCATTTCTGCCCAGCCTCTTATATCAAGAGATGGAGGGACTGGAAGAAGTGTATATCCAATAAGCATTACTAAAATCATTTTCCATACCGGTACTTCATTTATTCCCGGGAAGAAGGGACTGTCCTGAAAGTAAAACAGAAGCGCTCCTATAGTCATTCCAATAATAATCATCGGGTGAAGTCTTATAAGACGTCTTTTAAAAAAGCCGGTCAGGTTCATTTTGTTCCAGCGGTCATCATAAGCATAACCAATTACAAAACCAGAAAGGACAAAGAAAAAATCCACAGCCATATAACCATGATTAATAATTTGATTCAGGTTACTTCCCCCGGCAAATGTCTCAAGAAGATGAAACATTACAACTACAACAGCCGCTACTCCCCGCAGCCCGTCAAGTATTATGTAATGTTTTTTTGTATCAGAAAACAAAGTGGAATCTGCTATTCTCATATAATACCAGCTATACATTTTATATTAAAGTTTATAAAAATAGCCGTATGTTTAGTCTTATTTTTGTCATATTTTAAATATTAATTGTCGTAAATTTGTTAAGATTTAAATTTTCAGGGAACATTGCCGGAAGACATTAAATATTGCGACGTGCCTCTAAAAAGGACAAAGTCTTTTGTTTATGACCATGTACATATAGTATGGAATGAACAGATTAGGTTTCACCAGCATGCCGAATGGGAGATGTCATATATAATAAAAGGAAGCGGGATACGAATAATAGGAGATATTGCTGAGACATTTACTTCCGGCGAAATAATTCTTGTGCCGCCTAATATTCCACACTGCTGGTCTTTTGATGAACATGTTCATGATGAAGAAGGCAAGATTGAAAATATTACTATTATATTCCCCGAAAGTTTATTTGATAAATGCTTATCTGCATTCCCTGAGACAGAATTATCTGTTTCCATGATCAGAAATTATCACAAACAAGCTGTAAAGTTTGAGGGCATTACACTTCAAAAGCTTCAGGCAATAATGGTATTAATGCTGAATCAAAACGATATTGAACAGTTATCGTCACTAATAGAGATGTTCTCTGTTATTGCTTCAGCAAAGGAAACAAATATTGCAGGGTATCTTCAAAACACAGATAAGAATACTGAAAGGATGCAGACTATATGGCGATATATCCTAAACAACTTCCAGCATGAAATATCCCTTGATGATATTACCAGTTATATTGGAATGAACAAAGCATCTTTTTGTACTTTTTTTAAAAACCTGAATGGCAAGTCTTTTTTTACATTCCTGAATGAATATAGAATTGATTCATCTTGTTTGATGCTTCGCGAAACAAGAATGCCAATAATGGCTATCTGTTATGCTGTGGGATTTAACGATGTTCCCCATTTTAATCGCACATTTAAAAAGCTAAAGGGCGAGACACCAAAAAGATACCGCGCAAAATTCCAAAATTGATTCTGCCGCACCTTTTATAATGTCTGCCCGGATATAACCAGTTTAAACTATTTCCTTTAAAAGTTAACTCTTCCCAGTAGTTTAATTATTTAAAACCTCAATTTTTGACAGATATATTTCTGCCAGGCATTTTTATTTAGATGTTACCGGCATTAACTTTTTTGTCAGCCACTTTCTTACAGGTTCATCATATAATTTAAGTGATGCATACGCAAGTACAATACTTATAACAAGTACAATAAATGCCATTGGCAGAGAGCCAACCAGTGTAACTTTATTCTTCCCCACCCATGCCATAAATGTATAAATAAGCGGATAGTGTATTATATAAATCGGGTATGATATATCACCAAGAAATTTGCATATTTTTGATGAATATTTCCCTTTAACCTCACCGTTAGCTCCCATATAAACAATAAGAGGGAAAAGTATTATAATAGATACCGCATCGTATAATCCATTCATCCATAAATGCTCACTGCCTCCTATCCTCGGAATAAAAAGTATAACAGATATCAGCAGGCTGCACCATAAAAATGCATTTTTAATTTTTGCCGGCTTAATTATACGGCTGAGCAGCAAACCTGCAAGAAAAGGATAAAGCAGCCTGGTAAAGCCAACATATATTTGCAGCGGTTCAAGTGACCAGCCGCCAATTACATCACCATTAGGGCCAAATACAGAAAGATGAATTAACATGGCTCCTGCAATAAAAGCAAGCACAGCAACAGCCTTGTTGGACAGCTTTCTTAAAATCAGTGCATATAGAATATTGGCTATATATTCAAAGAATAAAGTCCATGCAGGCCCGTCAAGAGGATGCATTTCAATCCAGCCTCTTATATCCATTGAGGGCGGAATTGGCAAAAGTGTAAAGCCTATGAACATAACAAGCAGTAATTGCCATACAGGCACCTGGCTTATCCCGGGGAAATATGGGCTCGCCTGGAAGTAAAATAGTATTCCCCCTATCAGCATACCAATTATTATCATTGGATGAAGCCTGATAAGGCGGCGTTTAAAAAATCCTGTAAGGCTCATTTTATTCCAGCGGTCATCGTAGGCATAGCCAATTACAAACCCGGAAAGGACAAAGAAAAAATCTACAGCCATATAGCCGTGATTAATAATTTGTTTTAAGTTGGTACCCTCACTAAAGGTTTCCATCAGGTGAAACATAACTACTATTACTGCAGCTACCCCCCGCAGCCCATCAAGAATTTCGTAGTGCTTTTTTGAATCTGAAAATGCGGTTGAAGAATTGTAATCCATAAACTTTTTTGCTTTTATTATATTAGTCAAATGCTTTCAGGGCATTTGGTGTTGGTAAATATTAAAATACAAACTGATTTAACGTGATTTTTTGCGGAACCCCTGTATGACAGATGCGTGGAAAAACAAATATCATTATAGGAAAATTTGTACAAAAATCTTATTGGCAAAACTCGTATTTTTAATTGTTTATTCAAAATTATACACATAATAAAAATGAAAATTGACCATATAGCTATCTGGGCAAATAACCTTGAAGAAATGAAAGCATTTTATATTAAGTATTTTAATGCTTCCGCCAACAAAAAGTACCATAACGAAGCCAAACACTTTCAGTCGTATTTCCTTTGCTTTCAGGATGGATGCAGAATTGAAATTATGAACAGGCCGGATATTACAGGACTGCCTAAAACCCACGAAAATCCGGCACCAGGGCTTATTCACTTTGCCATTTCAGCCGGAAGTAAAGATAAAGTAGATGAACTGACTGAAATAATAAGGAATGATGGTTATAAGATAATTGGTGAGCCAAGAACAACTGGTGATGGTTGTTATGAAAGTGTTATCCTTGATCCGGAAAACAATATTGTTGAAATAACAATCTAACATTACCCGTTTTTGCTTTTTCCCCTCCTTCCCGGCAGGTAAATAAGGATGGGGCAGGGGGTGGTTGCAGCCGTCGGGAAATACTTTGATAACACTGCATTTGTTTTGCTTTAACATACCAAAAGTTGGTTAAGAATAACTCACATATAATATCTCATTTACCTTTTCCCTGCTGCCTGTTATATAATTATTTATTACTAATATGATTTAAAATGAAAAAGGCCGGCTTCATTATAAAAGCCAGCCTTTTTGGTACATAATAGAATTGTATTACTTCTTTTCTGCAAGCAGTTTTATCAGCTTATCAGGAGCATTTGTTAAAATACTTGTTACACCAAGATCAATAAGCCTTTTCATTTCTGTTTCATCATCAACTGTCCAGACATGAATTTCTTTATTGTTTTCTTTTGCTTTTTTTACAAAGTCAGCATCAACAAGATTATAACCTACGCTAAGGATTTCAAAGTCACTGGTAAAAACATCCATATCCTTTGGCATTGAACTAAAGATAAGGCCTGTTTTAATAGTAGGATCAATCTCTTTTACTCTTTTTATTTGTTTATAATCAAAAGAAGTGAAATAACAATTATGTTCAAGGTGTTTATCTTTAAGAATTTTAACTGCCCTGTCAGCTAATTTTTGTTCATGCCCGTTTGTTTTAAGCTCAATATTAAGGTGAATTTTCTTCTTAATAGCGTCAAGAAGAGCAGCAAAACGCGGAACAGGTTCGCCTTTATATTTTTCGCTAAACCAGCTTCCGGCATCCAGCTTTTTAACTTCTGCGTATGAAGCTTCCCATATATTCTTGTCATAACCGGTGGTACGTTTAAGATTACCATCATGTAAAAGAATAATTTCACCGTCAGATGTTTCCTGAACATCTATTTCGGCATTGTCTGCTTTCATTTTAATTGCTTCTTTAATTGAAGCTATTGTATTTTCAGGTGCATAAGATGAGGCACCTCTGTGAGCTGTAACAAGAATCTTGTTACTCTGCGGAAATAAGACTCCACTAAAACAAAAAACAACAACAAAAAGAACTGCACTGAAATGTTTCATTATTTTAATTCTTTAATTTTAACGTTTCTGAAATAAACCTGGTCACCATGATCCTGCAGTAAAATATGCCCGGTTTCAAAGTTTCCAAAGTTAGGCCATACATGATACTTACTGTAAGCAACAAGAGCATTCCACTCCTGAGTGTTACGGGTATACTCGACCACTTTTATACCATTAAGATAATGAGTTACATGGTTACCTTCAACAACAATTTTAGCGCGGTTCCAGTCATACTGGTTTACACGTTTACTTGTTGTTTCATTAGGATTATAATATAGTGCATTAGCAGTAATTAAGTCATATAATGAAGAAAGAGTTCTGTTACCGTCAACACCAAGTTTAGCATCAGGATGAACAGAGTCATCAAGTATCTGGAATTCACATCCAATTTCGGAACCTTCACCTTTATTCACGCCGGGCTGTACAAAATATTTAATACCGCTATTAGCGCCTTTTGTCAGTTTAAAATCAACTTCAAGCTCAAAATTCTTAAATGCTTTTTTGGTAACTATATCACCGTTTCTTGTTTCATATCCGCCGCTGCTAATAACCTGGAGAAGGCCGTCTTTAATCTGCCATCCTTTTTCAGGAATTGTTTCTGTTTTAGAACCCATCCATCCGTCAAATGTTTTACCGTCCCATAAAAGCTGCCATCCTTCTTTCTTTTCTCTTTCTGTAAGGATATTATTTAAGTAGCTAACCTGCGGTATTTTATTTGCAGCCGGAGATTTGGCACCGGCAAGCCCGTCAGTTTTAATTTTAATATTCTTAAAGTATACTTTTAAGCCTTCCCTGCTTTTATCGTCTCCCACACTATGAACCTGAAGGGCAATAAAACCTTTTGGAGTCATTTCGTCAATCAAATCAGCAGTTGGAATACCATTAACCCAAACCCTTATATTATTTCCTATTGCTTCAACTCTGAATTTATTCCATTCATCGTTTTTATATGCTTTTTTTGCAGCAGGATTGCATTCAAGATTATATAACCAGCCTCTGCGTGACTCATCATAAATACCGCCGGTCCAGGCACGTTTTGAAGGATCAATTTCAACCTGGTAGCCATGAACAACACCATTTCTATAATCAGGCAGGCTGTTGCTTCTTATCTGCACACCGGAATTCAGGCCGCCTTCAACTTTAACTTCATATTCAAGTATAAAGTTATCATATTGTTTTTCAGTTGCAAGAAAAGTATTGGGTGTATTTACTTTACTGCTGCCAACAATCATATCTTTTTCAACTTTAAATTCGGCTGTACCATTAAGCACTTTCCAGCCATCAAGATTTTTACCATTAAATAATTTCTGCCAGCCGCCATCACCTGCATAAGCAGAAATATTCAGCAGAAGAGCTGCTACAAGCACACTATAATATTTCATATTTTTTCCTTAATTGTTGCAAGGGATTTTTTAGAATGGACGATAAGGTTAAAGGGATGAGACAAAAGATCATTTAATAAACCAGTCAATTCCTGCACCTGTATATTATGCTCTAAATTATCCCATAAATGTATGATATAGTTCTGAAAGTTATTAGTTATTAATAAAAAATTTCCTCCCCGCCGCTATACCGGCATGGGGAGGAATAATTACTCTAAAAAAGTATTTAGCTTAAAATTACTTCAGTAAAGTCATTTTATGTGATGAAGTAAAGTTTTTGCCGTTAGCTCCAACAGCGTTTAATTTATATATATAAACACCGCTGCCTAAGTTTTCAGCATTGAATGTAACCGAATGACTTCCGGCTTCATATTCCTGATCAACTAATTTTGATACAGCCTGTCCAAGTATGTTAAATACTACTATAGATACATTAGCTTTAACCGGCAGACTGAAATTAATTTTTGTTGATGGGTTGAATGGATTAGGATAATTTGCTGAAAGTGCAAAAGCTGCAGGAACAACTGTTACATCTTCAACACCTGTAATTTTACTGTTCCATTTACCTGAACCGATCGGCTGTCCGTCACTGCCAACAAAAGCACTGTTATCAGTGGTATAAGAGCAGTTAAGAGAATCAATCCAGTAAGTTCTTGTATGCCTGTCCATATCAACATCTGATGTGGTTATCATTCCACCACCATTTGTCTGTACTGCCAGTGCCTGATACCAGTTCATTATGTTTGTCATGGTGGCTGGTATGTTTGACAGTGTTACATCTGCTTCTGTATACCCGGCTCCGCTTATCATTCCGGCTAATCTTGGGGTCAATACAGGTGATGCACTTAAACCATTGCTTGAGAAGAACTGCTTTACTGCTGCATCATAAGTTACTACGTTATTGCTTATAGTAAAGGTTGGGTTTGTGTTTGTATTCGGCTGATCAATTATCAATGGAATTACCATCTTGCCATCTGCTCCTGCCTGGCCAAGTACTGATACTTCTGCAAGCCTTGCTGTATCTGCTGATGCACTTCCCAATGTTATTGGATTATAGAACAGGTTATTGGTTATCTTGCATGTCTGTGCTATATCTCCTATCATAAAGTATCCAAATGCACCTGCGTTGTGTACTATTGTGTTATGGTCTATATCCATATACTGAATAAGGGCTGTGGTTGCATTTGCTGCGGCTCCGTAATGCCTTACTATTCTGTCAAGGGTATTTACCATTGTACAGTTTCTGAATATTACTGTATCTGTTGCTCCGTTACGGAAGTCTATTATTCTTCCGTTCCCTATGTTATCTCTTGACATCTGCCCTGAGTTTGCAAAAGTTGTATTGGTTACCACTACTTTTCTTGCTCCGCTGTTTGAACGGATTATTACCTGTCCTGCATTATTCAGTACGCATCCGTCTACTACAAATTCTTTGGCTGATGCGCCTGCATTTACAAGCTGTCCGTTCATTGCAAAGGTTGGATCAGGCTCAAATGTTGTTGTGTTTAACCCCATTCCATCTATGTACAAATTATATATGTATGCATCGTTTCCTGCAAGAATAAACCTGTTAAGGGTTGCTGTGCCGTCAGGGTAGTTTAACATCATTGGCACTGTTCCTGTTCCGTCTTCTGCCTTCAGTGTTATTGCATAACTTAAATTGTTGATTTGTCCGTTGAAGTAATATGTGCCCCCGCGGCGGAATATATATGTTGTGTGCGCCTGTGAACCATCTGATGCTGTATCTGCTTTGATTATCTCATTTACAAATCCTTCTGTGGGTTCTAATATTCTTGGCTCGCCGCTGCTTACTATAACAGAGCTGTTCCATTTAGCAGAACCAACCGGTGAACCGTCAGTACCTAAGAATGCTTTACTTGTAGCAGAATAAGAGCAGTTAAGAGAGTCAATCCAGTAAGTTCTTGTATGCCTGTCCATATCAACATCTGATGTGGTTATCATTCCACCACCATTTGTCTGTACTGCCAGTGCCTGATACCAGTTCATTATGTTTGTCATGGTGGCTGGTATGT